>CDYL01027306.1_pt1 | contig 503767 bp, 485 predicted proteins | sample 557761 | NCBI WGS metagenome assembly CDYL01 (sample SAMEA3182104, study PRJEB8094) | gut metagenome | biome: human; feature: gut; material: Stool; isolation source: human stools | place: Canada | collected 2013-02-12 | reverse complement strand
CCGGTAAAGCGCTTCATAAAAGAAGCATAGCAATACTTGCAGGCATGTGTACAGCCCACATAGGGATTGACCGAGTAACCGCCTACCGGCAGACTAGACTTAGTCATGATATTCTTTGTTTCCACCTCACGAATGAGGATTCCATTTATTACTTCTTCCATGATTTCTGTACCTCTAACACTTTATTAAATTCTTCCGGCATTTCCTGAATCATATTTTCATCCCCTATGATAGGGACAAGGTCTTCCTTCATAAACACCGGAATGCCAAGCTTATGTGCCTGGTCCGTCAGAGACCATGCCCATTCCGGCTCCGTATGAATCTTCCTGCTCTGCGCTCCGGTCATGGTGCCGACAACGATCCAATTGATTCCAGAAAGGTCAACTGTGCCGGGATCATCAAATAACGGCTCAAAGGTAACATGGTAATGTTTTGCTCTAACGTTTTTCCGAAGGGCGTCGATACGCCACAGTTCTGCTTTCCTCGTCACCGTAACGCCAAACCATGCGTTTTCCAGATCGGTATCAAAATCCAGCAAATCAGGTCGCTTGGTAAGGAACAGGAACTGATGCTGTGGATTTTCACGGATCTTTGCAAATACCTCGTCTCTCCATTCCGGCTTCCATCCAGAGAGATCGCTCATGCCGGTAAGAAGAAAGTTCTGCGGACGTTTCTTTTCCATCATCTTGAGCTTACCCGGAAAGAATTCAGGGTCAGCGAAATCATCAATCATATGCCAGCGTTTCACGTTGTTGCGGGCATAGCAATATGTACACCCCACTGTGCAGCCAATGACGATATTCATGTTCTGAATCTGATCTTTGATACAAATACTCATGACTTCTGCCACTCCTCAAGATTCTTTCTGATGCGGTCGAGGCATTCCTCAAACCGGGTAATTTCTTCCTCTGAAAAACCTTTGTAGTAAATACTGCCCATCTCATCAGATACAAAATCGTACTCGCCCTTTAAGGCATGTGCTTTCTCAGTCAGAAACAGGAGCGTTTTCCTTTTGTCCGTTTCAGACTGAACACGGCTTATCAGCCCTTGATTTTCCATTCTTTCCAGCATCGTGGTAAGAGATGTTATCGCTAATCCGCATTTAGTCGAGAGTGACCTGATTGAAATACCATCCTTCTGCCACAGCACATAAAGAATACGCCCCTGGGCTCCATTAAACGCATCAATATTCTTTTCACTGAGAATCTTCTCGAAAATCCGGTCTCCAAGCTGTTTTATTTTGGTAACAAGAAATCCTCCATTCATTTCCATACAAAAGCTCCTATATAGTAGTTTATTAAAAACATACTATATAGGAGCTTTATTGTCAAGAGTTTATATGTCTTAATAGGTAAATTCCGTTTTTTTCAATTCTTCAAACTTGAATTTAGCAATTTCTAATTTTTTTGACGTTTCGGTTCATTAAATGCCTGCCAAAGTGTTTATATAAAAATGCTTTTATCGCAGACATTTCTTGATGGTGTGCTTTTAGCAAGTCATCAGGCGAATCATAGACTCCAAAATCTTGATTAATTCCTTCACTCTGAATATATGTATTATTTCTATCAAAATCTATAATTGGATTTTTGAAGTCTTTTACGGCTACACCGTAACCACAAAATGCACCTTTACAATCACTATTTTTTTCCTGTAATTTTTGTAAATACTTTTTATCAAGAATAAACACCTCTAACTCATACCATCTATCCTCAAAGTAAACTTCAACCCAACTATGAAATACATTTTGTGGTGCATTTTTATAGACAACCCCTGTCATTGCTCCCTTTTGTAATTTTTTATCAATGGTGAATCCATGTACCCTGCAAGGAATATTGCATGCCCTTAGTATTGCCATAAACAATGTTCCTTTTGTATTACATTGTCCATAACCATCTGCCAAAACCTTTGATGCAGGAACATTATCATCAATATTATATCCAAACAATATTTCATCCCTAACAAAATCATAAATCGATTTTAAGCGTTCAAATTCATTTATATTTTTCCATCTTCTTTCCCAAATTAACTGCTGTATGTTTGCGTTGGAATAATCTAACATTTTTGTTTCTTTTAAATATTTGTCCATAATGCACCTTCACAAATTGAAGTTTCCACTTTCCTATACTTATGATTTTTCATCAAAGCTGCTGCATCATTTCAAGAATAATGCCATCCGGGTCTCTAAAATAAAAAGCTCGACTTTCCCCAAATCCATCTGCTCTAAAGTCGAAATACTGCGGTTCAGACAAGCAATCCACATGATTTTCGATAATGGTTTTATAGACCGAATCAATATCATCCGTGTAGAAGCATACTTCTGAGATAGAGGTTGTAAACAAATCCGATTGTGCTTTATGGATTTCGCTGTCTACAAACTGAATCAATTCAATCGGTGGTGCTTCAAGAGCCTTCGAACCATTCAAATATGCAACCCTTGCTTTACAATTTTCCTTACGGAACATTTTATCTGTCTCTTCGCCTTCCATAAAGATTTCACCCTGTAATTTAAGCCCCAGAATATCTCTGTAGAAAGCAATCGAGCGATCCAAATCAGAAACGGTTAATCCAATGTGATAAATTCTTCCAACCATATATATATTCCTCCTACAATTTCTTTATTTCGTAAAACTGGAATTTACCTTCCGCTCATATAAAATATATCAATAGCTTTACTTGCAAACTCTGCTGTGCCAATTCCTCCAACATCATCAATATTTTCCGTAAGTTCTCCTCCACCGGCATACATTCTTCCAAGACCGCATAAAATCTTATCAGAACATGTATAAAAATGATCTGTAATATAATCCTGAAGTTTCCTTACCTGCAACTGCACATGTTCATCTTCTGGGTCCATTTCTTTCATTTGTCCGAATTCAACAAATAATTGCATAAACTCATTTGCAACAGTAGCTTCATCGTCTTTCGTCCAGTTCTTTGTTTTCTCTTCAAACTCCTTATACTCAGAGGTTTGTCCCCATTGTTCTTTTGCTCGTTTAGAATACTCATCAATCTTTGTTGTATCAAATACTTTAAAATCCATATATTTCACTCCTATTCCTTTTATTCCTCGAGCGAAACTAATAAGATTTTCAAGATGCTCTTTTTTCATAGTTAGCAATTCAATCTGCTGCTCTAATGCTTTGTTCCTGTCAAAGTTAGGGGCATCAATTATCTTTTTAATCTCCTTAAGCGGAAATTCCAATTCTTTAAACAGTAAAATTTGTTGCAGCCTTTCCAAGGATGTATCGTCATACAACCTATAACCTGACTCTGTATATTCAATAGGTTTTAAGAGACCAATGGTATCATAATACTGCAGAGTGCGTATACTCACTCCTGTTAATTTACTTACCTCATTCACTGTCATCATTGTCATTTCCTCCTATCGATAAACATATCGTAAACTATTACGTTGCGTAGGAGTCAATAGTTTTTCAAAGAAATTTTCAAAATTAACAGCTTGATAAATTACGATTGAGATTTCACCTGTTTTAAGAGATTTAATAACTGTTATATTTTGTTATTAAATTCTCTGTAAACCCTTGAAAACACTTGATTTGTCGCAGGTGAGCTTTCCCTTATTGTTTCCCTTGTGTTATATCGTCCCACCAGTGTTTACGAACTCTGATAAGGGCAAATACAAGGGCACAAGAGGTCCGGTGGACCTCTGCTCTGTGCCGACCGAAGCGGCAGCGGAGACCAAGAAAATCCTATAAAACAGTATAACATAAAATAAAAGTGACATGGTGAACTGATTGAAATGTTTCGATTTGTATTTCTGTTTGTTTTAAAAATGGGCAACTCCGATTGGAATTGCCCACTCATTGCACTAATTATGCGATTTTTTCTTGCTTGCACCGATTTCTGCATCAATTGATGTAAGTTTGATGTAAATCGCTGTTTTTTTTAGTTTTTTATCAAATGAAGTACGTCCCATCTATTTGGTGAAACGGTACATCTTTAGTTTTTTGATAAATGCTTAACTGTAAACCTTGTTTATAGTTTATTATTAAGTAAAATAGAGTTGCTCGAAAGGAGGGCATAATATGACTATAAAAGACGTAGAAGAGCGAACAGGTTTATCCCGTTCTAATATCCGTTTTTATGAAAAGGAAAACTTATTGAGCCTTCGAGAAATGAAAGTAATGGTTATAGAGATTATTCTGAAAATGATGTGGAAAATATAAAGAAGATTGCGTATCTACGTACATTGGGAATTTCTATTGAAGATATACGAAGTATTATATCCGAAAAAGTAACATTGCAGGAAATACTTGAGAAGCAAAAGGAAGTATTAAAAAATCAGATTACTGATTTGAATAAGGCGAAACTCATGTGCGAAAAAATGCTGGATGAAGAAAGTATTAGTTATGAAAAATTACAGGTAGAACAATATGTAACAGATTTGCATGACTATTGGAAAGATAATCGAACTGTTTTCAAACTGGATTCCGTCAGCTTTTTGTATATATGGGGAAGTATGCTTACCTGGACTATGATTACCGCACTATGCTTGATTATTGGGGCTTTGTCTTATTCTAAGTTGCCGACAGAAATTCCAGTACAATGGAGTAAAGGAGTGGCAACATCCCTAGTTAATAAAAACTGGATTTTTATTTGTCCTGTTATATGTATCATAATCCGTTATTTATTAAAACCTTTTATCTATGCGAAATTGCAGATGAACAATTATTATGGAGAAATTATAACAGAGTATTTGACAAATTATATGTGTTTTATTGTGTTGTCAGTGGAAATCTTCTCCATACTTTTTACTTTCGGAGTGGTAAAAAGTGTTGTTGTACTGTTATTTGTGGACACGGCAATTTTTATTGGATTGTTAGTAGTTGGTTTGGTAAAATGGATTTGAGAGGGAAAGAAGTTTTATGATTCAAATTTTATATTTCAGAAATAACAATAAGATACTATTTTCCCCACGCCTACTATGAGAACGGCGGCTATGAGATAGAAATTGCATATACTGGCGAATAAAAGAACCGCTGTTGCATGGTTTATTGGCTTCCATGTAGCTGGTATTCGGCTGAGGTATTGAAAGAGCTGGGATTGAAATGAAGGAAGTGGATAAATGTTTTGATTGGCGAAATAACCTATACATGATAGTAAAAATCCAAAGATGATGGTCTATCAGAGAGACTGTTATATATCTTCAAGTTTAAAAAGATAATTTTCAATAATTTTTCAAAAATCAGAATCGACAATTCATGACAAATCAACCCTGAATCTGGGAACGTTTCTCATAGAAAAGAACTACAAAAAATAAGAAAATAAAAACGGAAAACCATTGTCTGTAGTATTAGTATTTGTTACTATGAAGTAAATAGAGGATATTTTACAAAGTAAAGCTTAATCTAGAGAATCTGCCAGTGGCAGGCCTCTGTAGATACCAAGGTATACAAAAGGAGAATGAAAAAATGAAAAAAGAAGACATGTCCTGTATCGACTGCGCAGTAAAAAACTGCAACAAAATGGATAAAACCTATCCGGATTTCTGTCTGACAACACACATGGATGAAGAAGTTCTAAATGAAGCTATGGAATGCTACAATGAAGACGAGAACCGCAAAGTAACAATCGCTGCAGCTGAAGTAGAGTATGAGAATTACTGCAAACATACCCGTGTCGAAGAAATCATGGATTTTGCAAAGAAGATTAATGCGAAAAAGATCGGGATCGCAACCTGTGTCGGATTGTTGAAAGAAAGCCGTATCCTGGCAGATATCCTGCGCAGACATGGCTTTGAGGTGTATGGTGTCGGCTGTAAAGCCGGAACACAGAAGAAGACATCGGTCGGCATCCCGGAATGCTGCGAAGGTGTCGGTGTGAATATGTGTAATCCGATCCTGCAGGCAAAGCTTCTGAACAAGGCGAAGACGGACCTGAATGTTGTGGTCGGACTTTGTGTGGGGCATGACAGTCTGTTTTACAAATATTCCGAGGCACTGACTACGACAGCAGTGACGAAAGACCGTGTATTGGGGCATAATCCGGTGGCGGCGCTTTATACTGCGGATAGTTATTATTCGAAGTTGAAGAAGAGTGAAGAAGAGTAATATTTCTAATTTGTGCGTTTAAAGATACATAAAGATATCCCATTCAAGCATTTCTCTTTTTATCCAACGAAAAAAAGAACACACAACACTCTGTATGTTCTCTTTCTGTATGTGAAGTCCAATATTATACTTTGAAGTAGCTATCCAATCCTTTGAACTCTTCCGCTTTCATTTCTTTTGTAACATCAGCATAGATGTTCAGTGTAGTTGAAATATCTGAATGTCCGAGTGCGTCTTGAATGACCTTTATATTTACTCCGGCTTCGCACATTCTTGTTGTAAATGTATGTCTAGGACACTCTGATGTCAGTACCACAATGAATATTTACGCTCACTCAACAAGAAAAGCAAAGCGAGATTTCGCAAGACTTCTTGATAAAGTAGCGAGCAATGCTTAAACAAAAATTTCCCTTATTCCCTTGCGGATTCCGTATAAGGGCAAAAATAAGGGAAAATACATATCATTTCACTATATAATAGGCTGAAAAGCCTGTAAAATAAGGAAAGTCCAGGAAATCTTCCTACAGTCGAGTAGACTTACACCTCACAGTGCAAGCCCCTCACAGAACCGTACGTGCGGCTTTCCCGCATACGGCTCTTCATAATAATATTTACAGTCTCGAAACAGGCTGACATAAATCTTTGGCATTGCCAATGGATAATATTTCAGCATTTCAATGAATCCTTCTCTTGTATAACTCTTTCTGTCACTTCGTCTATTCAGCACCTTAAACAGAAGTTCTCTCACTTGTTGTTTGTAGTTTGAAATCATTCTGCCATTAAAACTTATGCCATAGTACCTATAATGACCTATTAATTTCAGATTTTCTCAATTCTCCAAACTAGAATTTTCAAATTAGTCTTTGCAAATAACCTTTAAACCTTCACCATCAATTACAATTCCCTGACGGTTGTTAATTGGGCATAGATTCAAATCCGAAAATTCAGTCATTATTTTCTCAGTAACTTTCTTAAATGGTGCTGTAAGATAATGCGGAAGAACATAGAAATCAATCAAATCAAGCCCTGCATCATCTTCTTGTGAGTAGTCCTCCGGCTTTTCATCCATTTGTTCAATATATTGGATAGTTGGAGCGCATATAATCGCACCCGCCGATTCACCGATCATCAGTTTTCCCTTTGCCAATTCTTTCTTCAATAGCTCATCCGTTCCCGTTTTACGGAGCTGGTCCATAAGGAAGAAAGAATTTCCACCAGTAAAATATATCACATCCGCATCTTCAAAAACGGACTGTATCGTTAAATAAGCCTCCGTTGAAATATCAATTTCCGTTACGGCTGCTCCCAGTTTATTGAATAGCTTTCGAGCCGAGCCGACATAACCGGTATAGCCTTCACGCAGCGAAGCTGTGGGAATAAATGCGACTTTCTTGTTATCAATTTCTTCTTTTATCAAACTTCCTACACTTGAAAAGTGCGAACATAAAAACAGTTTCATCCATATCCTCCTTAACAAATTCCGATTCATCATGTAAGAGTAAGGTCTATCCGGCCTTGCTCTTTTCCTTTAAAATGGCGGTCTGGTCTGACGAAATTTCCGATTGGGACACCACGCCCGCAGACAAATGTGTCAGCCAGCCTCCATTTATCTCATAGTACCATTATCAGCGTACCTGCACCGATCAGTACAATTCATATAATCAGCATCAAACAAAGCAAGATGCAGGACTTTCGCTTTTTCAATAATCTGCAGAATTTCAATAATATTTGTTACTTCTCGATCTTTTCTTCTCATAGATAAATACCTAAAGAATCGTACACGATTCCTCCTTTTTCAAATTTAAAAAATATACAATCTTGAATTTATCGTTCCTGTATTTCCTTACCGCTGAGGTGCTCCACTTCTATTTCGAAAATTTGCACAGCCTTTCCTGCGTGGGCAATTTCCTCATCAACTAACTGTTCGCTGGGATAGTATTTCATTGCAAATCGTTTTAACAGAGTTGTTGCTCTTGCACCGGATTCTACGAGGTAACATCGGCCGAACACCACAACGCTCTGCACAAACGGTACCCAATCTTCTTCTTTAATGGTTTCATTTCCATATACCGTGAAGCATACTTTGTCACAGGCACGCAGTGCATCTACTTTATGACCTACGCGTGCTCCATGAAAATAAATTTTCTGCGCATCGTCATCGTAGACATAGTTGATAGGAATTGCATAGGGATATCCGTCATCTCCATTTGCGGCAAGAACGCCACGTCGGCTGGACTGCAAAAGAGCCTTTGCCGTGTCGATGCTGATTTCATTTTTCTTTTTACGAATTGTTCTGAACATGATATTATTCTCCTTCTTATGCTGATACAACTCCCGATTTTTCAAACTCTTTATATTGGTAATACAGAAATCGCCCATATTATCTAACCTAACAATTTCTATTTTAGCAAATAAAATGTTCAAAATTCAAACCACTTTTGATATGATTGTTAATCATATTCCTTTCGCATTGACCAAATAATTCTTTTGCCTTATCAATAACTTCCGTAACATCATCACTTTCAAATATTACCTCTTTTTCTTTGTTTAACAACTGCGTTTACATCCACACATATGGCGGCAATTTTTTCTTAAGCGCATTATAAACAACTAATGTCGCTTTGACATCCTCTAAACTATCGTGAGCCAACTCATCAAAATTATAACCATAATAATTGTTCCATTCTTCATATATCTTAGCAAATTCTATCATTGGATCGTATATTATAGTACCGTGTTTAAACCTAATTCCTGCATTATCTAAAAATGCATAGTCAAAATCAACATTATAGGCTATCAGCTCGACACAGCCATCAAATACAGCTTATCTTACAGAAATATTAGTTATTACTCTTTTATAATTTTCTTTTATTATATGCATCTTCATCAATAGCTCCAGAAGCCAACATTCTTTCTGACCATAACTGAAGTGTTTCAACATTTACCGATATTTTTTCTAATTCCTCCTTAATATATATGAAATCATCTAATTCGTCGTTATCAATTATACCATCAGCTGTAATCTCAATGAGGCGCTCCTGCTTCTTGTTCATCTTATTAAAAGAAGCTACCGTTTCAAGTATAATCTGAGGGAGCTCTTTCATTTTAATCTCTGGAACATATTGCTGTCCAATTGGACACTGATTTGAGCAATAATAATTACACAATTCCGGTGATTTATACTTATCAGCCATTATGAGTACTTCTTCCGGATGTGGCAGCACCTTCTCACTGTCTATTTTTTCAATTCTCTCTGGAGGCACGCACTCTAAAAAGTTCACTTGCCTTTTCTCGGCTAAGTCCTAGCTCCTCTCTTTTTAACTAGTATACATTCTTATTCTCTTTAATTGATGCTCTTCCCATTTCTTATTCCTTCACTTAAAATCTTACTGTATCTTTGCTATAATTCCTTCTTCTGTTATAGTTTGCAGACATTCCATAGGCACATCTGAATGCATTATCTGCCTCTACATGACCACCTGGGAAAGTCGTACCAGAATAATTCTTGCCCACTTTATCCAAGGCCAGTACATTTCCTTTATTATCACTAATCATGCACATGTTCATGAATACTACTTTTTCTATCATCTGTTACTCCATTTAATATAGCTTATCAACTTCTTTTTCATATGCTGATTCTGTATCTCTGTCAAACAGAACAAAATATATTTCTTCTATTTGCTTTGGAAATTCCTGCTCAAATCTTGCCACAACATTTACAGCAATGTGTGCTGCCAGTTTAACAGGAAAACCATAAACACCTGTTGATATAGATGGAAACGCTATTCTTTTTATACCTTTTTCCATTGCAAGTTTAAGCGAATGATAATAACAGCTGGCAAGCAACTGCTCCTCATTATCCTTTCCGCCTCTCCATATAGGTCCGACTGTATGTATAACATAATCACATGGCAGATTATAGCCTTTGGTAATCTTTGCTTCTCCTGTTTCACATCCATGAAGCGTCCTACATTCTTTTAAAAGATCAGGACCTGCTACCCTGTGAATTGCTCCATCAACACCGCCACCACCTAAGAGACTGTTATTTGCTGCATTTACTATAGCATCAACGTAATCTATTTTTGTTATATCACCTAGAACTGTTTTAATCATCGTAATTTTTCCCAAATATTTTCTTTAAATAATTTCCCATTATACCGTCAATTGTACCACCGCCAATATCGCCTTCAATTACTCTTTTTCTTCCATCCTTATAAGTAATCTGCAAGGTATATCCATATCCGTCGCAAACTTGTGCTTCCATAATATTCTTATACAAACCTTTGCAGAGACTCCGTGGGAAGAGTCTCTGTTTTTTTGTACATAGGTGTATACAATATACATGATGATACTTTTAAATCACTTTCCCTTTTCCAACTCTTTGAAAAAAGCCTTTGCATTATCCAAATCATTCTTATCCGGATGTCCTTTTGATATGCCTCCAATAAGTTTGAATGGTCCAAATGTGTCAAATCCCTTACAAGAAAATTCTCCCACAATTCTTCCCTGCTTTTCTTTTACAATTTTCTTTATGGAATCAAAGACCGGCTTTCCTCCATAAGTGCATATAAGAAAGACATCCTTATTCTCTGGAAGATTCACTTCTGCAAAGTTAATTACGGACTGATGCATCTTGCCAAAATAAATACCAGAAGCAAAACCTATAAGATCATACCCTGATAAGTCCTTTTCAGTAATCTTAGTTGCATCAACTACATCAATATCATTTTCAGCTGCTATTGCACATACCAGCTCTTTTGTATTATTGTGATGAACCGACGCATATATAATAACTGTTTTCATATCTGCTTCACTCCATTATTTCTTAGTTCAAAATCCAATCTCATCTGGTGCCACAGGACATTTCCATGAGTAGATTTATCAGTTATACCCTCATCAATAAATCCAAACTTAGAATAATAGGGAACAAGACTTTCTTTACAAGTTAGAACCAGTCCCCTTCGGTTCTGTTCTCTGGCACCTAAGATTGCCTTCTTAATTAGCTCTTTCGCATATCCGCATCTGCGATATTCAGGAAGAGTATTTACGCCAAAAATCATCTGCCATGCACCATTCTCATTATGCATTGATGCATTTTCATACATCTCATCTGTAAGATTGGCCTCATCCGTAACAAAACCATCTACAAACGCAATGAGTTTACCCTCATCAAACATAAGCCAGAAATGATTCCCAAAATATTTTATTCTTTGCTCAAATTCTTCTTTAGTTGCTGCCTCTAAGACAGGAAAACATACAGATTCAACCGATGTAATATCGTCTAAATCAGCCATTGTTGCATATCTTATATTCACAATCATTCCTTCTTTACTATTGCTTTTTATATTTAGTTTTTATTCATATATTACAATATTTTGCTTAAATACTCTGCCGGAACAGCCTTCGTAAGCCATACTCCATTTACAGATAAGAAAAACTCATATCCTTCATCTGCCATCTTTCCGGCTGCCACCCTATACACCACAGGCTTTCCATGCCTGCTGCCCACCTTAACTGCTGTATCAATATCCTTTGATAAATGAACATATAACCGGCTCTTTGAAAGTAATCCTTCTTTATCGATTGATGAAACAAACTTTTCTCCCGTTCCATGGTAAAGAAACTCTGGAGGAGTTTTCTTTTCAAGTTCAACATCAACAGGTATTGAATGTCCCTGGTTTGCTCTGATTAAGGTCTTATCTTCATTAAATGAATACCGCTGCTTGTTGTCAGTTCTTACAATTTCTTCAAGCATCTTCATATCAAATGGTCTTGTTTTACTTATACCTGATATCAACTCAGATACATCTGCCCAGCCATGTTCATCAAGCTTGATTCCTATTGTTTCCGGCTTGTGCCGCAAAATAAGACTTAAAAATTTGCTTGTATCCGTTAATCCCATTTTTATATCCCCTTAAGTTTTCTTTTATAGCTTCCTGCAAGGCAGATAATGCTCATTGTATGTGCATATCTAATACTCTTTACTCAATCACATACTCGTACATTCTAAACTGCCTGTTTCCAACTACCTCATAAAAAATGTTTTCAGTACTTACATATTTAAAACCAGCTCTGATATATAACTTGTCGGCTAGTGTGTTCTTATCTATTACATCAAGATGAATGGCTTCAATGTTTTCTAACTTAGCATATGATATTAAGTTTTTTACAAACTGAGTAGCAAGACCCATACCGCGGTACTCATATCGCACTGCGAGAGCATGGATTATCCATACATTATTATCTCTTTCATATACTTTCCACGCTACCTTTTTATACTCTTTATTAGAATTACTGTTAACTATGGCACACGCCTTAATTATTCCTTCATCTCTTAATACGAACAACTCTTTCTTAACAATACCAGCCATTAAAAAATCTGCTGAAGGATGTACACCCTTTTCCCAGTCAGGAAAAGAAGGTTCTTCTTTGCTTTTATCTATTAAATCCCAATAGAGATTTTCTATCTCATTAAAATCCTCCAGGCATGCTAATTCAAAATTCATATATCTGTCTCCTAATTTTTATTTAACTCCAGCTCTTCCAGACATCCGGCTGGTATCCGAGTGTTGATGCTTTTCCATTTCTTACAACAGGAGTCTTAATAACTGAAGGATTTTCCATTACCTTTTCAAGTTTATCTTCATCAGCTGTGTATTTTATAAGCGCAAGCAGATCTTTGTCTTTTCCATCCCAGTTAATCATTCCCTGTAACCCGCCATTAACCTGAGCCACAGAATTAAACTCCCCCTTGCTCATTCCTTTTTCCTTCATATCTATAAACTGGTACTTTATGCCTCTTTCCTTAAAGAAACGCTCTGCCTTCTTTGTATCATTGCATTTCTTAGTTCCAAATATCTGTATATTCACAATAGTTTCCTCCAAAATTTATTAATCTTTTCCTGCATTTTCCTGTAGCAGCTTTTCCACTAGTCTCTCAAAAGAGACTTCAAAGTTATAATCATCCTTATCACTTCTTTTTCTTGGACCTTTCATGTGGTTTTTACTGCTTGCCCGCCTTGCCTTCTTACTTATATGTCTCTCCATTAACATAAGATCAATATTTTCATTTGTATACCATTTCCCGGACTGATGAATGGCATATGCACCCTTACTTAATGCCATGGCAGCTACACCATAGTCCTGCGTAACTACTAAATCTCCTTTTTCACAAAGGCTTATTAACTTAAAATCAACTGCATCAGCTCCGGCACCCACATATACCACTTCTGAATAGTCTGATGTAAGATAATGATTAGTATCACACAAAAGCGTTACGGCAATATTATGACTCTTAGCTATTCTTTCAACTATCCCAATCACAGGGCATGCGTCAGCATCTACATATATATGCATACTCTTATCTCTTTCATTTACAATCAATTGTTATATACATTTAGGAACTGTCTCTATTTCATTCCCACAGATAACTTATACCAGCGTTTTATGTATGGGTCATCAAAAAGCTCAAGGTCGTTTTCTGTAAGTTTCACAAAAAGATCAGTAAGCCCGTCATACTCATTAATATCTCCTGCAGGATACAGTTTCCAGTTTAGCTGCTCTAATGTCCAGTTACTCTTAACTGAATTGTGAAGCATAGACGTTGTCGCATAATTAGACAGGTTATCCTCTCCTCCAATGGCAATAGGAATGATGTGGTCAATTGTTGGGACCAGCTCCCAGTAGGCACTGTGACATTCTTCCATCTTCCAATGGCTCTGATATGGAAATGCATCCGGCATGTATGAAAAGCAGACTGCTAAGATAATTCCATTCCGTAGCATTGATATTTTTGAAAATGCCGTATCAGCCGGAACCGGTAACTTCCTTGTAGACGGACCGAAAGAGACTGTACGCATAGATGAATCTATCCTGCCGGAAGATACTACTTTCGGTGTCCGCATTAGTGGTGACAGTATGGAACCTGAATTCCACGATGGTCAGATTGCATGGGTATTACAACAGGAATCTGTTGCTAATGGAGAAATCGGCATCTTCGCTCTAAACGGAGAAGCCTACATCAAGAAATTACAAAACGATAAAGACGGAATTTTCCTTATCTCGCTTAATGAAAAGTATGCACCTATCAAGGTTGGAGAAAACGACCGCTTAGACATATTTGGAAAAGTTCTTGAAAAATCTAATGCTTCTGCTATCACAGGACATTGCTGATAAAATTGCAAGTCCTTTTTATTGGACACATTATTTTGCATAATTGAAAATAAGAAAATATCTATAGAACTGAAAGAAGGGATTTTTATGGCGGTTACTAATAATATCAGAGAAATCCAGGAACAGCGTGGCATTTACCAGGATGACCTTGCCGCTGCTATCGGATACAGCACCAAAACTGTCGGCAGGATAGAACGTGGGGACAGCACCCCATCTGCCGAATTTATGCTGCGGATATCAAAGTACTTTAATATGCTGGTCGAAGATGTATTCCATGTGGAAGATTGAGCTGGGTATTTTATCCAGCTCAATCTTCCGCTCCCTGTAAATGAGAATTTGTCCGCTCCTTTATATAAAATAATTCCATTTTTCAGAACTACTAACTATTTTTCTTATCTAAATGACATTGATTATCTAATTAACTACATTATTTTCTGTCTAAAATATCCATAAATCCGTCACCTGTAATTGTTTCCTTATTCATAAATTTATCAGGAAGCATAAAACGCTCTACCGCTGACTGTGATATCCTCAGTGTATCATTCTTCAAATCTATAATATACAGATAATCATCCATACAAGGTGCAATTAAGTCAATCATACTTCCTGCTTCCCGCTCGTCAAGTATTTTATATGCATCAAAAGCCATCATCAAAATTCACCTTCCATTGTATTACTCTTCAATGTCTGAGATTTTGAATTTCGCTATCATTTCACTCAGATTTTCTGATTCACTGCTCATCTGCTGGCTCGCAGCCGCACACTCCTGTGATGTTGCTGAATTGGTCTGTACAACATCATTGATCTGCTCAATTCCTTCGTTAATCTGCTTGATCTCACTGGTCTGGGTCTCAAGTGTATCAGCTATATTAATCACCTCTTTTGTAATCACCTTAGAGTTCTCTGCTACTTCTTCAAGCTGTGAGGCTGTCTGCTCTGCAATATTCATGCCTTTTTCAACAGCCTGCACAGATGCCTCTATAAGCGCAGCTGATTCCTTTGCAGCCTGTGCACTTTGATCGGCAAGAATATTTACCTGATTTGCCACAACCGCAAAGCCTTTTCCTGCCTCCCCTGCCCTTGCCGCCTCAATAGAAGCATTTAATGCAAGCAGGTTGGTCTGTGATGCAATCTCATTAATAGTTGATATAATCTGATCTATCTGTTTAGAGGCTTCGTTTATTTCATGCATAGATGCAACCATCTCCTGCATCTTTCCATTGCTTTCCCAAATTGCACCTCCAAGTTCGTCCACTTTTCCACTGATTTCCTTTGCACTCTTTGAATTCTGCTCCACCTGTTCTGAAACTCCCGCAACTGTCGCTGTCAGTTCCTCTACAACCGCAGCCTGATTGGTTGCACCGTCTGCAAGGTCATTTGAGCTTGCAGCTACCTGCTCTGCCGCACTTGAAACCTCGCTTGATACATGCTGGATTCCCTTTATGGTGACTGCCATACTTTTTTCAAATTCCATAAATGAATTTAAAATACCTACAAAATCACCTTTCCACTCTACTTCCGGCTGTGCATCAAAATGTCCGTCCGCAAAGAGCTTCATCGACCTGTCTATATCATCCACATATGAGCCGAGAATACGGATAGACTTTCTCATGCTGTGTGCCAATCTACCGATTTCATCCTCTGAATGGTACTCAAGTGTGCTGTGAAGATTTCCTTCTGTCAGCTCCTTTGCCACATCCTCGATTGCATGTAACGGCTCAAGGATTGTATCAAGCACGATCTTTCCTGTTCTCTTTGTCAACCGCCATGCACATGTCAGACAGATAATGATGACTATGAGTCCGACTGCAGCACATACGTATGTACTTACAACTGCCTGAAGGCTTCTTTCGTCAGTCAGCTTGTCGATTTCCTTTGCAAGCTCAACAGTTTTATTTAACTTTGGTGTACACTCATTGATAATCTGATCAACAGCCCCATCCTTCTGTCCGGCTTTAATCTTATCCATGATTGAGTATCCGGTATTCGCCCAGTCAGAAAGAGCCTTTGAATATTCATTATACTGATTCTCCGGAACAACACCTGATTTTTTTATTGTTTTTAACTGCACATCAATATCCTCGAGCAAAGTTTTTGCACCCTGCTCATAATCTTCATACGTAGACTGGTCAGGATTAAGTGCCATCTCTCTTACATTTCTTGCCGCTGAAGTTACATTTATTCTACATACCTTAACCGCCTGATCAGAAGCATTTACCTTGTTTACATAGTTTAACATATTGAAAAACAACACACCAATGACCGCAATCGAAAGCAGTCCCGAAATAAGCATCATGGTAATAACCATTTTGTAACCATAGTTGATTCTTTTACCCAAATGCATGTTTTCCAATTTCTTTTTCATCGCACCTTTTTTTGAAGACATAATTTGTTATTTCCTCCTATCTTATGATACCTTTTGACTCTTTAATCATATTATTATTTATACTCAAGTCCGAATTCATCAGACTAATTTAATATAGTACTTTTTTCTAAGGACACAATACTGTATTCTCAATAATCTTTATGTGAATCTTTCTATTAAATATGTGGATTTGCACAAAATGGTATAATTTTTCGTAATCCCCCTTAAAATACATATTTTACGAACTGTTTGTATTTTTGGTCAGTTTTGCAAACTTGAATTGAGATTTCACCTGTTTTAAGAGATTTAATAACTGTTATATTTTGTTATTAAATTCTCCACAAGCCCTTGAAAACACTGGATTTATCGCAGGTGAGCTTTTCCTTATTGTTTCCCTTGTGTTATATCGTCCCATCAGTGTTTACGAACTCTGATAAGGGCAAATACAAGGGCAAGAAAAATCTATAAAACAGTATAACACAAAATAAAAGTGACATGGTGAACTGATTGAAATGCTTCTGATTTTTGTAACTGATAATTGATTGAATGATAAGGAGAGATAAGATACGATGAGAACAATATTTGCAGAATACAATCCACAGCGCAATAGTATTGATGTTTACACCTCTGCTGGCTATATGCTCCGCATTGATTGCTGGGAAGCTGAAAAGAATTTAAAAACTACACCCGGATCAGACTGTGCATTAAACGCACTTGCTATTGATGAACCACTTGAATATGTACGATTATATTTGGACGGGAATATGCAGATGTGGGTAGATGCAGAAGATTCATTAGAACTATGGTGATTTTTCGACGGTGTGAAATTTTTTCTGTAAATTCAGATCTTCTATGATAATTGATGCGGCTTAACAGCAGTTTTCTGTTGTTAAGCCGTTGTTTATTTAATAGCAAAAATAAGCCGGTATGTCAAGAGCACCCAGAAAATCTGAACGTACATTTACTCTTGATCATCCGGCTTATTTTCAACAGCACTAAGATTACCTTTTTTAATATTGTTTGGGATACTCCCTCCATAACCGTCACATCAATTTTATACTTTACTTCGATTTCAACTTTTTCTGGTGGATTGACTAAAAGCCTGTCAATATCATTTTCCTCAACACCAGCCATTTTTGCTATCGTTAGCTTGGATATGCCATAATAGGAAACAAGCAGTTCCAACCAATGCACCAATTTGATATTTCCCTTTTACCGAATCCTTTTATGCCTTAACATCACAACTTCCTCCGATAGATGGAGCTGTACCTACTGCCTGTGCTACAACATTCTCTGTAATGCTTTTCATATCCGTACCAATTGCAAATATTGTGCGTCTATCTTCCTGAATTTTCTTCATCTGCTCTTTTCTTTCAGCTCTCCGTTCCGCAAGTTTTTGTTCATTTTCTTTCTTTTTCTCGATTTTTCTATCTTCATAAGCCCTTTTTTGTTCTTCGCTTGGTCCTGTAATAACCATGGAGCCCATATTACCATCCTTATCTATCCATATCTGACGATACTTAACTTCACTACCAGTCATTGATTTAATCATTGAGTCAGCCCATCTATCTAATGCTGGAATTTTTGACAACATATTTTCATATTTTGTGGCAACCTCTGGATTACTCATCATCCTATTTAAAATCTCAGGAGCAATCCTCACATCCGTTTTTCCTGTACGATTAGCTGTTTTTACATTTTTATCCGAACTTCCTGCCACAATATCTATTTGAGAATTTTTTTCCTGCAATTTTTTTACATAATCTTCCTGACTCTCTTCTGTTTTGCCCACCAGTGAATTTTCCTTTGTTTTTTGAATATCACAAGTTGCCTTTTTAACCGTGTTCTTGTACCCTGATGCATAATACGATGTGTAACTGCTGTTATCGATACCTGTAATTGCCATAATCCTACCTCCCTGTTATTAAAACTTAAAATAATTTCTATTATATTGAACGACTTGGATATTTAATTTCCGTTGATGTAAATTCATCTTCTGCCGAAACATTGATATGCCCACTGCTGTCAATGGCATACTCTTTACCATAAACGGAAAACGTATCTCCTTCTTTATATCCGATTTCTATCCAGTTTATATCATTTAACTGTTTTATCTTTGCGTCAACATTTATGGTCTTTCCTGATTCCTGCAATAAATAAGTGTGTTTTCCTGCTCCCGCATCTATAGAAAAGAATCCCGGAGAAATCCCGACTTTCTCACAGACGGACAATACCTCCTCATTGCTGTAGAGATACCCACACACACTCTTTCCCTGTGCCAGATCCGACAGGATATTGCCTGCCTTACACATTTCCCACTTATAATTTGTCCCTTTTTGATTTGTATTCTCTGCAAGCAACGATTCCGAGGCTGCCCAGCCTATCCTTCCATTGTTGACCGTCCATGTATATTTACCGCCACTTGATGTTGTCCATGAATAATAACTTTTATTACTTAGTACCAGAGAATTATTCGCAGCACAAATGCCTGACATGGTGCTTGTATTCATTTTCGGTACTGCATAATTAGGTACTACCTGTCTGCTCCCATTAAGGTCAAAGGAAATAACCCCGTACTCCTTAAAATCAGAATTATATCCACAGGAAACATTCTCCCCAAAATTGATTGCATCCAAAATAGCACTTGAATTATTATAGTTTGCAAAATAATAAGCTAATTCACTGTTAGAAATATTCGCATTTTTATCTATCAGTGCAGCTATGGATTGCTTTGAAAAGCCTCGTGCAGCATCAGAAATACTTAAACTGTCCTGTTTTTTATTATTTCCTGCTCCAAGCAACATCTGTATTGCTTTTTGGTGTATTCCTGCCTCTGCCTGCTTTGAATATGTCAACAGCTGGTTTACTGTGTTTACATCTGTTACTGTCTTCATAATTATTCTCCAAACCCTTTTTCAACATTAAACGCCAAACATATGCTGCAATTTGTCCAGCATATTATTTACTCTGCCTTCAACAGCTTCTGGCTGATTCCTTAATTCATACCTGCTTCCATAGTAATCATTTAAACGGTCTTTCATCTCATTACAAAATAATTTTTGATCTGTTTTACCATTTAAAAACTGATTGCAGATACCACTTATCTCTTTCTTCTCATTTGTATAAAAAGCTGTCTCATCTGAGATTATTTCTGACTTGTACTTATAAGATTCTGTTTTGCTTCCAATTCCAACAACCATGTAATCTGGTGTCATTCTCTCCATGATGGAATTACGTGCTGAATCATTAAAATGAACATATTCGTCAATCATGTCTGAAAAACCAGCTTGAAATTGCTCTGGAACATACATTTCATTTACTTTCCTTAGCCCAGCTTCACTTGCACTTAACAAAAATACAGATTCATAAGAAGTTCCTCTATATCCCTCCTGAGCATTCAAAGAATCTACATCTGCTGTCATTGCATTAATCTTCTCTTTTAAATCTTTCATTTCATCTTCTGTCAAATATTCAGAAGCATTTTCGTCCAGCCATTTTTCAAAAACCTCTGACTGATTTTCCGAACAGCCTTCAAACGCACTTTGTTCTCCAGAAATGGAAGTTGCTTTCAAATCTAATTTGAATAAATTTTCACATTTATATTCTGCTGGTATCTCTCTTATCTCTCCCATAATAGATGAAAAATGCATTGTATGAAAATCCGATACCTTATTACGAGCAGTCTCAACTAACTTTCTTGCTGAATCACTGATTTTCACATCATCCTCCGAAATAATATTCTGAGGAACAGTTGTTTTCTTCTCAACCTTATTTTTTATCATCTCTGGATTATTAATATACCTATTTCCTTGAACTTTCATAGCAACCTCCTTTGCTTTCTTTATCGGATAAAATAACCTGTTCTCCTAGTCCCATATCATCAAACGACCATATTACGCACACAAAGACCATATTTTTACAAGATGACCACTGCCTTAGTAGAAGCTCTGTATCTCAAACTCTTTGAAATACAATGCTTCCCTGCATTTTCTATATCGGCATGTTGATATTATTACTTTACTATCCTGCACACTCTCTGAGAGTGACTGTATCTATCAAAAAAGAAGCCAGCAGTTTATTCACGCACTGCTGACTTCTTATAATACTACTCATTTTATTTACTTCGCTGCGTCTCAGACAATTTTTTTATTTTTAAACATAACCTCTGTTTTCCCGCCATCCCTTTACATACCACCTGATTCCAACATATACCAGTTGCACGAATAATAAGAGAAATAGCAGATTGATTGGCAATACTTCCTTTATCCAATCCCCAAAGTAGATAGCTATTGCCATACTTACAAGTATCACCATTATGGTAATCATATCCCAACAGTATTTCTTATATAGCCCTGCAATCTTTATTTCGATGAATGCCAAAAGTATTCCCACACCCACCAGACATCCACCGCAAATCAATATTCTTATCAGCCAGTTTATAATTCCAGCAACGACAGGATTGGATATTCCATCACTAATCTGTGCCACGTTCTTTCCTGCCAGTACAACCCAGCCAGCAATGGTCTGTGTGAAAGTTGCGATTGTATCAAAGAATACCACGCAATCAGAAATAAATATTTTTGACCGTATCATCTGAAAAAGAGTAGTTGATACGGAATACCATATCAGCAGAAACATCAATGCTTCATACATGGCTGTTTTTGTTTTATATCTGCCTGCCAGTTTTTCCCTCTGCATATCATACTTTTCCTTAGCTTTCAGATAAGCTGTCTGTTTACAATTCCCGCACTTTTGATAGAGTACCGGCTTTTCAACCGGTATCTCTACTTTTTTCTGATGGGAGAGTGCATAATCCCGTTCCTGTTCTGCCTGTCTCTGCTTATCTCGACATTCCTCTATCATGGCTTGGACGGTGTGTGTTTTCTCTTTCTCGCTCTGCAACAATTCTTTTGTTTTCCTCAAGTCGTTCTTTAAGGCTTGAATGTTCTCTGTTTTGTTCTCGCTGTTTAACTTCTCGTTCAAGGTCAGCGATTCGTCGAGCTGCACTTTCAGTTCCCTGATAGTCCGGTCTTTCTGGTCGAGTTCTTCCTGCATCTGCTCTGTCAGCAGAAGCAACTCTTCCAGTTGGGCGTCGCTCTTTGAGTTTCTTAATTCGTTCATCAATCAACCTTCCTTTCTCTAATTGCTGTTCAAGTTCAGTAATTCGCTGTTCTGTTTCTGCAATAGCCGGTTCTCGCTGTTTAATTTCTGTGCCAATTCCTGCCATTGCTGATTTTCGTCTGTGAGTTTCTGTATCTGGTCTGTCTTTTCTTCCAGAAGCATCAACAGTTCTTCTGTATCCGGTAAGATTTGTAGCAGCTCTGACAATTCTTTCTCTAATTGCTGCAATCGTTCTTCCTGCTCCTGAAAGCACATCAGCTTCTCGTCCTTTTCCTGTATCTCCTGAAGCATCTCTGCCATGATATTCTGCTGTTCCTCTATCTGTGTAATCATTGCTTCCATCATGGGAATTACTTCTTTGCTTTCTTCTAATGTCATTCAACCACTCCCTCCACATCGACAATGCACCGGATACCTTACCAAAGGTTGCAATTACCTTTTGCAGCAGTGCATTTTGTTTTTTTATCATCTGGTTTTCCTCGACCTTCCATGAACCTTTCCTTATCTGCCCGGTGAGATATTTTTCCTCAATCTTCCTTGCATCTGCACCCTCATGAATCGTAGGGACTTTCAATTTGCCCTGTCTTTCATAAGAGCGGTGGTCAATCAGATTGTCTATGGATAAATGCCGGTTACACATCTTTGCCCATTCGCTTCGCCATAACTCACAATTCTTTGGATTGTTCCAGCCGGTAGCGTCAGTCAGAACCCTTTTCCATTGTTTTCTGTTTCTTGCCCCGACTTTCTGTACTCCGTTTTCATCAAGTACCGGAATACGGATTCCATGACGGTCTGGATTTTTCTTATCCTGCCACCAGTCCGGGTGGGATTCATCAACCACGATATTTCCGTCAGTATCTCTGACAAAATCCCAGTCCTTGACTTCCTTGCTGCCCCATGAGTGGTCTGGATTGAATGGTCGCATGGTTACAAGTAAATGCACATGTGGGTTCCCGTCGCCCTTATCGTGTATGCTCCAGTCGGCACACATTCCCTCGTCCACGAAAGTCTTTTGAATATATTCGGTTGTATAATCAATCTGTTCCTGTCTGCTCCATTCTTTCGGCAGGGAAAATTCAAATGAGCGTCCAAGCTGTGCATCTGCATTTTTTTCTATCTTCAATACCTCATTCCATAGACGCTGTTTCTGAAATGTGATTTTAAACTTTTCCAGTGCGGCATCTTTATCATCCGCTCTTTTATAACGGATAGACTGTTGAAACCTTTTTATATTTTCTTCCGGTACATGCAGCCATTCAGGAGGTGCATTTTCGCACATCATCAGACTGGTGTAGACGACTTCCTTTTTGGAAGTATAGTAACTGATTCTGCCTGTTTCCTCATTCTTCATCACATCTCCATTAAGATATGCCGATGCGGATATGACAGATTTTCCTTTACTGCGCCCGACAATCTTTACTGTAAAGTGAAATATCGCCATGATACGATTCCCCCTTTCTGCCGTATCCGGCATTGATTTCCGACAGCATCTTCTTCTGGTTTGGCAGAAGTGAAGCTGTCGGAACGCCCTCTGCGCAAGAGTGCCCCCTGCGGCATGAGCAGGTCTGGCTGAAAGCCCCGCCGACGGAACGAGCCCGGCAAGCGTAAGCGCAGACCGGTTGCCACTTGTGGCAAACTTATAAGGACGACCTCTGGTTGTCCATAAGTGCGCCCTTCATTCAAAGGCAATGAAGGGAATGGAAAAACCACTCCCTCCGCCATTACACTTCCTCCATATCTGTAAGTGGCTCTTTCTGCATCGCCTTTGAGAAAAACTTTCCGTTTGTTTCCTGCCTTTTTAAGAAGCCTATCAACTTTGGTAAATCTTCCTCCTCAATCGGACAGCCAAGAACTGATTCCACCGCTCCTCCAATCTGACAGAGCCTGTGGGTTCGTTTTTTACTTTCTTCCGCTTTCTTTCTCTTTTCCAGTTCCTTCCGCTGTGCTATGAGCTTTTTTGTAGCTTCAATGCTTTCCTGTTCCTTTTTCTCTAATGCACGTATTCTTTCTTCATAAGTCTTTGTTGATTTCGCCATATCGTCTTCATCCTTTCTTTTTCCGGTAAACAACAGTTCCCGGTTGCATATCAGGAGAAGCACATGGTATAATCCTCTTGCGTGTAGGTATATCATGGCTTCGGTCTGATAGAACCTTTGGCGGTTTCGTAGGAAGCCGCCTTTTTAAGTTGCCACATTTCTTGTGACAGCTTTTACATTTCCTTTATCCCTCAGATCTCGCCCCTCGTTGGCTTCCATGAACTTTTCCAGAATGTCAGTTTTAATAAGGACTTTTCTTCCGACTTTTAATACCGGAAGCTTCTTCCATTCAACCAGCTTTCTCAAAGTGTTTCTGCCAATTCCTGTATAGTCGGCTGCTTCCTCGATGGATAATGCAATCTTTCTTTCCGTCATCTTGCCACCTCCCGTTAAATTGCATTATGCAATTTTGTTGTGCTGTTAGTATAGCGGTTTTATATTGCGTTGTCAAGCGTTATGAAATTTTAAAAATAATCATTAAATTGCATATTGCAATTATGTAAGGTACATGCTATAATTCATACATACCGAAAAAGGAGGCAATCAGCATGAAAGATAAAGAACTACGCAAGCTGATAGGCAGCAGGGCAAAACAGCGTCGTTTGGAATTAAATCTGACACAGCCTTATGTTGCAGAGAAGATGGGAGTTACCGCTTCCACAATCCTGCGTTATGAGAATGGTTCGATTGACAATACCAAAAAGATGGTGCTGGAAGGTCTTTCGGAAGCACTTCATGTATCTATTGAATGGCTCAGAGGGGAAACCGATGAATACGAAACCGATATTACGGATAAGAAAGAATTACAGATTCGTGATGCAATGGGCGATATTCTCAAACAGTTACCTCTCGCCCTTAGTAAAAAGGAAGATGCTTTTTCCAAAGATTTACTGCTGTTGATGTTAAAGCAATATAACCTGTTTCTGGAATCATTCCAGTTTGCCTGCAAGAATTACAAGGGCAACACGAATGAAGCTGATATTGCAAAAGTAATGGGGTTTGAATCGAATGATGAATATAACGAGATTATGTTTCTCCGGGAGATCACCCACACTGTTAATGCCTTTAACGACATGGCAGATATCGTAAGGCTTTATTCCAAGAAACCGGAAATGGCAGAACAAAGGCTTGAAAATCTTTTATCAGAAGTTTTGTATGAGGATTCCGATTCGGTATAGAACGACAACCGGAGTTATGATATACTTACACGCAAGAAGCATTTCATCAGTTCCGATTGTCTGATATCGAAAGGAGACACACGATTATGGCAAAAGGATCTGTAAGAAAAAAAGGAAAGAAATGGTACTACCGCTTCTATGTAGAAGATGCAAGCGGCAATCTGGTTCAGAAAGAATACGCTGGAACAGAAAGTAAAAGTGAAACGGAAAAACTGCTCCGTCAGGCAATGGACGATTACGAAAGCAAGAAATTCATTGCAAAGTCGGAAAATATTACAATTGGAGAATTACTTGATATATGGGCAGAGGAAGAATTAAAGACCGGTACGCTCAGTAATGGGACAGTCCAGAATTACCTCGGTGCCATTACCAACATCAAGAAGCATCCAATTTCAGAGAGAAAGTTGAAAAATGTAACATCTGAGCATTTACAAGCCTTCTTCGATCTGCTTTCCTTTGGTGGCACTTATCCAGATGGTTCAGAAAGAAAAGGTTATAGCAAAGATTACATTCGTTCTTTCTCGGCAGTATTACAGCAGTCATTCCGATTTGCAGTATCACCAAAGCAATATATCACTTTCAATCCGATGCAGTATATTAAGCTGAAATACCAGACGGATGAGGTTGACCTGTTTTCCGATGATGACATGGATGGCGATATACAGCCAATTCCACGAGAGGATTATGAAAGACTGATTGAATTTCTACAGAATTACAATCCACCGGCAATACTTCCAATCCAGATAGCTTATTATGCAGGACTTCGTATCGGTGAAGCCTGTGGTCTGGCATGGCAGGATGTGAATCTTGAAGAACAGTGCCTTACAATCAGACGCAGTATCCGATATGATGGTTCAAGGCACAAGAATATCATCGGACCAACCAAACGAAAAAAGGTAAGGATTGTTGATTTTGGAGATACACTGGCAGAGATTCTTCGCAATGCCCGAAAGGAACAACTTAAAAACCGAATGCAGTACGGAGAACTTTACCATAAAAACTACTACAGAGAAGTAAAAGACAAAAACAGAGTTTACTATGAGTTCTATCATCTGGACGGAACAGAGAATGTTCCAGAAGATTATAAGGAAATATCCTTTGTCTGCTTAAGACCGGATGGAAGTTTGGAACTGCCAAGCACGTTAGGAATTGTTTGCAGGAAGATTGCTCAGAAACTGGATGGATTTGAAGGATTTCATTTTCACCAGTTGCGACACACCTACACAAGCAACCTTCTGGCAAATGGAGCAGCACCAAAGGATGTGCAGGAACTGTTAGGGCACTCAGATGTCAGTACCACCATGAATGTCTATGCACACTCTACAAGAAAAGCCAAGCGGGAATCTGCAAGGTTACTTGATAAAGTGGCAGGCAATGACTAAATAAAACTTTCCCTTATTTCCCTTACGATTATCTCATAAGGGCAAAAATAAGGGAAAATACATATCGTTTCGCTAGTGCACAGGCTGGAAAGCCTGTAAAATAGGGAAAGTTAGAAATATATTTCGGCAAACTGGAAGTTGTTTGTACAATGTTCAAGATATAACTGTTATTATGTCTTGATTAGAGTACAAACTCATATAAGAGGAACTCCCTCGGTACTCCAATATCAACATATGTGATTTCAACTTTATCCACATACTTAAATCCAAACGACATATACATTTTCTGTGGAATATCATTTCCCTCTATGCAATCAAGACGAATTGATTTAAGGTTTCTTTCCCTTGCTGTGTCTATTGCGTGTTGAACTAACTGCTTCGAGTATCCACGACCTCCATATTCCGGAAGGACACGCAAGGCATGAAGAACTACTGTCTCGTTATCATTTGCATCAATAAGCCATTTAACTGCGTGATACGCCTCATCACGATCATGATTCATAATATACGCCGCAACAATTCGACCATCTTCAATACCGATAAACTGATTTCTCTCTTTGATTGCATCTTTGATCATTTCATCTGGAGGGAAACCACCTTTATCTCCCTCCGGCAGAAAATCTTTTCCGCTCAAAACTTTACACATACCGTCATAAAACTGTCGCAATTCTATAAAATTTTTCTCTTCTGCATATCTGATAATCATAGAAATCTATCCCTCCAGGAAGTTTGGTAATTTTTACAGACAGAGTACTCTTGCAATCTGTCTATTTTTCTCATTTAATATTCATGTATAATATATGTATCTCCTTTTTCATGCAACTCCATATACGTTTTAGGTGATTTACTACCATAATTACTCTATCGTTAATTGATTTCATTGTCTATATACAGACAACTAACATGCACAAAAACAGTACCAAGATGCATAATTATGAAAAATGCTTATCAAATTCTTCTGCGTCCTGCTCATCCACAAAATAGCCTTCCGGTGTTGTATACTCTCCAGTAATCCCATCAAGATAACCAAGCATGCAACTAATAATCCCTGATATCCATAGCGCAGGATGTATTTTTCGAGTCTTTCGTGTAATAATAGAAATCACGATACCAATAAACGAGCATAATGGTCCCCAAAATATGACATCAATATAGGTATACGGTGCATGATTTGCGCTGTAAAAATAAAGCACAAATGAAAATAATGAGAGTATACCAAACACAAGTACTGCTGCTTTCATGATGGTGTCTTTTCTTGAAGTCCCTTTTGTTCATCTTCTTCCCACTCCAAGATCAATGTTGTCCACCCCATCTGCCATACTCACATATTATACCACAAGCAAAACTTTTATCTCAATAATGAAATCATTCCCCTGTATTCTTGCACTTATATCTCCATTCATACGCTCCACAAGCTCTTTTGCAATAGATAAACCCAGTCCGGTTGAGGCTCTGCCTCTTGCCACATCTGCTTTATAAAAACGCTCGAACACATGGCTTAAATCAATATTTTCAGGATGTTCCGTATAATTGCTGATTTTAAGCAAGGCGTAATTATCCACACGGGTAAGCTTGATACTTATATTCTTTTCCCCATGATCAAGACCATTTTTTATGACATTCTGTATAACTCTCCTTAAGCCCTGCTTATTACCTGATATATACAGCATTTCCTCAGTAATACTAATATCTGGGCAGATGCCCTGCTTCTTCCATTCATCATAATAAGAAAATACAGCTTCTTTTAATATTCTGTTCATACAACAATCCGTAAGCTCCAGCTTATACGAATCATTTTTCAGCTTAGTGAATGTAAAAAGCTCCTCCAGCATTTCATTAAGGCTGTTAAGCCTTTCTCTGATTATATCAAGATATCTCCTCTGGTCATCTATATTGTCACATTCCTCTATAAGCTGGAAATACCCATCCAGTGATGTAAGCGGTGTCCTTATATCGTGTGAAAGATTAGTATATGTATCTGCAATCAGCTCTTCTTTTTTTCTGTACTCATTTCTTTCTTTTTTACGCAGGTCAAGAAGCTCATTCAATTTATCTGAAAGCTCACCTATTCCCCCCATATCTATTTCACGTTGAATCAGCTTATTACTATCGTGTTCCATAAGAAACGACAACTGGCGGCAGATGTCCTTAATCTGCCGCTGGTATTTCCACATAATAAATGCCTGTATAATAATTATTACTGCTAATATTCCAATAATAATCCTCATTCTCTAAATATCCCTTTTCTGAAAAATATAACTGCTTAATGACAGCATTATTATAATAAATACAGCTGCCACACACATTGAACTAACAACATCCTCCCTGCCTACATTCATAGGAAGCATTGCCATCCTTCCAGTTACTGTATACTTATAGATGCTGAAGTTATGAAATCCCCTTCTGTTAACTACATAATCTATAAAGGCATACACAATACTCATTATATTCATGGTAAGACATACCGACAAGGTCATGCTTATGACATTATTCTTAATTATAACTGCTATCGCCATACATATTAACACAAATGCATAATGAAGCGTAAGTTCCGTTAAGAAATAAGGTATAATCTCCCTCCAGTTACCCCACACCACATATTTAAACGCAAGCATATTCGCTGCTGCCTGGAATACAAATATCCCTGCAAAGGTAATTGCTGTAAATAAAGCAAGTGCAACTGCCCTTGAAACAATAAGCATCCCCCTTTGTGACACCTGTCCACCAATATTCTTAATATAACCGCTCTTAATATCTGCTGTTGCAAACATAACCGCAAATATTACAAGAAAAAGTGCATAAAACTTCCCCTGTGCATTAGAAAAGAAAACATCCATTACCGTAACCTTCTTCCCTGGCTCCGTAGGTAATTCCACACTCATACCAATATTGACATTATCTGTATTCTGCTGCGAAAGCTGTTCCTTGTTGCTGTCATCTGCCTGTTGTTGCTCCCATTCCTTATTAACTGCATCATAATCTATTTTTAAAAGAAATGAGGTAAGCAGTGCTGATGCCAGCAATATAATCCATATTACATACATACTCTTTGTACGAAACATTCTGTATACATCCATCTTTATCATATTAAGCACGATTGTCACCCCCTGTAAGCCTTAAGAAATAATTCTCAAGTTCTTCACTTGTAATAGATATTCCTTTAACTGGAATTCCCGCCTTTGCAAGCTCCATGTTCAGTCTGGCACTTTCTCCCAGTCTTTCAAATATATGAATATGTTCTTTATCTATAACCTGATAGCTGCTAAAGCCCATATCATCAAGCACAGCAATAGCCTGCTTAGGATTATCAAGTGTAAGCTCTATGCGCTCACTGCATTTTTTCATAAGCTCTTCTCTTGTGAGCTCCTGCACAAGGCATCCATTATGAATAATGCCATAATCTGTAGCAAGCTTTGATAATTCCTCCAGAATATGACTTGAAATACATATTGTCATGCCACGCTCCTTTGCAAGCTTCTGGATAGTTTCACGCACCTCCACTATTCCCTGTGGATCAAGTCCATTAATCGGCTCATCAAGAATAAGCAGGTCAGGCTCGCCTACAAGTGCAAGAGCAATCCCTAAGCGCTGCTTCATTCCAAGCGAATAATGCTTTGTTTTCTTTTCTCCAACAGTATCAAGGCCCACTGTTTTTAAAAGCTCTTCTATATATCCTTTTTTCTTAATCCCCGTAAGCTTACATTTAATGTTCAGATTGTCATATGCCGACATATTGCCATAAAGTCCGGGAGCTTCTATAAGACACCCTACTCTTGAACGTACCTTTTGTAAGTCCTTTCCCTTATACCCAAACATTTCTATTTCGCCATAAGACGGTGTTGACAGTCCGCTAATCATCTTAAGACAGGTCGTTTTACCGGCTCCGTTTCTTCCAATAAAGCCATATATCGCACCCTTTTTAATGTGCATATTTACATCATCAACCGCCCTGTGTCTGCCATACTGCTTAGTCAGATTCCTTGTCTGCAATAATAATTCACTCAAAGCTTTTTCCTCCTTTTCTTAACTGCTCTTATCATAAAAAATAAATCCTAATCAATCGCAAATAAATAGTAAAAAAAGAGTAAATTATTCATGCAGGCGATATCCAATCCCCCATATTGTTTCTATATATTCATCAGGTGTCACGGTCTTTATTTTCTTTCTGATATTGCTTATATGCACATCCAGTGTCTTTGTTTCACCCATATATGGCTCATCCCACGCATATTCAAATATATCCTCCTTGCTAAACACCTGCTTCGGATTTTTAAGCAGCAATTCCAGTATTGCAAATTCCTGTTTTGTAATCTTAGGAAGCACCCTGCCACCGATACTTACCTCAAAGGTAGAGCGTATAAGCACCATATCCCTGAACTCAAGCCTTCCGCTGCCTTGTCCTTCCTGTATACCAGCCTTTATTATCACTTCCGTTTCTGCTTCTGTTTCTGCCTCTGCTTCACTTTTTGTTTCTGCCTCTATATGACGAAGCTGCACCTGAATACGTGCCAATACCTCTCTAATCTCAAAGGGCTTTGTTATATAATCATCTGCTCCGTCTGTCAACACTCCGATTTTATCATCTATACTATCCTTTGCCGTCAGCACAATCACTGGAAGCCTTCCCTGTTTTCTTATCTCTTTTAAAACCTCTTCACCACTTGCACCAGGCAGCATTAAGTCAAGCAGTACAAGCGTATAAGCCTTTTCTTTTATATCCAGAAGCAGCTTTGCCTCTGTTCCTGAAAATGCCTGTTCACACATATAACCTGCCTTCCTAAGTACCTCACAAAGAAGGTTATTAATATTTATATCATCCTCTACAATTAATATATTAGGCATAATTTTTACTCCTGTCCGATATTGTTTTATCACTGATTCCCTGTTTAATCTATATCATAATATTAACATAAATCATATTGTTTCATAGTTTCTACATTTCGATATTCATGCTTCTCATAATATCCTATCAGCTTACCTTCATCTCTGAGTGCTACCATGTAAACATCTTTATTCTGTTTTGCATTTATTTTTCACATTATAACATCTATCAAATTGATCCGCACTAAAAAAGGACGCAGAATCTTTCCCACGTCCTCAAGACTATCTGGCTTTATCTTCTCTCACCTTCGATACTTCCTTTATTTCATATCTATACGATATAAATTAAGTCTCTCCTGTTTCGTATATCTCCTTAATATAAAAATGCAATCATGCGAGAATTTGCCATATATATTGAGAAAATAAGATATTTAATGCTTTTATATTCAACAGTTTCTGTAATATCTAATAAAAGTTCATCTATTGTCTGATGATTGAACAATCTCTTCCAAATTCAAGAAGAAAATTTTTCATATTTTTCAAAATTGCTTTCTTTAAGTCATATTCTTTATATGGTTCTGACAAATCAAGAAACTCTAACATATACATATCCTTAAGAACACCTGTCATATCTTTACTTTCGATTGCAGATGGGGCTTTTCCATTAGATAAAAGCAACCTCTCATAATATCCACTATTAATCTATCTCGCCAGTTCTTTTGCCTTATATTTTTCCTTTGACGCAAGTTTTAGATAAAATTCTTGTTCTTCATAGCTTTTTGTTTTAGAAATAATATTACTAACATGTATGAAGCATATTTGGGAATAAATCCTTCCGATCCTTTCTCATCACTTACTGATGAAGGCAGAGAAAAGGCTATGGATTATATCAATCTGCTTCACGCATCCGGAATGTATGAAAAGCAGACTGCTAAGATAATTCCATTCCGAAGCATTGATATTTTTGAAAATGCTGTACCAGCCGGAAGATACTACTTTCGGTGTACGTATTAGTGGTGACAGTATGGAACATGAATTCCATGATGGTCAGATTGCATGGGTATTACAACAGGAATCTGTTGCTAATGGAGAAATCGGTATCTTCTCTCAAAACGGAGAAGCCTATATTAAGAAATTACAAAACGATAAAGGTGGAATTTTCCTTATCTCTCTTAATGAAAAGTATGCACCTATCAAGGTTGGAGAAAACGACCGCTTAGACATATTTGGAAAAGTTCTTGGAAAATCTGATGCTTCTGCTATTACAGGACATTGTAAATAATAAGCACAAGTCCTTTTTATTGGACACATTATTTTGCATAATGACAATAAGAAAATATAGAAATATAGAACTGAAAGAAGGGATTTTATGGCGGTTACCAATAATATCAGAGAAATCCGATAACAGCGTGGCATTTATCAAGATGACCTTGCCGCTGCTATCGGATACAGCACTAAAACTGTCGGCAGGATAGAGCGTGTGGACAGCACCCCATCTGCCGAATTTATGCTGCGAATATCAAAGTACTTTAATATGCTAGTGGAAGATGTATTCCATGTGGAAGATTGAGCTGGGCACATGGCACCCAGCTCTTTTACTATCTACTTTCAACATTAGCTGTAAGAGGAAATTTTCTCTAGTGCCATTTTTTTATAATATATTTTCAGGCTTATACATGCGTCCTGTCCAACCCATTCCACTTGCCAAGTCTCTTATTTCATCTCTTTCTTCCTGATTTCCCAGTCTGCTTGTCATTAAGAAATCAATATACCCGTGTACTCCACCGACATCATCCATAACAGGAAGGCCGTCTGCAAATATGCATATTGGTTTTCCTTTTATCTCCACTGTTTGAATAATCTTTGATAACAGTTCATCTTGGAGATGATCACTCATATCATACGCTCTGGCTTCCTCTATAAGACCTTCCTCATTGGAAACTACTACAAAGCCGTCTACATTTCCCTCAAATGCTGTGTCTAAACGATTCTTTGTATAATATTTTTCCTCCATGACAATATCAACTTCCCATCCATCTCCATAATCATAATTATATTTTAGAGATTTTGTAATTGGTGTTACTTCGATTTCCTCGTTCACCTTTGCTAGTCTTTTTGCAACAAACTGTACTGCTGCTCTAATATCATCTGGAACTTTTTCATCTTTAGCAGCCAAGACCTCAGTTACCTTCAATCGCTCCAGAAGTTCGTCCATTCTGCTCTCAAATCCCAGTCCAACCTGTTCAATCGTTGCATCTGTCACAGGAATCATTTTATCTTTCTGCTTAGAAACATCAATTCCATTCTTTTTCATTTTCATCCATTCATCAAAGGATGGAGTAACTCTAATTACCGGATTTTCTGTAATTAAACTTTTTGCTGTAGCATTTGCAAATGCATAATGTTCCCACTTACCACTGTAGGAATAAGGTGCTGTATATTTCTTGCGAAACCATGTCTTGATGCTGACTCCTTGCTTATAATCATCATCCCAATAGATATCTTCAAAATCATCGCACGGAAAGCGAAAATACACACCACACAAATCTATCCAATCCGTTAGTTTCCCATCATATAGAGTTCTTCCATATTCATCCGGTCTATTCTTTCCACCAGTCATCTTCTGAAAAACTTCTTCTGGCAAAAGATACTGATGTAGATGACTGTTCTGCCATCCAAAAGCACGCTGAATCACATAATGCAGTGCATGTAATGTAATATCAGCCGGGACAAGTACCTCCCTAATAATACCTTGCTTTACTTTTCCATATCTATTAAGAACAACTCTGTCTTTAACATCTGTTTCTTCCAGATTCAGGGAAAGACGTAATTTTAATACAGAATACTTCTGTTCTGACATTTCTTCACTCTCCTTTTTCTTTATTCTTTCTTCATCTAATTTCTTTTGCACCTGTAAAAGTTCATGCTCTGTCATAACCCTTATTGTCCCAGCAGGCTCATCATGCTGTTTACTCTGTCTGACTATTTCATCGAATTTATTGGAAACTTGACTGTCCGCCGCTATATACATACGTCTTCGATAATCTTCACTTTTTTTTGAGTTATATGACCGACTTTCTCCATAACCAGTTTCCGTTCGTGTATATGGCAGATATGCTTGGACTGTTTTCTCTGATATCACTAACTGCTTTGAAATCTCTGATGTAGTCATCCCTTTCCGAAATAGTTCTCCGACTTGTTCAGATGTATGACTACTCCATAACCCCTCAGTTATCAGTATCCTCTGAGCTTTTACAAGTGAAGTCCCAACATTTTGTGCGGTTTTCTTTACAGAATTGGTAATCCTATAGTCTGCAATTACTTTTTGATATAAGTTTTCATCTTGAACCATATGAGCACCTCCATATCTTAGATATAGTATATATGCGGTTCTTTTTGGTGTCAACCTAGTATTTATGTTTTAAATTTGAGGCATATACTACTAAATAAAGTATATGCCCATTCGCTCACATTACCAAATCAATATCCATTACATCATTTGCAATAATTATTTTCTGCCATCTCAATAGTAACATCGGTTAAATCTCAGTTAGAGTCTCGGTTAAAAAAAATTCTCAACCGAGATCAAACCAAAAGGTCATCCTAATTTCTTTTTAATTTAGGTTTTTCTTGGTTAATCTTGGTTAAATTACATCCAAACTAAACCGAGCTTAACCGAGCTCTACTTTAATACCCAGTTTGATTTCTGTTGATTGTCGCTGTCTTTTTCGATAAGATTTTTGTTTTTCATTGATGTAAGCAAATTATGAATCTTATTCTTCTTCTGAACCTCTGACAACGAGTCTGGCAACTTGTCCCATAATAATCTATCAATTTCTTTTCTGTTTGCCTTTGTATATTGTTTTAGATACTCAATAATCAATGTCTTATAATACTGATCATCTAATCCTTTGTTTTTAATATAACCTGCTTGATCCTCTATGCTTTTTGCAGCTGATGCAGACAAATATAAGCTTCCAAGTCTGCCCTCTACAAGCTTTAATGCTCGTAACCTATCAGCATCTTTCTTCTCAATCTGAATACCTTTTTGCACTTTATCAAGTAAAAATGCATCTTGCAAATTCAGTTCTGGATGATCATATAAAATATGCATATAATTATCATCCAAAGTCTTGCCATAAACTGTTACGTCCACTTGAACACCAGATGAAAAATCATAGTCTGGCATCGGAAAATACTTCGCCTTCTGAATATTGTAAGCTCGTCTAATTCCGAGTGTAGCAGTATCAATCATATGAAAAGATACCATTGCTTCTGCCAGCAACTGATTACGATAAAACGGTGGATTGTAGCTAACTTCCAAAACATTCTCTATTCTCTGTGGAATAAAATCTCCCGGATTAGTAATCTTAATTTTGTCATCAAATTCGTTTACATAAATTCTACCGCCTAATTGATAATTTGAATGAGCAATACTGTTATTTAAAAGCTCTCTCATCAACCAACTATCATACTGTTCTGTTTCCATAGGAAATAACGTCATTTGATTTGGCATATACCGATATGTCAGATTTCTTACCTTTGCAAATACCTTATCAACAACATTGATAAACGGAATCTTAAAAATAGCATAATCCTTGTCTGTTCCATCCGCACCATAGAGACGCCACATAATACTTGGAGCGGCTGTGAATAAATAGTCGAAATCAGAATTTCCCAACAAAAGCATTGCAGCATTTGTAACCTTGCCACCTATTAACAGCTTCATCTTCGTCAAAAACTGTTCATCTGACATACCATCAACTTCTTTAGAAATTGGTTCTTGTGCCATCTTCTCCTTGTACTTTTCACGAGCTAACTGAATCGCACCTTGGTCCAGATTGTCGATAGTTGCACCTTCTATAATCTGTTTAGACCAGTCTTTTCTTTCTTGTGATCTGATTGCATCAATCTTGTATTGCTTTAAAGGTACAAGACTTTCTCCAGATCTTTCATAGTAATTGGTCTTCCAATCTGTTGGGATACCTGTTGCTGCAGCGGGTATCTTAAACATCAACACACGCAGTTCTTTTCCATTTACAACTGGCAATAACTCAATAATATCGTAGAATGTCATACCATTGGTTGTGTCTCTTGCAATTTCATATTTGAATTTTTCAAGAAGACTTTTGTCACCTTTCTTATAAGCAGTTCCTACAACATGTTTAACCTTATCCTTTTCACTTACGCCAAACACAAGCCAGCCATACTGTTGATTCCTAAGATTCGCTTCATTGCTAATTGCCGAAAAGTAACGTCCAATTTTATCCGTATCATAGCCACCTTTTGCCTCTTTGAATTCTACAATTTCATGCTCCCAGCGTTCCATTAAATCCTCTAATATCTCATAGTATTCAACATTATTTATATTTTTATCATAGTCAAAAAATTTCACTTACTCACCTTCCTTCAAATTTATACCGTCAGCCTGCATATGCTCATCAACTTCCAATCAACGCCACCTAATATAATCTAATGTATATTTTTCAGAATGAATCCTACTCTTATAAACATTTCCTAATCCAAGCTCATTTGAAATATCATTAAGTTTTATAATATTATTTTCAGAACAATTTATACCAGCAACAATTCGACTTGTTCTAAGCCCTAAATCACTTACCGATACATTCATGCCTATACTATTATCCAAAGGATAAACTATACGATACTCCTTTTCATGTTCCCACGATTTTGCTTTAATGAATAAATTTTGTAAAAATATAGTCGAATAAAACTCTGCTTGTTCTCTATGCCCTGACGTAATAGCTTTCTTAATAGCTTCTCTGCTTTGAAATATTAATGATGCCACTTTAATTCTTTCCGGTTCATATAATACTTCATGTATACAGTCTTTTTTGATTACATTATATTCGACACAAAATCCCTTATGATTATTTGTATAATAAGCCCACATTGGTAAATAATCTATACTATTAGCTGACAGACATGTTATACCATAATCACTAAAATCAAATAATTGCTGATAATAATCTATGATATCATTGCTATATCCTGCATTGTGCATCCTATTTCTATCAAGCAACATACCCTTATATTCATATGGATCATTCAATAAATCTTTTTGTGCAAACCATATCTCATTTCTTTTCAATGAAAGAAATTTCTTATCGTCAGAATCAGAATCATCAAGCCAAATGAATTTTATTAATTTATCTGGTATAGTAGAAAACCTAACTGCTTTAGCCGCACCCATTTTGCCCTCAAAAAGAAGTTGTAAATACTCATCTATTTTCAATAGTCATCCTCCAAATCATCAAATTAAAATCATCTATTACTTATATAACTTGTCCACCTCAGCTTCATACACTGCCTCAGTATGTGCATCAAACAGCACCCATTCCACCAAATCAAAACAGTCCGGATTATCCTGCAGGAATCTATTAACTGTATAAACCACTACCTTTGCTGCCAGTTCTACCGGAAAACTATATACTCCTGTCGATATAGATGGAAATGCAATGGTTCTGATTCCATTCTCCATAGCAAGCTTCATAGAATTAAAATAGCAGTTTGCAAGAAGCTCCTCCTCTTTGTTCCTACCACCATTCCATACCGGTCCAACAGTATGTATTACATAATCACATGGCAGATTATATGCATTTGTAATCTTTGCCTCTCCAGTTTCACATCCATGAAGCGTCCTGCACTCCGCTAATAGCTCCGGTCCTGCAGCACGATGAATAGCTCCATCTACACCTCCACCACCAAGCAGAGAATTATTTGCGGCATTAACAATTGCCTGCACATCTGTTATCTTTGTTATGTCGCCTCTTATAGTTTTTATTATGTACATCTTATTGCTCCCCTTCTAAATCCTGCCAGGGTTCCAGTCCCACATCTTCCCATGTTACTCCATATGGTGCTCCACCAGAAGTATATCCTGCAATATAGAAAAATGTATCGTCCTGACTTGTATTATTTTCTACTGCATGGTTCTTCATAACCTGTTTCTCGCTTATCTACAATGCTGCAAAATTCTTCATACTCTGTTTTAGGAGCAAGTGCCTGTACTGTTGCATATAGTTTTCTGCAAATACTGCTCTTTTCGGAAACATTTGGCATTCTATGATTTTCAAGATAAAACCTTATATACATGCTATAAGTTTTATCAGCAATAGCACTTTTCTGTTTTTGCTTTAAATCTTTATAGCTTCTATCTGTTCTTCCCATAGAAGTATTCCTCACACGATTTCATATAATTTGCAGCACCTTCATGCAGCTAATCATTTTATATACTCTCCTATCGTAGCAGCTTTCTAATCTGCTTATCAGTTGCTATCGGATATGCCTCATGCATGTATTCCACAAGACGATTCCACGATTCTGCCGGTTCTTCCTTGTAACAGCTTGTCACATAATCATATCCATATATATGCTCTACAGATGAATAAACCGCCACATCCCATCCATACTCGATACCCTTTTTATTTTTACGCTTTCTAAAATCACAGTTGCAAAGGTATGTCTGCATACAAAGATTAGTAATTGCTCCATCAAAACCTTTTTCTCCATCTTTTCCGAACCCAGCTTTTATTTTGAGTTCGTTAGAAAGCATTTCTGCATCAGCTTTTTCTTCCATAAAGTTATCCATGATTTTCTTGTGCTTATGAGGTGCTTTTCCATCTTCATACAAAGCATCAAAATCATAACCATCCCTACGATAATTAGCAAATACAGGAAGCCATTTCTTTGAAATAAATCCGGCTTTCTTGTCAAAAAATTTGCTATATACTATATCTTTGCCTCTTGCAATTACAGTTCTCCAAAGCCATGGATCTTTGTCAACATCATCACACCACCAATATTCAGGGACTGTTCGCTCTTCCAACGAAAACCCTGGTATGTCATTCTTAAATAAAGGCAAGAAACCTATTCTGTTGATATATTCTGTTGCTTCTTCCACAGTATGTATGCATTCCGGATCATCCCAATCCACACCATACATAACCCATGTGCCAGATTCGTTTCCCATCTGATACTCCTGTTCTATATCACAATACCATTACAATGGTCAATCTCATGCTGAATTATCTGTGCTGTCCAGCCGGAATATTTCCCATGCTGTTTCTTAAATCCTTGGTCAAGGTAATCAACCTCAATCTTCTGATATCTGGTGCAAGGACGAACGCCTTCCAAAGACAGGCATCCTTCCTCTGTCTGAAACGCTCCGGACTTCTTTGTGATTACCGGATTAATCATTGCAAATTGAAATGGACCTGCAGCCACCACAATAATATTCTTCTTAACGCCTATCATGTTTGCCGCCATACCTACGCAATGATCAAGATTAGCACGCAATGTATCGAGCAAATCCGTTACCACCTGTTTATCTATCTCTGTTGCATCCACAGATTTCTGTGCAAGAAATAATGGATCTTTTACTATTTTCTTTACCATTAGTTCCATCCTTTCCAAATATCCGGGTGATAGCCAAGTGTGGCCTGCTTTCCATTCCTTACTACCGGAGTTTTGATTACCTGCGGATTCTCAAGCACCTTTTCCAGCTTGTCTTCATCAGCAATATATTTAATGAGTGCAAGTAAATCTTTGTCTTTGCCTTCCCAGTTGATCATATTCTCAAGACCACCATTGACCTGAGCCACAGAGTTAAACTCACCTTTGCTCATGCCTTTTTCTTTCATGTCAACGAACTGATACCTGATGCCACGCTCTTTAAAGAAACGCTCCGCTTTCTTAGTATCATTACATTTCTTAGTTCCAAATATCTGTATATTCATAATCAGTATTCCTTTGCTATCTCTTCATCTATTCCGTACATAGCCTTAAAATGTTCGAGATCTGTCGGACTTTTTATCAGCATAACCTCTTCTATTTTACCTGTATGAATATCCTTAAAGCCTGCAACCTGTTCGCCATTACATATGCTCGCCTTGATTACTGGTTTCTTATTTTCTTTATCATATGTCTTTGTAACCGTCTTTTTCTTAAATAGTCCCACTCTGAGCACCTTCTTTTGACTTTGCCATCAGTATAAGTTTTTCAAAGGACTGTGCAAAGCGTACATCATCTTCTTCTGTACGCTTTCTCGATCCCTTAATATGGCACTTATGAGAGCTGCGTCTTGCCTTTTTATTAAGATGCCTCTCCATAAGCATCTGATCTATATTTTCATTCGTATACCACTTACCGGATTGATGAATAGCATACGCACCCTTACCTAAAGCCATAGCAGCGACACCATAATCCTGCGATACTACAACATCCCATTTATGACATATGCTAATCAGCTTATAATCTACAGCATCTGTTCCTGCACCTACTACAATTACCTCGCTGTAATCAGAATACAAAATATGATTCGTATCACACAGCAACGTGGTGGAAATATTGTATTTCCCTGCTATTGTCTCAACAATGTCCACTACCGGACACGCATCCGCATCTACAAATATCTGCATTTTCTCCTTAAATCCATTTCATATCAGTTATAGTTAATTGGTGTTCGTACTTCTATAAGATTTCCTGATGGATCATAGAATCTTACAAGTTTCTGTCCACCATCAAGTTCCGTTAATTCCGTAACATAACTTACTACATACTTGCCAGACTCCAGTTTTTCAATAATACCTTCTATATCATTATCTTCAAAATAAAGTTCTGTCATATTGTTATGTGGCGTTGTATGTATTTTTGTACTATCATACCATACATCTACATCCTGGAATACAAGTCCCTCTGACATTATCACATTACCTTCCTGCCTTGTAATCACACGCAGTCCAAACAGTTCTTCATAAAAATCAATTGATTCGTCAATGTTATCAACAATAATCAATACATTTTTCAAACTCATATTTTATGTTCCTGCCTCTCGATTTCTTTTTGAATCCATGTCATAATTACATCTACAAGATAATCCTGCTGCACCTGACTTAGTTCCTTGCCCGGCTGCATTTTATGCCACTTTCGGATGCACTCCCTGCAGCATGTTGCTGTTGCGTGCTGGGCAATAAATACTGGATGTCCGCGCATTGGTGTCTGTTTGCCATCATTTGCTATATATGCCGGAGCTTCTCTATTTGCAATAAAATCCTTTGCATGTTGTCTTATTGTATCAAGACCTTTTTCATTTATGTAATCAATATCTTTCTGCTTCAGATGGAAACTGCTTCGAAACTTGGAGTTATCCAGCCGCTCAAATAACTGCCTGTACCATTCATCCTTAGTCATTAAAACTTCACTACTTCCGTCTCATGTGTAAATGATGAAAATGTAGCTGTCGCATTTTTTAAATAGAACACCTCTGTATTTCCATCATCTGCTGAGTACATATTCTGTAAAGATGGATAAGCATCGAGCATAGACTGTCTTGCTTCTCTTCTGTCATCTTCTACAAGTTCTCCGGCTACACGAAGCCACTCGCCATTTTTATATGCACAGATTTCTACCTTCGGGTTTGCGTGAATCTGCTTTGAAACATCCTTTACATTTCCAGTCTGAATATACAACTTCCCTTCAAAAATGTGTGCTGTTCCAAAAGGTCTTACCCTTGGCTGGTCACCTTCTACTGTTGCCAAATAATATGTCTCTGCTTCTTTTAAAAATTGTACTACTCGTTCCATGATGTAATCCTCCTGATAGTTACTTAAATAAATCCATAATGTCAAAGCTCGTCTTCTTATAAACCTTATTGTAAGCTGCTTTCTTTGGATTCTTAATCCATCCTATACTTTTCTTTCCTACATAACGACAACATCATATTATTCAGAAAACCCAATTATATTTCTAGCAATAAACCCTTAAAATCATCAAACCTTACAATAAAATCTTCAAATGTCTTTTTATTCTCAAGAAATTTATATAACTTCAAAAACTGTCCATTAAAATAATAATGCTTAGGATGCAAAGTTACTTTTTGAACAAACTCATCATACAAAGCTAGGTAACTACCATAAGACCTCACCGTTTTATCCATTAGTTCATGCCTGTCTAGTTTTGGAGATGAAGAATAATAATCTATCAAATCACTAACAATTTCATTCTGAATATTTTTTACATCCAAACCCGCAGGATTGAAATTTATTAAATATCTGTATGTCAAATATGTTGCATGAAATTCAGTCCAAAACAAGAACACAAAATCTTCCTGCAATCTTCTATAATCTAAATCATTTCTATAATTTGATAACTTATTATAATCACATAAATGGACATATTCATGAATCAATGATGAAATAAAATTCACACAATCTTGTTTTCTCACAAGAACAACTATGTTTCCATTTGAATTTTCATATAACAGTCCCATTGCCTGATCTATAATTTCTTTTCTTTTATAATAGTACTCAGTATCATCACCTTTTACATACTCTGAAATATCTGTAACTTCTATCTGATAATTATCATACAATTCAAGTTTGTATTCTTCAGAAAACTTCTTTATAATCTCTTTTAAATCCACCATTTAATTCACTCTTTTCAAATATCCATAAAACTTGCCTCTCAAATATAATACTCATACTCTACTACATATATCCACATATTGTATCTCAGTATTTGTGTTCCACATTAACTTCCCACTCTTTAAATACTTCATAGCAAGTTTTAATCTGTAATGTTCCACAACTTGGTTTTCCGTTATACACCTGTTCTTCTTTTGACATTATATGTTGCATTATAACGTCGTTCTTCAATTTTGTTTCAATTTCCAATTTGTCTACTTTTGTAAAATAATTTTCAAATTTCATTCTATCTCTATCATCGTCAAAAATCATAACTGGGACTATCATACCAGAGCGATCACAACATACTTCTTTATTCTTATTCATAAGTCGAAACAATTTCCAATGAATACTATTTTTTATATAATAGTAATATCTGTATGAAATGCCTATGCTTGCACATTCTGGTTTTGGTATATTACATCTTCCCATATCCATTCCCCAAAACTCCGTTTCATAAAGAGTTGTTCCATAGTAATCAAGTTTCATTGGAGAAAATATCATTTGTGGATCATCATAAAAGAAACTTAAATTTTCATATATTGGTTTTGTATCATCAATACTGATTTTAAACTCTGGATGCATTTTATAGTACTGGTATTTTACTGAATCCCAATTGCATTCAGACCAACCATTTATATCATCTAATAAATACAAAAATCTATCATATGGCTGCAAATCATAACCAAATCTTTTTTTCCACAAATACTCTGTATCATGTATGTTAGCAGTTTTATCTCTATCAGTATTCATATCATTAACTCTCGTGTATATTGCACCAGCTCTTACCTTTTCTTTATACCTTTGTCCAACCAAGAATTCCTCTGCTAGATAAAATGGCGTTCTATTACTATTATAGATTATTAATACATCAAGTTCATGTTGTTCAATTGTCACAGTTCTCACTTCTACATCAGGTATATTATCACCTGCAAACTTTTTACTTCTCAAAAACTTTATGAAATCAGCTGTTACTAATCTGTGATCTGACATATTTTCTAAGCCAATTACCATACCATCATCATCAGCTCCATAAATAATATATGCATCCCTATTACATAAATTATTTGCCATACAAATAATATCGGTTAATTTATCATCTGCAAACGGAGTATATTCTTTCTTAAAATCCCAGTATCCTCCCTCATAGCCTAAAGCCAGTAGTTCTTTTATCTCTTTGACAAATTCATCGTCCATTATTCAACCCCCAATGCTTTATAAACTGCTTCCACATTTAATTTTCATTTGCTACCAAGTTTATGTAAACTATTTTTTGACTCTAAAGCCATTTATACTTTATAAACATTTTCTCTATGGTATTTGATATATTCTGCATTATCATCATCAACAATAATATTCATATTTTCATTCACATTCAAGAAAACCCTATTTATACTGTCTAATTCATTTGAAAGCATTATTGAACCATTATCATCAAACGATATTAATCCTGAATCGAATAGCTTATCGTGATTGGGACATAGTAGCAGCCCATTGTTCATATCAAGTTTTTCATAACTATCACTATCACTCCAAGGTTTTATATGACTTGCAATCAAAAGTTTTTCATTATTAACAGAACATAAGCAACAATGTTTATATCTCATAACCAATCTCTTTCTAAAAATATCTTGGTTAATACGCGTTTTTACAACTGCTTCTTTTTCTTGCCCCAATAATTCAGAAGTATCTTTTTCAATCTTTATTATTCTATCATCTAATTTCTTATCATAAGTATCAATATACGATATTACAGTATTGTCCACTTCTTCATTTCCATACCAAATATTGGAATGTCCCATACCTTTTATTTGAAAAATTCTATCTTTCTCTTCAAGCAAAGTTACCCTTTCAGAGTAAATGTCATAAAAGTTATGCGTTTTTAAGGTTCTAATACTCATAACATCATCTGGAACCTTTTCCAGTTTTCTATAAACAATTGCATCCTTATACCAGCCAATTATATACTGACCACCTGTAGTAGGATTGGAAGCAACCCATACAACAAGAATATCATTAACACTATTATCATTCTTTCTAGCACCAAGTCTGTCTATATGTATAGAACTATTTCGCCCCGGTTCAACAAATCCATAATACCTTCCATTGTATCCTAAGTAATTATACACTTCATGACCTATATTATCTTTGTTATATAAGCCTCCATTAATAGGCTTCTCTGTTGAACAACCACGATATGAACTCATCCAACCAATTCTGCAATAGAATATTTTCATTTCATCCTCTTCTATAATTCACTACTTAAAGGTTTCCATCTATAATCTGACATATCTTCTACATATTCAGTATTATTAATAAATAATTCTTCATCAATATCTCGCACAAATCCCCAATGTAAATTGTATTTTTCTGCATATAACTTAAATGCATTAAATTTATTTCCAATCTGCATATCAATATTTTTACTATGTCCAGATACTTCTCCACCTTTTGTCTCAATAATCCAATCTGTTCCATCTTTTAAGTGGACGATATAATCGGGATAAAATAACCATTGCTTAAGAAATGCATCAGTATACACTACAGACAAATACTGTTGCCCTGTATCGCCGTTTTTGTATACCCATTCAACATTATTATTTCTTTCGCAATACCTTTCAAAGAGTCTTTCCGGCTTACTTCTTGTTTTATCTGTAATGAACTCATTAGTATATTCACGATATGCATTCATACGCATTAACTGACATTGTTTTACCTCACTATATTTGTATAACTCCATCTCTGGAATCGAAAAATCACTTATCTTAGGCTCCAATTTGAAAGAAAGCTGCACTCCTCCCATTTGTGAAGTAACAGACTTAAAATCCATTTTTAGCTGTTTAACATTATTAATGATAAAAGCATAAAAATCTGAGTTTTCAAGTTCTATAAATTTATACTTTCTTTTCTTTCCCTTGCTAAACATTCTTCGCAGAATATTCTTAACTTTTTGCGATTGCATTCCTGTTACTTTTTTTATTTCATCGACAGCATGTAGTAAATAAATACCATGAGTATGTGTATTAACAGTTGTTTTTATCTTAATTTTATTATCTGAACCACCATTTGCCAAATCTTCTGATGTTCTGAAAATTCCCTGCAAAATTTTATTATCTATCTCATGGCTAAAACTATATCCACCAGCCTCAAGATTTTCTTGATTTACTCTTTTATCTGAACCAAGTTTATATTTTTCTTTGAAATATTCGTATACTTTTTCTAAAGTTTCTCTTTCTCCTAGTCCATCAAAATCAAGATCTCTCATTTCCTTTTTCAAAGTAAAACTCTTAGCTTCATCTTTTAAGAATAATCTTCTAACCTGATATGCTTTATCTAATGATGATAGCAACCCCATCTTATATTGAGTATCTAGCGTGTAAATATAACAATAATCAAGAATATTTAACCCATAATGTTTTCCTTCTGGCATTCTTCTAATTCTTCCTATCGTTTGAATCTGGAAATCTTCACTTCCACCTTCTCGAAGTTTTACAAGAATCTTTGCTCTCGGACAATCCCAACCAGTTGAAATAGCCTGTTTCATAAGAAGAAACGCAGGAGAGCCATCAATATTGATAAGATCTTCACTTACAATTTTTTCATCACTCATCCAAATATTTACCATACCATTATCATATGTATATCCCATAGAAGCCAGTTTATCTTCAACTGCCTTTATAGTCTCTGGCTGTCCCATAGGAAACTGAATCAAAACCAAAGGTCTAACATTAACTTTTATATTTTCATAATTAGCTGCTATCTCTTTTCTCTTTTCGTCTGCCAAATCAAGCAAATATTCATAATCATTTTGTATTTCTTTCTTTTCATCGACACCTTCATTAACATAAATGGCTCTAGTTATAAGTCCAGCACCTATTACATCATCTTCACTTATTTCATAAAATTCTTGATGTGGTACCTTATTAGCTGTTGCTGATACTCGTATAATATTCTTTGCAGCAAAAGCATTTATAACATCATCTGCTTTTTTTGTATTATTTAAATGTTCCTCATCAATAATTATAACAAATTCTACTCCATCTTTATGAGCTTCAGCTATCTTTTCAAAAAGGTTGGAGCGTTCACTATCCTTTAATGCTGTATTTCCTTTCTTTGTAACTAATTCCCAGTTAATAAATGTAATACTTCCAGCCTCAAATCCAGCCATCATGGAATACATAAGATTTCTCGTATCCAAATGAGGTGCAAGTTCTTCCATTCTCTCTTTACTTTGTTCTTCTAAGTTGCCTTTACCAGGACACAACCATATAAATGCAGTATTATTCCCTGTATTCTTAAGAAACTGATCAACATATTTTATTAAAATAACTGTCTTACCTGCACCCGTTGGTGCCTTAACTGTTATTACTTGTTTACTATCAGTTTCAATTGTCTTATCTATTAAGTAATCAACACATTGAGTTTGGAACTCAAAATCTTTAATTTTGCTTACCATAATTCTCCTACCTCCCTCAACTCAAAATCAAAATAACAATCTGGAATAATCTTCACTTCAACATTCTGCAGCATTTTTTCTTGAGATGTTGTAAGCATTACATCTTGATTTATAAACACTGTTTTTAATTCTTTATATAATGATATATTATCTTCAAAATCATCCATTTCTTCATCATCCATTATCATAACATACTTAGAATTATCAACTTTCACGCCATACTCAAGCTGAATCATTTCCTTAATATGAGCCAACAAATCTTCGTAAATATGTTCACTTTCCTTATCTACAAAGTCTGTTCTATAATATTTTAAATTTGCCGCTATTCCATCTGAATACTCACTACCATCTTGTCTTTTACCTGTAATAACAGTACATATCCTCGGATATGTTACTTCTGAGCAAATATTACCATCATTATTTGTACATAAAATAAAATGTCTGCTACCACCATCTTCTTTATTTTTCTCTAAAACAGAATGAGCTGTTGTACCTGAACCTGCAAAAAAATCTAATATCAATGAATCCTTATCTCCAGCTAAATCTATTATTTTCTTTATCAAACCAGTTGGTTTTGGTGTATCAAAAGCTTTCGATCCAAATATATCTTGTAATTCTTTAGTTCCATCTGTAGCTGTACCACAATCGTCCCATAATGATTTTGGTGTAAGCCCCTTATTTTGTGCATCTGACAAAAAACGCTTTAACTGTGGTTTACCTTTCCCTGATTTTCCAAATAAAATCCTATCATCCGCTAAATATTCTAAATATTCTTTTTCCCCGGTTCTCCAACATCTTCCTTTTGGCGGCCAAAATTCCTCACCTGTGTTCGGATTCTTAATCGCAAAAGTAAGATTCGGTCTTATTCCTGGACTATCAAATGGATCTGCTTTCCATGGACCTCTTGGATCGTTATCTGGATTATCAAATCCAACACCTGTATCTGCAAGCTTAAACTTATATTTAACTTTGTTAAATTCATTAATATTTCTCGTATATACTAAAGTATAATTGTGATTTAAAGATACAACCGCATCATTTGAAACTGATTTTCTTGAATTCCAAATAATATCTGAAATCATATTTTCTTCACCGAAAATCTCATCACATAGTAATTTTAAGTTTGCATATTCATTATCATCAATACTTATAAAAATTGTACCTGAGGATTTAAGTAAGCTATGTGCAATTTTTAATCTTTTTTCCATAAATGAAATCCACTTACTATGCGAATATCCATCCTGTCTATCAACAAATGCATCATCATAAATAAAATCCTTATGTCCCGTATTGTATGGTGGATCAATATAGATGACATCAATTTTCCCTTTATGTGTTTTTCAAGCAACCTAAGACTATGAAGATTATCTCCCTCTAGTAAAAAATTAAATTCATCACTTTCTGAATTTTCAACAATTTCTTTTTCTTTTATTTCAGTAAAAACTGGAATATGAGTTTTCATTTTTACATCTACTTCTTCCTCATGTTCTTCCCATACAAGTCCGTATTTTTTTGATGTAAGTTCCTTTTCTATCTGATTTATTGCAATAAGAGAAGCATCATCATTATGCTGTTCTTTCAGAGTCTCAAGGAAGCTGAGCATCTGTTCTCTTCTCTGTTGTGACAAGTTCGCCATTATTTTTTCCTCCTATACTAACAATTGTTTCTTTTCTTGCTTTCCCAAACATAAATAATTCAAATGACATTTTGAACAATTTTCTTTATTACATTTTCTAGGTAAATTATTTGCTCGTATATTTGTAGCTGCATCCGTTATATCTTTTTTTACTTCCTCTATTACATCTTTTGTTATTTCTTTTCTAGCTTTATATTCGGAATTCAGCTGGTACACTTCCATATAGTCTGCAGTTGTACCAGTAAGCTCTTGATATCCTAATGCGTATATCTTTAATTGTTCATTATTAATTGACTCTATTACCTTTTTATTGGCAGACTTAAAATCTACTATTGCAATATGTTCCCCATTTTCATCAGAAATTCTTTGTACTAAATCAATCCTTCCATTTACTTTTATTCCGTCACCCATATTAATTTCAATATCTGATTCTGCCATATACACATTTTTCATTTCATCTTTATTATGTTCTACATAATTATTAATTGTTCTTGTAACACTTTTAAGCATATTGGCTTCAATCTTAGGTGTAGCATAAGGTAAATAAAATGATTCGTCTATCATCGCTTGAACATCTTCTTTACTTAACTCTCTTCCCTCTAGTGCTGCTTTATGTATATTACAAACTATTTCATGTAGAATTTTACCATATCCTAATGCTGGCACAATAGGTTGAACAAATCCATAAAACATAGATAACTTAAACCTATATGGACATTCAAAATAATCCTCTAACAATGAAAAGTTAAGTGAAATTGGCATGGTTTCTTTTTTAATATTTGGAAGATTTTCTCTATCATATTGAATATCTCCACCATATTTTACCATATAAGAAGATTCTTTTGCTTCTTCCAGAAAAGGAGATATATATTTATCATGGCTCGTTTCGGACCTTGTTAAGTAAAGATATTTCTTTGCTCTGGTTACTGCTACATAAAATAATTTTCGTTCTTCTTCAATATCTCCATTGAACCTTTCTGAATTTGTTATCCATGTTTTATCTATTACATGCCATATCCCTTTCCCACCTACTCGCTGAGCTGGAAAGAAATTTTTGTTAAGCTGAGGAATAAATACTGCTGCAAATTCCAATCCTTTTGACTGATGAACCGTCATTATACTAACTGCATCTGGTTTTGCGTAAGAATTAGTTAAATATCCCTCTGGATAATATTGTGTTGCTGTATAATGTAAAAATGAACAAAAACTATTCAATTTTATTTTTGGCTTCAATGTATAATTAATCACTTCATAATCAGCAATTACTTGACTAAATTTTCCCAAATTATACAGTAATATCTCTGTCTTAGGATTTCGATCTTCCACTATTGAAATTCTTTTCAAAAATTCATGATATATCCCCTGCAAATTAAGGTCAGAGTACATTTTTATTTCCTTTACATCAATAGTAGCCAAATATTGAAGTGCATCTGCTACTTCCTTTTTATCCAAATTATATTCAATATCTAACCATTTTTGAAAAAGTTCTGTAGCTGATATATCACCATTCAAATAATCATAAATACCTTTTGCTGCCTGACATTCTTTTGTATAAAACAAATCATTCACACCCTCGACAACAAATGGAATATCATAAGATTCCAACATATCAGCAACCTTTGAACTAACTTTTCTTTTTCTTAACAAAATAGCCATTTCCGAATAAGGGATACCTATTTCGTGTAGCTTAACAATTCTTTTTGCTATAAATTCAAATTCATCATCAATATCGGAATACTCTTCATAAGCTAAATCTCCAATATCGTATTTTGTAGTGCAGCCTGAAACTATTGATTTAGAAAGTCTGTTATTATTGTTAATTATTACTCTTTTTGCAACATCTACAATACCAGCAGTACTTCTATAATCCTTATCAAGTACAATGTATTTCTTAATACCATATCTTTCTTTAAATGACAGAATATTTTCAGAATCACTTCCTCTAAACTGATATATGGTCTGATCATCATCACCAACTACACAAATATTTGCCCCATATCCCTTAAGAATACTTATAAGCTTTTCTTGTACCGGATTAGTATCCTGATATTCATCAACCGTAAGATATTTAACCTTTTCACATACAAGTTTTGAAAATTTTTTATTATTCTCTAACTGATAAATCATTTCTCTCATTATCAACGAATAATCAAATTTTTTCTCCTCATATAACTTTTTTTGATATTTGTCAAATGCTTTTTGTGTTTTATCATCCCACTTGTCTTTTTCAAACCAATTTTCATTCAAAACACTCATAACAGTAATAAACAATGATGTTTCCATATATTTCTTTAATTCCAAATCAGACATTCCACATTCATCATAATATCTCTCTACAAAGAGTTTTGTTTGTATTTCATCTAAAACAGAAAACTTTTGAAACTTCGGAATATAATCTTGTAAAATTCTGATACAAAATCCATGTATTGTACCAACATACATATGTGCAAATCCCTTTGTATGCCCTAATACTGCTTTGCCATATTCATTTATACGACTCTTTAATTCTTCTGCTGCTTTTTTAGTAAATGTAAATGCAACAATATTTTCTGGTTGTATATCTGGTTTTAAACGAAGTATGTTAACAATTCTTCGTGTAACAACACCTGTTTTTCCTGCTCCGGCACATGCTATTATTTCTAAATCTTCATCAATAGTCTGTACTGCCTCTTTCTGTTTTTCAGAAAGATTATCGAATATATCCATCTTATTCACTCCTCGTATAGTTGAATACTTGTATTTCTATTCCCAACTATAGAATACTCTTATATATGTACCAAAAATAAGACACTAAGAGTTCTTATCAGGCACATATTCCATAATGTCCCCATAATCTACATCTAAGGTTTTACATATCTTATCAAGAATTGGCATTGCAACATACTCATTTTTTCTCAATTTAGTCATTGTATTTGGTGCAATTTTCGCCTGTTTTCTCAAATCAGCAGTACTTAATTCATGTTCCGCTAATCTTACCCATAATTTTTTATATGATACAGCCAATATATTCACCTCACTATTATGTTTTCTCGTATATATGCTACCAAAAGCTTATCACAACCCGCCCAAAATCTCAATATTTTTTCTCAAGTACTTGCGAAGGGGAAGTTAAACATTAACATTGCTACACTTATACCTAATGACCTCATACTTGAATTAATATTCAGCATAGAAAGATCAAATCTAGCTAGAACAATAAAAAAATATAGAAAGGCTCGAAAACTTACTATGGAGCAATTAAGTGAAAAAAGTGGAATAAATTTATCAACATTAAAGAAATATGAAACTGATAATAGAAATCCTAAACTAGAACAGCTTTCTAAAATTGCAGAAGCGTTAGAAGTAAGTGTATTTGAATTTTTAGACATAGAGGTAAAATCTGTAAACGATATTATATCTCTTGTTAATAAAATGAATATAGCTACTGATATTGATTGGGATATTGATAATGATAAAGTATGTATTTCTTTTAAGAATAAAGAAATCAATAATTGTTTAAAAGAATACGCTGTAGATTACAAAAAAGACAATATATTAATTGAAAAAACAGAAACTAATTATGAATCTACACTTACAAGACTTATGCTTATAAATGACAAGCTCAGATAAAAATAAATCATTGCAACAGTGACCAAATTCTCGTGCAAGCGCGGATATTAACTCGTTGCTCACATAAATACAAAAATAAAATCCTGGTTTCACTTCGTATAACTTGCCATCAACCTTAAGACTAACATCACATAACGCTATGCATCCACGCTTAATACGTATGCCTTTTCTCCTTTCAGCTGCCTAGACTGCCATATTTCCACCATACTTTCCATCACCAGCAACCGGCTTGTTTAATATAATCTTATCTTTATCCTCGTATACTATATCCATCTTAACTAATAATTCCAATACTCTTAATCCACTTTGTAAAAAGTACTTTCCACTCACCAGTCTGTGCAAAATCATCACCACAGCCATAACCATGGCCACCTGTTCTGAATATATGAAGTTCAGCACTTACCCCGGCTTTTCTTGCTGCCATATAAAAGCCCACACTGTTCTCAGACAATGTTGTTCTGTCATCATCCGTTTCACATATAAATACTGGCGGCATATCCGGTCTTACAAGCTTATCCGGATTATACTTATGCAGTATCTTTGCCTTACTGTCACTGATTCTCTCAAGCACCTGTTCCTCAGACATATATCTTTTGCCTGCTTCAATACAATCGTCAATACTTATAACCGGATATGAACAAACAGCAAAATCTGGTCTTGCTGATAGTTTATCATATTCATCCTTATACTTATAATCCGCATACACATCACTTTCATACGCTGTTGATAATAACGCTGCCATAAAGCCTCCTGCTGAAAAGCCCATAACGCCTATCTTAGCTTCATCTATACCGAATTCCTGCGCCCTTCCTCTTATAACTCTCATTGCGCGCATAGCATCTATAAGTGGGACATCCTCTGCATTATCATGTTCATCTGATGGAAGTCTGCATTCAAGAACAAATGCAGCTATTCCCATACTATTAAGCCACTTTGCAACATCTTCACCTTCAAAGTTGTATACAAGGCGTCTGAACGCACCTCCTGGAATAATCAATACTGCCGGAATCCTTTGTCTGTCTGTACTGTTACCAATACCATCAGGTATATAAGGAACAATATCCGGATCTGTAATGTTCTGCACTATATGCTTTACTCTTCCATCAGGCATATCTTCAGTGTAATATTTTCTTGTAAGCTTAAGGTTCTGCGAACCCGGAGCCCCATGCTCAAACAGCCTTATCTTGTTTACTGGTGTCTTAAACACCTCATTCTGCGTATCTGTCATGTCTACTCATCCCTGCTCTCAAGAAACAAAAGCTTATTAGCCTGTATGCTCAGCTCATCATAATGCATAAGCATATCACTCTCATCATATTCTTCCGGAATCACTTTATAGCCTTCAAACCTTATAAGATTCTTGAAATATTCTTCCACATCTGCTGTCTGCTTAACAACAACCTCACTGAATGCCACTCCCTCTTCTGACTCCTGAAAATCTGGTCTGTAAAGAAGCTCACCGGTAATTATATTTTCTTTATCGGCTACAAATACAGCTTTGGCATAATATTTGTTACTGTCCGTTGTCGCAAGACGTATTCTTCTTGGTGGTGCCATCGTCTTATCATTCATGGCATTCGCTTTCCTGACTTCTTCTGAATCAAAATATTCCTTTTCAATTATCATATTTAACCTTCTTTCTGTCATATAAATCACTCATAGTTTTACAATATCCAAAACAGGACGATATATTTAAGGTTCTTATGGATATATGTTCTAAACAGGCTTTTGTATCAGGGGAAACTATTTTTCCATTTTTTAGCCCCCAAAATGGAATTTATTTTTTCACTTTTTTCCCCCAGTTTTGCATTAAATAAATTCATTTTCTTCTTTTCACCTTGCTTCTTTTTGAAAAAATTATATTTCCTTTTTTATGAAGAATTTCGGAAAATTAGATTTGCGTGATACAAAGAAGTAATTATCTACCACTATGCTAACTCACATAGTGCTAAACGTCAATTATTTCTTACCATTATATTTCATCTGGTCTGACTTCTGTTGAATTAACTTCACACACCATCTGCATCATATAATTTTTATTCATATCACCATTATCAGGAACTAATATAAGTTCGTGTATGCTGCTTGGTAAAACATATAGCCCTTTACAATTATTAAAGCCAGCTAATTATGAGATATCAAAAACAAGGAAATACAAGCATGATATTGGAAAGATAGAAAACATGGAATACGATAAAATATCCGATTTTTATACATGTAAGAATAACTGGAAACTTACAGTATCACATATAAGACACAATAAAACTAAAACAGGACATGCAGTTCAGAAGATACCTAAGCAAAGGGATTGCGAATGTACTCGCTTAAAGTACTCTTTTAGCAATTGCAAGAAACATAAATAAACTTCATAATAAGATTCAGAACGGGAAGACAGGAACACATTTATTTCCTTTAAAAAGTGCCTGAATTTAGAAATATCAAAATAAAAATTTTAAAAACCTATATAGGTTTATTAAAGTACGCCAATTTTTGGAACATCCCATTCATTTTAATAAATAGTAACTTATCACCAGTAAACAAGCAACTTAAAGCCACTTTTATCTGGTTCAGTTTTTAAGCAGTTTGGTTCAGTTTTGGTTCAGATAAAAAACCAAACTGTACTAGTTTACACCAATTTACATTAAGTATTAGTATATACATTTTTTGCCAAACCGCTTAAATACTGCATTCTAATTTCAAGCAATTATACTATTCGTATGATTACATTCTGTCGTGGAATGTTCTAGTAATAACTGTTGCAAGTGGTAATAATCTGCTCTTTAATATGCTGATAGCATCTTCACTTATAAGTCTTGCACCACTTGTCGCCACCATAACTGGATCAACAACTATATTTCCTGCTTTATACTCTGTAAGCTTATCTGCTATTACCTGAATCAGTTCACCTGAAGCAACCATTCCTGTCTTGACAGCATCCGGATATATATCTGTAAATATACCATCCAGCTGCTCTGCTAAAAACTTAGGAGATACCTCCATTATATCTGTTACACCAGTAGTGTTCTGTGCAGTCAGGGCTGTGATTGCACTCATCGCATATACACGATTAGCTGTCATTGTCTTTATATCTGCCTGTATTCCGGCACCTTTTTAGTCTTTATATAATCTATGAGCCCCGCCTGTTCAAGCTTTTTCCTTAATCTTGTAACATTAACAGTCAGCGTGTTATCATCAATAAAGTCATCACTTTCCCAAAGCTTCATCATAATATTATCACGCGAGACTACTTTACCTATATTCTCAAGAAGACTCTGCAGTATACGGTACTCATTCTTAGTAAGTTCAATCCTTTTCCCATTATACGTAAATGTCTGGTCATTCAGGTTAAGTATACAGCCGTTATGTTCTATGATATTCGTACTCTCTGCAAATGAATATGTCCGTCTTAGCATTGCCTGCACCTTAGCTATAAGCACATTGATATCATCTGCTATTTTAACATCATATCCCCACTTTAATAACTGTTCACATACATTATCAGCTATAATCCTGTCATCCTCAACTATTAATATTTTATACATAGACTCACCCTGCTTCAATGTGCTTCATTATTGTATTATTATTTACAAGCTATTACGTTAAGTATATATTCATACATTCTCTTAGTTGAAGATATGCTTAAGTGTTCCTCAGTTGTATGAATATCAAAAATATCAGGTCCCATTGATATGCAGTCAAGTCCTTCTATTTTGCCTGCAAGTATACCACATTCAACACCTGCATGAATAGCCTCGATAGTTGGCTTTTTACCATACATCTGTTCAAATATCCTTACCATGTCATCACGCAGCTTAGAATCCTTCTTATATTCCCATGCTGGATATTCACCTGTAAATTCAGCATTTGCCCTGAATGCTTCACTAATGAATTTGATCTGGCTCTTAAGATTCTTTAAAGCAGCCCCTACAGAACTTCTAAGTGAGAATCTAAGACATATACCTGATTCATCTAGTGAAATCACACCAAGATTAAGCGAAGTTTCCACAAGATTATCTATATCCTGGCTCATTCTCATTATTCCGTTAGGTAATGCCTGTATAAGTGAAACTGCCTTTGTGCTATCTTCATATGTTACTGCCTCTGTGCTGCAACCCTCTGATATATCTACAACACACTTTAAGTCTGCATCAGATGTAGCAAACTCTTCTTTTATCTCTTTTGCTGCATTCTCAATAGCTGCTTTAACCTCTGCTGTCTTGTCTGCTGCTACAATAATCTCAGCCATACATTCTCTTGGAATAGCGTTATCCTTTCTTCCACCGTTAAACGCTGCAAGATATACATTATTGTCTGTGATAACATCCCTTAATATTCTTGACATAAGAACATTCGCATTACCTCTGCCTTTATCTATTTCGACACCTGAATGGCCTCCTGTCAGTCCTGATAAAGTAATACTAAGCTTTGTTCCAGTAACCTTATTTTTATCAAGCTTTAGTGTAACTCTGCTACTGCAGCCACCTGCACAGCTTGCAAGCATGATTCCTTCTTCTTCACTATCCATATTAAGAAGCTTTTTGCCCTTTAACATAGATACATCTATGGAAGAAGCACCTTCCATGCCTACTTCCTCAGATACTGTACACACGAACTCAAGACGTGGATGTGCGATACTGTCGTCATCAAGTATTGCAAGTGCATAGGCAACAGCTATTCCATCATCACCACCAAGCGTTGTTCCCTTAGCAGATATGAAATCACCATTTACCTCAAGATCCAGTCCATCCTCATCCATATTCTTATCACAATCAGGTGTCTTCTCGCATACCATATCCATATGTCCCTGAAGTATTATAGGTGCTGCATCCTCATAACCCTTTGAGGCTTCCTTTATTATGATTACATTGTTAAGTGAATCCTGATAATATTCAAGCTTTCTTTCCTTAGCGAAATCAACAAGATAATTGCTGATTTTTTCTTCCTTATATGATGGATGTGGGATATTACATATATCCTCAAAAAAAGAAAATACATTTTTAGGTTCTAATTCAGATAATACTCTCATAACACCGTCTCCTTTAAAATATTTATAATCTACAAATTTATTTTATTCATTTGTTTATCTGCTTATTTATCTTGTTCATATATACAATAAACTGATTCTTATGAAGCAGCTTTATAAAATAACACAATCTCTCATACAGCGGCTCCGCTTTATCTCCAAAATGCTCTTTCACAAGCTGTCCTATATCATAAATACTTCTTACACCATCTATGCTATGCCATACAAATGTACCGAAATCATCTAGTTCGATGTAACTATATCTGGGCTTTCGTGCAATAAGCTGCGCTATTCTGTTAAAAATCCCCTTATTGTGTACTTTGACTTCTACATGACCTTTTTTGTTTTCCCTGCATTCGAACAACGAATTATGCTTTGGAACATAGTCTAAGTAATTATCCTTCTGCTTAGCCATAAATCAAGCCTTCTCCTTTAATCCTAGAAAATAAAAATCTGCCGGCAAAATAACCGGCAGACTCATTGTAACATATTATTTATTATTTTGTCTTCTTTTCTTTTTTGTTAATAAATGCTACTAATGTTGCAACAAGACATGCAAAGAATACAAGTCCTCCGATATTACCAAGATTAATAATCTTTGATATATTAATAGCATCGCCAAGAGTATCTGCACCAATAGGAATAATAGCGAATACCGCTAAAAGGATACCAACCAGTCCTTCACCGGCAATAAGACCTGATGAATAAAGTATTCCCTGATTAACCTTAGCCTTACGCTCTTCTTCTGTAATACCTTTCTTCTTATCAAAGTAAAGTCTTACAAGTCCACCAACCATAATAGGTGTACTTAAATAGATTGGAAGATAAAGTCCTACTGCAAATGGAAGCACAGGTATCTGAAGAATCTCAACTACTATTGCAATTGCAACTCCTGCAAATACAAGTGACCATGGAAGGCTGTTACCCATAACACCTTCAACAACCATCTTCATAAGAGTTGCCTGTGGTGCTGGTAATTCTGTTGAACCATAGCCCCATGCTGCATTAAGTAAATAAAGTACTCCACCAACTGTAATAGCTGATACAGCTACACCAATAAGTTCACCAGCCTGCTGCTTGTAAGGTGTTGCACCTACTATATAACCTGTCTTTAAATCCTGTGATGTATCTCCTGCTATAGCAGCAATTATACATATTACAGAACCAATACTTATAGCCGCAACCATACCCTTCATTCCAACAGTACCTGTTGCCTTAAGAATCGCTGATGAAATAAGAAGTGTCGCAATAGCCATACCTGATACAGGGTTATTGGAACTACCTACTAATCCAACCATACGAGATGATACTGTTGCAAAAAAGAAACCAAATATGATAATGATAATTGCACTAAGAAGATTTACAGGAATAGCTGGGATTAACCACATAATAATAGCAAGTACTCCGATTCCTAATACAACAAACATCATAGGAATATCCTTAGTTAATCTTGATTCTACTCCATCTGCCTTCTTACCATATCCCTTAAGTGCCTGCTTAAATGTCCTTACAATAAGTGGTAATGACTTAATCAAGCTTATAATACCACCAGCTGCAACTGCACCGGCTCCAATATAACGTACATAATTAGACCATATCTGTGATGGATTCATCTGTGAAACTGGAATAAGTGCTGGTCCAATGATATTATCTCCACCGAATAATGCGATTAATGGCATAATCATAAACCATGCAACAGAACCACCTGCAAGAAGGTATGATGATACCTTAGGTCCACATATATAACCAACTCCTAAAAGTGCAGGTAATACATCTGCACCTACTGCTGAACCCTTATATGGTTTAATTGTAAAATCAACCTCACTTGGGAACACCTTAAGTCCATCTGCTATAAACTTATAAACAGCAGCAATACCAAGACCTGCAAATACTGTGCCAGCCTTAGCACCACCTTCTTCACCTGCAACTAATACCTCAGCACATGCCTGTCCTTCTGGATAAGGTAACACACCATGCTCCTGGACTATCAATGCACTACGAAGTGGAATCATGAATAATACTCCAAGGAAACCACCGATTAATGCAATAAGCGCTATCTCAACTAAAGAAGGCATAACTGTACCTTCCTCCTGCGCCCACATAAATAATGCTGGAAGTGTAAATATAGCACCTGCTGCAACCGATTCACCAGCAGAGCCAATAGTCTGGACCATGTTATTCTCTAATATGGAATCTCTTCTTAATATAAAGCGGATAATTCCCATTGAGATAACCGCTGCTGGTATGGATGCAGAAACTGTCATACCAACTCTAAGTCCTAAATATGCGTTAGCACCGCCAAATAATATAGCTAATAAAGCACCTATAATAACAGATGTAACTGTTAACTCAGGCATAACCTTATCAGCTGGAATATAAGGCTTGAACTCTTTCTTTTCGTTCATACTCTTTCTCTCTTTCTTAATATTCTTATGCAAAAAACGTACATAATATAATATTATTAAAAAAATATGAAAATGTCAAATATCTTTCAGATGTAAATTGTAAACCGTAAATAGTAAACATAGCTTTATTCCTATGCAATTCCTGCAATCAGAACTTTGCAAATATATTAGTACTATTCTTAAGATTCTGGGCAACACTCTTGTTTTCTATCATTTTATTGCTGATATTGACTATATCCTCAACAAGATCCTGTGTGCTTATTCTTCAAATTTCACATCCTGAAGATTATCTCTTTGAGCTGTAATTCCATCTGCACACCACTCATAGGTATTTGTAAATATCTCTGGTGTATGAACCGTTTCAAAAAGATAAGTTCCATCTGCATTTCCATAATTGCCAAGAACTTCAAGTAGTTTCTGAATTCCTGCTCCAATACTCTCTCTATTTTCGGCTTTGTCAATTTCTTTTAAAATCCGCAGAATATCTCCTTCTCCTGCAAGGATATTGTAGTTCTGCCTATTCAATATCCTCTTTCCATAAATAGATGTTCATATCAAGGCTCATCGCATATCCCCTGTCTGTGGAGAATTTTGTCGAATGAAAAGAATCATCCTTGTACATCTGCAAAAATTCTCTTGTGGTTTATTATCCATCCGCTATAATAACTTACCTTGCCGCTAAGCACCTTCATCTCTCGATCCATCAATTCTCATCGCGAAGCACTGACTGATATCTGTCGGGTAATATACCGGATTTTTACCAGAAGAATAGAAGTCAAATCTATAAGTGACATAATTTCACTGGTAAATAAAATGAACAATGCTACTGAAATTGAATGGGATATAGATAATGAATCTCCTGATTCTGAAGCAACTTTAACCAGACTTATGCTTATTAACAACAGTCTAAAGTAATTACTAACTATTTATTTTCTATATAATTTCTTACAACAACATATATTTTAATTAAACTTGTCGCAAAATGTTAATTTGCATATATCATGTCTTCAAGCCAAATTTGATGTCGTGAAAATTTAACAACTAATAAAAAAAATAAAGTGCAGATTCAGTTAGAATCTGCACTCCTTTTTTATTCAGATTATAAATGGTGCTTTTTATATCTTATTATATCTTGTTATAACTTAATATCGACTTTTCCCAGTTTTCATGCATCTTTGCAGACATTATAGCTGGTCCAGTTTTTTTCTCGATTTGGTCCAGATTTGGTCCAGTTTATAAATGAAAATATACTATTTTATAGTAATTTACATTAAACTGATTTTTCTTCAAATCTCTCAAACCCGCATAAACACTGTATTATAAAATCTGAAAAAACTCAAAAACAGCAATTACATTCTATCATGGAATGTTCTGCTGATAACATCCATCTGCTGTTCCTTTGTAAGGTCGATGAACTTAACAGCATATCCAGATACACGAATTGTGAAGTTAGCGTACTCTGGCTTTTCTGGATGCTCCATAGCATCAAGAAGCTTATCCTTACCAAATACGTTAACGTTAAGGTGATGAGCACCCTGATCGAAGTATCCGTCCATTACGTTAACAAGGTTGTTAACTCTCTCTGAATCATCATGTCCAAGAGCATCTGGGTTCATTGTCTGTGTATTAGAGATACCATCAAGAGCCCACTCATATGGAAGCTTTGTAAGAGAGTTAAGTGAAGCAAGAAGTCCGTTCTGCTCTGCACCGTAGCTTGGGTTTGCACCTGGAGCAAGTGGTGTACCAGCCTTACGTCCATCTGGCATGTTACCTGTAAACTTACCATATACTACATTAGATGTAATTGTAAGGATAGATGTTGTTGGCTCAGAATTTCTGTAAGTATGTCTCTTCTTAATCTTGTCAAGGAATGACTTAAGAAGCCATACAGCGATATCATCAGCTCTGTCATCATCATTACCATACTTAGGGAAGTCTCCCTCTGTCTTAAATGCCATAGCGATACCTGTCTCAGGATCTCTCTCTGATACAGTAACCTTAGCATACTTAATAGCTGAAAGTGAATCTACTACATGTGAGAATCCTGCAATACCTGTTGCAAATGTTCTCTTAACATCTGTATCGATAAGAGCCATCTCAGCAGCTTCATAGTAGTACTTATCATGCATATAATGGATAAGGTTAAGTACATTAACATAAAGATCTGCTAACCAATCCATCATCTTATCAAACTTAGCAACAACTTCATCATATTCAAGAACATCTGAAGTAACTGGCTTATAAGCTGGTCCAACCTGAACCTTAGACTTCATATCTACACCACCATTGATAGCGTAAAGTAAGCACTTAGCAAGGTTAGCTCTAGCTCCGAAGAACTGCATTTCCTTACCTGTCTGTGTAGCAGATACACAACAGCAGATTGAATAATCATCTCCCCATGTTACCTTCATAACATCATCGTTCTCATACTGGATAGAAGATGTTGTAACTGAGATATGAGCAGCATACTTCTTGAAGTTCTCAGGAAGTCTTGATGAATATAATACTGTAAGGTTTGGTTCTGGTGAAGGTCCCATGTTCTCAAGAGTATGAAGGAATCTGTAATCGTTCTTAGTAACCATAGAACGTCCATCGATACCTGTACCACCAACCTCAAGAGTAGCCCATGTAGGATCTCCTGAGAATAATTCATTGTATGATGTAATTCTTGCAAACTTAACCATTCTGCACTTCATAACAAAATGATCGATAAGTTCCTGTGCCTCAGCCTCTGTAATCTTACCAGCTTCAAGATCCTTATTGATATAGATATCAAGGAATGTAGAAACACGACCTACTGACATAGCAGCACCGTTCTGTGTCTTGATAGCAGCAAGGTAACCAAAGTATAACCACTGAACAGCTTCCTTAGCTGTTGTAGCTGGCTCAGAAATATCATAGCCATATGCAGCAGCCATAGCCTTCATTCCCTTAAGAGCATTAATCTGATCTGTAAGCTCTTCTCTTAACTGGATAACATCGTTAGTCATAACTCCGCATCCACAGTTAGCCTTATCCTCTTCCTTGCACTTAATAAGATAATCAATACCATAAAGAGCAACTCTTCTGTAATCACCTACGATACGTCCACGACCATATGTGTCTGGAAGACCTGTGATGATATGAGATCTTCTTGCAGCTCTCATCTCTGGTGTATAAGCATCGAATACACCCTGGTTATGTGTCTTATGATATTCTGTGAAAACCTTGTGTAATTCAGGATCTGGTGTATAACCATAGTTCTCGCAAGATTCCTCAGCCATCTTAATACCACCATATGGCATAAATGCTCTCTTAAGTGGCTTATCTGTCTGAAGACCTACTACCTGCTCGAGATCCTTCATTGATTCATCTATATATCCTGGACCATAAGCTGTAAGACCTGTAACTACCTTAGTTTCCATGTCTAAAACTCCGCCCTTAGCTCTCTCTTCCTTCTGAAGTTCCTGTAATTTTCCCCAAAGCTTATTAGTTGCTTCTGTTGGACCTGCAAGGAAACTCTCATCTCCATCATAAGGTGTGTAATTGTTCTGAATGAAATCTCTTACATTGATTTCTTCTTTCCAAAGTCTTCCCTTGAATCCAGCCCACTGTGTCTTCTCAACCATTTGAATTGATCCTCCTTAAATATAATATATTTCAATGTACATTTTAAGAAAAATGTATTTCTTTTTGTACACTGTATACAATCTTAGTCAAAATAAAAATTGCCATGCATTATAGGATACTTATTGTTCCTATAAATATACATTGACAAATCCATAACAATTTGACCATGATTACTCTAACATGCTTCTGATAATAAATCAATAGGTTTAACAAGAGTATTTAATTTTGTACAATTTAAGGGGAATATCGTGAAATATTCCCCCTTTATAAATGCAGTATTCATCAGTACTTCAGGCTGTATTAATGTTATTTACCAATAAATTCCATTACCTGTCCTTCACTTATAAAACCAACACTCTTTGCCACACACTCACCACTCTTAAATAAAAGTAATGTAGGGATTGACATAATATTATATTTCTCTGCAACTGATGATTCCTCATCTACATTAATCTTTACAATCTGAACATCATCCACCTTAGCTGCAACCTGTTCAAGAACTGGTCCTAACATCTTGCATGGTCCGCACCAGTCTGCCCAGAAATCCACAAGAACCGGCTTATCCGCTTTAAGTACCTCATTATTGAATTCACTTGCTTTTACATGTTTGATTTCCATATCTTATCTCCTTTATCTTTAATAATTATTATTTCATATTTCTCCGCATATATTCAAATTTTTCTCTTCTCATCTCCACAAGCATCTGCTTAACATTCCACTTTTTATTAGTATCTGTCAATACCGCCTTAAATGATACATCAAAACTCTTCTGTCTCATTTCAAAGAGAAGCTTATCCATATGCTTATCTGTCACGTCACAGAATATAACAAGACTCTCTTTATTTTCTTGTGGCTGATATTTCTCTGCATCTGATAATGATATGCCTCTTACATCAGTTGCAATTTCTGCCAGAGTCCTGTCTGTATCTGACTCATTAATAAATCCGCATATAATTCTCATATTAGATGCTGCTTTAATGATATGCTGAGGGTTCTTAACATTATATAACAATATCTTTTCCAACATTAATTATCCTTCTTTGCCTTTCTGTTAGCAATAATTTCTTTGATTTCATTAATAGATTCTTTATGTACTCTTGAAACAGCATTAGGATTTCTCTTAATAATACTTGTAATATGGCTGTATCTTCTATCAGCTCTCTCTGATAACTGTCTTCTTTCTTCAGCCACTGCTGCCATGAATTGTTCCTTTTTCTTATTAAATTCTTCTTCTGCAAATGTGGCCGTAATCTCCATTCTTCTGGCATACATCTGAAGCTGTTCATTCTCTTTCGTAAATTTCTCAAGTGTAGCCTTAAGGTCCATAGCCTCATTAATTGAAACAGCAAAATCTGCTGCCATGTATATTGCCAGAACTACTGCAATAATATCTGCTATTGTTCTTGGAATCATAAGTACTGCTGCTTCGATGGGCTTGTGTATTACACACACAAGCAAAATAGAGAATGCTCCCCATGCAAGTGATATAAAGAAACATATATGCCCTTTAAAATTAAGTGGAAGATTGCTGTAATCCCAGTATCTTACACCAAAAAGCTTCTCCATGCAGCAGCCTGTGCAGAATTCAAGTATTGTAGATGATACCATTCCTAGAAGAAAGACCAGTGGAACAATATCTTTCACTGCAATCGTACTAATCAATATTACAATTGCCCCTGAACCATATATTGGCAGGAATGGACCATGCAGGAAACCTCTGTTTACCCACTTATGTTTCCTCACAGAAACGTAACAGCATTCCCATATCCAACCTAAAAAACAATATATAAAGAAAAAAATAAGCCATTGCGATACAGCGTAATATCTCATAAGCATACCTCCATATTTAATCAAATGAGAATATGCTATATATACCTACTTCAGAGTTTCACAGAATTTATTAATAATAAGTGCTCTTCTGTTTCTGCTGATTTCAATATATTTGCCATTTCCCACTTTTGCAAGATTCTTCTTAATGTTAGTTATATAAGATATATTAATAAGCACTGACTGATTAATATAATGAAATCCTTCTGTAATAAGTACTCTGTAGATTTCTACAAGACTACAATACAATTCAATTTCACCAGACTCGCGTGAATGCATAGTAACTCTTCTGCCACCTCTTGCAAAATACATTATGTCCGCAACTCTCTCCTTATACACCTTTCTTGAAGATTGGTATACAAAATAACTTTCATTATCAATCTTAATTAGTTTTATCTCCAAGTAAATTTTCTCCTCTCATATATAATTCTTGCATGCCCTTCTAATTATATATGATATACAAAATATTTCAATGGAATAATTGCGCATCACTATACACAATTTGGTCGAATTTTATTATCTCTGATAAACTATCTTTCCTGAAGATATAGTATAATGTATTTTACCTGGTAATTCCCATCCGATAAAAGGACTATTAGATGCCTTTGATGCAAAATCTTCTTTCCTTACGGTCCATAGTTCTTTTTCTCCAAAGATAACTAAATCTGCTGCTGCTCCTTTAGTAATACTTCCCGGTATCATACGATAGAATTCAGCAGGATTCTTACTCATTAATTCCATAAGCTTCATTAAAGATATATGTCCCGGTTCTACCAGTGATTTGATTCCAAGTGCCAGAGATGTCTCCAGACCTGTAATTCCACTAGGTGCATTTTCTAATGGTCTGGCCTTCTCTTCATCACTATGTGGTGCATGATCTGTCACTATCATATCAATCGTACCATCTTTAATACCTTCAATTATCTTAATTCTGTCTTCTTCCGTTCTTAATGGCGGATTCATTCTGGCATTAGTTCCATACTTAAGTACCGCATCTTCTGTAAGAGTAAAATGATGTGGAGTTGCTTCAGCATGCACATCAGCACCAAGCTTCTTGGCAGTTCTGACAATTTCCACTGAATTTCCTGAGCTAATATGCTGTATACATACCGATGCTCCTGTATGCAATGCAAGAATACAATCTCTTGCAACCATAACATCTTCTGCTGTAGCAGATGCACCTCCATATTCAAGCTGTTCAGCAACTTTTCCCTGATTAACTCCTGGTCTTATTATAAACTCTGGATCCTCTTCATGAAGACTGATTGGTAAATCCAACTCTGCTGCCTTCTTCATGGCCTCTACAAGAACATGTTCATTCATAATCGGAATTCCATCATCTGTAAATCCAACAGCTCCCGCATTAGCAAGTGCTTCCATATCTACAAGTTCAACACCTTTTAATTCCTTAGTTACAGACGCTGTCTGCAAAACATGAATTCCTGTTGTCTCACCTTTTTTCTGAATATACTCAAGTGTTTCAATATTATCAACTGCTGGTTTAGTATTAGCCATGCAGACTACACTTGTAAAACCACCTTTTGCTGCTGCTGCTGCTCCAGTAATAATATCCTCTTTATAAGTAAATCCTGGATCTCTGAAATGTACATGTGTATCCATAAGTCCTGGTGCAACAATAAGTCCCTCTGCATTAATTACTTTTGCACCTTCCATAACATTAAGATTATATCCAGTTTCCTCAATTATATTATTCTTAATAATGATATCCATAATCTCATCTGTTTTACTGACAGGATCTACAACTCTTCCACCTTTGATTATAATCACCGATGTATCTTTCGCATTATTATCATCATTATCCTGTATCTCCGTACTTTCTAATACTCCTATATCCTCTAATTTTGTTCCACATTCAGAACAGAATAAGGCATCTGAATTATTAGAAAACCCACACTTATTGCATCTCTTTTTAATTTCTGTCTGCTCATTTTTTACAGAAAATTGCATTGCAGACTCCAATCTAGAACCACATCCAATGCAAAATACTGCATCGGGTGTTGTACTACGCATTCCGCATACCGGACATATCTTATCATCTCCACCACTCACACATCCTGTATTCTGTATATCAGTCTGCATCTGCACTGGAGCTGTATACATAACAGGTGGCGCTTGATGTGTAAACTGTACTGTTTCTGGTTGCTGTGTCTGTACAACATGTACCTGTGGCTGCATACTCTCTCTGTTTACTGCGGGTACATCTATAGAATCAGCATATTCACCAAGTATATTCCATGTCATATTCTCTGGCTGTTTAAGGAGTTCCTTTAACCTTACCATAAATGAAACATCTGAATTCATAGGTGTTCTTATCATTCTGAGTATCTCATCAAGAAAAACATTATAAAATTCACCATTATTGTAACCTGTAGCTGGATAATACAAATATAAAGCCTTTCCCGTAGCAGATTCAATTAATACAGTATCAAGTGAAACCATGACATTACCATATTCCATATTATATGCTGACATACCCGACAACGCATTGACACTGCTCTTCATAAATACAGAAAAAGTATGCTGGTCTATAACCCTGTTTTTAAAAAACTCTTTAGCTGTCTCATATCCCGCTGTTCCATACTCTGCTGTAAATCCATTATTATCTGACACTATATGAAAAGGGAGAAATCCTTCTACAGCTGTATTTGAAAGTAATTCAGCCATATTCTGATTAAGCTGTTCATCTTTTGTACTCTTAACCTTAACACTCACCTGATTATTCTTGGAAACAACCTTTACTTTTCCCATAAATACATCCTCTCTTCCTGTTATCTGACTTATTATAGATATATTTCGTATTATACATCACAATTGCTTTATATGTCACTCAAAAGAAACTATCTTTGCCTTTCTGCTTATTATTCCATTAATATACACAAGAACATGCTCCTTATAGGTTATTGAATCTCTTGCGTACATAAATGGTTCTTCTCTATAAAGCAGACACTTATATCCCTGTTTCTCATATTCATTCAGATTTGCTATTGCTTTTGCATGTATCACATTATGAATTTCCTGTTCTTCTCTTGAAAAAATTCTCTGTGGATAACCTGATGCCGCTTCCCTCAAATCTGCTATTATTGCATCCACAAACACAGCATGTTTCCTCATTCCAAACATTGCCGCCAGCTGTATACTTCTTAACCCTGAAGTTTTCTTCTTATAAGCTTTAAGTTTTCTTCTTATCGAATTATCTTCAACTCTCTCAGCTATATCTATAAGATAATCTACAGCCTCTTCATAAACACAATCTGGGTATGAAACATAATACTGGTCTGGCACAGACTGAAATCTCTTAATTGGAGGAAAATCCGCCAGTTTCATAAGCACACGTTCAGCATCATTGCATACCTCTTCTCCAAGATATCTATACTTGTCTCTTATATCAGCAAGCTGATATTCAAGCTGGCGTAAATATTCATATCCTTTTATCCAGAAATGCCCCATGCTGCCATAATTAAATAAATATGTTCTTAATTCCAGTCTGCTGAATTTTATTGTAAATATATTCTTATTCCCCTGATTAACTATAAGCATATATCCATCTTTTAACATCTGCACAGATGGTATCTGTTCCTCATCCACATCAATATATTTTCCAGTCATAACTGAATCTTTAAATACAAGAAAGCTCTCCACTGCATCATTCATAAGATAAGCAACAACCCAGTCCTTCTCCCCTTTCATATGAACAGGACAGAATACATTAAGTTCAAATACCTGCGAAAGCTTAACGAACGCATCATAATCAGAATCACGCACGTCATTAAGCATATCATTTTTATTATCTTCTGATACATAATCCACAATTTTACTCATCAATTACACATCCCTTAACATAAAGAATTGCGTGTTACTGAAACTCTGTTACATGCTTTCTCATCCACACTGGCATAAGATTTCTCTGGCATTCAGGATTATAGCGATGTTTAATTGCTATAGTCTCAAAAAAGATTTTCCACATATCTGTATATTCATCATTCACATCTTCTGTCTTTGCCAGAACTGACATATCATAATCTGTAAAATATCTTATATACATCTGCCCATCAGTAGTATGAACTACAGACTTTTTTCTGTTATCATCAATTATAAGCCAGTTCTCAGAAGGCATTCTGTCAGCAAAATGTAAAGAAACTTCATATATAACATCGCTTTCTGGTTCAAGATGACACACATATACTTTGTTACCAATTGAATTAAACCTTGCAAACTCCATAAAATATCTTGTCTCGTGCAAAACCTTCCTGCGTATATCCTTAATTCTCATAACATCAGGGTCATTTCTCATAAATGTTATATCTGATCCAATCTTAAACCCTTTTATCAGAAACCTGTAGGCTGTATCTAATGCATCCTGTTCTGACGATAAACATGCATAATACACACATGCATATGCCTCTTCAGATATCTTATGTCTTATTGAGCGCACTACTTTCTTATACTCTTCTTCATTATACTCAACATATATATATTCATCGAATAAAGAAATCTGTTCTTCTCCACGCTTTTCAAGTCTAACACATCCATGGCCTACTTTCAAAGCTTTCTCCCATGCATGATATATACAACACATCATATCTTCAAATGTATTCTCACATGTAAATATATACATAAACAGACCTCCATATAAAAACTCTTCATTACATCCATCATATATACCTACACTTTTTATTCAAAAAGTGAAAGTTGGTGATACTTTTCATTCTGATGCGTAATCTCCCAGTTTTCCTTGTGATTATCATCAGTCAGACATGACGTTATATATGACTCCTCTATTGGTATTCTATACATCATTCTTCCATTGCATGTTATAAAATAATGTGCTCTCTTAAGTACTACACCAATCTTCTTTAATATATCAAAATCAAGCTTCGCATATCTTCTTGTCTCCACTATTCGTCTGGCAGACTTAGGACCAATTCCGGGAATTCTTAAAAGCATATCATATGATGCATTCTGTACTTCGACAGGAAACTGTCCAAGATGTCTTATTGCCCAGTCACACTTTGGATCAAGCTGTTCATTAAAATTAGGTCTGCTCTCTGACAATAATTCATCTGCCTGAAATCCATAGAACCTAAGAAGCCAGTCTGCCTGATATAACCTGTGTTCTCTTAATAGTGGAACATCTGCATCCAGCTGTGGCAATGCAGAATCCTCATTAAGCGGTATATAAGCAGAATAAAATACTCTTTTAAGATCATAATTCTTATATAAATGCTGCGTCGTTCTTATAAGCGTAAGATCAGTTTCCGGTGTCGCGCCTATTATCATCTGTGTACTCTGCCCTGCAGGCGCAAATGGACGCTTTACGCACATATCCTTAGAAACCGCTGGAAGCGATAACTTATCTCCTGATTCCAACGCTGTTCTCTGTGTTCCTGATAATGCTGCCTGACCGTTATGCGTCCCGTTCTGGTTGAATATGCTTCCCGTCAGATATCTGTTAATACTGCTTCTTTCCATTCGTGCATCTTTTCCCAATGCCAGTCTGTTAGCCGCAATTGTACCTGTAATCTTTTCCATAGGCTCAAGAATAGTCTTAAAACTCTTATTAGGAGCAAGCTTAGAAAGACTCTGTGCTGTAGGCAGTTCCAGATTAATACTTACCCTGTCTGCAAGATACCCAGCCCTTGAAAGCAGCTCATCTGGTGCTCCTGGTATTGCCTTAACATGTATATAACCATTAAATCTATACTTAGTCCGTAAAAGCATCAGTGTTTCACATATTCTTTCCATAGTATATGACGGATTCTTCAAAACCCCAGAGCTTAAGAATAATCCTTCAATATAATTACGTTTATAAAACTCTATAACAAGTCTGCATAATTCATCAGGTGTAAATGTAGCCCGCGGCACATCATTAGAGCAGCGGTTCATGCAGTATTTGCAATCATACACACAATGATTAGTCATTAAAACTTTTAGAAGCGAAATGCATCTGCCATCAGCGCCAAAACTATGACATACACCGCATGCCACGCTGTTCCCAAGGAAGCCTTTCTTTCCCTTCCTGTCTACTCCACTTGATGTACATGCAACATCATACTTGGCAGCATCTGCCAGAATTTCTAATTTCTCCATAATTGTAAGATCTGAATGTAATTCGAACATATGTTTATTATAAAAACATATGTTCGATATGTCAAGCATTTTAATTAAAAAAATAGAGCCATACCTCATCAGTACGGCTCCGTCTTTTTCAAAACAAATGCATCAACTATTTTCTTTACTGTGGCAATTTCTTCCGAACTGCACATCTTCAATTCATCAATTATATCTATACTAGCTCTATTTCCACGCATATTTCCTAACATCAGATAATCTGGTGTTACATTAAGATAATTACATATATCTACAAACAAAGTTATGCTGCAATTGGTTCTTCCAGCTTCAATATTAGAAAGATATGTCTGCGACACGCCCAGCTCTTTAGCCATTTCCGTCTGTTTTATACGCATTTCCTTTCTTCTCTGCTTAAGCCTGGGTCCAATATTTATAATTCGTTCTTTCATAACTTCCTCACACGAACTCTTTCAAATTATTGATAAAATTCATTATTATTTCCTGATCTTTCTCAGACATGCTGTCAAATATATAATCAAGAAGCCGGCCTCTTACATCATACAGATTTAAATACATAGATGGGACATAGCCATACAAATCATAAAGTCTTATAAGAACCATTGCATCCGGAAGTTCCTTATTATTCTCAATTTTACTGTATTTAAATCTTGATATTCCCAGATTATCTGATATAACCTGTTGGTCAGTTATACCATTGACATCTCTAATACATTTTAACATAGAATCCTTAGTTGAATCCTTGTCAATAGATTTAAGCAGTCTGATATACTTTACAGTTTCATCTGAAAAATCAGCTATCTTCTTTTCACACATATAAAGAATATGCTCACTCACAACGCCTCTTACATATTCCTTCTTTGATTCTTCGCCAAATGTCTCTATTTTTGAAGAAATCACATGCCTGCATGGCTTTTCATCGACATCAACTAACATCTTGTCAATATCCACCCCTGAATCAGAAAATTTTCTGAGGTCAATGCCTGACACCATGCTCCTTCCCACTTCCCTGTTAGAATACTCTGGTGTAGTCATGCCAACCCGCACAGCCATTTTCGCCTGATCGTAGTCCATTAATTTTCTATATATGCTCATTCTTTTGCAAAATGCTTTGTAACGATCTGTATACTCCATAGCAACCCCTGTACATTAGTATGATTACTATTAAATTTTAGTATACGCACATTCCGCACATATATAGCGTTTATTGCGAATTAGATTAGTACAAATGTTTATGTGCAATTAATGATAATATTTTGATTTTAACATATCGGAATAAGTTTCTTAGTGTATAGAATAATATTTGTGACAGTTAATAAAAATGTTGCATAATATCACTAAAATGCATTTAAGACATTCAAAAGTACAGTTGAGACATAAGCCATTTAAAAATATTTTATATCAAATATAATTAGTAATATCTTAATGAAGGAGGAAAATGTTATGAAGAAAACAATTAAGTCTGCATTAAGCAAAGGCGTTTCTGCCATGCTTAACCGCACTTTAACTTCTGGTGCTAATGCTTCATCAAGCTTTTATTTAAATCAGCCTGTTGAGCCAGCATCATTAAAGAAGTTTAAAAAGACAAGATAATGGTAGAGAAACTTTCTCGCCACATAGCTTTATGGCTCATAAAATCAGGCATACTTGAGAATGATGACATTGATTTATACATATACGCAATACAATATTTATTATTGATTATTAATCCGACAATTATTTTCACAGCGTATTGTATAGCCACTCATAATATAACAATTGGACTAATTGAAGTATTTTCGTTTTTGCTCATAAGAAAATATTGTGGTGGTTATCATTGTCAGTCTTCTACGGCATGCCTGATTTTTTCTGTCATAATACTTATTGTGATGGCATGGCTTTCTTCCTTCATTAAACCATCATTATACATGTTCATTGCACTTGTAATTGCTGATGTGGAGTTAATTATTAAAGGGCCTGTAATATCTGTTAACCACTCAGTATCAGACTCAGAGAAAAAATATTACCACCGTTGCCTTGTAGGTATTCTGGCTGTTTTTAACATTATTATTATCGCAGCTACTGTCTTACACCTGTATAGAACAGCCAGCTGCATATCAATTGTAATTATTTTCTGCTTTGTTTCACATATTGCATGTATGACAGAAAAAAACAGGAAGCTGTACTATTAATTCATACGGCTTCCTGTTTTCTATATCATAAGTATTATTGATATTGTAAATTCATTTTCATCAAACTGTTCAATGTGGCTTCCATGATATTTATTGACAATCTTATCTATGCTCTTCATTCCATATCCATGTTTTCTGTCAGTATCCTTCTTAATCGAAATGAACTTTCCTCCTATTATTTTAGGTTGAACAACACATGAATTCACACATTTTATAAATGTTGTCTCGTGCTTTCTCTTAACAACCAGTTCAATATATTTTTCATTAATTTCCTCACATTGCTTCGCAGCTTCATATGCATTCGATAATATATTACCAAACAAAGCTACTATATCTGTGGCAACAATGTCATCTATTGTGTCTGGTCGTATATCCACAACAAATTCTATATTTTCTGTATAACTCTTACTGCTATATTCGCTTATAAGACCATTAAGTACATTATTATTAGAAAATGTTGTTCTCTTCTTAATATTATATTGTTCCATAATTGAAGTAATATAATCCTTCAAATCACCATTAGTCTCCATCCCCAACATAGTATTAAGATGATTATTCATATCATGTCTTAATATTTCAAGACTTTCGTTTTTCTCATTTTCAAGCTTATAATATCTCGCATCCGCCTTTTCCTGTTCAAGCTGAATTTTAATGCGTTCATTTTCTGCTTTTCTTTCATTAATTCTTATACTCACCCACAACACTAGTATATCCGATGATACAAGAATAATAGAACTTGCAACCGCCCATACTGTTTATCTCGTATTTACATTACTCTCAACACCAATGATATAATATGTAATAAAAACTGTCAAAGAAGCAATAAGCGTAACCATCAGTAATAACATTGATAAATCTCCGTTATCTGACACACTGCTTTTATTCTTCATCATAACCATAATCTGAATTAATATAAAATATAGTATTTTACATAGACACAAAACCATGACAATTATCATGGTATTTTTTAGTTCCACATATTTAATTCTCATTATGAATTGTAATACATAAAATATCATTTGTTCTGAAAGAGCCATAATTGCTATGTAAATAACCCCCCAGAACACAGCCGCTCTCTTATTAACATTATAAAGAATATAAATTAATAATATATATGTAAGCAGATTGACCACCGTTACAAAATATATATTCCCCGTCAGAAACACGCCAAACATCACAGCATGTCCTGCCATGATAGCAATGCCGGTCACCCACTGTTTATATCTGTGTTCATACATCTGCGACATACTCATCCACAATATTATAGCTTCTATAATATGTGCAAATGCATAACTGATTATAATTTCCATATCCACCTACTCCTGCCCTGCCAGATACAGAAGCATTTTCTGCTTGAATGCAGTTCTTTTTTCTCTTGATAAATCTATTGGTTCTTCGATTCCCTTAAGTTCAATATACTTATCAGTAAATCGCTCAACTCTGTCTATATTAACAATGAAGGATTTATTGACAAGAAAAAATTTATCCTCATCAAGAACACTCTGCCAATAAGAAAGACTTTTGAGACTTATGTACGACTGCGTATCTGTTTTGATATATCTTTTTCTAACCAGTGACTCTATGCATATAATCGAATCCTGTTCAATAATTACATTATCACCCTTATATTCAATATTGATTTTCTTGCTCTGACTCTTGCTGCATAATAATAATGCCTTATGTAAACCTCGCATAATCACAGGTCTTTCCAATGGTTTATTAATATACCTGAAAACTCCCTCGTCCATTGCGTCATCAAGATAGCCCATATACGAAGTTATTATGAATAACACAATATTCTTGTTATTATTTCTTAAACATTTGCCAGCTTCAATTCCATTAATTCCGTCCATCTCAACATCAAGAAATGCAATATCAATCTTTTCATTATTCTTAGCTGCTTCATCACCACTGTTATATTCATAAACCTTATAATCCGTTATCTTATGCTCAGCAAAGAATTCATCCACATATTTTCTTATCATATCAATATAAAGCTTGTCATCATCACATATTAATATATTCATGCATTATCCTCTTCACTTAACTAATTAATAATTCAATTATATCTTGACAATACATGACATGCAATATCAATAATCTCTTTGACATCTATGCATAATTTAATGAAAATACTTATTTTCTAATGTTTTAACATAATTATATAATGCACTGTTATGTTTTTTTACCGCATACCAGACATAGTCATATTGTATTCTGTCTTTACAAACCTCCAGCTTATGAGATACGCCATTCTCATCACTAAATGTAATATAACTTGACCAGCCCTGTGTTGGCTCGAAATTTTTTTGTTTTACCTTTGTATCATTTAATTTTTCAATAATATTATTACATTCTTCTTTTGATATATCATACACATTTCCGGTACTTCCTGAGGTTATTGTATATTTGGAAGTGCTTTCATACTTTAAATCCAGCGATTTGTATGAATTATTGTTAATCACCATATACAACACGATTCCTATAATGACAATTCCTATAACACATGACACTGTTATTATAATTTTATTTATCTTTTTACTCTTCATTCAAATACCCCCTTATTCTTCTGTTATTCACGAATCTGTTTCTTTAATTTAACTATACAGAAATAGATATATTTTTGCAATACATTTTTCAAGTATAATCAACGCAAAAAAACGGCAGAAATCTCATTCTGCCGTTTCACTAACATATATTATCACCCTAAGAAGCCTGCTCAAACTGCGAATTATAAAGGTCAGCATAGAAACCGTTTCTTGCAAGAAGCTCATCATGAGTTCCCTGCTCAACAATATCTCCATCCTTCATAACAAGAATCACATCAGCGTCTTTAATAGTTGAAAGTCTGTGTGCAATAACAAAGCTTGTTCTGCCCTTCATCAGATTATCCATAGCCTTCTGGATTCTCTCCTCTGTTCTTGTATCAACAGAAGATGTTGCTTCATCAAGAATAAGGATTGGATTATCTGCAAGGATTGCTCTTGCAATTGTAAGAAGCTGCTTCTGTCCCTGTGAGACATTGCTTGCGTCCTCGTTAAGCTCACAGTCATAACCACCCGGAAGTGTCTCAATAAAGTGATGTGCATTAGCTGCCTTGGCTGCTGCAATAACCTCTTCATCAGTTGCGTCAAGCTTTCCGTATCTGATATTTTCCATAATTGTACCCTTATAGAGCCATGTATCCTGAAGAACCATTCCAAATGCGTCTCTTAGTTCTCTTCTGTTGAAATCCTTAACATTATGTCCATCAACAAGAATAGCTCCATCATTAACATCATAGAATCTCATAAGCAGTTTAACAATAGTGGTCTTACCTGCACCTGTCGGTCCAACGATAGCAACCTTCTGTCCAGGCTTAACATTTACACTGAAATTCTTGATGATAGTCTGGTTCTCATTGTATCCGAATCTTACATGCTCGAAATCAACCTCGCCCTTAATTCCTTCTGTAGAAACAGGATTCTTAACAGTCTGGTCTTCCTCTTCTTCATCAAGAAATTCAAATACTCTCTCAGAAGCTGCTGCCATAGACTGTACCTGATTGATAACCTGGGCAATCTGCTGGATTGGCTGTGTGAAATTCTTCACATACTGGATAAAGGCCTGAATATCACCGATTGTTATAACATTTTTAATAGCAAGAAGACCGCCGGTTAATGCAACACATGCGTAACCTAAGTTACCTACAAACATCATGATTGGCTGCATCATTCCTGAAAGGAACTGTGACTTCCATGCTGAACCATAAAGGACATCATTAGTCTTGTTAAATGAATCAACCATATCCTTTTCTTTATTAAATGACTTAACAATCATATGTCCGCCATAAGTTTCCTCAATCTGTCCGTTAATATGTCCAAGATACTCCTGCTGTGTTTTGAAATATCCCTGTGACTTCTTAACAACGAAAGAAACAAGTCCCACTGATATTGGAAGTATTATAACCGCAATAAGTGTCATAAGCGGTGAAATGCTTAACATCATAACAAGAACACCAATCATAGTAGTTAAAGATGTAATGATTGTTGTAATACTCTGGTTAAGTCCCATTCCAAGTGTATCAACATCGTTAGTAATTCTTGATAACACCTCACCATATGTCCTGCTCTCGAAATACTTCATAGGCATACGGTTAATCTTCTCGCTGATTTCTTTTCTTAATCTGTAGCAGACCTTCTGTGTAATGCCTGTCATTATCCAGCCCTGTACAAAGTTAAATACTGCACTTGCGGCATACAGACAAAGCACGAATATAAGAATTGTTCCAATCTTTCCAAAGTCAATTCCGCCAGTTCCACCGATTTTCTTTACAAGCCCTTCTGACAGAGCTGTAGTTGCCTTACCAAGAACCTTCGGCCCTATAACAGAAAATACTGTTGAGCATACAGCCATAACTGCAACAAATATTATCGCAATCTTATAGCTTCCAATATATCTTATAAGCTTTCCTATTGATCCTTTGAAATCCTTGGCTTTCTCAACAGGTGCCATTCCTCTTCCCGGAGGTCCCATTCTTCTTTTCGGTGGCATTTTGATATTTTTATTATCTTCCATACTAACTAGGCCTCCTTTCCAAGCTCTTTAGCAGAAAGCTGTGAACTTGCAATCTGCTGATATGTCTCACATGTCTTCATAAGTTCTTCATGCGTTCCCTTGCCAACAATCTTACCATCATCCATAACAAGAATCTGATCTGCATGAAGGATTGTGCTGATTCGCTGAGCTACAATAATAACAGTGGCATCAGACACATTTGCAGCAAGCTCCTTACGAAGAATTGCGTCAGTTTTTAAATCAAGTGCTGAAAAGCTGTCATCAAATATAAACACTCTTGGGTGCTTTGCTATTGCTCTGGCAATAGAAAGTCTCTGCTTCTGACCGCCTGAAACATTAGTACCGCCCTGTGCTATAGGACTGTCATACTTCTCAGCCTTATTATCAATGAACTCAGTTGCCTGTGCAATCTGTGCTGCCTTAACGACATCTTCATCGCTTGCATCAGGATTACCGAATCTTAAATTACTTGCAATAGTACCAGAGAAAAGCATTCCCTTCTGAGGCACGTAACCAAGCTCACTTCTTAAGTCATGCATAGAGATATTTCTTATATCATGACCATCAATAGTAATGCTTCCTCCTGTAACATCATACAATCTTGGAATAAGATTAACGAGCGTTGACTTTCCACAGCCCGTACTTCCTATAATTGCTGTAGTCTTACCCGGCTCTGCTTTAAATGTAATATCCTCAAGTGCGTTCGCTTTAGCACCCGGATACATGAAATTTACATGATTAAACTCAACTACACCCTTTGCAGACTCAATTGTCTCAGGATTCTCAGAGTCTTCTATTGAAGAATGTGTATTAATAACTTCATCTATACGGTCAGCTGCAACCATCGCTCTTGGAAGCATTACAGACATCATTGTAAGCATAAGGAATGACATAACTATGAGCATCGAATATGTTATAAATGCAGTCATAGAACCTACCTGCATAACTCCGGCATCAATTCTGTGTGCGGCAACCCACACGATAAGAACTGACAAACCATTCATGATAAACATCATGCTTGGCATCATGAATGTCATTGTTCTGTTAGTAAAGAGCATTGTCTTAGTAAGCTTCTTATTAGCTTCATCAAATCTTTCCTCTTCCTTCTTCTCTCTTCCAAAGGCTCTTATTACAGAAAGACCTGTAAGAATCTCTCTGGATACAAGATTGACATTATCTACCAGCTTCTGCATAAGCTTGAACTTAGGCATCGCAATTACCATAAGAAGCATTACAAATGCAATGATAACCGCAACAGCCATAACTATAACCCAGCCCATGCCGGCTCCCGTTCCAACAACCTTTATAATTCCTCCAACACCAAGAATTGGTGCATACAGAATCATTCTCAGCATAATAACCGTAACCATCTGAACCTGCTGTACATCATTAGTTGTTCTTGTGATAAGTGATGCTGTAGAGAATTTGTCCATCTCAGCATTAGAGAATCCCATGACATTAGAATACAGTTTTCCTCTCATATCTCTTGCAACGCCTGCACCAACTCTTGATGCAAGGAAGCCTATACATACAGAAGTAACCGCCATAAGAAGTGCCATGGCAACCATCTTAAGACCAGCTGCCCACAGATACTTAGTCTGGATAGAATCCATGTCCATTCCTGCCTTGGCATCCATGCTCTTTGCATAAGCAACGCCCATAGACGAAACAAGAGTCTTTCCCATGGTATCAATAGTCTTCTGGAATTCGCTTCGCATAGAAAGGATATCGTCTTTACTCATAGCCCCTGCACTATACATTGCCTTCACTATCTGTCTCATATCCACACATATAGTTTCAACCTCATTACCATCCGAATCTTCCATCATCTGTGTAAATGTAGTTAGTTCAACGCCCATAGACTTTCCAATATCTTCTACCGAAACATTGGCAAGCTGTTCTTCACTTACATGCATCTGCTCTGCCATACGGCTCTTGAATGCACTTTCAGTCACTGAAGACATCTGGTTGTTAATTATAAGTGCTGTAAAAAGTGTGTCGTCTAAATCAGTCTTATTCTTAGAACCTTTGACACTTAATTCATAGACATTATCATCTTCATTATAAGAATACGACTGTTCCCACAGCTGTGCTTCTTCCTCTGTCATAAAAAGCTTCGCAGTGTCAAATTCTTCCTTAGTAATCTTTTCTGGCACAGTATGCTCTATGCCTCCATTCTGTATACCTGTATCAATGATATCTGAAGTATACGCAGGAAGCGACAAGTCACACACTGCCTGAACAATAAGCAGTGCAAATACCAGCACTATCGACTTCCAGTATGGCAGCACATTTTTAATAATTCTGCTCATAAACACTCTCCCATCTTTATTGATAAATATTTTCAAAAAATCTGCTTTCAATAATAAATAAGCGTTTCTTATATTAACACCGATTTTCATAATAGTAAATTAATGTCAAATGTATTTTTATAAATAATTTATAAAGAATGTTTGAATAATAACAATATATATGTTATTATACGCGCGAACGTCATCCGTTTTTCGGAGATGTATCTTAACAAGCCGGAAGGGCTGCATACCTTTCCGCAAAGGAGACAATATGAATACTATCAATGCAACTCGAACTTCTGCAACGAAGTTCAACACTAAGTACATGGTGGAGCTGGCACTTATGGTTGCGGTCATACTCGTTATGTCACTGACCCCATTAGGCTACATCCGTACCCCTGGACTTTCTATCACCCTTTTAACTGTTCCTGTAGCTGTAGGTGCTATCATCTTAGGACCTGTCGGCGGTTTAATCTGTGGTCTGACATTCGGACTCACAAGCTTTTATCAGTGCTTCGTTGGAGGCGCAATGGGAACTGTTCTTCTCGGAATTAATCCATTTGGTACATTTGTAACAACAGTAGTAACAAGAACTCTTGAAGGCTTCCTTACAGGACTTATATTCAAGGGACTTCACAGTATTAATGGAGTTAAGAAATTTTCTTATTATATAGCAAGTCTCTGCTGTCCTTTACTTAATACTTTATTATTCATGAGTTCACTTGTTCTCTTCTTCTATAATACAGATTATGTACAGGCCTTCGTTACTGCACTCGGAGCTAAGAACCCACTTATATTCGTAGTATTATTTGTTGGTGTTCAGGGACTTATTGAGGCAGGAATCTGCTTTATTGTTGCTAGTGTGGTTTCCCGTGCATTATATGCTGCACTTAAGCTTAACCAGAATTAATCAGTCACTTTGATTGAATAAATCGGACATTAATCAACGGAGGATTAGTTTTGTTTACAGAGATTTCAGTTAATGATATTAATGATTTTAGATTAGGTCATGCTTCCAATAAGGAAGCTGGCACTGGTGTAACTGTTATATATTTTCCAGACGGAGCTACAGCAGGCTGTGACATTAGCGGTGGCGGTCCGGCATCAAGAGAAACACCTCTTACTATGCCTATGACTGCTGACAATCCGATTAATGCCATCGTGCTGTCAGGCGGTTCAGCATACGGTCTTGCCGCATCTGACGGAGTTATGACATGTCTTGAAGAACATGGTATAGGATATAACACAGGCGTTTCACTTGTTCCGCTTGTATGCCAGTCATGCATATTTGATCTTGGATATGGAAGCTCTAAAGTACGCCCAGACAGTACTATGGGATATGAGGCCTGCATTAAGGCACTTATGAAGGCCGGTGTTGTCAATACTGATGCTTCCACCGCTGCCAATTCGGATAGCAACGACCCCGTTCAGGGCTGTATCGGTGCCGGAACAGGTGCGACTGTCGGCAAGATTATGGGAATGAAGCAGGCTGAAAAGTCAGGACTTGGAATATATTCAGTGAAGACAGGCACATTTACAATGACAGCAATTGTTGTTGTAAATGCACTTGGAGATATATCAGATTATGAAACCGGTAAAAAGCTTGCCGGACTTAAGAACGCTGACAGAACCGAGTATGTAAGCTGTGAAGAAGCACTTTATCAGTTCATGGCACCTCGCGATATGTTCACAGGCAACACAACAATCGGTGCAGTTATAACCAACGCTGCATTTAACAAGGCTGAACTTAACAAGATTGCATCTATGGCAAGAAATGCGTATGCACGCTGCATTAATCCGGTCGGCACAATGGCAGACGGAGATACAATATATGCTGCAAGCACTGCAAAACGAGGCGGCAACGGTGAAGCTGTACGTGTTGATATCAACTTCGCAGGAACACTTGCTGCCCGCGTTATGTCCGCTGCAATTAAGAATGCTGTAATGAATTCTAAGATATCTGATGAAGAATTTTTAAGCATGGTAAAGTAACACATGAAATAATCCCCGATAAGCTGCTGTTCTGGCAGTCTTACCGGGGATTTTTATATTATCTTTATTTTAACATTTTAATTATTCACAAAGCTTAGAAAATGCATCCGCAACAAACTGTACCTTAGTTCCTATAATAACCTGTACAGATGTCTTTCCAGGTTTCATAACACCAGCAACACCAGCTGATTTAATAACCTTATCATTAACAAGTGTAATATCCTTTACTTCAAGTCTCAGTCTTGTAATACAATTATCTATGCTTGCAATATTCTCTTTTCCGCCACAGCCTTCAAGAATTGTCTTTGCAATTGCTGTATAATCGTCACTTGCAAGTTCAACTTTCTTTTCTGCTTCTATATCATCATCTTCTCTGCCAGGAGTCTTTAAATCCCATTTCTTAATGGCAAATAAGAATACAAAATAGAATACGAAGAATGCTGCTATACCAAGAGGAATTATCAACCATGTCTTCTGTGCTGCCGGAAGAGATGATGAGAATAACAGGTCAGTAGCACCTGCTGAGAAACTAAATCCTGCTCTGAAGCCTAATGCAACTGTAATCATTGTAAATATACCATAAAGAAGTGCATAGATAACATAGAGTCCAGGAGCAAGGAACATGAAACCAAATTCAAATGGTTCTGTAACACCACAGATAAATGCACATAATGCTGCAGAAGCAACAAGTCCTATAGCTACTTTTTTCTTAGCTGGCTTTGCACATTTAATCATAGCTAAAGCTGCACCAGGAACACCAAACATCATACATGGGAAGAAGCCTGACATATACATTCCAAGACTCCATGAAACATCACTTGATGTTTGTCCTGCCCAGAAGTGCTGTAAATCTCCAAGTCCGATAGTATCAAACCAGAATACGTTGTTCAACGCATGATGTAATCCGGTAGGAATTAACAATCTGTTCAAGAATGCATAGATACCTGCACCAACAATATCAAGCTTTACAATTGCCTTACCAACGCTTACTAATGCGCTGAACAGTAATGGCCATACAAATAATAACACAACAGATACAAGAATTGATACTACTCCTGAAACAATTGCTACGCATCGTTTTCCACTAAAGAAAGATAACCAGTTTGGTAATTTTGTATCTTTAAACTTGTTATAACACATAGCACCGATTATACCAGCAAGAATACCAATAAATGGATTCTCAATCTTGTTAAATGCAAGAGTTTTAGTTGCACTGTCTGCTATAGAAGGTATAATTACTGTAACAAACTTTGTAGAAAGAAGTGTTGTCATCATAAGCCACGAAGCAAGTGCCGCAATTCCTCCGGTACCATCATTTTTATCTGACATACCTACACCGACACCAATTACAAAAAGGATTGCCATGTTATCAATTAAAGCTCCACCAGCTTTTACAAGAAACAGACCAATCATATCAGCTGCGCCCTGAATATCTCCACCCTGTATAGCTTCTGGACACAGCATATAACCGATACCCATAAGGATACCACATATAGGCAGTACTGCCACAGGAAGCATTAACGCTTTTCCCAGTTTTTGAAGAAATTTCATACTTTTCTCCTCCTTTAAATCATTATTAATCGGGGTTATCCCAATCACGCGCATTGTGAAATCCTGAGTAATTATGATATTTTCAGAACTTCATCATCAATAGATACCTCACCCTCCTTTATTAGATTAATTTTATTATAATCGTCGGTATTGCATATAAGGACTGGTGTAATCGTATCCAATCCTGCCGACTTTATTTTTTCAAGATCAGCCTCTAAAAGTAAATCACCCTTTTTTACCTGCTGACCACCTGAAACATGTGAAATAAATGGTTCTCCCTTGAGCGTTACCGTATCCAGCCCAATATGTATCAGTAATTCTGTTCCCTGACTGGTTGTCATTGTCACAGCATGAAGAGTATCAAACACCATTGAAATCTCACCATCTGCCGGAGCATATATCTTTCCTTCAGAAGGGATTACTGCAAATCCATCTCCAAGAACCTTTTCTGAAAATGTTGGATCTGAAACTTCAGTAATTGGCACCACTTTTCCTTTACATGGAGAATAAATAATATTATCCTTTGACTTTCCTTTGAAAAAACCTAGCATATTATCTCCTTTCCATCAATATATACTCTCTTAATATTCAATTCCTCATCAATAAGCACGAAATCTGCTTGTTTTCCTACAGAAATACTTCCGACTTTATCATATATACCAATTTCCTTTGCCGGATTCTCTGTTGCACACATAACAGCTGTTTCTAATGAAATCCCTGCTTTTTTAACGACATATCGAAGACAATCCATTAAATTAGTTGCTGATCCGGCAATTGTTCCATCATGTAATGTTGCCAGATTACCTTTTACCACTACAGGCTGTCCTCCAAGAGTATATTCGCCATCCTCTAATCCTGTTGCTCTCATGCTGTCACTGATTAGTATTATGCGTCCCGCACCCAACATAGCAAATGTTGCCCGTATTACTGATGGATGAATATGAACTCCATCACATATCAGTTCTGCATGACATTGATATGAATCTCTTACTGCACCTATAACACCAGGCTTTCTATGATTCATAGGGGGCATTGCATTGTATAAATGTGTTGCATGAGTTACACCATGTTGAATTGCCTCCATCGCAGTATCATAATCCGCTGCTGTATGAGCAATCGACACCACAACATTATCTTTTACTTTATCTATGAAATTCATCGCACCCGGCTCTTCTGGTGCAATATCAACAATCTTTATTAAATCATTTGCAGCTTTCTGGAGTTCACAGAAATACTCATAATTACAATGCATAATATTCTCTGCTGCCTGTGCACCCTTTTTTTGTGGACTTATAAAAGGTCCCTCCATATTAATTCCTACCAGATGGGCTCCACCATTATATGAATACTCTCCGGCATTCTTCATAACTTCAACAAGTTCTTCCTTAGCTATCGTCATGGTTGCCGGACATATACTCGTCACTCCGACAGAAGCCTCATACCGCGAAATTATATCAAGTGCCTCTTTAGTTCCATCACACATATCTGCGCCTTTGCATCCATGAAAATGAATGTCAACAAGTCCTGGAATCATCTTAAGTCCTGTAGCATCTACTACTTCATTGTCAACATAATCAGGGGCTTCCAGCACTTTGGTGAATGTGCCGTTATCTACAACGACATCTCCCTTAACAAATACATTATCCTGTGTATAAACATCAGCATTCTTTATAATCATATCTTCACAACTTTCTATTCACCAAGTTAATATGCTTTAATAAATCTTACTAAGAGCTGCTTCATCTGCTACCAGTGTTACATCATTATGCAGCTGCAGAACTGATGCAGGAACATATGGTGTAATATGTCCAAAAAAGGCTTCTTTCACAATCTGTGCTTTATCTTCTCCACTTGCAACAACCAGAATCTTCTTTGCCTGCATTATTGTCTTGATTCCCATTGTGTATGCCTGTCTTGGAACATCTTCTGCTGATTCAAAAAACCTCTTATTAGCTTCTATTGTAGATTCTGTTAAATCAACACAATGAACCTGTTTTTCAAATGAATCTGATGGTTCATTAAATCCTATGTGTCCATTATGACCTATTCCAAGAAGTTGTAAATCAATACCACCAAGAGACTTAATCAGTTCAGAATATCTGTTACATTCTTTTTCCGAATCCTGCTCCATTCCATTAGGAATATGAGTATTATCAACTGATATATTCACATTATCAAATAAATTCTTATGCATAAAATAATAATAACTCTGATCATTGTCCTGACTGAGTCCCTTATACTCATCAAGATTAATAGTCTTAACTGCTGAAAAATCCAAGTCACCTTTTTTATACCATTCTACTAACTGCTTATATAACCCAACTGGCGTTGAACCAGTCGCAAGTCCAAGTACACATTCCGGCTTCATAATAATCTGTGCTGATATAATATTAGCTGCCTTTCTACTCATATCAGCATAATCTTTTGCTTTGTATATTTTCATCACTTATCACTCCATTTCACATATTCTGCTACGAACACCAAGTACCATTGATGGCGATACACTAAGCTCATCTATACCCATCTTAATAAATCTCTCTGTAAGAGTGGTATCTGCTCCAAGTTCTCCGCAGATTCCTACCCATTTGCCATGCTTATGTGCTCCCTGTATGGTCATCTCAATCATCCTGAGAACTGCCTCATGATGCGGATTATAAAATCTGTCCAGTCTGTTATTCTGCCTGTCAATTGCAAGTGTATACTGTGTAAGGTCATTAGTACCTATACTAAAGAAATCTACAAGCTCTGCAAGTTCCTCACTTAGCATAACTGCCGCTGGTGTCTCTATCATAATTCCCTGCTCTGGAATCTCATATGGAATATTCTCATTCTCCAGTTCCTCTGCCACCTCAGCAACAATCTTCTTAATACTTACAACTTCTTCCACAGAAATAATCATTGGATACATTATAGATAAATTACCATATTTAGCAGCTCTTAATAATGCTCTCAACTGTGTTTTGAATATATCCGGCTGCTCCAGACATATTCTTATGGCACGATAACCCAACGCAGGATTATCTTCCTTGCCAAGTCCAAGATAATCTGCTTTTTTATCTGCCCCAATATCAAGTGTACGAATAACTACTTTTTTATCTGCCATCATCTGTAATACCTGACGATAGGCATTAAACTGTTCTGTTTCATCAGGAAGTTCATCTCTTCCAAGATACAGGAACTCACTTCTGAATAATCCTATTCCTTCAGCATCATTTTCTAATACATAAGCAACATCAGATACATTTCCAATGTTCGCATAAAGGTTAATCTTTCTGCCACTCTTTGTGACTGACTCTCTTCCTTTATAATTAGCAAGCAGTTTTTTCTGTTCCTGTTCCTTCTGCTGGGCTTCCTTAGCCTGTGCTATCTGATTCTCATCCGGATTCAGGTATAAAATTCCATCCTGACCGTCTACAATTGCATTAACTCCATTGTGTAAGGATTCTAACTCAATTGGTACACCAATTAATGCTGGAATATTCATCATTCTTGCAAGAATTGCTGTATGGGAATTAGCCGAACCATGTACCAGCACAAATGCTAAAATCTTATTCTTATCCATCTGTACAGTTTCACTCGGTGTCAAATCATCTGCCACAATAATTGATGGCTCTGTGTTTTCCCAGTCAGGCTGCTCTTCACCGCTCAAATTACTCACCAGACGATTAGATATATCCTTTACATCCGCTGAACGTGCTCTCATATAATCATCATCCATATTAGCAAACATGTCAGCAAAATTATCTCCTGTTATTGACACCGCATATTCTGCATTAACATTCTCATTGCATATCATATTATGAATAGCATCCTGATAATCTTCATCTTCAAGCATTATCTGATGCACTTCAAATATCTCTGCATTGACTTTACCAACCTCCTTTAATGCTTTATCATACAGCCTGGCAAGCTGTTGAAGCGTCTTTTCTTTAGCTTTGTCCAGACGCTTTAATTCTTCATCAACATTCTCAACATGTACACGCTTAATCAGACTTTCACTTTTCTTTAGAACATTAACTGGTCCGATGGCAGTACCCTTATATACTGATTTTCCAATATATTTCTCCATATTCTACCCTCTCAGATTCTAATAATAAACATTCCCCAGATATACAAATATTTATTATATTAACTAAAATGTACTAATTTCCATGTATTAAATTGTCGTTCGCTTTATTATGTTTACATATTAACAATTTTTTAACAAAATGTCCAGCATTATTTGTCACATTTTAATAAATTATGTATTTTTATTAATACATTGCAGATTAAAAGGCAATAAAAAAGACTAACCAGCCAGTGTAATTTATAATACAACGCTGATTAGTCCATATTAGTATTTCTATCTGTCCGCATTTTTCAACTTATGATTAACAGCCATCGCAACCACACCAAGTAACACAATGAAAAGAGAGATAAACTGCGATGTAGAGAATATTCCGACCTCACCTCTGTAATCGTTTCTTAAGAACTCAATTGCAAATCTTCCAAGTCCGTAGGTTATGCAATATAAGAATCCAATATTACCTGCTGCCATATGCTTTCCGGTAGTTTCCTTACCGTCAGCCTTGCGCTTCATAACAGCAGTATAAGAAAACTTAGCTGCTATTATCATAAGAAACGCCATATTAAGAAAATCTGCCCCCGATGATATAAGCTGTGTAGGAATCAGTTTAACTCCTGATGGTGCAAGTGAACCAGCCGGGAAAACAACTCCCCAGGCTGCATCTGTCTGTCTTCCGTAACAGCAGCCTGCAAGGAAACAGCCGATTCGTCCAAAGCCCTGTGCCAGCGCTATCTCAGGCATTACCAGGTCAAAATATTCAAGGAATGATAACTTCTTAATCTTTACATATATAAGGTTGCACAGTACACCTGCAATAAGTCCGCCATATACAACGAATCCCGATGAGCCAAGCACACCTATAGGATCTTCTATAAAATCCTTAAAGCTCACTATTATATACAACAGCTTTGCTCCAAGAAATCCCGATACTCCCGCAATTATCGCAATATCAATAAGAGCCTCCTCTTTCATTCCCATTTTCTTAGCCCTGTACTCGCCAACAAGCAGTGCCAGCACAAAACCTATGCCAATCATCAGTCCATAACCATGAATTACGAACTTTCCTATATGAAATAAATCTGTCTTCATAAAATCAATCTTCCTTTCTGTCACCTGTGAACCAATCCTACATCAGTCCCAGCTTTTCCTTAGCCATCGCAAGTCTTCTGTCAAATTCCGCATAAAATGCCTTATCATCAGCACATCCGGCATATGTCGTCATATAGAACACTCTTAAGTTAAATGTATTAAGAATCTTCACATTATCCTCTGAAAGTCCCGGTAGTGCCGCCTGAAGCTGCTTCACATACTCATGCCATCTGACAATATAAGAATCATACTCCGCAAGTCCCTCGATGCCAAGCCATTTTTTCAGTTTAATCTTCGATAGATTATCCTTATTACACTCGCCCTTCTGCACAATATATTTAAAATGTGTCTCATCCTCCCAGTATCTTCCAAGTGGGAACATTCTGCATATTCCCGGTCTTATCGTATGTATATTGCACAGATTATCTTCACGAAGAAAAGCACATCTTCCGTCTGATTTCTGCATTTTTAAATTAGGCATAATAATACCATCCACAACATTTAACTCAAGCTCGTTCATCGTAAGCTGTTCAAATGTTTTCCCTAATCCGATTGTGAGCTTGTAACAGTCATATGGGTCAAGCACAATCGTACTTCCCATATTCTGACAGCATACAGTCTGACAGCCCTTACACGAGTTAGTATCAACACGCACAAGGTCATTCTCAGTATACAGCTTACCATCCGATATATCTTCTAATGAAACATTTCTTAACATTATTCAATCCTTTCAAACGTGTACAAAAGATTATAAATCTTCACGCACATATTTACTTCACATGTAACTATAGTAAAAAATATGTATCAAATCAAGAACATTTTACTCCCATTTTTCGCCATAATGTGCTAAAATACATTCTTGTATATTTATTTTAGGAAATCTTATATTGAGAAAGGATTAAGAAAAATGAAAGATAAGATTGTTACATTTGGTGAAATTATGCTTCGTCTCTCTCCTGAGAACAACGCAAGATTTACTCAGTGCAATGCATTTGAGGCTGTTTATGGAGGTGGAGAAGCCAATACTGCTGTGTCCCTTGCTAACTTTGATGTTGATGCTAATTATGTAACAAAGCTTCCAAAACATATAATCGGACAGGCTGCAATCAACTCACTCCGTCAGTACGGCGTAGGCGTAGACCATATCGTGCGTGGCGGCGACCAGATTGGTATCTACTTCCTTGAGAAGAAGACAAGCCAGCGTCCAACTAACGTTATCTATAACAGAGCAGGTTCTGCATTTGCGCTTGCTACTGCTGATGACTTTAATTGGGACGAAATATTTGACGGTGCAACATGGTTCCATTTTTCAGGAATCACACCTGCAATCTCTGATGAGATGACTAATATCTGTATCACAGCCTGCCAGAAGGCTAAGGAAAAAGGCATGACTGTAAGCTGTGACTTAAACTACAGAAGCAAGCTCTGGTCAAGCGAAAAGGCATGTGAGGCAATGTCTCGTATATGCCAGTATGTTGATGTATGTATCGCTAACGAAGATGACGCTATCGGTATCTTCTCTATGAATCCTGCCGATGCTAATGGCGAGGAGAAAAATGCTTACATTGCCAAGGAACTTATGAAGAAATTCCCATTCAAGATGGTTGCTTCAGTATGGAGAACAGAAACTTCTATCACAACATTTAAGCTCCAGTCAATGATTTACACAGAAGGCAAGGCTTACTACAGCAAGGAATTTTTCATGCACATTCTTGACTACATCGGTGCCGGAGACGCTTACTGCGCTGGTCTTATCTACAGCCTTATCAACAACTTTGACCCTCAGAAGGCAGTTGAATTTGCTAACGCTGCAAGCTGCTTAAAGCATACTGTAAGTGGAGATTACAACTTAGTTACAGTTGACGAGGTTATGAAGCTCGCTTTCTCTGACGCTGGTAACGAAGTTCAGAGATAATTAATATCACAAAAAACAGTACCACCAATCTTAATTCAAAAAAGATTAGTGATACTGTTTTTTTACCATTCTATCTGATTCTATCAGACTTTATCTTACTTGCAAAAGAAGCTGTAAGAATACCAACCAGCCCTTCTAAATCATCATATATTCATTTTCTAAGACTTATCCCCATACTTCTTCAGCAATTTCCTTGACAAGCTTTAACTTAGCCCACTGCTCTTCCTCAGTAAGCTTATTTCCAATCTCGCATGAAGCGAATCCACACTGTGGGCTCAGATACAGTCTGTCAAGAGGAACATATTTTGCTGCCTCATGAATTCTGTTAATAACAAGTTCCTTGTTTTCAAGCGCTGGTGTCTTAGTTGTAACAAGTCCAAGAACAACCTTCTTGTCCCCGGATACCTTTGCTAATGGTGCAAATCCGCCTGAACGCTCATCATCATATTCAAGATAATAAGCATTAACATTTTCCTCACCGAAAAGCAGATCAGCAACGCTGTCATATGCTCCAGAACTGAAGAATGTCGAATGATAATTGCCTCTGCACACATGTGTATTGATAAGCAGGTCATCTGGTGCAGCAGCTACAACCTCGTTGTTTAACTTAAGCATAAGCTTCTTGTACTCTTCAAGAGCCTCACCGCTTCTTCCTGTAAGTGCAACAGCAAGCTTTGGATTGACCATTCCGCCCCATACACAATCATCAAACTGGAGATTTCTACAGCCTGCTGCATATATTTCAGCAACAAATTCATTGTAAGCCTTAATTACATCTTCTGCAAATGCTTCCTCTGTTCCATAGATTGCAAGTGTATCTGCTAAAAGCTCTGCACCCGTAAAATATGCATAGAACTGTCCCGGTGAAGGAATTGTCTGCTTTGCAACAGTGTTCTCATCCTCTAATGCCTTAACGAATTTAAAATGTTCAACAAATGGATGGCTCTTTACTGATATTTTACCAACCATATATGTATCATCAATCATTGCTGCTTCTGCGTCAAATGTTGTATTACCATCAACTGTCTTTCTATGCTCAACGCCATTGAAGCCCCACATGAAATCAAGATGCCATGTAGACCTTCTGAATTCTCCATCAGTTATAACATGATATCCAAGTTCCTTAACCTTTGCTACAAGCTCTCTTATGCAGTCGTCTTCAACTGCTGTAAGCTCTGCCTTGTTAATCTTTCCGCTCTCATAATCAGCTCTTGCCTTCTTTAATCTTTCTGGTCTTAAAAAGCTTCCCACATAATCATATCTGAAAGGTGTATGTAATTTACTCATATGTATCCTCCTGTTATAAATCAATTGTGAGGATAATTGTATCAGATGTGATTTGATATTTATAATACATTTTAATTGTGGTTAGCCATAGCTTTAAGCTATGGCTAGTTTTGCTTTATGACCTTATTTACAGGTGTGTTCACATACTGAAAGAAGCCGTTATGGATTCATCCTTCTGATAAGACCATAAAATAAGGCAGCCTCACATAACTGAGTCTGCCTTACTTTCTTTATTTAATGTTGATGCCACTGGCATATTGCTGCAGAAACTGTTTCTTTCCACATGGTCTTCCAAAATAATAGCCCTGCAGATAATCAACCTTCATTTCTTTCATTTTCAGAAGCCATTCTTTTTCCTCGATGCCTTCTGCGCATATCCTGACGTTAATACTATGTACCATGGGGATGATATTTTTATATAATTCATAATCTCTATCACTGTTCATCGCCTTGGCAGTAAAATCCCTATCCATTTTCACGTAACTTGGATTCATATCACGGATACAATGAAGATTCGAATATCCTGTTCCAAAATCATCGATTACAAAGGGAATCCCGTTCTTGTCCAGAGTTTTACGGAATTTACAGAACGAAGGTGTCATATCCATAAATCCGCTTTCTGTCATTTCAACACATAAGCATTCCGGCTGTAATGAATATTTTTGAATTGCATCCAGAATATCCCGCTCCACATTGCCTTGCAGGATCTGAACATAGGATACATTTACATTCATCCGAAAATCAGGAATATATTTCTGCATTTCACAGCACATTGCTGCAGCTTCGTTCAAAATATATCTTCCAGCGGGAATGATTAATCCGGTCTCTTCCAATAATGGGATAAACTCCATCGGTGAAACAAACTCCCGCCCTTCTTCCGTTATCATGGAAAAACGCATCAGGGCCTCTGCTCCAATGATCTGTTCGGACTGACAGTCCACGATCGGCTGGTAGTATACTTCAAAGCCATCATAATGGTTCACAATAGCATTACGAAGTGTTGCTATGATTCTTCCTTTATGTAAAAAGACCTCATAGTCATCCTGGTCAAAAATATAAAATCCATTTTTACCCATGCTTTTTGCCTGTTTCAAGGCAAATTCAAACTTTTTGCGGCATTCTTCGGTTCCCTCACAAAATGTTGCTGCATCTATAACACCAATAGAAATAGAAAATATAGCTTCATAATTTTCGTCTACTATGAAATTATGAAGTTTATCTTTAATCTTTTCTTTCAGTGCCACAGCTTCTTCTGCAGAGGAAGCTTCCAGATCCACGATCACATACTGATCCGCTACCAGATGATAAATTCTCTGCTTGTCTGAAAGGCATTCCTTCATGCAGCCGGCTACGCTTTTCAGAATATAATTACCATAATCCGCTCCCCTGGAGCTATTGATCGCTCCAAAATCATCAATTCCTATATGCATAAAAAATCCCTTGGTAATGGGTTCTTTTTGTTCACGCAGGTAAGTAAGGAATTCTGGACCACCAAGCAGTCCGGTGACATTATCAGCCCTTCTCTTGTTGCCGGTCTCATTCAGACACCCGACCAGATATTCCGCATTTCCCTGCTGATCATTGATAACGATACCACGGCTGTTGATCCAGACCGGCATACCTTCTTTATCAAGCCATCTATAATGAAGATTATGTACCTTTTCTCTTCCTTCACATATATCCGCAAGATGCTTTGCAAGCATCTCACGGTCTTCTTCATACACTACCTTCATAACTTCATTTGACATATCTGTCAGGATATTACTCGGTATATTAAATCGTTCCACAGCAGACTGTGAAATCTCAAATGTATTATTCTGCAGATCAAATATATACAGATAATCGTCCATACATTCTGTAATGATCTCAAATAAAATATCAGCTGTCTGCTCTCCAAATAATTTAAATATATCATTAATCACAACAATAACCTTCCTTATGACTACTTCACTCTATTCCTGTCATTTTCTAGAATAACTTAAAGATATTCACGCGATCATGCATCTTGGCTGCTCCCTCTGCCAGATTAATACTGATCGCAGTATTCTCTTCTGAGGATGCTGCATTGCCCTGTACCACACCGGACAGCTGTTCAATTCCCTGACCGATCTGTTCCAAGGATTCAGCCTGGGAGTTTGCTTTCTCCATGGTGTTCTGTGCAATCTCTGCAAAGGACTCCATATCTGCAATGATCTGATTGAATGCGTCTGCTGTTGTTCTTGTAATCGTATTGCCATTTTCGATTTCCACTAAGGTCTTATCGATCAGATCTCTTGTATTTACAGCAGATTTTGCACTGTCTGCTGCCAGCTTGCCGATCTGATCTGCCACTACTGCAAAGCCTTTTCCTGCTTCTCCTGCTCTGGCAGCTTCAATGGAAGCATTCAGGGATAACAGGTTGGTCTGGGATGCAATATCCTCGATATCTGTGATAATATTACCGATCTCCTTGGAGATTTCTGTAATGTGCTCCATTTCCATCAGCAGATCGTTCATTTTTTCTTTTTCTTCGTTCGCTTTATCTGCAGAAGCTTTTACACGTGCAGATGCGCTCTGTGTTTCCTTCGCTGTATCTGCCGCCAGATCCACAACCGTATCAATGGTGGCATTCAATTCCTCGATGACTCCTGCCTGCTCTGTTGCACCGTCCGCCAGGGATTTTGATGCATTTTCCACCTCGGATGCATTCGATGCTACCTGTTCTGCCAGATTGCTGATCTCGGTCAGGGTACTGTTAAACCGTTTCAGAATATACAGCAGTGATACCTTCAATTCCGAGAAATCGCCTAGGAAATCTGTAATATCATTACCATTTCTGGTCAGGTCACCCTGCGCTATTGCCTTTACCTCCATAGAGATCTCGCTGACATAATCTGCCAGAATACCCATGGCTTCTTTCAGATTCTTAATGGTATCGCCAAGCTCATCCTCAGACTCATAGGTAAGCATTTCTACATTAGACAGTTCGCCCTTACGCAGGCTGGCAACTGCTGCATCTATCTGTTCTACCGGCTCAGTAATGGAATTGGTAATGATCCTTCCGATCAGTGTCGTCACTACAGCAATCGCAAGACCCGCTGCCACAATCACGACAAATATGATGATGGTGCATACATTGGCCATGGTCTTTGCCTGATCTAATTCTACCTGGAACTCGTCACGTAATATAGTTAATTTTTCAGTAAAAGCTTTATATTCTTCATACACTTCTCCGGTCATCAGCTTTGCTGCTTCCTGCTGTTTATTCTCACGGCTCAACTTCAGGATTTCATCTGAAGCAGCCCTGTATTTTTCCCATGCAGCGTTTGCTACTTCGTAATCGTTCTGTCCTTTTTTAGCATCACTGTCTGCAGACATGATTGCATCCAGATTCGCATCTGTATCTTGGATCTGACTCTCCAGCTTCCGAATTTCCTCTTCACAGGCAGTCATATCCGATGCATCTGATTCTACCAGGTGCTGATACTGCTTGATTCTGTATTTCGCAGTCATTGTCTCTAAATCCTGCAGATATTCCAATGACGGAGACCAGACCTCCGTGATCTTCTCTATATTTGAACGGATCACTAATGTCGAGATCAGTGCCACCAACACTAAAAATAATGTCATAACAAGTACTGTCATTCGATATACTTTTAATTTTCCTGCAACCTTTAAGTTAGCTATACGCTTTTTAATCTTTTCCATGATAGTTTTCCCTTTCTTTGTAAATTATTGATCTTTTATCACATTTGTTTATCCATAAACTGCTATAAGATATCATACTTTATTGGAAAAGTCTATAAAAAAAAGTATTAAATTATTTTCTGCTAAATATTAATGGTTCTATCGCTAGAAACTGGTGAAAATACTTCTTTCTGACCATCCAATCCCAAATCTTTTGCCATTTGTTCCATATCCTTATATATCTTGTCTTTGTACTTATCATAAAGGAACTCAAATCCATCTTTGCGAAGAATTGATGGCGAATTATCCATGTGAATGCAGTCTTTCATAACACAGTCATATGCAAGATTTCTGCACATAAATAGACTGTATGTCTAGACAGCTTAAGCTGTTGTTCTGTTAACTGCAAACTGCACTTCTATTATTGTTCCTCCTGATGGGTTAGGCCTGATTGCAATACTGCCATCGTGTACCCGCACAATTTCATTAACAAGCGCAAGTCCAAGACCAACACCACCAAGCTCACGGCTTCTTGATTTATCTACGCGAAAGAAAGGTTCAAACACACGTTCCTTAAGTTCCTCTGGAATTCCACTTCCCGTATCCTCTACTGACAGATAAACCTGCTTTTCCTTCTGATATGCCTCTACTATGACCTGTCCACCAGAATGATTATATTTTATGGCATTCTCAACAAGATTATATACAAGCCTATATATAAGTATATCACTTCCAACCATATTTACATCCTTACATTTTCCAATAAGCTTTATATTCTTTTCCTGTGCAAGTGGCTCCAGATCCGCCAATACCTCATCAATAAGTGCATTAACTATAATCATCTCATCACGTCCCACTGTCTGAAGCTCGCTCATGTCAAGGAGCGTTTTTACCATTTTACTAAGTCTTTCATTCTGTTCAGTAAGCATCTTTATCGTCTGTATGGTATCTGCATCATTACCTGGATGCTTGCCAGAATTATATAAATCAAGCTGAATCTGCATTAATGATAATGGAGTCCGAAGCTCGTGTGCCGCATTCTCAGTAAACTGCCTCTGTATCTTAAATGCCTCCGATAGACGTTCAAGCATCTTATTATACGAAACACAAAGACACTTACAGAAGATATTGATGCTATACGAAAAATCGAGGAACAAATAGCTGAAATTGAAAATAAGACTACTTCTGACAGTAGTAAGAAAAACAATACCGAAACCTTCAATGGCAATAAAACTGCCAAGCACACTCAGCATTGCCTGTCGGTCAGTTGCAAAAAGAAGAGGCTGAAAAGCCTGCTCTTATATATACATATATCTGTCTCCTATTTTTTAACTCCAGCTCATACGGATATCATACATCAGCCTTGTAAGTGCAATACTGTCTTTAGCTGTATATACATCACTGCTGCAATATCCAAGTTTTACGCATCTGCTTACTTCTCTGATTTCATATTCAAAGCCATTTATATCAACCGGACACTCGATTGTTTCCGGTTCTTTTCCTTCCACCTCAAGTATCATGGTCTCGGCGTGTTGGAAATCCGGTAAAAATATACTTCCCTTTGTTCCCTCAATTCTGGCATTACGTTTTAATTCCTGCCCAATTGTCTGGACTGATTCTGCAGTACATCCATCATTATATGTCAGTTTGAGACAGCTGTAATCATCTGTTCCATACTCATTAATATGTACTTTTTGAGTTTCTACATTCTGCGGCTCATTCCCTGTAACAATACGCAGAAATCCCAGATTGTAAATTCCTATGTCCAACAAAGCACCTCCACCAAGTGCAGGGTTAAATTTACGCTCTTTTCTGGCACCTGTTGCAACAAACCCATACTGACATGAAATATGTTTTATTTCTCCAATTACTCCTTGCTGTAAGATACTGCGTAAACGATCATACAATGGAAGAAACCATATCCAGAGTCCCTCCATGATAAAAAGATGCCTATCCCTTGCCAGTCTGTACAGTTCCTGTGCCTGTTTATCATTTATCGTAAACGGCTTTTCGCACAATACATGCTTTCCATGTTCAAGACATAACCTGCAATTCTCATAATGCAAAGTATTTGGTGTTGCTACATAAACAGCCTCAACATCCTGATCTTTAACCAGTGCTTCATACGAATCATAATATCTTGGGATATCATGCTCATTAGCAAAGGCTTTTGCACTTTCAATGTTACGTGAACCAACTGCTACTAACTGTTCATTTTCTTTACTCATCTGATTTATGGTTGATGCAAATTTTTTTGCAATATTACCTGTAGCCAAAATTCCCCACTTCATCTTATCTCTCCCATCGATTCTATAAATTTATATGTAATATATCCTCATTTAACAATTATTAAAGGAAACACATCTATTATACCTTATATCATCATCTTCGCATATCCATTTTATATCATATTTTATAATACAAAAGGTCAGACCCGCCAAGCCCAATGGTTACTGACGAATCTGACCTTTTACAATTACTAAAAATTTTATATATTATCCTTCAATCTCTTTAATAAGATTAACCATCTCAATAGCACCTTCAGCGCACTCAAATCCCTTATTGCCTGCCTTTGTTCCGGCACGCTCAATTGCCTGCTCGATTGTATCTGTAGTAAGCACTCCAAACATAACAGGAATATCACTTGCTAAAGAAACATTTGCAATGCCTTTGGAAACCTCGCTGCACACATAATCGTAGTGGCTTGTAGCACCTCTTATAACTGCACCAAGACATATAACTGCGTCATATTTGCCGCTTTTTGCCATCTTTGAAGCTATCAATGGTATCTCAAATGCGCCCGGCACCCATGCAAGGTCAATATTTTCTTCTGAAACATCATGTCTTACAAGCCCGTCTTTAGCTCCCGCAACAAGCTTAGACACAATAAATTCATTAAACCTTGCCGCTACAATACCTACCTTAATTCCACTGTCAACTAACTTACCTTCTAAAACTCTCATTATCAATTCCTCCTTATAAATAATCCATATTTTTACACTACATTTAAAATGTGTCCCATCTTTGTCTGCTTTGTCTTAAGATAGAACCTGTCAAAGCTGGTCGCATCTATCTCAATAGGCACTCTCTCACTGATTTCGATTCCAAAATCTGCAAGCTGGTATACCTTATCGGGATTGTTAGTAAGAAGCCTTAAGCTCTTAGCGCCTAAGTCTTTCAATATCTGTGCTCCTATGTAGTACTCGCGTGCGTCTCCCGGCAGACCAAGTGCCAGATTAGCCTCAAGTGTATCCATTCCCTGATCCTGAAGTGCATATGCCTTAAGCTTGTTGACAAGCCCGATTCCTCTGCCCTCCTGTCTCATATAAAGAAGTACTCCCCTGCCTTCATTGTTAATCTGTGTCATCGCTGACGCTAGCTGCTGACCGCAGTCACATTTCATTGAGCCAAATGCGTCTCCAGTCAGGCACTCTGAATGTACCCTGCACAAAAGATTGCTGCCATCACCAATGTCTCCCTTTACCAATGCAACATGATGCTCGCCATTTAACTTATTAACATAACAGTGTGCCATGAATTCCCCATACTTTGTCGGCATTCTTGTAACTGCCACGCACTCAACCAGGTTGTCATGTCTCTTTCTGTATTCCTGAATTGCCTTAATTGTTATGAATTTGAGATTGAATTTTTCGGACATTTCTATGAGGTCTTCTTTTCTCATCATTGTTCCGTCCGCTTTCATTATTTCACAGCACAGACCACATTCTTTAAGTCCTGCTATTCTCATAAGGTCTACTGTTGCCTCTGTATGTCCGTTTCTTTCAAGAACTCCATTAGGTTTTGAACGAAGTGGAAACATATGTCCCGGTCTTCTGAAATCCTCAGGCTTTGCCTCATCTGACACACATGCTCTTGCAGTAAAGCCTCTCTCCTCTGCCGATATTCCTGTTGTCGTCTTAACATGGTCTATTGACACTGTAAATGCAGTTTCATGATTATCAGTATTGTCAGCAACCATCTGTGTAAGTCCCAGCTTTCTGCACAAATCTCCACTCATAGGCATGCATATAAGTCCTTTTCCATATGTCGCCATGAAATTCACATTTTCAGTAGTTGCAAATTCAGCGGCACATATCAGGTCGCCCTCATTCTCTCTGCTTTCATCATCTGAGACAAGTATCAGCTTTCCATCCTGTAAATCCTTAACTGCCTCTTCTACTGTGTTATACTCAAACATTTCCTTTGCCCATCCTTTCTATTTAATAGTTATTCTAGAATCCATTCTTTAGCAGGAACTCTTTCGTTATCCCGCTTTTCGGCTTTTCCTTTTCAAATGTGATGAATTTCTCTATGTACTTACCGACAATATCATTTTCAAGATTAACTACATCACCGACTTTCCTAAGTGACAGCGTTGTCGCACCTGCCGTATGCGGTATTATTGATACTGAAAAGCTCTGGCTGTCCGTCTTGGCAACCGTAAGACTTATTCCATCTATGGCAACCGAACCTTTTTCAACGATATATTTTAATATTCCGCTGTCTGTCTTAATCTGATACCATATCGCGTTATCATCCTTGGTTATCGCTGCAACTTTTCCTGTTCCATCAATATGTCCTGAAACTATATGCCCTCCGAACCTTCCATCTGCTGCCATTGCCCTTTCAAGATTAACAGCACTGCCACTCACCAGCTTGCCAAGTGATGAGCGGTTCAATGTCTCATGCATCACATCCGCAGTAAATGTATTATCATATATCCCTGTCACTGTAAGGCACACACCATTGACAGCAATGCTGTCTCCTATATGTGTACCCTCAAGGACTTTTTCTGCCTGTATTGTAAGAATTGCTGACGCCGTTCCTTTTTTTACATTATTTACATGTCCGATTTCTTCAATAATTCCTGTAAACATTACAACTCTCCTTCAATCAGAATATCGTCACCAAGAAGACGAACGGTTTTGTTTCTCAACTGATATGCTTCATCTACATTTGCAATACCCTGACCTTCAACTGCCGTCTTACTGTCTGCCCCGCCAAATATCTTAGGTGCAATGTAAGTCTGAACCCGTTTCACAATTCCAGCCTGCAATGCCGAGAAGTTAAGTGTTCCACCTCCCTCAAGAATTATACTGTCGATACCTTTTTCTCCAAGTATGTGCATAAGCTCTTTAAGGTCAACATGCTGCTCTGATTCTTTTGTAATTATCACTTCACAACCTGCATTTTCATATAAAGATTTCCTGTCTCTGTCGGTACTGCATGTAGCAATTATTGTTGGTATCTGCCCTGCACTTTTTACAATTCTGCTGTCCAACGGAGTTCTCAATCTGCTGTCGCATATGATTCGCACAGGATTGTGTGGGTTGCTTATGGCTGTACTTCTACAGTCAAGCATTGGATTATCAGCAATCACAGTGCCGACGCCAACCATAATTGCCGCATATCTGTGACGGTCTGCATGCACATTTTCTCTTGCCTGCTCACCCGTAATCCACTTGGAAAGTCCCTTATATGTGGCAATTTTTCCATCAAGTGTCTGTGCTGTTTTCATCACAACATATGGCTCTTTATTCCTTATGTAATGAAAGAATACATAATTCATCGCCAGACATTCTTCATTGCATACACAACCTTCAACTTTAATCCCGTGTTCTTCCAAATATTTAACACCTTTTCCACTTACTAAGGGATTAGGATCCATCGAGCCTATCACAACCCTGCTTATCCCTGCCTGCACAAGTGCTTCTGTGCAAGGCGGCTGTTTCCCATGATGGCAGCATGGCTCAAGTGTCACATATATGGTTGCTCCACTGGTATCCTCCATACATCTTGAAAGTGCATCTCTTTCTGCATGAAGCTCACCATATTTCCTGTGCCAGCCTTCACCTATAATTCTGTCATCCTTTACAATTACAGCTCCCACCAGCGGATTAGGATTAACCCAGCCTGTTCCTCTCTTTGCCAGTTCAATTGCCCGCTTCATGTAGAATTCATCTTCTTTTGAAAAATTGTTATTTATTTCCTGCTGCATATATGCACCTTCTTTCTGTTCTTTCCTGTCCAGCTTTTCTCTGTTCTGATTTTCCCTGTTTGCTGTATCTTAATTTCATTCTTAATGTGCTTGTTGTTTTCCTGATTTTGCCGGTTCAAAGTCGTGATACCTATAAGTAGTCGCATTTTCAATGGTTTAGTAGGTCTTTTTTCATCTTATCTATAATATTAAACATATTTTTATTCCTCAAAAACCTATAAATTCATTGTTTATGACATGTTTAGTAGGTAATTGCTTAAGTTTTCTTCAGTTTTTAGCTAAAATAAACCTACTAAAGCCACAAAAAACTTACATTTATAGGTTTTTACCAAATTTACCTGCTGCCATTCTGCTCTGAATTGCTATAATATGCCGCCAGATTGCTCAGAATTGAATCGCCGTAATATGCAGCCGCCACAATTGCCAGTTCCAACATTTCAGACCAGACTCCGCCTCAACAATACAGACATCCTAGCACGACCAAAATCCAGCCCAGACATAAAAAAAGCTTCCAAAGCAGTTTCATCTCACCACTTCAGAAGCCTTACGCCAAAATATCGAATTTCTATAATCAAATTCTTACTCTGACAATCAAAAAAACTCTGAGATAATAATTCATCTCAGAGCCAGTATCCACATTCAAGCCAGCCATTCATTCTACTATGATTACATTATGAATAACTAACTTTAATATCACTTCTTCCATCCAGACTTTACTGTCGGCTTCGGAATTACACCGAATCATGCTCTGGCTTACGCCTCGGCTCGTGGGCTTTACCACCGGTAGGGAATCACACCCTGCCCTGAAGTTCCATATGTATTAAATTGTTTATAGTATACACCCGATTTTTAAAAAATCAAGTACTTGACATATTTATTAATTTTATGATACTATACCACGGCACAATTAAATATGGTTATATTGGAAACGACACATCCCCCGGATGATAACGAACAACACATGTTTTGCTTATGTTATTATTTAAGGAGGATTTTTTTATGCCAAAAAACAAGTTTCAGGATGTTGTTTTCACAATTATTATGGCAACAATTATGGTCTATGGAATGGTCGTATATAATGTTGCCCTCAACACAGGTACTGTAAATGGTACTACTTTCTTAGCTGCAACACATGAATTGCCAATCATGGTTCCTATTGCATTCGTACTCGAATTCTTCGTTGTAGGAAAGATTGCTAAAATGCTTGCGTTCACAGTTATGCGTCCTACAGACAGACCTCAGTTCATCACATATGCAATATCAATATGCATATGCTGCATTATGTGTCCGATTATGAGTCTCGTTGCAACATTTCTTTTCAAAGAACCATCCTTTGGCATGTGGGTTAAGACATGGGCAATGAATTTCCCTATGGCAATCTGCTATCAGATGTTCTATTGCGGACCATTTGTAAGGCTTATATTCAGAGCAATATTTGTTAGAAAAAATGCTGATGCAACAGAAGCTGTAACGGCTGCAGAGGCAGAATAATATTAATCACTAAGGGGCTGTCACTTGACAACCCCTTAAAAAAATCAATTATTTATAATATTACATTTTCAAACAAAAATACCATTACCGGCATGGTTACTATAGCACTAAGCGTTGTAATCACATTTATGGCACTGGCATATTTTGAATCATTGCCATATACCTGACACATCTGCGTAACTGTTGATGCTGAAGGTGTAATAACTGCCAAGAAAACAATAAGCATAATTTTAGGTGCATCCTGAGAAATACCAGCAAGATGGCTTAATTTTATCAAAAGAAGTGCTATAAGCGGTACAACAACCATTCTCAACAAAGAAACAAAATACAGCCTTCTGTTAGCAAAAATTTTCTTTAAATCCATCCCTGCAAAAAGCATTCCTGTAACTATCATGCTGGCAGGTCCTATCATATTGCCAACAGAGCCTATCGTATCATTAATTATTAAAGGCAGTCTGATTCTTGTAAAGAAAAGTATTACACCAACCACAATCGAGATCATATTTATATTTAACACAATCTTCTTCCAGTCATATGAACTTTCACGGCTGATTATTTTTTTACAGTGAGTCCACAAAAAGATAAGCTGCACACTCATGAAAACACATCCGTAAAGCACCCACTCCTGACCTAGAATAAATGTCACAATTGGAACAATAAGATTACCTGAATTTGAATAATAAACAGATGCTATCTCCACCTCATTCAGGTGAAACAATCTCCCCATAACTGATATAACTCCAAGCAATACAATCTGTAATGTCACTGATGCCGCCAAAGCAAGCAACAACCCATTTACTGTCTTTGATGTATAATCCACCTGAAAAGCCTTTATAATGACACATGGTATAATCAGGTATAAAACAATTTTGGATAAAACTTTACTGTCCTCATCTTTTACGATACCTGCTTTTACAATAATAAAGCCCATAAGAATCATAATGAATAGCTCTACTATCTGTTCCATAAGAAGTATGCTAATATGCATAAAAATCATCTCCTATTGTTATGATACGCCCAACGCATTATATACATCTTTTGCAATTATCATTCATCCACCAGGCATAACATTCTTTTAAGCAAAAGCCTCCTCTTTTATATAAAAACTCAATATATAAGCAGGGGAAACTTTTCCCCCACCTATATTACATATGTTCTTTGCAAATATCAAGATGCATGACTAATGCCATAGGTCGTATGTCTGATTGAATAATAGCTCCTGTCCCATACGCCGCAAATTCATATGGGAAAATCATTCTTGCTATTTGTATTGTTTAAGAAATATTTATCGGAAAGTGGCATAGATAATGACCATATCATTGAGATTGCTTTAGATGGCATTGAAAATGAGGAGTTGAGAGATCCAAAGAAGTGTTACCAATATATTAAAGATGGCCAGAAGTATTATCTACTTTTAGACGAAGTACAGTTTATGCCACGATTTAAGGAAGTTCTGAACAGCCTGCTTCGTATCAGCAATATTGATATATATGTGACTGGCAGTAATTCTAAATTTCTATCCAGTGATATTGTAACTGAATTTAGAGGCAGAGGAGATGAAATAAGAATATATTCGTTGTCTTTTGCAGAGTTCTATGCAGCTTTCGGTGGAGATTATGATGATGCTTGGGAAGAATATTTGATATATGGTGGTTTACCACAGGTTGTACAGTTCTCTATGGAACGCCAAAAGGCTGAGTATCTAAAAAACATTTTCACAAATGTTTATATTAAGGATGTTGTAGAAAGAAACAAGCTTCGAAATGTTGATGAGATTGATACATTAGTAGATATTCTCGCTTCTTCGATAGGGGCTCCTACTAATCCAACAAAAATATCAAATACTTATAAAAGTGAGCGTGGTATAAATTACAGCAATAAGACCATATCCAACCATATAGATTATCTTGTGGAGGCATTTTTGATTTCTAAAGCTGACAGATATGATATTAAAGGCAGAAAATATGTGGGGGCAAATCTGAAATACTATTTTACAGATGTGGGACTTAGAAATGCCAGATTGAATTTTAGACAGCAGGAACCTACTCATATCATGGAAAATATTGTTTACAATGAGCTACTTATCAGAGGCTATAATGTAGATGTTGGTATTGTAGACGTATATACGAAAAATGATGAAGGAAAAACAACTCGAAAGCAGTTTGAAGTTGATTTTGTGGTCAATCAGGGTAGTCAGAGATATTATATTCAGGTGGCTTACGATATGACTTCAGAGGAAAAGCAGAAGCAGGAACTTAATTCATTTAGAAATATTCCAGATTCATTTAAAAAGATTGTGATAGTAAACGGAACAAAAAAACCTTGGAGAAATGAAGAAGGCTTTGTAATCATGGGAATGAAGTATTTTTTGCTTAATGCGGATAGTTTGGAGTTATAGTATGCTTGGACTTGACAGAATTTTTTGAATGCGGGAAACTTCTTGTCCGAAGGGCAATATGGTGTAACTGAAAAAATAAAAACCACCGAAACTACAGAGGGTAAAATAAAAGAATGTGGAAATTGGGGGCACCCTAGAAGAGATTCCATGGGGAGAAGAATCTATGATACAAGAAATTGAAAACAGAAGAAGCATAAGAAAATATAAGCCGGATGAGCTCGAAAGAAATTTAATTGAAGAGAATATATATAGCGCTTCTCTCGCACCATCGGCAAAAAACAGACAGCCTTGGAAATTTATTGTTTATCAGGAGGAAGAAAAAAATAAACTAGTTGATGTCATGCGTCATGGTATAAATTCAGAAAAAACAACCCATAAATTAATGCCTCAATGGGCATTTGCCATACCAGATGCTGAAAATACAGTTAGAATCATGCAGGAGAACACCTGAATTTCTTATCTTTTTCTGTAACAAAACTTCCATCAAATATTTCTGCCTATGTATGCACCAAAAATTGTATTCCACATTTCAATTCACCTGCCTTTAAACGAAATATATTGTCAAACTATAATTCTGCTAATTCTTTATAGTACTGACAAAAACCGTTTAAATGCAGCAATTCCCTTTTCTGTGCGTTTATATACACCTGCACATTCCAGAACCTGCACAAAACAATCTGCAATTTCCTTCTGAATAATACTCTCTATATTTTCTGTTGTAATATCATAAGAATCCCGCCATTCATCTACCCAGTCAGCATGAATTTTTATTTCCTCTATATCATGAATGTTTTTTCCTTCAATAATAGCTTTCGCAAGTATATCCATTTCTTTTTTCAGCCTGGAAGGAAGTACTGCAAGCCCCATCACTTCTATCAATCCAATATTTTCTTTTTTAATGTGATGCAGTTTTTCCTCTGGATGATACACACCCCATGGCCTGTCCTCTGTCGTAATATTATTTCTGAGAACTAAATCCATTTCATATAAATTTCCATTCATGCGTGCAATTGGCGTAATTGTATTATGTGGTACTCCATCTGTTTCGCTAAAAATAAATGCCTCTTCATCCGTATACCCACGCCACTTTTGCAAAATATAGTCAGACACTTTTGCAAGTCTTCCAATGCTGCTTCCCTGCAATCTTATGACTGACAGTGGCCACTTAACACACCCCGCTGTCACATCTTCAAATCCTGCAATCTCAAACATATACTCATATGGAGCTTCTGCCATAGCAAAAGTATATGCTCCACCCTGAAAATGATCATGGCTAAGAATTGAACCTCCTACTATCGGCAAATCCGCATTTGAGCCTAATGTATAATGTGGAAACTGTCTTACAAAATCCAATAACTTTACAAAAACAGCTTCATCAATCTTCATCGGTGTATGTTTTGCATTAAACACAATACAGTGCTCGTTATAATACACATAAGGCGAATACTGCATGTAATAATCTTGTCCATCTAGCTTTAGTGGAATAATTCTATGATTTTGCCTTGCCGGATGTGAGAGTGTTCCTGCATATCCCTCATTTTCTGCACATAACAAACATTTAGGATAATCATTCTTTGCTTGAGTTGCTGCTCTCGCTATGTCCCGTGGATCTTTTTCTGGTTTAGAAAGATTAATTGTAATATCTATCTTGCCATACTGTGTGTCTGCTTTCCATTTTTTATCTCTTGCAACTCTGTCCTTACGTATATAATTTGTATCCTGACTGAATTGATAATAGAAATCGGTTGCTTTTTTGGGATTTTTGACATACAAATCTGTAAATTTTGCTCTGACCACAGATGGTGCAGGTGTTAAAATCCCCATAATTTTAGTATCAAATAAATCCCTGTATACATTTGTATTTTCAGGTATCAATCCATGCTCCGCTGCATAATCAGTCATATCAGATAGAATTTCTGATAACTGTCTGATTGCTTTATCCGTCTGAGTATAACTGTCAAGTCTAAACAACTCTAAAAGTCTGTTAATCACATAAATTTTATCGTCTTCCTCAACCAATCCTTTTTCAATACCGTAACCTACTAATTCTGAAATAAGTTCATTCATGTTATACCTCCTAGTATCCGTCCGGATGATTTACATGCCATTTCCATGCTGTTGAAATAATCGTCTCAAGATCTGCATACTGCGGTTTCCACCCAAGTACTTTCCTTGCTTTTTCACTGGATGCTATCAACACTGAAGGATCACCAGCTCTTCTTTCTTCTTCTCTTATAGGAATTGTATGATTTGTTACCTTTCTTGCCGTCTCAATAACTTCTTTTACTGTAAAACCTACACCATTACCAAGATTAAAAATATTGCTTTCTCCGCCTTTTGAGAGGTATTCCATTGCAAGGATATGTGCCTGAGCTAAATCATTTACATGGATATAATCTCTTACACAGGTTCCATCCTTTGTGTCATAATCATTTCCAAATACAGATATGTATTCTCTCTTTCCGTTCGGAACCTGCAAAACAAGCGGTATCAAATGTGTTTCTGGATTATGTGCCTCTCCGATTTTTCCATTCGGGTGTGCTCCACAAGCGTTAAAATACCGAAGTGAAACATATCGTAAGTTATGTGCCTTAGATATCCATTTAAACATTTTTTCCATTGACAACTTTGTTTCACCATAACAATTTGTTGGAAGTGTACGATCCGTTTCCAAAATAGGTATACTTTCTGGCTCTCCATAAGTAGCTGCGGTTGATGAAAATACAATCTTATCAATGCCATGCTCAACCATACTTTCAAGCAACACTTCTGTTCCACATAAATTATTATTATAGTATTTCAGTGGATTTTTCATGCTCTCTCCAACTTGTGAGCTGGCAGCGAAATGAATAACACCATCTATCTTTTCTTTTGATAAAATATTATCAAGGAATATCTTGTCCCTTATGTCTCCTTCATAAAACTTTGCCTGAGGATGTACTGCCTCTTTAAACCCTGTAAGCAAATTATCAATTACAATTACTTCATAACCTGCATCAACCAGCTCATATACTGTGTGTGAACCAATATAACCAGCCCCGCCTAAAACCAAGATTCTCATAATAATACCTTCTTTCTATTTCATAACACTTTTATGCCACCATATTTTCTTATTCTCAAATCTTTACAAGAATCTTTACCAAATATTTTATCCATTTCGTATTTGTAATTCTCCACATATCCATTCTTCACAAACGCCTGTATGGTTCCAGCAAAACCTCCTCCATGTACCCTGCATACACCATTTTGTCCCAAAAACATTTCGCTTACAAATAATGCCAAAGATACATTCTGATTTTTTATATCCTGATTTGAGTAAACATTCTGCAGATATTTAAAAGAAGAATTGCCTGACGCTTTCACATCATCTAGAAATGCTCCTATATTTCCTGCTTTCAATGCACTTACTTCTTTTTGTACTCTTTTATTTTCGTAGATAAAATGCAATGTCCTAAGGACACATCTGTCTCCAAGTTTTTTTCTTAAATCAGTAATATTATCCAATACATCATTTATAGATATGTCGCGCAACACTTCTTTTCCAAAATATTTTGCAACCAGTTTCATTTCCTTTGGAATTGCTGCATATTCATCTGTTAAATCAGCATGTGAACCTTTTGTATCTGTAATACATAACCTATAACCATACTTTTCCATATCAAAATCAATTTTTTCTACATATGGGCATTCTGGGTTGGCAAAATCAATATGTACAAGATTACCAATTGAACTTGCCATCTGATCCATCAGACCACAAGGCTTTCCAAAATAAACATTTTCAGCATACTGTCCAATAATGGCTATCTCTGTCGCTGAAATTTTTCCACAATTATAAAGTCCAGACAAAATCGTTCCTATCAGTGTTTCAAATGCTGCCGAAGATGAAAGTCCCGCACCAATCAGCACATCACTTGTTATATATGCCTGAAAACCTCCAACCGAATAATTTCTTTCAAGGAATCCAGAAACCACACCTTTTATCAACGCCTTTGTTGTTTCCTTTTCTTTTTCCTCTACAGATACATCATCAAGCCGGATAATGATTTCATCATAGTTATCAGAAACCAATCTGATTACATTATCATCTGTCTTTCTTACAACCCCTATTGTATCAAGATTAACAGATGCTGCCAAAACCTCTCCGTTTTGATGATCCGTATGGTTGCCGCCAATCTCACTTCTTCCCGGAGCACTGAACAATTCCACATCTCCCGGCTTATAGCACTGCTCAAATTTCTTTATTGCATTGATATAGCGTTCTCTTTGATAATAAATTTTTGTATCATCAGCATACACATCTAAAAGCCTCTCATCATATACGCCATCTAGGAAACTTTGAATCAATATATCTGTCTGCATCTCAATCACCCCACTTAAATCAACATTTATCGGATAATATAAAATAATGAATAATTTTTATCAGCCAATCATATCCAATTATACTTACTAATAGAAATTAATCCTATTGTTATCCTATATTATCCGTAAAATCACCTTGCATTCTTGTTATACATAATATACAAAAAATAGCCCAAAAAATCCATATCATAAATTGTACAGATTATGCACAAAACAATATTATTAGTCATCCCAGATAAGTATAATTTTTATTTTCCTAATCCATTAGGCTTTTCCATTTAAAGCCTATAATTCAAATAATTTATAACATTACATTAGTTTGTTTCATTTATGATTTGTTTTATTAAAGTAAATAGACATTATATGCATAAAATGATAAAATCACATTGTATATTTAATAATTTCTTATATTTACAACAGTATATATGCATATTATTTTTAATTACACGTAAAGGGGGCTTTATATGTATACCAATAACGCATACTTGAACAATTCCACTATTGACAGGAAAGATAAATCAAAGGAACTAATTATAACCATGTGTGGTACCTATAAGCTATATACTAAGCCAAAACTTCCTACATGGCGTCCGCGTGGCAGACTGGATTTCCAATTACTTTTTATCGCATCTGGAAAAGCCCACTTCCATTTTAATAATGATTCAGATGAAACCATCGTTCATGCTGGTCATATGGTATTATACAGACCTAAAGAACCTCAAAAATATGAATATTATGCGAAAGACAATGTAGAAGTTTACTGGGTACATTTCACTGGGAATAATGTTACCAATCTTCTTCGTTCCTATGGATTAACTGATGACAAAAGAGTTTTCTACTGTGGTTCTGGATCTGAATATCAGATTCTGTTTCGTGAAATGATCAAAGAACTGCAGATGTGTCAGAATGGATATCCTGAAATGCTAGAAATGTATCTACGACAAATTTTTATAAGACTACATCGGCATTTTTTATCTTCTGTATCTCATGATAATACACATAAAGCTGATGAAATAGACAATGCTGTTTCATACTTTAGTGAACATTATAATGAACCAATTAATATTGATAGCTATGCAGAGCAAAATAATATAAGTACAAGCTGGTTCATTCGTAATTTCCGCTTATATACTGGTATTACACCTAAACAATTTATTATGCGTAAAAGAATATACAATGCAGAAGCACTTCTGCAGAATCCTCAATATAACATTAACGAAATTGCCAGGATTGTGGGCTATGAAAACCCTCTGTATTTCAGCCGAATATTTCAAAAGTTAAAAGGTTTATCACCATCTGAATACAGAAAAAACATATAACTAAAAGCAGAGAATATAGATTCTCTGCTTTTTCTAATAATATGCATATTATTTGTGGGGAATTTGGCCATCAACATATAAAATATTATTTATCATGTTCCATCCTTTTTCTATATTCTCTAGGTGTAATTTTATATCTGTCCTTAAATACACGGTTAAAAGTTCTTTGACTTTCAAATCCGCAATCAAGACATATGTTTGTTATAGAATCCATCGAGTTTTCAAGTTCTGCAACTGCATAATTTAACCGGACTCCATTCACATATTTACTAAAATTACAATGAAATGTCTTCGCAAACATTCTTGATAATACATATTTGCTTACACATAATTCATATGCCATTTTTTCAAGGCTGATGTTTTCTCTAAAATTTTTGGCTACATATTCCACCGCATTGTAAATCAGATCATCTCTTCCTACTGCACTTTTATCAATCAGTGGCATTGTTGTGAAAACATATGCTAAAATCATCTGTGCATATGCCTTTATCAGCATTGGATTGCCATCTGTTATTTCTGCCAAATATTTTATAGCATTTACTACATCCGGATGCACTTTTCTTTTTTTCACAACTGGATTTTCAGGACTGTAATTCTGAAGTTCTTTATAGTATGAGGGAAATAGTTTTGGATCAAGATATAAATATATTACCTTATTCTTCTTTTGCCCAAAAACTTGATAATGATGTATTACGTTAGGGAATATTATTGCAAAATCCCCTTCATCCATATGGAACAATTCAGGCCCCACTCCAAGTTCTACTTCTCCATCCGTTACATACACAACTTCTATTGCTTCATGCAGATGCGGCGGCACATGTACTGGTTCTTTCCACTCGGATGATAATCCCGTATTTTTATTTTCATATACCAATAACACTTACAAGCAACTCCTTTTATTTATAATCCCTGTTTCTCCACTATCCTTCTTGTTTTAATTATTCGACCAACCAAATCCACTGTAGGTCCCAATGTAACCACCATTAATATAGTTATCACAAAAAAATTCTTTACCCAGTCTTTGGTAATCTTAAACTTCATATTCTCATCCCGCGATTAACATATGCTAAAGGAATAATCCTTATCATCTTCTGCACTGATATGATATTCTTCTTCTACATCAGTTCCCCAGCTGTCAATGCCTCCAACACCTCTTACTGCACCATATACACATAAAACAGTTCTTCTTGCTGGTGGCAGTTCTTCATGATGGAGGGCATTTTCAATCTCCGATGCCGTATAAGGCAGACAAGAAAACGCAAAATTTTTGTCATTTTTTTCAATGCGTAAGATTTGAGATGAACTGTCTGTCCTGCTGTTATCAAGCGTTGTATGTCTTGTAACTTCAAGCCACTCTGTATCCATTCTCATACCACATTCCTGTGGAACAAGATATTGTGTAAGACTCAAGTCATTAATCTCATAGATTCCTTCTTTGGCTCCTGCCTTTCTATCAGGATATGTTTCCCCAGACAGTCCCTTATATAAATATTTATCTGCCAGAGTTGGCATAATAAACCTCATTCCAAATACAGGAAATTCTGGAAGTCCCTGTACCCCATTATAATGTACATCCACACGGATCTTTCCGGATACGTCAACCGTATAGCTTACAAGTACAGTTGTCGCTGGAATTGTTATGGTCTCATATGTATATTTTACGACAATTTCATCAGCATAAACATCACAACCATAGCTATTATTATCTGGTGCATAAGGTTTTTGTTCCTTACCATCCATGATAACCTGAACTTCTTTACAGTCAATAAACATATCTGCTGAAAGCCAGCTACCGCTTTTAATGTGGAACCTGCTTCCTCTGTCATTATCTGTCAATGCTCTCCAGAAAGTAGGTTTAGGACAACGATACAGCCACTCATAGCCATTTTTAACGATAGATTCCAATCCACCCTGTGCATAAGAAAAAATATAATCATATCCTTCTCCATGTACACCAAGTGTATAGTCACCATAGACAACTCTTAATTTATCTGTATAAGCCATAGTAGTACCTCACTTCCTGCATCGCTGGTTTTTCTTTCCTGTCAGCAAATACAATTCCATTTGCTGAGAATTCATAGTCTGCTGGTTTATCGTCAAAATCTCCGCCATATCGTAAAACATCTTTTCCTGTCACTGGATCCTTTACCATAATTGCCTGGTCAATATAGTCCCATATAAATCCACCATGATACATATCATATTTGTCAATCAGTTTCATATACGAGCCAAGTCCTCCCATGGAATTTCCCATATCATGCATGAATTCACATAAAATATATGGTTTCTTCGGACTGTTATTCAAATATTTCTCTACATCCTCTGGCTTCGCATACATTCTGGTCTCTAAATCAGAAATTGTATCCTCGTATGTCCTATTATAATAAGCACTCTCATAATGAACTAATCTTCCATCCTGCTTTTCAGCAAAATAAACATTCATTGCCTCTATGTCGTCACCTGCATATGATTCATTTCCTAATGACCAGAAAAGGATGGATGTATGATTTTTAAAAGTTTCAAAATTATTTTTTGCCCGATCAATTACGGCACCCTTCCACTGTGGAAAAGATCCTGGTACATTACATGATGGTTCAATTGCACCTAACTTCTGGAACGAACCATGGCTTTCCAGATTTGTTTCTGCCATCACATAAATACCTGCATTGTCGCACATATAGTACCATGGTATCTGATCAGGATAGTGGCAAGTACGCACAGAATTAATATTATTCCTTAACAAACAGGATATATCTGCTTTCATATCTTCTATACCAATGCATCTTCCTGTTTTTGCATTCCACTCATGACGGTTTACACCTGTAATAATAAGGCGTTTTCCATTTAAATAAATTATTTTATTTATAATCTCTATTCGTCTAAAACCGATATCATAAGGGATTACCTCTGCCAAGGAACCATCCTCAGCTTTAAGTTCAACATAAGCATGATACAAATATGGGTTATGATTATCCCACAGTTTAACATTTTCTAAATCAACACATATCGTACCTTCTAAATAGTCATTATCTTTATTTAGCTGTATGGATTTCTCTACTAATACATTTTCTTCCCTGTCTTTTAAAATAAAGCCTGCAGTTACATTCTGACCATCAATGGCGGACACCTTCATGTTTACAGTTATACTTCCGCTTACATTATCACGGTTTAATACTGGTTTGAACCAAACATCCTCCAAATGAACATCTGGTATTGCCTTCAAAGTAACATTTCTGAAAATTCCAAAGAATCTGAAAAAGTCTTGATCCTCTAAAAATGCTGCAGTACTCATCTTATGTACCTGTACTGCCAGTACATTCCCCTTTTCCCTAATATATGGTGTCAAATCAAACTCAGAAGGTGTGAAGCTGTCCTCGGCATAACCTATAAACTGACCATTAAGCCAAAGATACATAGCTTCTTCTACACCTTCAAAGCAGATATGGATTCTCTTTCCACACATGCTTTTTTGCAAATCAAAGTATTTTATATAAGAACCCACCGGATTGTACTCTGCCTCTGAAAACATTCCTTTTTCTGCTCCAGTTGCCTCCATACTATAGGCTCCTCTGTGGTACTCTTTTCCTTCCCATGGATACATAGTGTTGATATAACGGATTTTATCATATCCAGCCAGTTCAATATGTCCTGGAACCATAATTTTATCAAATTCTGATGTATCAAATGTATCTTTATAAAAATCAACAGGTCTTTCCATCACATTTTTGCTGTAAGCAAACTCCCATTGACCATTTAATGACTGTAATAATGGATTCTTTTCTTTTTTTATGTCTGAATAATCCAGATAATAGCAATGATCACTATGTGGTTCCAATTGATTTACTTTAAACACTTCTGGATTGTCCAGCCATTTCATATCAGCATTCATATTTTTCCTCACTTTCCATATAGCCCATAATTTCTGTCCCATGGTGAGAGATAGACACCAAACTTCAGACCATATTCCTTACACGCCTCTGCTGTTTCACGCACAATATCACCTTTCCCATTCTTATAAGGTGAGTTTTTAATGCTGTGCTCTGTATACTTGCTTGGTCAGAGGCAAAAGCCGTCGTGATGCTTACAGGTAAGTATCAATCCTTTCATTCCTTTATATTCCATATCAACATTCCTCCAACTGTTTTTTTAGTTTTTCGTTTGCATCTTCAACATTCATTCTTGACATGATGAATGTAATTATTAATGATAATACCATAGGAATCCATAAATACATAATATGAAGCATATTTAAGCAAGAGGCCGGCTGCACCGCTGCTTCCTTAACAAATCCGCTTGCATCAAGCAACCATCCACATAATGCAACTCCGATTCCTCCTCCGATTTTCGTACCAAAAGATGTGCATGAATACATAGTTCCATCAATGTGTTTATGCTTTGTAAGATAAGTATATTCTGAACAGCTTGCAACAACTGCTCCCATATCACCCTGCCACGGTGCCATTCCAAGTGCTGCAATCGCTGTAAATGCAAGCATAAGTGGAACGCTTCCCATATAACCTGCAAAGATGACTCCGACACGTCCCACTGTTCCAAGAACATAGCCTGCAAAGTTCATTCGATATAAACCTTTCATTTTTTCCACCAGTATAGGAGTGATGCACATTGCGATAATAACAGGGATATTAATTGCCCATGAAAATACGGAATACAGATTTTCATTTTTCAAAATATAAATCATATAATAAATGCCCATATTTAACATAGCTGAATAAATCTGCTGACAAATATAAGTTGCACAAATCATAAGATAATATTTATTAGAAAATAAAAGTTTTGCAGCCTCTATTAGTCCATACTTTTCTTCTGTGTGATCCTTCCCCGCTTTTAATTCTTCTTCTGGAAGCTCCTTAATTGAAAAAACTGAAATTGTATTTACAATCAATCCAATAATGGCATATACAACGGCAACCATTCTCCATGCTGCTGCCCCACCGCCTGCTGCTCTTACAAACTGTACTGTAACAGACTGAATAAGTAAGCTTGTCGAAAATGCAAAGATAAATCGCCATGATCCCATCTCTACACGTTCCCTGCTGTTTTTTGTACAAAAAGTAACTAATGATGCATATGCTATATTGTTTGCAGTGAAAAATACTGCATTTAACAATGTATATGCTATAAAGAACCATATGTACTGTGCAGTTGTCCCAAGACTGTCTGGAATCGCAAAGTTTGCAACGAGTGTTACGGCACAACCTATATACGCATATAACATCCATGGTCTAGCTTTTCCAAGTCTACTTTTTGTTTTATCAATCATAGTTCCAAAGAACATATCGCTGATTCCATCAAACAGCTTTGATACCATAATCAGCGTTCCGATAATACCCGGATTTAAACCTACCGTATTTGTCAGATACAGCATTACAAATGATGAGAGAAATGCATACACAACATTTCCTGCAAAATCTCCTGATCCATACCCCACCTTGTTATACCATTTCAGGTACCTCTTTTCTTCCATGTGAAACTTCTCCTTTCAAAATACCAATTATTTTATTCCCACAATTTTGTTATATCAAAGATATAACAAATATATGTAAAAGACAATTTCATAAATTATACAAAGTATGCACAAAATGATACTGCTTACTTTATATAAAATTCTGACATTTATAACATGCCATATATGCAATTATTGTCTAGTTTTTATTCTCTTTTGGCATGAAATCAAACACATATACATCTATTATTTCAGGTAACCAAGAGATAATTCCCCATAAAAAATATCAATCCCACAGCGTTTTTGAAAGATTTTCAATTCCCATTTTTATTAATTTATACTGTTTTAATAAATCACAAAAAGAGACGTTATCAAAATAACGCCTCTCTTTTTAGTCTGTTATATTTATCTATATATCATGAATACTTATACAATGCTCTCAATATAGCATAGTATGCTTTAAGCATATCATAACCGTTTCCAGCAATAAGAATCCCATTCATATTAAGATAATTTTATTCATTAAACTCAGCAACCTTAAATTTTTGAATCATTTCATTCAAATTTTCTGCCTCACTGCTCATCTCCTGACTTGCTGCTGCACATTCCTCGGACGTTGCTGAATTAGACTGAACCACATCATTAATCTGTTCTATGCCCTCATTAATCTGTAATATTTCCTCTGTCTGTGTTTCTAATGTGTCCGCAATTCTCATCACTTCATCTGTAATTATTTTTGACTCACCTGCCACTTCTTCAAGCTGTTTTGCCGTATCTTCTGCTACAACCATCCCATTTTCCACTGCTTCCACGGAGGTGGCAATCAGTGCTGATGATTCTCTCGCTGCCTGAGCACTCTGGTCAGCTAAAATATTAACTTGATTTGCTACAACTGCAAATCCTTTTCCTGCTTCCCCAGCTCTTGCAGCCTCAATAGATGCATTCAAGGCTAATAAGTTTGTCTGACTTGCAATTTCATTGATTGTTGTAATAATTTTATCAATCTCCTTTGAGGCCTTGCTGATTTCATTCATTGAGTTGACCATTTCATGCATTTTGCTGTTACTTTCTAGAATATTATCCCCTAATTTTTCAACCCTTTTACTTATTTCTTTTGTCGTCTTTGAATTCTTTTCAACTTGTTCAGAAACATTTGAAACAGTCGCAGTAAGTTCTTCAACAACAGCTGCCTGATTTGTTGCTCCTTCTGCCAATTCATTTGAGCTCATTGACACCTGCTCTGCTCCACTAGACACTTCCTCCGATACATGCCGTATACCTTTTACCGTACTTGACATACTTTTCTCAAATGCTAAAAATGAATTTAAAATACCAATAAAATCGCCTTTCCATTCAACCTCTGGTTTTACATCAAAATTACCATCTGAAAACAGTTTCATGGCACGGTCAATATCATCTACATATGAACCCAAAATATATATTGACTCACGCATACTCTGAGCAAGTCGACCAATTTCATCCTCTGACTTATACTCCAATGTACTGTGCAAATTTCCCTCAGTTAGTTCCTTGGCTGCATTTTCGATTTCATGCAGTGGTTCTAAAATAGTTGTAAGAATCTTTTTTCCTGTTTTTCGTGATAAAATAACTGCAATAATAAGACATACAATAATAACCACAAATCCCACAAAAGCTGATATCAGCGTTTTTCTTACTGCCTTAACGCTCTGTTCACCTGTCAGTAAATCTATTTTCTGTGCAATACTCACCAATTTATTTAACGATGGCGTACATTCACCAAGTATGTCTTCAACAGCGTCTTTATCTTGTCCCTTTTCAATTTGTTTTATTATATCAAATCCCTTGTTTCCCCAATCTGTTAGTGCTGATGAATATTCGTTAAAAAGATCATCAGAAACAACCCCTGTGTCTTGCATAACTAGCAATTCGTCCTTGACCTCACCTAGTAGCTTTTCTACAGTCTCCTTGTAACCAGCATAAGATGAAGAATCATCATTTAATGCCATTTCCCTTATGTTCCGGGCAGCCGCATTCACATCAATTCTACATATTTTCACTGCCGTATCAGCCACATTAACTTTTTTAACATAGTTAAACATATTTGCAAATAGAATCCCTATTACTATCATAGAAATTAATCCGGATGTCAGCATCATTGTGATAACTATTTTATATCCATAGTTTATTCTTTCGTGCAAACGCATGGTTTCAAGACTTCGTTTTGTTTTTTCTTTTAACAACATAAATACCTACTTCCTTTCCATTTATTTCTTTGATAAGGTATATACATATCATTTATTCAGAATTTTAAATAAAATATATTGAATAAAATATGCACTAAATGATACGACTGTAATAATTCACATATACAAGTAATCTGAAATTTTTACATTTCAATTAAAAAAGTAGAAAAAATCTCATGTGCATTGCACACAGAGCTTTTTTCTACTTTTATCACAACATAACTATTCTCATATTTGCTGCTGATTATTTTCCTAAATAATCTAATGTATTTCTGTTAAAATATTTATTTTCTTAGTTTTTATATAAAAAATCTTTAAGCAACTTTTGACTACTTATTTCTTTATTTTGGCAAGTATTTTTCCTTTTTATATTCTATAACAAAAACATAATCAGAAAGGAGATGAAATTCTATGAAAATCAAATTACATAATTTTATTAATAAGTTACTTAGCTTTTATGCAATCTTCTTTACTCATCGTTTTTATCCGATGTAATATGCATAGTCTACCAAATAGTTTTAATTTTTAATAATAACTTTATATCCTTTTATAGACTATTGACTCATCATATCCAAATATACACTCTCCATCTTGCAATTTTTGTCTATTTATTTTTTTGTTTTGGCATGTATTATGCTTTTTCGTGTTATACAATGTCGTTGTAAGAAAGGAGATGAACTATTATGAAAATCAAATTTCACAACTTTATTGAAAATTTGCTCAGCTTCTATGAAACTTTCTTCACAAAAGGATATTATCGTTTTTAAATATCATGTCATACTAAAATATCTGCTCATCTGTTAATAAATAACTCCTATCATGAAAATCTAATGTCTTTAAATCTATTGCTATATCTAGCGAATAGATTCGCTTATATTCTGGAATTATTTCATACCGTTTTTTCTTAATTTCTATAAGTTTCGATATCATGCGCAAAGTAAGAACTTAAATCAATACCTGTATTTTATCTAATGTTATTTATGCTGCACGATGCATATCTTTTTAGTTTAAGCATGCATTGTTTCAATCAATAGTCTTTTTATTACATGATAATCATCATTCATGCAGCTCCTCCTTGTACCTGCCTTATTCTTTCTTTACATTTTAATCATACTTTTGCCATCAGCAAGAAATATATTTCTGTTTTTCATAGCATCTAACCGACTGCCATGATTTCGCACTTCCATTTATTAATATATTATAAAGCAGCTTGTTATCAGAATATATGAGATATATAATTATAAAATAGAAATAAAAAGCACAATAAGGAGCAAGCAGATATATGTTTTATTTTATATTGGAACCTATAATGATGTATAACTGGATATTAATATTAGCGGCAGTTATTCCTGCGGTATTCCTTATGATTAAAGTATACAGAGCAGACAGAATGGAAAAGGAAAGCGGCTACCTTTTAAGACAGCTAGTTATTGCGGGAATTCTATCCACCATTATTGCCCTAATTGAGGAAAAAATAGGGGAATGGATTTTATCATGCTTTGTTCCCGGAAATAAATTGCTGTATCAGATAATTCTTTATTTTGTTATTGTTGCCATAGCCGAAGAAAGCTCAAAGTATTTCTTCTTAAAAAAACGGACATGGAATAATCCAGAATTTAACTGTCAGTATGACGGTGTTGTATATGCAGTATTTGTTTCTCTCGGATTTGCCATTTGGGAAAATATCAACTATGTTTTATCATATGGTTTTTCAACTGCTATTGTAAGAGCAATTACAGCAATTCCAGGACATGCCTGTTTTGGTGTATTTATGGGTGTATTCTATGGTCTCGCAAGAAAACAGTATAATCGTGGAAAAAAATTTAGCTCCAAGATATTCAGAATATTCAGTGTTGTGTTACCAGTTCTATTACATGGCTCATATGATTTTATAGCTTCCATGGAAAATACAATGGGAGGTCTATATTTCGTGGCCTTCGTTATTATACTTTTTGCACTGTCTTTTGGACTGGTAAACATCTCATCAAAGAATGATAAATACATATGATATAGAAAACACCAGCACATTTAACCTTAACGTGCTGGTGTCTGTATGTTAATACTTTTCGTATTTATTCATCTGTCTTCTTTTTAAGAATACAAGAAATACTACCACGCAGGAAATTACTATCAGAACTGTTAATGCTCCAAATGTAACCGCTGCTGGGTGATTATTAATTAAGCAACATATTTATAAGCCAGATTATTGGCAGGAAGATATGCATCTCCTCCATACAAAGCTGTATAATCATTTACCACCTTATTACCTTTTGCAACTGCATTTCTGCAAAGTATACCATTATCCTTATATTCTTCTCCGTCCCATTGAATGGAGTTTATTTTATATATTGATAATCTTTTATTTTTTGCGCATAATCCGTATATTTCCACCAGAATATGTTAATATATGAATATCAATCCACAGATTGGAGAATTACCATGAAAGCATATGAAAGATTATTAAAATATGTCACTTTCCGTACACCAAGTGACGAAAACAGTGAAACAACTCCCTCATCTGCATGCCAGTTTGAGTTAGCCAGATTTCTTAAAAATGAGATGGAGGGATTGAATTTATCGGACATTGTACTTGACGATATGTGTTACCTGTATGGTAAGCTTCCAGCAACCAAAGGTTATGAAAATGCACATGCTATCGGATTTATTGCACATATGGATACTGTGTCCGATTATTGCAATCACGATATTACACCAGTAATAACAGAAAACTTTAATGGTGTATCACTCACACTTCCTGCGGGAATAACCTTGTCTGTGCATGATTTTCCTCATCTTGGCACTCTTAAGGGTCGTACACTTATCACATCAGACGGAAGCACTATACTTGGTGCCGATGACAAAGCAGGTATTGCAGAAATCCTGACTATGATAGAACATTTGCAGAAAGACAATATACCTCATGGAACAATATGTATTGCATTCACACCTGATGAAGAAATAGGCATGGGAGCTGAACATTTTAACATAGAACAGTTCGGTGCCAAATACGCCTACACAATTGACGGCGACACAGAAGGCGAGATTCAGTACGAAAACTTCAACGCATGCAAAGCGGATTTTCATATAAAAGGCTTCAATGTACACCCAGGTTCTGCCAAAGACACCATGATTAATGCCAGTCTTGTTGCAATGGAGATTAACAATGCACTTCCTGCTATGGAAACCCCTCGCGGCACAGAAGATTACGAGGGCTTCTACCATCTTGTCAGCATGTCTGGCGATGTCAGTGAGGCTTCGCTTAATTATATAGTAAGAGACCATGATAAGAATTTATTTGAAGCAAAGAAAAATACTCTGCGGTTAATCGAAAAGAATATGAATGAAAAGTGGGGTGAAGGAACTGTCACACTCACCATTAAAGACCAGTATAAGAATATGTCCGAAATCATTGCGGGCTGCATGAATCTTATTGATAATGCAAAGAAAGCCTGTGAACTGGCTGATATAACACCGCTTATTCTTCCTATCCGAGGGGGAACAGACGGCTGTCAGTTAAGCTTCAAAGGACTTCCATGCCCTAACCTTGGAACTGGAGGACACGCATACCACGGTCCCTATGAACATATTACTGTTGAAGGCATGGATATGACCGTTGCTATGCTTGTTAAATTGGTTGGAACATTTACTGAATAATAACTATATTTTATAACACAAAACAGGAGTTAAGCTATTGACCTACTCCTGTTTTGTATTATCAGTTGCTATTCAGTTTTTATTACTTTCGTTTTGAAACAACATACATAACTGCTGCTGCAATACATCCAGCTAACGCAATAATTGCTATTACAAGCCATAATTTCCCATGATTTCTGTCCCCAGTGTTAATTGATGATGCATTTGTTTCATTTTCATCAAATGTATACTGGCTTGTTGTTTCTGATTCTATCTTACTGATGGTCTCTGTTTCAGATTCTTTAATACTCTCTGTCTCTGTTTCTGTCTCTTTAATGCTCTCTGTCTCCGGTTCTTTAACAGTAAAATGTGCACTCGCTGTTCCACTCGATGAAGCAATACCTATAACATGCTCACCCGTCGATAATTTTTTTATTAAATCTGGATTAAGTGTTACAATAATACTTCCTGCTTTTACCGTATAATCCTTGTCTTTTACAAGCTCTCTGCCATCAAGTTCTACTTTTACAAAATCTGAAAATGCTGCATTAGACTTAAATGTAATTGCCTTATCGGAATTCTTATCAATTATACATTTATCACCAGCAATTATTTCTGGTGCCAGTTTCGATGTAACAACACTATCTTTGTCTATCTGCTTTGATGCATTTGAATCTGCAAAGTATTTTAAACATAAAGAGCAGTAATAATATTCAGTATTACCTTCCTGAGTCACTGTAGCTGCTTTAGCTTCTACATGCTGTAACTTATGATTATCCTTATTTAATTCACCATATTCCTCATGACATACTTCACACACTGCACGGCTGATGCATGTTGCCACTCCACCACTATGAATATGTTCTGGAATGCCACCCTTTATTTCAAATGTGAGTATATTATTCTCGATTGAATTGACACTGATATAAATATCTCCGTAAATCCATATATCTTCACCTATTCCTAATGCTGCATCTGCCTTTGTGTTATACTGTCCACCAAGAACTTCATAATTCCATTTAGGTGATGAAAAATACATATTACTTGGAAACTTAGTGTCACTGTCTATAAGATAACATACCAGCCCTGATTTTAATGGAATTTTATCCACTCTGTTTCCATTAATCTTGAACATATGCTTATATTGAGAATCATATTTGTTACCATTATCCTCAAAATTTCTGTACTCAAGATACAATGTCTTACCCTTTTCCGGAATATCCATCTTATATCCTGTAATATTATCCGTACCTGAAGTTCCTAATGCTTTAAGACTATATTCTCCTTCGGACAAAATCGTCTTAATATCATTCTCATCAGCCCAGCCTAATACTTCTTTCTCCTTAAGAGACATAAACTGTGGAACTGGAGATATATGCTTTGCCATAACTGACATGAAATACACCGGTGACGCATTCTTTGAGTTATATAAATCCTTCAGCCCCATAATATGTCCCATTTCATGTACTGCTGTTGCAATTGATACAAATACCCGGTCATCCTCATCCTTAAATAAATATCCGTTAGTATCACCATCAGGCTTACAATACGAATTGGTTATCTGGACATATTTGTAACTATTAATAGTTTTTTTGCCGGTATTAACAGAAATATTATTAACATAATCTGTATAATTCCACAATGGTGATGACCAGCTTACTGATATATTACCTGCCCCATTATTCTTATAAATAATTGTAATTGAATCAATAGTACCATTGTTATCTTTATCAAGCACACCATAGTCATAGTATACAGTATTATTATAATCAGAAATTTTATTACCAGATGATATGGCATTATTAACAGCTTCTGACCACTCCTGCCTAAGCTCATACATTCTGCTTGCACGCTCCGAAGCATCTTTATAACCAATAGTATTAATATCGCTGTACTCTGCATAATACCCACGAGGATGTGAAAGTACAATTGAGCCGCCATTATCATATAAATATACACTTCTCATTCTTAATTTGTTATCTGATACACATCTGTAATAATCGCCTACACTATATGAACCTGCATTATATGAATTATCTGTTATTTTTCTAACAGAACTGCCTTCATATACATCATTTATAAATTCGGTTTCACCTGCAAATCTGGCAAATACCACTAAATTAGTAAAATTACTGTCGTCATCATCTGCCTGTATCCTGTCTTTATCACCTGTTAATAACAAAATTGACAGAAAAACAGTGCAAAATAACAGTATTAGTTTGATTTTTCTCATAAAAATTCCTTTCCATGTATAAACAAGCTAACTATTATATTGTCCGGTTTCTCTGTCAGAATCTTACCATATTATTAAATTTAATTCAAATAACTATTTTACGGCTTGCAAACTCCACAAGCTTCATATCCCATATCTATAATCTCCTGCCTGCTTCCTATATAAATCTTTTTATTGGAAGCTTCCATGCTCTTTGCACTGTTGCAGGATTCTTTGTGGAACTTCTTAGTATTCGTATTAAGTACATATGTCTGCACATTTGCTTCTGCTGCAGTTGTTGACTTTGAAGCATCTGCAACTATTGAATCGTCCTGATGGCTGTCACCTGTTGCATAATCAATAGCAATTCCCGGCTGTGCATTAAAACAATACACATTGAAAAGAATTCCATCACCATTATCCTCAACTGACTTAGCCTCCATGTGCACACCGCTGGCAACAAGATTATCGCCAGAAAATACAGGTGTTACGCGGTACAGAACATGATTATTAGTTTCCTTTATGTAATCCGCCACCATATTTTCAAAAGGCAGCATACCATCAACATTAAGATATCTTGTTCCTGTAATCAGATTCTTTTCATTGGCATTCTCACCAGTAAGCTGATAACCTATAAGATGGCACCTGTTATACAGATATTTACCATCAACACTATCGTATTTTGCTGTCTGCCATCCCGTAGGTTTTACTTCACCAATTGCACCACGTTTCTCAGTAGGCATAATGTCTTTACCTATATTAGCAAATGCAGTAGTACATCTTCCAAGTTCATCCAGTTCTCCGTAACTCTCAAATGATATAGTCGTGAAGTCAGCATCATTAAACACTGGGGTATTATCATTAATTACAACATACGGTTCACCCTGATATACTAAAGATGCCATATCATCTGCAACAGCCGTACTCTGAACCTCAGCACTCCCCACAGTACCAGCCTGATTATCCTTCTTAGAAGAGCATCCGCTTAACCCAAATCCGCTTCCTGCAATAAAGAACACCAGTAAAAATGCGGTTACTCTCCTTAGCACTTCTAACCTTATATTACGCATGTATTTTTCCTTATTTCTTTCTTACATATCTTTCTTCAGTAATTTTCTCATGAGAATTACCCTCAAAATCAGTAGAACCCTCCAGCTTAAAATCATTAAGCATGTCCTTAGGAAACTTCACATCAGAAGGATACTTCCTGTTCCACTTATACAGATAAACCTCATCCACAATATCCTCATAAGAAACAATCTCAGAGTCCTCAACAAAACAGAAATCATCCCTTCCGGCAAAACCAAACTCCTGATTAACCTCAAGATTCTCATAATCACCAAAAAGCTGCTTGCTATATAAAGAAAGCCATAACTTCCTGCCATCAAGCATCTTAATAATATGCTTATTAAGAACACTGTCCTTAGAAACACGTCTGTTATTAAACATAATTCCATAATTATCATCAACAATAGATATAACCTTCATAATGTCCTCCTTCTTTTATGTCCAGCAAGGTGTGACTGGGTTGGATAAAGGACTTTCTTAAAGGTGGAACGTGTCATTAAGACGCTGTACGGATTTTATCCGCGTTACAGTCACCGTCCGCAACCGGCGCATACTCGCCATCCATGGCTCGAATGCGCCTTTTTCGCACATCGTGTGCGAAAATTGCTACACATTTTATAAAATCCTACAGCCTCTAAACTCCACTTGAACCTTCAAGAAAGTCCTTTATCCAACCCAGTCACATCCTCCCCATCACAAACACAGTTGCTCTACACGACCATAGCTCAATCCCGCCACCACACCAGCAAGGGAGCAATGCGACCAACGCTGAACCACGCATCTCACCCCACCACAAAAGCGAGGGAGCAACGCGACCAACGCAAGTAGGTAAAAACTCCCCGGGGTGGTGGGCTGGGTGTGGTTGTATGGTTTAATTGAAAACCGTAAGAAGACGCCGGTACTTAGTGCGTGGGGAGAGCCGCCGAAAGGCGGCAAATCCCCACAAACTTAGTACCCGCTGCGTCTTCGCCCGAGCGGGAGCGCGTTTTCAATTAAACCATACAGCCATCCCCAGCCCCCTCTCCGGGGAGCCATTTCTTACCTACTTCTTAAAGGGAAACCTCCCCGATTCCAGCCTCTTCTTAAGCATAACCCCACCTATCGTCTGAGGCTGCTTAGCCGGACTATTTTCAGCTTCTCTTTCCTCCGCTTCTGCAATTCTGCGGCGAATCTCTTCCATCTTGTTATCCATTGCAGCAATCTGATCTGCACATGAAGACAATTCTGCAGCCAGCTGTTCTGCTTCAGAATCTGGAATATTCTTCTTATAACGAACCTTATGCTCCACGCTCGCCCAGAAATCCATGGCAATTGTACGGAACTGAACCTCAACCTTCATCATCTTCTTTTCATTCTGAAGGAATATCGGTATCTCAATTATAAGGTGAAGACTTCTGTAACCGCTTGGCTTAGGATTCTTGATATAATCCTTTCTCTCGACAAGCACTACATCGTCCTGCTTTAACAGGCAGTCGGCAAGCATATAGATATCTTCCGGGAAAGAGCATATTACTCTTACCCCCGCAATATCTCTTATACCTTCCTCAATGCCTTCCATTGTTATAGGAATATTTTTCTTCTTCGCCTTCTTAAATATTCCATCCATAGACTTAATTCTGCTCTTGATACTCTCAATAGGATTTCTGTCATACTGTAATGAGAACTCCTCATTAAGCACCTTGAACTTAGTCTCAACCTCCATAATGGCGCATCTGTAATAAGCCATCAGTGTGTTAAACGGCATAATATTTTCTTTTAATAACTCAATCATTTCATCAGAAAGGAGATTCTCTTTAATGAATCTTTCCTGTTCCTGCTTGAGTATCTCTTCTAATAACATAGTAACCCCTTTTACCTTTGATGCATCTTAAAGTGCCTTCTTAATAGCAGCTAAAAGCTCATCATATGTATCAAATGCCTCTAATTCAGGATTATCAGCCTTAATCTGCTCTGTACTCTTAAAGAGGAAGCCTGCCTTGCTTGCCTTAATCATTCCTAAGTCATTGTGGCTGTCTCCTGATGCAATAGTATCATAACCAATAGACTGTAAAGCCTTAACTGTTGTAAGCTTTGACTGCTCACAACGCATCTTGAAACCTGTAATCTCACCATTGTCAGCGACCTCAAGTGAATTACAGAAAATAGTTGGCCAGCCCAGCTTCTTCATAAGCGGAGTAGCAAACTGTGTAAATGTATCTGAAATAATGATAACCTGTGTTATACTTCTTAATTCATCAAGGAATTCCTTTGCTCCCGGAATTGGGTCAATCTTAGCAATAGTATCCTGAATTTCTTTAAGTCCAAGACCATGCTCCTTAAGAATACCAAGTCTCCAGTTCATAAGCTTATCATAATCTGGTTCGTCTCTTGTTGTTCTCTTAAGCTCTGGGATTCCGCTTGCCTCTGCAAATGCAATCCATATCTCTGGTACAAGAACGCCCTCAAGGTCTAAACATACAATATTCATATCATTATCTCCTCGCTTATTATTCTTAGATACACTCGTATCTCATGTGTTATTTCACTTATATTATTGTAACCCACTACCTGTCAAAACTCAATATGCCATTTCTAAGTCTTTCAAGCCCATCCATTAAAGTTGTCTTAGGACATGCAACATTCAGTCTTAAGAAATGTTTTCCATCTCCGCCAAAGCCTTCTCCCGCTGACAGGAAAAGTCCTGTATTCTTTCTTATATATGCCGCAAGCCTTGTTGAATTGTCTGTGATATCAGACACATCAAGCCAACAAAGATAAGTTGCATGTGATTCCACCATTGACACTCTCGGAATATTGTCTTTTATGAACTTTTCGGTAATCTGTTTATTCTCGTAGATATATTCTCTTAACTGCTCAAGCCATTCCTCACCCTTTGTAAATGCAGCTATAGCCGCATCAACTGCGAAAACATTTGGCTCAGCTACCTCATCGGTATTGATTGCACGCCAAACCTTGTGACGGAGTCGCTCATCCGGCACACATATTGCTGCTGTCTGTAAGCCTGCCATGTTAAATGTTTTCGTAGGTGCTATGCATGTTACAGATATATTCTTACACACCTCCGAAACACTTGCAAATGGCACATAATCAATGCCCGGGTCTGTAAGCTCGCAGTGAATCTCATCAGATATAACAACGACTCCATACTTGTAAGCAAGCTCTCCGATACGTGCAAGTTCTTCCTTTCTCCATACATTTCCACCCGGATTCTGTGGGTTGCACAGAATAAGAAGTGTTGTCTGTGGGTTCTTGAGCTTAACTTCAAGGTCTTCAAAATCTATTACATACCTGCCATTCTCATATGCAAGCTGGCTCTGTAACACATTTCTGCCATTATTAAGAATACTGTTAAAGAAAATGTTGTATACAGGTGTCATGATTACAACATTCTCTGCTGGTGTCGTAAGCTTTCTTACAGAGCTTGATATTGCAGGTATAACGCCTGTTACGAACATAAGCCAGTCGTCTTCCATCCTGAAATTGTGGCGTCTTTCCCACCAGCCTGTGTATGCGTCATACCAGTCCTTTGATATCTCAGTATAACCGTATACACCGAGGTCTGCCTTTGCCTTAATAGCCTCAGTTATCTCAGGTGCTGTCTTAAAATCCATGTCAGCAACCCACATAGGAAGCTCATTCTCTGCCACGTTCCATTTTAAAGAATCCGTATTACGGCGGTTCACTACTGTATCAAAATCATATTTCATTCTCGGATTTCCCTTCTTAATTCTACTTATTAATTCCTGCATACTATCTTAGTAAGCGAAGGATCAACCTTATCCTTCTCAATTATAAGCTTATCTATACTGTCTGCTGTTATCGTTCCGGAAGTTGGATTTAACACGCTGTCAACCCTGCTTGTGATATCAGCATCTACAGTTGAATACTCGAAAGCAAGTGTTGTATTAATAAGCTTGCAGTTCTTCATAACAAGATTATCAATGTAACACAATCCCTGAAGGCTCTCTATTGTACAGTTAATAAACGTAAGATTCTTTGAATTCCAGCCAAGGTACTCACCTGAAATGTATGAATCATACACTGTTATATTTTCAGCATTCCAGAAAGCATCCTTGCTCATAAGTCTTGAATTTCTTATCTCAAGATTCTTACTTCCGTCAAATGGATAATTGCCAACAAGCTTAAGACCATCAATCTTCATATCGTTGCTGTTCATTGCAAAATAATTACCCTTTGCCACTACATTTGTCATAGTAACATTATCACAGCTCCAGAGAGTTTCCTCTGCATTGACAAATTCCACATTCTTAAGACCTAGTCTGTTACATCTTCTGAAATTCTTAGGTGCTTCAATAATTGTATCCTCAACATTAATATCGTTAGTGTACCATACTCCTGCTCTTCCCATCTCAAAGAAATAACAGTCCTTTACATTGACATTGTTGCAGTACCAGAGTGGATATTTCCACTTAAAGCTGCTGTTTACAAGCTCTATATTACTGCTCTCCTTTAATGGAGACTCACCATCATCAAATATAGAATCTTCAATACGAAGGTCTTTGCTTGCAAAAAGAGCACGTTCTCCTGTAAGAAGCTGCTGCTTAACTAATTTCTTTTCCATATTTACTCCATTCTTATCTACAAACATTAAAACCCAATCACCATATTATAAGTGATTGGGTTACATTCTAAACATTCTTAAGGTTCTCTACCATCTCTTCCATTGTGTGCCAGCCAAGTACTGCACATTTAACTCTTGCTGGCATATGAGAGATATCTCTTAATGCTCCGGCTTCATCAAGCTCATCAATCTCTTCCTCAGTTGCCTCATCCTTAATCATCTTAAGGAAAAGTTCTGAAAGATGTACTGCCTCATCTATAGGCTTTCCAATGATAAGCTCAAGCATTATATCTGCTGATGCCTGCGATATTGCACAGCCATCTCCTGTAAATGCCCCATCAACAATAGTTTTCTTAGCATCATCAAACTTAAGCTTTAAGATTATGTCGTCTCCACAGCTTGGATTAACACCCTCAAGCTCTAAGTCTGCATTGTCTATATCATGCTTATGATATGGATGCATGTTATGGTCCGTAAGAACCTCATTATAAAAAGTTTTAGTCTCCATATCCCATAAGCCCCCTGATCTTAGATAGTTCTTCTATAAAATGCTGTACTTCTTCTTCTGTGTTATAGAAAGCAAAGCTTGCTCTCGTTGTTGAATTAACCTTAAGGAAATCCATTAATGGCTGTGCGCAGTGATGTCCTGCTCTTACTGCAATATGCTGTGAATCAAGTATAGAAGCAACATCATGTGGGTGTACTCCGTCAATTGTAAATGTGACTATACCCTCATGGTCTTCTGCCTTCGAAGAACCTATTAAGTTGACTCCCTTCATGTCATTAATGGCATCAACAGCAATCTTAGTAAGCTTTCTCTCCTGTGCCATGATTGTGTCAAATCCAACATTGTTAATATAATCAATTGCCGCATGAAGTCCGACTGCACCTCCAGTATTAACAGTTCCTGCCTCAAACTTATGTGGAACCTCTGCATATTTAACTCTGTCCCAGTGAACAATCTCAATCATCTCACCACCGCTTAAGAATGGTGGCATCTTGTCAAGAATATCTTTCTTGCCATATAATGCTCCTATTCCCATAGGTGCTAACATCTTATGTCCAGAAAATACAAGGAAGTCAACATCAAGGTCTGTTACATTAACCGGCATATGAGGAACACTCTGTGCTCCGTCAGCCACAATAACCGCACCATGTGCATGTGCAACCTCTGCAATATGCTTTATATCATTAACTCTTCCTAATACATTAGAAACCTGGGTAACTGCTACAAGCCTAGTCTTATCTGTGATAACCTCTAAAGACTTGTCTGTAATCTCTCCATTCTCATCAGGTGTAAGCTGCTTTAATACCGCTCCACATTTTTCTGCAACCTGCTTCCATGGAAGGAAATTGCTGTGGTGTTCCATAACACTAACAACAATCTCATCACCCTCTTTAATGAAATTCATTCCATAACTGTATGCAATTAAGTTAAGACTCTCTGTAGCATTTCTTGTAAATACTATCTGGCTTGCATCTTTAGCACCAATAAACTGAGCTACTGCCTTTCTTGCATTCTCATAACTTTCTGTAGCAATCTCACTTAATTCGTATACACCTCTGAACGGATTGGCGTTCATCTCCTGATAATACTTATTAACTGCATCAAGAACAGCCTGTGGCTTCTGTGTAGTCGCTGCATTATCAAGATATGCAATATTGCTTCCCGAAATAAGTGGGAAATCTTTTCTTATAGACTCAATCGTCTTACTTAACTCACTCATTAATAAACCTCTTTAATGTAGTCATGTATCTCGTTCCTGATACCATCATCAGGGATTTTGCCGCATACAGCTAAAAGCTTAGCTGCTGCCAGCATATTATAACATTCTTGTGCCGGTATTCCTCTTGATTCAAGATAGAATAAAAGCTCCTCATCAGGCTTTCCTATAGTTGCACCGTGATTACCGACAACATCTTCTTCTGCACATAGAATAATAGGAATAGTCTGGTTGACACATTTTTCATCAATAAGAAGAACTTCTTCCTTCTCATTACCAACAGAACCTGCTGAACCCTTAATGAAATCAATAGTTCCTCTGAACAGCTTAAATGCTGTATCTCTCAATGCACCTGCCGCATTGATTGCACATTCTGTCTTCTTGCCGATATGTCTTACGCAGTAGTTCATATCAAGTCTTTCTTTACCTGCTGCAACATATCCAATCTCTGCAGACATAGAGCTTCCATCACCTGCAAGCTTAATCTCACAGCCTTCGTATCTGTTCTTTCCGCTTAAATAAAGCTGCACAAGTTCAATTCTTGCACCATCTTCACAGTAACCACCGATATCATTAATAAATGTTGTCTCACTGCCTACCCTCTGAATCTGGATAAGACGGATAACCGAATCCTTGGCGGCATATAATCTTGTCTGTACTGCTGCGAAGCCTTCTCCATCTTTATCTCCATTAAAATCCATGTAAACATCAATGCTGGCATTCTCTTTAGTTTCAATACCAACAACATTGATGTCTGCATTACTCTTTCCATAATTGAAGTCGAGTCTTACAAAACCTGCATTCTTCTTATCTGTTATATAATATACAGGTTCAGTCTGTGACTTCTTAGCTGCCTCTGTAATCTCCTGACCACATCCACCAATGATATTGTCAAGCTCACCATTGTTAAGCTTTCCATCATCAATGAGACTTACATCATTAACAGAAGCATTTAACTCACCTGTACGGTTAATTACAACCTCTCCAACCTTGCTCTGGTTCATATGAAGATGATTCCATGTCTTGGCTGGGATACGGTTTATTATCATGTCCTTTTCTTCGATACCTATCATATCATATTCCTCACTCTGATTAACTTAACCAATGCTGCCCTTCATCTCAAGCTTAATAAGATTATTCATCTCCATTGCATACTCAAGCGGAAGCTCCTTAGATACATTATCAGCAAATCCTGAAACAATCATTGCTCTCGCATCATCTTCCGGAATTCCTCTTGACATAAGATAAAATACAGCATCATCACTGATTCGTCCAATTGTTGCCTCATGTCCTACATCCGCATCATTAACACGGATATCCATAGCCGGAATTGTATCAGATCTTGAAATATCATCTATCATAAGTGACTGACATGAAACTGATGATTTACTCTTCTTAGCCTTGGTAGTCATTGTTACCGCACTTCTGAAAGTACTGATTCCGCCACCCTTAGATATTGACTTAGTACTTACAACTGATGTTGTAGCTGGTGCGTTATGAACTACCTTCATACCTGTATCAAGGTTCTGTCCTGCTCCTGCAAATGTAATTCCTGTGAATTCACAGCTTGAGCGTTCTCCATTAAGGATACTCATAGGATACAGATATGATACATGCGAACCAAATGAGCCTGAAACCCATTCAATCTTACCACCTTCAGCAACAGTTGCTCTCTTAGTGTTAAGATTATACATATTCTTGCTCCAGTTCTCAATTGTTGAGTAACGAAGCTTTGCATTCTTAGCCACAAAAAGCTCAACCGCACCTGCATGAAGATTGGCAACATTATATTTAGGTGCTGAACATCCTTCAATAAAGTGAAGACTTGCACCCTCATCAACAATAATAAGTGTATGCTCAAACTGACCTGCTCCTGCAGCATTAAGTCTGAAATATGACTGCAGAGGAATCTCAAGATTAACTCCCTTTGGTACATACACAAATGAACCACCAGACCATACAGCTCCGTGAAGTGCTGCGAACTTATGATCCTGTGGTGTAATAAGCTTCATAAAATGCTCGTGTACCATATCTGCATATTCACCTGTAAGTGCACTTTCCATATCAGTGTATACAACACCCTGATCAGCAACCTCCTTACGGACATTATGGTATACAAGCTCTGAGTCGTACTGTGCTCCAACTCCGGCTAATGACTCTCTCTCCGCCTTAGGAATACCTAATCTGTCAAATGTATCCTTAATCTCTTCTGGTACATCCTTCCAGTCACCCTTCATATTCGTATTGGCACGAACATAAGTAGCAATATTATCCATATTGAGTCCATCAATAGACGGACCCCAGTCAGGCACCTGCATATTATTATATATCTCTAATGACTTAAGTCTGAACTCTCTCATCCAAGCAGGATCATGCTTCTCTTCTGATATCTTCTCAACGATTTCTGGAGTAAGTCCCTGCTTTATTCTATAAGAATCGTTCTCTTCGTTCTTAATATCATAAACACTTCTGTTTATGTCATCTACAAATGTCTTTTCTTCCATTACAAGCCTCCGAGCCTTAATTACTTGATGAATCTTTCGAAACCATTCTCATTGATATCATCAATCATAGCACTGTCGCCTGTTGCAACAACATTACCATTGACAAGAACATGAGTATAATCCACCTTAAGTGCCTCTAAGATACGGGTGCTGTGAGTGATAATAAGAAGTGCTCCGTTCTGAGTCTTCTGATATTCTTCAACACCTAGCGATACTGTCTTAACAGCATCTACATCAAGTCCTGAGTCAGTCTCATCAAGAATAGCAAGAGAAGGCTCAAGCATAAGAAGCTGTAATATCTCAGCTTTCTTCTTCTCACCACCTGAGAAACCAACATTAAGGTCTCTGTCCATATATGATGGATCCATCTGAAGGAATTCCATCTTCTCCTGAAGGAGCTTCTTGAACTTGAAGTATGTCATCTTCTTTCCACGCTGCTCCATAGAACTTCTTATAAAATTACCAAGTGTGATACCAGGAACCTCAATAGGATTCTGGAAAGACAGAAAAAGACCTGCCTGTGATCTCTCAGCAACATTCTTAGAAAGTAAATCTTCTCCGTTAAATGTAACCTTACCACCTAATATCTCATATCTTGGGTTACCCATGAGAGCATAACCAAGAGTAGACTTACCTGCTCCGTTAGGTCCCATAAGTACATGAGTCTCTCCCTTATTAAGAGAAAGATCAACCCCATGAAGTATTTCTTTATCTTCAACACCAACCTTAAGCTGGCTCACATTTAATATTTCCTGTGCCATAATGCCTCCTTAGCTGTACATTCTTTTAGCAACACACATAATATCATTGAAAGAAAAGGTTGTAAAGTTATTCATAATAACAATTGTTACTATTGTTTAACATAGTTACTTCTCTTTTGCGGCTTGAACCCACAATTCCATCTCCCGTTTCTTTGCATCATTAATATTGCTTACTATTTCCCTTGCGAATATATCATCTGTTTCTTTTTCTCTATTTCGGAAACCATCGTATCTTCATATATATATCTTACCTCCCTGAGATAATATATAAATACAGGTATCTCATCACTGTAATCCTTGCTCTTTGACACAACCAACTCCATCCACTTATACTCACCATCAAGAAGCCGTCTGAATATCAATCTCAATGATTTTTTATTGTTTCTGAAATGCTCAAGCACCCTGTCTGGATTGGCAAAATCTCTATATGTCCCGGCATCCTCAGGGTGAACTACTCCCATATCAATATATTTGTCAATATATTCCTTAATACTGCCTGATAATCCGGCATCTCTTATTATGTCCTCCTGGGTTGACTTTATAGGTTCATATCTGTCATGCAGAAAATCAGCCCTGAGTATCTTAATAAATGTATTATATATAATATCCATTGCATCTTCTCTTGCACCTGCCTGATAATCAGCTTCTTTCCATGTGAAAAGCACTCTCCTGTTATCCTCAGAATAATTTGTTGGCTTAGTAACCTCAAATACATACCATTTATATGTTCCATCCATATTATATCTTATCTGGTATGTTCCTCTTTCTTTCCCCTCATCAAGCTGTTTCTTAATTCTGCCAAGATTAATAGCTTCCTTGTAAAGTGAAACATCATCCGGGTGGATAACACCATACTTAATATATCTGTCTGCATATTCTGCAATAGTCTTAGGTCTTGGTGTCATAACATAATCAGGCTCATCTGTCCTTCTTATAAAGTGATATGCTCCCGTATCAAGATCAACATCTGCAATCTTCCAGAAGTAATCAGTTATCTCCTTAAGATAAGACTTATCATTCTTTCTTGTTTTTAAAATAATAAGCTTATCAGCTACGTTGTCCTTATCATCAACAAGCTTCTCATAATCACTTATAGGCATAGGTCTGTAATAATAGTATCCCTGTGCATATTCACAGCCCAGGATTTCAAGCAGCTTAAGCTGTTCATCAGTCTCAATACCCTCAGCAATAGCCGGAATATCGAGCTGTCTTGCCATATCAAGAACTGCAGTTATAATGCTTACACCTTTATCATTATTTTCCGGATTAAGGTCTAGAAATTTCATATCCAGTTTCAGAACATCTGCATCAATATCCTTAAGCATGTTAAGTGATGAATATCCGCTTCCAAAATCATCAATAAGAATCTTAAAGCCCGCATTCTTAAATGCCTTCTCCGTATCCTTAATTACCGAGCCATTCTCCACATATGCACTCTCTGTAATCTCTATTTCAATATACTCTGTTGAAATATTATATTTTTCAATCATGCCTTTAAGTATTCTTACAACATCCATAGAGTATATATCTGCTCTCGAAACATTTATTGATATTGGCAGTACTGTTCTTCCCTCATCAAGCCATCTTCTTATAGTCTGACATACTTTATCCCATATATACACATCAAGTTTATTTATGAATCCATTCTTTTCAAGCAGCGGTATAAACTGTCCTGGTGAAATAAATCCTTTCTCAGGACTTATCCATCTCACAAGTGCCTCAGAACCAATAATCTTACCTGTCTGTAATATACATTTGGGTTGAAGATAAAATGTAAATTCTCCATTATCCATTGCACTGCATATCTCTGGCATAAGCTTTGCTTCTGCTTCCTGTTCCCTTGCCATACTATCATCATACCAGAAGATATCCTTATCAGGGCGCTGTTTTGCTATCTCTAGCGCACCATACGCATAGTCACACATCTCACCTGTAGTTATATCCTTATCTGCAGTCTTATATGCACCATAATATGCCCTTGTAATATCATGCCCCCTGTATCCGTTAACAATACCTGATATTCTTTTTCTGATTAGATTAATCACATCATCGTTCTCTTCAAATATAACACAGAAATTATCTCCACCCATATATCCGGAAATTGTTCCATACCCGGCATCTATACTCTTAAGAGCTTCTCCAATCTCTATAAGAAGCTCATCACCAGTTTCACGACCATACCACTTATTAATAAGGTGAAAATTCTCTATATCTATCGCCAGTATGCAATATGTTTTGTTATCAAAAAGTACTGTTTTATCAGCTATTCTCCAGAAAGTTCTTCTTAATGGAAGATTCGTAGCCAGATCATAATTATATCTATCAGGGTTAATCCTTAACTTATTGTACCTGCTCATGTCTACCATAGCTGCCTCCTTTGTACCCTCAATATCTTATAAGCCCACGTTGCTCAAAATACCATCTTCATTTTATCATTATTACATTGATAAAACAATAATTTAAATATAAAATAACTATCAACTGGATATGTTTAAAAAATTATATAAAGGAGACTTTAACATGGCAAAATACATAATGGCTCTTGATGCCGGAACAACAAGCAACCGCTGTATTCTTTTCAACAGAAGTGGTGAGATGTGCAGTATTGCACAGAAAGAATTTACACAATATTTTCCAAAACCCGGCTGGGTTGAACATGATGCAGATGAAATCTGGTCAACAATTCTGGAAGTTGCCAGGCAGGCTCTTGCAAATGTAGGTGCTAATGCGTCAGATATTGCCTCAATAGGAATAACCAACCAGCGTGAAACAACAGTTGTATGGGACAGACATTCCGGTGAGCCCGTATACAATGCTATTGTGTGGCAGTGCAGAAGAACTTCAGAATACGCAGATTCTCTTAAAGAGGAAGGGCTTACCGAAACAATCCGTAATAAAACCGGTCTTGTTATTGATGCATATTTCTCTGGAACCAAATTAAAATGGATTCTTGATAATGTTAAAGGTGTCCGTGAGCGTGCCGAAAAAGGGGATCTTCTTTTTGGAACAGTTGAAACATGGTTAATCTGGAAACTTACTAAAGGTCAGGTTCATGCCACAGATTATTCCAATGCATCAAGAACAATGCTTTTTAATATTAACACTCTTGAATGGGATGACGATATATTAGCCCAGCTTGATATTCCAAAATGCATGCTTCCAAAGGCGGTCCCATCAAGCAGCATATTCGGTGAGACCTCCGCTGAATTCTTCGGCTGTCCTATTCCAATCGGAGGAGCTGCCGGCGACCAGCAGGCAGCACTTTTCGGACAGACTTGTTTTGATGCAGGAGAGGCCAAGAATACATACGGGACAGGCTGCTTTCTTCTTATGAATACAGGAGAAAAGCCTATTTTCTCCAAGAATGGTCTTGTTACTACTATTGCATGGGGACTTGACGGTAAAGTGAACTATGCCCTTGAAGGCTCAATATATGTAGCCGGAGCTGCCATCCAGTGGCTTCGTGATGAAATGCATTTTATAGATTCTTCACAGGATTCAGAATATATGGCAAGAAAGGTTCCCGATACCAATGGATGCTATGTTGTTCCTGCATTTACAGGACTTGGTGCACCGTACTGGGACCAGTATGCAAGAGGTACTATCTTAGGAATAACCCGTGGTGTCAACAAATATCACATTATACGCGCTACACTTGAATCAATTGCTTATCAGGTAAACGATGTTCTTGCTGCAATGAAGGCAGATTCAGGCATAGAACTTTCTTCTCTTAAGGTCGATGGTGGTGCAAGTGCTAACAATCTTCTTATGCAGATGCAGGCAGATATATCCGGTGCTCCTGTAAACAGGCCTGTATGTGTTGAAACAACTGCCATGGGTGCGGCTTACCTTGCCGGACTTTCAGTTGGTTACTGGAAAAGTACCGATGACATAAGAAAGAACTGGTCTGTAGACAGAACATTTGACCCTGAAATCACCCAGAATGAGCGTGATTCCAAAGTCAGAATGTGGAAAAAAGCTGTTTCTTATTCATTTAACTGGGATAAATAATTCCGTCGGATGATTCTTCTAACATATAAAAGCGATATTGTATAAAAGTAAATTCATACAATATCGCTTAATCTTTTTATTACCTTACAGCACTCTTCTGGTTTTTGTGCATTGCACGAAATTTAATAATGTTATTTTACCTATTATCCACCTTCTCCGGATACATATCATGATTTGCCATACGGTTGAATGCCACATCTTCCCACTTAGTTCCTGGCTTTCCATAATTGCAGTATGGATCAATGGAAATTCCACCACGGGGTGTGAATTTGCCCCACACTTCAATATACTTTGGCTCCATCAGCTTAATCAAATCCTTCATAATCACGTTCACGCAGTCCTCGTGAAAATCCCCATGATTACGGAATGAAAACAGGTACAGCTTTAAGCTCTTGCTTTCCACCATTCTCTCGCCTGGGACATACGAAATAATAATGTTTGCGAAATCAGGCTGCCCTGTAATTGGACAGAGACTTGTGAATTCCGGGCAGTTAAACTTCACGAAATAATCATTTTCCGGATGTTTGTTTACAAATGTTTCAAGCAGGCCAGGGTTGTAATCTGTCTCGTAATTGTTCTGCTGGTTGCCTAATAATGTTAAATTCTCTTTTTCTCTCATAGCTTTCTCCAATTTTTATTTTATTGCAGGGTCACTTACCCCATTTGCTGCAAATGCAGCCGCTCTGTCGATACAGGTTCCACATTTGCCGCAAGGCACATCCTTTCCTTCATAGCAGGACCATGTAAGCTCGTATGGTGCGTTAAGCTCTAAGCCCATCTTCACCACCTCCGCCTTAGTCATATTCACAAATGGCGCCTCCACCTTTAACTGATGTCCTGAGCCCTCAAAAATCGCCTGATTCATAGCATCATTAAACATCGGTGAACAGTCTGGATAAGCAAAACCAGCTGAATCATCTGCATGTGCGCCATAAAGAATCACGCTGCAGTCCTTGCTTAGTGCAATGCTTGCCGCCGATGAAAGAAACAGTCCATTTCGAAATGGCACATAGGTGCTTACAGGCTTTTCGCCCTCCGTCTTTTCAATCTGCATGGCATAGCTCTCCTCTGGAATTTCCTCTGTAGACTGCTGCAATAAAGAGCAGTTGCTATATTGAAAAATCTTACTCAGATCCAGGAATAACTGCTCCACTCCGTAAAATGCAGAAACAGCCTTTGCCGCCTGAATTTCTTTATCGTGCTTCTGTCCATAAGAAACTGACAGAGCAATTACATTGTCCTTTCCATATCGGCTCACTGCCAATGCCAGTGCCGTAGTGGAATCCACGCCACCGCTTGATAATACTAATGCTTTCATAACTCATCTCTCCTATCTTAGATACATTTGTAATGCTGCATCGTCCTTAAAGCTTCCTCTTAACTCTACAGTCATTGTTCTCGTGTTGTTTTTCTTAATTCCTCTTGCCGACACACAGCTGTGATATCCTTCAAGCACCACCGCAACATCCTCGCTTCCTGTTATCTCTGTCATAATGTCCGCAATATCCTGACCGATTCTTTCCTGTAACTGCAGTCTTCTTCCAACCATATCGCATATTCTTGCAATCTTTGATAAGCCTATAACCTTCCCATTAGGAATGTACGCAACTGTCGCCTTCATATCATACATAAGCGCCATATGGTGCTCGCAGTAAGAAAACAGGTCGATGTCCTTCATAACTACAACCTTAGAAGTATCAAGCTCCTCAATTCCATCCTCAAATGTCTTATCAAACATCTGCGCAATTTCGTGATTGGAGTAATTCATCCCAAGAAAGACCTCCTCGTACATCTTCGCAACTCGCTTTGGTGTATCCTTTAAGCCCTCCCTCTCCGGGTCGTCGCCCAATGCAACAAGAATCCCTCTAATATGCTCCTCAATTGCTTTCGTATCTATCATCATAATCTCCATTCTTGCTTCACCCCGCAAACTTTGGGCTGAAAGCACAAATTTGCACGTAAAAAATCTTTGATATTAGGATTTTTCACATTATACGCCCCTTTCCTCTGGGTTCCAGATTACCTTGTGCATCTGAATCTGAAGACGCACATCATTCATCCTTTTACTGGTCATGAAATTCACGATTTCCACTGGCTCAATTGAACCAAACACTGAGCTTATGAATACCTGGCATCTTTCTGTCAGATGAAATTTTTCAATTATTTTCTCTGCACATTCCAAATCATTAATGCTGCCCGAAACGAACTTGACTGTGTCCTGCTTTCTTAAAGCCTCCATATTGGAGAGAAGCATTTTCTCCTCACAGCCGCTGGATGGCAGCTTGTAATCCATAGTAAGGCTAAGTTTTTCTTTTGAAAATGCATTGGCAAGGGGAGCAATATCAACCGCTCCATTAGTTTCAATCTCTACTCGAATGTCCGATTTGTTCAATAATTTTTCTACCAGACTCCTGATATCCTTCTGTAATAAAGGCTCTCCCCCTGTCAGCGTCACATTTTTAATGCCTGTCTCACTGACATATTCACAAATCTTATCTGGTGACAGCTCCTCGTAATCACAAGCTGGCTCATTGGCCCACTTTGTATCACAGTAGGAGCAATTTAGGTTACAACCCTTGAATCTGATAAACACCGCCAATTCTCCGGCTCTTCTTCCCTCTCCATTAATACTTATAAATTTCTCAACAACTTTCATATTAGTTTCTTTCCTTTATTGTTCGTATGCTGCTACATTATTAGGTGTCTCGTATACTTCCACTCTGTGGATTGGAAAGCCTTTTACACTCATCAGCTCATAGAAATATTTTGAAAAATGCTCCGCAGTAGGTCTGAAGCCAACTTCAATCATACGAAACTCCTCCGCCTGTAATGCAGCAATTGTCGCACCTTTTAGAGAACCTTTTTCATAAATCAAGCTGTGGTCAAAATCATCACAGATATCCTTCAAAGCATTTTTTAAATCAGAAAAATCCACAAGCATTCCTCTTGTCTGACCCTCATCCTTTAACTGGTCTGCTGCTATTTCAACAACAACTCTCCAGCGGTGACCATGAAGATTCCTGCATTTTCCGGCATACCCCTTCAGAAAATGTGCAGAATCAAAGCTGTTCTCGGTTTTTAAATAATACATTTTAGTTTCTCCTCTAATTTATTGTGGAATAAAAACAGAATTGCTTAGAAAAGAACGTGCCCCACTGTGAGCACATATAGAAAGCCCTGTAAATGTATACACACCTACAGGGCTAAATTACATAAAAAGTCTTCTTAGCAGCCCTGGTTTTATTTAACGACAGGATGGTACAAACGAACTGTCGCGCATTTTTATGCGATATGTCTATTATAAATATTTTTCTGGATATGTCAATGTAAATTTTCCCCCAGCAGCTGCACCTTTATCACGTTCATTATGCGTGCCGAGTATGTTTCCTGAATTTCTCCTGCAAATGTTATTGAAACCATATCATTTACTACCAGGTCAGACAGCGCAATCTCTGTTTCCTCCTTCGTCCATGAAGTTTTATATTTGACCCTATTAAACCAATCCTAAACCGATTAATCTTTTAATATATCTTATCAACCTCATCTTCATACACTGATTCAGTATGAGTATCAAATAGCACCCATTCCACCAGATCAAAACAATCTGGATTATCCTGCAAGAACCGGTTTACTGTATGTACCGCAATCTTTGCTGCCAACTCAACAGGAAAACTATATATTCCCGTTGATATTGAAGGAAATGCAATAGACCTGATTCCATTATCCATTGCCAGCTTCATAGAATTAAAATAGCAGTTAGCAAGAAGCTCCTCTTCTCTATCTCTGCCTCCATTCCATATCGGTCCTACAGTATGAATAACATAATCGCATGGTAAATTATAGGCTTTTGTTATCTTTGCTTCTCCAGTCACGCATCCGTGAAGTGTCCTACACTCAGCCAGAAGTTCCGGTCCTGCGGCTCTATGAATCGCACCATCTACACCGCCTCCGCCAAGAAGAGAGTTATTTGCTGCATTAACAATTGCCTGCACATCTGTTACTTTTGTTATATCTCCTTTTACTGTCTTAATCAAATACATCTTTCTTACCTGCCTGTTTATTATATTACCTCTGCCCCAAATGGCATCAGAGACAATTTAGCAATTTTGAAAAACTGCTTTCCGAAAGGAATTCCGATAATTGTTATACAACATATCAGACCTGCCAAAACCCACGACAGTCCACTCAACAATCCACCACATATAAACCAAAGTATATTTCCTAATATGCTCATATCAATATTCCTTCTCTATCTCTCCATATATTCCATACATTTTCTTGAACGCATCAAGGTCTGCCTGATTTTTAATCAGCATAACCTCCTCTATCTTACCTGTATGAATGTCCTTAAAGCCTGCAACCTGCTCACCATTACATATGCTTGCCTTGATTACTGGTTTCTTATTTTCTTTATCATATGTCTTTATAACTGTCTTTTTCTTAAAGAATCCCACTCTGAGCACCTTCTTTTGACTTTGCCATCAGTATAACAACTGCCTATACCATTCATCCTTCGTCATATCATCACCACAAATTGTATGGTTTCATGGTTTCTGAATTTCGATATTCATGTTTCTCATAATATCCTATCAGCTTACTCTCATCTCTGAGTGCCACCATGTAAACATCTTTATTCTGTTTCTCATTATGAAAAGTATAAACGATATTATGGCTTTCATCTGCTGCAAACCAGTCCACTACCTGCTGTATTTTATCTCTTGATTCCGGACTATGACAATCTAACAAACTTCTTCCAATAAGTTTATCTCCGCCTCGCTTCGCATAGCTGGTAACAGCTGCCGGATTCATGTAGATAATCTCATGTTTGAGATTGCATATAACAACGGATGCCCTGTCCTGATCAACAATACTCTTATAAAAGCTGACATAGGATTTAAACTTAATTACCTTTTCATTATCCAGCCTCTTTTGAAGTTGTGGTTTCTTTCTTCGATAATAATCGTATATCTCTCCATCAGGTATCCAGATTTGTGCCTCATTTATCTTATCAAGTACAGCTTCAACAATCTGTTCATCTGCCAGTAAATCAGGTACTTTATCATGCTCTGTTACATACTTTTTGTATTCTTCATACACCCATTCTGTAATCTTATCCTTCTGCTTCATCTTTAGATTACTAAATTGTTTGTTCATCTGTAAAATCTGACCATCAATCTTTTTATGTATTTTAGTTTTCTTACTTTTTGCCATCTTCAGCTATCCTTTAAAACTTCACTATTTCCGGTTCATGGGTAAATGATGAGAATGTGACTGTTGCATTCTTGAAATAGAATACCTCGGTATTTCCATCATCTGCTGAGTACATATTCTGTAAAGATGGATAAGCATCAAGCATAGACTGTCTTGCTTCTCTTCTGTCATCTTCTACAAGTTCTCCGGCTACACGAAGCCACTCGCCATTTTTAAATGCACAAATTTCTACCTTCGGGTTTGCGTGAATCTGCTTTGAAACATCCTTTACCTTGCCAGTCTGAATATACAACTTTCCTTCAAAAATGTGTGCTGTTCCAAAAGGTCTTACCCTTGGCTGGTCGCCTTCTACTGTTGCCAAATAATATGTCTCTGCTTCTTTTAAAAATTTAGCTACTCGTTCCATGATGTAATCCTCCTGAATTGATTAATATCGTTTCATATTTACAAACAGTTTCATTTTATTGGTTATAAAAGTATATCTTCAATAAATCTGTTGTTGCTTTGTCATTTATGACGGCCCGTCCTATTGTTATGCCATTGCTGATGATAATATATTCTCCGTTTTCATATCTGGCATTTACCAAATCATCTTCCCCTTTTAAGTCTATACATATACTTGATATAATTCCGCAAATCTCCTCTTGTGAGCTTCCGCTTTTTATCTCATAAGCATAATCCGCATCTCCTATCTCATTCAGATCAGTTACCAAACAATACTCCGCTCCATTCATCAGCATTTCTTCATTCAAAGTGGGTAATTGAGCCGTCTTATACTCATTAAATAAAAAGATAACTACAAGCGCAATGAATGCCGGAAAAAAGATACCGCCAAACCGCTGTGCATAATTTTGTTCTTCCCACCGCTTGCTATGACGACCAAACAGCGGTATTTTCATCTGCACCAAACCTGCTCCTATACTTACAAGCAAAAAATAAAATATAACTTTTATCAAAGACTCATCCCCCATTTAATCATTAATAAAAATATCGTTCCTAAAACGACGCCTACTAACCATATAAAGCGAAACACCTTGTTATATCTCGAACTATTAGAACAAGGAACAAGCCAATATTCCTGTGGAAACTCCAAAATGTATTCTTTTAATTCCTGCTTCAATTCCATGACTATACTCCACATTAATCCAAATAGCACAATGCACACCGTTCCATAATATGTAATTGATGCATTTGTAACCACAGCAAAGAAATAATGTGCCATCTTAAGAAGGAAGATACACCACGCAATACAGCATGAAATTGTAAACGCCCTTTTCATTTTCCACTTCAAACCAAATATAACCTCTGGAACGAATACAGTCAATGCCCCCATCGGCAATCCTCCTGTTCGTCCATGTGTGAAATCGCTCTCCGACTCCAAAGACCAAATTCCTATCAATACTATTACTGCTGGTATTAGTATGGTGCAGAACAAGTTATATGCAATAATCAACACATTTTCATTGTCGTCGTTCATAACTTAGCCCCCAATCAGTTCATCAAGCCTGATAGCCACTCTTCCTGATAATGAATAATACAATGCTGTTAGCTTTGCCTTGTCGTACAAATTTGCATACACATTATAATAACATAGCGATATTGACATACCGAAGCCAAATATTTTTAAGGGTATAGACGTTACATCAAGTTCTTAGTATATGAAATTTGCAAATTATTCTTGGATTTGGCTCAAATCAAATGCACCGTTCTCAATCAACTTCAAAATTGTGTCTACCAAGTTGTTTTTTACAGTTTCACTTTCATTTTCAACGCCAGAATACTCTACGTAAATAGTGTTCTCTCCCATATCAAAGGTTGCATAATATATTACGGTTTTGATACCTTGACTATTTGACTTTGTTACGAAATATCCTGCATCGATATCAACGCCGTCTACACTTGAAGTGATTGTATTTCCATCAATGATAGTATCTAATAGATTTACACCCTGTTTAGATACTACCATTCTTGTATCACTAATTTTTCCCTCAAAACCCAGAATATTATGATTGTCAGCATCAAAGTAAGCATCTGCGGTAACAGGCAGGTCTGCAAAAAGCATTTCAATCTCAGCATTGCTCAAAGGTCTTGTTGTTACATTTAAGTTAATTGAAGATTGTGATAAGTCATTTTTAACAAAAGTAATTGTTTCTCCACCATCCAGCGTGGCAATATCGTTTTTTGTACCAAACAGATTGCTTTGAAAAACTCCCACTCCAATCACAACAACGAGTACGAAGCAAGCAGCAACAGACACCCATTTTTGCCGATTAGTAATTTTACTTGTTTTTTTCATAGGTTCAGCCTCCTTAATATACTGATTATCGACATTTCCCAATGCCCTTAAAAGTTTCTTTTCTTTCATACAGAGATACCTTCTTTCTCTAATAATTTTTTAAGTTCGTTCCTTGAACGAAATAATGACATCTTGATTTTGCTCTCACTCATACCATATTCCGTTGCAATTTCTTTAATGGGCGATAAATACCAATATCTTCTCATAAAGATTTTTCGCTGTTCTAATGACAGGGAAGAAAGAAAGCGGTTGAGAATATCCGTTAGAGCAATTTCTTCAACAATGTTTTCTGTACTATCCAACGATGGTATGCACTCTTGTATTTCATCAAAAATCAATGACATTTGCCCGCCATTACGTTTCTTTGCATTGAGCAGTTCGTACCTGTCCAAAGATAAGTTGCGAGTAATCTTCCCCAAAAAAGTTTTTAGGACAGATGGACGGTTAGGCGGTATGCTGTTCCAAGCTCTTAAATAAGTATCATTTACACATTCCTCGCTATCTTCGTCATTGTGAAGAATATTAGAGGCTATATATCTGCAATACTTTCCGTATTTTTTTGAAGTTTCGGATATAGCAGCTTCGGAGCGCTCCCAATATAAATCTAATATCTGCTTATCATCCATAAGCTTCTCCTCCTTCCCCTTGTATTAAGGTCTTTCACCCTAATAGACGAGAAAAATGTGTCAAGCGTCACTTAAATTCAAAAAATATTTATTCAAAGATTAGCTTTCATTTTTTGAAAGAATATAATAAAACAGCAAAAGACGTACACCAACAAGTCTCTTAATATTCAATGCGGAAAAAGTTATTTCAAATGGGGGTTTAATTTTGCCCCCTCCAGGGTATTATACTGGTTCCACCAAAGGCGGGGTTTCGCAACACCATAATTACTTGTTGCTTCCTAAAGGAAGCTCATTACTTCCTTCCATCTTCTTACTTATCGTTTTCTTCCTGTTCCTGTATGTATTTTCTTACCGTTTCTTCATTCACATTTCCTACTGTCGATACGTAATATCCTCTCGCCCAAAAATGTCTATCTCCCCACTTGCTCCTATATTCCGGATGTCGGTCAAACAACATCAATGTGCTTTTTCCCTTCAGATATGACATAAACTCTGAAACACATAGTTTCGGTGGAATTGCAATGTACATATGTACATGATCAATACATACTTTTCCATCTGTTAGTGTTACCTATTTCATCTCACACAATTTTTTGATTGTTTCTACTAAATCTCTCTTTGTTTCACCATACATTATTTTTCTTCTAAACTTTGGAATAAAAACAATGTGATATGTGCAATTCCAGCGTGTGTGTGTTATACTTTGATTATCCATTTGGATACCTCCTGTGTTTTGATATGGTCTGCGAAACCAATATCATTATAACACGCAAGGTTTTATTTTCTAGCACTCTAGGTAACGCTACGGCTTTGCCTCGGCCCCCATTTCAAATGGGGGATTAACAAAACTTTTCATTTACGGTTCATCCGGGAGCTGTACTACCTCTACAATTGCTTCAATTGTTTCAACCGGAGCATCACTCCATGGATATGCCGCATCATCACAGCCTGCCTGCTCAAGTAATTCTTTTGCATCAGGACCTAATAATTTCTGATATGCATCATACACAGATGCAAGCTTATTCGAAAATTCCACCTGTTCAGAGTTTCCTTTATCAGAAAACCATGATACTGTCTCTTTTTTAATCTCATCTGTGGTCATACTGGTTCCAACCCCCCAGTTAAGCAAATGTGCTGCAGTTTTAATAGAATTCATTCCATTTCCGGCTGTTCCTGGCTGAATATCCGAATCAATTTCATCTAATACACCTCTGAATTCTTTATATGACGGCTTCACATCCTGTAATTGATTTTGTTTCTTCGTCTCTGTTTGCTCCATATTATTATCTTCTGCTGTTGCCAGCTCACTATTATCTTCGCTCGTAACGACCTGCTCTGTACTGTTTCCAGTATTAGTCATAGTTTCGGTTTCCTGCTGCCCACATGCGGTCAATGAACATACCATAACTACCATAATCATCAAAAATAACTTATTCTTCATAATTTTTTCTCCTGTCATTCTACATTATTATTCGTTCCATGATGTATAACTGCCCATCTTTATATTCTGCGGTAATGTCACCTCCCATTCTTTCAGTCTCTACTCTCATGAAAACACTCCTAAAACATCTGTATAATTCTCGCAATCTCCATAACTACAATCTTTAGCATCACTCCACCGGACATCACATAAAACCATATCTCACGCATATGCTGTGACTTTGCAATTGGTGTTGCTATTGCTGCAATAATTATGATTGCAGCTCCGACACATCCAACGATGTTTGGAACGCTCACAAGTGAAAATATTCCAGGATTACAGCTTCCATCTATCGTATACTGAATTGTTTTATCCAGTCCGTCTCTTGCAGCTGCAAAGCAGCATATAACAAGACTATATGCCAAAATAAACAGGCTCCTTCTGCCCCAGAAATTAATGTTGCTTCTGTTACTGATTGAGTATCCAACAAACCCAACCAGCGATACAATCATAAGTGTAGTAACTGTTGTTACCATATTCCCAAAATAGAGTTTCATTCTTATCTGACCTCCCATAATATAAATGACGCAGTGCAAAACTGTAATATTACAATCTGCACTGCGTCTTAGCGTCTGGCTTCCTTTACTATAAATTTTTCTGCATCAATCAGGCTTTCTTCTTTACACTTTGGACAAAACAGAGGAAAATTTGTTAATACCGTATCCTTCCTTGCCAGTGTACTGTTTGTCGGGGCAGGCATCACGGAACATGACCAGCATTGCCCCTGTACCACAGCCACAGTCCAGTACGTCCTGACAGGGTTCTTTCAAAAGCTCCTCCAACAAGTCGGGGTAATCCTTGCGGCACAGGTTGTACACGCTGGGGTCACTGTCATCAAATTTCTCCGCCGCAGCGTCAAACTCCCGCAGAGTGAGATTTTTGTATTTTTGGTTTGTCATAATAGCACCTCTGCATATTCATTTGCCATTTAGTTAGTTTATACTAATCGAATATTATCATATTTCTACATAGTTTTCAACATCCTATCTGTGTCTGTAGTCTATCAGCAACTTGACCCTTTCTATTTTTATAAAAAGCTTAGATTTTTGTCTTGACAACTGAGCCACTATAGAGTAACGATATATGAAAAAGATGTGAGAGGAAAATCATGAAGGTTGAAACATTATCAGAAAAAGATATCAATGCGATCGGGCATGCATTCGGTTATTATGAATATGCTCAGGGCGAAAAGGGGCTTGTTTCCGCATACAGCAGCAAAGACGCAGTCGTCAGTTATATCAACGGCTATGTGGAAATGGTACTGCAGGCAGGTATGCTTTATACAACCGGTCCGCAGCAGGAAGCATTTATTGCCTATAAGCGCTGTGATGAAAAAGTGGGACTGAAGGCAGGTCAAAAGCTGATAAAAGGGATGTTTGCAGGATCATCCTTTGGTGAAGTGGTACGGATGCTCAGCATTCTCGGAAGCGGTGGATCATCTTCCATTGAAAAGAAACTGAAAAAGAAAAAACAAAAATACCTGTTTGTCGGATTGGTATGTGTGCGGGAAGAATACCAGGGGCAAGGCTATATGAGGAAAGCGCTGGAGCTTGCGTTTGCCGAGGGCAACAGACTGGGACTCCCGGTCGTACTGGATACCGATGCCAAACTGAAAAGTGATAAATACAGACACCTTGGCATGGAACTGGCAGGCGTCCGTACCTGCAAAAACGGCAGTAAATTATACGAACTGATCAAATATCCTGATTCCACGGTCTAATGAAATTAAAAATCATACACTGTCTAATGAAATTGGAATTTAATAATTAGTTTTTTTCGCAATCAAGACTCCAACAGGAGCTAAACCGCCATCCACCAAATTCACTTTGACAACTGTAAAGCCATAATCCGTAATAAACTCACAAAAATTTTCCTTGTTCCATTCTTTGTATGCTTTAAATCCTGTAATAGACATCAATCGCTTTCGTAAACCACTTGATTTTTTCTCTGCCCATAAGAAGGTTGGTGCGTACAAAATGCCGTCTTTTTTTAATACTCTACGAATTTCCTGCATTGCTTTTTCAGGCTCTGGCATAATGTGCAGTGCATTTGAAATTACTACACAATCAAAATTTTCATTCTCATATGAAAGTGCCGTTGCATCGGCTACGCAAAAACTAAGTTTTTCTGTTGTACCTCTCCTTTTCGCTTGCTTAATCATATTTTCCGAAAAATCGGTTGCCGTCCAGCTATTAGTACAATCAGACAATGGGAAAGATAGCTGCCCTGTTCCACAAGCTAATTCTAATACATTCATATCAGATTTGAGATAATCTCTAATATATCCGCAGATTGCATTATAAAATTTCTTATCTGACTCCATCAAAGGTGCATATATTTTTGCAAGTCGTTGCCAATAACCCTTGTTTGCCTTGTCTTTCATATCAAAATCTCCATTTTATTCAATAATACAACTTCTGAGTTATAGTGCTATTTTTTTCCATTTTCTAATCTTAGTTCTAAATGTTCCGAATGGAGCAACTGTGTTAACATGTATGAACTTGTATACTTCCCAGACAGCTGTCTTAGTTGCTTCGCCAGCCCATTTTCTCATATGTGGTTTAAATAATTCTTCCTCACTTAGCGAATCGATCATTGCATAAATAGAATTAATATTATCATTCAACATATCTTTCAACTCCTGCAGTGACAGATACGCATATGTATCTGTGAACCATTGATATAATTCACCAAGCTGATTCCATTTAAAATCATCTGAAGGAGTTTTGACATGAAGACCTTTTCTTTCATCTGCTTCCCATTTAAGGACGAGCGTTGTCCATCCAACTTGGTAAGCGAGATTTTCTGCCGGAGTTCGGTCAACTTCATCAACCCTCTTATCCTTTAAAGATTCTGGAATATCATTAAATTCAAAAATATACTTTGCAAAGCTTTTATTTATCTCTTTTTTAAGTTCGTCTTTATTCTCGTATGTTCTCAATAGTCTATTTCTCCAAACTTGAATTTGGAACGTGCTTTATAAATTTTTTCCGATCCCCTCAAGTTCGTTCATGGAATCCTTGTTTTTTTCAAGTTCATCTCTGGCTGTTGCGTAATATGATTTTTTGAAAAGCATATCCCATGAAAGATATTTTGCCATACAGTCAAACTGCTTATCAATCAGCTCATACTGGATACTGTCTACGGGAGAACCGCCTACAACAATCGTGCCAACTTTTTTATTTTTTAACTGCAATCCACGGCAGTAGCACTTATCAATGATAAGTTTCAATTGTGCTGACATTCCCCACCAATAAACTGGTGTAGCAAAAAGAATCATATCTGCGGCAGCAATTTTATCAATTGTAGGATTTGTATCATCCTTATCGACACATCCCTTAGAGCATTGACAGACACCACATCCCTTGCATGGTGCAATGTTGAGTTTGTCAGGTTCAATGATTTCAATTTCATTCTTTTCTGATGCTCCTTTTATAAATGCATTGATTGCTGTCAGCGTGTTTCCTTTTCTGGCACTTCCATTAATGATTACAATTTTCATGCGTGTATCCTCCAACTTCCGATTTAGTGTCCTTTTATAACGGTTGCATCATCTCAAGAATGATTCCATCCGGGTCTCTGAAATAAAACGCTCTGCTTTCCCCAAATCCATCTGCCCTGAAATCGAAATACTGCGGTTCAGACAAGCACTCCACATGATTTTCGATAAGGGCTTTGTAGACAGAATCAATGTCATCCGTATAAAAGCATACTTCCGAGATAGATGTCGTAAACAAGTCTGATTGTTCTTTGTGGATTTTGCTGTCTACAAATTGAATCAATTCAACAGGCGGTGTTTCAATATTCTCAGAACCATTCAAATAAGCAACCCTTGCCTTACAATTTTTCTTTTGAAACATTTTATCTGTCTCTTCGCCAACCATCATGATTTCTCCTTGATATTTAAGTCCAAGTATATCTCTATAAAATGCAATTGATTTATCTAAATCTGAAACCGTCAATCCTACATGATATATTCTTCCAACCATTTACTATTCCTCCTTAACAAATGATAAATACCGATTTGCAAAACACATTCTTTTTTACATAGGCGCAGTATACCACATTTCCTGTGCCTATGCGATATCATTTAATGCTTATTCCGATATGAACTCATCTTCTCCACAGTGACCTCCGGATAAAAGTAAGTAAGAATCGTTGCTTTCGGAACTCCTGCGGCAAGTGCTTTTTTCACCTCTTCCTTCTGCTCCGGCGTATATGACCAGTGCAGCATTCGGTTAGTGATGTTCTTTCTTTGGTTATGAAGCTTAATGAACAATCTTCATTGAAAATATCTGCTGATAAGGATAACAGATTGCTTTTATTTAATGAATGTATTAAAAAAATCCGCTAAATTGCGGATTTTTTCTTTAATCTCTTGACCTATGTTTAAATTATACAGGAAGCTTTTCTGTATTTAAGAGGTGATACCCCATACATTTTCTTAAAGCTGCGTATAAAGTAGCTCACATTCTGATATCCACTGCACATTGCAACCTCAGTAACGGATGTTGCTGATTCCTCCAATAGCTGTCTGGCATGCTCCAGCCTGAGATGATTGATATACTGCGACAGAGTAATATGAAAATGCTCTTTAAAGTAGCGTGATATGTATTTTTCTGACAAATGAAACTGTGCACCAAATTCCTTCAGTGAAATTTCCCTTGTATAGTTTTGCTGAATATACGTTATCATTTCTTTTTCTATTGTGTTGGTGCCATTTGTGCCATTTTCCAGTATTAGATTATTGCTCCACATTTTCTGGATGAATTTGATGAGAGTTATTTTGGTTTCAAATTGCGCCTCTATATTTGCAGCATCTGTGTTTTCTGCGTTTTCCCCTGATATCTGTGCATTTATCTCTATCAGCCGCTCGCATATATCTGCTGCTGTATCATTTATCTGAGGACTAATCATAAGTCTGCCTCGTTTGAGAGGGGATAGGATTGATTTTTCCATGAGATCGTCCGTCTGAAATGATATATATTCAAGAGGAAACAAAAATGTGTAATAATCTGCATCTCCTGTCGGCGAGCCCATGAAATGCAGACTGCCCGGAGATACCACAAATGTATCCTTTGGGCTTCCTATATAGTTTTCACCTGATATGGTCACATGCAGCTTGCCCTGCTTTACATATATAATTTCCAGCTCATCATGCCAGTGTACCGGAATCTGGAATGCACGCTTTACATCACTGATATGATATTGACTGAACGGATTTTCCGGTGTGCCGTGTGGCCGGTTTTCTTTTAATTCAAAATACATTTTTCTACATATTCCTTAGTCTCTTTTAATTCCCATCCGGTTTGTTTGCTGTAATAATTACATATCAACTGTTCTATATTTTAACATATTGCATGCATAAGGTGTGCATTTTTTTATTTGTTCCCTAGGATTTAGTGAATCTACGCTGTGGTATGAGCAGTAACTTAGTAATAGATAAAGTGGAAATAGTACAATTTTCCCTTGAAATAATACAAGAATTATTTGTGATAATGTAATATATTGATACATGCAAGCTTCTCTTCTTTATATCTTCCTCTCCCTAATGAAGCTTATAACGAGAAGTTTGCTTTCATTCTGTTAATATCACAAGGTATACATACATTATAAATGAGGTAAAATCTATATGCAGGTTCAAAGAAAAACACTTACACAGCTTTCCATTCCAATATGCTTTGAAACACTTTTTTACATGCTGGCAGGCATGGTTGACACTCTTATGCTGTCATCCGTGAGCGACCAGGCGGTTGGTGCTGTCGGCACGGCAAATACATACATCTCCGTTTTCATCATCATGTTTGGTATCATCTCAAGCGGTATGGTTGCTGTCATGACGCAGAATATCGGTGCCGGAAAACCAGGTATAGCATATCAGGCAAGGCAGCTTGGACTTATATTTAACGCTGTAATAGGTGTGCTCATGGCTGTTTTTCTGACTGTTTTTTCCGGAAATATTCTCAAAATGGTCAGCATTGCACCGGCGCTTTTTGATTCGGCAAATACTTATCTGCGCATTGTTGGAGGTGCCTGCTTTTTAAATGCTCTCATACCGATTTATTCAAGCTACCTGAGAGTTTTCGGCTACACAAAGCAGTCACTTTGGGCATCAATTATTGGAAATGTCATTAACTTTATACTTAACGCTGTTTTTCTCTTTGTAATGCACTGGGGCGTTATGGGTGTTGCCACTGCAACGGTTATCTCACGTATTGTCAATCTGATTATTGTTGCCACAATGGGCGCTGTGCTCATCAAGGCAAAGAACAGTCCTGAGCGCATAGCTTCCGGAAAAATTCTCGGACAGATTATAAAGATTGGCTTTCCGTCTGCCTGTGAAACCGCACTTTACAATATCGCCATGACTCTTGTAGTGCGTTTCATGAACCAGATGGATGCTGACGGAATGAACGTCACAGCGCGTTCCTATGCCTCACAAATTGCTAACTTTTCGTACTGTATCGGTGCTGCCTTAGCTCAGGCAAATGCCATTCTGACCGGCTGGCATATCGGTGCAAAGGAGTATGACGAATGCGATAAGGGCACTCGCAAGGCCGCTATCTATGGTGTGATTACGGCATCCTGCCTTTCTATCACATTTGCGCTTTTGGGTAACTACATTGTGCGAATCTTCACGAATGACGTACAGATGATAAACCTAGTCACAAAGCTTCTCGCCATTGATGTTGTGCTGGAGCTTGGAAGAGTCACCAATCTGGTCTATGGTCAGGCACTGAAGACAAGCGGTGATGCCGTTTTCCCGGTTGTCATGGGTGCCGTTTTCATGTACCTTGCGGCGGTCGGCGGAACATACTTCTTCGGACTGCATCTGGGGCTTCTCGCAGTCGGTGCTTACATCGGACTCGCAAGTGACGAGTGCATCAGGGCTGTCGGCATGGTGCTGCGCTGGAATAGCGGAAAGTGGAAGAACAAGGGACTGGTTGATTAGAATATTCGGTGCTTTGTGCCGTGTTTCGATTTTTAAGCCGATTCAAAAGTCAAGTTCCTCTTAAAAATTAAATGTTTCTGGGTCAGAACCGTGTTTTTCGTTCTTGTTAAGCTCATTTATGGCATTCATATCACCCTCAGACAATTCAAAATCAAACACTTCAAAATTAGAAATAATTCTTTCCTGATGCGTTGACTTTGGAAGTACAATTATTCCTCTCTGAAGCTCCCATCTTAAAACAATCTGTGCAGGTGTCTTACCATACTTGTCAGCCAGTGCAATAATCACCTCATTTTCAAGTGTTCCTGCTCCGTTGCCTCCAAGTGGGCTGTAGGCTTCTATTGCAATACCATTCTTCTTAGCATATTCAACATTTTCAATATTAGCGTAATAAGGATGAATCTCAATCTGGTTAACCGCTGGTACAACTGTCCAGTTTTCACTGAGAGTCTCAAGATGGTGAACATTGAAGTTACTTACACCGATTGCCTTGATTTTGCCAGCCTTGTACAGGTCCTCCATATCTGCCCACGCCTTCTCATAACCGTTAGCTGGCCAGTGAATAAGATACAAGTCTATGTAATCAAGTCCCATGTCTTCCAAGCTCTGTAAAAATGCTTCTTTAGTTCTTCCCTGTCTAATATCCTCATTCCAAAGCTTAGTTGTAACAAATATATCCCTTCTGTCAATGCCACTCATACGTATGCCTTCGCCTACGCTTTTTTCATTGCCGTAAACCTTAGCTGTATCAATATGTCTGTATCCAGCCTCAATCGCCCATTTTACTGCATTAGCTGTATCAGCTCCGTCTGGTGTTCTAAAAACACCAAGACCTATCTGTGGAATTTTAACTCCATTATTTAATGTAATATAATTCATATAATTCAAATCTCCTTTATCTGTTTTCTTTCATTTTACACCATGTAAACGTTCAATTTCAATTATAGTATTGAGTCCTCTTACCTCAAAATTGATATGAAAAAATAGGACTTAAATCATTCAAGCCCTTGTTTTATAAGGTTTCTCTTGATTTAGTCCTATTTTAACGTATGCCCCTTTTATAATTAAAGGATATCTGTGAGCATTATTTTTCCATTCATTTAAAAATAAATCTGCTTATCTGGTTAAATATCCAATATAATTAACCTCCATATATTTTATGGTTATATTATACACCGTTTTACACTTTTATGAGGAAATCCATAATTATACTCTTAGCATTCTGTATCCTATACCAATATGCGTCTGTATATACTGCGGGGAATTGACATCTTTTTCAATTTTCTTTCTTAATGTTGCCATGAATACTCTAAGTGATGCCAGATCATTTTCCCATGAACTGCCCCATATATTCTTAGTAATATAAGTGTATGTCAGCACTCTTCCGACATTTCTTGATAATAATATGAGAAGCTTATATTCAATAGGTGTAAGATGCAGCTCTTCTCCATTCAGATATGCACAGCCAGCCGCATAATCAATTTTTAAATCTCCATTCTCAAATACACTTTTATTCTGAGTCATATCCGTCTGCATAAGCGACAGTCTTCTTACTGTTACGCGTAATCTTGCAAGAAGCTCATCTACTGAAAATGGCTTTGTAAGATAATCGTCTGCCCCTGCATCAAGTGCCTCTATCTTATCCGCATCTTCAGTTCTTGCGCTTATAACAATTATTGGTGTATTAGTCCATGTTCTTATCTTTTTAATAACTTCCACCCCATCTATATCAGGAAGTCCTAAGTCTAGCAGAATTATATCAGGATTATGTGATGCAGTCTGTGAAATAGCACTCTCTCCATTCACAGCAGTTAAATACCTGTAATTATTAGTTTTTAATGTTGTTGTTATGAGATTTCTTATTGGTGAATCATCCTCAACTACAAGAATCTGTGTTTTATTCATTTAAATGTACCTCACTTAACTGCAGCTTGAATTCAAAAATGCATCCATGTGGTGTATTATCCCTTAATTCCAGTTCACTTCCATGTGCATTTATAATAGTTTTACATAAAGATAACCCAAGTCCGAGACTTCTTCTGTTATCTGCAATTTCATTGTTACAGGTGAAAAATGTATCAAATACATTTTCTTTCATGTCATCAGGTATTCCCGCGCCATTATCTTCAATGGATATAATTACATATCTGCCTTCTTTTCTTGCTTTAATATATATATCAGAGCCTTCCTGTGTATACTTTATCGCATTATCGACTATATTAATAATAACCTGTATTATAAGTCTGGCGTCCATTTTCACAAGAAGCAGTTCTTTGCCGCAATCCACATGTATTTTATGTTCACAGCTTTTTCTGTTGATATGTTTTAACGCTTCAGCAATAACTTCATCTATCAGCTGGTCAGACATATTAAGAGTTACTGTTCCATCCTCAAATCTTGTTACAAACAATATATTCTCTACAAGACTGATTAACCATTCTGAATCATCATATATATCTGTAAATATCTGCTCTCTCGTATCATTATCAAGCTTATCATAATTATACATAAGATTATTGGCATTACCTGATATTGACGTGAGTGGTGTTCTTAAATCGTGTGAAATCGTCCTTAAAAGATTAGCCCTTAACTGTAGTGTCTTTTCCCTGTAAGCAGCCTGTTCTGACATACGAACATGTTTTTTCAGTTTAGATGCCAGAGTTCCTGTAAGCATTGACGCAGCAAGCATAATAACACATGTGAGCGGATATCCTGTGTCATATGTATGAAAAGTAAATCTTGGTTCTGTCAGGAAGAAATTCATCAGAACAACACTTACAAGCGAACCCGCCACACTCCAGATATATCCATTAGTGAATATCGAAAGCAAAAGCACACACAGAAGATATACCATAGTAACATTTGATTCTGTAAATCCAATATATATAAGCAGCATTCCAATTAATGTTGCAATGCTTAAATAGCCTATTGTTATTAAGAATTCTTTTACAAGTTTTTTCAATGTCTTTTCCGTTATAATTACCACCTTATTTTATTTTGTATATAATAACACATTTTCAATTTAATATCTCTTTTTTTCGTTATCATCACTTTCATTCAATACAGCATTCATTGTATCTTTGTCATTGGTTCTTCTTGTTCTGTTCATAAATCCGTCTATTTTATTCATAACATACCATCCTGCTGCCATAAATAATAATATCACAACTATCAGTATTATTATAATTAATCCCGTCTTCATGCTCATGCCCCCTAATCTTAAACCTTAAAGCATTTTTTCAGATTTTTATAATCTCCTAACACAAGTAATGTAATATCTTCTGTAAGTACAATATCTGGTTCAACATTTACATTTATTGAGTCATTATGCTTTATAGCCATTATGTTTACTCCATATTTTTTTCTTATATCAAGTTCAATAATACTTTTTCCTAACCACGACTCAGGAACTTCCACTTCAAGAATTGCATGAGTATTATCCAGTTGTATTAAATCAAGAATATGGTCCGCAGTGTAGCGTACTGCAGCCCACTTTGCTTCGTGTTTTTCAGGATATACAACCGCATCTGCACCATTACGCAGCAGGAATTTTTCCTGTACATCCCGCTCAGCTCTTGATACCACATATCTGGCTCCAAGTTCCTTTAACAGTGATGTTGTTTCCAGCGAATTCTGAAAACTGTCACCAATTGTCACCATACACACATCAAAATTTCCAACACCTAATGATTTTAAAAATTCAGCATTCGTGCTGTCTCCAATCTGTGCATTTGTGACTATATTCATAACATCGTTAATTCTGTTCTCATCAGTATCAACTGCCATCACCTGATGTCCAAGCTGATTAAGCTGCATAGCCATATGTTTTCCAAATCTTCCGGCTCCTATAAGTAATACATTCTTTTTCATATTGTACTCCTATCCTATATTAATCTTTTCTTCAGGAAATTTTGAATAGCTGTTTCCATTTCCAGAAAAAGCAGCATATATTAAAGTAAGACCGCCAACTCTGCCCATAAACATAAGAATAATAAGAACAATTCTTGATAATATTCCAAGCTGTGGAGTAATACCTAATGTCAATCCGACCGTACCTACTGCTGATGCTGTTTCAAAAAGACATTTTCCTAATGAAATTCCATCTGTGACATTTATAATAAATGCGCCTGTAACAAATAATGTAATGTACATCATAGCTATCGTAGCTGCATTTTTAACTGTATCGTTATCTATTCTTCTTTCAAAAAAATGAATATTCTTATTTCTCTTAAATGTTGCAACCATGTTTCCCATAAGAACTGCAAATGTAGTTGTTTTCATACCACCTGCTGTTGAACCTGGTGAACCACCTATAAGCATAAGAATTATCATAATCATTACAGATGCCTGTTTCATTGCATTAAGGTCAACCGTGTTAAATCCCGCAGTCCTTAATGTAACTGATTGAAAAAGTGCCTTAAATACAGGCATTTTCTCGTTTCCAGTCATCATATCATTTATCATAAATATAATTGCAGGTACTGTTATAAGAACGGCTGTTGTAACAATTATTAATTTGCTCTGCATCTTATATCTTTTAAAATGATACTTATTATTCTTAATATCTTCCCACGTAACAAATCCAATTCCACCTATCACAATAAGAAGCATCAATGTAATATTAATAACAGGATTACAGGCATATGTCGTCATTGAAGCAAATTGATTATCCGCTGTTCCTAGCACATCAAATCCTGCATTACAAAATGCTGATATTGAATGAAATATTGCAAACCAGATTCCTTTCAATCCATAATCCTTGCAGAATACCGGCATCATAAGCAATGCTCCTGATAATTCTATAATGAATGTTCCTTTTAATATAAATCCGGTAAGCCTGACGACTCCGCCAACCACTGGTGCTGATACAGATTCCTGCATAAAGCTTCTCTGCATTAAAGATACTTTCTTTCCTGACAATAAAGAAAATGCAACAGCAACAGTAATTACGCCAAGCCCTCCTATCTGTATAAGCGTAATTATTACAAGCTGTCCAAATAAAGACCAGTAGCTTCCTGTATCCAGTACTACTAATCCGGTAACGCATACCGCTGATGTAGATGTAAATAATGCATCACCAAACGGTGTTACACAGCCACTGGCTGATGAAACCGGCAGCATAAGAAGCAATGCTCCTAATATGATTAATCCACCAAATCCAATTGTTATAACCCGGAATGATGACAAATGTTTTCTTATCCTGTTGTCAAACATAAAAAATTCCCCTTTTCTAACATAATTGAAATCTACCAGAATTATGTTAAAAAAGGGGTTAAGCATTTTTATATGATATTAAGATTATATTAAGATTATTATCTCTCCCGAATCATGATAATCAGAAGATAAGCTGCTCCGAATACAACTATGCTTCCAGCCATAATTAAATACATCTGTGGCACGCCAACAACATGTCCCCTGAATACAGGATTACAGTCGAGAGTGTTCCTTATGACTGTGACCGCTTCTGACGGAAGCCCTGTGTCTGCCATCTCTTTATACACTCCATTGAGCATGTGGTTCTTAACCAGGGAAGTTCCGTATGTACCCGGAAGGTAGGACAATGCTTTCTGCAGCCCTGAACTAAAATTAGATATCGGCATGTATGCACCACACACAAATCCATACCCTGCACTTACGATTGTTCCAACCGCCGACAACTGCCCCTGCGTCTTTAGCGGATAGCTTACAATGCTTGAAAGCGTGCTTCCAAATAACACCAGCAGAATCATATCCAATATAACAAATATTACATCTGACGCACTCATATACCAGCCCATCTTCAATATGTAAAGCAGGCATAATGCAAGTGCTGTGCCATTAACCATAAGCGAATTAAGTACTGTTGATAAGAAATATCCTATATAAATCTTTGTTTTGCTTACAGGCGAAACATCAAAATCTTTTCTTGCTCCGCTGGCTCTGTCCTGAACCATCGTAAGATTGACGCAGAATGTAACAGTTACACAGCTTACTGCAAGAAGTGCCGCAGCTAACTGTGCTGCCACTGTGCCGTCAATTATTTTGTCTGGTAAATCAATCATGTCCTTAGTTGCAGAAACAAAAGAATCTTTGTATACATTTGCTAAAAATGTTGCGTACAAAACAATAAGAATTACCGGAGTTATCATTGATGAAAACAACATTCCTTTGTCCTTAAAAAAGAGTTTTCTGTTTCTGCTTACAAGTGCGGTTATCTCTTTCATCACTGACCACCTCCCAATATTTTCCCAGTCACAGCAAGAAATACATCATCCATACCGCCTTTTACAACTTCATAATCACGGAATATCTCCTGATGTTTCACAATCATTTTCGTAGCTTCAAGTGTGTTCTTAACCTGAATCCTGTAACCATCACGGATTGCTTTGTACTCTGTTTCCAAAGCTTTAATCTCATCCTCTGTAACTCCATACAAAGATATCGTATCATGAACATATTCATTCTTTAATTCCAAAGGAGTTCCCTCTGCCACGATGCTTCCCTTATCAAGAATCACAATATACCCGGCACTTGCCGCCTCCTCCATGTAATGAGTTGTAAGGAATACCGTCATGTTCTCCTCTGTACGAAGTCTCTCAATAACATTCCATATAAGAAGCCTTGTCTGCGGGTCAAGTCCCGTCGTCGGCTCATCAAGAATCAGTATCTCCGGTCTGTGAATCAGCGCCCTTGCAATATCAATTCTTCTTCTCTGTCCGCCTGACAGCTTACCAACCGGTCTGTTAATGTAATCCCCGAAATCAAGTATCTCCACCAGTTCTGCCAGTCTTTTTTCGAATGAATTTCCAGTAATTCCATACAACGCTGCCCTGCTTTTAAGATTCTCCTTAACTGTAAGAGGTTTATCAAGAACACTGTCCTGAAACACAACTCCCAGCAGCCTCTTTGTTTCACTGCCTGCCCTGTCTGCTTCTTTATCCTTAATCCACACATTTCCGCTGTCCTTGCGTAACTGCCCGCATATAATAGAAATCGTTGTGCTTTTTCCAGCACCATTTACGCCTAAAAATGCGAACAATTCTCCCTTCTTTACGCGGAAACTTAAGTCATTAACTGCCTTCACATCGCCAAAACATTTATTCAGATGTTCTATCTTAATAATATCCGACATACGCCCCTCCTTATTGAGAATTACTTCATGTATTTATTAATCCATTTTACCACATCCAGCATGCCAAGTTGCATTCAGACAAAAAAGACACAAATCAATGTACTTTGTGCCTTAAAAATCATATTAGTTTCATAACATTTTTAGAATATATCCAGCATATTATCCAGATATATATCTTCTCTCACATGTATCTGGTACTCCGGCTTTATCATGTAATACAATAGGAATTCCAACACCAGTGCGCTCCCAAGTCCCCGTCCTTCAATCTTAAAATTGGAAAATCCCATTGGCATATATGTATTCCTTATATCATCAACACTGATAAATGCCGGATTCTCCATTGCCTTAGAAAACCGGTATCCACTCTGTGAATCCGGTGCAACGCATACATGATCTGGACAGTCCTCACCAAGATTCTGACGGCTCACAATCTCATAACAGTTCTTTCTGTCGTAACACCCGAACCAGCAGCACTCATTACACAGGAATTCCACCTTATCCTTTTCTTTATCTGTAAGCTTCACCAGCTTGTCAAATACTTTATTCAGCCTGAAATCCGGCACTACATACTGGAAATCTTCTCTTTTTACTTCATTCAGAAAATCATTAAAATCCGTCAGCACCTTCGTTGTCGATGAGACAAGATAAAGATTCGGATAATGCTTCTTGATATACCTGGCAAGAATGTCCGAATGTACAATCACGCCATTGCTAATTTCCTCGCTGTCATTAAGTGCCTTACATAACGCATTACATTTTTCATCAGCCAAATGTTCTTCGCGAAGCAGTGAATTGCTGAATGTCAGCCTTGCTGATATCCCATACTCGCTCATCAGATTCATGACTTTCTGTTCACTTTTTTCGCCCGAACCGATTCGTCCGCCTCCCCAGATACAGTCTGCAGGCGCACCATATATTGAACCAATCTCGCACCAGTCATAGAAATACTCTCTGTGCTCCCGATATACCGGCAAAAATGCTTCATACAACTCATAGAATTCAAACAGCCCCGGAAGATGGTAATACGCCTTCTTTGTACTATTCATATAATGTATCTCCCTTCCTGCCGTCTACAACCCCATAATTTCATATACATACTTCATATCCATATTTTCACGGATTGCATCTGCCAGCTTGTCATACTCTCTCTGCTTATATTCTTCAAAACTCATGTCTGAACCGCCGTGTGTCGCAATCCCACATCTTTTACCAAGCATATTTATAAAACCGTCACAGAATTCTTTCTCATCAAATATTCCGTGAAGATAAGTTCCTGCCACATTCCCACAGACACATCCATCCATATATTCCGTTCCATCGACAGTATTATATATTCTTGCAAGTGCCTGTGCCTGTCCTTCACCCACAGTACTCTCTCCCATATGAATTTCATATCCGGCACATTTTTTCTCTCCAAGCATCTCCCACATTCCTGACTGGCTGCAGATTGTTCCTCTTGCTCTTGTACGGTGCTTAGACAGTGTAAATGTAGTTGTAACCGGCAAAAGACCTATTCCCGGAATAACCTCACCGGTTTCTGCATTACATGAATCATCAATAACATTTCCTAACATCTGGTAACCACCACATATTCCAAATACAGGTATCTCCTGCCTTGCACATTTTATAATCTGTGCTTCAATTCCATTCTTACGCAGCCATTTCAGATCATTAATTGTATTCTTGCTTCCCGGAAGAATTATAAGATTGGGATTTCCTATCTGTTCTGCCTTATCGACATATCTTAAATTAACCTCCGGCAGCCTTTCGAGTGCATTAAAATCTGTAAAATTCGAAATATGAGGCAGTCTTATTACAACTATATCCAGCTTTTCCCCTGAAACATCTGAGTCCGATGTTTCAAGCCTTGAAGCAAGGCTGTCTTCATCTTCAATATCAAGCCTTACATAAGGAATTACCCCGGCAACAGGAATCGGACATATGTCATATAACTGTTTTATACCTGGCTCAAGTATCTTCCTGTCTCCACGGAACTTATTCATGACCAGACCTTTTACGCGCCTGCGTTCCTTTTCTTCAAGAAGCATGATTGTTCCAACAAGCTGCGCAAACACGCCACCACGGTCAATATCTCCAACAAGAAGCACCGGTGCATCTACAAGCTCCGCCATTCCCATATTAACAATATCATCTTTCTTAAGATTAATCTCTGCCGGACTTCCTGCGCCCTCAAGTACTATCACATCATATTTTCTGTCAAGAGTGTCATAGGCTTTTAATATGTCCGGAATCAGTTTCTTTTTATATTGGAAATATTCTTTAGCCGGCATATTTTTAAGCGGTGTTCCGTTTACAATAACCTGTGAACCCACATCGCTTGTCGGCTTTAACAATATGGGATTCATTTCTACACATGGTGCTATTCCTGCCGCTTCTGCCTGCATAACCTGTGCTCTTCCCATTTCCAGACCATCCGCTGTTATGTATGAATTCAATGCCATATTCTGTGATTTAAAAGGTGCTGCATTATACCCGTCCTGCTTCAGCACTCTTAATATTCCTGCCGTTATAATGCTCTTTCCTGCATTAGACATTGTTCCCTGAATCATAAGATTCTTTGCCATAATCACTGCACCCTGCCTTTCTTTTACACTTCCAGTATCTGTCTCATATTATTAATAAGAACTTCATTATCCGCATGCTGCTTTACTGCTATACGGTAGCAGTCAGCCGGCATATTATGATAACTCCCACATGACCGTATAAGTATCCCATGCTTTAATAATTCTTCCTGTATCATGCATCCTGCTTTACTTTGTGGCAGTCTGAATGTTAAATAATCTGCCTGTGACGGATAAACAATACATTTCATATCTGATAATTCATTGAAAAGAAACTGCCGTTCCCTCTGAATAAGTTCATGCGTATACTTCTCATAATCTTTATCCGCAAATGCCGCAATTCCTGCACGCTGTGCCACAGACGACACATTCCATTCCGGAAGCTGTAATGAAACCCTGTTAATTAATTCTGTATTGGCACTCATCATATATCCTAATCGAATTCCCGCCATTGCATAAAACTTTGTAAATGCATTTATAATCACAAGATTATCATAATCATCCAGAAATCTTTTACAGCTTATAATTTCATACTGCGGATTAAACCTTAAAAAGCACTCATCAGCTACAACTACAATGTTCCTGTCCCTGCATATATCAAGTATATTAACAAGAATATCTTCAGGTATAAGGTTTCCTGTAGGATTATTGGGATTACATATAAAACACATCTGGATATCCATATCCTTAAGCTGACTGCATGCATCTGCATAACCAAATCCATTCTTTTCATCAAGTTTGTAATATTCAGTTTCTGCACCATACGCACTGACAGCGCGTTCATACCCCGAAAAAGATGGGGCTGCAACTGCACATTTATAAGGTTTTTCTGCCCTAACCACAGCCATTATAAGTTCAGAAGCACCATTTCCACACAGTATTCTTTCTGCCTGTACCCTCTCCTTACCGGCAACTGCCTCTCTTAACGCCGTATACCTGATATCAGGATATGTCTCATATCCGCTCATATTATTAAGAATTGCGTCCTGCACTCCATCCGGCATTCCAAGCGGATTAATATTAACCGAAAAATCAAGTGACACTTCCTTGTCATAGGTATTACCGCCATGTATCTGTTTTTCCATAAATGATAACCTTTCGTCTGATCAACAGAAATAACACATCACTGCACTTCTTATAATGAGCACAATAATAATCACAATAAATGCGGTGATGTACAATAAAATATTACTTCTTTTTATATCTTCAATTTCCAGCTCCCGGATTGAATCTCCAATCTGCGGCTTATGTACAAGTTTACCAAAATAATAGTTGTCTCCTGACAGCGAAACCTTCAATGCTCCTGCACATGCCGATTCTGTCTGTGCAGAATTAGGACTGCTGTGTTTCATTCTGTCCCTTAAAAAAATCTTCCATGCATTGCCCATGCTGTAATGTGATAAATCTTTATTCCTTCCCATACACTTTTCTGCAAGCTGTGCAATTCCGGCAGCTGCAACCATAAGACATCCGCCTGCTCTTGCAGGAATAAGGTTCACAACATCATCCATTTTAGCTGCAAATCTTCCGAAATGCAGATATTTATCATTCTTATAGCCAATCATTGAATCCATAGTATTAACTGCCTTATATACGAAGCCCCCGACAGCACCGAAAAACATCATGTAAAACAATGGCGCAACAACACCATCTGATGTATTTTCCGCAACCGTCTCAACAGCCGCACGCGTAATACCATGTTCACCAAGCTGGCTGGTATCTCTTCCGACAATCATTGATACAGCCTGTCTTGCCTGTGGAATCCCTTCATTTTTCAAAGCATAATATACTTTCATGCTCTCTGTTTTTAGTGATTTCACAGCAAGAATCTGATAGCACATAATTGTTTCTACTACACATCCAAGCACTATATTAATATAATAGCAGACTGCAAGTATTCCCGCTGTAACAATACCTGTTATTAATGGTGTTAAAACTGCCAGAACTATGCCTCTTTTATATTTCTTTGCTTGTGAATAATCTTCTTTTAACAAAATGCTTTCCAGCCATGAAATCAGTTTTCCTATAAGGCGTACCGGGTGATACAGCCAGTGCGGATCTCCAATAATCAGATCAAGCACATATCCACATGCAATTGCTATAGTCTGACATGTAAATATACATGTAAAAATATTATTATTCATTATTTCTCCGTAATCTTTTTTATTGTACTTATATGTCCTTCCTCAGTAACATCGCAGATATATCCATCCCCATTGCCACAATGATAATCATAATAATCTCCACCATAAATTTCTGACAAAACCGCCATTATAGTTCCTCCATGAACAACACATGCAGCCGTTCCCACCCCTGATTCCATGCACTCATTAACAACCTTGTTCCACGCATGGACACATCTTGTCCTGAAATCAGCTATATCTTCTCCCTGCGGAAAAGGTATTGTTCCATTACTGTCAATCCATTTCTGGTAATACTCATCGCCCGTCAGTTCTTTATAATTCTTTCCCTCGAATTTACCAAAGTCACATTCCCTGAAATCCTGCACAATTATCTGCTTCATGTCAGGATATATAAATGCTGCTGTCTGACTACATCTTTTTAAAGGACTTACATATAATGCCTGTACCTTCGGATAACATCCGGCACTCATATACTCGTGTATCTGTGCCGTTCCTGTATCACACAATGGTTCATCCGTAGTTCCTATATATCTCTTTTCAATGTTTCCTGCTGTTGCTCCATGTCTGATTAATACAATCTCCATATTCCTTACTGTCCGCCTTTCAGACACTGTCCTATTCCACAGATTACTCTTTCCACATGCACAGCCTTCTTAACTGCACTGCAAAGTACGCGTCCGACTGCTTCCCTGTATATTCTGTCCTCTTTTTCTAACGGAACTATTCCGCTTCCAACTTCATCACATATTATAATAATCTCCGGATTGATATCATACAGACTGTCTATCAGAGTATCTGTTGATTTTCCTTCTTTAACATATCTTTTTATAAGCAGATGCATATGATTTAATATTTCAGCATTTCCCAGGTCTTCAATATTACAATCTGCCCCATCTGCCACAACAGACATATTTTTCTTACTACATACATAATCAAGCTTTCCCTGATAAGCCCCACCAAAATATACTTCCATATTATCTCCATTCTGCTGGCTAAATTAATGTAATTACTGCAATTGCAGCCGTCATGCACAACTCGCTCACACAAAGCAGATAGCCCGCAAGGTCACCTGTTACCCCGCCAAACTGCTTATATGCCATATGCCTGTAATAGAGTAAAACAAGGAATGCTATAATGACAACAACTATTGCTGTGATAATACTGCACATGCACATACATGAAACACACAATACAAGCTGTATTACAAGCATTATATTTACCCGCTTTGTGGCTGTAACACTTGTAAATGTATGAAGCATTCCGTTATTTCTTGCACCGCGGAAATTAACTGCTGCCAGTCCGCTGATAATTCTCGACAGATAAAAAGTAAATACCATAATAATAATCTGCATATTTCCCGCCTTCTGTACAACAATAAATGCAGCAGCAAAATACAGCACATAATAAACCAGAAGTTTAATAACTGCAAATGCACCAATATGCGAATCCTTTAATATTGCCAGTTTCTTCTCCCTGTCACCATATGAATTAAGTGCATCACATGTATCCATATAACCGTCAACATGAATTCCCCCTGTTATAATAACCGGCAGTATAATAAGTACCAAAGTCCTGCTTATATCCGGCACATATAAAATTTCCCCGGCATATATCCATCCATAAGCCAAAGCTCCAGTTATAAGTCCAATCAGCGGAAAGAATCCCATTACATATTTCATGTCTTTTTCATCTAATTCAAGATGTGGCATTGGTATTTTGGAATACATTGAAAATGCAATCACCAGTGATTTAATTATCGACATCGCCAATATCCCCCTTTAAAAATACAGGAATTGAATATACAACTTCTACAACTGCATCTGCTGCTCTGGAAAGCCTCACATTAATCTCCCCAAGCCGCCTGATATAATCAGTTGTACCAGCATCATATTCACATCCGTCTGAAAATACTTCATTTGTTACAATAACAAGATGCCTGCATCCTGAATACAGTTTCATACAGCCATCAAATATATCATCTGGTTTTCCGGCTTCTCCAAAACATTCGTTGGCAAGAAGGTTAGACATGCATTCAACTAATACCACCGGTCTTTCTTCTTTATCACAGCAATCCAATGCACTGCCTATATTCTGATACTGCTCTATCGTTTCAAAGCCTTTTCCCTCACGCTGCCTTTTATGCTTTTCAATTCTTATTCTGCCTTCCTCTCCGAAAGGCTGCATGGTTGCCACATAATATTTTTTATTATCTCCGGCAAGCCGGCAGCATATCTGTTCAGCATATTCTGACTTGCCGCTGCCGCTTACCCCTGTAATTATAATCAACATTTTCCATAATCCTCATATGCAGCTATCTGTATATCGTCAAATGTAGTATTTTCCCTGTACACCTGCAAAGCCATGTCAAGAAGCGGAAACATCATAACTGCCCCTGTTCCTTCGCCTAACGCAAGCTCTGCATGAATAACAGCTTTCTTTCCCAGACTGTCAAGAAGTACTTTCATTGCCGGTTCTTTTCCCTGATGCGATACAATAATGTAATCATTAATCTCCGGCTGCAGCTTCACAGCAATAAGTGCCGCAACCGTCGCGATAACACCATCAGCAACAACTGGTATCCCATACACTGCTCCTCCGATATACACTCCCACAAGTCCTGCTATATCAAGTCCGCCTATACTCTGTAAAAGTTTCAATGGATTATCTGCGTATCTGCCATACATTTCTTTAGCCTTTGCAATGACTTCCACTTTCCTTTTAAGCCCTGAATCATCAAGTCCTGCACCTCTTCCGGTAACAGCTTCCGGCTCAAGGTTTAATAATATACTTGCAAGTGCTGTACTCGTAGTTGTATTGCCAATCCCCATCTCTCCTGTGGCAAGAATGTTATATCCTTGTTCACTGCACCATTCTACCTGCTTAATTCCTTCGTGGACTGCCTGTATAAGCTGTTCCTGTGACATTGCAGGTTCTTTAAGGAAATTTCTCGTACCTGTCATAACACGCCTGTTTACAAGATCTTTATAAGTTCCTACATCTGTTCCATCTGCAAGTTTATCTGCTGCAATACCTATATTCACAGGAATCACATCTGTTTTACTGCAAGCTGCCATTCTGCATACACTCGATATTCCATCCGCCATATTGCAGCTTACAACTGCGGTCACATCCTGTCCTGTCTGTGTAATTCCCTCTTCAACTATTCCGTTATCTGCACACATTACAATAACAGCCCTTTTGTCTATATGTACATCCACTGTATTCTGGATTCCTGCTATCTGTGTTATTATTTCTTCCATAAGCCCAAGACCATGTAATGGCTTTGCTATTCCATTCCAGTGAGCTTTTGCTTTCATCACAGCGTCTCTATTAATACCTTTTATCTTATCCAGCTCCGGAATAAGTTCTGCTTCCTGTCTGCTGTTCTTCTTATACTTCATGCATGCATCCATGAATCTTTCTGCTACATTTTCATTACCATAAAAATAAATGTGTGGAAATCCGGCATATAAAGTATCACTTCCGTAACCGGCAGAAGCTGTGCTGTTATCAGAAGCCTTTATGACTTCATAATCACTACCCGGACAATCACTGTTCCAGTAATGAAATTCATGTGCACGGAAGCTTTGATTTTTATCTGCAAGCATTGTATTTTTTACAGACTTAACGCTCATGTACCCGAAACGCTGTAATTTCCCGGCATTATACCCTGTCCCTCTGATAATTCCTGCCATTGGATATTTTTCTTTATCCGGAGTTTCAAGATACTCATGCAGATATAGAAACCCGCCACACTCAGCTATACACGGAAGACCTGACTGTATCCTGCCAGCAATATCCTTTCGCATTGATATATTTTCTGACAGTTCTTCTGCATGAAGCTCAGGATATCCTCCATATAACAATAATCCGTCTATATTCTCAGGAAGAATGCTGTCTTTAAGAGGGCTGAAATATGTAAGTTCACATCCACTCTGTCTTAAATAATCAAGGTTATCTTCATAAAGAAAACAGAATGCTTCATCCTTTGCAACTGCTATTCTTAGATTTCTCTTTTTCTTTTCTTTGTAATGTATTTCATTCTCTGAGGCATTTTCTGCAATCTTAAGAATCCCGTCTATATCCAGTGTTTCTTTCATCTGACTTGCAATACAGGTGACTTTTTCCTGAAAATGTTCAACCTCTGCCGATGTAACAAGTCCAAGATGACGGCTTTCAAGAACGGCCTCCTTCTTATATGGCAGATAGCCTAATGGTTCTATCCCCATCTCTTTAACCATCTGTGCAGCATCTTTATATAATCTGGATGATAAATTATTAAATATCACACCTCTGATATGACTATCTTTTTCATATCCTGTATATCCTTTTATGACTGCACCTATTGAATTACTCATCCCACGGCAGTTTACTATAAGTATAACCGGTGTATCCGTAATGCCTGCTATATCATAGGAGCTTCCCTTCGTGCCAAAGCCCTGGCCGTCAAAGTATCCCATAACGCCCTCAACTATGGTTATATCACTCTCACATTCTTTGCGTGCAAGCAGATATTTTATTGTCTCATCATCACAGAACCAGCTGTCAAGATTGCCTGTACGCATATTCAGTACACGAGAATGAAACATAGAATCAATATAATCAGGTCCGCATTTTAATGCTGATGTCTTAAGTCCCATATCTTTAAAGCACTGGCATAAACCACAGACAATTGTTGTTTTGCCACACCCACTGCCTGTTCCGGCTATCATTATACGACTCATTGCATTCTCCTTCCCTCTATAATAAATACTGGATTATTTGCAGACATCATATGATATCTGCCTGTTTTCTTTATCTGTGTTACAGCAATCTGGACTATATCAAGTACGCTCATATTATTCTTTTCCATTAATGAAATCATATCCTGTAGTGTTTCTAAAGTTACTGCTGTAGCCACAACATGGACATTGGGATTTTTTCTAAGAATACTGTCAAAAATGTATTCTGATTCACCGCCACTTCCACCAATAAACACTTCATCCGGCACTGGAAGATTATCAATTACATCTGCTGCATTGCCATGTATAATCTCTATGTTATTAAGTCCGAATTTCTCTGCATTACGGGCAATAAGACTGCATCCTTCTTCTGTTCTCTCAACCGCATATACAGTTCCGTATGGTGCATGCAGTGCAAGCTCTACCGAAACAGAACCTGTTCCTGCGCCTATATCATACACACATGAATTCTTTCTGACTGCCATACGGCTGATTACACCTGCCCGTATTTCCCTCTTAGTCATTGGCACATCTGAACGGATAAAATAACTGTCAGGAATTCCTGTTATAGTAAATGTATGTGAATAATCATTGTATACTGCCATTACAGTAAGCCCTGCTGACTCATATTCTGTAAATTCTGACACTTCACCACTGGATATCTTTTCATTTTCATATGAAAGATTTTCCCCTATCCAGACATGTGCCTTTGAAAGCCCCACACTCTGAAGCTGCTTACATATCTGTGATACATTTCCCTGTGTCAGAAAATATGTCATCTCATTCTGTAAAACTACAGGTATGTAACTCTGTTTTTTTCCATGCACACTTACAAATGCCGCATTTTCCCAAGGTTTTCCAATTCTTGCGGCAAAATATATTACAGAAGATATTCCAGGCAGGATACGGTATTCATATTTTCCTTCAAGCGCATCTGCAAGCTTTCTTGTTCCACTGTAAAATCCGGTATCACCAGACATAAGCACAACATATTCTTGTGCCTCTTCCTGCTCGATAATACTTACTATATTATCTGCTGTTACAGCATAAAATGTCTTTTTATCCGGATATTCCTCTATCAACCGCTTTGAGCCTATTATAATTTCTGCATTATCAATTGCAGCTTTTACTTCCTCTGTAATGCAGCTTTTACTGCCCGGTCCCATTCCAGCTATAATTACCCTTTTCATTACTCACCCCATCTTAACCTGTTAACACTGTGAATCAATATTTTCTTCAAGATACGCTATAATTTCCGAAAGATTCTTACCACCATTTTCCAATGGCCGCCTTATTACAATGCAGTCAGTTCCTGTATTTAGTGTGGCAGATATTTTTTCTTCATATCCACCATTATTTCCTGATTCTTTTGTAACAAGTACCCCGATATTAAACTGCCTTATTACTGCTTCGTTTAATTCCTGTGAAAATGGTCCCTGCATTCCAATTAAATGTGCCGGCATAATCCCTGCCTGTATTGCACTTTCCATCATCTGTGGATTCGGCAGAAGGCGAAGATACAGCCTGTCTTTAAAATCCTTAATATAGACATACTCAGGTATGTTCTTGCTTCCTGTCGTCATAAGAACATTTTTATGAATGAATCTGTCGTCATTCAGCAGTCTGACTGCATCCTTCATTGTTTCAGTATATATGATATTATCTGCATTATTACCAGCTTTTTCTGTATTCTCTTCTCTTAATACTCTGACATAAAAAATGTTCCTGCTGTCACATGCCTCTTTTATATTGTGGGTAACCTGTGTAGCATACGGATGTGTTGCATCAATAACTATGTCAGGAAGAATTACACTTATCTCATCAGACATCTGCCCCTCATCCATTTTCCCGACATGTATATGCACATTATTCTGCCCAGGAAGCAGTTCTTTTCCATACTCAGTAGTTACATACACATGGGTAATACATTTTTTAACTGCAAGAAATTCACATATTCTGCGGCCTTCCGTTGTCCCGGCAAAAAGCATTATTGTCTTTTTCATACAACCTTATATCCTCTCGGTGTAACCATCTTTCCATTAATAATCTTAGTATGGCTGTTTCCAATATAAACTGTCGTGAACATATCTGCCTTGAAATCAGCCAGCTCCTTTAATGTAAGAACCCCGGCTGTCTCATTATCCCTGCCTATATTCCTTACATATCCACATACTGTATCAGCCGGCTGTACTTCCATTACAATGTCACAGGCTTCTTTTAAATATCCTGCTCTCCTGCGGCTTGAAGGATTATATATGCACATTACCATATCGCTTTCAGCCATTGCCCTGATTCTTTTCTTTATCAGTTCCCACGGAGTCATACAGTCACTTAAGCTTATAACCGCAAAATCATGTGACAAAGGTGCTCCGAGACAGGCAGCACCACTATTGGCGGCTGTGACACCTGATATTACCTTAATATCAGTTTCTTCGTCTGCAAGTTCATATACAAGACTCGCCATGCCATATACGCCACTGTCTCCGCTGCATACAAGTACTACATTCCTGCCTTCCTTTGCCATATCTATGGCATACTGGCAGCGCTCCTTTTCCTGCATCATATTAGTTGAATAATATTCTTTATCTGGAAAATACTGCTTCAATATATCAACATAAGTACTATAGCCAACTATTAACTGTGCTGACGATATTGCAGCTGACGCTTCCAGTGTCATATTATCTTTTGCACCACTTCCAAAACCAACTATCTTAAGCATAGCATACTCCTTAATTTATACCATTTTATATACCGCAACAGTTATCCCGTTATCTGCCGTTTTTCCTACAAGTCTTCTGCCTCCACCTGATGCTGCACATGCGCTGCGCTCACATACATTATCCACACCTATCTGCTCATTTACAAAAGCTGATGATGAAAAATTCCCCTCAATCTCTCTTAATGCTTCAGGTGTATATGTCCTGTATGGAACTTTAAATTTCCTTGCAAATTCAATAATTCCCTGTTCATCCGCTTTTCTGTCAACAGAGGCAGCTACTGCAATAGCTTCTGGCATCAGATTATTCATATCAAAAACCTTCTTAACCACCTGCTCTATCTCTTCTGCTGTCTTTCCCTTTTTGCATCCGATTCCAACTGCCAGATTTTGTGGCACAAGTTTTAATGTTCTCTTAAATACCACGTTTTCATCAGGATGAGAAATTATCTGTACACCGCTTTCATATTTACCGTCTGCATTATCTGTATATGTAATCTGCCCATTCCATTGTTTTTCTGTCTCTCTTAACATTTTGACAAATGTTTCATCTCCTGTAATTCCAACAGCTTCCCCATTAAGTATCCGGCCTGATATATCCTGTATCATGACAGGATTAACTATTTTCATATTATGCTCTGCTGCAAACATATCAACCGCAAACATTCCTCTTGTATCTGTAGCTGTAGTAATTACAGGTATTGCACCAATACTGTCTGCAAGTTCATTACACCATTCATTGGCACCACCTATATGCCCTGAAAGCAATGAAATAAGAAATTTGCCACTCTCATCTGCAACGAGTACTGCCGGATCTGTTACCTTACTTTTAAGATATGGGGCTATTGTTCTTACCGCTATTGCAGCCGCGCATACAAATAATATCCTGTCGCATATTGCGAACTCGTTCTTAATAACACTGCCGACAGTGGCAAAAGAAACTGCATCTTCCCTGTAATCATCCGCACATCTTTTATGGCAGTAAATTGTAACTTCTCCATCCGTCACCGTGGAAGCCTTTTTTGCCACCTTCATTCCCTCATGTGTAAATGTTATTATAACAGTTCTCATTTTCTATACTCCGTTGTAAATTCAGGATCATATAACTTGGAAAATGAATATTTATCTCCTAAGAATTCTCCCACCATTATAAGTGCTGTCTTTGTAATTCCTTCCTTTTCGGCCTCTCTGTCAAGATTTCCCAATGTGGTCTTTATACATTTTTCATCCCTCCAGCTTGCCTTATAGCATATTGCACATGGAGTATCCGGTGTATAAGCTCCCTTATATAATTCTTCCTTAAGCTCCTTTAAATGTGATGAACTTAAGAATATAACCATTGAGGTTCCATGTGCCGCCAGCTTTGCAATGCTCTCATTATCCGGAACAGGTGTCCTTCCCGGCATCCTTGTAATAATTACTGACTGTGCAACCTCCGGCACTGTATATTCACAGTTCATTGCAGCTGCCGCAGCAAGAAAGCTGCTGACACCCGGACATATTTCACATGTAATTCCATGCTTTGCAAGTTCCTCAATCTGCTCCCTTATAGCTCCATAAAGTGAAGGATCTCCTGTATGCAGTCGCACTATATTCTTTCCTTCACTCTCCGCTTTTACAATTACATCAATGACCTCATCGAGATTCATGTATGCACTGTTATATATCTCACAGTCTTTTTTTGCATACTCAAGCAGTTCTTCATTTACAAGTGAACCTGCATATATAATCACATCTGCCTCATTAAGCATACGCATTCCGCGCACCGTAATTAAATCTTTAGCCCCAGGTCCAGCCCCGACAATTTTAACCATAATTATTCTCCATTATATCTTCTAACAGCTTATCCGCTGTTTTTGTCTTACCTAATATTCCGTATTCATTAGAGAATACAATTGCCCCGATTCTTATTTTACCGCCGCTTCTTCTTTGCAATACATCCTCTATGCGGATCATAAGCTGCTTCATTGTATTCTCAAGCATATCCGATTTTTTCAATATATCAAGTGCAGCCTCTGTCGTGACACAGTCAAGTATTTTTCTTGCAGTATCAGCCTCTGCACCTGCTCTTATGGCACAGGCTGCCAGGACTTCCATACGCCCGTCTGCAGCTTTTGAATGTGTATTCATTATTCCTGCACCCAGTTTTACAAGTTTTCCTATGTGTCCTACAAGAAGCATCGCTTCTGCGCCTGCATCACACACCATATCTATTGTATCACCTATATAATTACTGCATTTGATACTTCTTTTAAGTTCAATTCCAAGAGTATTAAGCAGAAAATCCTGCCCATAATTTCCCGGTGCAATCAGAAGAACTTTTTCGCCTTCTGCTATATGCATTTTAATTTCTGTCCTTATTGTATCAATAAGTGCCTGTTCACTCATAGGCTCTACTATTCCTGTTGTTCCAAGAATTGATATTCCCCCTGTTATTCCCAGGTTCGGATTAAATGTTTTCTTTGCAATTTCAACTCCCTGTGGTGCTGATATTACAACCTTTAAACTTCCCTCATAAGAATAATTCTCTGCTGCTTCCGATACACCTTCTTCAATCATTTTAAGCGGAACCGGATTAATTGCCGCTTCTCCTACCGGGCGCGACAGCCCTTTTTTAGTAATTCTTCCTACACCTGTTCCTCCATCTGTTACAATTCTTTTATCTGTGCTGTCACCTTCTATATAAGAAACACTGGCATATATTAATATTCCGTTAGTCACATCAGGATCATCCCCGCTGTCTTTTTTTATAGCACATGTAACACTGTCCTGTTCCATTGTTATTTCATAAACAGGCAGCGTAAGTTCTACTCCCATCGGAGTAATCACACTGACACTTTCAATTCTCCTGCCTGATAAAAGCATACATGCCGCCGCTTTCGCCGCTGCACAGGCACATGTTCCTGTTGTATATCCACATCGCATTTTTTTCTGATTCTTATATACATATCTCTCTAACATCTGCGCCACTCTTTATCATCATCTGCTGCCATATAAAACAATGCGTTCATAATTGCCGCCGCAACATTGCTTCCGCCTTTTCTGCCCCTTGCAACTATATATGGCATACCACTTTCAATGATTTCTTCTTTTGCCTCAACTACATTTACAAACCCAACCGGAACTCCGATAACCAGTCTTGGAGCAAATGTACCTTCATCATACAGTTCTCTTATTCTCATAAGTGCTGTTGGCGCATTTCCAACTACCATAATACATCCCGGATTGTCCTTTGCCGCCTTCTCCACACTGACCACTGCCCTTGTTGTCTCACGGCTTGCAGCTTCTTTTGCAACACCTTCATCTGCCATATAACAGTTAAGTGAGCAGCCGAATTTTTCAGCTATCTTATGACTTATACCTGATTTTGCCATGTTGGTATCGGTCACAATCTCCGTACCCTCACGTATTGCCATCAGTGCTTTCTCTATAACGCCATCTGAAAACATCATGCTTGTCTCATATGAAAAGTCCGCTGTTGTATGAATAACTCTCTTAACAACCGGCTTGTATTCAGGTGGAATATCTGTTGTAAGTTCTTTTTCAATTATTGCAAACGACTGTTTTTCAATATCCATTGGCTTCATAATATCTATTCTCCTGTGAATAATGATTTCAATGTATCTATGTCTGGTTTTTTAAGAATAATTTTTTTCTTTTCTGCTGCATACTCCAGTACATCCTTTAACATGGCATTCATCTGCCCTACCGGACACCCCGTATCTATTACATAATCTGATTCATCAATCTTTCTGCATGCTGCTTCAAATGTATCTTTTCCTATAGGTTCAAACATTTTTTCTGTAATAACTTCTGATGCCAGTGCTTTTGCTACAGGAAAATCACAATCATTTTCATAAAGAATTCCCGCTCTGAATGCTATTCCTAAACGCTGTAATTCCCTGTATATAAATACACCTGTTCCTGCACCACCGGCTACGAAAACTTTCGGCGTTCCTTCCGGCTTCTTTAATTCTGTGCTTCCATACATACAATTATAAGTTCCATGTATAAGTCCGTAAAGACTGCTTATCCTGTCATCCGTAAATATTTTTTCCGGTCTTCCGAATTCAATCTTTCCATCTGCCCCGACGCACATAACATAATCTGCTATTTTCGCCGCCAGTTCAATTTCATGTAATGATACTATAACTGCAACATTATCTTTAACTGCCATCTCCTGCAATATATCAAGCAGTTCTATCTTATGTCTTATATCAAGAAATGAGGTTGGTTCATCAAGAACAATGACCTCCGGTTTCTGGCATATTGCCCTTGCAAGCATAATACGCTGGCGCTGTCCGTCACTAATCTGTGAAAAATCATTTTCGGCTATATCCAGTGCTGACACTTTTTTAAGTGACTCATTTACAATCACCTCATCTTCCTTAGTCAGTCTGCCAAAATAATTAGTATATGGATATCTTCCCATTGCCACAACATCACGGCATGTCATCATTTCTGTTTTAATTTTTTCCGTAAGAACAACCGACATTGTCTTTGCGTATTCTTTACTTGTAAAGTCACTTATCTTTCTGCCCTTGACATATATATTACCGCTTATTGGGTTCATTTCTCTTATAATATTCTTTATTATTGTTGATTTGCCTGCACCATTAGGTCCGATTAATACAAGAATCTCGCCTTTTTTTACCTTCAATGCTATATCTGACAAAAGGACTTTTCCATGATATCCAACGCTTAAATCCTCTGTCTGCACATATATCTGTTCCATATATTTCTCCACTTTTTATCCAATATTACTTTTTCTGCTTTACCATAAGCCAGATAACCACTGGTGCGCCAAATACAGCTGTAACTGTTCCTATTGCTAGTTCTGATGGTGAAAATATTGTTCTTGCAATAAGGTCACAGAACATACAAAAGACTGAACCACACAGGAAAATCGCTGGAATCGTAACTAGTGGTTTCGTTGTTTTAAGTGATAATCTTGTAATATGCGGAACTGCTATCCCCACAAACGATATCGGGCCTGCAAGTGCTGTAACACAGGCAGAAAGCATACTCGACAGCATTACTATACACACCCTGAAAAATCTGATATTAATTCCCATACTCTGTGCATATCCCTCTCCCAACAGATAAGCATTAATTGGTTTTGAAAATAAAAAAGTAATGAATGATGTTGGAAAAACAACTATAGCTGCAAGCTTTACAGCAGTCCATGAGCTTCCGGAAAAGCTGCCCATAGCCCAGTGGGTAAGATTGGCAATATCTGAATCATTTGCAAATGTAATACATAAATCAGTTATTGCAGAGCATATATAACTTATCATAATTCCTACAACTAAAAGCATAGACATGCTCTTTACTTTATTGGCAAAAAGTAATACATACAGCATTGCAAAAAGTGAACCTATAAATGCTGCTGCAATCTGAGCCCATAATGGCATTCCTGACACATATTTCAGCAAGAAAATCATTGTAATGGCAACAAACATTTTGGCACCTGACGAAATACCAAGCACAAACGGACCTGCTATAGGATTTCTGAAAAATGTCTGTAATAAAAATCCCGACAATGACAATGCTCCGCCAAGAATAGCAGCCATACATAATCGTGGTAATCGTATTTTCCAGATAATATTATATTCTGGTGTTCCAACATAATCCTTCAGAAATATTATCCTGAAAATCCTTATGGGAGATATATTTATATTGCCTGTATTAATATTGAATATGACTGCTGCAACAAGTAATATCACAAGCAGCACATAAACGAACTGATAACGGAGTATCTGTTTTATCTGCATTTTTTCTCCATTCTTATCTCTATTCTCAAAATGACTGCCTCATTAAGTACTATTTGCTTAATGTGACAGTCACTTTCAGACATAAGTTTTATTTTAACTTCTTTAAGTATGTAAGCTCTGATGTATCAGCATCAGCATTTAACATAAGATTGATATCGTTAATCATACTTCCAATTGTATCTGCAATCTGGAAGAAATCTGGTGTTGTACACCATACATTTCCATCCTTAACAGCCTTTATATCAGCAAGAATACTGTTATATCCTGTAAAATCACTAAGAGTTGATGGCTTTCCGCCTAAGTTCCATACATAAATTATATAATCTGCATCCTTTGCCTTTTCATAAAAGCTTTCTATTCCCATTTCCTGTGTTCCTGTTTTATCAGCGTTTAAATCTGAGAAAATGTAATCTCCACCTGCTATATTTACCATCTGTGCAAGATAATCTCCTGCATTTCTGACATACAGCTTACCCTTTGATGTAATATAAAATACAGCTACAGATTTTCCTGTTTTTTCTGCCTTTGAAAGAGTATCAACATATGCAGCCTGCGCATTAAACATATCTGTTGCAGCATCCTCTTCATTACAGAGTGCAGCATAAAGCTTAGCCCACTCTACTCTTCCTAATGGATGATCTTCATAAGTAGACTGGTCTAATATGTAGTTAATTCCTAATTCTTTTAACTTTTCTGCAACATCAGGAACACTTGTAAGCATTGTTGAAAATATTGCAAGTGTAGGGGCACCTGCTATTATTGTTTCATAATCAGGAGCTTTATAATCTCCTACATAAGTCAGCTTTCCATCATCAAATGCCTTCTTAACGGCATCAATATACCATGATTTTTTATCGTAAGTAACCTGGCTTATGTTATCAAGACAATTGCTTGCATTCATAAGAGATGTTACAGGTGTAGATGAAACAAGCATATTAGTCACAGGTGTTTTTAATATTACTGTGTCAGAATCAACTCCTGATGGTGCAGACATTCCGTCCGGAACCAGTAAAAGCTTTGACTGCTTTGATACGATTGCTGTATCCTCATCTCTGTTAGTTATTGTGATGAGTTTGTAGCCACCCTTGTAATAATCTACAGAGAACAGCTTGGCATACTGTAATTCCATTGAATGGTCATATACAAGTTCTCCATCATAATTGCCCTCGTTACCTGATTTCTTTTCTGTTCCACATCCACTCATTACAAGTGTAGACACAAGCATTACAAGCATAAGTATGAGTGACAGAAATCTTTTTTTCTTCATTTTCATTCTCCTTTTCCTTTCTCATGAAGTTATTGGATGATTCCGTCATTATCTGCAGAAAAGGAACAGACTCATGTGTCTGCATAAAAAACAATAGTCAGTTGTTCTCGCAACGACTATTATGGCTCTGCCTGTAAGCCGGTCTTCTGACTCACAGATCATAAGCAATATCCGCCTTCCCAGAATAAGAATAAATACTTCTTCCAGTGGCATAATGGATATCGCCTCCCTGTATACAGCAGCGGAACTGTTCAGGATTCCCACCTGATTCCCTGAAGTACATAATATACTTCGCTTACAGTGATTATTTCGTTATCATCTGGATTATATCCAGCGTTTATTATTTCATATTATTACTAGAAATGCAATTGTTTTTCTTTTTTACTATAACTGTTGTAAGATACCCCTGTGCCTCTTCAAGTTCATCCAGACCATGATATATCTTTTCATTGTCCATGCCACAATTCGAAACTGCATTTATTTCATATGATTCCCCTGTTGTTTCCTGTCTGAGACGCAGTGCTGAAATCAACGCTTTCAGCCCCTTTCCCGACTTCATATACACACATGTTCCATCATATGAAAATGTATCCTCAGGTTTATACGCTGACGGGATAATATGAATTTCTTCATTCTTCTCTCCAAGTGATATCCCAAGTCTTGCTGCAACAGAGCAAAATGAAGGAACACCAGATATTATCTGTGCTCTCCAGCCATTTGCTTCTGCTCTTTTATGCATGTACATATATGTAGAATATATAGACGGATCACCTATTGTAAGCATTCCTACTTTCTGGCCTTTGCTCAAATATCCTTCTATGTTTTCATATATTTTATTATGTGAAATTTCAAGTTTTCCTTCATCCTTAATCATTGGAAATGGCATGCATAATACAGGCTTTTCCGAAATTTCATGATAAGCCTGCTCTGCTATGCGGTATGCATAACACTCTTCCTTTGACACTGCCGGAATCACTATCAGGTCGCACTCCCTGATTACCTCCAGTTCCTGCAATGTCATCTGCTTCGGATTACCTGTGCCCACTCCAATACCATACAATATGCCTGATTGTTCATCCGGTATGTACTCAAGCTGTGTTACGGCTTTCTGCAAATGTGACAGATACACCTGTCTTACTGCCGGATATTCGCCAATTCCTTTCAGGACACATTCCGGCGCATATCCTTCTTCTTTTAATATACTTGCAAATGAATCACTCTCTCCTGCCATATCATTATTGGCATGATCTCCTGCCACTAACATAAATGGTGCAAGAACTACTCTTGTATTAACAATCCCTTCATCTTTCATCTGCCTGATTACATCCTGAATTGTTCTCTTTCCCTCAACTGTTGCAATATAAACAGGATGTCTGGCATACGCCCTTAATGCCTGCTCAATTATCATATAGCTTTCATCAGCCGAATGCTCCGTTCCATGCCCCATAAAAATCAAAGGTGAATCACCTGCTGTTTCCTTTAATGACTCCCACAGTGCCTTCGAAACATCTGTGTAATCATCCACATTTGACAAAAGTGCATCAGCTGTAACTATCTTTTCAAAAAAAGTTCTGCATTGTTCAACTGCATTTTTCATCTGATTGTTCTCTATGCCATCTATTACATGGGTTGGAAATACCACAACCCCGGTTGCGCCCTGCTCTTTTAGACTCATCAGGGCTTCCAGCGGACTTCTTGCATCAATATGCTCATCCTGCTTCATATGATTTCTTACAATCCTGCTTGATACAGCCTCTTCTATAATCGTATCAGGATAAAGCATTGATACCTGATTCTTAATAGCTGTAATATTCTTTATTCTTGTCTCTGTATATGTAGTTCCAAAACTTACTATAAGAATAGCCTTTTTCATTGTGAGTTTCTTCTCCTATCTCATCTTTTCAGATAAAAACTTTACTATGTAATCATAATTTTCCGGAATATGCGGAAATGTACAATTCGTACAATCCTTTATCCGTTTCCCGCTTTCTCTTGTTATATACCGCGGTGTTCCCGGACAATCCTCATAGCAGTTCATGGGACAATAACAAAAAAGGCAGTTAAAATCCTGCCCTTCTTCTATCTTATGACATGGGTAATATTTACACTGGTCGTTCTTAAAATACCTGTAGCTGTTCTGTGTCATAACAGTCTCCTTATTATTCTCTGATTGTCGTATTTCCAACAAACCCTGCATTATCTTTTTCGTTATATATTCCGTAGAAAGTAAGTTTGTCATCTCCTTTTAAAGACATCTGTGCCCAGCTTATATATCCTTCCGGCAAGCTGCTTACAGATGCGCCTGGAATGTATATATACAACTTTGCACCATCCTTTATCCCTACAGGTTCTGTATATACATATTTTACTCCATCCTTTATTTCTTCTGTACCAGCCATCTTATCAGTTTCAACGTTTTCAACCTTCATTGAATATGAATAGTTATTTACCTGCTCCGGTACAGAGAATTTTCCTTTAAACTCACTATCGTACTGCGTTCCATTAGGATATCCATTACCTCTGTCCCCCATGTCTGAGTCATAATAATGTCCCTCAAATGTACCATCAGCATATACTTTAAGCTCGGTAGCCCATCCGCCAGCTCCACTTGAAAAATAAAATGTTTCTCCATCCATCTTCTTTAAAATACTGTCTTTTACAGTTGTTGTCATATCAGAATCATCTTTATACACAGGATTAGCTGTATCAGTAATAAGCGGTGTATCTATCTGTGAAACGCCCGACTGTGTTGCATTTCTGCTACCGCATCCTGCAATTGCCACAGCCATAATGCTCATTGCCGAAACTACTGCAAATGTCTTTTTCATAGGGATTACCTCCGTTACTTTTCACGAAATTTACTTCATAACAGGATTATATTCTTAAATAATGTGTATTGTCAATTTATATGTTTTTTGCTGCAGCTTTCCCATATGATAACAACTCTTACACCATGTCTGCATTTGAAAAAACAACATCGAACTGTCTGTTAAATGATAATGCAAGTGCATCACACACCATAAACTCTATGTCTGGATACTACTCCTGTGCCATTTTTATCATGCTCTGTGAACTGTCAACTCCGATTCCCATATTTTCCCAGTATAACACATAATTGCCTTTCAGATATTAAATACCTTTTTTGTTTTTGAAGCTGTAAACTGAATAACCGGTCCGGATATGATGATTGTCACAATTGTGCATATCCCAAACTTTCCACCCAGCAAAACTCCGATAATAACCATCACAATGTCAAGTATCATACGCACAATTTTTACCTGCCAGCCATTCTTTTCTGCAAGTGAAAATGTTAATGCCTCATATGAACCCCTGCCTAAAGTAGCTGCTGCATATACTCCTGTTCCTATTGCAAAAATAATTACTCCCAATAACATGATAAATACATTTATCAACAAATGCGTACTGTACACATGCGCATTTGCAAATAAATCTACGCAAAAACTGTATACAATCTGATAAAGAATTGTGCCAATATGTATCTGTGACCTGTCATAGAAAAATGCAAATACAATCATAATTACAGCTACTATCATAGACGCCATACCTATGCTTACATGAAATGTTTTAGAAATTCCCTGCCATAAAACAGCTAGCGTCGCCCCTCCAAATCCTGCATATAAAGCAAGTGTGATACCATATGCTGCCACGATTGAACCTATAACTATTATAATTATTTTCTTTATCCATTCTAATCTGCTCATTGCTGCAGCCCCTTTCCGCCTTTATACCGGCAGTTCTTACATTTATAATCCAGCAGTAAAACAAAAAGACTATAGCTTCACTGTTATGTTCAGAAACAGTAAAATCTATAGTCTTCATTCACGCCGAGACAAACTCTATATCAATTTAGGCACAATAATAAATGTGTTATCTTTATTTGTCAATCACTTTTGTTTATCCAGTCTAAAACCATCTTATACTCAAGCAATAATGAAATCACTTATAATCTCTATATTCTCTCCTTCATAAAAGTCAACTAACTTTCTCTTAAACTCAGGTACATGCTCCTCTGGAATAACCAGAAAGCCTTGCCCGTGTGATATTAAATAATGATTAGCAAAAATCACGGATGCTCTTTTATTTCCGTCAATAAAGATTTGTGTTTTCATGCAATACATACACAAGTTTATTGCTATTTCGATTTCTTCAGCTTCTGAATTAATAATTTCTATTATTCTTTCTTTTACTATCGATTCAATCGGTATTGGCGGGATATATTTGCTACCGCCAATTTTACTGGAACACCGCGTATTTTCCCACCATCATAAAAAAATCCCTCATTAACTAATCTAGCGATATGACATAATAAATAATAATCAGTATTTGCCTGCGCAACATCAGAATCCATAATATTACTCCTTTTAGGGAACTTTTTTCTCATATATTTATCAAAAAGTTCCCTAAACCATATATCTATAACTGCACTTACACAAGTCAGTACAATTTCTTTATCATGCCACTATAATACACGCACATTACCGCCATGTCATTACATAATCTTTTTCGCCCGTAGCTTCGTCCAATCCTTCATTCTGAATCTCAAATCCCTCTCTCTGATAAAAATGTATCGCTCTAGTGTTTTTCTGATACACATTTAAACTTAATTGCGTTCTGCTTTCCTTTACAAAATCCAGCAAAAGTTTTCCTATGCCATGCGACTGCAATCTATCACAGACAAAAATCCCTTCAATATAATCACCGTTTAAGCCTATAAATCCCTGTATTTCCCCATTACTCTCACACACATAGACCTCCGCCTGTAACAGCATTTCTTTTACCAGCTCATAATTACTTTCCCAGTATTGAGCAGATATAAAATTATGTGCCTTTATATTAGTATCCAGCCATATGTCTGCTACTTTAGTTATATCTGCTTTTTGTAATTCTCTTATCATAATAACTTCCTCTATTGAACTAAGCTTACAGATAGCTTTTCATAATTAATCACCTGATAACTTTCATAATTTCTTTTTCATGATTTCTGGTAAATTCGCTTAATTCATAAGATCGGATTCTCTTGTTGACCAATATAAGAACCACAAATCCATTTTTCACCAATACCGCCAGTCTGTTAATAATCGTCTTATTTGTTACTGACAATTCCCTGCTGACTTCAATTGGAGTAAATTCTCCTCGATAACTTTTAATCAAAAATTGTAACAGTTCCTTTTCCTTCCCTTTCAGAAAAGATAGACCTCCAGCAATATCTTCCTCTTCGGAAGCTAACTGTAAATCACAAACTTTGTTGGAATAAAGTTTAACCATACGCAAAAAGTAATTAATCCAAATCTCTGGATGCGGCGGATTTGCCCTTCCAGAATAATACAATGCAGGAAGTCCCATCTGGATGGATTCATAATATTCATCAATATCGTATGCAAAATACTCCTCTAATGATCCGATTCCATTAAATCCATACCCATTCAAATCCATAATGTAACCTGATAACAATCTGGCTGTCCTGCCATTGCCATCTTCAAACGGATGTATGGTCACTAATTGGTAATGTACAACTGCTGCCACAATCAAAGGATGATCATCTGTAGTATTTACATACTCAATCAACTCATCCAATAGCCCCTGGATGTCACAATATTCTGGTGGAATATAGTCAGGATTTCCTGTCTTAGAATCATACACAGCAAATAAGACTCCCGGTGGCATAGGTCCTCTGAGTCCGATTTTTCTTTGGAAGCCCCCTTTTCCACCAGTTTCTGCACATCTAAAATTAGCTTCTTTGAAAATTTTTCACTATTTTTCATTAATCCTGAATTGTTTATAACAAAATCACATACAATCCAGAATTATCTTCTCACACCTGTCATATCCAAGCTGTGAACTGTTCAGGCACAACGTATAATTACTGGCTTTTCCCCATCTCTGCTCCGTATAAAAGTTATAATTTGTCATACGTCTTTTATCTGTGTCCGCAATTATTTTGACTGCTTCATTCTCTTCAACATTATATAAGCCCATGATACGCTGTACTTTTTCTGGCATATCCCCATGAATAAACACATTTAACACATCATCCCTGTCTTTAAGAATATAATCAGCATTTCTTCCAACGATTACGCAAGGCTCCTTTCCAGCCAACTCCAAAATAACTTTCCTCTGTGCTTCATATACGATATCTTCTATGGACTTTCCTGTAATGTCACGTCCAGCAAATGCATATGCAAATAAACCTTTCTTTGGAGATAACTCAGCATTTTCCTTAATATACTCCGGTGATAAGCCTGACTGTTCTGCAATCTGTCCAATAATATCCTTATCATAATATGCAATGCCAAGTTTCTTTGCCACTTCTTCACCGATAAAACGTCCACCGCTTCCAAATTCCCTGCTGATTGTAATAATCCTTTTTTCCATTTCCGGTTCCTCCTTAATTCAAAACATCTACTTTATTCTTTCTAATTTTCTTTAAAAATACATATCCTACCAGACATGAAATAACCTCAGTTATTGGAAATGCCCACCAGATAAGTGAAACTCCCATCTGACCATTTCTTACAAACGCAGAAAAAATTCCAGACAGTGGCAAGATAATGATAAGCTGTCTCAGAAGAGAGATAACCAATGATTCAACGCCGCCATCCAGTGCCTGATAAATTCCCTGATAAGCAACATTTATTCCAGCAAACAGAAAGCTTATTGAGATTATCCTCATTGCTCCAATAAAATATTCTCTTGACTGTCCTGCATTGAACAAAGTTGCAAAAGCTCCAGGAAAAATTTCCGTAATTGCAATTCCTAGAATCATTAGTACAACGGTATAGAGCAGTCCATACCTGATCCCATCCTGAATTCTCTTTTTACTTCTCATACCATAAGCAAATGCAATAATCGGAGTGATTGCATCTCTAAGCCCAAAGGCAAGAAACAATACAAACTGCTGTACTTTATAGAACAATCCATATGCAGTCTGTGCTGAAGGGCTGAATTTCAAAATCAGATTCATCACATATACCATGATAGACATAAGTGCCTGTGCAATAATTGCAGGAAGTCCAATTGCATATATTTCCTTGATTATTCTGCTATCCGGTTTCATATACTTTACATCATGTTCAAATTCCTTATTCAGTTTCATATGAAATACAAACAATAATATTGCAGACGCAACCTGTCCAATAACAGTTGCATATGCAGCCCCCTTAACTCCCATTTCAGGAACCGGTCCAATACCATAAATCATAATAGGATCAAGAATAATATTTACCACTGCTCCAACTACCTGACCAATTGTAGAATAAAGAGAACGTCCGGTTGCCTGCAGCAGCTTTTCAAATAGTGAAAAGAAAATAATTCCAAATGAAATTACACAGCATATTCTTAAGTAATCTGTTCCCATTGATATAACTTCAGGGTCAATTGTCTGTGATGAAATATATGCTCTTACTCCAAAAATCCCAAACAACAGGCACACCACATAAATAATCACTCCAAGAAACAAACTGTTTCCCGCAACTTTTGCTGCTTTTTTACCATTTCCCTGTCCAAGTGTTCTTGCAAGAAGTGCATTTGTTCCCACACCTGTTCCGATTCCAACTGCTACCATGAGCATCTGAACTGGAAACACCAGTGTAAGTGCATTAAGTGCCGCCTCACTTCCTGATCTCATGTTTCCAACAAAGGCACTGTCTACAATATTGTAAACCGCTTGCAATGCCATAGATAAGATCATCGGTATTCCCATCTGAACCATGAGCTTATTTACCGGCATCTCCTTCATCTTGTTACTTTCTGCCATTTTATAATCCTCCTTATTTGAGAAACAAATGTCTGCTATACATGCTATGCTTAATAGCTGACATAGCATGCACCCTTGCAGGAGCAGAGGATTTGTACTCCTTTTTCTGCATAAAAAAAGTGTGTACTTACCTCATAAGCTGGACTTACGCTGATAAGCTACACACTTTAAAATGCATTATATATTTTCATAATGTACGACAGCAGACGCACAAAAAACGAGCAGCAAAACTGGATTTACGCTAGTCTGCTACTCGTTTAGAAGTTATTATATTTTTCTTTTTAAAAAATGTCAAACAAAAATTATCTTGCATTTATTCTTTTAAAAATTATTTAACTGATTATCTTAACCCTGCCAGATGTGTACGATCAAAATGTGCCATATTCAGTTTGCCAATAAACGCTCGCAATGCGATTGCTTTTTCAAATTATAACTGTTATAATCTATGTGGTGCTACCCTACACGGTAGGCGGTTATCCTCCATCAGAGAGTTATAGCTCTGTTTACATAGAAATCCGACTTGGAAATCTATCAAGGAGGTTTGTGCTTATGCTTACAACGGAGCTTTTTATAGCCATCATCAGCTTATGTATTACTTGCTTTGCTCTTGGTTATACTATTGGTTCTAAGAGCAAAAAATAAACACAAAACAACCGCCACGGTCTGCTAAACTTGGCGGTTGTTTTAACCAAAAAATATATCAGGCTAACCGTCTATCGGTAGCGCCTCTTTAATTATATTATCATTCAACGGGTTTTATGTCAAACATGTTATCTTTATTTCAGGTTCAAAATCTTTTGAACATCATTAGCCGTCATGCCAATTAAGCACGCTCACGAGCTCATCAATCAACTTTTTCAACCGGCCATGACTTTCTGAGTGCCACATAGGAAATCAGAAAATTTGCAAACCAGCCGGCTGGTACAGCAAGCCAGACAAACTCTATACCAAAACGCGGTGCACAAATCATAGCAACTGACAGACGGATTGCAAGGTTAACCATATTAGCTATAAGAAATGGCCGCATGATTCCCAGCCCACGAAGGACTCCATCCGTTGCCATCTTGATACCCATGAAAATGAAAAAGTAACCTAACCATTTCATGTAATCCCCTGACACCTGATATGCCAAAGCTGTTCCATCTTTACCAAGGAACAGCGAAGAAATGTGTGTATGCAGTGTCTCAATGACTATGAAAGCAAGGACTGCAAAACATATATCTAACACGAGTGCAGCATGATATCCTTTTTTGATACGCCCAATTTTCTTCGCGCCAAGATTCTGGGAAACATAAGGTGACACTGCATTTCCAATGGATACAAATATAAGAGCAAATACATTTTCTACTCTCATTGTCGCAGCATAACCTGCGAGTGCCTGTGTACCAAAAGGATTTACAACTGCCTGTACTATCATCATGCCAATTGATACTGTGGACTGCTGAAGAATTGATGGTACGGCAATCTGAAGCATTGAACGTAACTCCTTCCTGTCAAACCATTCAAAGTGACTTTTATACCTGCGCATCCGGCAAAAGAAAATTATAAATGAAAATACTGCTGAAATACCCTGTGCAATCAGGGTTGCAAGAGCTGCGCCAAACACGCCAAGTCCTAAACCAGCAACCATCCAAAGATCCATCAGAATATTTAAGATGGAAGAAAATATCAGAAGCACCAACGGAATCTTTGATTCACCGATTGAAGTAAACATTGTTGAAAGAATGTTGTACATAAACAGAAACGGAAATCCCACAAAATAAACACGAAGATACAGTACTGCTTCATCCAGTATATCAGCTGGTGTCTGTAATAAACTCATCATTGAATGTGATAACCCGAAACCAAAGATTCCCAATAATATACTTAGAATCAGGAAACTGATTAATGATGTTGATACAATGGTCTTCATTTTACTATAATTTCTTGCACCAAAATAACGGCTCACAAGCACCCCGGCACCTACCCCGGCGCCAAGTGCCACACAAATAAATACATTTGTGAGAGCAGCACAGGCTCCGACAGCCGCAAGTGCAGATGAACCGACAAACTGACCGACAATAATTGAGTCAGCCATATTATATACCTGTTGGAAAAAACTGCCCAGAATCATGGGCATGGCAAAAACAGTCAGTGCTTTAAGGGGCGCATCGGTAATTAAATATTCATCCTTTGACATTCTCTTATTTCTCCTTGAATTTCTCGTTTTTATTCTCTCCCCATATACCCCCTGATATAATTCACAGCATCACTTATTTCATCAATAATCTTATCTGGAATCTGCAGATTATACTGTCTTAAATCCACATCCTGTAATAACTGTCCAAGGCTTGTACCCTGATTGTATTGAACAATAAACAGGCTGTATAGAGGTATTTTGTCCCCGAATACATCCATATAATTATTAACAAGTGAGAAGTTGATAGTTCCTAGCATTGTGTGACATTCAACAAGATACAATTTATCGGGAATGTAGTCATACACATGCATTTTATCATTCTTAATCTCTTCTAACAATAATTCCTGCCCATTTTCTGATTCAGCATCCGTATCTTCTTCATAAAAATCTGATTCTGACGCAGCAGCTGTATCCTCATTTGAAGGAATTTCTTCTGCTGTCTCCGGGAATTCTGATATATCAATTCCTTCAAACAAAGTACTCATATCCCCCAGATTATTATCTTTTTCTCTCTCCCCAGCCTTGAGATCCCAGTCATCAACAAACTGCTTATAATTGCCATAATTGTTCTTAAGAAATTCCATGTTATCATATATTTCCTGTTCATTGACTCTCATCTTTACAATGGTAAGAATTGCATTGCCAAGCTGATCAATCGTTCCCACATATTTGCCGGTAAATACATCGTCCTTTAACACAAGCGACAGAAATAATGGTTCTCCTGACATATTTTTATAACCGGTATCAACAAATACATTGGTTGCATCATAACTTGTTACCATCTTAAGCTTAACATCCATATATATAATATGTTCATATGGATCAGCCAGAACATAATCTATTATCTTTGATATGGTTGGTGTCTCCACTGTTTCATCCACATTTTTTCTAATATTATATAAAACTTCTTCTTCTTTTCTCAAATAAATATTCTTATATATATTGGTCATTGCCCCTGCCTCCCCTCTCACTGTAAAAGCTTCATAAGTTCAGGAACAACCGCCTTCAATTGTTTCTGTACCTCATAAGGAATCTTTCCATAATCAATATTATCTGCCATATGAATTATTGCAGTATACTGATATTGCGGAATTGTTAATGTATATGCACTTCCGACAAACAAAGAATTAATAATACTTACATTAATCTTTCCAAATAATGTCGTTATCTCCGCTATTACATATGTACCCTTCTTAACCTCATAGACAACCGGCAAACTATTAATATTCATGCTCTGGATAATTGTCTGCTCCATCTCCACAGCATAATTACTATCGTCACCGGTATACATCATCTCCTGCTTCTCTTTTATCTTGTTACTAATAAAATCGACAGTTTTAGGAATCAGTGGCTTTAGCTCTCTTTTAGCACGCTGCCATCCAATCAGATAGCTATAATAAACAATATCATTCTTGTGTGCCTTATTAAATGGCAGTATGGACAACGAAGCTGCTATCTTGTTAAGCGTCCCACAGTAGCTTCCTACAAATGCGTCGCCTCTCTTAGTAAGATTAATATAAATAAGTTCTTTAGTATCAGGTTTTATATATCCGGTTTCAACCAGGGCATTAGTCGCTTTATGAACACTTTGTGGAGCCATTGAAGCATCCATATGATAAATCCTGTTTTCTATATCTTCATTGACATATGAAACAATATCTTCAACACTAATCTGACCAGCGTACACATGGAGCAGATAGGCTATATTATTCTTAAGACTCTCGATTCCCATAATTGTATAGCCTTCTGCAATGGTAACATTCCTTGACTCCACACTGACCCCTTTACTTTGATTACTAAAAACTCTCTTATTTCCTGATGGACAATAAAATGTGAGGTATTTGGCATCAATTTGTGCAAAATAATTCTCAATATCAGCATTCGCTTTTTCTAATGTCCTGATACATTGCCTTTTTCTGCTCTTCTCAAGTCTTCTGTTATCAAGAATCATTGCCAGCTCATTTGTCGGAATCCTTGTATCATCAAATGACCACTTGATAAGCGGTAATCCAGCATCTTTTAATCTTTTATTAAGGTTATTCGGATTCTGTGAATAATGTGTATCACTTATAAATGCTTTAATTTCCTTATGCTTAGGTGCATTAACATCATATAATGCTTCACTGTTCTTATGCATTACATGCCTCATGTCAGAGGCCCATTCAAGTACATCACACTGCTGTTCTGTCAGGCTGTCAGCCAGATTCGCAGATGTAGCTATTTCCTTGTTCCGCTCCATTCGCATTTTTACATATTCTTTTGATAAACTTATAAATATCCCTTCCTTCTATATTATTTTTAAACTTGACAAATGCTGTTTATATTATAATCTTTTTCACATGTAATTCCAATTAATTTATGACAAATCTGGGCATTTCAAGAAAACATTTCTTTACCGGAAATATTCAAAAAGCGCCCAGAAACTGCCCCTCAGCCTATCCGCTGCTTCTGTCTCTGAACGCTGTTATTATTCTCAAACCCATATTATATTTTCTATTACTGTCAGACATTTTACTTTACATAAGTCTGTTAAGTGCTTCTGTCGCAAGTGCACTACGCACAGACTCTTTCTCTGTAAATGTTATCTGCGCACATTTAGTACTGCCTTTCATATTATGAGCAAGATATGTGAGCCCTGAATTAGTCTTATCCAGAAATGGGACATCAATCTGGTTAGTATCGCCTAGAATCACCAGCTTAGACCCCTGTCCACATCGTGTGACAATATCCCTAATGAGCGACCTTCCTATATTCTGCGCTTCATCACATATTATAAAACTGTTCTTTATACTCATACCTCTTATATAAGCTAATGGAAATACCCTCAACAGCCCTGTCTCCATCATATCATCTATCTGAATCTGTATCTGGGCATCTTCTTCATGATTACCCTTTCTAAGTAAATCCTCAAGATTAGAATAAAAGCATCCAAGCAATGGTCTTGTCTTATCCTCAAGTTCTCCAGGAAGGAAACCAAATGCTTCATCACTTGATACATTTGCACGTCCGATATATATTTTGTCATATGATGTGCTACTGGTATGTCTTGTAAATTCATCAGTATATGTCTTATCAAGTGCTGCTGCCATTGATAAAAATGTCTTTGCTGTTCCAGCAGGTCCACGTAGTATTACAAGCGGTATCTCCTCTGCCGGAGCTAAAAGTGCATCAAGTGCAAATCTCTGAAGCCTGTTCTGTGGTCTTATTCCAAATGCAGTTGTATCCTTCAGCAGCCTGATACAATTGTCTCTATATACACATAATGCAGAAGTATTACCGTCTGTAAGTGTTATATATTCATTTGCCACAAATGGCTTCTCATCAGCAAATATCTCTGGAGCAAGACTCTGCTTCTTATATATATCATCAATAATTTCCCGTGATGTTTTAATCTCACGATACCCCACATATGAAGACTCTTTTATCTGATCATTCTTATACTCCTGAACTTCAACTCCACATGCTGCTGCAGCAATTCTCATCATAATGTCATTAGTAACAAGGATAACTGCTCTCTTTGTCTTTCTTGCAATCCCAATACATGAGCTGATAATTCTGTTATCCGGCTTCTTAATGTCGAACCCCTCCGGAAGATTTTCCTGTGAAACCTCATTTGGCTCAAATATCAGCTTACCATCTGTTTCTTTCAGCTTAACTCCCTTTATAAGATTACCCCTATTTCTTATATCTTCCAGTATTCTTGCCGTCTGACGCGCATTATATCCAATCTCCCCATCAAGATTTTTCTTTGAGTCCAGCTCCTGAAGCGTCGTTCCCGTAATAACAACCGTATTATCTTCAAAGCCATATATAGCACCAGGACTCTGAAGCAGAATGTTAGTATCAAGCACATAATATTTTTTCATAAGAAAATCATCCTCCTCTGCATATATTTACAGAACCTTTGAGCCATTTGCCATAAGTTTAAATGTTGCCCCCAGCATATCAGCTGCACCTCTGCACATCATCATTCTTCCAAGAAATATCTCAAAATACTCATACATTGAACATATCTTAGTATCAATCTGAAGATTAAGTGAAATCGTTTTCTTTTCTATATTGACCTTTAATTTATGCTCTGTTACCGCATAATTAACCCTGTCGTGTATATCAAATGCCGCCTTACCTTTTTCACTTCTTACCCTGTCTCGTCTTACATCTGTCTTATCAGCAATAATAAGTGCTGCTGAAACTACATCAACTGCACCACCCGTTGATTCATCATGGTTAGAAATTGCTGATACAATTGTTATTCTGTCTTTAATATCCATGTCCGATTTTTTCAATATTTCATTGGCAAGTAATCCACCATATTCCGCATGGTGTGACCTGTTAATTGCATTTCCAATATCATGCATATATCCGGCAATCTTAGCCAGTTCAATGTCATGCTCGCAATATCCGAATCTTTTAAGAATCATCGCTGCTGTATCAGCTACAATAGAGCAGTGAATCTGCGAATGATCCGTATATCCTAGAAGTCCCAGATTATAATTCCCCTTATTTATAAACTCATTAATTTCTTTATTCTTTTTTATTTCTTCAAATGTCAAAAAACCGCCTCCCTTTACTTTAAGTGTAAATGAGAGACGGCTTAACCGCTATCTTTGTTATGTAAAATAATGTAAAATCAATGTGAAATCATCTGTTAAGTGTCAGATGGCAACCTCAAAATCCCATATGCCAGATATCCGCTTCCTATAAATTCATAATATATCTCACCTTTATAGGTAAAATTCCTCTGTTTTCCCCTGTAAGTTCTGTGTAAATCACTTTCTTTTTATGAGTTTTCCTATAAATGTCTCATGTTCGGTAACTTTATAGGCAAATGCCACAACTATTTCTATAGTCGCCATCATTTCTGTCCTATAAACCTTTCAAAAATGCGACTACCTATAGGTATCATGTTATTCATACTGTTCTCCAGACAATCCTCGCACTAACTGAACAAAGCCTGAAAATACACCGGTAGCATCAAAATTGTAAGAATTATTGTTTCTCCTAAAATTATAGGTAAAAATGTATTAAATCAAAGAATAATATTTATAACTACTTTACATATCCTAATAAACCAGGAAGCCATAATGATAAAGCTGGTATATATGTAACAAGAAGAAGTACAATAAATATTACAGCAAAATGATAAAGCAAAGGTTTTATAACATCTTCTATTTTTGTCTTTCCAACCTTAACACCCACAAAAAGCGTTGTTCCAACTGGCGGAGTAATTGTTCCTATACATAAATTGAATATCATCATTATGCCAAAATGAATTGTATTCATACCAATAGCCTGACATATCGGAAGAAATATTGGTGTGAATATAAGGCAGGCTGGCGTCATATCCATAAATGTTCCAACGATAAGAAGAATAACATTTATTATAAGTAAAATAACATATTTGTTGTTGCTGATACTAAGCATTACTCCTGATATAGCCGCTGGTATACCAGTAAAAGCCATTACCCATGACATTATGCTCGATACACCTATAAGAAATATAATTATTCCTGTCATTTCTGCACTGTCCACAAGAAGCTTAGGAAGTTCACTGATTTTAATAGATTTGTAAAAAACAAGTGAAAGTATAAGGCTATATACAACAGCAACGATTGCCCCCTCTGTTGCAGTAAATATACCACCAATAATACCACCAATAACAATAACTATCATAAGGAGGCAAGGTAATGCCTCAATTATTATTTTTGTTTTTTCTTTAAGAGCATAATGCTTGTTACTTGTATATCCTCTTTTCTTTGCATAAAGATATATTACAACCATACATGCAATTCCCCATAATATTCCTGGAATATATCCAGCCATAAAAAGTGCCGCTATTGAAGTTCCTCCACTTACCATAGCAAATGTAATCATTACATTACTTGGAGGTATAAGTAAACCGGTAGGTGCTGTAGCTATATTAACGGCTGCTGAGAAATTTTTATCATACCCCTCCTTCTCTTCAACCGGACCTATAATAGCACCCATAGCTGAAGCAGCAGCTGTACCTGAACCTGATATTGCACCAAAAAGCATATTAGCTACAACATTAGTATGTGCAAGTGATCCTGGTATTCTCCCTGTAAATATCTTTGCAAAATTAATAAGTTTTATAGCAATTCCACCCCTATTCATTATATTACCAGCCAGAATGAAAAACGGAATAGCTATCAGATTAAATACTGATATTCCAGAAAATATTCTCTGTGCGCCTGTTATAAGTGCTGGTTCAGTCGATAATACAGGAAGAATCGCACATATTGATGAAACTGCAAGTGAAATCGCAATTGGAGCTCCTGCTATAAGCATTATAACAAGAATAACTAATATAATAAGACCTGATAACCACGCTATACTCATGCATTTTCTCCTTTCCTGATAAGACCTATAATATTTAAAATCCCATATAGTGTAATGATTATTCCAGTTATTGGAAGCACTATATATATATATCCCATAGGAATTCCAAGTGATGCTGTTTTCTGTGTCATTGACAGACTTGTAATGGATACACCTCCATAAACCATTACTATAAGTGCAAATGCTATTGTTATAATTTCAATTATAACATTAAGTATTGTTAATTTTTTACTACTTAACTTATCTGCAAGAAATCCCATCCTCATATGTTCTCTTTTTCCAAACACATATGCGGCTGCAAATAAAGACATCCATGTAAATGAATATGTCAGAAGTTCTTCTGATATAGTACTTGGATTATTAAAAATATATCTTACAAGTATCTGATAAGTTCCAATAATAACCATAAATCCAAAAAGTAATATACATGCAATTTTAATTACTGTGTTAATTACCTTTCTTATATTATTTAATATAATCATTACTTTTCCTCCTTTACGCGATTATTTACATCCTGAATATGATTATATATATCAACTATTGAAGGATTTTCTTTAATCATATCCTGTTGCATGTTTTTTACTTTGTCTTTAAAAAGCGTAATGTCCGGATATATAAATTCCACACCCATCTCATTGTGTGCTATATTTTTAGCTTCTTCAACACATTTATCCCACTCTTGAAGTTCGACCTCCGTAGATCTTAAAGCAGCTTCCTTAAACACCTTTAATTCTTCTTCACTAAGTCCATTGATAAACTTAAGATTACCCACAAGCATGTCCGGTATTATCTGATGCATATTATATGTGTAATATTTGGCAACTTCTCCATGCTTATTATTAGTTAACGCAAGTTCATTATTTTCAGCTCCATCTATTACGCCCTGCTGGATAGCTGTGTATACTTCACCAAAACTCATAGGTGAGGCTGCCGCTCCAAATGCCTTCATCATTGCTACACTGGCTGGACTCTGCTGGACTCTAATCTTCATTCCTGAAAGATCTGCTGGAGTATTTATCGCCTTCTTACCATAGAAATTTCTCGTTCCTGCGTTATACCATGTAAGAACTCTGAAACCAGATGAGTCTGTTGACTCATATATTTTTTCCATATAATCTGTATCCTGCATTACAGCCTTATAACTCTCAACAGAGTCGAAAAGATATGGCATACTGAATACTTCATATACATCTGCAAATGTTTCAAGATTAGCTGTTCCTGCAACTGCAAAATCAATAGCTCCCGTCTGTGTTAATTCTATTGTTTTTTGTATTGAGCCTAATAATTCGTTTGGAAAAATCTGTACTTCGTATTTATCTCCAAGTCTTTCCTCAACATATTCTTTAAATGCAACAAGCCCAAGATATTCTGGATGTGTCTCTGACTGTGCTATAGCTATTCTTACAATGCGTTTCCCATTGTTTACAGATAGATTACATCCAAATAATCCAAATGTTATAACCATACATAGAACAAGTACCGTACATCTTTTAATCATTGTTTTAATCATTGTTTTCCTCCTTTGGTTTCAGTATGCTTATTAACTTTTAGTCGATTAACTGCTAGCTTTAAAACTGTTTTTCTATAACTATATAATAAACATAATATTTATCTCTTAATACAGTAAATGTTTGTCATAGATAAGGATTTTTTTGTTGTATTTCAACGCTTTTCACAGCTTATCTGCAATTTTATTGTGCATTTTTACTACACACAAAATAAACGAGCAGCTCATGTAAGATGTTAAATTAATCTAAAAACATCCAGCATGGGCTGCCCATTTATTAATTTTCAATTAAATTTTCACGAAATTTTGAAGGTATTTCTCCAACTATCCGCTTAAATATCTTAGCAAAATAATTGGAATCCTCATATCCCACCATTCTGCTTATATCTTTAATGCTATTATTGGTATCTGTAAGTAGTTCCTTTGCCTTTTTTATTCTATATTCCGTAAGATATGCCGTAAAATTCTGATTAAAATATTGTTTAAACAATTTACTAAAATATGCATCTGAATATCCCATATCTTCTGCTACTTCCTGCATTGAAATATCAAATGTATAATTATTTTCCACATATTCTCTTAAATATTTTATTGTAGTTTGCTCATCAAAATTTTTTACATTCTCTCTCTTTCTCTCAGGTTTATTTTCTTTGGTATTTCCCTTAAAATCACATTCCCTATCTAACTTTTGTATAGCCATGTCCATGACTGCCAGTAAATCATTAATGTCACATGGCTTTAACAGATAATCCAAAGCTCTTATCTTAATCGCATTTCTTGCATATTCAAAATCATCATAAGCAGTCAAAAAAATAATTGAACATTTATCATCTATCTGTCTTATATACTTAGCTGCCATTACACCATTCATCTCAGGCATGGATATGTCCATAATAATAATGTCATTTTTATGTTCACTGCACATATCAACTGCTTCTCTTCCATTTACAGCATGATATATATTTACTTTATCTCCATAATATCTATCAATCTTCTTAGCTAGTGCCATTCGTTCTATCTGTTCATCATCTACTAATAACACTCTGTACATAAGTTTCCCACCTACATTTTTTATTTACTACAATTATCAAAAAATATCTGTATAACTGTTCCATGTCCTTTTATACTATATATTTTCATCCCACTATTATTGTACATGCCCTTTATTCTGTATGCAATATTCCCTATTCCAACACCTACCATTTTTCTCTTTATTTCACCATCTGCATAATTTTTCATATCATTTTCAGTATTCGTGAAAACACTTGTATCGGGCAATAAAAATATATTATTCAAATATTTTCTTATATTTGCCAGTTTATCTTTCTCTATTCCAATCCCAGTATCCGCAACTGATAACCACATTTTACCATCTTTTTTAAATCCTCTTACATAGATAAGTCCCCCTTCTGACAAGGATGATAAACCATGTATAATAGCATTCTCAATAAGTGGCTGTAAAACAAATGTTGGCACAAGCTCCTTCATACAAGATTCGTCAACATCACATATGTATTTTATACGCTTTCCAAATCTCATCTGCTGTAAATACATATAGTCATCCATTATCTTCACTTCCTGTTCCAATGGCATAATAGATGTCTGTGTCCTAAGATTATATCTAAACAGACGGCTTAATGTATTAATCATTTTTTCAGTTGTTGCAGCATCCTCAATCTCTGCCGTTCCTGCAATAAGATTTAATGTATTAAATAAAAAATGTGGATTAATCTGATTTTTGAGCATTTCAAAGCGCATATGTTCAAGCTGTTGTTCAACTTTATGTTTTTCTTTAAGCGTAGTAATATAATTCTTTGTTGAATGTTTCATTTCAGTAAATTCTTTAATAAGCAATGATATTTCATCATCACCTTTTATCTCTATATCATTTCCTGAATAATCATTCATACTTATTCTTCTTGCCTCATCTGATAACTTTAATATTGGTTTTACTATGCTATGGCTCATAAAAAGCCTTATCCATATAAATAATATTATTACTACAAGCGTAATAACAATACTTATGATAGGTATTATATAAAATAACTTCTTTTGACTGTTGTACTGTTCATCTCCCAACGATACTGTTACACTTTCATACTTTTTCACATATTCTTCTAAATAATTCTGTGCTTTATAACAATTATCTATTGCATTTCTATAACTATTCCCTCTAAGGTCAGATTCCGTAATACTCATATATATTTTGTCATAATTATCATATATATTATGAATAGACTGAACCGTAATGTATTGTTCCTCATTCATACAACTATAATCTGCCGGCATCTGTTTTAGAATACTTTTGGTATTGTTTCTAGCTTCATTAACCTGGTCAGAAGATATTTCCTGTGCATCTTCAAAATATAATTTTAATGTATTACGTTCCATAACTACAGCTCTATACAAATCTATGGCTTTTTCATTACTATCCAGCGTATTAGTCAGCATATTCATTCCTTTTATGGAAAGTAACACTCCTGATACAAGCGCAGTCAAAATAATAACACTACCTATTGTATATACATATTGAAATTTCGTTTTTAGAGACATAGACATTCCTACTCTTTCTCATTTTTTTCAATCATATCGTTATAACCTGTACAATATTTATCATATATAGGCTGTAATTTTCCCCTTAAACTTTGCCTTTCTTCATCGCTAACTTTAGTTACAGTTATATCTTCGTTTTTAATTATATTAACTGCCTCTTTCTCTGTATTATTCCATATATTTCTTTCATAAACAGCGGATTCTTTAGCACATTCTGTTATTATCATTTTGTCATCATCTGACAATTTACTCCATGTGTACTGGGATACAAGCTGAACCTCTGGAATTCTTGTGTGCTCATCGACCAGACAGTATTTGGCCTGTTCATAATGCTTAGAATATGTATATGCTACAAGGCTATTTTCTGCACCATCTATTTTCCCAGTCTGAAACCCCTTATACACTTCTGAATATGACATTTTCACTGGATTAGCTCCCAGCAATTCTACAGTTTCAGACATGAGCTCCGATTCCTGTACTCTTATATTCAGTCCATATAAATCCTGTATTGATGTAACCGGCTTTACAAAATAAAAACTTCGTGCTCCTGCATCGTACCATGATAATGCCCTGACGCCAAGACTACTTTCCTCTATTTCATCTATGAACTGCATGCCATCTTCTCCATTCAATACATCAAACATTTCCTGTCCATCAGAATATAAAAATGGCATCTGAATTACTTTTAATGCTGGAATATCATCTGATATTGAAGAAATAGACACTCTTGAAAAATCAACCCCACCAAACTTAAGCTGTTCAATAACTGACTTTTCATCTCCCAGTTCCCCATTGCACTTAACAACTATCTTAATTCTTCCATTAGTTTTTTCATTGACAAGACGTGCAAATTCATAAGCCCCCTTTGAAGTCGGGTAATCTTCAACCTGATTTTCTGCATATACTAGTGTAATCTCTGGTACTGCAACAGAACTCTGCTTCTTATTGCTTCTTATCAGTAAAACTACAACTAAAAAAAATATACTTACTATAGCTGGCACAATTATCTTTTTTTTCATTTTTACTCCCAGTTACTCTCTGCTTCGTCCAATTTCTTTACAAGTGTATCTTTAAGAGCTGTAAACGCAGGAATAAAGCTGTCGCGTATCAGCAGAATCAATTCATCTACTTCCTCCTCATTATATATATGAACAGAGGTGTTGCGTTTTTTTAACATAAGCAACCATGTTTCGGAATCATTGATAAATCCAAATTTATAGCCAAGCTGCAGAATCTCTCGTGGTGATCCAGTAGAAGAATCTTCTACGCCATGTTTTCTCATAATCTCCTGCAACGCTTTCCATGCAAGTTCAAAAGTAAGATTAAATTGTCCAATAACCCCTGTCCGGTATATATCATTAGTTTCTGCCATCTTAAAATCCGCATTAGCTAATATAGTCAGACAATTACTAAAGTTATCAAGCTTTTTCATAAATCACTACACCATCCTTTTCTATCTCCTCTTTTAATTCATCTGAAATTGATACATCTGCCTGTACAATATCAAACATCAGCAGAGAATGTGTTTTTTCCTTTACATCCCAATAAAAACCATCAAAATCCCCACCATACACAGCAATATCTATGTCACTCCGTTCCGTGTTCGTACCTCGCGCACGAGAACCAAAAAGTATAATTTTAGTAATAGAATGTTCCTTCGCAAAAGAAACAATTTCTCTTAATATACGGTCTGGTAAATTGTATTTCATATTCAATATTGCCCCCTTATCTGCACTCATTATACTTAATTCTGTTCATAAGCACAATAAACTTACCCCATTGTTTTCCGATAAAAATCATAAAAATACAAAAAGTGGGAAGAACCTAATCTTCCCACCCCTTGTATCCTTACTATTCTTATTTATCGTATTATCTCTTCATTTTTCTTGCTTTTACAGCAAAGATATAAAGAGTTATACCACAGCAAAGAATAATACATAATGTAAGCCAGATTACAATATTGCTGTTATCACCAGTCTGTGGTGTTTCAACATTATTATCAGCCGCTTCAGTTACATTTTCTGTTGAATTACCTGTAAGCTGTTGTCTTGTTATAAGATATGTTGAGCAGTGATCCTGCTCTACTGTCATATAACCATCATTATCAACTATTGCTGACATCATGCTGATTATGGTGCCATCATCTAAAAACTGGCTGTAGTAAAGCCTCTGGCCTGCATAGGCTTTTCCTACATTTAACCTGATGCTTGCTCTGGCTGGAAGCGTACCAGAATAATTGTATACTATCTTGGATACGAATATATCCTCTGTTACATCTTCCGGTATATTTCCGGCTTCTTTTATATCAGAAGTAATCTCTGTTGAAAAATCATAGATTTCAACCTGTGATACTTCTGACATAGTTCCTTTGGCAAATGTAAATGTAACATCATTATTGGATTTGATAACAACATCATTTGCTTTGTTATCTTCTATAATCTTTTTGATTTCATCAGCCTTAATAGTTGTGTTGCCATCTGATACATCTACTATTGTATTATCATCAGCTGATTTAGCAGTAAATGTAAGCTTATCAGCTACACATTCGACATTATAAAGAGCATCTATTTCTGTTCCATCATACTGGTAGCCGTCTGGCAGCTTATCATCTCCCCATACAGGCTGGTATGTTGCTACTGGATTGTTATAATCAACAAGCCATAATTCATCATTACTTTTTTCATCTATGCCAAGTTTTTCAAGAAGCTTACAGATTCTATAAGATGTCTCGTTATTTTCATATGCATATGCAGAAACATATTTTTCTTTGGTTGCTGTATTTATTATAACCTGACATGTTCCGCCGCTTCCACCATCTGACTCATAATATGATATAGGCTGGTCTAATGTGGTTTCTGTGTATCCGGCAGGGATATTGTCATATTCACCGGTCTTTTCTGCGTAATATACATCACCCAAAGCTGCCTTTGTAGTAAGCTTATATACTGTATAAGTTACTTTAGCAGGTTCAACATAGGTCAGCTTCTTAATATAATATAACGAAGTATTATCTGTTGCACTCTTATATACTGTATTAGTTGTATAAGGATCGTACTCATAATACTTAGCACATATCCTTGATATTTCTAGTGGGTGTGAAACGTTATAGCTTACATTTTCCTTTAAGGTTCCATTATCCCTGATTGGTTTGTCCGTGAGATTATCACTTGTATACACTGCTGCCTTTGTACCGGAATATATGGTGACATTACAGGTGTCTGCAACTGAAAGTACGGAATTAGTTCCCTCCGCTAAGAGACCTACACTATAATCATCTGCCTTGTCTGCATTAATAACTAAAGAACCATTTCCACATATATTGATGGAACCGCCCCAGGCATCACCATATGAACCTATACTTCCGATTTCATTATCACCAATAAGGTTAATCTTGAAATCATCACCCATCATATTAGTAACTATTACTGCTGCCTTGTTTTTAAAATCATTTAATGTAAGTGTATTGGATTCTCTGTCATAAGACATTCCTGCTATGGAATTAGTGCCTTTTGAAGAAAATATTAGAGTACTATCTTCTCCAATTCTCACATTAATATAAGCATAAGCCCAATCACCAGTATCACATGGTCCATTAGCGGCTTTTACCTGTGGTGCAGCATATAAAGCTGCTGATGATACAGCAAGCACGACTGCTCCTGCTAGTGCGGCAATTTTTTTAATATGCCATTTTTTGTTTTTAACCATACATCTTTTCCTCCTGTTTCTTAATAATAATTGTCCGGAATCAAATGACCCATATAATAAATCTTATACATATAAGCTGTTATCAATATATATAACATTATGAATAAAGTATATAAGGGAAGTCCGCCAATATACTAAAATAGCGTGGCGGAAGTCCGCCACGCTGCTTTAGACCCTAAAAAGGAAAGGAAAACAGATTTATCAGTCACATTTATTAAACAGATTAATAAGTCCAACTCGTGATTTCACACCGGTTTTTTCATAGATTGCTGAAATATATCGTTCAAGTGTCCGTCTTGATACATGCATATGCTCTGAGATAGTCTGTATATTATCCTCGGTAGTAACAAGATAGCTAAATACTTCTCCTTCTCTTTCGGTAAAGGAGTATTGTGTAGTTAATTTATGTAACTGATCCTGTTCGTTTGTTACTTCATCTGTATGGTGCGTAAACTGTTGTATAAAATAATATTTTTCAAATGTATATATTACTGACATAATACTTACTAAAACAAATAAAACAAGTATAAGAACAATCTTTAAAAGATTATTATCAGAGGAAAGCAGTTGTAAAACAAAGCTGGCAATAACAGCGGCAGTAATATTGTTAACAGCCCGCCCCATTCCAGCCCAAAGCTCAGGTATTCTGACATACTGTGAAAGCTCCATGAATTCTGATGTAAAGAAAACGGCAAAAAATCCAGCAGACAGATAGAATACAATAAGCACAGCCACGAATGGCTTGGAAAATTCAAGCAGGACAATACACAGGGTAGAAAGAATCATTATACAGTACATGATGATTCCAGTATACTTTCTATTACTAATATCAAATATAAAGCCAGCAGCAAGTCCACTAAAGGCAAGCAGAATTCTGGCTCCCTGTCCTATGTCAGCAATACCGTCGGAATGGACGAGTGTTACTGCGCTGTCGAGAGTGCTGAATAAACACGCCATAAGTATCACAAGAACTATAATGCTAATATATAATAAAATATTATGCTTATTACCTTTTGCTGAGCTTTCAATTATAGTTTTAGCAGCATATTTGTCAGTGCTATAGCGGCTGAGAATACGTTCATTTTCTATCAGTAAGATAAAAAGCATCAGCATAGATACTGACAAAATAACAAGCTGTATTGTCCTTATATGAATGGCATTATGATTGATGAACTGAAGCAGTATACCCAGGAAATATGAAATGCCGGCAGTTTTTGCCAAATGTCTGTTTCTAATCATACAAGCAGATACATAATATACATTACCCCCAACAAGACCAAGAAGTATAAAAAGAATAATTCCTGCACCAAATATATATTCAAAAGATTTACCGCAGCTAGTGCTGATTGTTAAAAAAACAGTTAGTAATCCGGTAATAATCATTAAAAGCTTGTAAAGCCTGTTGTTTAAAAAATGCTTAAACAGAGGATATAATAAAAAACCTGCTGTACTGACTCCAAGTACATAATTCTGGGAAAGAGTGGCTCTTTGCTGTGACACAAGAAGTGAAAGCCTGCTTACAAACATATATTCAACACTTAAGAAAACAAATGTAAACAGCCCCATTAAAACAATGGCATATATATATGGAAGGCTGGTTATTGTTTTGATACCGCCAGCTTTTATAGTCTCCTTCTGAGGTGAATTCATATAATAACGCTCCTTACATATGATGATAATGTGTGGATTGCAAAGCAATGAATGAATCCATAGGTGTTATAAAATTATATATTTGAAAGGAAGTTAAGTCAATGATGTAAAATTGCTCAGTTTTTTACACGTTTTTATGCTTTACATTTATATGAATATGTGTTTTAATAGTGCCTGTACAAATCAATTATATAAGCAGAGTAGGAATATGTGCGTTAAGTGCCATATGGACAGGGAGTTGCCATACGGACGAAAAGATTTCTTGCGATACATAATCCGCATCCCGCTGCTACATATACTGGTCAACAGCCTCTTATGTAGTGCGAATACTACTGCAAAGGAGGTTATTTTTATGTCAATTCTATTAAAAAATTTTGCATTTTCAGCAAAAGAGTTCAGATGTCTCAAGTCAATTGTTGCTGCGGCACTTCTCGTCGCACTTCACACTGTTTTAGCAGTTTTTGTATCTATTAATGTAACCCCGGCACTCAGAATTTCAGTATCTTTCCTTGCTAACTGTGCAATTGGATACATGTTCGGTCCTGTTATGGGATTCATGTGCGGAGGACTTGGTGATATAGTCCAGTATATCATTAAGCCAACCGGTCCTTATTTCCCGGGCTGGACATTAAGTGCTGCTTTAGCTGGACTTATCTATGGTTTATTTTTCTATGACTGCAACATCAAAATTTCCAAGAAAAAAATAACAGGTGAAAAACGCAGCCTTTTAGAGATTATAGATTTCAAATTCCTTATTAGAGTTGTGCTTGCCCTTACTATTGATACACTTCTTGTAAATGTTCTTCTTGGAACATACTGGTGCAGCATAATGTACGGCAAAGGATTTATGTTTTATCTTACAATGAGATTTACCAAAAATCTAATCCAGCTGCCTATCAACATTTTCTTAACTTACAATGTTATAGGAATCGTTAAAGTAATTAATAATAAAATATATAAAAACGAATAAACAAAACGCAGGATATAGTGACTAACTCCCATATATCCTGCGTTTTTTGATTTATCATTGCTTACTGCGTATTTAATCCGCTCTCCTGCTAATCTTTGCATGGCTTCAATTATTGATATGGAACTCTTATGAAATAATTATATCATGATACCTATCAATAGTCGCATATTTAAAAGGCTTATATGATAAAAGCGGTGTGTATCTATATTGATAGTCGAAAATAAGCCTATAAATTGATAATATCTAATGTGATTTATAGGACTTTTCTTTAAAAAGATAGTGTGACATGAGACAAAAGGCAAAAATGAACCTATAATGAACGGCTTATTTTTTAATTTATAGGAAATCATCAACGTTTCATTCTCTTTGCAAACGGGAATTTCATTATATCTTTTTCTTCTGGTCTTGACTCTGCAATCATAAGCGTAATCGCAACCAATGTTCCGTCTGTGATTTACCTATCTGTACTCAACGATTTCTTCTAATAGTTTCCTTGGTCTTTTAACCGGAGCTTCATCAGCAAAACCAACCGCAACAATTCCTGTCAACTGAATGTCTGTTCCGATAAATTCCATCAATTCATTATAAGCAAAGCAAGTATTGGCAATCCACAAGGTACCCAATCCATATCCCGTTGCTGTCAGAATCATATTTTCAATTGCCGCACCTATGGACAGCGAATCACAAATTTCAACGATTCGTTTCTCATTTTCAATACTTGCAAATGGCGTGTGCTGATTAGTATTAAGCACTGCTATGAGACATGGAGCCTCCTTCATGATTCTGACTGTATTCTCAGCATCTGGTATGGCAAATGCCCATTCAGGCATTAGTTCATGAGTTGTTTTTTCTGAATTTATACCATTACGCATGACATCAACCAATTTATCTTTTTCTTCACCCTGATATACAATAAATTTCCAAGGCTGCCTGTTTTTTGCAGATGGTGCAAGAGAAGCACTGTATATAATCTCTTCAATTAGCTTTCTATCAAGCTCATCCGGCTTATATTTTCTTATACTTCTTCTATTCTCAATTTCTCGTATCATAGAATCATCTCTCCATTGTGATTTCTCTGATTTATCAATCACATTACTTAATCATAGAATAAAAATGTGATACAGTTCTTCCAAATACATATAGCATTTGGGCAAATTCTAGCAGATTCTTGTCTATCCTATTAATTTATAACTATATAAATTTTTCATATTCTCACTTTTTCTTCTCGCAGCTTCTTCCAATGCTTCATTATATAAATTCTTGTCAGAATACACCTTATCACGAGGATAAACTATATTCTCAATAATACCATGAAATAAATCATCATAAGCCATCTTCTTTGTATAACCCTCGCCTGCCATTCCAGCATCAATTTGTGCGTTTATTTCATCCACTTTTTTCTTAAAATAATCTTGAAAATCATCATGATTATCTGCTTTTATTAAAATTAGTGATTCACCTTGAAAGGTATCGCAATCCCATAATAAATCAATTGAATATTCTCTTAAAAAATCAATAAAAGAATTTAAATCGTAAACCTGATTAAATATAGGCATCATACGCTTTTTCACATATGAAGCCGTCGTTGAAATAATCTCTTCCATTGTATCTTCGTTATATTCAAAACTTACTCTGGCTTCATCTCGTGGAAGAAATAAATTTAAATCATGTCCAATACATGATATAGAATCTTTATCAATAGAAGAATAATAGGTAGAAACAATTCCTGCCGTAAAAAAAAATCCTTTTGACCCCTTATTCCATGCCGGAGCTGATTTCACCCCAATAAAAGCCAGTAAATCTTCATTAAGCATTTTGACAAAAGCATTCAATTGGGAACAATATTTAAAACCTTCTGATTGAAATATTTCACCAAAAATAAGTTTAAACCGTGAATTAAATGTCATAATAACTGGTCTCCTTTAATTTTATACAGATTGGAATTTCCTCTTATCTCTATGTAAACAACATTTTTCATACCTCACTCACTATAATACTCGCATATTACCGCCATATCTTTACATAATCTTTTTTGCTGATAACTTTACATTATAAATGCTCATTCCCTTTCATCCCCTAAAAAAATCAAATCATGTGTTCTAATTATTATATCCTAAAAAAGTGTGATTTCCCCTGTTTATATCCTCTTATAAATAATTGGTTCATCATATCCAAAAGTTCTTTTTCCGTTAACTTCCATGCTTTCAGATACTTCCAGGCAGCTATCAGAAAACTTTTCCCAAAGCTTAAATGTCATTACCGGTGAAAACTGGCTTATGCTGCCTCCCTCCCAGATTCCACTCTTTTCATGATAAAGTGCGGGTGTAAACTTTTCAGATTTTTTCAGTTCAGCATAATCAACATTCTTCATAGAATTATATGAAAATGTATTCTTGTCTTCTCCTGCTGGAATTTCATATGAAGAAAGAACAATTCCGTCGTCAGTTTCCATAATAAGGAAAATATGTGGTGATGCATGGCGTTTTCCATTGGTTTCATAATAACTTTCTTCAACAACAAATTTCCCATTAAAATCCTTAGGAATGTTTTTTATTTTATCATTACATATAGTATTGATGTGTTCTGCATAAGGATATATTTTTCCTGCCTTCTGCATCATATCAAACTGTTCTTTGTTATCAAAATGTCCTGTCATCATTCCTATAAATTTATCAAGTTTCATCTTATTTTTGCCTCCATCTTTAAATTTTATATAATTAATTTCGATGATTCACTACTCCATAACATCCTTAAGCCATTTGGCAATATTGGTGAAATCTATCTTAAGATTATCATCATATATATTCACCGGAACTGGCTTGTCAAATCCATAAATAACAGGATACACATCACTCTCGAAGAAATACACCAGAACCTTCTCCTGCATGTAATCAACTATCCAGTATTCACGCACCCCTGCTTCAATATACTTGGATAACTTCAAAGTGTAGTCCTTTTTCTTATAAGGCACTGCTCTCTGGCACAACACCTTACTTCTTAGCTTGGCAGGTACTCAAGTTACCTATCTTCAAGAAATATGTCAATTACCAATATTTTATTTTACTAAAAATTTATAATTTGTATTTTAAAAATCAAAATCCCATCTTCTTAAGTCCCGCAACAACCTGCACATAAAATTCCCGAACATCAAATCCTTTAATGTTCTCCCTGTTAAGATCTATCATATCACCATGCGATATGCCTCTTTTGCCGCTGACAGTAAGAAACTGATAGTTCTGTCCCCATCTAAAGGATTCTTCTCCAACAAGTCCGTCATTAGGTCCGTCAAAATATTTCACCAGTGGATATGTAAAATTAAGTGGAAATCTTCCCGAAGCCGGATGGTTTAGTTTAGAACCAACTGACTGATAATAAATGTCTGGATTATCTTTTATTTCATTGTTAAATTCACTGCATTTTTCTGATGTAAGGTCATATACTGCAGCAAGAAAATCAGGGTTAATGTCTCCGAGTTTAGCCGCTCCCGCGTTATATGTATTGGCAACCATCTGCTGCTGTTTTTCAGGAATTTTGCCAAGAAGGTAATCAGCAAACTGACAGCCCCTGTGTGGTGTATTTATCGTTGTAAGAGAAGCCACATAAGGTGCAATATCTGTAAGCGCTAACGCTGCCCTCATGTCAAGTCCTCCTTTTGAATGAGCAATTACATTTACTTTCTCACAACCTGTCTCTCTTATAATCTGATGAATCCTTTCTGCCAGCTCTTTAGCACTGTCTCGCACAGCCGCAGCACTGTTATGATTTCCATAGTAAATCACTGCACCATTAGCCTCAAGCTCTGCCGGTATTCTTCCCCAGTAATTAAGATGTTCAAAATCCCTGAAAAATACGCCATGCACCATAAGAACAGGATATTTCGTACTGCATATCCGCTGTTCTTTGCGCTGCAGATTTCTCTTAGCACGCATTTTCTCCATGCGGACTTCCTCACCAACTGTCTTTATAATAATATGAAGCATGACAAGATGTGCAACAGGTATCCATCCGCACACGATTCCAAGCACTCTCCATCTGATTCCAAGCTGCTCAGATGTCGCATACACCATAATAATTCCTATCCAGAATATTATGCTTTCCACAAGAATTCCTATCCCTGCCCGTATAAGCCAGTAAACTGGAGCTTTTACTATTCCTGCCGGACCACCAAACCATTTTTCATAACAGCCTGTAAACCCTAATATCAGATATATTGATAATATTACTGTCGTCCAGCAGAATATTTTCAGCATAATTCTGCCAAAGTTACATACTTTAATTCTCCCCATAATTAATCTCCCCTATTGTTTTTCTCAACTTTCTTGCCGCCGAACTCACCGGGTGTCTACTGTCATAGACAAGACATATATTTCTCTTCGGAATATTATCCTTAAGAGATATCTTCACAATCTCTTTCTTATCAATCGATTCCTGCGCCATTGTCTCTGGTAAGAATGCAAGTCCTAATTCACATTTTACAAGAGGAAGTATCTGGTCTGTTGTCGCAGCCTCCGTATCAGGCTCTAATTCAACCCCATGTGACATAAATAAATCCTTATAGAATCTGAATGTCATAGTCTCTCTGCCAAGGCATATCAGTGGATAATCCGTCAATTCTCTTATTGATAATTCCTGACTTCCCAATGCTGTAAATGTAGTTCCTCCGACAAGTATTTCCTGAAAAGAATGCAACACCACCGTCTTTAGTGATGAATCTGCGTACACAGGTGATGATACCACTGCAAAGTCTACCAGTCCATTTTTTACTGCATCAACCGCCTCCGGCGTTGAATGATTATATATCTTAAGCCGGATTCCGGGATTGACCATGTGAAATGTTTTTAACTTATCAAGAAGAAATATATTAAGCGCAGTCTCACTTGCCCCTATGGAAATACTGCCATGTGAAAGACTTGCACTGTCCGCAAGCTCTTCTTCTGCTGCCATAAGCTGTGTCATAGCCGCTGTAACCCTTATATACAGTTTTTCCCCCTCTGGTGTAAGCTGTATTCCCCGGTTATTTCTTACAAACAGTGTTGAATTAATCTGCTGTTCCAGACAGTTCATTGCCCTTGTAACATTAGGCTGGCTGCTTCCTAACGCCTGTGCGGCTTTCGTAAAATTCTTGTACCTGGCTACATAATAAAATATCTTGTAATACTCAAAATTAACGTCCATAACTTATCACTCCGTAATATCTGACATATCATATTGTTATAGCATTTATATCAATTATAGTTTTTACTTATTTCTACCACAATAGTATAATCTAGCCGAAAATGAAAAACAAGAAGGAGCTAATGATTATGAAAGAAAAAACTATCTTTCCAAGAGAAGAAAAATCTGAGGTTTTATTTGATAAAATTCTAAATGACCCATGGGCTTATAATAAACTTTTCCAGACATTCTGTAACAATCTGTTTTGCAATGATGATTCTGAAGCAATACTTTCTCCGCTTCAATTCACGGAAGCATTATTCAACTGCTATTCTAATAAAGACTTATCTGCATTTCTTATGGCTATCACGCAAAATACCATGTTTGATTTACTGAGAAATTCATTTCTTATTCCATACCGCTTCAACGCTGATGGAAAGCAGAATCCCATAATTATGACCGACGATAAAGGTATGCTTCTTCCAGAATTTGCTGATTCTGTTCACGAAAAAGACTATCAGCATTTTTATAACATTTATAAGAACCTTGATAATAATAAAAATATGTTTCTTGCCGAGGCTTACAGATACAGTCACACATATGGTGATGACCCGTCTGTAGTTGAGCAGCAGATTCTTGAGAGAAGCACTGGTATACTGCTTATCCGCGAACTGCCTGACACTGTCAGAATGAAGGAAACCGAGGCAGAGGCCTATAGTGCTGTATGGGATCTTATGCTTGAGCTTGAGAAGAATCTTCCAATGGCATACATATTCTATGGTCAGGATTCATTCGTTGAACACAATAAACATTTTGATGAACTTGGGATTTTCCTTCCTAATTCTATATTCTTACGAAACCTTGAACACCATGTTAAGAAAGCAGAGGCGATTATATATGCCAAGGACTAATTACATTGACATTATGGAAAAAAATCATATGGAAATTCCGTGGCACGACTATACGAATGCCGACAGCAATGCATTAATTGCTAATGCAGACCTTATAGAAAAAGCCTCCGTTATCGGTCGTGTAGGTCTGATTATGCTATCATGCGGCACTGGTGCATGGCGTGTCCGTACATCTATGAATAAGCTATCCAAGGAACTTGGAGTAACCTGTACCGTGGATGTTGGCCTTATGTCTATTGAATTTAACTGCTTTGATGGTAATGACTGCGTATCACAGTCGTTAAGCATTGCCAATACCGGTGTTAATACCTCCAAGCTTTACAGAATGGAACAGTTTGTCGACAATTTCCCTAATGAAGAGGCCCACCTTACAGGTGAAATGATTCATAAAAGGCTTGATGAAATTGAACAGATACATACCCTGTATTCACCGGTAAAGCTTGGACTTGCCGCCGCTCTTGCATGTTGCGGATTCACATTTCTGCTTGGCGGCGGTCCTATAGAGATGCTTTTCGCATTCATTGCAGCCGGAACAGGTAATCTTATAAGGACAAAGCTTATTAAACATCATTTTACACTATTCATGAATATAGCAGTTTCTATATCTGCATCATGCCTTATATATGCAATTCTGCTTAAACTTGCTATTCTGATGTTTAATATCCCTTTTGTACATGAAGCCGGATACATATGTTCCATGCTTTTCATAATACCGGGATTTCCTTTCATCACCAGCGGCATTGACCTTGCAAAGCTCGACCTGCGATCAGGTATTGAAAGGCTGACATATTCAATAATTATTGTACTGGTTGCTACTGTGTTTGCATGGATTATGGCTTTATTACTACATTTACAGCCAGAAGAATTTACAACATTACATATTGGAAAAATGTTACATCTGATATTAAGACTTGTTGCCAGCTTCTGCGGTGTGTTCGGATTCTCTATTATGTTTAACAGTTCCGTTCCAATGGCGGCAATGGCGGCTCTTATCGGTTGTATTGCCAATACCCTGCGTCTTGAACTGGTTGATTTTACAGGCATGCCTGCCGCTGCTGCCGCATTTATTGGTGCTGCCACTGCCGGACTCCTTGCCTCATTTATTAAAAATTATAATGGATATCCTAGAATATCACTTACAGTTCCTTCCATAGTTATTATGGTACCCGGACTTTATTTATACCGTGCAATATACAATTTCGGCATAATGTCCCTGACAGAAGCGGTCTCATGGTTTACATCAGCAATTCTGATAATTGTTGCACTTCCGCTCGGACTTATATTTGCCAGAATTATTACGGACCGCACATTCCGTTATTGCACTTAATATTAACTATACATTTATATAAGGAGGAATTATTATTATGCTTACTTCTGTAACAGGTATTAACTGGGGCGACGAGGGCAAAGGCCGTGTAATTGACCTTCTTGCTGAAAATGCAGATATAGTCGTCAGGTATCAGGGCGGCAATAACGCCGGTCACACCGTTGTAACTAATCAGGGAAAATTCGTTCTTAATCTACTGCCATCAGGAATTCTTCACCCAGATGTAATATGCATTCTTGGTGATGGCATGGTTGTTGACCTTGAACATCTTGCCAATGAAATAAAACAGATTGAAGACAGAGGAATACAGATTAATCCAAAACATTTGAAATTATCTAAAAAAGCTACAATATCTATGCCATGGCACAGGATACAGGATGAACTTGAAGAAAACAGACTGGAACGAACCGGCTCTGCTTTCGGTTCTACAAGACGAGGCATAGCATATGCCTACAGTGACAAATACAGAAAAAAAACTCTGCGTCTCGGCGACCTGCTTCACTTAGATGATACAGCTGTACAGGCAAGACTAAAAACTATTCTTGAATCCAAGAACCTTGAGCTTGCCGGCTGCTATCATCAGGAGCCTATGTCATATCCGGCACTTCTTGACTGGTGCAGGGAACAGGCTGAAAGGTTCAGCAAATACATATGCGATACAGGCACATTTATAGACAAAGCATTATCCTGTGGTAAAAAAGTTATTCTTGAGGCACAGCTTGGTGCATTAAGAGATATTGATTACGGTATCTTCCCTTACACATCAAGTTCATCAACCATATCAGCCTATGGTCCTATAGGTGCAGGAATCCCTGGAAGACACGCTGACCATGTTGTTGGCGTGCTTAAAGCTTATTCTACATGCGTTGGTGCAGGCCCATTTGTTGCTGAAAATGCAGTTTCAGAAAAATGGCAGCAGGACTTAAGAGCAGCCGGCGGTGAATTCGGTGCTGCAACAGGCCGTCCTCGCCGTGTTGGTCCTTTTGATGCAGTTGCAAGCAGATACGGACTCAGATGCCAGCATGCAGACAAAATCGCACTAACCAAGCTTGATGTATTAAGCTCTATGAAAGAAATTCCTATAATTACAGGCTACAATGACCCAAACGGCTCTCTGGTTGAATTTGACCCTACTGATAACCTTGATTCATGCACTCCTGTTATATACAAAGTTCCAGGCTGGGAAGAGGACATCTCCCATTGCAGGACATTTGACGAGCTTCCTGCTAATGCCAGAAATTACATTAAAACGATTGAGGATATGCTTCATGCAGAAATCAACTTTATATCTGTCGGTGCTAAGAGAGATGAATATTTATTAAAAGGAGAGTGGCTATGAGACATCTGATAACCCCTATGGATCTTTCCGTTGAAGAAACTATGAATATATTAGATCTTGCGGAGCGGATATCCATTGGACCACAATTATATAAGCATGTTGCCGATGGCAGACAGCTTGCTACACTTTTTTACGAACCAAGTACCAGAACCCGTTTATCTTTCGAGTCTGCTATGTTAAGTCTTGGAGGACAGACACTGGGCTTTTCAAGTGCAGCTCAGTCTAGTGCTTCCAAAGGTGAAACCGTTGCTGACACTGTAAGAGTTGTAAGCTGCTATGCAGATATAATTGCGATGAGACATCCAAAAGAAGGTGCTCCACTACAGGCATCAATATATTCACGCATTCCTATAATAAACGCAGGAGACGGCGGTCATGCACACCCTACACAGACACTTATTGATATGATGACTATAAGACAACGTAAAGGAAGGCTTAATAACCTGACTATCGGTTTCTGTGGCGACCTGAAATTCGGACGGACAGTACACTCCCTTGTCAGCAGCCTTACTCGTTTCTCTGATAATAAATTCTACTTCATATCTCCCGAAGAATTACGGATTCCGGATTATCTGAGAGACGATGTATTAAATCCATCTAATTCAACTTATGAGGAAGTGTCAAGCCTTGAAGATACTCTTCCTAAACTTGATGTTCTGTACATGACAAGAGTACAGAAAGAAAGATTTTTCAATGAAGAAGAATATCTCCGTTTAAAAGATGTCTACATTCTTAACGAAGAAAAGTTAAAGCTGGCTGATAAAGATATGCCTGTTCTTCATCCTCTGCCACGAGTTGATGAGATTTCCCTTGATGTCGATGACGATCCAAGAGCTGCATATTTTGACCAGGTCCAGAATGGTAAATATATAAGAATGGCACTAATCATGGCATTGCTTGGTATTACTGATCCGGTAACCGGCAGAACAGTTCTTGATACACACAGCCTATAACTAAACATTCCATATAAAAACTGCCATCCGCTAAACTTAATGTTAAACGGACGGCAGTTTTATGTTTTTATATATTTATCCCCAGACTTCTTTCGGTTCTGCGTTATGCTCCCCAATCATCTTCTCCATCCACACCATATCGAACCACTGGTACTTATACCCACTGTCATGAAAACGACCAACTTCTGAAAATCCCAATCTGCTATGGAAGCGGATACTGTCATCATTAAGATACTTGCTTTCCTATACAGGGCATGCAATATCCGGCATATGCATAACCGACAATCTGTCCATTGTCAACTGCCTTGATATATGGATATCTGTCTGAAATATTCACAATTCTTTGTCTGAATTCTTCTACAGAAGGCACATCATATTCAAATGTTATCGCTGTATACTTAACATATGGTGCATATATATCAAGAAGTTCCTCTGCATCTTCAATTGTTACATTCTGAATTTCCATAATTTTCTCTCACTGTTTCAAGATTAGTTATCAATGCATATATTACTCTTCCATATCGTCCATTCTCAACAATTCTTCCATGGTCAAACACCTGTATATGACCGCCATCTGCTTTCTGCATATAAAAATGCGTATATCCATTAGTATGTCCTTCATCTATCTGCTTCCATATATCCGCTATAACAGCTTCCCGTTCATCCACTCTAATGATATTACGGAAACTTCTTTTTGTATATACAAGCAGTTCATCCATGTTCTTACAGCCTGCAAATCTGATAAATTCACGGTTTGCAAAAAGAATTTCATCATCATTCTTATCTGCTTTGTATATGATAAATGCTCCTGGAAGATTTTCAGAAACATCTTTAAGTGCAAAACCAAGCTGTGTACGAATATCCTTTCTGAGTCCGTTCTTATATGCCATGCAGCCATTCTTTCCACGAAGTTTCACCTCATAAAGTGCAGTATCAGCACAACGCATGAGCTTTGATGGTTTGTCAGCATGAACCGGATATTCAGCATATCCAACTGATATAGTGAACTGATGCTCTTCACCTTCATATTTAAATGATCGTTTTAACTTTGTGAATTTCTCCAGTTTTTCCTTAACATCTGCACATGTACAATCTGGCAGGAAAATACAGAATTCATCACCACCGTTTCGTCCTAAAAGCACATTTTTATCAAAAAACTTCTGCATTCCCTCGGACAATACCTTAAGTGCTACATCGCCATAAGCATGACCATACATATCATTGATAGTCTTAAAATCATCAATATCAAATTCTACTCCTACACAGTGATTATCCGGATTCTGCTTAAGATACCTTGTTACTCTTTCATCATATCCATGACGGTTATTTATTCCTGTCAAAGCATCTGTTATAGCCAGCTTCTTAAACTTCTTTCTGTGTTCGTCAAGCACAAGCAGAGCACATGTAAACCCTGTAAGAAGCAGTACAATAATAATTCCGCCTATTCCAACCGCATACAGATATATTCTTTCAGACTGAGTCTTATATGGCATTATATCAAGCTTCCACTTGCTGTCTCCTATATCAAATGTATACGAAACAGGATTCTTTAACTCTTCTTCCGAGCCATACACTTCTTCAAATTCAGACTCCCACGGAAAAGCAGTTTTATATAATGTATAATTATAACCAAAATCTGAAAGTGCCTTCATTGAATCAGCAAAAATCTCAGGAACACGGATTATAACTATTGTAAATCCCCAGAAATCTTCATGTCCGTTTTCTTCAATGTATACAGGTTTTCTTACAGCTATACCATATTCTCCCTGCTTTAATTGAAATGGTCCCTGCATTGTAACAACTTTATTATCTCTTCCATAACGGCATATTTCACCACGATCTTTATCATTTAACAGATCAATCTTTCCCGCATCATTACCTTCCTGAGGATAAATATCTGTCACAACACCACCTGGTGCAATCTGTATACTCTGAACAGAATCTGTCATCATCTCCTCTGCTATCTCATAGAATTTATTAAGCTGTCCATCATCACTTATAATTATCTGTCTTAATGTGTCCAAAACGCCTATGCCTTTCATAATATCTGTCTTCATACGCTCGGCATAAGTCATTGCGTTAAGATTCGCCATTGTCCTGTTCTGCTTATTCTGTTCGTTATTTATGCTGCATACAATACCTGCCACAGCACTCATTCCGATTATAAATACAACTAGTGGAATAATAATATTTTTCTTTATAAAATGCATCTCATTCACTCCAGACTGCTGATTTGTAAATATTTGTTTATTATATCACTTTAAATATTATTCCGCATTAAAAATGACGCAGGAATTTCCTGCGTCACTGCATATGTCCTTATATGAATCCGCTTTATATATTAAGGAAATCTTTTCTATAATCCACCTTAAAGAATTCTGCAAGCTTAATCATATCTTCGTCTTTTATTGTATTCTTTCTCTCAAGTCCAGCTGTAAGCATGTATATCTGTGCAGCTTTTTCAACAGTTTCAATAAGTCCAAATGTCTCATCAAGAGTTTTTCCAGCACCATATATTCCATGCATTGCCCATATAACAAGTCTGAATTCTTTCATTTTTTCTGCTGTTGCCCCGCCTATTTCATTAGTTCCGCAAAGCATCCATGGGAGAATACCTACACCATCCGGGAACACAACTATACACTCTGTACACATTTCCCAAAGTGTATGCGTAAATTTCTTCTCGTCAAGTTCATGAACATAATTCATGGCAAGTGTATTAGTTGGATGTGAATGTATAACAACTCTGTTATCTTTATCAACAGAAAGTCTTGCCATATGACTCATAAGATGCGCTGGTAATTCGCTTGTGAATTTCCCTCCATCCTTATATCCCCATAATAACTGTGCTGTTGTTCCATCTTCAGCTATTCTTATTATTCCAAGATTATTCTCCGGATCTGTCTTTACATTTTTAAAGTACTTACCTGTACCGGTTACTATAAATATTCTGCCAATAAGTGCATCTGCTTTGAAACCCGTCGGAATCTCTCTTAACACATGATTAATATCAAGATATTGTCCAACTTCTTCTTCATCAAGCATATAGCTGATATTACCACCATTTCTTTCGTCCCAGCCAAGACGATACATATTAGCTGTAGTATCACACATTTCTTTAACAAAAGGTGCTGTTAATATATCTTTCATTATCGTGCCTCCAATACTTTCTTTTCGTAATCCATAACCTCACTGATATAATCTGCTGCCACATTTTCTCTATTAAGATATTCCTGCCATATATCTCCAAATGGCATAATCTTTAATTCTTCCTGTGCTGCCATAAGTTCTGTGAACCTTCCTTCGTTCTGAAGATTGCGAAGTGATTCTGGCTCTAACAATGCATACAAAAGAGCTTTCTGAACACTTCTCATTCCGGTTATCCATGCAGATATTCTGTTAATTGATGCATCGAAATAGTCAGTTGCTATAAATACCTTGTCAAGCGCATCTGCTCTGACAATTTCTTTAGCAATCTCTCTGGTTTCGTCATCATATAAAACTACATGATCGCTGTCCCATCTTACAGGTCTTGTAATATGTAATGCTAAGTGGTCATTGAATAAAAGCATTGATGATACCTTATCTGACACAACCTCTGTAGGATGATAGTGTCCATTATCCATAAGTGGGGTTATGCCTGCTCTTGCTACATAATTCATGCAGAATTCAGACGAACCAACTGTGTATGATTCAACGCCTATGCCAAATACTTTAGATTCAAGACACACAAACACCTTTCTCTTATCATATGGAATTGAAAGAATTTCATCTAAAGATTCTTTAAATCTCCTTCTTGGTCCAAGTCTGTCTGCTGGAATATCCTTATAGCCATCCGGAATCCATATGTTCATTACACAAGGCTGTCCTGTTTCATTAGCAAAATATTCTGATATCTCAATACATCTCTTGCCATGTTCAATCCAGAATTTTCTTACTTCTTCATCTGGTGAGGATAATGTAAGTCCATCTTTAACCATTCTATGTGAGAAAAATGTTGGATTAAAATCAATTCCCATATTGTATTTCTTAGCAAATTCTACCCATCTGGTAAAATGTTTTGGTTTAATTGAATCCCTGTCTGAACCGTCATCTATAATGGCATAACTGGCATGAAGGTTTAGCTTCTTCTTTCCAGGTACAAGTGTCAATACTTTGCTTATATCCTGCATAAGCTGCTCAGGAGTAGCTGCTCTTCCCGGATAATTTCCAGTAGTCTGTATACCACCTGACAGACTTTCTCTGCTGTCAAAACCAATTACATCATCTCCCTGCCAGCAATGCATTGATACCGGCACATTCTTTAATCTTTCTAATGCAGCCTCAGTATCAACTCCTATACTCTGATATATCTTCCTTGCTGATTCATATCGTTCATTAGTCATATATAGCATTATCCTCCTTATATAATCTGAAATTTATTATCTTTTCTGCTCAAATCGTTTAATATCAAAGGAATCTCTTACACACGCTCTTGCTTCCTTCAAATTCTTAAACACACTATCTGCTATCATCTGCGCCATAATATTTCCAATAGCAGTAGCCTCTGCTGGTCCCGCTACTACTGTTTTCCCAGTCGAATCAGCCGTAAGCTGATTAAGATATCCAGCATTAGCACCTCCACCTATTACATATATTGCATCATATGTAATGTCCAGATTCTTTTCTATCTGCATAACTGTATCTGCATAACTGTCAGCCAGACTCTTATATACAACTGCTGCAATCTCTCCGGCTGTGTCAGGTATAATCAAATCATTATTATTGCAGTATGATTTGATTGCCTCTGTCATATTCTCTGGTGCAAGAAAGCATTTATTATTAACATCTATCCTTGATGTTATATAGTCTGTCTCCTCTGCTTCCTTACAAAGCTCTGCAAATGTATATCTGTCTTCAAATTCATGCCTTACAGATTGTATAATCCAGAGTCCCATAATATTCTTCAAATATCTAAATCTATAATCGTATCCACCTTCATTGGTAAAATTACACACCTGACTTTTCTCATCACATCTTGCCTTTAGAAGTTCTGTCCCCATCAGTGACCATGTTCCAGAACTTAAATACAAAACATTATCTGCTACTGTTGGAACAGCCATAACTGCGGATGCTGTATCATGACTTGCACACATAACAACCCTTGTATTGTATCCAACAATCTTCTTAATACCATCAGTTAATTCTCCCAGTATTGTTCCCGGCTGCTTAAGCTCCATAAACATATTTCTGTTGATTCCAAGCATATCAATCAGTTCATAATCCCATTGTTTAGTTTCCGGATTAACAAGCTGTGTTGATGTTGCATTGGTATATTCCGATGCTTTAACCCCCGTAAGAAGAAACTGAAAATAATCTGGAAGCATAATAAATGTCTTCGCTTCCTTTAACTGTTCAGGTCTTATAAATTTATCCGACATGAGCTGGTAAATTGTATTAAACTTCTGTTTCTGAATACCTGTTCTCTTATATAATTCTTTTTCGGATATCACCTTATAAACTTCTTCATCCATTCCATCTGTACGTTCATCCCTGTATCCATATACATTTCCTATGCATTTGTCATTATCATCAAGAAGAACATAATCAACAGCCCATGTGTCAATCGACATGCTTACTGGAATTTTCCCGAGTTCTTTACATTTTTTCATTCCTTCAATAATATTGGCAAACAAGCTGTCAACATCCCATAACTTGTTGCCATTATCATTAATCATGCCATTATCAAAACGATATATCTCTTCTATTGTCATTCTGCCGTTGTCCATGGATGCAAGAATATGTCTTCCACTTGAAGCCCCAATATCAACGGCAAGGTAATATACCGGTTTCATACAATCTTACCTCCTGTATTAAATTCATGTATTAATCAAGATGAAAAACACACCTTAAATCATCACTCACAGGACTGTCGTCTGGATTAACCCTCATAAGAGGCGCCATATATTTCCACCACTTTCTGTTGATCTCCGTTTCTGCTGACTGTGCCCACTTTTCTTCATCTTCAATCTCTATATATCCATATAATATGTTAGTTTCATCATCTAGAAATATAGAATAATTATGTCCGCCATATTCGTGTATCATTGCCTTCATTTCAGGCCATAATTCATTGTGACGCTTTTCATATTCATCAGCACATCCAGCTTTAAGATACATTTTAAATGCTTTTCTTATCATTCTGTAATGCCTCCACTAAAGCCAGTATTGTAAGTGACTGTCCATATGCCATAGGCGCTATAAGTATGTTCTTATAATGCTCTGCATCATATCCCATACCAGTTCCTCCAGATACATTAAGCACTGTTCCATCTGAATCAATATTTTTAAGTATTGCATTTATCGCTTTGTCAGCAACATCTATATAAGAATCATCAAGTATTCCCATTCTGATTCCCTTTAATATACCGGCTGTAATTGCAGCACTTCCGGATACTTCTTCATAACTTGATGAATCTGTAAGTACTGTATGCCATAATCCGCTTTTACTCTGGAGCTTCTTAAGAGCAGCTGTCTGGGCTTTATAAGCATCTATTATTATCTCTTTAACACCACTGTTAAGTGTTCCCTTAAACATATCAACATAATCAAGAATTCCTAATGTGAACCAACTATTCCCTCTGCACCAGAATATACCACCGAAATTATTCATTTCATTAAATGTCCAGCCATGATAAAACAATCCTGTCTTGTTGTCGCAAAGATACTTTATATGCATAAGTACCTGATGTATTGACTCATTTATCCAATCCTGACGATTATACTTCTGACCCATTTTATTAAGGAATAAAACTGTCATAAACAGAGTATCTATCCACATTTCATTCTCATTGAGTCTTACTCCCTGTCTGTCTCCATTCGCACTTGTAACATGCTGGAATCCACGTTCCTTTGTTCTTGGAAGGCAATTCATAAGCCACTCTGCCCATTTGATACACAGTTCCTCGAACTGTGTATCATTGTAATAGTTATTTAATTCAACAAGAGTAAGTAACGGTGTTGTTGTGTTGATATTCTTTGATGGAAGACCTTCTGCTATATTTTCTTTAAACCATTTGTAAAGAAATTCTCTATACTCATCATTGCCATTAATCTGCATTATCTTAAGCAATCCATATAAACCGACCCCCTGTGGCCAGTCCCACTCTTTAATTCCAAAGTCTCTTTTAAAGAAGCCTATTGACTCACCGCCTTTTTCCAGCTCTTCATCATTATCAGGTCTGCCAAGATTCATAAGCTTATCAATTACAAGATTAAGCTTATTCTCAATTTCTTTCTTGTCAGGTTTTTTATTGTTCATATATATGTCCTCCGTTTTTATCTTATTTTTATCCCAACAATCCAAATACTGTTGGCAGCCACATACTAAGCTGTGGTACAAATGTTACAAAAAGAAGTGCGACCAAAATTGCTACAAAGAATGGCACCAGTTTCTTAATTACCTCTTCTACCTGAAGATGCGATATACTACAACCTACAAATAATACGCTTCCTACAGGTGGTGTAATTGTTCCAATTGAAAGATTCATAACCATCATTACACCAAACTGAATAGGATTCATACCTAATGCCTTAACTACAGGAAGGAATATAGGTGTGAATATAAGTAACGCCGGAGCCATATCCATAAATGTTCCTACAATCAGAAGTATCAGGTTAATAATTAACAGAATAACAATCTTATTATCAGACACACCCAGTAATGCTGCACTTATAGCCTGTGGAAGACCTGTGAATGATAATACGAATGACAATACTGATGAAGCTCCTATTATAAGCATAACTATTGCTGTCATAACTGCTGTTTCTTTTAAAATTCTTGGAATTTCTTTAATCTTAATGCTCTTATAAACAAACACAGCCAGTATAAATGCATACACAACAGCTACACCAGATGCTTCTGTCGGAGTAAAATATCCTGATAATATACCACCAATAATAATTACAATGAGGAAAAGACTTGGTATAGCATCCCAGATTGTCTTTAATACAACCTTAGCTGTAAGATGATCTCTCTTGATTACATATCCATGCTTTTTTCCATATACGAAAGCAACTACCATACACAGTAATGCCCATAATAATCCCGGAATCCAGCCAGCCATAAGTAATGCTGCAACTGAAACTCCACCACTTGCTGCTGAAAATACAATGAATGAAGCTGTTGGTGGAATTAACTGTCCTACTGGTGCTGAAGCAACATTTGCTGCTGCTGAAAATGCCCTGTCATATCCCTGTTCATTCTCAAGTGGCTGCATAACACCACCAATTGCTGTTGCTGCTGCAATACCTGAGCCTGATATAGAACCAAACATTGCGTTACCTGCAATGTTAGTCATTGCTAAAGAACCTGGAACCTTACCTAAAACAAGCATTGCCAGATTAATAAGCCTTTTTGCTATACCACCATTACTCATTAACAGACCTGCAAGTACAAAGAACGGAACTGCAAGTAATGTGAAGCTGTCAATACCTGTAACCATTTTCTGAGCTGATATAAACACACCAAAATGTGGTGTAAGAAACATAATTAATGTAACAAGTGATGCTGATATAATACTGAATGATACCGGAACACTAAATGCCAGTAATAAAAAGAATACTATTATCAATACAATTGCTGCCTGTATTTCCATATTGCCTCCTTCTGCATATATATGCATTATTCAATCTTAATTCTGTCTTAATTTCTTAAAATGATCTACAATCTTAAACACTCCGTAAATAACCATGAGAACTCCACATACCGGAACACATACATAATAGACCTGCATAGGAATCTGCATAGCTGGTGAGAGCTGTCCTGCTGCATTAGCAGTAACCATAATTCCACCAATAATCATTACTGAAACACTTAAAATCATAATAAGCACATCTATTGCAATCTGAGCAAGTGTTTCATTCTTTGGCTTGAACTTCTTAACTATAAGATTGATAGCCAGATGACTGTTTTGTCCATATGCGTAAGGAACGCCCATCATTGTCAGCCATATGAGCATATATCTTAATAATTCCTCTGTATATTTGCTTGGATTATGTAACACAAATCTTGTAATTACCTGCCAGCAGCATCCAAGTACCATACCGGCTACAAGCACCTCTAATATTATTTCAACTACTTTATTCAAATACTTCATGCTTTTCTCCTTTCTTCCTGCAAACCATGGGCTTATATGCATTAATCTGCATATTTCTGAATGTCATCATATAGCTTCTTATATGCTTCGCCCTTGTTATAGAAGTTGGCATGTATTGGCTGTACTGCCTCAATAAATGGTGTCTTATCTATATCCTTATATACATGCACGCCTTTACTTTCTGCATGTTCAATGGCATCCTCCATCATTCCATTATAAAGACTCTTAAAGTTATCATTTGTTTCCTCAAGTGCTTTTATAAGACTCTGTCTCTGTTTCTCTGACATCTTGTTCCATGTCTTAGTACTTATAATGAATATATCTGGTGAAAACTGATGCTCTGTATATGTATAAGACTTAACAAGATCTTCATGTCCATCAACAGTAAGAGCAAGCTCTGTGTTCTCTGCTCCATCAACGACACCCTGCTGTAATGACGCATATGTCTCTGATGCAGCCATAGGAACCGGTGTTCCTCCCATTTTCTCAATCATATCCATTGATGTTGAACTTGGCATTGAACGAATTTTCTTTCCACTAAGAACTGATGTATCTGTAACTGGAACATCATCTTTAAGATAGAAATTTCTTGCACCATTAGCATAATATCCAACAGCTATATATCCATCATCTGCTGTATCAGCAAATAATTCTTTAACTGCTTCACTATTCTCCATCGCATTATAATAATGCTCCTGATTCTTAAACAGATAAGGAATTGCAAATATTGCATATCTGTCATCAAACTGACCTAATGTGTTAGAGCTTACTTTTGCCATATCAATAATTCCGGCTTTAACCATTTCTATTTCTTCTTTTTCTGTACCAAGAACACCACTGGCAAATATCTTAATATTTACCTCATCACCAGATTCTTTTGCGGCAAAATCTGATACCTTAGCAATTGAATCCGCTATTTCTGAACCCGCTGACTGATTATGCGCCAGCTGAAGAACTAATTTATCTGATGAATTAATCCCTTTAACCTTAATAAATGTTACTATTACAATAATGAGACACACTGCAACAAAAGCTGTGCCTATTATCTTTTTATAAGCTTTCATAACCTTCTCCTTTCTTATGAGACCCCTTTATTATTGTTACTTTTTATTTTTGAAATCCGCGCGTACTTCAAGGCTTGTTTCATAAGCCATTTCTTATCTTGTAACTGGATTATATCACCGCAAAATATTACTTTTCTTGAACAATATTGCTATATATGTTTGATTTTTTAAATATATTGCTCTATACTTTTTAATTAATAATAATTAATTGTGAGGTATTGTATGGCAGATAATAAAATCACTTTTTTTGGCAAATGCGATGGAATATCCGTAGAACAGCTTATCCGTTATAGCCGGTTCAATATGAATGTGAAGCATTTTCACAACCAGTATGAGATATTCTACATAATTGAAGGAGAGCGCCAGTTTTTCTTCGATAACAAAAGCTATAATGCTTATGCTGGAGATATTGCAATACTTGATACCAATCTGGTTCATACTACATGCTCAATATCAGATGAGGATAAAGGCTACAACCGTGTTATTCTTTACATTGATTATGAAAAGATGTGTGATTTTGACAAAAAGTATCCTGGTCTTAATCTTGTTAATTACTTTCATAATAATTATGGCATATACCACCTCAATGAAGACCAGCGTATAGCATTTCTTAATCTATACAGGGATTTAAGACATGAATTAACCAAAAAGAACAGTGGATATCAGTCAAGGGTGGAAATTGCAACTATATACTGGCTGTATAAACTGCTCTCCCTGAAACATGACAGTACGCAGATACATGCTGTAATTAATAGCCCAAAAGAATTATCTGCCTCTAACATAAGTGCCTATCTTGAAGCTAACTACACAAAAGAGCTCGCCCTTGATACTATCTCAGACGAGCTCTTTATGAGCAAATATTATATGTGCCGCATATTTAAAGAATACACTGGATTTACTATCACCGAATATGTTAATACTCTCCGCATTAAGAAAGCCACCCAGATTCTCGAATCCTCTAATCTCAGTATATCAAATGTTGCTGCTGAGCTTGGTTTTGAAAGTGCGTCATATTTCGAAAGAATATTTAAAAAAATAATGAATGTAACCCCTTTAAAATACCGTAAAACTCACCAGTCTGTTACAATCGAACATGAAGAACTCAACACACTTGATGATTCTGATTATCTTGACTGATTATACAATTCATTAATAAGCCAAATATTATCTTCTCATACCCATACCACAACTCATTGATGAGTCATTGTCTGGTATTTCTGAGACATATCTTGCATTAAAGGCTGCATTGACTTCTGAAATCTCTTTCACCCCGTCAATGTAGTCTTTAAAATATGTCATCAGATCTATTCCGCTGCTCTCGCAGCCTTCTGTTTCTTCCCATTCCTTTATTAACTGGATTCTTTCTGATTTAGTTGTGTCTTTTATTAATGTGCTTTTCATTGTGTGTCTCCTTATCTTAAAATCTATCCTTTATAACTCAAATTATTATATACAGATGCATCTGGCATTGTTCTCATACTTGGTCCTACTACAACAAATGTGCCATGACTATTGTAATAGCTGTATCCTGATACCTGATATACAGGTGGATTGTCATATACAAAATCCGGTCCGGTTCCGCCATATGGATTACCACCACCATTTACATTATTAACTGCAGTTTTCGCTGTATATCCTATGTAAGCCATTGCTCCCGTTAATGCAAATGGTAATAGTGTAAGTAATATTACAATTGGATACATAGCTATATTTCTCATAGCAAGATAAAACTGACTCTTATGTGTTGTCCTGATTATAACATATGTTATTACTGAAATTAATAATACTGGAACAAGCAATATAATTATTGGAATCTGTATATCAAAATAAAATTTGACTCCCATTGGTATCGCTTCTGTCATAGCTAATGCAACGTAGTATATTACATTCATCACTCCAGATTTCCAGTTATGGATTAGCCATTTAATCTTAGATGATGACTTCGCAACAAGCATAAAAATTATAAATATAACTAATAATGGTGGACACACTATCATTAAAATAAACATTAAAATTTTTATTATAAATCTTGAATTATCAGCAAACTCTTTATCCTTAATTTTCTTGTTTTCAAATTCCTCTTTTTCTTCAGCCGTTAAATGATTATATATACTCATCAGCTTTTTTCTTGTTCTTCTTTATTTTTCGTATACTTGCAATTCCAATTACCAACAAAAAAGTAAATGCAACAGCTGCACCAAAACCTTCTCCTCCATTTGGAATATAAGGTCCGATTGCCGCAAATAAAAAAGTCATAAAAAATATAATATGATATTTTATATCAGATTTTTTCTTTCCTTCTGCAATAATAGGGATAATTACTCTATCATGAACTTTTTCTTTCTGCTTATATCTTACTTTTTGTTCTGGTACAGGTTTTTTTACATGTATTTCATTTTCATTCTTTGACACTCTTTTTAACTTATTAATAAATGCTTTTCCAACTGATGACTTAAACACATCTCCTTTTTTATTCACGGCATCCAAAACATTTTTGGCATCCTCTGGATTATTAATATCATATTTTTGTTTAATCTTAAGAATAACCTGCAATTCAACTTTTGCCCGCTCATATTCCTGCTGCGTATCAAATGTAAACCCACCCAGTGAATATTTTTTATCTTCCATAATCTGTGCTTCATCTGCGAAGCTGCCTTGTTCGTAAATGTAAGCGCCACAATAGATGATGGCTCAACGAACAGTTCTGTTATAAGATATGCTATTCTATATGTAAGTACAAATGTTTTTCCCGAACCTGGAACTGACGCAACCCTTATGTTGCCTTCTGTCTGTGTTATTGCCTCTGTCTGTTCCTTCGTTGCCTTTTTTTCAATCAGATAATCCAAGAAACTACGCATATTCTCAGATAAATCGTCCCTTGAACCTTCTGCATTTACAATTACCTTTGTTGCTTCATCACCAAGTGTCAAGGAGTGGTTCTGTTCACAGATATTGTTAAATGTGTAGATTGGAAGATTTTTACCAAAGACATCTTTCAGACATATAAATATAACATATGTCTTCTTAATATGAGTTATTATCATTACTAGATAATACTAATATAATTACACTATTATATTACCACATTTATATGAATATTGATATCAATAATCTTATATAGTATATGAATAGTTTGTTATCTAATCTGTCTCTGGTATGATAATGTAATATGTTATTTCATTAATGTGAATTAATTGAATCAAATGCATTAAAAAGTTCTGAAAATGCATTCAAATCTAAAAATCTGAGGTCGACAATGTCGCTAATGCGACAGTCAGTATCATCAATTCTGAATATACAAATGATCTCTTGGGAATAAGAACCTCATCAATTACTGTAAAATCAATGCATTCTTTAGGAATTTCTCCTACAGGGGGATAGAAACATTTGACTTCATCAGTATCAAATGAAATACTTGTAATGTAATCATTTAAGGATATAAAGGGTGTATTTTCAATGCAATATGGTAGATTATAATTAATAGATAAGAACTTATGTGTTAAATCCAGATAGGATTTAATAATAAAGAAGTGATTAACTTGAAATTTCCAGTGCAGTTTTATCTATTAAATTTCACAAAAATGCAATTTTATGAAATTTCTATCTCACTATATTTTCATTATAATTTGAAAAAGTGAAAATTCTATGCTAAAATAACATTAGAAATTTCATTTTCCGTTTTTCGGAGGAAAGGAAACAATCATGACAAATAGAGCTGGAACATTTGTAAGTAATCTATCAGGCGAAATGGCTTATAAATCTTTTCGCCCGGCTCCCCTTCCACCCAATCCTCCTATTGAGATATCTGGAGAGCTTCTTACGAAACTTATTGATGCTAATAAGAAAATAGCAACACTTGAAGGATTATCATCTCGTATACCTAACATGGGGCTTTTCGTTTCCATGTATGTTAGAAAAGAAGCACTTCTTTCTTCGCAGATTGAAGGCACACAGTGTACTCTTGAGGATATCTTGAATCCTCTTATTGAAAATAACACTAATAGAGATGTTTCTGATGTTGTCAACTATATTCGTGCAACTGAATTTGCACTTGAGCGACTAAAAACATTGCCTCTGTGCAACCGTTTAATTAAAGAGACTCACGCAGTTCTTTTGGAAAGTGCGCGAGGACAGGAAAAAAATCCTGGGGAATTCCGATATTCGCAAAACTGGATTGGCGGACAGGGAAGTACTCTTAAGAATGCCAGATATATTCCACCAAACCCGGAAGATATGTTAACTGCCATGTCTGATCTTGAAAAGTATATAAATAGTGATGATACCCTCGATCCATTGATTCAGGCAGCCTTAATTCACTACCAGTTTGAAACCACACACCCATTTCTTGATGGCAATGGACGTGTAGGACGACTACTCATTACACTTTTCTTGATGGAAAAAGGTATTTTGTCATCTCCGGCACTTTATATTTCATATTACCTAAAGATGAATCGTATAGAATATTATGATCGTATGACTCAGGTACGACGTACTGGTGATTATGAGCAATGGATTTCTTTTTTCCTTCAGGCATTTGCAGATTCTGCGGAGGATGCAATCCATACAATTGACCGACTTACTGAATTACACGATAAAAACTTAAAGTTATTTGATGCTTTAACAAAGAGACAGCGTACCAGCGCCCTTAAAGTATTTGCCTATTTGGAATCTAATCCTATTATTGATATTCAGAAAACTGCTACAGCACTCGAAATGTCGTATAATACTGTGGCAAAGGTAGTTTCTATCCTGATTGATGATGAAATATTGGAGCAAACAGATAAATCGGGAAAGGCTAAGATTTATTCATATATTGAATATCTTAATATCCTTCGTAAGGACACCTAAAAGATAAGTATCAAACAGATGACATTTAATTTGAATTTTTTATAATGCGAAAAATGCCCACCAGCATCATATTTAATGGTAGTCCTTACTAATGCAGATACCACAACCTGATCACATTCCTTTGTTACATCAAACAGTTTTCCGTTTGGTAAAGGAATAGCTTCAGTTTCCAAATTAAAGCCCAATAGATTTCGGACTTTATTAAAAACTGTTGCTGATGGGAAATAAGCCTGATGTGTGGTATCTTCTTTGAATTTGTAATCTTCAAGTTTTAAAATGCCTGATAATTCAAAAAAAATATCCTTTTGGGATTTTCCCTGAATAGTTTTGTCCATAGACAACCTCCTTTTCTAGCCTTTGGCTTAATAATTTTCTATATAATCAGCATGGATTTAAGCAATAAAAAAAGCACGGAAAATCCGTGCTAATACATGCTGAATAAATAGCTCCTGATTTGTATGTCACAAGTCCATACAAATGACAAATTCTCAACAAGAGAATAAATAGGAATTACTGATATAATATGAAGTTATCATGGGTATAAACTAAACGCAAGAATATAATGATATTTTAGTATGATACATAATAAATGTATTAATTGATGTTTCTCATATACATAGTCTTGCGTCCGACTCCGGTTTTAATAATAGCTCCTTCTTCTACAAGTTTTTTAGTGCAGATTTAACAGAGGAACTGCTAAGGCTAGGACATGAAAGTAAGGCATCCTGTTTTGAAAACTTTCCAAGCGTATTTTCTGTGAATGACTTTACAATGTCGTAAGCACTGGTCTTCTTTCCAGTTTTTGTTGCGTGTTTCTCCCAAACGTTACATCTTTCTCCCAATTATAATATATTTTGGGAGAAAAACAAAAGAAACGGGAGTAACATTTTACTATCTTATATATTTTCCTCTTAAATTTGATTTATTTATTGTCTTCATTATTCTGTTCATGAAAGTTGAAGATACACCATTTTTGGAGGGGCATTCAACAGCAATGCAGAGCAAGGGAAACTCTGAAAAGAATGATTCCTTATTCCCTTTTACTCCCTTTGCACTAAAACCCAAGTGCTCTGCTGCTTTAATTACACCATATGCATTAGTTCCCTGTTTATCTGTTCCTGCAACTTCACGAATCTTGGTAATACCTATCTTGTAACCATTCTGTTTACAAATGGTCGCAAGACATGCGACACCACAATCAGTAATGTCGTGCTGTTTTATACAATAATATCTCATCATTTCCTCTATTTTCTATTTTTATAACAACGCATCATCCTATTACTAACATTAGCCAAGCCATAAAAATACTCAACACTAAATTTACAATAACAAATATACTAGTGTATTTCTCTTGGTATCGTTTTAAATCACTAATTTTCTCTTTCTCTCGATCAGTCATTCTCCATGTTGCTGGAAATAACGCTGCAATTGAAAAAATTATAAATAATAAAATTGCAACAAAGGACAAAGTAATTACTACACCCATATCTCCATCACAAAAAAGTCCTTTATATATACTAGATGCCAGAATCAATACAAAACATACAATTTCTAAGCATTTTTGCCAAATATTAAACTTGCCTTCCATTTTTATCACCTCCTTTTTTCTAGTGTACCACATAAATATTACTAACACCATATCATTTTTTATCAATAATTTAGTCTAGTTGAACGATACACCATTTTTGGAGGGGCATTCAACCACTATATTTAGTGCAATGTTTTATTTATTTTCTAAACATAGATAAGTGCTCTGTTACAAATCATATTTTTGCATAATATGACTATTTGTTCCAACTATTTTTTCTTGATAATCCGGTTCACCCGTCACCAAATATATATTATTATATTGCTTCTCTGTTAAGCGTAAAAGTCTCACCGTTCCGGTTTTAGGTGCATATTCTTCTATTCGTCTGAAATGTTTTTCGGATGCTTTCCGGTTTTGCACTATCCGCATATACACTTCCGGTGCAATTCGCAAATAGCCATCTTTATGTAAAAACTTTTTAAGCTTTGTATACTCTGTTTTGGTTCCCCATTTCTCTGTCGGACTAAGAATAAAAGTAATCTCATTCCGTAATCCCCTCCATACTTTCAAAATGTACTTGTCCATATAATAAATCCTCCAGTATAATATATTCGCACATACGTCACAGTTCTCCGATTGCCACATTCTGTTATATCTTGTTATCAGATTTTCTTGCCCTTGTGTTTACCCTTATCAGCTTCCAAGGGAAGAATAAAACAGTGTGAAATCGTATAATAAGTTAAGGTGAGCATTTTGCGATAAATCCTTTATTTTCAAGGCTTTTGGAGGATTTTATTAAAACCCTGTGGGGGTTAATAACCACTTATAAAATTGTGGTTTTCAAATTTAGATTTGCCGGAACCACAGGCTGGAGAAAAAACACTGCCGGATGGAGCGTTAGATGTTACATTAAAAGATGTGCACTTTTCTTATGAAGAGGACAGAGAGATTTTAAAAGGAATAGGCTTAAATCTTCCGGCAGGAAGTTTTGTATCACTGGTTGGTGAATCCGGATGTGGTAAGAGTACGATTGCCGGAATCCTTGCAGCAAAGAACCGGGGATATAACGGAGAAATCATCATCGGTGGCGTACCGCTTAATGAAGTGAATGAAACCAATCTGATGCAGAGGGTTGTTCTGGTTCGCCATAACAGCTACCTGTTCAAAGGTACAGTAGAAGAAAATCTGAAGATGGCAAAACCGGACGCAACGAAAGAAGAGATGGAAGCTGTCCTTCAGAAAGTGAATCTCTTAGGGTTCTTACAAACACAGGATGGCTTGCAGACACAGTTGTTGGAAAAAGCAAGCAACCTGTCCGGCGGTCAGTGTCAGAGACTGGTAATTGCCAGAGCATTGCTTCGGACAGACAGTGCGGTTTATATTTTTGATGAAGCTGCATCCAATATCGATGTAGAAAGTGAAGAACTAATCATGAATGTGATTCACGAACTGGCAAAGACAAAGACGGTACTTCTGATCTCCCACAGACTGGCAAATGTCGTGAAGTCTGACAAGATCTATTTCTTAAAAGACGGAGAAATCAAAGAAAGCGGAAAGCATGACGAACTGATGAGCCAGAATGGTGCGTACAGACATCTGTATGAAAGCCAGATGGCACTGGAAAACTATGGAAAAGGAGGAATGGCATAATGAGTGAAAATACGAATACAACAAAACGCAGAAGTGCCATCCAGATCATGGGAAGTCTGATTGGTCTGGTAAAACCCTTGCTCCATATCATGCTGGCAGCAATCATCCTTGGAACATTGGGTTATTTATGTGCAATCTTCCTGACGATACTGGCAGGACAGGTTATCATGCATGGTCTTCTGACAGGAGTAGCCGGAATGATTGTTCCGGTGGACAATATGTGGCGGGTATTTACTCCAGTAAAAACGATTATTACAGTCATGATCGTAATTGCAGTGCTTCGTGGAATCCTGCATTATGTGGAACAGTATTGTAATCATTTTATCGCATTTAAGTTGTTGGCAATCATCCGTCACAAAGTGTTTGCGGCACTGAGAAAGCTCTGCCCTGCAAAATTGGAAGGACGGGATAAGGGAAATCTGATCTCGATTATTACAACCGATATCGAATTACTGGAAGTGTTCTATGCACATACCATTTCTCCGATTGCGATTGCAACGCTGACCTCAATTATTATGGTGATTTTTATCGGAAGATATCACTGGCTGGCAGGAGTGATTGCTCTGGTAGCTTATCTGATTGTCGGTGTTGTCATCCCGATGTGGAATGGAAAACGTGGAAGCCAGAAGGGAATGGAATTTCGGACAAACTTCGGAGAACTGAACAGTTTTGTTCTGGATTCTTTACGTGGACTGGACGAGACCATCCAGTACGGACAGGGTGAAAAGAGAAAAGAGCAGATGTCTGAGCATTCCAAAAATCTTGCAGGAATGCAGGAGTCATTAAGCAAAATGGAAGGCTCACAGCGTTCATTTACGAACATGGTTATCCTGCTTGCATCTTTTGGAATGCTTGCACTGACGATCTGGCTGTACGACAAAGGTGCGATGGGATTCGAGGGAATCTTAACCTGCACCATCGCAATGATGGGTTCTTTCGGACCGGTAGTAGCATTATCAAGCCTTTCCAATAACCTGAACCAGACACTGGCAAGTGGTGAGCGTGTTCTTTCTCTTCTGGAAGAGACACCGCTTGTGGAAGAAATTCCGGGTGACGTGGAAACTTCCGGTGCAGAGAGCATGGAACATGAATTTACAGGAGCAGAGGCAGAGCATGTAACATTTGCTTATGATAATGAGGTTATTTTAGATAACTATTCACTGAAATTACAGCCGGGTAAAATCACAGGGATTCATGGTGCGAGCGGCTCCGGAAAATCTACGCTCTTAAAACTGCTGATGCGGTTCTGGGATGTGCAGGATGGAAGTGTATCGGTAGACGGTACAGATGTCCGCAAGATTCCGACCAAGCATTTGAGAGATATGGAAAGTTATGTCACACAGGAAACGCACCTGTTCCATGATTCGATTGCAAACAATATCGCAATCGCAAAGCCGGGAGCATCCAGAGAAGAGATTATGGAAGCTGCAAAGAAAGCGTCTATCCACGATTTCATAATGACACTTCCGAAAGGATATGATACAGAAGTCGGAGAACTGGGTGATACGCTGTCCGGTGGTGAAAAACAGAGAATCGGAATTGCAAGAGCATTTCTCCATGAATGCCCTCTGATCCTGCTCGATGAGCCTACATCGAACCTCGACTCTTTAAACGAGGGAATCATTTTAAAATCATTGAAAGAATCGGCCAAGAAGAAAACGGTTGTCCTGGTATCCCACAGAGTATCCACAATGAACGTGGCCGATGTAGTATATGAAATGGAGAACGGCAGAATTTCTTAATAAATTCTTAGAACTGATAGGGTATCTCCAGAAACTGCAAATCATGATGCATGCCGGATGGAACATACAATCAGCGAAGAATCTTTCCAGAAGATTCAGGAACTGGTGAAGAAGATAAAAAAGAAGATTCATCAAAGGAACAAATGGAAAAACAATGGCAATGCCATTAAGTCAGTTGTTCGAAGTTTTGTTCGATAGCTCAGTTGTTGTCAAATATCCGATATTTTGAACTCAAAAAGCCAAAAACAGGTATGCCAAAAAGACAGATGCTGTCCATCTGCCAAAAAGAAGGATATTCAGTTGCAGAACTTACCGATATCCAAAATGAATTGCGCTGATTCCACGGAGAGGCCGTTGAAACTGCCGGAACCTGTCTTTCACTGCGTGGACATATTTCATCATCAGCCGGATAATATCGATGTGCCTTCCAGAATCCCTGCGCATGAAGAACTTTCTGGCTGTTTTTAATGCTGAAGAAAAGTCAAGTTCATAGAGATACTTGTTGCTGCCATCCCGTTTCTTTTTCAGGTTTTCTTCTGCCGCTTCGTTTGCGATAAAAATGCCGAAATTGCATTGGAACAATTGGTGCCTGACACAATAAACTTGCAATAGGCTGCTTTTTTCTGTTGAGCAAGAAGTATCTTTTAATTCATATTTAGGTGGTTTGTCAATAGCAATAATATTTAATGCATAATCTGATTTAAGAGTGAATTTCAAATTTTAGATTTTCAATAATCATGGGATAAAAATAACAGGGAGGATTATAGTTTTCGGAATAAAGCCGATATATAATATTAGAAACAATAAATAATAAAGAACGGATTCAGAGAAGGAGGACAAAGGATATGTCAATGAATGTGAATACAACGGGTACTGTTTATGGAAGTTATCAGAATACCTACAAGGCAGGTACAGTAGATAAGAAAAAAGAAACAGCGAAAACAACAGAAAATGATAAGGTCAAGAAAAATGTGACAGAAAGTATAGCCGAAAAAAATCTAAGTAAAGAGGCACAAAAAATGCTTAAAGATATGCGTGGCTCAAGAACAGATATGGACTTTATGGTTGCAGATTTTGAAAATGGTGATAATGCTAAAGATATTTTAGCACAAAGTGATAAAGAGTTTACGGTTATTTTCTCAAAGGAAGAAATGGAGAAGATGGCATCCGATCCCAAATATTATGCTGAAAAGATGCATAGTATTGAAGGTGCTTTGCGTATGTCGGATGAAATCAATGCTCAGTTTGGATTTGAAAGAGCATTTGGTAAGACAAACGGAATAGAAAACAGTGCAGATACTGATACAAAAATAACAAAGTTTGGTATTTCTTTTAATAGTGATGGAACTACAACATTCTTTGCTCAATTAGAAAAAACATCAGCTAGTCAGAAAGAATATCTTGAAAAAATTCAGGAAAAGAAAGCTGCGGAGAAGAAAGAGGCGAAGAAAAAGGAACAATTAAAGCAAATTGAAGTAAAAAAAGCTACTGTTCAAGCAAATTCAAAAGATGAACTTTTGGATAAAATTAAAAATATTGAATGGAATTCTATCAAACCAGAGGATAATAAAATCGGTGGAAGATTTGATTTTTCAATTTAGTATATTTAGATGGGGATGATTACATAAAGTATGGAGGTAGATTCATTATGAGAAAACGTTTTTTTTCTATTATTGTATGTGTTGTCATGCTTTTTACAATGAATGTCACAGCTTTTGCGGCAGAAACTCAGGAAAATTATTCGGAGACGGAGAAAACAATGACATTTGAAATAACTCCGACAGCATTAACTTCTGGATCATCACGACATTCTGTTGGAATGTTAAATTCCTTTTTTGGAACAAATGATACAGTGGCAACTTCCGCTCTTGGTTCTTTTACAATCAGCAGCACATCTGTTCCGTCAGGCTCCACAATCAGTAAAATAGTGGTTACATCCACAAAAAGTAGTGGAAGTAGTGGAAACATCGAATTATTTGTTGCTAAAGATGAGGATAATGGAGATGGCACATTTGACAGATATACAGACAGCAAAAGTTGGAATAGTTCTCTTACTTTTGCAGATTTTGGCAATTATAATTTAAGCCCTGTTGGAAATTATTATGTTCAATTTGAATCTACAAGGTATTCAACGGGAACTGTTGCAGCAGCAACATTAAAAAATATTTATGTCACAGTATACTATCATTAAAATTTTATAATCCCCATTCTAAACAAGCAAAGATGTTGTTATTCAGTTAGCAGCATCTTTGCTTTTAATTGTATAATTGATATGACTATTGAGTTAGAATGACATTGATAGCGATAGAAAGCTATATATTACAGAAGCAGACTTTGATAAAAAAGCATTTGAGAGATTATATAAATTGAATATTATATAATCAGAGGTATATAGAACATGCACAGAGACACTATATTTCAATATGAAACAATGGTGCCTGACACAATAAAAACGCATAGCCAAACTTCGCTCGGTATAACTGCCTGATTGTGTCGAAATTCGTATTTTATCAATTATATCTGATAAAACTGGATTTGCGGTATTGAAAATCAGTTATAGCCGTGGTACCATATAGACAGTTTCAGAAGGGAGGCTGGTCTACATGATTAAACGAGAAATTTATATGAGCCGTATCCGTCCTTTTATCGGAAATGAGCTGATAAAGGTTCTGACAGGGATTCGCCGTAGTGGAAAATCTGTCATGCTGAGCCTGATCCAAGAGGAACTTGCCCAAAACGGGGTCCAACCAGAACAGTTTATTTCCCTGAATTTTGAGAACATGAGCAATGCACACCTTTGTACGGCTGTTGCATTGCATGATGAAATCCTTCGCAGAACAAAAGAAATCAGCGGCAAGGTTTATCTGTTCTTCGACGAAATCCAAGAGGTGGCTGATTGGGAAAAATGTATCAACTCTTTCCGGGTGGAGCTGGATTGTGATATATACATTACCGGTTCCAACGCCAAGCTGCTTTCCGGTGAGCTTGCCACTTATCTTGCCGGACGGTATGTGGAGTTCGTGATTTACCCGTTTTCATTCAGAGAGTTTATGGAGCTGTATCACACCGTTTACGAAGGTGCAGACGAAAGACAATGCTTTACAAAATATCTGACGCTGGGAGGAATGCCCTATTTGAGCAACCTTCGCTACGACGATGCCGCCAGTCGTCAGTATTTGCGGGACTTGTTCAACTCCGTAGAGCTGAAAGATATTATCAAGCGAAACAATATCCGTGATGTGGATATGCTGGAGAGAATTATTGCTTATATAACTTCCAACATCGGCACTACCTTTTCTTCCACAGCCATTTCCAAGTATCTGAAAAGTGAAGGGCGCTCCGTTTCACCAGAAACGGTACTGAACTACATCAAAGCCTGCACGGACGCATTCCTGTTTTATCAGGTGAAGCGCCAAGACCTCCAGGGAAAGAAAATCCTGACCGTCAACGAGAAATACTATGTTGCAGATCATGGTGTCCGGGAAGCCGTGTACGGTGGCAACATGAAGGACATTAACCTTGTCCTTGAAAATGTTGTCTACATGGAGCTGCTGCGCCGTGGTTATTCTGTGACTGTTGGGAAAGTCTCTGACAAGGAGATTGACTTCGTATGTGAAGATCATGGGAAAAAGCTGTATGTTCAGGTTTCCTATCTACTTGCCTCGGAGGAAACCATCCAGCGTGAGTTTGGGGCGTTTGCCGGTGTTCGTGACAATTTCCCGAAATACGTTGTAACGATGGACGAACTGGATATGAGCCGAGATGGAATCAAACACCGCAATATTCGTGACTTCCTGCTGGCAGAGGAATGGAACTGAAATGTTCTTCTTTCACCAGAAGATATGCAGAAGTTCTTCCAATGCCGAGAATGAAAAAACAATGGTGCCTGACACAATAAATATTATGATATGTCTGTATTTAACCGCTGTATAGAAACCGGGAATGTTCTCTTAATACTGGAATGTTGGCAGGATGTCCACCCGGCGCTTGTCAGTATCCCAGTGAAATGGGAATACAGCTCGCCGTATGGACTTTTGTATGCTCTGAATCCGCCGGATGATGTTATGCAGTTTGAAAACAATGGTGCCTGACACAATAAATATTGTATAAATGTCAATGCTGTTGTGGTACATGTTGTATTCTGCGTAAATGGTATTCATGTTGTGTCTCCTTTAAACCAATAAAAATATAGAAGCATTTCAATCAGTTCACAATGTCACTTTTATTTTGTGTTATACTGTTTTATATAATTTTCTTGCCCTTGTTTTTGCCCTTATCAGAGTTCGTAAACACTGGTGGGACGATATAACGCAAGGGAAACAATAAGGGAAAGCTCACCTGCGATAAACTTTGTGTTTTCAAGGGATTGAGAGATATTTGATAATAAAATATAACAGTTATTAAATCCCTTGGAATATATGAAATCTCAATTCAAATTTTGGGGAGAAAGCATGAAATAGGGCTTATTATATTCATAAATGTATATATTATGTAATTTTAAATTTTATATTTAATTTTAGATTATCCGCATAAACACTACACTTTTAAACATTTTGAGGTATAGGAAATATTCATTTTACCACAGATTTACCACGATTGAATGAGCCTTGATATGATGATAAAACGACTAAGGGAGATAGCACAAATAACTGTGCATCTCCCTATATTTTCTTTGTTTATTCCGTTGATTACTTCATTTAATTTCAAACTTTAACGCCTTTTTATATCTCGTTTTTTAAGTCCAATCATAATAGAACACCTACCTTTTTATAACTTCTTCTGTTATCATATTTTCAAATTCCACATCAGAATAATCCAATCTTTGGATTGACATTGTAAATCTGAGCGTATCTTCTGATACCGGGAATTAGTTGATTTTCTTTTGCATGTTTTACAAATATATCTATTCTAAGCAATTCTGCAATTTCTAGATATTTTGGAGTGTTCATTTTATCCCTTTCTCTTTGAAATTTTCTATATCATTCAGAAATTGAAACCACCTACTCAATACATTATATTTTTCAATGTTGAGAGAATAGTATATCTCTAAACCCACTTTTTTAGATGTTATCAAATTTCCCTCTGCTAATACTTTTAAGTGATGTGAAATAGTAGCTCCAGTGAGTTCAAAATGTTTGGCTATATCTCCGGCACATAAGCATTTACTTTTTAAAAGGTAAATAATTTTTCTTCTAGTTTCGCAAGAGAGAGCCTTAAAACTAGAAGTTAGTTCTTTCTCATTCATTTCATAAAATTCTCCCAGTATTCTAGCACTAAGTCATTAAATTTATTTTTTTATTACACATTTGTCAAAAAATATTTTTTCTAATACATCAAAGTTTTGTGGGTTGTTACACTCAAAAATGCTATGTCTGTTATCTATAAAAATAATTTTATCACAGAAATTTGATACTAAATCTAAATTATGAACAGAAAATAAAATCATTTTTCCAGTATCTTTTAAATCAAATAATATTTTTTTGATAACGGAAGTACTTTCTGGGTCAATCGCATTAAACGGTTCGTCCAAAATAATGTTTTGAGCATTTGACATGAAAGCTCCTGCAAGATATATTTTTTGTTTCATTCCAAGAGAATAACTGGAAATAGTTTGTTCTAATGAATTTTCCAACTTCAATTTTGGTATATAGATAGCAAGCAGTTCATCAAACTTTTCTTTTTGATTATAAAGTTCACTAACAAATTGTAAATATTCTTTTCCAGTCAAATTTAAAAACATATCCTTTGTATCTGGAACAAAAGCATAGTGATATTTTGCTGTAAAATCGGTAGAAGGAATATCATCTATTTTTACACTTCCTTTATCCAATGTGCTAGGTTGGATAATCGAATTTAAAAAAGTCGATTTTCCAATACCATTTACCCCTACTAAAGCATATATACAGGAATTAGTTAAAGTAATGCTCTCATTTTCAAAAATTTTATTTATACCATAAGACTTACTTAAATTATTTATTTCTATCATCTGAAAGACCTCTTTTCATATACATAACCACACCTATCAATAATAAAATCAAGATATTCATCATTGATAATCCAATAGAAAATTTAACAAAGGAAAATTTTTTCCAAAAATACATTTCTAAAATTGTTAAAGCCACAATCATGACTAAAACAAATATCTTGCTCATATTCCCATGTAATAATGTATTAGGTGTGATTTCAGTTCTGGGCATTTTATAGTCAAAGTACACTCCCATAAAAGAGCAAAGTATATCCGTAAATGTACCATACAGCAATAAAGATATATCAAAAAATAGCCCATTTTTACCAATACTGCAAACAATCCATGCACAAATGATGACAATTTCATTCAAAACAGAGCTTATCAATACCTTAGAAAAGAATATCCTACTGTTTTTGACTGGAAATAGGTTATAATATGAGATATTTTTATCACTGGTATATGATGTGCTGGAAATTGTATTCATAGCACAGCATAATACCATTACAAGAATTTTTAGTACACTTTGAATTTCTATATAACTTCCAGATATTCTTTTTGAAAAAAGATTTACCAAAAGATACACAGTTATCACACTTTTTAAATTAGAGCAAAAAAGTAATTCCTTATTTCTTGAAACTCGACACCATTCATTCAAAATATATGGATTTTTGTTAAAATACTTAGATATATTTACATGAAATCTAGGTTTGGTAAAACAATTTAAATAATGGTAACACCTAAGAAAATATGATGCACTTATTTTGATAGTATATATATAACTCAGAAATATAATCATTATAAAAATAAGAACACTTATCAAATAATTATTTTCAAAAAGATGGTATATTCCATTTATCATCAGCGGTTTTTCAAATGCAAATATAAGTAAACGTACAATCCCCCACATTATAAAAAGAAAACCACCATATTGAAAAGTAAGTAAAATATATCCGCAATATTTTTCACTAACTGTCGATATAACAATAGAAATTGAAAAGATAAATAAATCAATTATTATCAATATCAAAGCACATAATATGGTAGTTAAAATTAACGGTAAAATATTCCACTTAAAAAAATATATACTTGATAAAAAACAGCAGATAAATGACAATATTTGTATTTTAAATAATCGAATTATAACCATATAAATAATATTTGTAGGATTAACAGGAAAATAGAGTAACTTTTCTATCTGTGAATTTACACATAGTTGTTCTGGAATTCGATACAAAGCTACAAGAACAGATATGCAAATCAAACTACAAACAGCCAATACTAAAGCATTTTGTATTGGCTGTCCTAGATAATCCACATTAAAATACCAAAACAAAACACCTAGATACAGTCCAATTAAAGTTAATGTACATTTGACAAAATATGATTTTTTTCTTCCAAATAGAATGATGTTAAGTGTTTTTTTCATTGGTCTTATCCTTTACTATATCAAAGTAATATAATATATGGTACTTCCAATGAGAAGTAATCCCATGATAATACTATTTAATGATGATAACTTTTTTTGCTTGATAAAAGTAAAATTCAGTACCAAAGAAATAACAGGAACAAGCCATATTCCCAAAATACTAGGGATAGGATAATAGGTATCTCCATTATGCAAAATATTTATCTTCTCCGGTAAGAAAAATAACATAATTGCGGAAACCAAAAACATAAGAATAACAATAATAAAATTGATTTTAGCATACTTTTCATTATTCTCAGTAAAATTTTCTCCTAAGACATCTTTTAATATTTTTTTAATCATAGTTCACTCTCCTAATTTGTTTTTTTGTGTTTGATAAAAGAATAAATTGTAGGAATTCCAACCCAAATAACAAGCCCAATGAACAAAACCAACTCTGATTGCTCTGTTATAAAATATAAAATCAACATAATGAAAACTAATGGAAATGTAATATATCCTAATAATCTATTCGCAATTTTCCATGTCTTTTCATCTGTCGTTGTCCAAGGTAATCGTAATCCCATATACTTATTTAAAGGAAGTTTTGTTGAAACATTTCCAGTAAAAAGCATAATGGTAACCACAAAAATAAATGATGTTGGAATGTTGACGATGAAATCATTATCTATTAGCGGAACAAAATATAGTGCAACTGCCAATATTACCGTCAATCTATTCATACGACGCATTGTTTTCACTTTTGGATTATCTTTAGATAAATTTGTAATAACTGCCATTCTCGTTTGCGCAACACCCATTAAACTAATCAAACCTGCTCCTATAAGGAAATTAACATTGCTTAAATTTTTGAAAAAGGCGATCAGAAGTGCTGTGATAGATAACCCAAATATACATATATCTAAAATAAAAATTGATTTCTTCATTTCTAAATCACTCCTTTTTTCCAAAAATAGACATAAATCCAGACAATGCTTGTTGAAGTACTGTTACATTGATTGAATAAATGACAAAGTTTCCTTGCTTTTCTGAACTAACTAACTCTGCTTCTCGTAAGATATTCAGATGTTTTGTTAAAGCAGGTTTCGATATGTCAAAATGTTCCGCTATTTCTCCAGCACTTAAATCTTTCTCATTCAATAGTTTCAAAATTTCTCGTCTAGTTGGGTCACTAATAGCTTTAAAAACACTTCCCACACTCACACCCCTTTCATTTAATCAAAAAGTTAATTAACCTTACGGTTAAATGCTAAGCTAAGAAATGCTTCTTGTCAATAATTTTTAAAAATTATTTTCATAAAAAGATTTGCATACTACTATGCTCATGCGTCCATAGATACCGCAAAATCAGAGGTTCAGCGTCTAATCGCATAAGAAGTATTTACCACGATTTTAACCACGCTTGATAGCGAAAATATAAGAAGATAGACCTAGATATGTGAGGTTTACCACAAAAGAAAAATGCCCGTAGAGCCGATAAAATAAGGCTTTGCGGACATTTAAGAAGATATAAAAAGATAGTCAAAAAGACATATATAATTTTAATTAAATAAACGATGCTGTCTCTGTTAATGCTTTTCTGCTGTTATGATTAGGGAGAGGAGTAGTTGTTTTGTCAGCAACACCAAGATCAAGAAGCATTAATATTTCCTCATCTTCTGGTAAATTAAAAGCTTTTGCCAGTTCATCAGGATTAAAGAAGTTAATCCAGCAGCTGTCAACACCTTCATTGTATGCAGCTAACATAAGATGGGTTGCAACGATAGTTGCGTCTTCTATTCCAGAGTTTCTTTTATCTCCTAGGTAAGTGAACACATTATTTTTATTATAAGCAACAATTAGGACTGTAGGTGCGTTATATCGGCAAGGCGTTAATTTATCAATAGTCTCTAATGCACTTTCAGATTGTACAACATATATATGCTGTTCTTGAAGATTCTTTGCTGTAGGCGCTACTCTTCCAGCTTCCAAGATAGCATCTAATTTATCTTTTCCTATTTGTTCGCTGCTAAATTTTTTACATGAATATCTGTTTTTAATTACATCTGAAAATTCCATAAATAACCCTTCCTTTCAGTGAATTTTATCTACGCTAATTATATCACTTATACAATAAAATCCCAGCACTGTAATTATATTAAGAAATCATCATCTATCATTTGTTTATATTCTGAAAAGTCACCATCATTAAAATTATATCTGTATCTTACATCTTCATCGTCTACCACGCATCGAAGTATCATTGTATCATCTTCTATGTACAGATAATTTTCCGGATTCAAATAATTCTGTTTTAAAATTGCCTCAGATAAACGATATGCAATTACTGTTGAAACTTCAAAAATCTCTGAATTGGCTCCTTCTATTTCTGCTTATCATTCTTAATACTGTTTTATTTATCATGTCTTATTATCCTCCTTAAATCTTTTTCATCCAGTTATTCAGCCATTCTTCTGCGTTATTAATGTGCATGCCAACAATAATCACATATCCATATTTTTTTGCCATATCATGAAGATACTGTACACAATATTTATACAACTCCTGACTCATGCTTTTGTATGTGGTGTGTCTGCTCTGCAAAAGCCTGAAATGTTCTATTATAATAACATTATATTTATTATGCCCATTGTCATCTGATAAAAGTTCAACATCTCTATCATCTATAGCTTTAAAATGTATATTATCACATTGTGACTTAAATAATTTTAGAGCCTCATCACATATTTCATCAAAACTTCTTTCATCATTTTCTTTATCAGGTGAAAAAGCCTGTTCATACATATGTGTTTCTATTCTTTGTAATATATTGTTATGCACATCCTTAGCAACCTGCCTATGAAAAATACTTATAATACCGTTAAAGCCTCTGACATAAATAATCTTTTAGCTAAGTCAGAAAAGAAAGAAAATGAACTTGTCATTCCTACTTTTCTGCAGTCAAGAATGAAAAAATAGGGGGGTTCCCCTATTTTTCCATTCTCTAACCTGCTTTAATTTTCAACATTTCCCAACTCTGCCCGAAACATCAGTCTTCTCGTTCCCCTGATATTCTCAAACTGGATTTCATATGTCTGTGTAACCTTATCTACCTTAACAATCTCGCCAGTTCCAAATACCTTATGTCTGACTTTATCTCCAACCTCGAATACAACCTTTGGCAGCATCTGCTCAGTCACACCTCTGATTAATACTCTGCTGTTGTTGATACAGTCAAGAAGATTAGTATCAATGTCACTTAAAAATGCTGATGGTCTTGCAGCGAAACGGCCATCTTTCTTTCTATAAGTGCTGAGGTAAAGCATATTCTTAGCCCTCGTCATCGCAACATACAACAATCTTCTTTCCTCTTCATATTCGTCTTCATTACGAAGCCTGCTGCTTGGAAACTGTCCTTCAACGAGTCCTGGTACAAATACTGTATCAAACTCAAGTCCTTTTGCTGTATGAATTGTCATTACTTTTACAACATTATACTCTCCGTCCTCATCTTGCGCTGAAAATAATGCAAAATGGCTTAACAGATCAGCCAGCTCAACCTTCTCCTGATTATCTTCCTCCAATGCCGTAATAGTCCTGATAAGCTCTGACACATTATCAAGTCTGGTCTGGTCGATATCCTGCTCCAATGCCTGACGATATCCCATATCAAGACATTTGTTTACTATATCAGTACAGGTATAAGCAACATATGTATCATGCAATTCACTGATTGCATTGTAATATTCTATAACATTTTTCTGTGTTATATCGCCATCTTCAATCTGCTTTCCAAGTGCCTTGAAAAGACTGCAGTTGTTCTGTGCCGCTGCATTTTTAAGCTTCTCAACAGACTTCTTACCAAAGCCCCTTCTCGGTCTGGATATAGTATACATCAAATCCATGTCCGTAAGACTGTACACCATTCTCATGTATGAAAGCACCGTTCTTATCTCTTCGCTTTCATAGAATTTTGCACCGCTTAGTATCTTGTAAGGAACTTTTCTTTTTATAAATGCTTCCTCTAACGACCTTGTCTGTGAAGCAGCCCGCACCAATATAGTATGGTCGCTGTACTTCATATTCTTAGCGACATTATCAAGAATAGTATCAGCTATCCACAAAGACTCATTCTTCTCGGTGTCAGGTGCATTAAATACCGGCTTATGGCCATCTGGTCTGTTAGAAATCATCTGCTTTTCAAGCCTGTTCTGATTAGCAGATATAAGTGACTTAGCCACATTTACAATCTGAGGAGTACTCCTGAAATTCTCAGTAAGTGAATAATCCTGCAGATTTTCATGTGTTTTGTCAAAATTAATCATGTATTCAGGGTCAGAACCGCGCCATGTATATATATTCTGGTCGTCATCACCTACCACAAACAGATTCTGATACAATCCACTTAGAATGTGAAGCAGCATGTCCTGTTTCATATTGACATCCTGATACTCATCGCACAGTACATACTGGCACTTTTCCTGCCAGCGAATCCGCACATCTTCATTCCTGTTTAAAATATATAAAGTGAAATTAATAAGGTCTTCAAAGTCCAGAGCATAATTGTCACACTGTCTCTTAAGATAATTATAGAAAACCTTTTTATCCACATTTTTCTCGCTGGAAGCCCTTCTTTTAAGCTCTGTCTTATCAACGCCTGCCATAAGCTCAACATAGGACATATCCTGCTTGGTTATGTCTATATCACTCATTATCTTCTTCGCAGTATTGTCCTTGAGCGATATTCCCATATCCTCTGCCACGTCCTTTATCATCTCCAGCTCTGCCTTCTTATCAAGAATCGTGAATGTCTTGGGAAATGTCAGCCTGTGAATCTCCTCTTTAAGAAACATGTTACAATATCCGTGAAATGTTCCTGTAAAACAGTTGGCGTTATCACCAACAATATTCCTTAATCTATGCTTCATCTGCGAAGCTGCCTTGTTTGTAAATGTAAGCGCCACAATAGATGATGGCTCAACGAACAGTTCTGTTATAAGATATGCTATTCTATATGTAAGTACAAATGTTTTTCCCGAACCTGGAACTGACGCAACCCTTATGTTGCCTTCTGTCTGTGTTATTGCCTCTGTCTGTTCCTTCGTTGCTCTTTCTGGTATGTTCATAGTCCTCTTTACCTGTAAATATTTAGTATACCTTTGGTATCTCTCCATCAATTCCATACATTTGTTTAAATGTATCTATATCCCCAGTCTGCTTAATCAGCATTATCTCCTCTATCTTACCGGTATGGATATCCTGAAATCCCGCGACCTGCTCCCCTGTGCATAGGATTGTGTGTGTTTCTTTCTAAATATACTCATGATTTATAACTCCAAAGTCTGCCTGCTTGTATATATGGTGGTCACTCTGATGTTAAAAGTGACCACTTGTGACCACCTAGTGAACACTTAATCATAAAAGTGACCACATACTAGTCACTCTGATGTTAAAAGTAATTACTAATTTTTCTATTTTTTTGTTTTATAAAGAGTATTATTTCTTTCTCCTACTTTTTCTATCAAACCTGCTTTCATCATTTTATCTATTAGCTTTCTTGCTCCAGTTCTGGATTTATAATCATTATATAAATTTTGCAACAACCTCAAGCTCTTTTCTCTTAGGTCTTTCAGGTGGCTCCTGTCCCCTGTAGCCGACAGCAATAACAGACACAACATTTTCACTGTCTGGAATATTAAGCAATTCTCTTAACGCCTCACCATCTCTAATGCCCATTACCAGAGTATCAAGCCCCAGTTCAGCAGCTTTAAGAAGCAGATTCTCATTCTGCAGACCAAGGTCATAATAGCCCCAGCCGTCACCAGCCTCATTAACCGGGCTGCCTGTATTCTTATCGAAACCAACCATTCCCTTTACAAATGTTGTGACTATATATGCACCTGCTCCGTCTGAATTAGCCTGATTGAATTCAGGAAGGCATTTTTCTCTAAGTTCTTTTACCGCATTTTCAGATAAAACACAGTAATATCTTGATGTCTGCAGATTCTTCCATGAAGGTGCATATGATGCTGCCTTAATAAGTTCCTCAAGCTGCTCCTTAGTAACTTTTCCCTCTGGATTATAATTTCTTATGCTTCTTCTTTTCTCCATTACTGCCTGTAATTCCATATGTATACCTCTTTTCTATGATTATAGTTACTAATGTTTCCGCTCAATCTACACATCATTATCTGCTTATCATAAAATGCCTCCTCTAAGTAAGTTCATATCCCTTTAACTGCTTTCTGTATGTTCTATACTCCGGACAGTATTTTTCAACCTCCGCCCAGAATTCTGCCGAATGATTCATATGCCTTCTGTGCGAAAGCTCATGCACGATTACATAATCCATCAGCTCCTGCGGCATATAATACAACTGGTAGTTGAAATTCACATTGCCTTTAGAACTACAGCTTCCCCACCTCGTTTTCTGGTTACGGATAGTTATTCTTCCAACGCTCACATTCATTATATCACAGTAAAACTGTACTCTCTTTTCAAATGTATCCTTTATATTATCAAGTTCCTGCTTCGACAGACATTCAATACCCGGTGCACCTGTACCGCGTCTGTTATCTGATTTCTGTCTGACAAAATCCAGTTTCTGCCTGATCCATTCATCATGTTCTTCTATAAATCGGTTAATCTCTGCTGATGACATTCGCAATGGAGTTCTTACTATCACTTTCCCATCTGCATGAACCTCTATTCCTATTGTTCTTCTTCTGGATTTTATTACCTGTATGTTCATGATTCTACCTTGTAAATGCTTTATCTTCCCACAACCTTCTTAAGATATTCATTTTTCAGCTTATTCTGCTCTTCAAGCCTCTTATTTTCATCCTTTAAATGCTGTATATATTCCCGTGTCAGTTTAACACCTCCACGAACCGCTATGTCTTCATGCTTTTCCATCTCATCAAGCCACTGGAATAATGACTTTTCCCTGATTTCGTTATATGTGTTATCTTCTCTGTTAAACATTTTCCGCCTCCTTGCACACATCAACCCAGCCCTTAGCCTGTGAAGCGTCTTCTAACTCAGCAATTGTAAGTTTCACCGCAGAATGGTCGTCACCTGCTGCCGGATACACAATATTGAACTGTTTAAGGCTTTCATCAAGATATACATCAATGCCCGCATTAATGCCAAATGGACAGACTCCACCGGGAGCGTGTCCGATTATATTCTCAACCTCTTCAAATGGTATCATCTTTGCTTTTACATGAAATGTGTCTTTATATTTTCTGTTATCTATCTTCGCAGTTCCTTCTGTGATTATCAATACTGCCTTGTCGCCCTGAAGAAAAGACATTGTCTTGGCTATCCTTCCTGGCTCGACTCCAAGTGCCTCCGCTGCCATTGCAACCGTGGCCGTTGATTCACCAAGCTGTATTACATGCTCTCTGTATCCTGCTTTCTCCAGATATCCAAGTGCTTTTTCTAATGACATATAAACCCTGCCTTCTTTCCACATATTTTTAAACAGTTTCTATAATACCACACACGCGGCTTCCAATGGCATATATTCTTAAAATTTCATATTTAGCAATTGCTGATTAAATAAAAATCCCGCGACAGTCATACAACCGCCACGGGATTAAAATCATTTATTCATATGTGTGTTTCTTATGCTTACCAAAAGCTGCCTGTTCCTCGACACTGTGGTCTGCAACATTCATCTTCTGATGTACTTTCTTTTTCTTTAATGGATGCTTTGGATTCTTATCCATAACAATCGCTCCCTTTCTAATTCAATAATAAATGATTAGTCATTAGCCTTCAATAGCAATGTACTTCTTATTCTCAACTGCTTTAGCTTCTTTCTTAGGAACTGAAAGTCTTAAGATACCATCTTCATACTTAGCCTTGATATCTTCCTGTGTGACACCTTCACCTACATAGAAGCTACGGCTCATAGCACCAGCATATCTTTCCTTACGGATGTATTTACCTTTCTTATCCTTTTCATCCTTATCAAGTCCCTTAGCAGCACTTATTGTAAGGTAACCGTTATCAAGCTGTGCATTAATTTCATCCTTCTTAAATCCTGGAAGATCAATATCAACTTCATAACCTGTATCAGTTTCCTTAACATCAGTCTTCATTACATTATTTGCATGCTTACCATATAAAGCCTTGTCAACTTCAGGAAATCCGAAGTCCATCCAATCATCATTAAATAAATTCTCTCCAAAAATACTAGGCATCAACATAAGTCATTCCTCCTTTAACATATACCATTATCTTGTTACCTTGTTTCTTTGGAACCGGGATGTTTCAGTAACCTCTTGAGGTACTTTCCTTTACTTTCGTACCTCTTTTGGTTCCCTTCCTTTGTTCTTGGCTATGTTATATACCTTTTTATTAGCACTGTCAAGAGGTGAGTGCTAATTTTTTGAGATTTTTTTTGCAAACCCTTTAAAATCAATGGTTTGCAGTATCTTATTTCTTTTGAAATTGTGATTTTTTCTGTTTTGACACCAATTTGACACCAATTTCTCTTTTTGTGGTGTCAAGCATTTAACACCATACTATCTAGTCTTGCAATCTCATTTTCAATCCTTGTCAGCTCTCCAATATGGTTATACACTTCCATTGTTACATCTATATGAGCGTGTCCCATAATATATTGAAGAACTTTTACATCCATACGGCACTCTGCCATTCTGGTACAAGCTGTGTGACGCATTACATGAGCTGAAAACTTTGGTAACAGCTCTGCTTTCCTATGCTCTTTTTTTGCTCTCTCTACTTCGGTTTTGTTATATGCGTCTACAATGTTGTATAAAACACTATTTACGCCATTCGGCATAAGCGGTCTGCCCGATTTTGCTGTAAAGACAAACCCCGAATACCCGTCCACCTCAATGCTCTTATCCTTTGCAAGCATAAAATTGATTTTCCTTTGTTCCTCAAAGGCTTTTGCAACTTCTTGTGTCATAGGTATAATACGAATACCCGACTCCGTTTTTGGTGTAGAGATATGGAACTTGCAACCGTCGCCTAAATTCTTATAAATGAGCTGGTGGTCTACATTAACCGTTTTTGCCTTGATGTTTATATCTTTCCATGTAAGACCAATAAGCTCCCCACACCTTAACCCCGTACCAATCATTATGGTAAACATAGGATAATATGTGTTATAGACATTGCTCTGTTTTACAAACTCCATAAACTTTTCTTGTTGAGAAACTGTTAAGGCTTCTTTTTCCTCTGCTGTTTTTCCATAATCACTAATGGAACTTTTTGCAGGGTTCTTTCGGATAATATCATCATCAACAGCCATTTCTAATGCAGGATAAAGCAGGTTGTGAATATACTTGATTGTAGAATAAGCATATCCAGCTTTGGAAAGTTTCGCATAATACGCTTTAATATGTGAGGGTAAAAGCTGAACAACTTTAATATTTCCAATCTCGTCTTTTACTCTGTTTTCCCAAGCACGAACATAACTAACTCTTGTAGTATCAGCCAGCTCACGAGTTTCCATATAACGCTCAAATAACGTGTTGAGCGTCATTTTTTTGATTGCTCCGTCTGTCAATATGTTATCTTCCATATCTTTTGCAATCTGCTTCTCTTTTTCTCGAAGCTCTGGTAAATCTTGTGCATAGACTGTCAATCTCTTGCCTGTTCTTACATCTGTATAACGATAACTGTATCTTCCATCATTACGCCAGTTTTCGCCCTCTCTTAATTTTCTTCCTTTTGGGTCTTTTCTACTAATTGCCATGAGAACCATTCCTTTCTGAAAAAGCCTCTTTTCTTGTTCTCACAGCATGCTTTGTCCTTTCTTATTATACTACACACGCCAGAGAACATAAATAGAAAATCGCTCTATTCTTCCAAATATAACAAGTATTTCTTGACTTTTTCTATGGAATAAAGAACCCTGCGACCTATCACAATTTTTGCTCCTGCCTGCTCGCCAATCTTTCTTGCAGTAGCACGACCACAAGATAACATAGCAGACAGTCCCTCTATATCAACAGCAATCGGCTGTTCCGTTGCTCTTATCTTCGTTTTATTCATATTCCAACACCTTACCTCGCTGGAACATCACATCATTTAACACATCAGTATTTAACATAATGTAACACCCCCTTTACTGTGTGTCTATTTATAAGTTACATAAGCAGACAGACGGCTTTGGAAAGCTCCATTAGTATCTCAACTATTCCCATTCTTGTGGGCAGAACCGCACCATGCGGACGTATCATTATTCTGTGAGGATAGGTCATGGCAAAACGACTTTTCCAACAGTCGCTCTCGGATCACTGCGTGGGTCGCTCGCTTTCTTTTGGAAAGGTCGTGGCGTACAGTCCCCGTGGCTCGCTATCTCACAAACGTATCTGTCTGCTTTATTCAGTTGTCAAAGAGCTGTGGCGAAAGCGTGTTGCTTTCATGTAAAAGCAGGGCAGAGCAGGAAAGAGGGGGACATTAAACCATGCTCTGCTAAAAACTGCTTATTCTTCTTCGATTTCTAAGGCAATATCAAACCCTAAAATCATTTTGATAAGTGCTTCTCGGATAAGTCCCTTTAACTCCATATCTACAACAATATAGACATTGCCGTATTCATCATAAAGTGGGCGCAAACAGCACTTTGATATGTACGGGTCATAAAATGCCAGTATTTTTTCAATCGCTTTTTCGTCCCCGTCCATTGCTTGCGAAAGCAAATAGTAGGACGGCTTCTTAAATGTTTGCTTCATTTTACTGCTTCTCCTTTAGTATTTTTTTCATAGTTTCCAAAGCATGATGTCGGTTTCTAAATACACCGCTTTGCGTAATCTTTTGTAAGTTGGCAATTTCACTTTCTGTCATTTCCAAGAAGTAATACATTAACAGAGTATTTCTCTTTCTTTCTGGAAGTTTTTTCAAGGCTTCTGCCAGCTCATCATCAAGGACACGAATATCAATGCCACATACTGAAAAGATTGTATAATCTGTTTCGTAGTCGTCCCTCACAGCAAAATTTTCAACGAAAATTTCTGGAAGTTCACAGAATGGAATTTCTTTATCTTTTCGTCGTTTCAATCCTTGTTGGTAGTCCTTTACAACATGACGGACAACTTTCTTCAAACAACTTTCAAAGCGACATTGAACTGTTTTCTGGAAGTCAGACGGTTTCATCAATCTCACCCCCTTTCCACTATGATTTGAAAAGTGTTTATCCCTCTTTCCGCACCATATAGGGAATGAAAGGTGTGATTTAATGACCTCTTTTGAAAAATTTTTAAATTTTTTTCGGGTATGAAAAAAGCCCGCACAAAACATATAGTCTGTACGAGCCTTTAAAGCTAAAACATATTCAATTTTTAATAGTGTGCTATTAGGTGGAATTTGATTGCAAATAATTGTACTTAAAGTTTTCCATAATGCAAGCCCCCTTAAAGCACCGTATCAATGTTGGCATGGTTTTCAAATTACTCTGAAAAATTATGAACTATTCCTTTTGGAAATGTAATGGTCAGTCTTGTATATTCTTTTTCCGTAGAAGCAATATCCAATTTCAAGCCCAACCTATCGCATAATTTTTTCGATAGATACAGTCCCATACCCGTTGCATTTGCCTTGTTTCTATTTGAACCCGTAAAACCTTTTTCAAATACACGGGATAAATCAGACGCTTTTATTCCACAACCATTATCTTCAATCACAAGCAATATATTTGTACCATTGTCTTGACTGTATATCGTCAGTTTATTTTCTTGCTTATCAAAATACTTAATCGCATTTTGCACGATTTGAGATAGAATGAATGTCAGCCATTTTTCATCAGTATAAATGACATTTTCTATGTCATGGATATTGATAATTGTTTTTCTTTCCATAAGCGAATGACGGAATTTCAGAATGACATTATGTATCACTTCGTCTAACTGCAACTGTTTTACAAAATAGTCTTTTTCCGTATTTTCGCTTCTTGCATAGTAGAGCATTTGTTCCACTAACTGAAATATTTTGTCTGTTTCTTTTTTTAATGTGTAATTTTTTGTATTGTCAAACGTCAAAGACAATGCTCCTATCGGTATTTTTATTTCATGGGCGAAACTTTCCACATATTCTTGATAGTCCTGCTTTTCTTCTGTGATTTTGCCGATTTCATCATTCATAGATTTGCAGGCTTTTTTTAGTGCGTAGTAATAGGCTTCATTTTGAAATTCTTTTGGCTTTGGTAAAACGTCTGCAATATAATAGGTTTCTTCCAGTCCATCTACTAAATCAATAATATGTTGTGAAGCGTTACGTTTCTTCCGATACAAACACCATTGAAAAAGCCCTTGTATGCTGATGAACAGAATTACCAGCAATACAACAAATAGCATATCTACACCGTAGAAAATCAAGAGAAATGCTACTAAGGCAAGAAAGAAAAGCTGAAACAATATCTCTGTTATTTTTTCTTCTAAGAATGTAAAAAAACTCACAGTTTCCAACCCTTTCCTCGTATATTTTCCAATAAATGAACAATACCGATTTCTTTCATTTTCTTTTTTAGACGAGTCATATTAACCAGTAATACATTTTCGTCTAAATAATATTTGTCGTTCCACAGCTTTTCCAATAGTTCTTCTTTGCTAATAACTTTATCTTCGTTCATAAAGAAGTAGTACAAAATACGAAATTCATTTCTTGTCAGTTCAATGCTTTGCTCTTGATATTTCAAAATGGATAAGTGTAAATCAAGGGTACAATCTTTTTTGACAAGCTCACGGAAATTGTTTGGGTTTGACAACTGCAATGCACGCTTGATCTTCTCAAGAAGAATAAGCGTATCATATGGCTTTGTGATAAAATCAATCCCACCCACTTGAATACTTTTCAATTCGTCAGCATTTGTATCTCTGCTTGTTACAAAGATAATCGGTACTGGCATGACTTGTTTTATTTTCCTGCATACTTCATAGCCATTCTCATACGGCAGGTTAATATCAAGCAGAACCAGTTCTATGGAATATTGCTTTAATTCATCTGTCAGGTTTCCAAAGTCAGTCAATAAAACTGTTTCATATCCTTGTGTGTTCAATAATTTAGAAAGCTCCAAACGAGTGATTTCATCATCTTCGATAATTGCTATTCTCATTTCAACACCCCCTTGATTTACCATTATAATAATTCCACAGCAGGAGAGCTAGAAAAATCTAACTCGCCTCATTGATATTTCGTTTGAAACCGATATACGTTGCTATCCAGTAAATACTATAAATTAGGAAGAAGATAATTAAATTCAAGCCAAAGTACATTAGATAAAGGTGTTTATCTCCCAAAATTTGTTGATACACATTATTCAATGACGACATCATCACGAAAGAACATAATATTGCTGATATTGCAGGGACACAAAATAATATCAATAATTGTTTTCTGATTGTCTTAAATAGCGACTTGTCATTTATTCCTAATCTTCGCAAGGTCAGGTAGCGATATTTGTATTTAGTAGAGTCGCTCAATGATTGAACTGCCAAAATTGTCCCTACTGCGGAAATCAAGATAAATGCAATATACATAAACAGACTGACTACTATTGCAACCATTGCTTTTTGTTGTTCTATTTCTGCACCTCTTACGTTTACTCTATACGATTCGTCATTTATTTCTCCATTTTCATCAACCTTTACTAATTGATGTTGCATAGCTTCTTTTATCTTATTTTCTAATTCTGCGTCTGTATCTTCTTTTGTATCTATAATCAAATGATTTTCTGATACTTCAAGTCCTTGAACATATTTATCTGGAAGTACAACAACAAATCTGCCAGTATTAGTTATAGAGTTCCAATAAGACTTAGTGTCATATCCTTTTAATTTCAAATTTTTATTTGCTACTGTTATGGTTTCAATATCTTTGTTATCTTCAACCTCATATGCAAACTTGCTATTTGTAACTATATAGTATTCGTTATCATTTAAAGAAAGCAACGGCATCTTTCTTAATTCTAGTAATCTATTATAATCACTTAACTTCAAGACTGGGTCAAAATCATAATATTCTGATTGGAAAAAATTTTGTACCTGATGATTCGGCTCTTTATAAATGTCGTACTCAATGGTATTATCAATCGTATATTCTTCTTCAATTACTCGAATATATTCATCAAATACCTGCTTATCATCAAAGAGTTGTACATCATATGGTGCATTTAAATTCACGCTGATATCATACGAAGCTTTGTTGATACTAGAATAATTCAGAGCCAGCAGTGAAATTAAAATCAACATAGACAATGTACCAAATGTGAAGCTCATTGTTCTTGCTTTAGAAGCAAATGTTCTTGCTACAAACAGATTATCATTTTGATATTTCATTTTTTTATTCTTTAACAAAACAGTCAAGAACATATCTGCACAAGTTGTAGATATACCATAAATGCTGATAATCAACATGATTACGCTTACCATCAAATAGGTAAGTGTTTCTTGCTTATTAAAATTATCCATAGTACAACGTGAATTCCAGAGAAAAAGAGAAATCGCACCAAGAATAATACTTAAAACAAAAATGACATTTCTTTTTTTACTGTCACGGAACATTTTCTTTTCATTTTGTTTATCAAAGTAAAGAAAATCACGTATCGTCATTTTACTTATTCTTCTTAATAGATTAAGTAAAACCAAAACATAAATAGTTAAAAAATAAATTATCAATAGTCCAATAGAAACAAAATTCAAAGAAATAAATAGAGTTTTTGGAATACCCAGTAAGTTTACAATTACTAACGACACAAACTGGCTGAATAAAAAGCCAATAGGAATAGCTAATACAAATGCTAAAATTCCCAACAGTATATTTTCAATTATAACTAAGTGGGCAATTTCTTTTTTCTTAATGCCAAGAAGCATATATGTTCCTAATTCTTTACTTCTTTTTTCAAACATAAATTTCGTTGTATAGTTGATCAAAAAGCATATCACAAAAGTAATAAGGATATTTACAGCGAACAATGAATTCTTAAATGCATCCATACTGGAACATAACTTTACAATTTCATCAGAACTTGCCACCAAATTAAAAGCAAATATAAGAGAAAAGGATGTAGTAACGGTTATCAGATAAATCAAATAATCTTTAATATTTCTTTTTGTATTTCTATACGCTAACTTACCTAACATTTCCCACTTCACCTCCGAGCAAGGTTAATATATCCAGTATTTCATTGAAGAAATCTTTTCTGCTTTTTTCCCCTCTGAAAATTTCATTGAATATTTTACCGTCTTTCAAGAACAAAATACGTTCACAGAAAGACGCACTAAACGGGTCATGTGTTACCATTAAAATAGTAGCCTGCATTTTCTTGTTGATTTCAGACATTGTTTCCAGTAATAATCTGGAAGCTTTTGAGTCCAAAGCTCCCGTCGGTTCATCAGCTAAAATCAGTTTCGGTTCATTGATTAAGGCTCTAGCACAAGCACAACGCTGTTTTTGTCCGCCAGAAACTTCATAAGGAAATTTCGATAAAATATCACGAATACCCAATTTATCGGCGATAGCATGAACTCTTTTCTCAATATCAGTAGGGTTCTGTTTGTTGATAACCAATGATAAAGAAATGTTTTCTCCAATCGTTAAAGTATCTAAAAGGTTGAAATCTTGAAAAATGAACCCTAAATTTTCACGTCTGAAATCAGCAAAATCTTTATCCTTGATTTTGGTAATATCTTGATTATTGACTGTAATGTGTCCGCTGGTTACAGTATCAATCGTAGAGATACAGTTTAATAGGGTAGTCTTTCCAGAACCACTAGCTCCCATGATTGCGACAAATTCGCCCTTATCTACATACATAGAAATACCGTCTACTGCCTTTGTGATATTTCCAGAGTTACCCCCGTAGTATTTTTTTACTTGCTCTAAATTTAAAATGTGTTCCATTAAAAATCGCTCCTTTCTTCCTGCCACATTTATTTGTTTTGGAATACAATTAAATTATAGCAAGGGCAGTATTCAATTACACTTACAGTTTTGAAAGTAAACAGAGAGTAAAAGAGCCGTGATAATGCAGATCACAATTCTGTGAAGCATTTCCACGACCCTTTTATTATAATTTTACCGTTGTCTTTTTCGTAATGGTATAAATGTATTCCTCTGGCGTAGGGCGTTTATTCCCAAAATACTTTTTGAAATTTGCCTGCACCTCTGGGTCGGTGCTATTCATAGCTTCATCAATCGTAGCTTCAATATCCGCCCGAACATCAGCCAATGATACACCGCCAGCTTTTGCACCAGCTTTCAATGCCTTTTTTATATCTCTTTTGTTCAGTCCTATCATATTCATACCTCAATTCTACTTTTTAAAGCTAATAAGTTTTCCATTGTATTTTACAATGATGAATATGATATAAAACACTCCTACAACAATCAAAATAAGACCTATGTAATAGCCTAATTCAGAATGAGAGATTAAATTGATAATCGGCATAACAAGAATACCAATACTAACCAGTAAAGTGCCTATTCCTATTTTTTTTGTAAACACCTTTTTATCTTTAGGGTCAAGTTGTGTATAATGATAACCATGTAATAAAGTAATATTCTCTTTTATACCTATTTGATAAGATGTAAAAAGTAAAAACAATCCTATAACTATTTCAACAATCAATTCCTCTAATTCCATAATCGTTCTCTCCTTTAATCAAAATAAAATAATTCTTCAAATTTTTTATCTAAAGCTATACAAAGCACTAATGCCAATTTTGCTGTTGGATTAAATTGTCCAGTTTCAATAGAACTAATTGTATTCCGAGAAACCCCGACTAGTTCAGCTAATTCTGTTTGTGATAATTTTTTTTCTTTTCGTACAGTTTTTAATCTGTTTCTCAAAATTAAATGTTCGTCCATTCTATAAACCTACCATTAAAAATTTATAAAAGTAATACCCCATAAATAGAAGAAAGAATAAAGCAATAACAAATTTGGATTTATTTTTTGAAATATGTGCTTCATAACCCATAGAGCCAAATGCCACAGACCCAATAATTGTCATTATGTCATAGTAAGGTTCTTTACAAACTGCTTTAATGAAAAGAATTAAAATGCAGATAAATAAAACAAACATTAAGCCAAAAGATTTCCCTTGAAGTTTAATATGTTTTTCGTATTCATCAAGATATAGATTCTCTTTTTTGTTTTGTGATAGTATTTTTTCTTTATCCATTATATAACGCTCCTTTCAAATAATACCAAGTACACTTGTTATTTATATTATAGCATTCGGTCATTACAAGTCAATATTTTTGCACAGTTTTCTTGTCGTTTTGTAAAAGCGTGCAAATCTGATAGGAAATGCACGCTATATCATTTATCCTACAATCTTCCAGTTACTATCCTTATGTAGCACAAGCTCATACTGCGATACCTGCGTCGCTTTTGTCTGATTATCAATGAATTTTACCGCAACCTTGACTTTCACATTGTCGCCGTCCTTTATAAAGATAGGGTTTACCAGTTCAGAATAAAGGTAGTCCCTGCCGATAGGTTCAATCACATTTCCCAATACATAGTAAGCAAGCTCTTTTTCCGTCGCTGTTGGGTACAGCTTAAAGAATGTTTCCAGAAAAGCGGTAGCGTCATTTACCGTATCAGCGTCCACGCTTGCGTCTGCTTCTGGTGTCTTAGGCTCATAGTCTGATTTTTCAACTGCTGGTGCAAGGGTAGGTTTTTGAACGATTACCATATCCCCGTCTGCGTCCACATAGACTTTTACAGTATAGGTTGCTTTCACATTGCTTGTCTGTTCTCCCTCTTTTATCTGCTGATCTACTTCGTAGGTAGCAGAAAAAGTGTCCGCTCCCGATTGCTCGATATGCCATACAATCACATCTGTAACCGTGGAGCTGGTCGGTATATCGGTTCTAATGGTGTCTACATTTAAGTCCTGCAATTCCTTTGTCAGATAACCGCTGATTGCCTGCGTCCTTGCTTCGATAGCTTCTTTGCTGTTATCCCATGTGTAATAGGACTTCGCAAAGTTTTTCACGAAATTTTCTATCCCGTTGGTGTCCTGCAAGCGAAGTTCAATGATTTCTTTTTCATGGGTGGTGTGCTGGTCGATAGCCGTAAAATTCTTATACACCCCAAAGCTCACGCTTGCGACAAGCACCACCCACAACGCAATCACGGTTTTCTTATGTGTGCCTACCTTGACAGTACGCACCTTTTTTTCTTTTGGTTCTTTGATAGTTTCTGTCTGTTTCTTATTCTTCTTAAACATATTTTTCAAGTCCTTTCTATTGTTTTACTCGTCCTGCACCGATTAAGTGCTGTTGCCAGTAACTACTACTTAGGTCTGCATATCCTATCGGGTCGCCTGCGTGGTACATCTGTGTCGGCGAAACAAGAATACCGACGTGTGTTACATACGAACCAGCGTTATAGGTGGAATGGAAAAACACCAAATCGCCTGCTTTTGCCTGCGAGAGTGGCAGATGTTGGGTTGCGTCATACTGTGCTTGTGCTGTTCTCGGTAAGGAGATACCAGCTTTTCCATAGCACCATTGCGTCAATCCCGAACAATCAAAGGAAGTATTCGGGTTACTGCCACCATACACATACTTCCAGCCTTGATATTTCAACGCTTCATTCATTACCTTTTGTGCCAGTTCTCCCGATACCTGCGGAACTGCTAAATACTGATTGACTACTTCCACATAGAACATATTTCCATAGCCATACCGCCAGCCCCCATTCTTAGCAACGGCTATCGGGTTGGTGTAGGTTACTTTCTTTCCACCCGATTTCTCACGGGCGAAGCTCTCTGCAAGATTAAAAGTGTGTTTTTTTCCTTTTCCTGCCACATATCCCACATAGCCACCGCCATAGTTATAAGACTGTATTGCTACATTCAAGTCGTCGATACCTTGATTTTTGCAGGAAGAAAGCAGGGACGCAAAATACTTACACCCCTGCTTGATTGAGTTTTCCGTATCTAAAGAGTTGGGCGGTAAACCCAGACTTTCCGAACTCTGCATAACATCTTCTGCCGTACCGCCACTTTCTACTTGAATGATAGCAAGTAGCACATTGACATACTCGGAGATACCGTTTTCTCTGGCGTACTTTTCCACCATAGGCTGATGTTTCAAGACTTCTGCGGATAAGTTCATACCCGTAATGCCAGAAGAAAAGTTGCTGTTCTCATCGTCGCTGTCCGCACTAATCAGCACCCCAAAGAAAAGCACCAGAGAAAAGAGGATAGGAAACAGACTGCCGATAAGAGCGATATGTTTCAGTTTCATTTTTTCTTCTGTCCTTTCTTCGTTACAAGGTTACGAGTTTTCTCTATGGTCTGTTGGTTCTTCTGGACGGTTTGTGTTTGCTGAACCTTTATCCTGCGGTCTTTGGTGTCATTCTGGTGTGTTTCCTGCGATACCACTTTTTCTACATTCTGCTGTTGTGATAAACTATGTACTGGCTGTGCAGGCTGGGTCGCTTTTCTATCAGAAGCACCAGAAGATAGCGAACGCTCTTTGATAACATTTGTCTTGACTGGCTCACTTGCTTTTGAAGTGGTCGCTGTGGCAGGGCGTTTCACTTCCTGCATTTTTTCCGCACTCGGCTTTGGAATGGTTGAAGCTGTGGCTGGTCGCTCATGGGGACGGGTAGCTCCCGTTGTCGCTGATCCGTCCGTCTTTCGCTGTGCCTGCCTTGCTTCTTGTGCCTTTTGAAGCTCCATACGTTTGTCAGCGATATTCTGTCTATGCTGTTCCTGCTTTTCCAAACGTCCCGTCTGTCTGGACTGCTGTTCCTGCACCATGCCACGCTTAAAGTCGGACACGCTGGACTTTGCCTTTTCCTTTGCGGAATACACCGCATAAGCGGTCTGTGTCGGCATATCCTTGATATTCTCTTTGACAGCATTTGCCTTGTCTTTCACTTTATTTTTCGTATCTAAGACAGCACCCACCTTTGAGCCTGCACGCTGTCCCATACTGGAAGTAGATGTATTGCCCCGACTGTCTTTTGTGGCTGTGTTCCTTGTCGGTTTTCTGTTTGAAATCGTGCTACCTACCACCGCACCAGCAACACCGCCAGCAGTAACCGCACCAGCAAGCCGTCTTTCCATACGCCTAGCTCTATGTCGCATAAACAGATATGGTCTGCGGAATATCCTGCGTCCCATGTTTTGACTGTCGCCAGCGTTCAAAGAGAACATACTCATTAAATCGCCCAGCTTCATATAAATACCAGCGAAACATACTATCTGCAAGAACGCTACCATAAAGAACGGATAGTCCGTGGAGATGTTATAAAACATACTGGAAATGCTGAACGCCACCGTTACAATGAGCGTTATTCCTGCCCGTGTCATTATGGTATTAAACACCCTTACGATTGCCTGCTTCGCCATGCTTTCATAGCTCGGTATCATGGAAAGTAAAAAGCTGATAGGTAAAAACATTGCAAAGATAATAAAAAGTATCTGGCTAAATAACATCATGCCCGTAAGCAAGAATACAAATATCGTTATCCCTAAATTGAAGAACAGTAGGAAGAACACCATGCCTAAACGGTTCACGACCTGCGGTATCGTCAGATTGTTGTTGTCGTTATCTTCGATTTCTGTTTTCACGACTTCCTCTCTGGTCTTTCCGTCCTCGTCCTCTGGACTTACTGATACCAGAGCTTCCACACGGTCTGCCCCGATTTCTTCTGCGTTGCTGTTCCCGAATTGTAAGAGTAACCACGGCTGTTCCACTTGAATAGAAAATAAGCTGTCCCGTATCAAGTCCACGCTGTCCTTGCCCTCGCTGTCAGAGTTGGGGAGCATGATTTTTGTTCCCAAGTCCAAAGAAGCGGTACTGATGTCTGATGAAAATTCATTTATCTTCTTGATATAGTCGGGAGCGTAGGCAATAAAGGAAGCGGACAGCACGAACACCACCACAAAGTTGATAACAGCGTGAAGTGCCTTGCTGGTTTCCCGTTTTATCAGTCCCGTATAAGCAACATAAAGTCCCACCACTAAGATAATGAGAAGCAGGAAACCGACATAAAAGCCAGAACTGGAAAAACCGTTCTGTGTTACGCCTGCAAGGGTCTGTATGCTTTTTCCGATACTGTCTGCCATATCATTGATGAAGTCCAGCTTATAGGCTTCCTGCACCACATAGCCCGTAGCATTGCTTAGATACAGGCTTATCGTCCAGATAAAATTGGTAATGCAGTATAAGCCATACTGTACGGATTTTCCGATACCGTCCAGCCAGTTCCACGGCAACCACGACCAGCTATTATCCACATAAAAATCAAGCTGGTAATTCGACAGCGGATATTTAGAGTAAAGATTTTCTGCGTTTATGGTATCGTCCACAAGCCCCGTCGCATGAGCCACCGTCCCCAGAAGTGAAAGCAGGATAAGGGAGAGTGCCACCACGAACAGAGCCATTTTGAGAAAGTGAAGTATCTTCCTTTTTGTGAACGCACCTTTTATCCTTTCTTTCATCACTCCACCTCATTTCTCTGTACGGGCGGTCTGGTATCAAAGGCGTGTAGCAGTTCTTCAAAAACTGGGTGTATCTGTACCACACCGACACGCCCGTATAAGTCCTGCAATAAGCATTGTCCGTTCTCCAAATCACGAAGCCGTTTCTGGTTGTTTTCATCGTCCTTATCGATACCGAAAAATTCTAAGGTCTGTTTTATCTCGTTGATGTCAGTAGAACGGAAAGCGAATTTTAAGCCGATATTGTTTTTCAGACTTTCCTTTGCCACGTCCCCAGAAGATTGTGTAACGAAATAAACGCCTGCCTGCATAGCTCGTCCAGCACGAACCAGCTTGTTAGAGAGCGTTTCTCCTTGTGCCACATTTAAGAACGCCCACGCTTCGTCCAAATCGACAATCTTAAAAATACTTCTGTCCGAATGGATAAAATCAAGGGCAAAGGTACTAATCACAATCAGCATAGACACCGACAATAATTCAATAGTCGTGTATTCCTCAAAGGTCGTGTCCTTATCTGGCAGTACAAGGTCGTCTACTTGAATGATATTGAGCTGGTTATCAAGGCTGATTGCATTTTCCACCGTACCGTCTGAAAACAGCAGATGTGCAAAGTCGTAGTCCGTGAAGCTGTCGATATGGTCTGCGATATTTCTTGATATGGGCGTATCTTCACGGCGTAGCTCGTCTATCACATGGAGCAAGCCCCGACTGTCGCTCTGGGTAACGGAACGAACCGCTTTACGAAGTACGGGGAATTTTTCGCCGTCCCTAGAGGAAATACCCGTAAGGAATGTTAAGATGTCGATTGCCAGACTTTCAGCGTCCTTTACATTCTTCATAATCACGAATGGGTCAAGAAGTCCTGCATTGTCCTTGTCGCTGGTAAGATTTACGATATTGATTTCATGGGCTATCTCTGGGAGCGTTTCTTTCCAGTTGCCACGCTCGGCTTTGGGGTCTAAAATGACTGCTTGACCGCCAAACAACACCGAATAATACACCAGAAGATTGTTGCAGAACGACTTTCCACCGCCAAGCGAACCGACAAAAGCAGACGCTAAAGCGTTGGTAACTGTACCTTTTACGCCCTGCGAAGCTAAAGACGGTTGCAGGTACACATTTCTTCCCGTATCAACGGAATAGCCCATATAGATACCCGTGTTTTCTCCTAACTGCTGGGTAGCTCCAAAGCCCAGCCCTGCTAAAAAATCTGATTTTACATACTGCACATAATCATTGATATATCGCTTGTTGGCAGGAAGAAATTCAGAATGAAGCCCCAGCATATCCCCAGCAGGACGCACCAGCTTTACATTGAGGTCGTCGTAAAAGTCCTTGACTTCATCACAACGGCGTTTCAGCTCGTCAAGATCGGGTGCAGACACCCGTATCACGTAGCTTAACTTATACATACTTTCTTTGCTCTGGTCTAAGTCTGTTTCCAGCTCGTCCACGCTGTCTAAAGCGTCCACCACATTTGAGCTGGTTTCACTTCCAGCTTGATAGGCGTGATTGTCAAGGTCTTTCAATTCCTTTTTCTTGTTGCGGACTGTGGTTAATGCTTTTCGATTTTCCACGATTTCTACATTCATAGAAGTATCAACGGGGAATGTGAATTGCTGTTGCTGGAAATAGAAGATTTCAGACGACGGAAAGTCAAGCTCGCCGACAATCGCATTGACGGTAAAGTAGGACACATAGCTTTCCTTGTCCTCATGTTCCAATCGTAAATACCTTTGGCTTTCCTCAATCACACATCTTGTCGGACGGATAAGGTCGTAGTATTTTATCTGCGTTTCTCTCCTCAATTTCTTCTTTGGTAACTGATACTCATAATCTTCATAAGCGATACCGTCCCTGCCGTAAAGATGTTCCATGAGATACCCAAAATCATGGATTTCCAAGCGACGCACCTTAAAGCGACGGGAGATTTTATTTTCCAGTAACTTTTCCATTTTCATGTAACGATTGATTTCATCATTCGGCATGGAAACAAAATCATTCATCAGCGTGTGGTTCACTTCATGGAGAAATTCTGTGAACGTCAGCCACACCGATTTTTTGATGTTCTTCAGATTGAGCTGTTCTTCCGTAACCATGAGCTTAAAGCCAAGAAAAAAGCGGTAGTCCACTTGATTGTCCCCAATCATAGATACTAACGCTTCGGTCTGTTCGTCTATCTTCTGATAGGCAACTTCCTTTAATTTTCCCGTTACCAGCTTCTTTGACTGCTCCTGCATACTTCGGATTGAGCTTTCTGTGGCAATCTGCAACGCATGAATTTTACCCTCACGGGACTGTGCGATAAGCTGGCGAAAGCTGTCATGCACGATAAATTTCTGCTCTGCGGATAGAAAAGAATAGTTGTACGGTATCAGCTCATAATAGGCAAACACTTCATTGTCCTTGTTCCAGACAAGGTTATTGTCAATATATTTTATCGGGAACATAGTTCACACTCCTTACTGCCGTGATTGTTTCATTCAAGGTCTGCTTATGCAGTTTTACGGCTTTTCCTGCATAAGTGATTTTTGGTCGCAGGGCATAGGTTATCTGTGATTTCAAAAAGCTGTACGGCTTCTTTCCGTCAAAGGTTTTCTGCGACATGAACCAAGTGAGAGCAACGGGAATACCAAAGTATTTGAGAAATGCTCCCTCAATCATGGAAAGTGGGGGAATATCCCCAAACAGAATGATGATAAATTCCGTAATCACAAACCATGTAATCTGTGTAAAAGTAACGGGAAAGGGTAAGTTAAAGTCATTGATTGCATATAAGACTTTTTCCACGTTCCAGATACCCGTGTAGCTTTTAATCTTTTTCAAGTTCTTTCAGCTCCTTTCAAAATAGAAAAGGACAGCCATTTTCAGACTGTCCCTTAAAAGAGAAATACGCTGTCAGTAGCAACCATGCTTGTCGCTGATCTTCCAGCGTTAATATGGTATCTCGCACATACCTCGGCTTGTTTCAATAAAGCAACCGCCCATATCCAAATCTCGCCCGTAGGCTTCATAGTCAATGTAATTCTGTAAGCTGGGTGGAATGTCCCCAAGTGCCTGCAATTCGTCTATGTAGTAGTAGGCAACATCTGTCATGGTTTCACAGTCGGGATAATAGTAAATATCGTCCTTATGTTCCACGACTTCTTCCAGCGTCCCATAGTGGCTGATAAATTCGTCCAGACACTCTACAATATAGTCGGGAAGTTCCTCTATCATTTCATACATCTCATTGAGTTCTTCAATGGAAACATACTCGCCAATCGCAATGGGAAAGTTGTCGGTATCATGGATAGCGTATTCCTCATACTGTTCATTCAAGCCGATTTTTTCTTTCACATCTTCCTCGTCAATAGGAAACGTGAACCAAGCACCGACTAAATAACCCTCATTGTATTTGCCAAGATTAGCAATATAAACCGCCATATCATCAATCATAAGCACCACCTCATTTCCTACTCTGGCAGTTCAAAGATACCGTGTTCCGTTACTAAAAATTTCCCGTGTTCCTGCAAGTGAGAAGCGTAGGCTTCAAAATCAAAATAGTATTCTTGACAGTCCTCGGATAAATGCTTAAATGTCGGGTCGTTCATCAGCTTTTGCCTTGCAACATCAATCATGCTTTTGCAGTCGGGATAAACGGTAATCACGTTCCTGCAAATATAAAGTGCTTCTAAATTCTCAAACACCGTAAGTAGTGATACATATTCTTCCTGCATATCACTTGAAAGCTGGCGGTACATAAAATCTAATTCGTTGAGCTGATACACGCTGGTATGTTCGTGGACTTCATCAGCATAAGGCAACACCTTTTCGATAATGCGGTAATTCCCACTTTCTGCACCGATACCTAGCTTTTCTTCAAACTCTGCAACATCTATCGGCAGGTCAAACCAGTATGATGTTGTTTCTTCGCCAGTTGTTCCTCTCGTTTCCACCAGCACCCTTGTTTCCTGCATTGTTCTTCACGTCCTTTCTGTTGTTTCATCACATCTTGTATGGTCTGGTACGACATACCAAACACATACTTTGAAAAATCTTCTAACTGTCTTTCTTCATAGTCAGCAGTGTTCAACCGTTTCATTTCCTGCCACACCTTACGCTTGTAAGAGGGTAGGTCAGAAAGATATTCACAGCCGACGTTTACCTGCATATCCTTAAAAATATCGCTCATTTCATCACTCCAATCTGAAATTTTGATAAGAAAAAAGCAGTCAATCCTAAGACTAACTGCCTTTTGTGTAAATATTTTTGTTAGCACTAGAGAAAAATTCTCCAGTTGAATAATAGAAATTCTCCTAAAACTGCAAGAGTTAAATATACAATAGGTTCTAGTTTAGAAAGAGAAATAGATTTATGGTTAATATTTTTAAATAACCTTTTTGTCAATTTCCAAATAAAATATCCAATAACTGCCCCTAGCGTATTCATCATTAAATCATCAATATCTGTATTTCTCCGATTGAATAACTGGCAAAGTTCAATGGATAATGAAAAACCGAAGCCTATCATAAAAATTTTCAGAGGATTTCTGTATCGTTTCCAAATTAAAGGAATTAAAAAGCCCAGAGGTAAAAACATTATAATATTTAAAACATAAGTCATTATCCCCTCAGACTGAAACGGTAATAAATTGATTTCCTCTAATCTTATAATCGTATCATAATGTCCAATATCCCAAATACTACCTATACCTGCAACAGAGAACGTCAAGTAGATATATAACAGAAAAATATATACCCATACAAAATGAATTGCTTTGTTTTCTTGTTTTTTGTTTTGACGCTTGCAAATAATAAGCTGGTATAAGGAACAAGGAACTATAATACATAGCAAAGCATAAATTGTAGATAACATAGTAATCGTCCTTTCACAGTAATTTTAAATAAAATGATACAGTAAAAATCTTAAAAAGCACGAAAGAATGTATTTTGTTTTTATGAAAGATTTTATGTTATCATATCATTTTTTGCTCTGCAATTAAAGATAATTTCAATATTTTATGCACCGATAATCTTATTGAACAGCTCTAACAGTACATCTTTCACACCGCCAGCATTGAATACCAAGCCGACAGCAATTAAGGCAACTACCAAGAAGCCGATAAGTTTGGAAAACTCACGCTTGAAACCTAAGTAGATACCGATAACCACGATCGACATAAGCACCAAGCTCTGTGCATTTGATAAAAACCATTGATACAAATTTTGTCCGAAATTCATTTAATTGTCCTCGCTTTCTTTTAATTATTTCATTTCATAGTCAGCTTCTTTGCCGACATTCAAAATACACATCAAGACTACGCCGATACCCATTCCCATAGATACCAGCAGGAAGTCTTTTAATAATACCCACATTTTTTATCACTCCTAACTTTCCACCAAATCTTTTGCAGGGGTCGTCTGCTGTTTGATTATCATTTCATGCTTTTCTGTGAGCTTTGCCTGCTGTTCGATTGTTTCCATGTAGTCTGTACCGTTTCCTTTATCAATCTTTTTCAGCATTTTCAAGGTCGGTGCTACCTGCCGTTGTACCCACCGCAATGTACGGTCTAAGGTGTAAGGCTCTGGCTTTGTCGTCAGCTTCAAGCTCTGTCTGTTATCGCCGATAAACCAAGCCCAGCGTTCATTGAGTTTCCAGTCATTTTTTCGCTTGTCTGGTTCTTCATCAACAAACCTCACATACTGGTTGATGATAGAAAAGGCGGTCTGCTCTGCGTCATAATAGGTCAGCAAATCTCGTACTGCATAATAGGCTCGTTCATTTCTAAGCCGTATCTCAAAACGATTGATAATGTCGGCTTCTTCAAGCGGTGTCCCTAACTTGACATACTGCTCATAGTCCTTTTCATAGATACAGAAATACACATCTGATTTCAGCGAACCAAGATAAAGGGTATGTCCCATATATTCTCTGTCGTCCTCTCTGTGCTTAATAAGCTCGCCCGACTGGTAAAACTTATAACTTCTGGATTTTCCGATATATTCCCGTTTTCTGCATTTTTCCGCAAGCTCTGGAATATCCAAAATGCCCGTATGGTCGTTGATAGCAAGGTCGATACGCTTCATCACGCCACCGTCTACGAGTGCGTCCATAAGAAAGTCATACCAGCTTCTTTGCTGTGCCAGCAGGTAACTTTCAAACTGTCTGCAACCACGCCCCTTTAATTCTAAAAGGACACCTTTTTCTTCGTCAGCCGACGTATAGATAAAGATGTCCCCTAATGAATAATGCTCCGTATAACTGTAATGTCCGTAATCTTCATGGAGCATATAATTGATATTCAGTTTTAATATATCTTTGATGATGTGCTGTATATCCAGCGTGGGAAAACGAATTTTCACATAATCAAACAGCATGGTAAGCGGTGCTTCTGGATTGAACCTTGCCAGTTCTTTATGCAGAGTTTCCAGAAGCTCCTTTGACGGCTTCATTTTTCCGCTTTCTATCTTATTGAGATATTCTCTTGTGATACCAGAAGCCACCGCCAGCCTGCCTTGTGAGATACCGTAAGCAACCCGCTTCTCCCGTAATTCTTTTATCCATTGTTCTTCATTCAGAACCATACCCCCAATCTGTCAAGTGTGAAGTTTTTTAAGACGACTTCACAGCCGATTTTTGCTAGAAAATCATGCCAGAAGCCTTATGTTTCCTATGTTTTTTGTCTATTGTCTATTTGCAAACGTACCCCTCTGTTAGATACCGAGGGGTTTTACCTGCTGGCGTGGCTGACGCCACACCAGCAACGGCTAGTCCGTGCCGTCGCCTTTCGCTTCGCACGTCGCCGTCCCGTCCTGCCTTGCTTGTGCAAGAGAGCCGATAGTCTGCAAAAAATCATGTCCTTTCGGCACTAAAGGCGTGTAAAACTCACTGATAACGTTTGTTCCCACATCACAATAGCCACGCCCCTTGATACGCTTCTGAAAAAACTGCTTTTTCACATCTGAACCAAACAGCATACCGTAACCTAATTCGCTGATACGCCCAAGTCCCACACGGAAATTGAAGTTATCTCTGATACCGTCCGAGAAATATTTTGCGTCTGGACGCTGGCAGGCAACGATAAGGAAATAGCCTGCTTGTCGCCCTAACATAACGATTTTCTTTAACTGGCTAAGTAGGCTCACGCTTTCTTTCGTCCCCAGCATTTCAAAAAACGCCACATATTCATCAAAGATAAGAAAGCAGGGTGGTAGTCCCAGATAGGCGTAGTTTTCGCCCGTCTTATAGTTCGGGTATCGCTTCATTTCCTCACTTCGCTGTACCATTCCCTCATAAAAGGCATTGACGCTGTCAATCATTTCTTCTTTGGTATGATACACATTTCCCATAACTGTCCCTAAGTCCGCAAGGTCACCGTTCTTCGGGTCTAAGATATAAAGGACAGCGTTGGTATGCAGTAAGGCTTCAATGAGCGTTAGCAAAAAATAGGTTTTACCGCCACCAGTCCCACCAGCAATCAGAGCGTGAGGGAGTGCGTCATATTCCCAGACAAGATTTTTCATCAATCTAAGACAGCCGTTCTCTGCCCGTACTTCATCAATGGTAATGCGGTTTGCTATCATATCATAAAGCAGGATATATTCGATATATCCGTCATGCAGGGTCTTGTCGGTCAGCTCACAATACAAGCCACTTTCCAATTTATCCTCTAACCGTAAAAGCTGGTCTTGATATTTCCCCAGCGTAATTTCACAGCGGATATGAAGCAGTCCCTTTTCCATTTGATAATAAATCTTTGGAAACCAGACGATTTTTTCCCTTGATCTGCTTTGCAGGTCAGTAAAAAAACCGCTGTCTTGTACGGTATCGGCTTCATACCACTTGTTTTCCAGTACCATTCTTGCCAGCTTTTGACGGTGCAGGAGCTTCTTGAAACTGTCGTAACAGAAGCGGTAATACAGAAAAGCGACCAATGCACAAACACCAGTCGATATCAGTATGGTTATGAAGTTGTAAGGGGAAAGCGTCAAGCCATTCTCAAACAAGCTGAAATGCTCCCAATCGGCACGCATGAGCTGTTTGATATTCAGTAGCAGGAGAACCGCCACGAATACAAACAGAAGCGTTCCTATGGAAAAGTGGTAGACAAGGTGCTTGTCGCTGGCTCTGATACGGTGTCCTTTATTCCAAATCTTACGCATAAAACAATCTCTCCTTTCTGTGTACGAAAAAAGCAGTCAATCCTAAGACTAACTGCTTTAAACTGTCTTTATTCAAAAATAAATATATCTTCTATCGGAGCTTTTACAGCTCTTGAAATATCTATTGCCAATTTAAGTGACGGATTATATTGTGCTTTTTCTAATCTCATAATAGTTTCACGACGAACACCTACAATGTCAGCGAGTTGTTCTTGTGTTAATTCTTGTGCTACACGATATTTTTTTAAATTACATACAAACTTTGCTTCCATAATTTATTTCCTTTTTTCATAACGATATAATAAATAGTTGCTAAGAAAAAGAACAAGAGCATAGATAAGTGAAACAGAAATCAGCATAAATATTGCACACCACTCAACATTACGGGAAAACATACCTATTGCCATAAGCCAGATAACTACAAATAATAGTTTAAAACCTATCTTGTAGGCTTCTAATTGTGCCTTACGTTTATTTTCTTGAAAAAGCTCATCTTCTAAGATATGAGAAAGTTTACCTTCAAAGAAAAAACTGAAAAAACCAAAAAATATGAAAAAAGCAAAAGGAAATATTTCTCCAAATTTATAGTATGTCCAAAATCCGCCAAACCCCAGAAAACCAAACATTCCACAAAATCCCCAGTAAGGAGAAATTGTTCTTGAATATCGTTTTTCCCTGCTGTTTTTTGAAAAGACATTTTTAAAGCAGATAATTACTATATAGATAGCATATAGTGCTATTAAAGCTCCAATTACTAACATAGGAATATCCTTGTAAGAAAATACATATTCCGACATATCCATATTTTTGACCCAGCGTCCATCATTGTATAATAGGGAGTAGATTGTACCAACAATAAGCAATAAAGCACACCCTACCCCCATAAAAATAATTTTTTTAATTTGTTTCTTTGACATATTTATCTCTCCTTTCAAATGAGATGTTTTTGTATCTTTATGAGATAAATATATCACTCTGCATTGTTCGTGTCAATCAAAATTAAGACAAATACATCACTTTTATTTCTTCGGCTGTCCCTGCGGTGTAGGGTTCTGTGGACTGCCTGCGTTCTGGTTGCCTTTATTCTTCAACACAATATCCTCTGCCTTTACATACCAGTCCACATCTGCACCCGTATAGGTTTTTCTTGATACCGTATCGGCTACGGGATTGACAAGCTCCACAACTGCATTGTAAGGAAATTCCCTTAACGGTACTTCTGGCGGTACAGACACGGGGATAATTCCACCATGCAGACTGCACTTCAAATCATAGATACGCTTTTTAAGCTGGGTACTCGGTGTCCCGTCCTCATTCTGTAAGAACACATCACGCACCGCTGTAAACTTTAATTCTCCAAATGTTTTCTCTTTGTCAATAACAAACCCGTTTGATAATCTCATAAATTCTTCACTCCTTTACTTTTCTTCAACTGCTACAATATCATCAGCAACTAATACATAATCGGTATGTCCCATATCCCCGATTGCGTAACCTCTGCCGTATAACTTCGGATTGACAAGTTTTACTTTCTGCTCATACTTGAACTTCTTTTCGCCAGCCTGCACGGGAATTTCTACCACAACATTTTCGCCTTTCTGTACGTCGGAATAAAGGTTATAGCTTCGTCTGGCTAAGACCCTGCGATTATTTTTATCTCTTTCAAAGACTGGCTCGCTTTCGCCTGCAAATTCAAGAGTTCCAAAAGACTGTGCCATATCTGGCACGACATATTTCATTTCCATACTATTTTACCTCGTTTCTTTCTATATTTGATAAGTTTTTTAATTGTGATTTCTTATTCTGGCGGTTTGGGAAGTACCAGCAATCCCCCAGATAGTAAAGGGTAAAATCAATGCTTACGCACCCTTGACTATCCGTGTTCTTGCAGGTTGTAGGCAGACAAGCCAGAATAAGCAAAAATCTGCCGTTTGACAGCTTCGGCGGAGAGCGTGATTTTTCTTTCCTCATACCGTTACCGCCTTATGATTTCTTCATTTTACGGCGTTTGTAAAGATATGTTCCAGCCAGTCCACCAGCAGACGCAAGCAACATCACGATAAATGCCATTACATTTGTACTGTCGCCCGTTTTGGGACTGTCGCTAGGTCTGTTAGGCTTTTCCGGTGTCGGTGGTGTTTCGGGTTTCTCTGGTTCTTCTGGCTTTTCCTTAAAAGTAATCGTCTGTCCCTTATCCTCAATATCCTTATGCTCGGTAACTTTCTTCGGCTCGTCTGGATTGCTTAAATCGTATAATTCCTCAAAAGTTACAAGCTGTTTGCCGTCAAGAGAAGTAGCGTCAAACGTAAAAGCAACTTCCACTTTCATAGTTTTGCTGTCAGCAATAAAAGTGTAATCACTTTCCACACGTTTTCCATTGATAAGAAGTTCTGCATTTTCTTCTTTCAACATCTGCCAGCCCACAAGTTTGTACTGTGTACCGACTTCTAAGCCCTCTAAGGTTACGGTATCAATGATTGTAACGTCTTTTCCTGCTTTAAGCTCTTTGTTGCCGTCCTTATCGGTAGCGGTAGTATGTATCTTGATGATACGCTCTGTGATAAGTACCGTTTGCCCGTCGTCCTCAATGTCTTTGTGTTCTGCAACTTTTACGGGTTCGTCTGGATTGCTGAAATCATATAATTCTTCAAAGGTAACAAGGTTTTTGCCACCTAAAGCAGACGCATTGAATGTATAGGAAATTTCCACTTTCATTTCTTCATCATCAGCGACAAAGGTATAATCGTTTTCTACACGTTTCCCGTCAATGATAAGCTCGGCGTTTTCTTCCTTTAACATCTGCCAGCCTTTCAACTGATACTTTGTGCCTTTTGTAAGTCCGTCTAATTTGACAGTATCAACGATTGTAACCTCTTTTCCTGCAAGGATAGTCTTTTCGCCGTCTTTGCTGGTCGCTGTGGTATGAATAGAGATTTCTTTTTCGTATTCATCAGTTAGCGTTCCTAAATCAATCACAAGGTTATTTCTTGATACCACGATTTCAAAAGGTGGGATAAGTTCAAAGCCTTTGTTACTATCGCAACGCATTTCTTCAATGATATAGGTATCATAAGGTAATGCCCCCTTGCTGTCGTCTGGTTCAGAAGTCCCAAACCACACACCGTCCTCACTGGTCTTGCCTGCGTTTGTATTGTGCTTATGAGAAGCCCAGTCAGCAGAAGTGGAAAACTGCCCGTTATCATCAGTTACCACAACATGATTTTCGCCCGTTGTCTTGCTTGTGATCCTAAAAGGAACATCAGCAAGACGCTTATGTGTGCCTGCACCGATTTTTACACCCTCAATATCTCCACGCTTAATCTGATTGTAGATAGAATGAGCTTCGTCGGTTAAGTCCACGATTTTTCCATTTTCTGTGATTGTAAAATCAATCGGTTTTGCACCGTCAGTTAAGTAACCGTCGGGAGCTTCACTCTCAACAATACGGAATTTTCCATAAGGTAAGAGGTCAGAAGAAGTAGAAGCGATACCCTCAATATCTGTACGAATAGTTTTTACGACTTCATTTTTCTTATATAGCTTGCCCTCAACCAAAACAGAATTATCATTTAAGGAAATGATGTCAAAGACAGTATCTTTCAGAGTGGCACTTCCTTGTGGCTTTGTATCGCCCGTTTCTAAATCTCGTTTCTGAATTTTGACACCGCCACGGATAACCTTGTCTGATACGGAAAACTGGTTACTTCCAGATAATACGGCAAGGTCGCCGTCCTCGGTAATCTGTGTTACATATAAGCCCTTAATCTGTTCGGACTTATCGCCAGCCTGCATATATGCACCCTCTAACAAGTAGCCGTTTGGAGCTTTCGTTTCCTCAACGGTTAGCGTTCCAAGTGGAAGAACCGCCTTGCCGTCCTGCATATAGAAGCTATCGCCAGATACCTTGTATGCGTCCGCTAATTTTGTAATGTAGTGAGTTGTCCCGTCGCTATCTGTTTCAGCGATTGTCTTTGTAACCCATGTACGAGTAGCTTTGGCAGGGAGATTGTCTTTATTATAGAAGCCTGCATAATACTTCCATGTAAATTCCGCACCTGCTAAAGAAGCGTTCCCTTGCGGATTGTCTTTCTGTGTTTCCATATCAATCTTGAAAAGCTCAATCAAAGTGTCCGTTACTTTTGGTGTATCTGATACATTCAAAGTTGCTGTTTCGCCAGCTTTGATTGTTAATGGATAGATTGTCTTATCCACTTTATATCCTGCTGGTGCGGATAATTCCTTGATATAGACTGTGCCTGCTTTTACCTCTGCAATATCTGTATTTCCGTTTTCATCAGTCGTAAGGGTGGCAAGCTGTTTCGTGCAGTCCTTATCAGAAAAGACACCATAGGTCGCACCAGCGATAGAGTAATTCCCGTTACCGTCTGTAATGCTGGTATTACTGGAAGTCTTTTGCAGTTTCGCATTTCCGACATTCAGCTTCGCCCAGAATTGTCCCAATTCCTGCCCCTCGCCAGAGTAGATATAACCGCCACATTCATAGCGTTCTTTATTCTCTTTGACAAAGGCTCTTGCACCAGAGAAAACTTCGTCCTGCGTTGCCTTTGGAATTTCATCATAAGAAGCTCGCACGTTATCACATTGCCAGCCAAGGTGTACGCTCAATCTCTGCCAGACGACACATTGTTCCAACAGATAGACTTGTTTGTAGTTAAATTCCTTGTGAGCTTCGCCATACTGTTTGACATACTCTAAAGATAACGCCACATCTGAAATCTGATCGGCACTCATGCGTCAGCTCTGGTCTTGTAACCATTCTTAAAATCTGTATTGATGTCAATACAATAGGCAGTTTCGTCCTCGACTTTCATATAACCCTCATTGAATGTCGAACCGATAGAACCGTCATTCATTACTTTTTCAATGATACCGACACGCTCTGCACTTTCCGTCCAGTATTGCTTACTTTCTGCATGGACGGGTGTAGTCGGTAAAGCAGTAACGACAGTTGCAAGAGCTAAGAAGCCCGTACACAATCGTTTCCATGTCTTTTTCATAAATCTAATGCTCCTTTCATTTTGGGTGATAAAATAGCCGTCCAATAAGAACGGCTGAAAATAGAAAAGGAACGTCATTTTAGGCGTTCCATAATCTATAAAATATTCAATTTTTTATACTGATGTGTTGCTCATCAAAATCTCAAATTAAGGTTATTTGACACCAATTTTGACACCAATTTTTTGTATATTGACGATTTTTGATGAAATATGATAAATTCATAAAACCCGTGAAAAGCCTGTAAATAGGCACTTTACGGCACTCTATGAACTAAGACAAAAGCTACGCTGTAATAACAAGGGGTGAGTGCTAATTTTTTTTATTTTCCAATTATAAAATCCCGCAACCCCAGTATTTACATGGGATTGCGGAATTATAAAATATTTATAAACTATATTTTTTCAGTCGTTTCAAAAGAAAATTATATAATTCTTTATTAAGTTCTCCGTTCTTTTCCTCATCTTCCATATATTCAGGAAGCGGCATATTTGTATCACATTCTCCACATATATCAATACCTAAAACCTTCTGGTTTCTTATAATTATCCCAAGCATATGCTCTAATGTCCCAAGCTTCATATGTCCCTGACTCCAATTGGTTTCACTTATGCTTTCATCAAGAACATCCTTATCAATAGATATGTATACAGGAACTGATAAATCAATCTGGTTTGTTTTAGATTCCATTGCTTCGGCTCTTATCTCCTGTGCTGAATATGTTATAAGTTTATTACTTCTTAACCCAATCGCATTAATATCTTTCTTCTCTGGTCCCACTAGAATAAGCTGGCAAATATACGGATTGTCTTTAATCACCTTTCCTGCCCAGTCTCCGCAGCTTGTTAATCCTTCAATCATAGGTTTTTGCATATCGGTATGGTGATCAAATACAACTAAAGAAAACGGTTCCTTAATTCTGTCAGTCATTATCTTAGTAACATAATGGTAGTTACCCGAATCAAGAAAATGTATTCCATGAATTCCAACAGAATCAACTCTTTCACCTATCTGTTTTTCAGCTTCGTCTGATACATACATATCACATCCTGTAATATCAGTGCAGTCTATCCATGTAAGTGATGTTTTTTCCTTAGCAAATTCATCATCATATACACCTGTGAAATCAAGAATAAAATTGTTGTTTTTCTCTCTTTGCATTATACAATCACCTCAATGGATGTTACTTTTTCTCAAATTCCTCGCTTATCTTCTCCACAAGATTATTCTTTGCAAGTCCATAAGCAATCTTAACTGTATTATACACTGTTTTGTCCGTTGCTGCTCCATGTCCTTTGACAACCGGTTTCTTAACACCAAGAAGAATTGCTCCGCCTTCATTGTTGTAATCAAACTTTGGCTCAAGTCTGCCAATAAATGCCTCTAGCTGTGCCTTTTGGGTATCAGATGCACCTGCTGCTGCCCTTCTTATATCATCAAACACAACCTTTGCTGTTCCCTCGATTGATTTAAGAAGCACATTCCCTGCAAATCCATCACATACAACAACATCTGCGTTGCCGTCTAACACTTCTTTGCCTTCAATATTACCTGTGAAATTAAAACCACATTTTTCTAAAAGCTCATGAGCTTCCTTAATAACATCACTTCCCTTTCCAGCTTCAATGCCATTAGAAAGTGTTGCAACTGTCGGATTCTCAATTCCGAGTGTCTTCATGTAAGCTACACCGAGTCTTGCAAAATCGACAAAACGGTCTGCCTTGCAGTCAATATTGGCACCGCAGTCAACTATACAGAATGGCTTGTCATTACGGCCATTAAGAACTACTGAAAGTGCCGGTCTTGTCGCATTTAACTTGCCAAGTATAAGGATAGAACTTATAAGCACAACTCCTGTTGCACCACATGTCACGAATCCACCGATATCCTCATTCATGCGGCACATTTTAAGTCCCTTGATTAAGGACGAATCAGTCTTATCGTGGTAAGCGTCAACCGGGTCATCATAATTAGTTATCTCCTGTGTGCAGTCCACTATCTCAAGCTGCGATTCATCATAAGTTACATTGGCAAGGAAATCCTCCAGCTCGGCCTTCCTTCCCATCAGATATACATACAAATCTTTATTCTCACTGATTGCCCTGATTGCGCCCAAAACAAGCTCTGTCTGCGGCTTGTCAGCACCAAGCAAATCTACAACTATCTTTATCAAATCTCATCCTCCTTGTTTTACGAAGTAAAATCCGAGTCCATTGACGAGGAGAGGATTTAGCCCTCCTTCTGCTCCCTCCAGAAATTATCAAGCAGATTCTTATACACTGCCTCTGAAAATGGAGCTTTTGACAGCTTCTGCTTTGTCTCCTCTGACAAATGCTTTGTCGCAGCAAACTCTTTTCCAGCCGCCTCATACTTTGATAAATATCTGTCAAGTCTTGAACTTGCACCCAGTTCAATTAATGTCTTTAACTGTGGACATAGAATTGCTGTAAATCCATTTTTACCACATATGCACTCATATTCCTTAAGAAGCGAATCATAGACTGACTCTGACTCCGAATAAGCACATCCCGATATAAGAACCAATTTCTGTCCCGTCTTTGGATTTCTTATGCCGTGAAATGACTCGCCATTTTCAGGTGGCTTCTGTCCCCTGTAAGTACACATCATGCTTAAAAGTCTGTCTGTGAAAAGCTTCATCTGTCCCGGCATGCCAAAAAAATACAACGGATAACTTTCAATTATAATGTCTGCTTCTTCTATTCTTTTCTTAACTGCCGGCATGTCATCATTTTTGATAACACACTCGCCCTCAGTCCTTGCCCAGCATGAAAGACAGCCCATGCATGGAGTAACATTTAAGTCGGAGATATTAATTATCTCCGACTCGTATTCACCACCTTCGCACATTCCCTTTACAAATGCGATGGTTACCGCCATTGTAGTGCTGGCACTCTTATGTGGACTTCCATTTAAAACTAATATCTTAGCCACGTCCAAATAATCCTCTTCTCTTTCTTGCAGGAGCCTGTGATACACCAAGTAACTGTGCTGCTCCAGGAACCTCTCCTACTGCCTCACTGTATTCGCTGTAACGTCCTATTTTTCTGTATTTCTCATATCTGTCATCAAGAAGCTTATCAACCGGCTTCTTCTCTAACTGCTTTATTTCTTTTGAAAGGTCGTCAGCAAGCTTTTTCATAAAATGTGATGTTTCTTTCTCTTCTGAAAAATCTTCCGGTTCTTCAACAACCTTTTCTACGATACCCATTTTATTAAGGTCAGCGGCTGTAAGCTTGAGATGTTCTGCTGCCTCTGGCGCTCTCTTAGGATCTTTAAATAGAATACTTGCACATGACTCAGGTGTGATTACTGAATAATATGCATTTTCAAGCATCCATACTTCATCCGCAACAGCAAGTGCAAGTGCGCCGCCGCTCCCACCTTCACCAATCATTACTGATATAATAGGTGTCTTAACATCTGTAAGCTCATACAGGTTGTTGGCAATTGCCTGTCCCTGTCCTCTTTCTTCTGCGCCCTTACCGCAGTTAGCACCCTGTGTATCAACAAAACAAATAACAGGTCTGTGGAACTTTTCAGCCTGCTTTATAAGTCTTAATGCTTTTCTGTATCCTTCTGGAAGAACGCAGCCAAAATTCCTTAAAAGTCTTTCGTTTAAATCTCTTCCTTTTTCAATTCCGATTACAGTTACAGGCTTTCCGTTAAGTCGTCCGATACCTCCAACAATGGCATGGTCGTCTGCAAAGCATCTGTCACCGTGAAGTTCTACAAAATCAGTTATTGTAGCATTTATATAATCCGATGCAGTTGCTCTGCCGCTCTTTCTTGTACGGCAGATTCTGTCATAAACACTTAAATTCTCGTTTGTCATGATTAATCTTTCTCCTTATATTGCAATGCAATACTGTTATGCACTTACTGTTTCTGCATGTATTGCAAGAATGTTAGCAAGATATGCCCTCTGTTCCTGTCTTGGCACGATATCATCTATAAATCCGTTCTTTAACTGGAACTCCGCGCTCTGGAAATTATCCGGAAGCACTTCACCTGTAACCTGCTCTACTACTCGCTTTCCTGCAAATCCAATCATTGCACCCGGTTCAGATATGATTATATCTCCAAGCATTGCAAAGCTTGCTGTAGCACCGCCCATTGTAGGGTCTGTTGTACATACAACATATAAGAGTCCTGCGTCACTATGTCTCTTGGCTGCTGCTGAAACCTTTGCCATCTGCATAAGTGACAGTGCACCCTCCTGCATTCTTGCACCACCTGAAACTGTATATCCGATAACCGGAAGTCTGTTCTTTGTAGCATATTCAAAAAGTGCTGTAATTCTGTCCCCAACAACTGTTCCCATAGAACCCATCATGAAGTTAGGCTCCATAATGAATATACATGTATCATTCCCACCGATAGTTCCTCTGCCGCATACAACGCCCTCTGTCTCACCGCTCTTTTCTCTGGCAGACTCATACTTTTCCTTGTATGATGGAAAATCAATAGGATCTGTAAATTCCTGATCATTAAACATTACATCAAACTTTTCTGTAAGCATCTGAAGTCTGTTCTTTGCCGGCATGCGGTTTAGCTTCCCGCATAACGGGCATATGTAGTAATTCTTCTCCAAATCCTCTTTATTGATTTCTTCTTTACATTTGTTACATTTGACTGTCATTATTATTCTCCTGCCTTGATGTTCTCAATTGCTTCATTCAACGCATCAACTGTTGTAACTGTGTACATCTTTGCTTCTGGAAGTGTCTTCTTAACAAATCCTGTAAGTGTCTTTCCTGCTCCTACCTCGATAAATGTGTCTATTCCGTCAGCCCACATATTATTTAATGTGTCCTCAAACCTTACACTTGAAGAAGCCTGAAGTGCTATTGTTTCTATAATCTGTGCTGTATCATGTGGATAAGGCTTTCCTGTTCTGTTGGCATATATCTCTGTCTGTGGAGCATTAATTGTCATTGCCTTGAGTGCCTTCTCAAGTTCTTCACTTGCATCCTTCATATAAGGAGTATGGAATGCACCGCTTACTGCAAGCTTAACTGCCCTGCCGCCTTTTTCCTTGATTGCTTCACAGAATGCGTCTATCTCGTCAGCACTTCCTGCACATGAAATCTGTCCCGGGCAATTGTAATTAACTGGCCAGATTTCCTTGAATTCCTTACATGTCTCTTCAACAACTTCTGGAGCAAGCTTAAGTGCTGCTGCCATTCCGCCTGCATACTTTGTAGAAAGCTCACCCATCTTGGTTCCTCTGATAACTACCAGTTTAAATGCGTCCTCTATTGATAAAACTCCTGCATAAGCAAGCGCCGGAATCTCTCCAAGTGAAAATCCTGCTACAGCGTCAGCCTTAATTCCGGCATCCTTAAGCGCATTGGCAAATGCAAGGTCTGTAAGGAAAAGTGCCGGCTGTGTATTCTCTGTCTTGGTAAGCTCCTCGCCTTCTCCTTCAAAGCACACCTTAACTGTTCCCGGGCGGAGCGACTCCCCCAAATCATATAATTTCTTTGCATCAGAATCTGAATCGTATAGGTCTTTGCCCATTCCTACATACTGTGCACCCTGACCTGAAAATAATACTGCTATTTTTCCCATTACTTTATTCCTCCGTTCCATATATATCCTTACGGTCTACTGTTGTAAATGTCATGCTTCCCTTTGCGTACACATTGCCATCTACCTTAACTACTGCATCAAATGATGCGAGAACCTTGTTGATTCTTGTAGCTGTAACTGTAATATCAAGTGTATCTCCTGGAATTACAGGCTTTACAAACTTGAATCCGTCTACTTTAAGAAGCACATATAACTTGCCCTCTTCCCTGCTCTTTCCACCATCATCGATTACAAGTGAACAGAGCTGGGCGCAGCTTTCAATTATAAGTACGCCCGGCATTATAGGTGCGTCAGGAAAATGTCCCATAAAATATGGTTCATTAATTGATACATTTTTAATACCTCTGGCACTTACATTAGGCTCAAGCTCTAACACTTTCTCAATCATCTGGAAAGGTGGGCGCTGTCCGATTCTTTTATTAATCTCAAATATGTTCATCATAATGATAATCCTCCATCAAGCACGATAACCTGACCTGTTACATATGAAAATGCGTCTGAGCAAAGTGATGATACAACATTTGCAACATCTTCTGCCTTTCCCAACTTATGCATTGGGATTGCGTCTAAATACTCTTTCTTCTTCTCTTCTGGAATTGCATCCAGCATCTCTGTCTCTATAAATCCCGGTGCTACTGCATTTACACGGATTCCGTAACCCGCAAGCTCCTTAGCCATTGTCTGTGTCATTGAATTAACAGCACCCTTTGTTGCACTGTATACAGACTGTCCCGGAAGTGCGAATTTCGAGCTGACTGATGACATGTTGATGATGACACCGCTCTTCTTTCTGAACATTTTAAGTACTGCCTGCTGTGCGCAGTAGAAGTAACCCTTAACATTTAAGTCCATGCATGTATCAAGTGTATCCTTGTTGAGCATGAGAAGGTACTCATCTCTTACAATTCCTGCGTTGTTTACGAGTACATCTATTCCGCCAAGCTCCTTGCTTACATCTTTAACCATCTGCTTAACCTGATTAAGGTCTGAAACATCTGCTTTATATGTTATGGCTGTTCCGCCTGCTGCCACGATTTCATCAAGAACCTTCTGTGCCTGTTCCTCTGAATGGCTGTAATTGATGACTACGGCATATCCGTCTTTTGCCAGACGTATAGCACAAGCCTTTCCAATACCACGGGAAGCTCCTGTAACTAATGCTACTTTCATATATGTGTGTCCTTTCTTTAAGAAAATGTCAGTTCTTTGTCATGGGCATCTGCCCCTGCTTCATTACTTGCTGAGTACGATTGCTGTGTATGAACCGCCTGCACCATATGCAACTACAAGTACATTGTTTAACTTAGAAGCTTCAACATTAGTCTTAGAAACGCTTCCGTCTGCTGCAATGCTGTATGCTTCCTGTGAAGGTATCTTTCCAGCAAACATAAGTGCTGCGTGTGCTGCTGCTGTTGTTGCTGCTGCTGCTCTTGACTCACCAAGAACTTCCTTTAATTCCACAACCGGTTTTTCTGCCAGTTTGTCACCAAATACTGCTGTCAATCCCTTGATTTCTACATCATCGACAGCCTTCATTCCGTTTGCGAAACCAAATACTGCATCTATATCATCAATTGTCATTCCTGCGTCTGCTAATGCGTTATTAACTGCATTTGTAAGGCCTGCCTCTGAACCTGTAAGTGTTCCAAACTTAACATTTGAATGAGCCATTCCGTATCCTGCTGCATGGCAGTAGATTCTTGCACCACGCTCCCTGGCTGCCTTCTCGTCCTCGATAAGAACTGAAGCACTGCCATCGCTTAATACGAATCCGTCTTTTCCTGCAAATGGAGCTACTACATTTTCAGATGTGACACCTAACTTACCAAAAAGCTCTGTCATTGTGTCGCTGTTCTCATCAGAACCTGTGGCTAACATAGCATTTTCCTGACCTGAACGGAGAACGCTCATTGCGTATGCCATACTTGCAAGACCTGACTGTGCACCGTTAGTAACTGTTACATTGTAGCCCTTGATTCCTGAACAGATTGAAAGGTATCCGCCTGCTGCATTGTATACAGTGTTAGGGAATTTGAATGCACTTCCTGAAGCATTGCCCTTCTCTGTAATCATACTCTGGAAATCACAGCATGTTCCAAGTGCACCCTCTGATGTTCCCACAATAATACCAATATCTGTTGCATTATCGTCTGTTACTGCATAATCAGCGTCCTTAAGTGCTTCCATACCTGATACTGCCTGAAGCTGACTGAAATTATCAAGCTTTCTATAGAATGACATCTTAAGTCCAAGTGCATCATAATCTTCCTTGCCAACTGAACTTCTTAAATTAGCTTCTGTTGGAGCAACATTTTTTACTGCATTTGCAACATATGTATCTACACCGTTGCCGCTTGGTGTAACTACACCAATACCTGTGATAACAAGAGGCTTCTTCTCTTCCTTAACTGTCACATTGCCAGCCTCTTTGCTAAAGATAATACTTGCGTTATTACCGCCGAATGCAAATGAGTTGTTCATTACGCTTGTAAGCTCTTTTTTATGTGCCTTATTAGGGCAGAAATCTATCTTTCCGGCCTTTTCGGCAAGCTTATCCATATCCTCGTCCTTAAATCCGAGTGTTGGAACTACTGTATTAGTTGTAAGTGCCTTGATTGAAAATACTGCTTCAATTGCTCCTGCTGCACCGAGACAGTGTCCTGTCATAGCCTTTGTTGAGCTTACTGAAAGATTATTGTTCTCGCCGTCAAATATTGTATGTAATGATAAGAATTCTGCATCATCGTTCTTAGCTGTTCCTGTTCCATGTGCATTAACATATCCGATGTCCGATTTCTTCAATCCTGAATTCTTAATTGCTCTGTTAATAGCCTCCATCTGACCTTCTCCATCTGGTCTAGGAGCTGTGATATGGTGTGCGTCACTGCTGACACCAGCACCTAATACTTCACAATACATTTTTGCATTTCTTGCCTTAGCATGCTCGTAGCTTTCTACTACTACGACACCTGAACCTTCACCAAGTGTAATTCCTGTACATCTGTTGAATGGTGAACAGCCATCTGCGTCAAGTGCATGAAGTGATAAGAATCCGGCATATGGTACTGCTGCAAATGTGTCTGAACCACCTGCAAGTACTACATCTGCCTTGCCTGCTCTGATAAGCTCGCATGCGTATGCGATACTGATTGTTCCGGCTGCGCATGCATTTGCAATATTAGTAACAACACCGCCTGCATGGCACTGACCTGCAACCTGAGGTGCTATTGATGAGATTGGCATCTTAGTTACATCACTTGCTTTCTTGCCATGCTCATAATAATCAGATATGCTGACTGCACCACCGACACAGCTTCCGATGATAACTGAAGCCTTAGGATCTCCTGCAAAATCATCAAGTCCTGCGTCCTTCATTGCCTCGCCAGCTGCCTTGATACAAAGCTGTGCTGAACGGTCTGCATCTTCGCTTCCCTCAAAATCTCCAAGTGTGTCGCACTTAACTTCTGCTGCAAGGTCTGCGTAACAGTCTGTTGTATCAAGTGTTGTTGTTTTATGTATTCCTGAAACCGAATTAATGGCATTATTCCATGCTTCATCTACTGAATTACCGATAGCACATATCATTCCAAGACCTGTAATGACTGCGCGGTTATTATTCTCTGTCATAATTGCTCCTTTATTGTTATTGTGATAACTAATACGGGTGCCAGAAAAGTCATCTGACCCCCGCCACATTTTATATATTATGCATTTTCTTCGATATACTTAGCGATTGTCTCAATGCTGTAGAAGTGTTCTTTGCCAACACCTGTCATCTGAACACCGAATTCATCATCAACATAAGCAATGATTTCAAGCGAATCGATTGAATCAAGTCCGATTTCACCATCTCCGAAAAGCTGTGTATCAAACTCTAAAACATCTGCGTCAATTCCTAAATTCTCACATAAAAAGTCTTTTAACTTTGGCATAATTTCGTTAGTGTTCATTATAATATTCCATCCTTTTTCTTTAATCATATTGTGCGTCCACTAAGAAAAGCACCCACACATTATATATTTTTTTGTAAAAATTTGGCATAACAAAACCCGTGTAGTGTTCGAAAACGCTACACGGGTTCTATAATTGTACTAATTTCGGACATTTTCGTTAAAGTGTCCAAATATTGTCACAAAAATATCCAGACATCATTCCCACCTTCCAAAATATCATCAACACCCTGCCCCACAATTCCACAACATTATCAGAACTTCCTAAAATACTCCACCATCATATCAATAACCGCACTGCTCTCTGGCAAAAACGGCTCAAACACACTGAATGCATGCGTAAGCTTCTTATTCTTAGGAAAAACTACAAGTTCATGCTCTCTTTCTGCTCTTGTCAGTGCCTTCTCAAAATCTGTTGTATATCTTCGTAAGAAATCATTATGGCTTGTCACGAGCCAGACTGGTGCAAGTGAGTTCAGCAGCTCCCTGTTTTCAGGATTAACATACTTTGCGAATGGAGTTTTCTTGTAATCCCTGCCATACAGATACTTTGGAAGAAAAAGTCCAATCTTATCAAATCTTGATGTATAGAACATTCCACTTATGAGCCCAAGCGCATTAATGCGAAGTCCTGAAGGAGTGACATTTGCTGCCCTCGCTATATTAGTGCTATTCTGGATAGCATTGACATATGTGATAAGGCATGCGCCGCCGCTGTCACCTGCCATATACACATGTGACGAATCGCCGCCATCTGCTGCCAGTCTCTCCTTTATATAATCCATTGCCATGAAAACATCGGCAATCTGGTCATATATAAGACAGTCTGGAATCAGCCTGTACTCTATGCTGTATACAAGAAATCCCTTCTTGCAAAGCAGTGCACAGAAATATCTGTTGAACTCCTTATTCCCAATTATAAGTCCTCCACCATGAACATTAATAATTACAGGAAGAATCTTCCGGTCTGTATATGTCAAGCACATGTGCTTTAATTCCATCATCAGCATATGCAATGTCAGTACTGCATCTTACTCCTTCCGGAAATGTTAATCCTGCATCTCTTCCTGCGCATGAATCTTCAAAATCTTTCCTCTGCCTATAAAACTGTTTTGTTAAAATATTCCCCATTGATGCACTCCCGACAATTACTTCTTCATATTAGATATAATAAGGTCAAGCTGACCCTCAAATAATTTCTCGATTCTTTCAACGGTATCCTTGATTTCATCAACAGTCTTGGCCTTTTCTTCTTTAATAATCCATCTTATAAGCAATCCAAATATAGCTTCTTCATAGAAACTACATATAATCTCGACATCCTTAATAGAAAGTATGTATCCTTCAGACATTTTTCTAATCTGCAAAAGTGCCAGATAATGAATTCGTGTCTTAACATATTTTTCCAGCCACTCTCTTCCTCTTGCATCAAAAAGATTAGCCCATACTTTCCTATGGATTATACTATATTCAATAAATCTCATAAGAACCTTGTCCATTTCACCATTGTACTCTTCATTGAATTCATCAATCTTTGCCTGGACAACACCATCCAATACATCATATATATCAGAAAAATGATAGTAAAATGTGCTCCTCGTAATACCACATTCATCGGCTATATCTTTAACTGTGATTTTCTTCAGTGATTTTTTTTCAGCAAGTTCAAGTGTACACTTCATTATTGCTTTTCTTGTCAACTGCGACATGTAAATCTCCCCGTTCACTTATATTTGCCTGCATATTGTAGCATATTTAACGTTGAAAGTCACTTTTTACTTAATTATATTACTTATTATAAACATTTTAATTAATGAATATTTTATGACACATTTTCAACAAGGCTGTTGTATCTGATTCTCTTAGTAAGCATAAGATATCTTTTAGGTGTCATTCCGCAATATGTCTTAAAATCTCTTATAAACTGCGGCTGGTCATAATACCCAAGATTAACAGCTGCTTCCGTCATATTATCCACATTGCCATAATTAAGGAATTCCAGACTTCTCTGAAACTGTATTATCTTGCAGAATACCTTAGGGGAAAAACCCATCTGCTCAATAAAAATCTTATTAATATATCTTTCTGTATATCCAACTGTGTCAGCCATTTCTGAAATTCTCATCAAGCCTCCTGAATTATATGCCAGCTCTTTAACTGCCATAAGTATCTCCATCTTACCAAACGGCTTTTCCTGTCTCATCTCCAGTTTAGTATATTCTTCAAGAAAATAATTAATTCTGTCTTTGAATATCTTCTTTTTTTCCATCCCACTTACAAATGTTCCATTATTATCAAGAAGTATATCTTCCAGATAGAATCTGCAGTCAACAAGATCCCGCAATGTCACATTGAGTCCAACCGGCATTCTTCCAGGCATGAATCTTACTCCAAAATACTCTTTCTTTCCCTGCCACTCTACATCTAATGCTTTAATAGGACTACCAATTGCATAAGCATTCATTCCATTTTCTCCATATTCGAAAAGCATATCCACACAACTGTCAGGAACTGTAGTTATTTCCTTTGTTTTTTCAAGTCTGAATGTGTAGAAATGTGATATTCCCTGATTCAGATATATTTCCTGCTTAAAATCCTGCGTCTCCAATACAAGAAAAGGCTGGGTTGGTCTTAATTTGTCTGTTTTATACTCCATAGTGCCTCCTCTTTTCCCCTACATTTAAGCCAACGACAAGTTTGGACTTTTAGCAGATATATAACCCCACCAAAAGTCCAAGCCATATTACTTATATTTTAGCCTTAAATCTATCATATCGCAATGCATTTATATCTATAGATGTTTTTCCATCCACTATTAAATCTGCCAGTTCATGACCAATTGCGGGTGCTATTCCAAAACCGTGGCCACAAAATCCTGTTGCAAGAACAAGCCCCGGAACCTCTGATACATTTCCTAAAACAGGAACACCATCTTTCATCTGGTCAGCCCAGCCTGCCCACGTCCTTACTATCTTGGCATCCGCAAGATCTGGAAAATATTTCATAATACCTCTGCATATACAAGGAGCGGTAATACTGCTGCATATCGGAGTTCCATTATCCTTATTGACTGCCTCATAACCTGATGAACCACCAAATACGAATGAACCATGCTTTGTCTGATGTCCATAAAAATCAGCTTCTGCTGTTCCTAACATCTGGTCAAACATATGTGGTTCAGCTTCTGTTACAAGCGCCTCTATAAGTACTCTGCTCATTGGCACATCTATTCCTACTGTACCAAGAATTTCTTTACTTTCATATCCGGCTGCTACAACGACTGTATCTGCTTCATATATATTATTAGGTGTGATAACCTGTCTTAATCTGCCTTTTATCTTCTTTAATTCTATTACCTTTTCGCCCGTAATAAATCTTACTCCAAGCTTTCTTGCTGTCTTATAGAAGCCTAATGTTGTTGTAAGCGGATTGGCATGACCATCTGTTGGGCACCAGCTTGCACATGTTACCTCATCTGACAGATAAGGATTAATACGGCGTACTTCATCTCCATCTATCATTCTTACATCAAGTCCCACCTTGACAGCCCTTTCGGTAAGCCCTTCAAGGATCTGTTTATGTTTGTCATTCTTTCCAAGTCTTAAATTTCCATCCTGATGATATTCACAGTCAACTTCAAGTTCCTCTGATAGTGATGGCCACAGGTTCTTTATTCCGTACATGACAAGAGGAAGTTCTCTCGGGTCTCGTCCTGACTGGCGGACACCTCCGCCATTTCTTGACGAGCCACCATTTCCAATATGGTCGCCACCTTCAAGAACAATTACATCAGTGCCTTTCTTTGCCAGATAATAGGCTATAGCATTACCTATAATTCCGCCACCTATAATAATTACATCTGCTGTATTTGCCATAATTACACCTCCTTGTTATCCTCTGCTTCATTACCAAGAATTCTCATTTCTGTAGGTCTCATTGGTGCTCTGCTTGTTGCCGGTTCAAGTGTTGCCGGTGATACTCCTAATTCCCTTGCAACAATTCCCTTAACAAGCTTTGCACAGGTCTGTCCCTGACATAGTCCCATTCCTGTTCTTAAATATCTTCTTATTTCTGTCATTGTCCACATCCCCTCATGAACAGCTTTTCTTATCTCACCCTTTGTAATCTCTTCACAGCGGCAGATGAGCATATCGTCATCTGGTGCCGGAACGAATTCTCCTATATCCCTTGAACGGTCATTTACTTCATGCATATTCAATCCTCCTTATTTTGCGTAGCAAAATCCAGCCCCTGGTGAGGGGAGGATTACGCCTCTTTCTTGAAAAATCTTGCCTTCATACCATATTCTGAAGGAACTTTTATAGTAAGCAGATTGGTTTTATCAAATGCCGGTGAAGACTTCACACTGATAACCTCTGCCGCACATACCTTCTGTCCATTACGTCCAAGAGCTATTCCTCTGTCACCCGTCTTTGGCAAAGGTAAGAACTCATACGGCATCGTAACGCTTGCAAAGCCTTCTTCATATGTTTCGTCAACAAGGAAAATTGCCTGACCTGAACATGAAGCCACGCACATTCCACAACCAACGCATGTTGCACTTTCATCAACAGCCGGAAGTGAAGTAATCTTTTCTCCTATCTTGATACATTTCTTAGGACATGCATCCTGACATGGATTACAAGGTATATTCTGGGTACATTCCATTACAGGATGAACTCCCGGTCTTCTTGTCACACCCGGAAATCTCTCAATCTCATCATCTGCAACATATCCTTTAGTAAGAAGTGTTGTAGAAATATCGATTCCTTCCTCTGTTTTTTCTATAAGCTTACCTCTGTTCTTTGGTGCAAACATTCCCTGTCTTAAACCATCAAGTGCTACATCAAGATTCTTTAAATTCTCATCTAATTCTGTTTTATCTATGTATCCCAGATACTCAGCTGCTGCGATTCCTGCCATACGTCCCTCAATCATAGCTGAACTTGCCTCTTCAATTCCTGAAACATCTCCCGCAACGAATACCCCCGGAATAGAAGTTCTTCCATATTCATCACATATAGGAACCTGTCCTCCACGCTTTGGATTATCCTCCATCTTACAGCCTGACATTTTAAGAAGCTGTGACATAGGTGAAAGTCCAACGGCCAGACATATTGTGTCTACATCAAAATGTTTTTCTGTACCTGGTATGAATTTGAAAGATGAATCAACCTCTGCTATTGTTACTCCAGTAACATGGTCATCTCCTTCTGCTTTTACTATCGTATGTGACAGATAAAATGGAACTCCTGTACGTGCTACCTTTGCTGCATGCACTCCATATCCGCCAATTCTTGGTGCAGCATCAACAAGTGCCACAACCTCACAGCCACACTGTATAAGCTGATAACTTACAACAAGTCCTACATTTCCTGAGCCAAGCATAAGAATTCTGCTTCCTGGCTTAACTCCATGAAGATTCATCATTGTCTGTGCTGCTCCTGCACCAATAACCCCCGGCAATGTCCAGCCTGGAAATGTAACCATATTTTCTGCTGCGCCTGTAGCAATTATTATTGAATCTCCTTTAAAATGATGTATCTCATCGCCGATTCTTACTGTAATCTCTTTGTCCTGATACATTCCACAGACTGTTGCATTAAGAACAACCTTAACTCCTGCTGCATCTGCTTCCTTTAATAAATCTTCACCTATCTTAAAACCCCTTATCTTAGCCTTATGCTCCTTAGAACCAAAAAATTTATGTATCTGCTTAAAAAGCTGTCCTCCCGGTTTTTCATTTTCATCAAATACAACTACTTCAAGTCCTCTCTTAGCTGCCTCTATTGCTGCTGATAACCCCGACGGACCTGCACCAACTATAATAAGATCAAATCGCTTCATATCCACACTTCCTTTCATCTACTGCTCTTCAAATGGTTTGTCACTCACTCCATACTGTGTCTGGACCTTCATACCCTCCTCTAAAGGAGTAACACAAGTCCTGATATTTGGTTTTCCATTAACAACCATTACACAGTCTGTACATCTTCCTATCGCACAGAATATTCCTCTTGGCTTATGCTCTTTCTTTGTATATCTGTGTATCATAACTCCCTGTGCTTTAAGAGCCGCTGCAATTGGTTCTCCCTCATAGCCTGTCAGTTCTTTTCCATCAAAATAAAATGTTACAAGCCTTCCTTTTTCTTGTTTTCCCAATATTGGATGTTCTTCAATTCTTGCTCCCATAACTACCATCCTTTCTACATCTCTTTCTGGCTGCCCGCAATCTGTCCGATATACAGGAAAAGCGCCCAGCCAGCGGATTCCGCTGTACTGGGCGCCTTTGCCTTAACAATTGTATGCTTTGAATTATACGACCTCATTTATATTATAAATTGTAAAAATCAGAACTAAACTGTGCCAAAATCTATATACATAAACAAGTGCTGCTGATTGTAATATGTTCGTAAGATTTTTTATTTACCTGACTATCAAAATAAATTTACATAAATTTCATGCATTCTTTTCCATAATGTGCTAGACAAATGTATTAAAAGGTGTTACTTTCTTATAGGACTAAAGGACTATTTATATTCGGATTTATTATTCGGATATAAAGCATTTATGAAAGGAAAATTAATGAACAAGTACGGACATGTAACCGTAACCAAAAGACTTACCCCTAAGCTTAAGAAAAGACATGATTTTGCTTTGAGACTTGGAAGTATTATGCCGGATATTCTTCTGCATACATATATTAAGGGACATACATGGGATTCTTCCTACAATAAAGTTTCAAGAAGGCTGCAGCGTCTTGAAAGACATGGCAGAATGAACTGTTTTTCTTTTTTGTCTTTAGGCTATGCCTTACATTACATAGAAGATTACTTTACATTTCCACATAACTCATGGTATCCAGAACCGATGTCTGAGCATGTGTTATATGAAATTAAGTTCATGAATTATATAAGAGAAAACAAGAACGATATTAACAAACCTCTGATATCTAATAATGGTCGCGGTGTGTCTGCTGACAGAATGTTAGATTATCTCATAACTAACCACAAACAGTATGCTGCTAACGAGCAGGGCTTCGATAATGACTATAGTTTCATTACTTCCGTTGGATATGCATTTGTTACCAACTATGTTAAGCTGTTCATGATTAACAGCGGCAAGGATATCGTTATTGATATGAATGAAGATTATGTAGCACTTAATTCTAATATTTAATGCTTTTTACTTAATCATTAAAATTGTACTTCAAAAAGCACAATCACAACAAAGCCAGTGTCCAACTATCTGAATAGCTGATAAACACTGACTTTGTGACCTTTTTAGTAGAATTGTAAAGTTCTAATACAATCAAAGTATTGCTTGTTTTGTTATAATCCGTGTGTTATATTAGACATGTAAATGGTTTTTGCTCAAATCATTGCAGGGCTTACCCTCTTCCTTGGGTAGGCCTTTTTTATTTCTCGTCATTTTGGGGTGTATTTACACCTCTTACCCTTGTAGATACTACAGCTCCTAAAGGAACCATATTTACAGTCACCTGACCATCAGCTTTTCGCGTAATCAGTGTACCACCTCTCTGTATATAACTCTTATCAATATCTTTATATCCAAGATAATCTATCGACATTCCATATGTCATCTGGATTCCCTTATATATAAGTGAAAGTGTATTCAGATGGTCATGTCCGCAAAACATCCATTTAATAACACCATTCTCCACTGCTTTGTTAAAAAATGTTCCTTCAAACTTTGAAATTCCAAAATGCTCATTCTTCTCAGCAATACTGCCGTGCTGATATAAAACGCTTTTATCACCAAGCTTCATCTTACGGTATGCTTCCTTAAATTCCGCAGGCGGCATGTGAAAAAACGCCATCGCCTTAATATCCGGATTACATTTTTTCAAGTCATTAAGCCTGTTCATGCACCACTCCACCTGATCATCATGTATCCGGTCAAATCCGCTGTAAAACCAGCCTCCTTCACCATACATATTAGAATCAAGCATAACAAGTGGCAATAAAACATTTTCATCTGAGCTGGTAAGATTAATAAAGAAGTTTCCTACACCTGTAAGCTCTTTCCTACCTTCTGTAAATATGCAGTATTTCCCTTTCTTATAAATCTGTGCAAGCTCTTCTTTATTGCAAGTCGAACCCATCTCGCAATCGTGATTACCAAATACAAGTGTATACGGAATTGCAAAACTGTCCATGAATTTCATCAGCTTGTACGCCTGCTTTCTGTTATTAAGCGTCCCCGCCTTTGGCAGAAATGGAAATATAGAATCCCCAGTTAGCACTATCATATCAGGCTTTGCTTTATGAATAATCTTTGTTACTGCATTTAGCGCCAGCTTATCCTTCTTTCTTGATATAAAACCAAATCCTAGATGAAGGTCTGTAAGCTGCAATATCTTAAAATCTTTATGTTTATCTATTATATATGTAAATGTTTCATTGTCTGTCTGCTTTAAATTGTCCGATTTATACATACTTTCACGCCTTTCTTTCCGGCACTAAAATTAATACCAGTTATATGTTTAGCTGAGCGGTATTAATGCTCCTATAGCCGAAACTATCGTCGATACTACCATAAGGATCTGAAATGGCAGCGTTCCTATCACTCCGCATATAGGACTTGCTCCTGCTTTCTTTCTTGATTTACCATATGTCAGAACAAGCATTATGCTCACCAGTACAACTACACCGCTCATGATTCTTGTAAGTATTATAAAGCTGCTCACTCCGAATATTGCAAATAATATACATGGAACTGTCGCTATAAGCCAGCTTACACGGTTGCCGATTCCAACCTGCTCATGCACGACATCTCTTAAAGCAAGTGTGTTACTCCAGAATGTTGTAAGCAGTGCAAAAAGCGAAAAGATACCTGCAAGAATAACTGCCCATTTTCCGATGCTTTCTCCAAGCTGCATATAAGCAAGTTCCTTATCTATTGTTCCCTTAGTTCCAAGAAGAACAGTCAGTGTCACAACCAGTACAAATGCAGACGATAATCCAAACCCTATGAATATTGATTTCCTTATCTTACCCGGATTGCCGTCAAGCCCTTTAACGACCTGAATAACCGCCTGATTAGCTGATGTCGCAAATACAACCATACTATACAGTGCAAGCAGATTATTCCAATGGAAAGGTGCTGTATAGAATCCATTAACTGGATGTGTAAATGTTCCTACTGTCATAACTGCAACTATTCCCATAAGAAGTATTACAGCGTATTTCTGTGCAATTCCTACCGCCTTCATTCCCATAAATACAACAATTCCGGCAATCACATAATATATTATCTGCGCTGCCCATAGTGGCAGTCCGAACCAGTTAACAAATATCTGTGCCCCACCGTTAATATTGCCGCTCACTCCTATCATAATCGCAAGCCCATACACCACAAAAACAATCCAGCTGAATACCTTCTTCATAACTCCGTGGAACAATTCCCCCTCAAAGCTTTTTACAAGCTGTACACCACCGTTGTTATACGAAAGTTCCGCAATTATAAGATGTAGAATTACATTAATGATGTAAGCTGCTCCTACCATCCAGATAACATCAATCATACTGTTCTTCGTTGCAAGATACGGAACTGCTATTATTCCCGTTCCAATGCTGTTTCCTACAATCATGCTAATCGCCTCAAATGTGGTGAGCTTTGCTTCTGATTTTATTGCCATGTGTGCCTCCTTTTTACTTAGAATATAATGCATCATTTCTAGAAAGAAGATATACACAATATTGATTCATACTTATTCCTTCTTTCTTAGAATGTTCTACAAGAGAACGATGCAGACTTCGAGGTATTCTAAGTTTAAACTGCCCTGAATATTCGTCTAAGCTATCCGGTTCATGTATCTCTATTCCTTCTTCCAAAGCTGCCTCTAACCATGCCTTTTTGGCATCAATAGCATTTGCTACTGCTGACTCAATAGTTTCACCACATGTAAGACATCCCGGAAGTTCTGGATACGAAACTACATATCCGCCTTCTTCTCTATCCTCTATAATTTCCATACGATAATTCATTGCCATATAATCGTTAAGCGTTTTCATTATTCATTGCCTCACTTTCAACAATCTCTTTTACCATCTCTACATATACTTTTTTAATTGGTTCGTGTCTGGGTATTGTAATTGGCTGACAGCCTGGTTTCCTAAATGTATAATGACTGCTTCCACTCCTCGGCGCATTCATTTTATAACCATAGCTTTCCATTACTTTTCTTAATTTATCAAAACGAATATCCTTTGATAAATTAGATATTCTCATTAATAATTTATCCCATTTGGACATTACAAATACCCCCTATCTATATTATATATGGTGTCATATACGGTGTCAATCTATTTCAAAATTATCTTATGTAATTGTATATGTATATTATCATTATTTTATATCATATTCAATATATCATATATAAATATTTTATTAAGTATAGTATCCATCCGTATTTGACCACAACCGCCCCCAGTGCTATATTATGTACAAAAACGCGCATACAGAAAAGGAACAAACGCAATGAGCAGAAATGATGAAAACAATTATACACTGCGTCCTCTTACTATAGATGACGCTGAAGAATACAATGCACTCTTAAGATATGCCTTTCAGGTAACAGAACAGGAGCTTGCTGAGACAGGCTGGAAGGATGATGAGATTACCCAGTCCAAATTCCCAGTTCTTCAAAGAGCTGATGTACTTGGCTGCTTCAATGGTAATGATCTGATTGCACAGTTTGCAGTATACCCTCTTGATATGAATATATATGGTGTGAAATACAGCGTAGGCTTCGTTACAAGCGTATGTACTTATCCTGAATACACAGGACATGGAATTATGAAAAGACTGATGATTCAGAGCCTTATACGAATGAGAGACGCTCACAAATCATTTGCTTTACTGTATCCATATTCAATTCCATTATACCGTGGTCTTGGCTGGGAAATTATTTCTAACAAGATGACTTATACAATCAAGGATACACAGATTCCAAGAAAGCTTAATGAGCCCGGTTATGTCAGACGAGTTTCATGGGACGACAAAGAATTTAAAGAACTTCATACCAAATTTGCTGAAAAGACTCATGGCTGTCTATATAGAAATAACCTTGCATGGGAAGAATACTGGCGCTGGGACGAGGACGACACTTCTGTTGCCATCTATTATTCTAAGGACGATGTTCCTTACGGATATATGGTATACATGATAAGTTCTGATGTCATGCATGTTAAAGAAATGATTTATCTTAACCGCGAGGCACAGCTTGGCTTGTGGGAATTCATACATGCCCACGATTCAATGATTGACGAGGTCCGTGGAAACAATTACTACAGTGAGCCAATCGCATTTGAACTCGATGACAGCGATATTAAAGAGACAATCCGCCCATACACAATGGGGCGAATTATTGATATCAGACAGTTCTTTGCCAAATATGCCTGCGACCCAGACGAACCATCTGTATGCATACGCTTCTACATTGAAGATGACCTTCTCGCATGGAACAACGGTTACTTTACATACCTTTTTGATAATGGCAGATGTATTGAAACCGAACAGCAGCCTGATTACGAAGTATCTATGTCAATCGGCACATTAACTACATTAATGCTTGGTTACAAGACTGCTGAAAAGCTTCACGTCATGGACAAGATACAGGCATCAGATGAAGCTGTTGAACATCTGGATGACATACTTTTCCATAGAATTCCATATGTGTCGGATTATATCTAATTATGATGCTGATATGATTTTTTAACACAAAAGCCCATAGAATCTGCTTCTATGGGCTTTCCTATCAATTATTATTCAATTTCTCATTCCTTATAACCAATATTATTGTTACCAAAACATTTGTCATATGAAATACCTGTTAATTTCTCAATTACATTTCTTGTTTCCTCAGAAACATCTCCTTTTCTACCACCTGTATAGAAGAATGGCAGTGGTGAATCCTTGCCAAGCATTCCGATGAAGAAGCATAAGCGGAATACCTGTAAGTATAAAGAATCTTCTTCGTCCAAACTTCCTTCCAAGCTTAGTTCTGTAAAAACTGTCTGTAATAAAACCCATCAAAGGATTAAGAATTACATCAAGATATGTCGCAATTGAAAATATAAGCGTAGCCTTAACAACTGACATATTACAAAATGTCAAGTGTTAAAAAATAGACAGTTTAATAAAAATGTGCTATAAAATTTATATCATTAACATTTTTTTGGGGGTATTTATGTTAAATATTACAGAAAAATCAGAAGGTGAAGCAGCTAAAGATTATGTACTCAGACAGCTTATTTACAACATTGTCCACACTAACCTGCTGCCAGGTCAGAAGCTTGAAGCACCTGAACTCTGCTCACTTATGAATGTCAGCAATAATCCTTTACGCGAAGCAGAATTAGAACTTGCACAGTCAAAACTGATAGAGATAAAGCCTAAGATTGGAGCATTTGTATCATATGTTAATTCAGATATTGTAGAACAGCTCCGCGACTTACGCTGTGTACTTGAGGCACAGCTTGCAGTTGAAGCATGCGATATACTGACAAAGAACCAGCTTGATTCATTATATGAAAATGTAGCTTTATGGGAAATGTATATCAAACGCGGTGATGAAGAAAAGATTTTCACACTTGATAAAGAATTTCACGGAAGTCTGTATAAAATGTGTGGCAAAACTGTATGGTACAACCTTGTAGAAAGCATGGCACCACATTTTGACAGAACTACAATATTAAGTTTCAGATGCAAAGAAACAGGTAGAATCCTGAAAGACCATGGAGAACTTGTATCAGCAATTGAAAAAAAAGATAAAGAAAAAGCTGCCCATATATCACAGAGACATATGAGCAGATATTCTGAAAATATTGATGCAATCAGGAAAATGTTCCCTGAGTACTTTAATGATTAAATACGTGTTGTCCACTTTCCGCAGTCCCACACATCAGTCGCAAGACCATCGTAGAACTCTGGTTCGTGGCAGACCATAAGTATGCTGCCCTTATATGCCATAAGGGCTCTTTTTAATTCATCCTTGGCATCCACATCAAGGTGGTTAGTAGGCTCATCAAGTACAAGAATGTTACTCTCCCGGTTAATCAGCTTGCACAGACGCACCTTTGCCTGCTCTCCACCAGAAAGAACCTTAACCTTGCTCTCGATATGCTTGGTTGTAAGACCACATTTGGCAAGGGCTGAACGAACCTCATACTGTGTATATCCTGGAAATTCCTGCCATATCTCCTCAAGACATGTAGTTTCAATTCCAGCCGGAGTCTCCTGCTCGAAATATCCTATCTCAAGATAATCTCCCTGCTCAACATCACCTGACAGAGGCTTAATAAGTCCTAATATGCTCTTTAGCAATGTAGATTTACCGATACCGTTAGCACCTGTAAGCACAATCTTCTGGCCTCGCTCCATCTCTAAGTTAAGCGGACTTGAAAGCGGCTCATCATAACCAATTACAAGGTCGTGTGTCTGGAAAATATATCTTCCAGGTGTTCTCGCTGTCTTGAAATTAAACTCTGGCTTTGGCTTCTCTGCTGCCAGCTCAATAATATCCATATTATCAAGCTTCTTCTGTCTTGACATCGCCATATTTCTTGTGGCAACTCGCGCTTTATTTCTTGCAACGAAATCCTTAAGCTCCGCAATCTCCTGCTGCTGCTTATTGTAAGCTGCCTCAAGCTGCGCCTTCTTCACAGCATACACCTTCTGGAAATTATCATAATCACCCGTATAACGGTTCAGTTCCTGATTATCCATATGATAAATAACATTTATAACACTGTTAAGGAATGGAATATCGTGCGATATCAGTATAAATGCGTTCTCATAGTCCTGCAGATATCTCTTAAGCCACTCAATATGCTCCTTATCAAGATAGTTAGTAGGCTCATCAAGAAGAAGGATGTCCGGTTTTTCAAGAAGCAGCTTTCCAAGCAGTACCTTAGTTCTCTGTCCGCCTGAAAGCTCAGTTACATCTTTATCAAGTCCAAGTTCCGATAGTCCCAATGCTCTTGCAACTTCCTCAACCTTCGCATCTATCATATAGAAATCATGCATTGTAAGAAGGTCCTGAATAGTTCCCGCTTCCGCCATCAGCTTGTCCATTTCTTCTGGTGATGCGTCGCCAAGCCCGGCATATATCTCATTCATCTGATTCTCCATGTCATACAGAAAGTCAAATGCTGATGCAAGCACTGACTGGATTGTCATGCCCTTCTCAAGCACAGCATGCTGGTCGAGATATCCAACTCTGACATTCTTTGCCCACTCAACCTTTCCCTCGTCAGGCATAAGCTTGCCTGTTATTATATTCATAAATGTGGATTTACCTTCGCCGTTGGCTCCCACTAATCCAATCTTATCAAGCCTGTTAAGCTGGAAAGACACATTGTTAAATATCGCTCTGTCGCCAAATCCGTGTGTAAGTCCGGTTACTGTAAGTAAACTCATATCTGATATCCTTTTCTTTAATAAATTTATTAAAATATTATAAGATATTATGGCTATTATTGTAAATACCTTAAACATCTGTTAAAATGTGGAGTTGTGTTTGTATACACATATTTACAAAATAATCCAAACAAAAGGAGGATTCCATGTCAGAAGATTTCGAAATTTTATATTCTGATTCTAAAGAATCTGGTTCACATCATTCACATCACCATTCTGATGGAGAACATCACAGTTCGCATCACCACTCTGATGAATCACACCACAGTTCACATCATCATGGTTCACATAGACACTCTAAGCAACGCAAGCGCAGAAAACGCATACTTATAATTACTTTGAGCATTGTCGCATGTCTGCTGATTGCCATTGGTGTTGGCGGTGCTTATGGCTACAAGATTGCTAAACGCGAGGTCGCTGATGTTAAACAACAGGCTTACACTCTTAAGGCTGACCTTAAAAATGTTATGGCTGGACTTAAAGCACAGGACCCTGTTGCCACAGAAACTGCATGTGACCAGCTTGATGTAGCAATTGAAGATATTAATAAAACATTTGACAAAAAAATATGGAAGACAGCTTACAAAATCCCTAAATTCAAAGGATATATTGATTCTGTCAAAGAACTTCTTGATCTCGTTCAGGAAGCTTCCTCAGATATTGCACGTCCAACAGTTGCTGTACTTAATGACTATCCGCTTTCAGGACTTAAAGTTGATGATGGCTTCAGCATAACCACTATCAACGCATATCTTTCACTTCTTGAAGATATAGAGCCTAAGATAGACCATATAGTTACAGCAATGAATCAGGTTGATCTCCCAATGGGACTCAACAGCATGATTTCAGACTATTCTGTACAGATTGCTTCAATGACAGGTTCATATGATAATCTCAAAGAGTTCCTTCCTCTATTCAAAACATTTATAGGAGACGGCTCTGACAGAACATATCTGCTTGCTGCACAGAATTCATCAGAAATCCGTGCTTCTGGCGGTTTCCCTGGTTCTATAGGTACAATCCGCATTCGTGATGGGGTACTTACAATTGGTGATTTCAGCAGTGTATACAAGGTTCTCGCTTCCTATACACCTTCCGCTGCTAATATAACAGCAGAAGAAAAAGAGCTTTTCGGCTCATGGATGAACGGCCCAAGAGATGCATGTTTTGACCCTGATTTTGAAAGAGTTGCATATATATGGGCACTCGCATACGAACAGAAGAATTCCGAACACGTTAATGGTGTTGTTTCTCTCACACCAGCTATTATTCAAGGAATGCTTGAATATATAGGTAATGTAACACTTTCAGATGGCACAGAATTAACAAGTGAAAATGCTACAAAGGTTCTGCAGTATGACCTTTATTACAAGTATCTTAATGCAAATGCTTCTGCTACTGCTGGAGATTATGTTGATGATTTATTTGCAGAAACAGCCAAAGCTACTATGTCAAAGCTTGTATCTGATTTTGACGTCAAGAAGGCTGGTGATTATTATAAGGTATTCTCAGACGGTGCTAAAAACCGTACAGTCATGATGTGGATGGAAGATGAGGAAGAACAGGAATTTGTTAAAAATGCAGGCTGCTCCGGTGGACTTAACGAAGATCCGGAAAATCCGGAAACCGGTGTTTACTTTAGCATTTCTGATCCTTGTAAGCTTGGCTGGTTCTTAGATATTGATACTGAAATCGGTGAACCGGTTGTTAATGATGATGGCACAAGAACATATGATGTAACAGCTACTTATAGCAATGTATTAAGCAATGCTGACAAAGTTAATGCTGGAAATTATATACTTGGAAGCTACGGCGGAACAATCACTGGTTATATCCATATATTTGCTCCTGCTGGTGGAACAATCTCAGATATAAAAACTAGCAATGGCGGAAGAATGTATACAGGTACTTACCACAACCTTGATGTTGCATATATGTTTGGCAACTCAATTGCTCCTGGTGCGAACATTACAATTACTTACAAAGTAACAACCGCTGCTGGTGTAACAACTCCTCTTGGAGTTAATTCAACACCTACTCTGCAGAATTACAGATAAAAATGCTTATATAAAAACTGGCTGGTGATATGATTCACTCATATCACCAGCCATTATTATTATCTGTTTAACTGTTATTATCTTACTGCTTTCTTCTTTCTAGAAATCTCAATAACAACTACTCCTGCAGAGATAATCATTGCCAATGCAAATGGTACTGCATGCATTGTATCTCCTGTCTGTGCTGCAGGTGCTTTCTCTGATGAATCTGTTCCTGTTGATGGAACATTTGCATCATCCTTATTATCAGGTGTTGAAGGTGTTGGATTAACCTCTTCACTGCCTGCTGTTAGCTTAGGAATAACTGTTACATTAGTCTTCTCTGTACAACCTGCATGTAAGCAGTGCTGTGACTTAGAGCCTTCTTCGGTAGTAGTGGCTTCCTTATCTACTGTGAACTCGTTGGCAAATTCATGTCCAAGGGCTTCGATTTCTCTTGTTTCTTCATGTCCACATACTGTACATATTCCATGCTTTTCACCCTTTTCTGTACATGTTGCTTCCTTAGTTGTTGTCCACTCAAATACATGAGATACAACTTCGCCAGCCTGTGGCTTAACGCTTATTGCTTCTTCACTTGTTGTATCAAGTCTTGCACCAACATTATCGCTTAATACACCGCTCTTAATAACTAAGAGATTATGCATATCAATTGTTCCATCTGCATTTCTTGATGGTCTAATTGTTGTATCTACACTTTCGAACCACTCATCTGTAGCCTTCTGACCAAGATTATTGTATGATTCTGAACCATTATAAATGTAGTTATCATCTCCGTGCTGTGAGAAAGGAATAAGGTCTGCCTTCGCTGTTAAATCAGCCTTAGACATAGATATAAGACCACTAACCTTCCACTCTTTAAGCATAGAATCCATTGTATTAAGACCTACGCTATATGAATCTGCATTACCATTGTTATAAGCTGTACATCTTGTAATAGAGATATCAGGACAGCTGTTACTTGTTATTCCCTTTGCATGATTTCCAAATGAAACACAATTAATAAGCTTATGTCCGCCCTTAAGATATCCACCACCTAACTTAAATCCGTTACCTTCACCATAGTTATAACCTGCAGCAGTTACATCATCTGTTGTAAGCCATCCATTGTTGTATGCTACACAGTTTTCAATAGTAACTGAACCGATCATACCTGATACTGACTTAGCATAGAGATCCCAGCCATCATCAATATTGTTATGTGATATACAACCATAGAATCTGTTGCCTTCACCACATGTTAATTTTGCTGCAAATCCATCTGCATCATTTCTTCCTGCATCACAGTTATCAAATGATTCGCAGTTTTTGATAAGGTTTCCTGTTGGCCATAACTTACCCTGAATTCCAGCATAATTATCAGCTCCACCATTTCTGCTTATCTGAATACCGCTATTTGCCGCATGATTTACTGTACACATATCTATTGTATTATAGTTACCGCTTACCTGAATACCTACCCCTGATGAATCCTTTACATATAAACCATATACATGCCAATAACTTCCGATTACTGTAAGACCTGCGCCTGACAATACAACACCATCAGTTCCATCTGTTGAGATTGATTCTGCAACAAGATTAATTGGCTTATCTGCTGTTCCGCATACACTTCTGTTAATTGTAACCCATTTATCATATACACCATTCTTCATAAGAATAGTCTGTCCTGGCTGTGCATATGAAACTGCTGTATTAATATCTAATGGACTTTCTTCAGTTCCGTCACCAGTTGTCTTACCGTCTGAAGTTACAATAATTGTCTGTCCAGCCTCGCCATATACCTTACGGTTTACAGTTGTTTCACTTGTTACTGTCTTTGTTGATGTAATATTAGCAGCAGCTGCTGGTTCAAATTCTGCCTTAATAGTATTGCTTCCTACATTAACTGCAACTGGAATTCTTACAACTTCATCAGCTGTTACTTCCTTAGTAACAACCTTACCGTCAGCACTTCCTGTTACCTTTAAAGTTCCTGCACAATTAGGAACTACTGTGTATTCATACTCACCTGCTCCACATGTGTTAGAAGAATATACTCTGATTGATGGTGTTATCTTGTCTTCTACGACCTCAGATGTTGCAAGTCCCTTACTTTCTGATGTAGTAAACTTGATATCTGTAATCTTAACACCAATCTTTCTTGCTACCATAACACCTACAACTACAGTTCCATCTTCCTGTACTGATGTAAAATCATTAGCTGTAAGCTTCTGTGTCTGTGTTCCATTCTCTGTTGTTGCAACTGCTTCATATCCATCATCAGTCTTTCTTACTGTAAATGTATACTCAGCACCAACCTTAAACATATCTGTTCCTGTTAACTGGTTAAATTTAACATTATTATTAACTCTGTCTACACCATCTTTGTTAGATGTATCTGCTGATGTATAACCTGTGATATAACGCATTGTTGGTGCATTATTCTTAGAGCTGTACATCATTGATGAGAAGTAGTTAAAATATTTGTGTACATAACTTGGTGCACCCCAGTTATTAACACCTAATGTATCTGCAACTACAACACCAAAACCGGTCTGATTATCAGGTGTAAGAGATGCATCTGTTACTGTAAATGTTGCAGTTAATTCAAAGTTCTCTTTCTCTGGATTAACCTTAGTATAGTAATATGAGAATCCATCTTCATCATCAGAAATCTTTCCTGAAGCCTTAGCCTGAATTTCCATACTTCCGGTTGTATTAGTAATATCTTTTGCTTCAACTGTAGCAACTTTCTTAGATGCTGTATCACCATTAGCAATATTTATAACCTGTGCATTACCATCAGCCTCTGTAATAGTTGCCTTTGTCTCCTGAGCTGAACCAACAGTTGACACATACCAGTTCTTCTGTGCATTTGCAGTTATTGATAACTCTTTTTCTGAAACAGCTGAACAATATCCATCTGCTCTATTTGCAACAACACTGAATTCATATGTACTTCCAACTGTTAAATTCTTAACTGTATAATCACCTTCTGTGATTCCATCAATCTTAACTGCTGTGCTTTCATCAGAACCTTTAACCTTATATGTTAAAGTATAATCCTTTGCATCGCTTATATTAACCCAATCAAGATATACTTCTCCATTACCCTTGTTTTCAGCCCATGTAATAGTTGGCATCTTAACACCGAGTATGAAATCTTTTACTTCATAAACATCTGAAGCTTTATCTGCACAACCTAATCTCTGTGCTGTTGCTACAAATGTATAATCACCACTTTCATGAGCTGTAAAATTAACTGTTGCTGTTCCTTCTGATCTCTTTATAACAGCTTCTCCAGCCTGTCCATCATTATGAAGCATTGTTACCACAATATCTTCAGCCCCATTATACTCATCCACAATTCCTTCAACAGTAACAGTAAAACCATCTGCGCCTGCTTCTACTTTACTGATAACTGGCTTTGCTACTGATTCCCAGTCAACTACAGTCTTCTTATTTAACTGTGAATAATATACTTTCCAGATCTGAGCTGTTGCTCCTCCAAGGTATGCATAATATGTCTTGCCAGCTTCTACCTTTGCTTTAACAGTATTATATGTACTTGCATCTGTGGAATTTTTCACCTCTGCTGCCTTAGTTCCATCTTCCGCTACTATATAGAAAGTCTTGCCCTTTCCTATCTTAGTATCAATTGCTAACTCTCCATTAGCTGCTGCTGTATACTTTATATAACAACCACTATCTGGTACTGTTCCTGCTGAATTCTTTCCATTAGTCTGTGCCTTTGCTGATCCTGCCTTAGCATTATCTCCTAATGCACTGAACCCATCATCAAATGTCTTGTCATCTGTGGCATTATTATTAGCCCAGCCTGTTCCACATAATGTTAAACCATTATTATATGTTGTTGAAGCCAATATATCTGCAGCTAACCACTCTGCTTCTGCAGGTGTAAAGTATACCTGCCAAATCTGAGCTGTTGCTCCTCCAAGGTATGCATAGTATGTCTTTCCTGCTTCTACTTCTGCCTTAACAGTATTATATGTACTTCCAGAAGTTCCATTTTTTACTTCTGCTACCTTAGTTCCATCTTCTGCTATTACATAGAAAGTCTTGTTCTTTCCTATCTTAGTATTAATAGCTAAAGTTCCATTAACAGGTGCTGTATATTTTACATAGCATCCATTATCTGGTACTGTTCCTGCTGCTGTCTTTCCATCTGTCTGTGCCTTTGTAGATCCTGCCTTGGCATTGTCTCCTAATGCACTAAAACCGTCTTCAAATGTCTTGTCATCTGTAGCATTATTATTAGCCCAGCCTGAGCCACATAACACTAATCCTGAGTCTCCTTCTTGTGCTGCAAGAATATCTGCTGCTGACCATGTCACAACAGAAGACTCTGCACTTGCTGTCGATGCTTTAGCAACAATGTTATTAGAGCCGGTAACCGGCATAATACTAACAACCATTAAAGCTGCCATAAGAACAGACAACATTCTTTTAGTTCTTTTTCTCATGAAAAAAGCCTCCTTTTCCTTTTCATAAATCTGTAATAAGAGTACCATCTAATAGAACAAATAGTCAATAACACTTTTAGTAAATGTTTTTCTGAAAGTCGTTAAAACTAGATATTACTTTGTAATAATTGTACAATAATTATCATATATCTATATACAAAAATGAGGTCTGGATAACCAGACCTCATTCATATGTTTTATTATACTATTTGCTTACACTAAACTCTCTTTCTCTTCTTTTCGAAAAGAACTACGGCTGCTGCAAGTAATGCCATAAGCATAATTCCTGCATATACAGCTATCATATTTCTAGAGAAATCACCTGTCTTAGGAAGAACCTCAAGCTTAGTCTCTGCAATATAACCATCTGTAAAGCATGCTCTGAATGTATGCTCTGCTGCTTTTAAGCTCTTAATGTAAGAAGCCTTGAATGTAACAACTGTTGTGTTACCATTAGCTACTACTGTGTACTTAGAAGCATCAAGAACTACATCATCAACCATAATATAATCAAATGTAGATGCATCTGCATCGATTGTCCACACAATATCTGTAGATGTTCCCTGAATAACTGCAACATCTGTTGTATTACCTTTAACAACATCTTTACCTGTTATAGATATTGTCTTATGTCCCTTAATTCCCTCAGGAACTTCAATCTTAGCTGATGGAGTACCTGTCATTCTTGCACCTGTATTAGCTGCTGCCTTGTCTGTAAGTACAAGAAGACCATTCATGTTGATTGTGTTATCAGCATTTCTTGTTACCTTATGTGATGCATATACATGTGTTGCATGATCCATTGCTGTATCAACTGATTCAAACCAGTCATCTGTTACAGTTTTAGCTGAATTCTTAGCTGTTCCTTCATAATTCCAGAAGTAGTTAGTATCGTTATCAACCTTTGTCTTGTCCTGTGTTCCAAGTAACTTAAACTGCTCAACATTATCTTTCATATATGTTCTGTATGAAAGTACACCTGTTGCTGAGAAATCTGTATTCTTAGCTGAATTTGTATAAAGAGCAATATTATAAGACTCATTATTGAATGTTGTACAGTTAATTACATTAATATCTGGACAAGAGTTAGAATCAATACCCTTAGCCTTGTTATCAAATGCTACGCAGTTCTCAAGAACATGCTTGCCTGACATGCTGTCGCCACCAAGCTTAAATCCATTACCGTTACCAGCATTTGTACCATCTTCAAGGTAACCATTGCCATAAGCAACTGAATTCTTAATTGTTACAGCGCCAATTGAACCTGACTGAACCTTAGCAAAAAGATCCCATCCATCATCAGCGTTGTTGTATGAGATACAACCATCAAATACATTACCATCACCAACTGTTAACTTAGCTGCAAAACCATCGGCATCTTCATAACCTGCATCGGCGTTACCATATGATGTACAGTTAAGAATTAAGTTATATGCTGGCCACATATCAAATTCATCTGTTGTAAGATATCTGCTAACCTGAAGACCTGTATTACCATTGTGGTAAGTCATAATGTTATCCATTGTATTATACTTACCAGAAAGCTGAATACCCTTCTGTGCATTAGCTGAATTAGTTACATCAAATCCCTGGAAGTACCAGTAATCACCTGCAAGTACCATACCTGCACATAATCCCTGGAAATCAAATACTGGTCTTGAAGAAGCTTCTGTATCAGCTACCATCTGAATAGGCTTATCTGCTGTACCATTAACACCTCTCTCAACCTTAACTGTCTTCTCAAGGTAATATGTACCTTCCATAACAACGATAGTCTGTCCTGGCTGTACATACTTAACAGCATCATAGATGCTCATTGGATCTTCCTTAGTACCAACACCATACTTACCTGGTGCTACATAAATTGACTGTCCTTCAACGCCATATGTTCTGTATGTTACAGTAAATGTGCCTTCAATAGGCTCATATGATGACATAACCATATCCTTTTCTGGAATATAGCCAGCATCTGGTGTAAACACATATCTAAATGAATTCTTACCAACATTAAGTGTTGTTGTTGCAGGCTTAACAACTGTATTAGCTGCAACAGCTACATCTGTAGCAATTGCGTTATCTTCACTATCCCAGATAGAAAGAACACCATCACAGTTAGCTGTGAATCTGAATTCATAATCACTTGAACCTGTTGCAGTCTTAGAATTAAATGCTGCATTAGTTACTAATTCTTCAATTGGCTTCTCTTCTGCTGGAGCATCATCAGATGGATTAATTGTTGTAAATGTTACATCTGAGAATGTTGCCTGTGCATATCTACTTGTGAAGAAACCTACATATACATTATCAGAATCAAGCTGTGATAATGTTTCAGTGTCATAATACTTCTTAGTTGTTGAATATGTTCCATCTACTGATTCGTATGATACAAAATATCCTGTGTTATTCTTCTGAATTGTAAGATACATCTCAGTAACAGGATTCTCTATTGTTGCATCAACTGGTTTAACAGCATTACCAATAACATTTACATTCTGTGCATATCTCTGCTCAAGAGGATACATAGCACTCTGGAACTGTTTTACTGTTTCAGTATCATTAGCCTCTATTGCTGCAATGTTATCCTTAGTAAGACCCTTCTTCTCCTGTGAAGCAATACCGATCTTCTGAGATACCTTAAGTGCTGTTGTATCATTAGTAACTTTACCAGCTTCTTCATTCCAGTAATATTCTGTCTTAGAAACTACAGCCATATAAGAATTGTTCCATCCAGAACCACCAAGTCTGTCTGCTGCCATAAGACCGAAGCCTTCCTGACCGTTTGATAAACTCCACTGATCTACAGTTACTTTAGCTCTTAATGTAAAGTTAAGTGATGTAGGTACTGCTGTATAATAGAAATTAAGACCATCGAATGATGCTGGAACTAATTTTCCATTATTACCGCTTCCCTTAAGAACTCCATTAGCATCTACTGCTCCAGATCTTAATGTAACTGAACCAGTTTCATTAATGTTTCCTTCATATGCTGAATTAGACTCGCTTGCACCGTTACCATATACGATATATCCCCATACCTGCTTAGCTTCAGCTGTTGCTGTTGCAGATATTGTTGACTTATCAGATACAGCAGCTGGTGTCTCTCTAACTGCTTCAACTGCAAAATCATACTTTGTACCAACAATTAATCCTGTAACATCATAAGATGTAGCAGATGTTGAACCAACCTTTGTTCCGCCAACATAAACATTGTATGATGTAGCTTCCTTAACTGACTGCCATACAAGACTTACTGTACCATTACCCATGCTTGTTGCACTGCTGATAGATGGTGCTGAGAGTGGATAAGCAAAGTTAAGCTTAACTGTATTACCAGTCTTATCCTGTTCATTCTCTCTAGAAGCTGTGATTGTAAATGTATACTCACCTGAAGAAGCTGGAGAGAATGAAACCTTTCCGCCTTCACCTTCAAGTGCATATCCCTTTGTTTCTGTATTACCTGAAGCATCTGTCATAACAACGCTTACTTTATCTGCACCATCATTACCAAGAACCATTGTAAATGGAACAGTTACATTTGCTCCGTCCTGAGCCACTTCTCCAATTACTGGTGCAACAACTTCTGACCAATTTTTTCTTGTAACAACTGGTGCATCACCACCAACTGTATCTGTAACAACTACCTTGAAGATATAATTGTTATTTTCAAGTCCTCCAAGATAATATGTTCCTGCATCTGCTAATTCTAATGTAGAAACTACTGGGTCATTCTTTGCTGCCGTTACTTCTGTCTTAGTTACTACATCTCCTGTAGAATTAAAGATTGCCATCTGACGATTGTCTGTTCCACCTTCTACCCAGTAAATCTTAACCTTAGCTGTTCCTTCTGTCTTGAAAGAAACAAAGTTCTTCATATTAGCAATATCAGCCTTACCGCCAAAGTTAATTCTCTGTGTTCCAGCAAATCCGTCATCCCAAGTCTTGCTGCTTGAGTCAATCTTAGTCTTTGCACTCATGTAAAGTGTAAATGCATTATCTGTTCCTGCTGCAACAGTCTGTCCATCTGTAAACTTTCCTGCTGCTGCCGTCTCAAGCTTAGCACCATCAAGTTCGTATTCCTTAACAACTGGCTCTTCAACTGCTGCTGTCTCCTCAACTTCAATCTTGAAAATATAATTGTTATTCTCAAGACCCCCAAGGTAATATGTTCCTGCATCTGCTAATTCTAATGTAGAAACTACTGGATCATTCTTTGCTGCCGTTACTTCTGTCTTAGTTACTACATCTCCTGTAGAACCAAAGATTGCCATCTGACGATTGTCTGTTCCACCTTCTACCCAATATACTTTTACTTTTGCAGCATTAGATGTCTTGAAAGAAACCAGATTCTTCATATTAGCAACATCTGCTTTACCACCAAAGTTTACTCTCTGTTTACAAGCGTAACCATCTTCCCATGTTTTATCACTTGAGTCGATTTTAGTTTTTGCACTCATATAAAAAGTAAAATATCCATCAGTTCCTGCAGTAACAGCCTGACCATCTGTATACTTTCCTGCCGCTGCTGCTTCAAGTTCAGTACCCTCAAAAGTGTACTTCTTGCCACTCTCTGCAGCCTTTGCCTTGCTTGTGAATATACCACTAAATGAAGTAAATGGCATAATAGCAACAACCATCAGCACTGCTAAAAAAGCGGCTAAAATTCTTTTACCCTTTTTCATAAAATCCTCCTTATTATATTGTAGGCATAGTAAAGTTCCTGTTACTAACAGCATATAACATGTTCTTTTCGACATGTTGCACTACAGCATGTCCCCTATACCAAAAGTTACTATCATTTTAACCCAACCGCCGATTTGCGTCAATAAGCATTATGGTTAATTTTTATGTATATTTTCTATATTGCCAACGAATTTTGTGCAATTCTGCTATAATTATCCAGTATTAATGTACATAATGTCTAGATAAAACAATTACCCCCTGCAGTATCTGATGATACTACAGGGGGGTAATTATTCTACTGTCCACCAGTAGTTAATACTGACTGAACTGTCTTAAACAAAATCTTAATATCAAGCATAATGCTCCAGTTATCAATATAATTCAGATCCATCTTAACAATTTCTTCAAAATCGCTAACCGTCTTTCTTCCATAAGCCTGCCACATTCCTGTGATGCCTGGTTTCATAGAAAGCCTTCTCTTATGATGTCCTTGATATTGCTTAAACTCTGCTACCGTTGGTGGTCTTGTACCAACAAGACTCATATCTCCCTTAAGAACATTAATGAACTGCGGAAGCTCATCAATACTTGTCTTTCTTATGAACTTGCCAACCTTAGTTATACGAGGGTCATCTTTCATCTTAAACATAAGACCACTCATCTCATTCTGTGCCATAAGATCTTTCTTTCGTTCTTCAGCATCCATATACATAGAACGGAACTTATATATCTCAAAATAACGGCCATTCTTTCCAACACGTTTCTGTTTGAAAAAGATTGGACCTGGCGATTCTATCATAATAGCAGGACCTACAAAAATCATTGCAATAAACATAACTATAAGTCCTACAATTGCTCCGAGAATATCTATGCATCTCTTAACAAGCATTCCCTTCCAGTCATATATTCTGTTAGCAAATGTAATGACAGGAACTGCTCCTATGTAACCCAGCTTACTGTCAAAATCCTTATAGCTGTCAAGAATCTCAAGCTTAAGATTAACAATTACTCCCATATCCTCAAGTTCCATAACCATAGGCTTGATACTTTCGCGGGTCTTGTAGTCCACATCAATAAACACTTCGTCAACAATCTCGTTCTTAATATAACGCATCATTGAATGTACATTAGCAACTACAGGAAATCCCTCTATTGACTGACCTGTCATATCTTCATCAGTAATTACAATACCATCTATACGACGCATCCAGTCATTCCTTGCCGCAGTTTTGGAAAGTGTATCTTCCGCCCTGTTTTTAATAGTGATAACAAGTATACTGTTGGTACGCTTTCCTCCATTACGATGCTTCATATATACCTTGACAAGCATCCTTAATAAAAACATAAGCACTGTTCCCATAAAAAATGTAATTACATACACACTTCTTGGAACACCCTGTGCAGTTTTACTCAAAAGTTCATAAACAGCTATAACAGCTGATGAAATAAGACTTTTCTTCATAACAGAAGCAAGTTCTTCAAATTTGCCACGATTAAGTACATCGCCTTTAATGTTACAGAATAAAGCAGCTATTAATACAGCTATAATAATTGTGACTATATTGCCATTAAGCACTTTCATTACATATGAAAATGTATTATTTCTTATTTCCATCAGCCATATAAAACCAGACATGTAATAAGACATTATAAGCGCTATTGCATCTGTAATAAATATTAAAACATTCTGAATACTCTCTTTGGTTTTGTTTACATTAACCATACGTTAATTGGTCTTACCCTCCCCGCTATTTTTTAACTTTTCATAACAAGTCGTGTATTAATACTTCATATTAAAATATACTTTCCCCAACTGAAATACGCTAATCAGCTCATATTTCAAAATGAGCCTTGCTAATTATTATATAGTCACATATTAAAAATATCAATATATATTTGCATATTCTGTAGCAGCATTGCAATAATGATACATTGCCGTCATAAGATTCTTTAGTGCTGTATTATCTAAATATTTATCGACATATCTGGCGTAAACATATGCACCATACTCAAGCATCATTATTTTATCTTCACTATCTCCATTCTTCTGAACGTATATATTAACATTATCAGCAAGCTCATACGCTTTCACATTACTGATATCTATATAATATAATGAAGCATCTATCTTTTGTGGAACAATGATATTCTTGTTTCCATCTTTATCCTTCACATAAAATGTATAATTATCAATACTATATCCGTCTGACAACTCAAAATAATTCCTTAATATTGTATCTGATTCAAGAACAAGAGAACTTCCATAATAGCTTATTCCTGAAACACTGTCTGCATTAACCAGCTTTCCTGTATATGTATTGAATCCAACCATATCCATATTCTTATCATCATCCGTCATTATAGAATTGGCAGGATTATCTGTGTTATATCCAAAATATTGCTGTGCAGCTGTTCCATAATTAAGCATTGCTTTAACTGCATTTACAGCTTTATCAGAATAAACTCCACTTGCAGCATTAATTACAGATTCAGCATAATCTGTTACTGAGTATGTATGAACTTCACCCTTAACGCCATTACTTACGATTCTGGCATTTACCTTATCAGCCATCTGCTTTGCTGCTATTCCGCAAGAGAACACATACAAACCATCGGTTGTCTTTCTTGCATCGGCTAACATAACCTTTGACACATTTCCATCAGGCATAGTAAATTCCATGTACGTGCTGCTGTCCTTAACCAGTTTATCAGGAAGATTCATGTAGAAATTCATATCAATCTTTCCGTCCATGCTTAATGTATATCCTTCTAATACATCACCCAAATCAACATTATTTGATGTAAATGCTTTTATACAGAAGTTATAATAATATTTTCCATATCTGCCATAACCATTATAATAATAACTTCCTTCACAGTCAGAATCATAGCTTACTACATTTTCCCAGACCATCTTATCATCAGTTTTCCCCGGATTAGTGCTCTCTGAATACGAATATTCAACTTCAAATGCTTTCTTATCAATATTAACAACAACTGCATAATAAGTTCCAGGATTGAGAATCACTTCTTCCTCCAGAGGAATAGTGTGTATTCCTGCAAAAGTTGTTCTTCCGCTTGTACTCGCCTCAGCATGCTTAGTCCCGCTTATCGGGTTGCTGGCATCTTTAAGGTCAGTATATATATCAATTGTATATCCAACATCTGCTGTCTGTGTAAAAGATAAAGATACTGACTTAAGAGTTTCAGATGCAACACCTTCTTTTTCTGATACATAAAATACATTAGCTGCACCTGTATAATATCCTACTGTTGCTGTATGCAGCCCGCCATCAAGCTGATAATTATTATCCAGCCCATCCTCTGCTGACATATCAAATACCCAAACAGTATCTGCAAGCGAATAAGTTTCATACGACATCCAGAAATAATCAAAATAATCACCCCAGCTGTTTCTTATAAGCCATGCACCATTATTTGAAGGCTTTGTAGTTGTCGCAAAATTATCCTTGGAATAATCATCGTCCCAACCCACAATCATAACTGCATGTCCACCACCTGAGCTTACAATTCCCTGCATATCATAATATGAATTATTAAGGTGGTTCTCTCCTGCATAATAATGAGTATAGCTTGCACCAACAGCACCATGCTCCATGATCTGCTGCTTAACAACATCAGGCTGCTCCTTAACATTAATTCTGTATGCATTCTGCAAATGTGCCACATCGTAATCATAAGCATATTTGTTATCAAGACCATTATTATATACTGCCTGGGCATCAGCATATGGAACATCTGATTCATTGACAGCTCCTACCCACTGGCTGAGTCTCTTTACTGCATACTCGTAGTTACCACCCTTTTCCAGATATGACATGTTGGTATTATTATTATAATACTTAGAATAATCCCCTTTGGTTCCACCGAGCGGATCAATAACTGAGTTAAATGTAAAATGTATAAGCTGCAATTCACTCAGGTCAACACTAGAATCTCTCTGACCCTTAGCTATAAGGTCAAATTCTTCAAGTCCTATAGACGAGAATGCCCAACATGTTCCATAAGGATTCTGATTTCTTGATGGGTGTTCCTTCTTATATGAAGAAACATCCTCTGGGTATGCCGATGGTACATTTCTCTGTGCATATGCTGCAATATCCGATACATATACCGGAGCATCACTATCAAGACTACTTGGTATGTAACTTCCTATATACGCAGAATCCACAGACTGTACCTGCTGCGAATAATCTTTTGCGTCAATTGTGTCTCCATTTACAGTCATATATCCAATAGGACTTGTAATAAGAAGTGCACTTAATAATAACGCTGATAACCTTTTAATTCTCATATAGTCAATTCCTTTCTCTATTCAATTAACACGTATGTTTCATAATAAAATAATATCATACCTTCATATAAGTTTCTATGTTTTTCGTTAAAATATTAATTATAATTATCTCTTATCTGCTCCCTTGCATTCTCCACACTTTCCTCATCAGGTACCATTATGTATAACGACCACCCTGGCATTGAATATGTTGTTGATGAATAACTTCCAACTCCCGTAACACTTATCTGTGTAATATTCCATGCTGCCATATCATTAAGCTGTGTCTGTGCAAGATCTGCAATAAAGTCATAACTCATATCTGTAATTACATTTTTAGACACTTCTGATAATACAGATGTATAATTTGATATAATTGCTGGAGAACAAGCTTTTTTAATTGCTGCCTCCATTATCATCATCTGGTTACGGCCTCTCTGTCTGTCCCCATCTGAATATGCGTATCTTTCTCTTGCAAATGCAAGTGCCTGCTCACCATTAAAATGATTAACACCATTATGTACTGTGAGATTTCCAGCCTGACTAAGAGTTGCTGAATAATCAAGTGTCACATCAACACCTCCGAGTGAATCAATTATTTTCTCAAATCCACTGAAATTAACTTTTACATAATAATCAATCTGGATACCATAAAGCATCTCCAGAGTATTTCTGGAACACTCAATTCCATAAACACCTGCATGTGTAAGCTTATCCCTGACACCATTGGATATAGAAAGTGGAACATAATAATCTCTTGGCGTATTAATCATAAGAATATTGTGTGTCTTCTTATTAATAGACATAATAATATTGACATCACTACGGCTCACCTCATTAATACCGCCTCTTGAATCAATTCCTGATATATATACATTTATAACATCATCACTTGAAAGATAATTATCTGTAACATTCTCTTCTGTCGTTGCCACTTTAATTGTAAATTCACCACTATATATAAGCTTCACATCTGACGCAAACCCGGTGAAATCTCCCATCTCATCAATCATTTCAATACTGCTTGTTTTCATAATGGCAGCATCAATCTGTCCCTGCAGCAAAGCATCTGCCAGCTCCATTATATTAGAATACTCTGGATACTCCGCCATAAATCCACCTGCACCCATCTTTTTAATAAGCTCATCAGTACTTTCACGATCCACAGCTGTTCCTATACCAATGGATTTATTATTAAGCATATCTACGCTGTCATATCCGCCGTCGTTAAGTACATACACACCCATAACAATTTTTTCTTCCTGAGTTGTTGTAATCTTGTTTATCATATGTCTTGTCTGATTAAGGTAAATGCTTCCCATAATAAGCACAACAATCATAATAATGGCAATTATCTTCGTAATAATTCCTGGAACAAACCACTTTTGTGTAAATGCTGTTACTGCCGTTAGTATAACAAGCACCACTGCAGCAATGATGCAATATTTAACTGGAACAACCCTGACATTTATTAAAAGAGCTATAAACACCACAGATACTGTAAGCATAATAATACTTATTAACAGTCCAGTATATTTTAATATCTTCTTCATACACACATCCTTTCTTCCTTGAATCTAAAAAGGACGGCACATCTTACTTATGTGCCGCCTTCATATCCATAACTAATTATTATCCTCATGTCCATAGTACTTGCCATAATATTTACCGTAATATTTGCCATAGTACTTACCATAATAAGAATTTCCTGTCATATCAACTTTATTAAGTACACAGCCAAGAAGCTTGCACCCTGTCATCTCAAGCTGTTCCTTAGACTTTCTTGCAAACTTATAGCTTATATCACCTGCTCCGATTACAAGAATTCCGCCATCACATACTTTAGAAATAACAGCAGCATCGATAACACTTCCTATTGGTGGTGTATCAATGATAATCATGTCAAATGTAGCTCTTGCTTCTTCTACCATCTTGACAAATCTGTCGTTACCGACAAGCTCACTTGGGTTAGGTGGTACAGGTCCTGCAAATATCATGCAGAAATTAGGAACATCACTTACGCATATAACATCCTTAAGTTCATTCTTTCCTGAAAGATAATGAGTAAGCCCATATTTAATCTTACCCTTCTTACCTCTGTTCTTCATAACTGACTTTCTTGTATCTGCATCAATAAGCAGTGTCTTCATACCATTCTGTGCAAAAGACATAGCAAGCTCAAAAGATACTGTACTCTTTCCCTCACTTGGTGTACTGCTTGTTATAAATATTACCTTATTATTATCACCAGAGAATTCTATGTTAGTTCTTAACATCTTATAAGCTTCTCTGGTCCTGAAATCAAGGTTGCTCTGTTTTACTGAAAACTCCTGCATCTCTAGTCCTCCATAAACTCTATGCCATCAGCATTTCTTTTACTGTTCTTGTTATTAGTGTTCTTATTAATATCAGATGATTTAAAACTTCTTGCCTTCTCATCATCAGTGCCAAGTACTACTTTCTCTTTACCTTTCCGGGGAGACCTCCTTCTGCTGGCAGTTTCTTCCTCAGCCTGATTCATAGGAATAAGTGCAAGTGTACTGATACCTAAATATTTTTCGATATCTTCAGAACTCTTAATAGAATCATCAAGCAAATGCTGTATAACAACAACGGCAACCGCAATTATAATACCAATAACAGCTCCAATCAGTGTCCACTTAGGAACTGATGGTGAAACAGGGCTTGTTGGAAGATTAGCTGAATCAACCACATTAACAGCCTCAATATCCATAACCTGTGTAATATGCTGTGCTGCAAGATCTCTTACCGCATTAGCAACCTTCTGAGCCTGCTCAGGATCCGGATTTATTACTGTAATAGCAATTATTCGTGTATCATCTGTATTAGTTGCAGAAACCTTTTCCACAAGGCTTTCATAAGTTTCATCCAGATTAAGCTGTTTAATAACACCTTCTATAACATAACGGCTTGTAACAAGCTGTTCATAATCCTTAGAAAGAGTTGTTGAAAGCTGTACATCACTATAAGTAACTGATGTACTGTTCTGCTTATTAAGGATGTAAACCTTAGTTGTAGACTGATACTGAGGTGTTATAAGAAAATAGCTGTAAAGAAATCCTACTGCACCGCATACAACAGCTGCCAGTATTATAATCCACACCTTATGAAGCAATAACGCAAATATTTCTCCAAGATTGATTTCAATCTCATCTGTACTCTTATTAGTTTCCATCATTAATTCTCCTTTAATTATTCGTATCTGCTAACAGTCTATCAAATGCATTGCCATATAATATACTGTCAACATACCCCTCATCATATTTTTTATAAAGCATCCTGCTGCACTCTTTCATCATAGGTGTTCTGCTGCCATCGCAACGATGGGCATCTGTTCCTACATAATCAACAAGCTGTTCTTTTAATAGCTTATGTACAAACTTCTTAATTTCTTTACCTGTATCTCCGGTAATGCTTGATGCATTAACCTGAATCTCTACCCCCATGCGGCTGAGTCGCCTGACATTCTCAATGTCATCAACCATACATCCATATCTTTCAACATGTGCTATAACAGGCTGATATCCCTCACTCATAATCTCATCAAGAGAATTTCTTATATACTGATATGGATCAGATGGCATGAATTCAACAAGAACATAATCAGTTCCGTTTATTCTGCTTATCCTTCCATTATCAAGTTCCTCACACATCTCATCATGAAACAGAATCTCATTGCCCTGGTAAAGCTTAATATCTGTTCCCTGTGCGGCTGCTTCCTTTCCAACAGATTGAATAAGTTCCTTAACCTTCTGCGGTGAAGCATTACGATGCCCACTTTTAAAATGTGGAGTAGCAATCATGTGTGTAATTCCCTCTGATTGTGCTATCTTAAGCATCTCAAGAGTTTCTGTTATATCTCTTGAACCATCATCTATCCCTGGCATTATATGACAATGTACATCAACGATATACTCTGCATTTTTCTTATTATTACCAAACAACATACTATTCCTTATACTATCTTATTATTAAGTAAACCTTAAATATTTTATCAATGTACTTAGAACATGTCAACCATTGAAACGAATATTTTAGAATTTGGTCAAAAAACTCAGGGAACATATTATTTCCCTGAGCCTGTGTTTTTATTATCCAATTAATTCATAGCTTTCATTAATTTTCCCAGCCTTAATCTGAGCCATTCTTTCCTCAATCCTGCTCTTAACCAGCTTAGCGACCTCTTTTTTCTTAAGCTCGCCATACTCTGAATAAAGAATTGGCTTTAAGAAATGTACCTGTGTATCTACTCTTTCAAATGTATTGCTGTTCATGGATTTATACGAATCAAAAAGTGCTATAGGAACGATAGGTGTCTTAGTCTGTAAGCTGCACGAAAAGCAGCCAGCCTGAAATTCCTGAAGTTCATTCTTATTGTCAGTGTAACCTCCCTCAGGAAATATAAGGAAATTCCTTCCTAACTTGACCTGTCTGGTAACATCCATAATAGCCCTTACCTTGTCACGGTTATTGTCAAGATCAATAACGACTGCATCAATAAGACCACATACCTGACGGCTCATAAGTCTTTCAGCCTGCTTCTTCCCCCAAAGGACACCACACGGCTTTTCCTGTGCAAGAATAATTCCCAGTGCATCATATTTGCCCTGATGATTAGGATACATTATGTAATTGCTGTCCGTCGGAATATTTTCTCTGCCATACACCCTGGTTCTTGTTCTGGCATGCTTTCTCATGTAATTAATAATCCACTTGGCATACACAAACCGTTCAGTTTCTGAATAACGGTTCTTGTTGGCAATCATTTTATTAGCCTTAGGTACAGCATGAAGCACCATGTGCCAGCTTGATATAACAGTACATTTGAAACGCAGATTAAACATTATAATTCCTCATCTTTATATATAATACCTGCTGCAGATGCAAAATATTTTTCGAAATCACCACGAATAAGTGCATATCCTGCCTCATTCGGATGCATTCCATCCTTACTATAATATGCCTTCATGTCGCCAAGTGCAAGAAAGCTTTCACGAAGACTTAATATTTCACAGCCGTTTTCCTTGGCAACAGCTCTCATTATATCGCCATATTCTGCATACTCATCCTGCATCTGCTGAACTGAGTTCACATATTCTGACATAATATCTTTATCTACTCCACTTTCAAGCAGATGTGACAGATACACTTCAATAGCAATCGGTGGTGCAATTACTGCTGTTACAGCTGCTCCCTTTTCCTGTAACAAATGTATCATATCCTCATAATTCTTCTTAAAATCCTGTGGGGCAACTCTGTGCCTGTGTTCATAATCACATCTGCCCTCACATATCGACTTCCAGTCATAGTCGCAGTCGTTACCGCCACATTCAAGAAATGCCACATCAGGTACCGGATGACTTGATATTATCTGTGTAAGCCACATTTTTACTCTCTCTGATGTGAATGTCGGCATTGCAAAATTTAAAAACTTCATATTATATTGTGCCTGCATTTTCTCAAAACCGATTGCATCTGAGCTGTGATAATTCCATGCTTCATCCGGCATAACTCCTCGCATAAGTGAGTCACCAAACATGTAATATGTTTTCATAACCCGCCTCTTATCTTAAATTAGGAGCCGGAAGAGGATTCTCTGGTGTAACTGCATCCCAGTAATTGTTCATAAGCTTCTCTAATGCTCTCTGTGGAATCATTGGCTGCGAAGCGTAGTCAATCATATCCTGAGGGATATCCTCACCTTTTCCCATAACCTTACCAATTTCTGTATATCTCTTAAGATATTCATTAATCTGGTTTACCATTGGTGGAATTGCAAACATTTCACTCTGTGGACAAAGGAGAGCCTGATATCTGCCTTTGCCATAGATAAAATTAAATTCCTTGATAAGTGCGTCATATATCTCATATGTTCTTCCATATCCGCATGATGATATAACATAATACTTCTTATCACCCATATCATAACGGAACTCGTGAAATGCATCATCACCGATATCTCTTACCTTACCCTTGTAAGTCTCCATAAGTGGCATGATTCGGTCAACAAATGTTTTCATTGGACCCGGCATGCCAAAGAAATACAGAGGAAAACTGTATATTATCACATCTGCATTCATGAATTTAACATGAACATCCTGCATAACATCATTGATAACGCACTGTCCCGCTGTCTTTCCCCAACAGCTCATGCATCCCATACATGGCTTAATATCCATATCTTTAACTGTAAGAAGCTCAATCTCTGCTTCTGGATTAGTCTCCTTAAGTCCCTTAAGAACCGCATTTGTCATCTGCATAGTATTACTCTTAGGTCCTTTAGGGCTTCCGTTTACTACTAAAACCTTCATTATTAATCCTCCTTGTTTTCCGCAGGAAAATCCGAGTCTCTCTAGCGAGGAGAGGATTTGTCCTCCATAAACTTCTCAAATGCTTTAAACTGTTTTCTCATCGTGTCATATCCATACTGATAACATTGAAGAAGTTTTTCATTATTATTCTCAAAGTGTCTTATCATCTGCTCCTCCGGACGGATAACAAAGACTTTCCCCTCCTCCACAAGCTTTTTCATGAACTTATCCTGCCTGTCATAAGCCTGCCTTCTGTGTGCCATAACCTCACAAAGCTCTGGGTATTTCTTGTAACTCCACTCGATAAGCTTCTTTACCTTAGAATAATCCGTAGGCTTAGAACCCTCTGGCTTGGTAAGTACAACAACAATCTTATCGCACCCTTTCTCAACTGCTCTCTCAACCGGTATTGAATCAATAATGCTTCCATCCAGATAATGATAACCGTCAATTTCAACAGGTTCGCATATAAATGGCACAGAGCAGCTTGCCATCTGACACTTCAGAAATTCATCTTTCGTCTTAAAATTTCCTTTATACTCAGCCTTTCCAGTCTCGCAATTAACAACAACACTCTCACACTCTGTTTTAGATGCGAAAAATGTATCAAAATCATAAGGAATATCTTTAAGCGCATATTCGGCTACCAGCATTTCAAGATTAAGAATCTTCTTATTCTCGAAAAGCTGTCCGACTCCATAATAGCTTTCAGCATTTTCATGGGTAATTATCTTTTTCGTTCTTCCTTCCTGTCTGGAAACATAGTTTACCGCATTACCTGCCCCCGCAGACACACCTATAACATAGTCATAATAAATGTCCTTCTTAAGCATGTAATCAAGAACTCCGGCTGAGAAAATACCTCTCATAGCCCCGCCTTCCAGTACAAGCCCTGTCTTTACTTTGCTCATAAGCGCCTCTTATTTAGCGTTAGCTTCTACATAATCAACAATATCTTTAACAGTTTCAAGCTTGGCATCAGAACTGAATCTGATCTTGAACTCATCCTCAACAGTAATAGCAAGTAACATCATATTAAGAGAATCAACTCCTAAATCTGTTGCAAGAACACTGTCCATTTTAATAGTTGCCGGGTCGCACTGTGGCATAACCCTTCCAAAAATTTCCTTTAATTTCTCAAATACCATGATAAAATCTCCTTTTGATTTATTTTATGAAATCAGGTGGGTGGGGTGTGCAGACGACGGACGGTTCACGGTTTATGGGTTTATGCTCCAAAAACACGCTCCCGCTCGGCTTCGGACGCAGCGGTCACTAAGCTCCTGCTTCGGTGTGAGGACTTCGTCCTCTCACCTCGCATTTGCTAAGTGCCGGCGTCCTCAGACGGTTTTTCCACACAAACCCATAAACCGTGAACCTACGACTGACACCTTCCCGGATTTTATTAACTAAATGCGGGATCGCCAGCCGGAGGCTGGCTGCCCGTCCGTCCTGTCACTACCTTCCGGGCACCACCACAACCTTACGCCTGATTCCTCAAAATCTTCATTGCGCCATTTCTCTTAAAATCTTCTGTACGCACCTTAAGCTTAAGCACTCTCTTGAATGGTGGGAGTTCCTTATTAACCTCATTAACAGTTTCCTGCAATCTGTTCTGGATTTCTTCCTCAGATGCCCCGTCTAATTCAGGCATATATGGAATAATCTCAACACCGATAACAGTGTTTCCATTCATTTCCATCTCCTGTACAAGACAATCCTTTACAAGCGACTGCTTGTAGAACAATTCCTCTATCTCTTCTGGCGATACATTTTCACCATTAGGAAGAATGATAAGATTCTTGATACGACCTGTTATGTATATCCAGTCATTATCATCAAACTCAACAAGGTCACCTGTCTTAAACCATCCGTCTTCTAATACTTCTGCTGTATGCTCAGGATCCTTGTAATATTCCTTCATTACATTATCACCCTTAATCCAGAGTTCTCCGTCAACAACCTTAACCTGCTGTTCTGGATAAATGTGTCCCATAGATTCAGGCTTCTTATCTGTATCGCAATTGCCTGATGTCAGGTTAGCACACTCTGTAAGTCCATAACCCGCGCATAATGTAATTCCTAATTCACGGCACTCTGCCATCTGTCTTGGAGGAACAGGTGCAGCTCCGCACATGATAAGCTCAAGATCTCCTAAGAATGCTCTTCCCTTCAGCCTGGCAATGTTAAGGATAATCTCAACAAGACCAGGAACAAGTACAAGCGTTGTAGGTCTTACAACAGGAATATCACCGATACCGGCTCTCATATCAACACATGTATATATAAGCGAACCTGTATACAATTTAGCCATATATCCCATAATTGCCCCAAATATGTGTGAAAGAGGAAGCATAGCTATATATCTCTTATGGAGAATACTTCCCGGTCCAAATACTCCATTAAATGAGCCTCTCATAATAGAACCGTGGCTGTGAACTGCACCCTTAGGCGCTCCTGTAGTTCCACCTGTAAAGAAAATGGCTGCTGTAGTATCCTTTTCAACATCTGCAAATGCGCTTTCAGTCTCACCAATAGAAGTGCTTGGCCATGTCTTACAAGGAAGATTAGCCGTAACCTCTGTAAATTCCCTGCCAACGAACATACCAGCAAGGTCAAACTTCATGCTGATTCCTGCAAGTGCCTTATCGTTAAGTGCATTAGGAAGCATAATAAGTACATGTCCAGCCGCTGGAATTGCAAGGAAAAGCTCCATTGCATCAAAATTGTTCTTTGCAAGTACTGCTATGTTAGAACCCTTCTCAAGTCCTAATGACTTAATAAATGTAACTCTCTTAGCAACTCTTGAAACAAGCTCCTCATATGTATATGTAGTAACCTTGTCACTTATGGCTGGATAATCAGAATATTGCTTCTTAATAAATTCAAGAAACTTTGGAATAGTTGGAATATATTCCAGAGTCGTCATTTCATCAGGGTCTACCATGTTATAAAAATAATTATTCATGTTTTGTCTCCTTTTGATTTATTTTATGAAATCCGGTGGGTGGGGTGTGCAGACGACGGACAGTTCACGGTTTATGGGTTTATGCTCCAAAAACACGCTCCCGCTCGGCTTCGGACGCAGCGGTCACTAAGCTCCTGCTTCGGTGCGAGGACTTCGTCCTCTCACCTCGCATTTGCTAAGTGCCGGCGTCCTCAGACGGTTTTTTCCGCACAAACCCATAAACCGTGAACCTACGACTGACACCTTCCGGATTTTATTAACTAAATGCGTGGTCGCCAGCCGGAGGCTGGCTGCCCGTTCGTCTGTCATTCACCCCACTACTGCTGCCCGCCTCCGGCGGCCAGACCGCACCTCAGGGGCTGCGAGCCGGGTGGGAACGAAGGACTGAGGGGGTATGGCGTTCTGAAACCGTTTGAGGACGCCGGCACTTGGCGAATCCGTGTGTAGGAAGGGCGGTGAAAGCTTGCTTTCAACAGCCCGCACTCCCTACACAGATGAGCCTAGTACCGCTGCGTCCGAGACCGAGCGGGAGCGCGTTTCAAAACGCCATACCCCCGCAGTCCGCACGCTTCCCAGCCGGCCGCAGCCCCGTCCGTCCTGTCACTACCTTCCGAGCTGCTCCACAGCCTCCCGGAACCTCGCACACTCACCTGCGAGATACTCCGCATTAAGCCCCTTTCCCTCTTTAGTAAGTTCCATCGGCTCGCCAACATACAGCTTAAGTCTCTTCCCAAACAGCTTATGATATTCTCCGTCATTATATACCGGAACAATTTTTGCACCTGACATAACTGCCAACATTGCAAAGCCCGGCTTGAATTCATCCATAACCCCTGTCTTAGAAGTATGTCCTTCTGGGAAAATTATCATATTATCTCCTGCACGAAGATGCTCCGATGCTCCTCTTATCCATGTAATATCTGTTCCAAAGCGGTCTACAGAAATAAACTTACCACCGCTTGTAAGCCACTTTAGAATCTTCTTATCAGCCCAGTCTTTGGCTATTATAAGGACACTGTTCTTAAACAGCATATAAAACATCTGTCCGTCATTATGTCCCACATGATTGCCAATAAATATGACTCCGCCTTTTTCAATTTCCTCTTTAGCTTTTCTGCTCTGATAACATATCTTAGGTCTGAACATAATATACAGGTAAGCGTATAAAAGACCTCTCCCCATACTGGCTGTTACATTAATAAATGCATTTTTCTTTCTCATTTGATACCTCTTGCTGTCAAATCATTTATCCGCGTATTACTATTTAATCACAAGTTAATACACAAACGTTCCAATATCATACAATATGTTTCCAATCAGCATTGTATGTTTTTTAACAAATATTTTCAAAGGTCAATTAATTTCTTTTTGGCACTTATGTAACATTTTGTCGTATTTTGTTTACTATCATTTGCAAATGTTGTACAATATAGTTAACTGCAAAATACATTTTTCATAGTATTTTCATAACAATTTTATATATATTTTATAATCTGATTAATAGGAGTTTATTATGGCAAAATTTGAAGAAATCAGTTTTACTTCTGCACATGAAATTAAAGCTGACCGCAGAATTCTAAAGACTAAAAAAGCGATTTACGAAGCACTTGTTGAGCTTATGCAGAAGAAAAAGCTTAATTCAATAACAGTTACTGAGCTTGCTGCACAGGCTGACATTAACAGAAAAACATTTTACACATATTATTCAACTGTCAATGATGTTCTTGATGAAGGAATTAATGAACTTATAACATCTCTTAAAGATCTTTTGTGTGCTATGTCTGAGGATTATAATATGTTCTCACCTCAGACTTTGTTTGCATTTCTTAATACAATTATGTCTGATGCAGATATTGCAAGAGACCTTTTTGCTTCAGACAACGGAAGCCTGCTTTTTAACAGGCTCCAGAAAGCATTGCAGGAAACTCTTCTCAAAGAGCTTGTAAACAGGGATATTAAGATGAATGTTCCTTCTGAACATTATCCTCTGATTTCTAGCTTTGTCGCTGGCGGAATGGTTTCCGCGTATTATGAATGGATAACCGATCCTGACGGTATTACTCTTGATGAAATGGCACGCACACTTACAACGCTTATTATTTCTGGCGTTCACGCATTTGCATAAGGAGAGCTTATGACTTTTAATGACAAATTTAAGTTTCTGATGGATATAACAAACACTAACAACACAACTCTGGCTGGTGCTGTTGGCATCGATAATTCTGCTGTAAGCCTGTATCGCAGTGGTAAGAGAAAATGTCCTCGTAATAAGGAAATTTTAAGACGAATGTCGGACTATTTTGCCTCTTCAATTAAACTCAGCTATCAAAGAAAGGCTTTGGCTCTTGCATCTGATTATAGCAGATTCAATCATTCCAGACCTTTGCCTGAATATTCAGACATGCTTTACCAGTGGCTGGCGGATGAGCTTCCTCAGACCAATACACTGGTTGACGGCATTCTTAATGAAAATATCTCTTCATCAGGCACTAATAATATTATGGGAATAAAATCCATTGACGTAATTCCCAATGCTACCAGTATTCTTTATAAGTCCGAAGGAAAAAAACAGGCTGTTATCAGTTTTATCAACCATCTTCTTACCCTTGAAGACCATGGTACAGTATATGTATGGATTGATGATGATGTTTACAGTATATTTGATAATAAGGAAATTCTTAATTCTATACAGGAGCTTCTGCTCAGATTGATAGATTATGGATATACTATATGCCAGATTTCCCCTTCTCCTGTCAATACCACCCAGTTTTTTGAAGAGTTTTTCTACTGGGTTCCGGCATATATTACCGGACGGGTGAAATCTTACTACTATCCTCGCATGCGTGATAATCTGTTTTCAAAAATAAGCATAATTTATCCTCCGCATGTTGCAGTTTACTCTGATTGTCTTTCAACGGTAAGTGATAATTCATTTACTGTTATGACCACCGAACCTGCAGTTGTTTCTATTAAAGAGAATGAATTCAAAACATTTTTATCCTACTGCAGGCCAACCATGAATATATATGAATCAGCAGAGGAGGTTTCTGAGTGTTTCCATCGTATCTTAAACACCCATGTAAACCATATCCAGAAGGGATTGAGTCTTCCTCCAGCAGCCATGCCGGAAGAACTGATAACAGAGTTTCTTAATAATAATCCTGACAGCCTTGGCGTAAATCTGCGTACCTCTTACCAGTTATCCACTGTATTTGATGATTTACGCAATGTTGATATATGTCCACTGGCAACTGCTGAAGAAGTTATAGCTGGCCATGTTCCGGTTATTTTCCCTGTTGTAAGACAACAGACAGCTGTATATTACACGCCCCGTTCTTATGCAAAGCATCTGCAGAATATTATAAGAATTATGGATACACATCCTGACTATTTCTTTGTTCCGATACAATACGATCCAGATGATAACGTATGTATAATTGTTAATGAAGGATCTGAGGCAATGCTTATCCGTACAGCCCTGCCAAGCATGGTTTTTGATTTCAATCACCCACAGATTGTACAGAACTTTCAGGAATATCTTTACAAGATTGCCAACGAAATTGGTTATTCGGATATCAATCGTAAGAAAATCCGAGCACAGCTAAAGGAATTAATAAATGTACTAGAAAAAGCATAAAAAATTACCGGTTAAGTTCTTAATATATACAAACTTAACCGGTAATTTTTATTCTGATTACATCTTAAAATACTTCATATCTTCATTAAGCTGGTCTGATACTTCCTTAACCTTAGCCGCTGTTTCTGCAAGAATATTAATAGTTGCATTAAGCTCCTGCATAGAAGATGTTGTCTGCTGTGTTGAAGCAGCATTCTCTTCTGATATAGCAGATAGATTAGATATTACATCAACAACGGTAACTCTTGAACTGTCGCATACTTCGGCATTGCCTTTAATAACATCTGTTCCATGCTTTGAAACATTAATGCCATTACCAACTTCCTTAAATCTTTCCTTAGTTGCTGCAAGCTTTTCATACTGCTCTCTTACAAGAACTTCTGTACTTCTCATAACCTCAAGTGTTTCTTTCGAATCATTCTGGAGATCTGTAATAATCTCCTGAATCTTACTTGCTGTGCTGTCAGATTGTGATGAAAGCTTCTGAATCTCTGATGCAACAACTGCAAATCCTTTTCCTGCTTCTCCTGCTCTTGCAGATTCAATAGAAGCATTCAGTGATAACAGGCTTGTCTGGCTTGCAATATCTGCAATAAGTGAAGCAGCATTGCCAATCTTATCTACCGATTCATTAGTTGTCTCTATCTGTTTTGCAATTCTTGCAACTGCATCAGTAGTTCTCTGTACTGCATCACTTAATTCAATCATTGTATCCTGTGAAGCATTTTCGGCTTCTTCCATGTTCTTAGATGTCTTTGTAAGGTCAGCAATGTTATTAACTATCTGAGTAATCTGTTCACCCATTGTCATAATTTCATTAGTTGCTGTCTCAATATCTTCTGCCTGTGATACTGCACCCTTAGATATCTCTTCTACTGCTGTACTGATTTCTCCTGCAGCAACACTTGACTGTGAAGCCATAGAGTCAATTGAATTACCTGACTCACCAAGATCTGTTGCAGACTTCGCAAGACTTCCAACAATTTCTCTTAACTTAATTATAAGAGTTTCAAGGGCTCTGCCCATGTCTCCGATTTCATCCTGTCTCTTAAGTACAGTCTTATCAACCTCTACTGTAAGATCTCCTCCGGCAACTTTCGTTACAGATACACTTGCTCTCTTAATCGACTTTGAAATACTCTGTGCTATAAATGTTGCCACAATTCCTACTAATATAAGTACTACTGCAGAAACTATAAGCATTGTTCCAACCTTCTGCATTATATAGTTTGTAATATCTGATGTAGGCTGTCCTGCAAATACACATCCTACAACCTGGTTATTATCCTTTAGTGGCACATATACTGCACAGTATCTCTTTCCATCTACCTTATAATTAGTATCTCTATATGTCTTTCCCGTCTTAACTACATCCCACACTTCACTTGATATATCTGTTCCCGTTAATCTTGCTCCCTTATTATCAGTAAGCGTTGTAAGAACTCTCTTGGTTCCATATGTAAGTGTAACCTGGACATCATTCTTGGAGTTCTTGACATATATATCAAGTGCAGCCGGTTTAATAGTCAATTCTTCGCCACCCTTGAATAATCTACCGTTCTTATATTCATAGTTGCCTTTAATATCCTCATAAGAACTCTGTACTGCCCCACTTAACAGTTCTAGTCCATCCATGGCCTCTTCTTCCAGTCCTGACTTAAGACTGAATACTGTAGTTGTAATAAGCCCCAGTACCATAACAATTACCGGTACAATAGCAAGCATAAACAGTCTGAATGTAATACCCGCTCTTCTCTTCTTTCTATCAGCGGCAACCTGTCTGGCTTTCTTCTTAACCTCAGCATCAAGCTCTTTCTTCTTTGCCCTGATCTCTTTTACCTTCTTCCTATTCTCAGCCTTAATCTCTTCAACTTTTTCAGTTCTTTCGGCCTTAGTATGCATTATCCCCATTATAAGACCTCCCTTTCCTCTTATTAAATTATTCACCAGAACATTTTCTTGTTCATATTGTTCTTTAAATTATACACTATTACACCAATTTTAGAAACCTTTTTCTTGTCAAAATATTAAAGTTTCACCAAAAAATTGCTAAAATCCGCCTTTTTTCTATTTCTTAAGCACATTTGCTTTTATATATGCAAATGTATACTCTTCCCCTTTATCAGCAAGCATCTTCAAAAGATTGTGAAGAAGTTCATCTGTTTCCGGGTGCATAATATAATGCCCAAGCCCCTTAATATAGTAATCCAATGGATCTGAATCTTTGTACTTGTCTTTATTATATATCCTGCTCGCTGCAACTCTGTCGCAAAACATCTCAGCAACATATTTCACAGGCATTTTCATTCCTGCAAGAATAGTGCTGTTACCTTCGACATCGTAATCTATCCAGTATTCAAAATGATGTTTGTTCCTACCCTTATGATGCAGCCATGCCTTTGAAACACCTTCATCTTCACGCTGGGCATTATTAGGGCTTCTGTGTCCATCCTGATAGTACTTAACCCCTGGTATGAACTCCGATGGCGAATATTTTGACAAATCATGCATCATTCCCTGCCTGTATAATCCAAGCTTAAAACAGTATTTTCTCACCAGCCTTCTGTGGGAATTAACCGTGTGCAGATGCCCATTGAAATTATGCAGCAACTTCTTCAATGTCATACAGACTCATCCTCCATTATCATTCTTCTACATATCCCTCAGCGGTTCTGTCTATAACCTCACCTGTATCAGGATTAACTGAAATCCCATTAACCTCAAGTCTCTCGTCAATCTGAATTACAAGGCACTGTCTTCCATCAATTACCTGTGTACTCACAATATCTGTCTTATCTGAATTAATCTTTATGACAACATCCGGCGTTTTCACTTCAAATTTCTTACCAGATGAAACATTTGATGCAACAAGCTTTCCATGTTCACCGGCAGCCATCTCAAAGTGTTCCTCGAAATTCTCAAGCTTTTCTTCTTTAACACCACTTTTTTCCAACAGATCCTTCATCTCAGTTTTATCAAGCATAACCGGTGCCGGACTTTCCTGCTTCTTCTCTTCTATAATCTGCTCAAGATTTTCATGAATATTCTTCACAATCTCAAGGTCAGCCTCTTCACCAAGTGCCTCATTAACAAGTGATGTAAATGTTTCCTTCTGCTGCTTTGCAGGAAGCGGAACCGCACAGTCAAGCAGGCAGTCGATAAGCCCGTCCTCAAACTCACTGACATCTTTAGTATAGAAAAGTGTCATATCCTCATCTGCACTTCTCTTATTAAATGCCGGGAACAGAAATCCCACATCCGGTACATCTACCATATGATTCTGCTTCTTATCGTGGAAATTATTGTCCTCCTCATCATACCCAAGCCCCGGCTTAGAAAGATTCACATGACATATACTGCATAAAATGTAGCTGTAAACCTCATCAGATGCATCATCCATCTCTATATTATCAGTAGTAACCGCAGGAATATCATATACCTGATTAATTAGAAGAATCAGATAATTACCAACATAGCTGTAATTATTGATAATCCTGTCATAGAATTCGTTAAGAAGTCTGTCATCCTTAAGTCCGCTGTCTCTTAAGTTCATTAAAAATGTTCTTGCGCCCTCATCAGCATACGCATCAACATTAAACTTCATATCAACCAGATTCTTTCCTGGTGTTCCTGAAAGAGTCTTCTTAAATATATCAAAATATTTATGCTTCTCCTCTTCCGGAAGATTAAGAAAATTCTCATTAAACTGTGTTATCTTATTTCGCTCACCATCAACATAGCATCCGCATAACCTTAATATTCCACAATCCTCTAATGTATATTGTGATTTAATTTCATTAAGTTCTTTTCGTGTCATAACTAACTCCATCCTCTGATTATTTATTTACTCATAGCCGGTATTGTCTGAATGTAAACATATTGTTTAATTATAGCATATACTGATGCCCACATGTAAAAAAGTTTCAATTCATGCAAGCATGATTACAGCGCATTTTTATATTCTCCTCGCTATCCGCGCATAAAAAACTTCCCCGGTTCTGGGGGAACCGGGGATGAGTAGAGGGGATAGAAATATAGTCAAATATAAGGAATTATGGAGTTATCCTTATATCTGTGTGTAATGTTAATTGTAAAATCATTCAAATTCATTCAAACAAATTCAATCTCTTTTACAATCATCTATATTATAGCATATTATTTTTGTCAATCAACAGATTTTTTGCCATTTTTTTAAAAAAAACAGTATTTTTTGTCAGTTTTTCGTCAACTTTTGTGACATTAGTTGTCAATATTATTTAACTTTTGCTTATACACTTTTGCAGTTGGTGTTATTGCCAGTCCCCCTTCACCTGTTTCTTTAAGACATACCGGCATATCATTACCGATTCTTCTCATGGAATCTATAACCTCGTCTGCAGGAATTACGCTCTTTATACCTGCCATTGTCATCTGTGCCGCCGTAATTGCGTTGACTGCCCCAGAAACATTTCTCTTTATACATGGAACCTCAACTAATCCGCAAACCGGATCACATGTCAGCCCCAGCATACTCTTTAAAGCAAGTGCCAGGGCATTTGCACATCCTTCACTATCTGCTCCCTGCATATAAGCCAGTCCCGCCGCTGCCATTGCACTTGCCGAACCAATCTCTGCCTGACAGCCACCTGCTGCTCCTGCAATAGATGCATTTTCAGCAATTACCGCACCTATTCCTGCCGCAATTAATAACGCTTTTACACATTCATCTTCTGTAACACCAAAACATTTTTCATAAGACAGTAATACAGCTGGAATAACACCGCATGAACCTGCTGTAGGAGCTGCTACAATTCTCTTCATGCATGCATTCGATTCCCCCATCTTTAATGCTTTTTCCATAACCACACCAATAAAATCACCACATATATTTCTGCCAGACTCATTATAAATGCGCATTTTATATCCATCACCACCAGCCATTTTACTTGGTGACCTCAACTGCTGGTCATATTGCTCATCTGCGCTCTTCATAGCCTGATACATCTTTTTCATCTGTGCAAATACATCTCTTTCAGACATAAGCTTGTCATGTGCCTGTCCCGTAAGAACAACCTGCCATAATTCCTGCTTATTATTAATACTTAATTTCACAAGGTCACTGATTGAATGATATTCTGCCATAAATCCTCCATTTTTCACCAATAATTATGCTAATCAAATTCTGCATTATGATTATTCCAAGCCAAGATAAGTCACCTTGACAACACCTTCTGCATGTCTTAACCAGTTAATTCCCTCCTCTGGCACTTCCTGGTCACACTCAAGCACCATAACTGAATTGCCGCCTCTGCCAGCCCTGTACAACTGCATGGCAGCAATATTAACTGATTTGTGTGCAAGCATTGATGTAACTTCTGCAACATGTCCAGGCTGATCCATGTTATGCACAACAAGTGTCGGATAATCACCTGAAAAATTCGTAGATATTCCGTCAATCTGAGCAATATTAATTCGTGATCCTCCAAGTGATTCACCAACAACTTCAAGCTTCTTATCAGTTACAGATGTCAGGAAAATCTGGGCTGTATTCGGATGTGCATCTCTTAATGCTGATTCTCCGAAAGCAACCTCTATGCCATGCTCCTTAGCAATCTCAAAACTGTCCGGAATTCTCATATCATCCGGTTTCATTCCAAGAAGTCCGGCAACGAGCGCCTTTCTTGTTCCATGTCCTTTTCCTGTTGCCAGAAACGAACCATATAAAAGGATTTCTGCTTTTGCAATTGGCTCTCCCATAAGTTTTCCTGCAATATAACCAATTCTGACAGCACCTGCTGTATGTGAGCTTGACGGACCAACCATCACAGGTCCTATTATGTCAAATATATCCATAAATTATCCTTCTTTCCAAGATTTTAAAAAAGCCACCGCTCCCTATACAGAAGCGATGGCACCTTTGCTATCATTGTCTTTAGAATACTATTCCGGCAGTTTTTTGTAAAGTGTAAAATACATTGTTGTAAAGCTTGCCAGACCGCCTATTGCATTAGATACCGGCTCGGCAATAAACACTCCTTCAACTCCAAGTCCAAGCATAGGAAGAATAATTGTAAGCGGAACAACTATAATTACTTTCCTGAATATCGAGAAAAATACCGCCCTCTTTGCACAGCCAAGTGCTGTAAATGTCGACTGTCCCACAAACTGGAATGACATAAAAAAGAATCCAAAAAAATACAGCTTTAACGCATGTTCTCCTAAACCTATCATAGCCTTATCAGTCGTGAATACCGACAGAATCTCTTTCGGAAATATAATTACAGCAAGCCATGCAATGAGCATGTATAAAAATCCAATTGCCGCCGTGAATCTAATTGCTTTTCTGACTCTTTCATACTGCTTTGCACCATAATTGTAGCCAAGAACAGGCTGTGCACCACTTCCAAGCGTACTACCGGGAACAGAAAGAATCTCCCTGACTGAATTAATTACAGTCATAATTCCTACATACATACCCCCGCCATACATAAACAGCATTTTATTACATACAACCTGTACGAGGCAGTTAGTTCCCTGCATAACAAATCCTGATATTCCAAGAGATGTAATCTTTCCAACCATCCCTGCTTTAAGAATCAGATTTTCTTTTTTTATATGGTAAAATGTTTTCTTTCCCATAAAAAAGCTTAAAACCCACATAAAAGACACGCCCTGGCTTATTACTGTGGCTATTGCTGCACCATAAACTCCCATATGAAGCCCATATATGAACACTGGATCAAGAATGAGATTAATAATTGCACCAAGCATAACTGTCATCATGCCCTTTTTAGGATATCCCTGTGCATTAATAAATCCGTTAAGTCCGGTTGAAAACACTGAAAATATCGTTCCCAGAAGATATATTTTAAGATACTGGTCAGCATACACATAAGTTTCTTCACTTGCTCCGAAAAGGAACAGTACAGGTCTTTTAAATATATAGCATAACGCCATAAGTGCCAGCGATGTAATAAAAAGCAGTGATACAACCTGTCCTAGTATAAGTTCCGCTTTCTTTTCTTCTTTTGCTCCTCTTGCCATAGAAAAGAGCGGCACACCACCTGTTGAAAACAGATTAGTAAATGCCGCAACAAGTGTTGTAATAGGAAAAACCAGTCCTATTCCTGTTAAAGCATTGCTTCCAATAACAGGAAGATGCCCAATGTATATCCGGTCAACAACATTGTACAGAATCTGTATAAGCTGTGCGACCATAAGCGGAATTGCCTGATTAATAACATTTTTCCAGACTTTTCCCTGTGAAAAATCACTTTGCATTACTATTCCTCATCACTTACATGTTCTTTAATATCTTTGGCATCTACAATGATATCTGGTGCTGTGCTGCCTGTTGAAGAAGTACCTCCCGCCTTACTTTTATAACCTGCCACGATTTCTCCAGCAACCTCTCCAATCTTATTTCCTGCTATTTTGATACCTTTTTCGGCAGTTTTCGCAGCCTTCATAGCTTTCTTGTCAATTTCCTTTTCTTTGACAAAGGAAGAAGCCTTATCTGCTGCTTTGTTAGTAACATCTACAGCCTTTCCTACACCATTTAAAACCTTTTCTTTATTAATCAAACTCATAAAAATACTCCTTTCAAAGCAGCTAATCCCCAATATAACTAATATATATTGGATTCCAGCAGTTTTATATAACTGTCTTTCGCTAATATTTCAGTGTAATTACTGAATTTATCTTTTCCGTATTTAATGATATTATACATCCGTTGTCAATTCGGTAAAAATGTGCTTTTACTTCGTCATTTTTCAATAATTCTTTACAATAATCGATACTTATATAGTTAAATTGTAGACCATTAAAGTATTCTTCTGGCATAATCTCATATGCCGCATCAAGATAACTTATATTATGCATATGTCCAAGATAATCGACATCTCTTCTTAAAATATTATACGAAATCTCTTTATATTCTGTATCGGGAATCTCATTTTTAGTAATTTCTTCTGAAAACACACGTCTTTCTGGCTCAGATTCATACCTATCCATAATTTCAGCGGTTATTCTGACTGGTCTTCTTTTGTTAATATCCATATATATCCATCGTGAAGTTGCAATAATAACTGTCTGACCATTACTATCAAGCACTTTAAAATCTCTATCAGCAAAAAGCTTATTTGCAGTTGTTGACCATGTAAAAACATTTAATTCATCATTATATTCTGGACGCTTGATAATCTGTACCTGCCATTTCAAAATCACCCACGCACAGCCTGTTTTATTAATTTCATTGAGCCCAAGTCCTACTGTTGCTGAATGTAAGCCTGCAATATCCTCAAGAATTGTAAGAATTGCTTTGTTAGTAGCTTCATTTTCTTTTCCGCAATCTTCAAGTCCAATTCTGTATGTATGATTAAATACCATAATAACCTCATTAATTTGTTTTTTAATATTCAATATTTTTATTAATTATACAGTCACAATTACAATAACTCAAGAGATGTAATAAAGAATTGTGGTTACAGATCCCCTCAAACACTATATATAGTAATAATGTTTCACATGAAACATGCAGAACTTATGTTCTTTTGGCTTGCTTGTGTTTATTATAAAATTTGAACTCAGTTCATTTTTTATATAATTTTTTAATATACCAGTATTTAGTTATATTTTGAACTGAGTTCAAAGTTTATTGATTAATAATACTTTAGCACTTTTTTATTATAAATATAATTTGAACTCAGTTCAGAATTTTTTAATAATATCTTTTGTGTTCTTACTTATCTTGTCTTATATGATTCTTTATTTAATAAATCTTTATTATATAATTATTAATTGAGGCATAAATTTCAGGATATAATATGTCTATCTTAAAAATTAATTCATATATTAATTATTGAACTTAGTGCAAAGTTATTATAAAAAGTATAATTATGTCAAAAAATGAACTCAGTTCAAATATTTCTCAAAAACATTTCTAAAAGCAATTGAAAAGAAGACAAAATGTTGTATAATAAACTTATATTAATATGCGAAAGGAAAAACTATGACAGAAGTAATTAGTTTGATTAATGAAAAGGGTGGAGTAGGCAAATCAACATCAGCAATTACAATAGCACAGATTCTTGCTATCTCAGAATACAAAGTATTGCTTATTGACCTTGATCCACAGATGAATACAACCAAAATGTATGGTCAGGCAGAAGCTAATCCAGATATAGATTACGAACGTCTGTTTTGTGAAAAACAAAAAAATAAAAATGAAGTAATGAGCTACATAACTGAAACTGAATATAAAAACATTTCTATACTTACAGCATCACGAGAACTTAACAGTCTTATTTACAAAATATATGACAAAATGAAAGAGATTAATGTTGAATTATATTTACGCTATAACTTGAATTTAATTAAGGACGAGTTTGATTACATAATTATAGATAATTCTCCGTTCAAATCATATCTAACATCATGTGCAATGTGTGCCAGTGATAAGATTATTACTCCAATTTGTGTAGATAATTTCTCGTATGATGGTCTTATGTCACTTTTCGATACTATAGAAGAACTAAACGATAAATATGCTTTAAGTATTGAATTTGCCGGTATCTTTATGACAAGGGTGGCAGGAAGAACAACTCTTTTCAGACAGATGTATGAGAGTTATGAAAATATGTTCGGTGATAGATTTCTTCCAATATCTATCAGAAACTGTATAGCTGTTAATGAATCAAATACGACATTTGAACCATTATTATCATACGATAAAAAGTGTCCTGCATCTCTTGATTACGTTGAACTTGTAAACTATCTTGGACTTATGGACACAGCTCATTACCGCAAGCTTGCAAGATATCTGAAAGGAGAGAAGTAATATGGCTAAGAAAAATTTTAGTGCTGGATCAACAAAATCTGGTGTACTTAATAATGATGGTGGAGAAAAACTCAGAGAAATCCAAGCTAAGACACAATACAATTTTAAATATATTCCAAAAGATAAGATTATTCCTAATCCTAAGAATGAACAGTATACACAAGACGGAATAGAAGCACTTAAAGAAAGTATTCTTGTTAATGGCCTCCGTCATAACCTTTCAGTTTTATATGATGCAGAAACAGATCAATATCGTCTTATATCTGGTGAACGAAGATACCATGCTATATGCCAGATGACAGATAAAGAATATCGTGATAATTTTCCTGCAGGAATTCCTTGTAAAGTAGAGAAATCCGATATATCAGATATTGACGAAGAGATTATGCTTATCTCTGCAAATCATGATGTTAGAGAATCAAGCATGGAAGTGAAGCGATGGGAAGTAAGCAGACTATTAGAGCTTTATGAAGCCAAGAAGCTTAAAGGTGAAATTAAGAATATTCATGCTGAAATAGCCAGCCAGCTTAACATATCTGAACGACAGGCAAGAAAATACACAACAGCAGAAAAACTGATTCCAGAATTATCTGAACTTCTTAATTCTAATGGCATTGATCTTAATCAGGCTGATAAATTTGGTAAACTTGATGAAGATGCTCAGAAGACAATACTTTCAATTATTCAGAAAAACGGTACAATTGAAAATGCTGAATTCCAATCTATTAAGAAACTTTCTGAAGAAAGAGCAGATGAAGCGAGACAGTATAAAAAGCAGCTTGATTCTGCTACAAAAGAAATAGAAGATAAGAAACATACAATTGAATTACTGGAACAAAGAATAAATGATTTTCAAAGCAATAGTAACTCTACAGAAAAAGGACCTGATAAAGACGAGATGGTTAAATTTGCAATGCAAGCAAAAGAAAAAGCAGAACGTGAAAAAGCAAAGATGGAAGCTCAGGTTGAAAAACTTAAGCAGCAGCAGAAGGAAAAGGAACAACGTCAGACTTCAATCTCCGATTCTGAACTTAAAAGAATTAATTCGATTGCAAAACTGGAACAGTCACTTAGTTTATTAGAAAATAATTTTGATGTACTAAAAAATAATAAATCAATCATAAAAAACGATGCGGAATTAAAAATACGTGTTGAAATTTTAAAGGACAGAATTGTTGATTTAATTGACAACCTTTAATATGACCATATATGACTTTTTATGATATAGATACATATTTGTATTATGACATCATAAAAATCGTTGTTTGGTCAAATTACAAAGTCAATTTTTGACGGATATTATGCATGAAATACTATTTATGCATTAATATCCGTCTTTTTTATATAAATGTATATATATATTATTAACAAATTAACATATATTGATAAATGAGAAATCTGGAAAGACAGATGATTACTGATTTTGAGGATAATTAAGACGTATATGTTTTTCAGAAATGATGAATTTTTATTTAAATCAAATATATAATTTTTTTAAAAAAAGTCTTTTTGTATTTTTATAAGAATTTTTTTTTCAGAAAAAGGTTTTTTTTTTAGTATTTAGTCTTTTTTAAGTCATTTATCGTCGTTTTTTTTCCATAAATTATTAATATATTAGTCATTATTGCCACTTTTTATAATAACTTTTATCATAATTTTTAATAAATGACATATATTTAACTTAAGAAACGAAGATCAGGTAAGGGGGGAGGAAGAATCTTTATATAATTTATGAAGAGTTTTGATAAAAAGACACAGAAAAAAGACTGTTTTCAGGCAGCCTTTTTAAGATTATTAAATTGAGCTCGTATTATTGTCGACATAAGACCTGCAAGATTATTTACAGTCTTTTCGTACATATAATATTCTTTATAAACAACAGACAGAGCATTCATCACAATTTCATAAGAATAGTGTAAGGAAAGACTTGCAATATCATCAATTTCAATATCAGTGAGCTTCATAAGTTTATAAGAAGCAACTGAAGTATTAATATTAAAAAATGAGCTGAATTTTGCAGAAACAGTTTCACCGGAATTAACATAAGCAACATTCTGATTAAATTCCCATATAAAATTCTGCAGGATTCCTACATATTCCTCATGTACATAAGCTTTCTGGTTCTTTGGGATATATGCTTTATCGATCTCGAACCGGACAACATCATCTTTGAATGTAACATTGAATATATCGGAGTTTTTCGTAAGCTTTGCTTTAATAACCGAAGGCTTGCAGTAAGATGGAAGCGTATTACGTATATCGCGTATGTTTTTGTAATCAACACTTGCAACACCTTTTAATTCAGGAGAATCAAGACTTAAAAGTTCTCTTATAAAGATACGGAGTGATACCAGGGAATCTGTTGAATTAAGTTTTGTTAGCAACTCCTTTGACATGACAAGAAAACCTCGCCCACCTTTATTGGCAGGAAGGTAATAATTTTCATAATCATTGAGGATAACATTAATAAGCCCATACTCATTCTTTGAATATGAGATATATGTATATTCTTCAAGTACCTTAAGATTATTCCATACAGTTCTTACATTACACCCGATAACAGACGCAAGTTCACATGCTTCCAGATTATATACAATTCCGTTATTATCAGGGTGATAAAAATGCAATAACAAAAACAGTTTAATGGCATTAGCCTTAAGCATAGGTCTGTAACCATAACGATTTTTTTCATTATGGTAGATTTTTTTATACACGTTCTTCTGGATTAATGTCTTATGTGGACAACTTGCACAGGAAGCACAGGCATCAGCATAAGGCTTGCTATTTTCATCAAATGTATTGATGATAGCTTTGTATTTACATGTTGAACAAGCTGTATTACTATAATCAATGGCATCTACAGTAGTTTCAATTACTTCTGTGTAATTCTTCTGAATACCTAAAGACTGGATTATAGCTGCTTTGCCAATATTCGCAAAATTATCCAAACATTTCACCCCCTTTTAGCCCATAATTTAACAGTATTTGGGGCTAAAATCAAATTTGCCTTTTTACTCCATTTTTGTCCACATTATATTTATTTTCATATTATTTTACTCTGAATTTATCTACATTTTTTAAAAAGATACTTGTTTTACTCCGTTTTTATCTACGAAATTTCTTGTGATTTTTTTTTGTAGACTTCAAATTACATATTTTGTATGTTTTACTCCAAATTTATCTACATTTAGGTGTTATTGATTTATATATAAAGACAATAAATCCCGAATATCTAGTATTTAAGCCAAAAATGTAGACATTGACAATGATTTTTTGAAAAAAAAATGTAGAAAAACACTTCTTTGTGTAGTGTTAATATATCATTAAGCATAGTTTTGGGGTGATTTTTTTATAAAAATGAATTAATTTACTCCAAAAATATCTACATTTCATTAAATTACTCCCAAAATATCTACATTCTGATAGTGATGTATTACTGATTTACTCCAAATTTATCTACATTTTTTAGAAGCAGGTTACACGGGAATATCAATTATCTCATTTATTTTTATTAAAATGCCTTAAATAGGGGAGTAAAGCATATTTTCTATACTAAAAAATAAAAATAAACGACAAAATGTGAATAAATCGCATGGTTGAGGCAAATAAAAAAAGGATAATTGAAATTAATCAATTATCCTTCAGTATTCTACATCAATTTTTTAAATACGAAAATGTAGACATTTATCCAAGGGTGTCAATCAACAGTCCTTTGTCATTCTTATCATTGTCAGAATTAAGATCTTCTATTTCAGCATCAGACAACGGCAGGAAAGTTATGATAAATACACCATTCTTTAATTCAAACTTTTCTATTGCAATATGGTTATCAACAAACTCCTGAAGACTTTCCTGGATAAGCTGCAGATTCTTCTTTTTGTTCTTCAACTTGAATCTTACAATCTTCTGGAAGTATGTATAACTGTATTCATTAACTCTTGTTTCCTGATTAGCAATCTGTTCACGCTTTATCGCATAGCATATAATCTTTGAAAGATTATTATCAAGAACATCATAAGAAGCAGAAGTAATGGAGATAAGCTTCTTCTGAATAATTGCGTTGCTTAGAATTTCTCCAAATTGTGCTATGGCATATGGGCGTTCAGCATCTTCTTTAATAACAATATTATCGAACAGGTTGAAATATATCTTACTGCCTTCAGCTTCATAAGAGAAGTTATACTCTACAAGTTTACGGCAGGAATTACTTATCTTGTTAAGAACGTTCTTACCTACATGATAATCTACAACCTCTTTACCCAGAGTATTAAGATCAACAATAACAGATTTCTCCTTAGAGAACTCCTGCATGTTAATATTAGAGATAAATGCATTAACCAGCTTAAGGTCATCAGTATCCATAGACTTTGGTGGTGTCAGCTTACCATTATCAACAGTGACCTCTAACAGTTCATCTCCATCATCATCTGTGATAATTTCCTTTAACAAATTATTGGAAGCTGTTTCCATCATCAGAGTAAAAGAAGATGGGCTGAATAATGGTTTATCAACAAGGTCAACAGGATACATTCTTAGGTAGGAATCAATGTTACCAGCAAGTTCACTTTCTATATACTTCCATGCACTTATAATTAGATCATTCTTAAGAGAATTATATATTGAATTATTAGTGAAAGAGTAGAGTCCTGGAAAATCAATCAGAAGACTTCCGGAATCGTTCTTCCATTTATTAGCAGCTTCTTTTTTATCTTTGATAATATCATCAAGTTCTTTATCTCCATAAAGCTTGGCATACTCGTCAGGTCTTAATGATCTGGCCAGAGAAATAAAACTGGCGAGAGGATGTTTGGGATCATCAAGATTCATATTATCAATGTCATTGTTGTATGCCTTATACCATCTGGCGCGTTTCTGAAGACGCGACTTTTTAATCTTGTTAATAATAGGCATTAAATCTTCACGGCTCGTTTTACCTTCAAGATACTCCATCAATGTTTCGTCTATAAGCTCTGCAGCATTATCAGTAGGAAAGTTCATCAGATTTTTCTTTTTATTGAAAAATTCTAGAATCGTTGGGTTGATATGCTTGGCAAGCTCTTCTATAAATCGCCTAGAATACTGTTCCATATTAACTCCTTCAATATAAATATAAATACATTATACGGACTTTCGACATAAAAAGCAAATGTGAACTGAGTTCAGTCAGGAAGCTTTTCTTAATTATTTTGGTTTTTGTTTTATTTTGTTTTGATTTTTGGGTGGAGGGATGATATTATTTGTATGTGATTTAGACATATGTCGTCATATATAACCAAACTATACCACACCACTGCTTTTGAGAAAGGATAACATATGATTTCAGCAAAATTCGAAGATGAGATATGGATATATTTCCAGACAAATTTACGTGCAAGAACACGAAAAGAATATTGGAATGTTATAAGGAGCTTTGATAAATTAACAGGACACGACCCACTTAAATTAACAAGAAAAGATGCAATGAATTATTACAACAACCTTATAGAGAAAGTTAACTCTGGCAGATTGTCATATAATACTGCAGTAATGCGTCTTTCAGTTATGAAATCTGTATGCACATTTATAGAAACTTATACTATTAATCATGGCAAACGATATGTTAATCATTTTGAAAGTATGTCTCTTCCAGAACAGGATAAAATATTGCCAAAAGATGCAATACCTGATACTAAAGAAATTGATAATCTTCTGAGTGCGGCATTAGATGCCAATGACAATAAAGCATTTTTAATATTTTCACTTGTAATTAAGATGGGGCTTACCAATCAGGAAATATGTAATCTGAACAAAGAATATATATGCCGAAATCAGACAGGGCACCTATGTATTAATATGCCACCAAAGAATCATATAAGCAGATTTCTTATTATACCTGATGACCTTGGTACAATTCTTGATACATATATTGTGGCTGAAAATATACAGAGCGGCGCATTATTTACAAATATACGAAAAAACCGTATTAAAATGCGCGATACAGAACGTCTTCTTGCTTCATACACAGATAAACTTGTGAAGGCCAAAAAATTGCGAAAGCATTATACAATGCAGACACTTCGTCATGCAGCTATAAGCTATATGCTAATGGGAGGAGCATCTAAAGATGAAGTTGCTTCATACACTGGAGTAACAGGAAAATGGATGAACAGATATGATAAAATAATAGCTGATAATGTAATAAATGTAGCTGCTAATTATAATGTAATTAATATCAACCTTTCTAAAATTGACAAAAATGTATCTGAATAACTATAATTACACAATGAATAAAATTCATAACTGTGGATTATACAAAAACATGTCAGGAGGGATATTATGATATATAAACCATACAAACATCTGGTTCAGTATTATGAAACAGACCAGATGGGAATAGTTCATCATTCTAATTACATAAGATGGTTTGAGGAAGCAAGGTCATTTCTACTTGAAGAAAATGGCTTTGGCTATAAGAAAATGGAAGAATCAGGCATAATAAGTCCTGTATTATCAGTTAATGCCAGATATAAGTCTATGACTCATTACTATGATACTGTTATTATTAATGTCAAGGTTATTAAATACAATGGTGTAAAGATTACGCTTGAATATACTGTAATTGATGAAAAGACTAGAGAAGTAAGATGTACTGGCGAAAGTGAACACTGCTTCCTTGATACATCAGGCTGTCCTGTATCATTAAAAAGATCTTTACCAGAATTAAATGTAATGTTTATTGATATGACAGAAAATTAATAATATACATAAACCGCGATATAGCAATTTACTATACCGCGGTTTATTATTTACATATACATATACTACTTAGATAAGACTCTCATAAAGCTTTGTAATCTCTTCTACGCTTGTTTCTCTTGGATTACCTGGACGGCATGCATCATCATATGCTGACTGTGCAAGGAATGGAATATCCTCTGGCTTAACAATATCCTTAAGATCAGCAGGAATTCCAACATCAGCAGCAAGCTTCTTAACAGCATCAATAGCAGCTTTTCTGTATTCATCCTGAGTCATCTTTTCTGTGCCTTCAACACCCATTGCCTTGGCAATATCACGATATTTTTCACCAGTAGCAGGTGCATTATACTCCATGCCTGTTGGAAGAATAATAGCATTAGCTACACCATGTGGTGTATCATAAAGTGCTCCAAGTGGATGAGCCATAGAATGAACAATACCAAGACCTACATTAGAAAATCCCATACCAGCTATGTACTGACCTAAAGCCATTCCTTCTCTTCCTTCAGGAGTATTATCAACTGCACCTCTTAAACTCTTGGCAATAATCTCAATTGCCTTTAGATGGAACATATCAGACAATTCCCATGCACCAGCAGTAATATAACCCTCAATAGCATGTGTAAGAGCATCCATACCGGTAGCAGCAGTAAGACCCTTAGGCATGCTTGACATCATATCAGGATCTACAACAGCAACAACAGGAATATCATGAGGATCTACACATACCATCTTACGATTCTTCTCTGCATCAGTAATAACATAATTAATGGTAACTTCTGCGGCTGTACCAGCTGTAGTAGGAACTGCAATAATAGGAACTGCCGGATTCTTTGTATCAGCAACACCCTCAAGACTTCTTACATCAGCAAACTCAGGATTGTTGATTATAATACCGATTGCCTTGGCTGTATCCATAGAAGAACCACCACCAATAGCGATTAAGTAATCTGTTCCCGCATTCTTGAATGCTTCTACACCTGTCTGTACATTCTCAATTGTTGGATTAGGCTTGATGTTAGAATATAATTCATAAGAAAAACCATTATCATCAAGAACCTTAAGAACCTTCGCTGTCACACCAAACTTAACAAGATCAGGATCAGAACATACAAATGCTTTCTTAAACCCTCTTGACTTAACTTCTGTTGCAATCTCCTGGATTGCACCTGCTCCATGATAAGAAGTTCCGTTCAAAATAAATCTCTGTGCCATAAAAACGCCTCCATAAATATAAAATTGTTCACTTTTAAAAGTTGACTATATTTTACCACTATGACAAAATAATAACAAGTTGATTTTATTAAAAAAGCATAATAAAATCATGATTTCTTATAAACAATTACCATTTAACTTCTGTCAGATAAATGTTATACTTATAACAATTGATTTTATACAATTTAATAATTTCAGAATCAGAAAGTGAGGTACTAATTATGAATATATCAGATAAAATAAAATACATCGGAGTTGATGATACAACATTAGATCTTTTTGAAAGCCAGTATGCTGTTCCAGATGGTGTTTCATATAACTCATATGTAATTCTTGATGACAAAACAGCCATTATGGATACTGTCGACAAGCGTGGAATGAAAGACTGGGAAAACAATCTTCTTAATGCTCTGGATGGAAGGAATGCTGATTATGTAATTATACAGCATATGGAACCTGACCATGCTGGAAGCCTTGCCAGACTTATTGAACTTTTCCCTGAAATCACTGTAGTAGGTAATGCCAAGACATTTGTAATGATTAACCAGTTCTTTGAGAATATTAACATTAAGAATTCTCTTACTGTTAAAGAAGGAGATACTCTTAATCTTGGTTCCCACACTCTTACTTTTGTCATGGCGCCAATGGTTCACTGGCCTGAGGTTATGGTAACTTATGAAAGCAGTGAGAAGGTTCTGTTCTCAGCTGATGGGTTTGGAAAATTTGGGGCTCTGTCGCTTACTGAGAATGCGGACTGGGCATGTGAAGCAAGAAGATATTATTTTAACATAGTTGGTAAATATGGTGCTCCTGTCCAGACCTTACTTAAAAAAGCTTCGGCACTTGATATTAAGACTATATGTCCATTACATGGTCCTGTATTATCAGATAACCTCGGATATTACCTTGACTTATATAACACATGGAGCAGTTATCAGCCAGAAAGCAAAGGTGTATTTATAGCCTATGCTTCAATTCATGGCAATACTGCATATGCTGCCGAACAATTTGCAGAAATGCTTCGCAACAAAGGCGTTGATAATGTTGTTATCACTGACCTTTCAAGATGTGATATTGCTGAGGCAGTAGAAGATGCATTCAGATATGACAGAATGGTTCTGGCTGCCGCAAGTTATGATGCAGGTGTATTCCCAATTATGCAGGATTTCCTTCATCACCTTCAGGCAAAAGCATTCCAGAACAGAACAGTAGGACTTATTGAGAATGGCTCATGGGCACCTACAGCTGCAAAAACAATGCGAAACATACTTGAAACAATGAAAAATATAACAATTGTTGAACCTGTTGTCACAATTAAATCAGTTCTTAAAGAAACTGATATTCCTGCATTAGACCAGCTTGCTGATGCACTTAAATAAGTATTTCTTCATTATGATAATGAAATAACAATATAGTTAAAGAGGGTGTTTTTATGAACAATTTCGCTGTTATAACAAAAGCTGAACAGGACGTTGCTAAAGCAAAAGCACATTTATCTGTCCTTAAACAGAAGATTAACGATAGTAAAGCTAAGCTTGAAGATGCAAAGAAAGATTATGATGATAATATCAACACAGTATCATCAGATAATTCTGGTATTCATGAATATATACTTTCGGTTGATCTTATAAAAGTTGAATTGAATAAAGCAGAGGCATCCCTTTTGTCACTTAATGATGAGATTAATAATGCTAAAGAAGCTTCTAAAAAAGCATCAGAAGTTCATTCTGCGGCTAAACAGAAGACAATTGAAATGGGAGACAGATTCTATAATATAAAAAAGAAAGCTGATACTTTTAAAGACAGTATCAGCAAAGTAGAAGAGAATCTCAATGCAAAAAAAGCCGTATATGATGAGTATATTGATGCGGCTGATAAATCACAGGATAAGATAGACGAAGCAAAAGCCCTGCTTAAAGAATTGGAAGATAAATATAATAAGGCTGTAGCTTCTATTCAGGATTTACAGGAAGAATACAATCGTAATTCTTCATTAATATCAGGCAGAAAGACGATGCTTGAAAAAGCAGAGGCTGAAGAAGCTGATAAGAAAAAAGACTATGAACAGATTCATTCAATTGAAACAATTAAAAAAGTTGCATATGACCGTACAATAGAGGCACAAAACCGCCTTAAGCCGGCGTATGATGAAGCTGTTAACGCAGAGAAATATGCAAAAGAAGAATATGAAGATGCTGCAAAATTATTAGAAGAAGCACATACTGCATATGACAATGCTGTCAATGATGAAGCTGCTAAAGAAAAAAAATATAACTCGCAGGTAGATATTGGCAGAGATTCTCACAATAATGACTATGATGCTGTGCTTGATAATCTTAGAGCTGAAGAAAAGAGCATTTCATTAATAACTGATTTTACAATTAATAATCCCGATATTCAGGATTATTGCAAGCACCTGATTCTTTATAATCTGACAGTACATGATTACAAAGACATATCATTTGGAGAATGGATTGTTAATCTTAAGGGATTATCTGGACTTGCCTATATACCGGTAAGTTTCACAAAAAATGGGATCTCTGATAAAACTAATTATTCATGTGAATGCAAAAAAAATTCTGATAACAGAATTGATATATGTGAATGCGACATATCAGATATGTCGCATATTATTAAGAAACCATTCTTTACTGAAAAGGATTTTTTAAATGGAACAGATCTTTATCAGCTAAGCCTGAAATCTATTCAGGATGATATTAATAATGCAGAAATTGCCTATAACAAAGCAAAAACAACCACCGATAATGCAGCTGCGACTTTAGAGACACGAAAAGCAGTAGTTCCTGGTCTTAAGACAGAATACGAAAAAGCTGTAAAGAATGCTGAATCAATAAAAATGAATTTTAATACACAGCGTGCTATGGTAAATCGTTCTAAAACTGAATATGATGAAACAGCCAAAGCCGCTGCTGCTGCATATGAAATCTATGAACAGTATAAACAGAAAGCTGATGCTTTATTAGAAGAATATAACAGAGTAACTTCTACAACCTCTTCAATTAATATAGAATATGAAAATGCCAGAAAAAGTGTAGATAAAATTCTTAATGATATTGACAATGCCAAAGATCATATAAAAAAACTTGAAGCATTAGATGAGGATTCAGCTTCTGTTCTTAATAATGCAAAGCTTGAATATGAGAACGCTAAAGCACAATATGATGAAGTCATTGCTGCACAACAGAATGCTGCAGCAAATATGCCTCAGGTTAAGGATGAACTTGACAAATGTATTGCTGATGAAGAAGCTAAGAAAAAAGCAATGGAAGATGCTCTTGCAGATGAGATGAATATCCACAAGAAAATCAACCAGACAAAAGAAAACATCAATCAGATACGCTTTAAACTACATGAAGCTGAAGAAAAACTTGGTAAAGCCCAGGCTAATTCTAATGAAAAAGGACGTACTTCTGAATCATTAAAGCTTGCATATGACAATGCTAAAACAGAATATGAAAAAGCCAATTATACATATACCCAAAGCAACAGCATATGTAACCAGCTTTCTAAAGTATTCTATAAATTAAATTATGAAGCAACAAGAAGTGATTATAATAAAGCTGATTATGATTCAGCCAAATCAGCATATGATTCTGTCCTTTATGAATTCAGTAAATTAACAGGATTAACATTTAATTATACTGATGAAACAGATACTACTATAGATGAGGTATCTGATAAATCTTCTGATACAAAAGAAAAAGGGCTGCTATCTAAATTCTTTGGGTCAAGAAAAAAATAACATATAATGACAACTATATAACAGGATGGACTAATTAATGCTTTCAACAATTGAATCAATAAACAGCGTAATCAATAACTTTATCTGGGGACTTCCTGCAATGATATGTATTATCGGCGTAGGAATTGTCTTAAGTGTAAAAACCAGATTTATCCAGATAAGGAAATTTCCTTATGCAATGAAAATAACTATCGGGCGCATGCTTAAGAAGCGTAAAGCTTCTGACGGCGCCCTTACGCCATTTCAAGCTGTCTGTACAGCTTTAGCAGCAACTGTAGGTACCGGTAATATAGCCGGAGTTGCTGGAGCAATTGCAATTGGAGGTCCAGGGGCTGTATTCTGGATGTGGATATCCGCAATACTTGGAATGTGTACTAAATTTTCCGAGGTGGTTCTTGCTGTACATTTCAGAGAAACTAATAATAATGGTGAGCTTGTTGGCGGTCCGATGTACTATATTAAAAATGGTCTTAAGAAGCACTGGCACTGGCTTGCTTATTTATTCTCAGCACTCGGTGTTCTCACCGTATTTGGGACAGGTAATGCAACACAGGTAAATACAATAACAGCCGCTCTAGACTCAGCATTAATTAATTATAATATTATATCTGCCGATTCAACTCATATGATTAATCTTATAATTGGGATAATAATTATGATTCTTATTGCACTTATAATGATTGGAGGAATAAAAAGAATTGGCAGAGTTACAGAAAAACTCATACCATTTATGGCCGTGTTATATATAATTCTTGCCATCGGAGTTGTACTTGTTAATATTAATAATGTTCCTGCTGTATTTAAATCAATATTTCAAGGTGCATTTTCTCCTGCATCAGTTACTGGTGGTGCAGTTGGAAGCTTCTTTATGAGTATGAAAAAAGGAGTATCAAGGGGCATCTTTTCTAATGAAGCCGGTCTTGGTACCGGGTCTATTGCACATGCATGTGCTGATACAAGTAAACCCGTAAAGCAGGGCTTTTTCGGAATATTTGAAGTATTTGTAGATACAATTGTAATATGTACACTGACTGCTCTTGTTATATTATGTAGTGGTGTTCCGGTAGGATATGGTCAGGCTGCTGGTGCAGAACTTACAATATCAGGTTTTACATCTACATATGGAGGGTGGGTATCAATATTTACAGCTGTTGCAATGTGCTGTTTCGCCTTTTCAACAGTTATAGGATGGGGACTCTATGGACAAAGATGCATAGAATTTCTTTTGGGTCCTAAAGCAACTAAACCATTCATGGCTGCTTACTCACTTGTTGCTGTAGTTGGTGCAACAATGAATTTAGGTCTGATGTGGAGCATTGCTGAAACTTTTAACGGACTTATGGTGATTCCTAATCTAATAGCAGTATTCCTGCTTTCAAACACCGTTGTACAACTTTTAAAAGATTATTTTAATGGAGAAGGTAAGAAGGTAAAATGAAGAATATTTTACTGATAGCTACTGGCGGCACAATTGCTTCAAAAGATAATGGCAATGGTCTTACGCCATCAATTGATGTTAATGTTTTACTTGACTATATTCCGGTAATCAGGCAAAAGTGCCATGTTACCGGAATATCATTAATGAATATCGATAGTAGTAATATGGATACATCTCACATTAGTTCCATTTCAGAATGCATTATGAACAATTACAATGACTATGATGGATTTGTTATAACACATGGAACAGATACATGTGCTTACACTGCAGCTGCTTTATCTTATCAGCTTATAAATCTTTCAAAGCCTGTCATTCTTACCGGTTCACAGTTACCCATTGATGTGGAAAAAACTGATGCAGTCATGAATTTAACAAATGCATTTATTTATTCATGTGAAGACATTTCTGGAGTATTTCTTGCATTTTCTGAAAAACTTATAAAAGGAACATGTGCTAAGAAAATCAAGACGAAAAGTTTTGATGCATTTGAAAGTATTAATTTTCCATATATTGCAGCAATCAGAAACAATATCGTTAAATATAACATTAATACAATTCAAAATATTATGACATCAGACAATGGCTTTCATATCAAAACTGATATGTGTACTGATATAGCAGTTATCAGACTTTTTCCTGGAATGAATTATAATATTTTTGATTATCTTAATTCATCGTGCAGAGGCGTAATTATTGAGGGTTTTGGTATCGGAGGAATGCCAGATAATATTACAGAACACATTCACAGACTTACAGTTAATGGTATATGTGTTGTTGTTACAACACAATGTCTCTATGAAGGTGTTAATTGGGAGATATATGAAGTCGGTCGTAATCTTACAAAGGAAAATGTCATAAATGGAAAATCCATGACAATTGAAAACCTTACAATGAAACTCATGTGGTCGCTTGCACATTATAAAAACATTACTGATATAAAAGATTTTATGGAAAAGGAGTTATAACAATATGCTTACAGAACAAAGACACGAAATAATTCTTAATCTGCTATCTGAAAAAGGAAGCATTACCGTAACTGAACTAAAAGACATTCTTAATACTTCTGAATCAACAATAAGACGTGATCTTAATACACTTGATGAACAGGGTCGGCTTACAAAGGTATTTGGAGGAGCTGTTGAAAAGATCAATGGTGTATCTACTACCGAATTATCCGTTTCACAAAAAGCTGATGTAAACACAGAAGAAAAGAAAAAAATTGCAATGTATGCTGCAAGACTTGTAGTACCTAATGATTTCATATATATCGATGCTGGAACTACCACAGAATATCTTATTGATTATCTTGAAGAGAAAACCGCAACTTATGTAACTAATGCTGTTACACATGCAAGAAAACTTGCAATTGCAGGCTTTAAAGTAATACTTATTGGCGGAGAACTTAAAGGAATAACTGAAGCTGTCGTTGGTAATCAGGCAATTATTACTATAGACAGAATGAATTTTAATAAAGGATTCTTTGGAACTAATGGAATAACTGAAAAATCAGGCTTCACAACTCCTGATATTAATGAAGCACTTGTTAAAGAAACAGCATTTGCACATTGTCATTTCAAATATATTCTTACAGACAGTTCCAAATTCGGAGAAACAAGTGCAGTAACATTTGGAAGTATTAACGAAGCAACTATTATTACAGACAAAAAAATTGGCAGCTTTGCAAAGCTGCCAAACATAATAACAGTATAATTATATCTAATATTATAGCACGCTGGCAATGATTTTACTTATAATAAGAACAAAGTTCCTATCAGAATCATTCCAGCGGCTTTTATGATTAAACACATCGTAGAAGAAATAATATCTTCTATATTTAAATTCAAACCATGCACTGATGAATGCCATTATATTACTGTCTGATAACTCATTATATAATTCCTTATGCCATGCCTCCACAGATGAAACAATACCGATTGACATAGAATTATTCTTATTATATCTAGATAAAAATGCCTTATCATTAAGAATATTCGTCATATCCGGCATTCTCTTATATTCACCACAAGAATATATAAGCTCGGAATTATCATTATATATTCTCAGTCCATCAATCTCAAACTGCTCTAAAATATTATTGGCAACATCATCAATTGCATCTTTTCCTCTGGATACAAGTTCAAGAATTATGTCAGATACCACGCCTGACATATATTCTGAATGATCAGACAAATCAAGAATTTTATGAATATGCCTGCTATTATTCTCAAGTGAACCATGTTTGCTTTCATTATATATAATAAATCTGTTTCGTCCTTTTTCTTTTGCAAGGTACAGGCATTTATCAGCTTTTCTGAAAAGTTCCTCGTAATCCGTTCCATCTTTAGGAAACAGACTTACACCAACAGAAAGAGTAACTCCAAAATCTTCAATTCTGCTGTCAAATGCATATTGTAATTCCTTACGCATAGTTGTGAGAAGAATCCTCAAAGCCTCTTCGTCTTTAATATTATTAGTGAATATATAGAATTCATCTCCACCAAATCTTCCAGCAATTCCTCGTCCGTTAAGGTTAGCATTAATAATGCCTGCTATCTTACTTAATACTTCATCACCAAAAAGATGACCATATGTATCATTAATGCTCTTGAAATTATCAACATCAAACATAATCATATAATGAATCTTATCATCTTTGGATGCAATTACCGATTTAGTATATTCCATGCATGCACGTTTATTAAGAAGTCCAGTGGCAGAATCAACAGCTTCACTTGTTGCATAATAAGGAATAACATCCGAAACACATCCATCAACAGTCTCAAGATAACCTGCAACAACAGACGTTTTATTTATTGAAAACAGGCTGTCGCCATTCACTTTGAACTTGTACAGTTCATCGTTATGCTCGTCAAGCGGCAGGTAAACCATACAGCTGAACATGTTAGAACCATTCTTTAAATAATTATAAAATGTAGCAAACTCCTTACGCTCTGAATCAGACCGCAATATTCTTAACATTCTTTCCCTGAACTGTTCCAAAGTTCCCTTAATAGGTGCATTGCACTGATTACCACGATACAGATATATTGTAAACATATCCGTGTAAGAATTATAATCAAACAAATAATTTCTGTATGTAGAAAGTATTGTCCTGTACTTATTGACATTGTCCAAAGCCAAAAGATACCTGCTCTCAACTGCTGAAAGAAAATAACATCTGACTTCAATTACATTCTCACCTGACAGAATCTTCCCATTATTAGAAATCACCATATCTGTCCAGTAATATTCACCAATTCCATTTCTTAACAGAATCAGCATTCTACAATTCTCACCTGGTTTAATCGTCTCAAAAGCCATCTTAAAATCCTTAAGATTATCCTGATGAACAATATCAAGAAAATTAATACCAACAAGTTTTTCTACAAAATGATAGAAATGTTCATCCGCATTAATAACTTCATAATTTCTTCTGATTAAAACATCACAATATGCAACACAATTCTCTTTTCCAAAATGATTCTCTGATATAATCATAGTTCACGTCTCCATCCCGATATATTATTATCATTGTAACACGAATATAACGAATTATCTAGTGAAAAATATATTAACTTATAAATGTATATTTACTTGAAAAACACATTTTAAAAATGTATTCTATTAGTACATTTAGTACATACATCAGGGGGTATATATGGAGTACAAAGTAGCATTATGTGACGATGACGAAAAAATTGCCAGTAAGATAATGGAGGCATTTAATAATGAACTTCATGCGCATAATCTTGAAGCCACAATTGATTACTATTCATCAGGGGATGTATTAATTGAGGCTGCAAAAGAAAAGCATTATAATCTCGCCTTGCTTGATATAGACATGACTCCGCTTAACGGATTTGACACAGCACAATCTATATGTTCCATTTCATCAGATACAAGAATAGTTTTCGTAACTTCACATGAAGAACTTGTATTTGATACATTTGAATATACACCATTCTACTTTATCAGAAAGAAATATTATGAAAACGGTGTGAAGAAGCTTGTAAACAAACTTACACATACAGACCTGCTCACCACTTCGGTTCATCTTGAAAAAAACGGTTCAATCACAAGCATTGACTCTGTAAGTATCAAGTACGCGGTCAGTCAGGATCATATGCTCAATATATATACAACCTCTGGAAATTATCAACTTAGGAAAAAGCTTTCGGACCTTGAAAATGAACTCGCCGGATATAATTTCATAAGAGTACATAAAAGCTGCCTGATTAACTACATGCATGTAAGAAGATTCGATGCTGTCAGTTCAGAAGTTATTATGAAAGACGGCTTCAGGATAAAAGTCGGACGCTCCTATAAAGATACATTTAAGAAAGGCTTTGTACAATACCGCCGTACAATGTAAGATAACATACTATGTTTCCATACATTTCATTTAATTATTCGCAATACATTCTTTTACTGGCTGTTGCAATAATATTTTACAATAATTCGCTTAATATAATCGGCAAAAAGAAGAGAGTATATCCATATATAATCCAGCTTATTGTAACGATTGCAGTACCGCTGCTTACATATCAGGCACAGAAAATGCTTTCGATATATTCATATCCAGTAATGCCATATGTCATATTCTCACTTATAATATATGTTCTGTTAATTATTGTCCTTAAATCATTCGCGTCAATAAGAAACGGCATGTTTAATATTCGTGATATCATAATTCTTGCATTGACTTTGATTACCGTATGTGCCGTATTTACAGTGACTATGAAAATGCAGCTTACATCGGGCAGTCTGCTGATTCTTCTTTTATTGTGCATACTGATATTTCTTATATACGAACTGGCTTTGTCACTATATATGGCAAACAGCAATAAAAAATATGCGGATAAACTTCAGGAGCAATTAACATCGGGAGAAGATTACATCAAAAATGTAAGCATGCTTGACCGTCAGATACGCTCAATAAAACATGACATGAACAATCAGCTTCAGGTGTTAAGCGGGCTTATTAATAACGGACAATTTAATGAAGCATCAGATTTTTTAAAACAGTACGGTATCGGTCTTGAAAAAACAATTGATTATATTAACACCAATAATCCGGTCATCAATACATTAATTAACAGCAAAATTGCATATGCCAAAAGCGAAAATATAATAACAGCAATTGATATTACTAAAGACATCAAACCTATGACCGGCAATGACCTGTGTTCTATTATTGGAAATGTGATAGATAACGCAATAGAAGCAGAGCTTCACGAGGAAGAGTCTCTGCGCCAGCTTCATATTCAGGCATACTGGGACGATGAAGAAATGGTATTCCATGTAAGCAATTACATTAATGAAACAGTTCTCGACAGGAACTCTGGTCTTGCTACAACCAAAGAGGATAAGAACTCCCATGGTCTCGGAACTAACATTGTAAAATCACTTGCTAAAAGGAATTATGGAACATGTGATTATTACGAAACAGAGAATGAATTTCACTGTGAAATACGATGGTAAAATGCATTTTTCTGCTTGTTTCCACAGCTATACTAATAAAATATGTAACTTACGTCGTTAAACATGCATCTTACGACAAACCGCAGAATAACAGTCTTGTACTTTAAGTACGGGGCTGTTATTCTGTTTTAAAGAGATAAGTACTTATTCAAAATAATTTAACAGGAGAATAAGAAATGGTTCACAAACATTTTATTAAAAATGCTGTTATATTTACAGCAATGATATTAATTGTCGGGGTTAACTCAGCACCTATAGGCGGTTACTGGTATCCAGATATCTAGGAGGCTTTATAATTGAAAGCAAAAAAAACAATTATCTTTTTAGTGTTATTAACTGTGTTGTGCGGCTGCACAACACAGACTTCCAATAATACTGATGATATGTTAGAAACAAAAACTTACTTATATAGTTATGATTATGAAACTGAGCCTGATGGTGAATTAAGTACAGCTTATCACGAAGAGAAGCCATCCGTTAATCAGAATGAATCCAGAGATGTTGTAAAAGCAACTGTTAATTTCAGAAATAAAAACTCTATTACCTACATAAAAATGAATGAAAAATATTCATTTGGGAATTGTGAATGTTCAATTACAGATGCAATTGTAACTTCAAATTCAAATTACTTTTATACCTTAGTTAATGAAAAATATCATACAATATTATCAACTGAAATTTCTAAAAGACGATATATTTCAAAAGAAACAGGAAAACATATTCGTGATACTTCTCGTTTTGTTTGTGTTAAAGTTCATATGAAATATTCTGGACAAAAACCTGTTAATATGGATATTTATTCTGTATTATTTAGCAAACATCCTGATAATCAAATATTTTCGTCTGGTCATTTAATGTTTATAGACAAATCATTTAATATAAATAAAAGCGATAATATTTATCTAGAGCCTAATGAAGAATATGAAATGTGGTTCTTTTATGATCTTTCTCTTTTTTCAAGAGAAAACACTTATTATGTAAAAGGAAATTTCCAGAATTACAATGATAATGATAGTTACAATGGTTATTTAATTGAACTAAATGAATTGACTGAAATAGATTAGTCTTACAACTTTAAGAAGATATATTTCCGCAACTATACTAATAAAATATGTAACTTACGTCGTTAAACATGCATCTTACGACAAACCGCAAAATAACAGTCTTGTGCTTTAAGTACTGGGCTGTTATTCTGTTTTTAAGAGATAAGTACTTATTCAAAATAATTTAACAGGAGGACAAAATATGACATGTAAAAAAGCCATTAAAAATGCTGTCATATTCACAGCAATGCTACTAATTGTTAGTATTAATTCAACCCCATTAATATCCAAAGCAGGCAACAGCTTTGGTGTTGCTTTTAGTGTAGATGGTGAAACTACATTTACAGGTACACAAGAAAAATGGACTTCTTCATCTGTTCAGATGTTATGCACTGATAAGGACATAGACGGTTCATACTACTATGGTAAAGTATACGCAATTGATGACAATGACGATCCGGTTGATGTCTCACATGGATATGAATATTACTTTGATGTCAACGAAACTCATAACATGCTTAACTGGGTAAATGAGGAAGGCTATACACGCGCTGCTGTAAGATGTGAAGCGTATTCTGTAGATGATTATCATGGTGCATGGTTTGGTGGTTACTGGTATCCAGATATCTAGGAGGCTTAATAATTGAAACTGAAAAAAACAACTGTCTTTTCACTATTATTAACTGTGTTGTGCGGCTGCACAGCACAGCCTTCTATTGATACCAATAACATGTTAGAAACCAAAACATATCTATACAGCTATGATTATGAAACAGAACCTAATGGAGAGTTAAGCACAGCTTATCATGAGGAAAAGCCATCCGTTGATTTGAATGAATCCAGAAATGTTGAAAAAGGAACTGTCAATTTCAAAAATAAAAACGCTATTACATACATAAAAATGAATGAAACATTTTCAAAAGGAAATTATGAATGTACCGTAACAGAAGCTTATAAAACAATATCTTCTGATTTTTTCTATACATTAGTTGATGAACAATATTACGAAGCTCTAGAAAAAGAAATATTCAAAAGACGATATATTTCAAAAGATACAGGAAAATTAATTAATGAGAAAAATTCTTTTTTCTGTGTAAAAATTCATTTGAAATATACTGGTTCTCAACCAACTAATATGACCTTTTATACGACTGGCTACTCAAAACAGACTGATAATTTAATGTATGATCCGGGTTTACTTATTTTTATAGATAAAGCTTTAGCAAATGAGGAAAAAGATGTTTTATATCTCGAACCTGGAAAAGAGTATGATTTATGGTTTTTCTATCATGTATTAGGAACATATTCCAGTGAAAATACTTATTATATTCAGGGCGATTTTCAAAATTATAATGATCATAAAAGTTACACTGGTTATCTAATTGAACTAAATGATTTGACTGAAATTGATTAGTCTTACTACTTTAAGAGGAGATATTTAATATGAAATTTAAATATTCCTTGTAATAACTGCGTTGTGCAACTGCACAACGCAGCTTTCTAATAATAATGAATATTTTATAAAACATAATAGACTTGAAAACATATACAATAATTTTATGGGAGGGAAAGATTATTGAAAAAGAAAATAGTAGTTATTAGTTTTATATTAATAACAACTTTATGTGGTTGTTCATCACCACAAGTAAATAAAACAGATGATATAACAGAAACTAAAACTTATCTTTACAGTTACGATTACTAAACAGAAACCAATGGTGAAGTAAGTACTGCTTATCATGAAGAAAAACCATCTGTTGATTTGAATGAATCTCATAGAGAAGTTGAACCTATTGTCAATTTCAGAAGTAAAGCTGGTCTTACCTTTATTAAAATGAATGAGACTTATACCTTGGGAACACTTGAATGTACAGTTTTAAAAGCTTATTCAACAGTTTCAAAACAATTTGCTGCTGATACATTCGGAGAAGAATATTCTCAATTATTACTTGATAAGATAAATAAATTTCAAGGCTATTATGATGAAAATGGCAATCTATATAACGAAGGACATCGTTTCTTTCTTATCAAGATGCATCTGAAATATTTAGGTAAAAATACTTCAAAAATTCAATTTGATTCCCCAATAATATGTAAATATCCAGATGGTACATATTATTCCCTTGGAGGAATTGATTACATTGACAAAGCTTTGCTAGAAAATGAATCTCATCACATAACCTTAAATCCAGGTGATGAATTCGATTCATGGTTTCTTTATGAAGCTTATCGATATAGCCATGATAAGACCTACTATTTAAGAGGTTCATTTCAAAACTATATTGATGACGACAGCTATAGTGGTTATCTTGTCAAACTTAACGACATTGAAGATGTCGAATAAATCCATGTTTTTATAATTATACTAATAAAATATGTAACTTACGACGTTAAACATGCATCTTACGACAAACCTCAAAATAACAGTCTTGTACTTTGAGTACGGGGCTGTTATTCTGTTTTTAAGAGATAAGTACTTATAAATAATTTTGCAGGAGGATAAGAAATGGTTCACAAACATTTTATTAAAAATGCTGTTATATTTACAGCAATGCTATTAATTGTCGGGGTTAACTCAGCACCTATAATGTCTAAAGCTGGCAATGACTTTGGTGTGGCATTTAGTGTGGATGGTGAAACTAAATTTACAGGTAGCCAAAATAAATATACCTCTTCTTCAGTTCAGATGTCATGCACTGATAAAGATATTGATGGTTCTTATTACTATGGTAAAGTATACGCAATTGATGGCAATAGCGATCCGGTTGATGTATCACATGGCTATGAATATTATTATGATGTCAATGAAACTCATAACATGCTTAACTGGGTAAATGATGAAGGCTATACACATGCTACTATAAGATGCGAAGCGTATTCGGTTGATGATTACCATGGAGCATGGTTTGGCGGTTACTGGTATCCAGATATCTAGGAGGCATAATAATTGAAACAGAAAAAAGTAACTTTTTTTTTACTATTATTAACTGTGTTGTGTGGTTGCACAACACAGCCTTCTAATGATACCAATAACATGTTAGAAACTAAAACATATCTATATAGTTATGATTATGAAACAGAACCTAATGGAGAGTTAAGCACAGCTTATCATGAGGAAAAGCCATCCGTTGATTTGAATGAATCCAGAAATGTTGAAAAAGGAACTGTCAATTTCAAAAATAAAAACGCTATTACATACATAAAAATGAATGAAACATTTTCAAAGGGAAATTATGAATGTACCGTAACAAAAGCTTATAAAACTATATCTTCTGATTTTTTCTATACATTAGTTGATGAGCAATATCATGAAGCTCTAGCAAAAGAAATTGCTAAGCCTAATTATATTTCAAAAGATACAGGAAAATTAATTGATGAGAAAAATTCTTTTTTTTGTGTGAAAATCCATTTGAAATATACTGGTTCTCAACCAACTAATATGAGCTTTTATACCACTGGATTTTCAAAAAGAACTGATAATTTGATTTATGCTTCAGGTTTTCTTTTCTTTATAGATAAAGCTTTATCAAATAAAGAAAAAGATACTTTATATCTTGAACCTGGTAAAGAGTATGATTTATGGTTTTTCTATCATGTATTAGGAACATACTCCAGTGATAATACTTATTATATCCAAGGTGATTTTTACAATTATAACGATTATGATAGTTATAATGGCTACTTGATTGAACTAAATGATTTGACTGAAATTGATTAGTCTTACTACTTTAAGATAAGAGATATTTAATATGAAATTTAAAAAGATAATTAAAAACACAATAATATTTGCTACTATGATGCTGGTTATTGGTGTGTATACTGCACCTGTGATATCAAAAGCTGGAGATGATGTTTGGTACGGAGCATCCTTTGATTTTGATGGTCATGAAAAATATTTACCATCACAATTTAAATACACATCATCATCTGTGTGGATGTCTTGTACTGATAAGGATATTGATGGTTCATATTATTATGCACGTGTTAATGCTGTTAATGTATCTGATAATCCTGTTGATGTATCGCATGGATATGAATATTATTTTGATGTTAATGAAACTCATACTATGTTAAATTGGGTTTATGAAGAACATTACAATAAAGCAACTGTTAAATGTACTGGCTATTCCGTTGACGATTATCACGGTGCATGGTTTGGAGGTTACTGGAATCCAGATATTTAAAATTATAAATATTGAAATATAAGCTTATATATTCTCTATTTTATACTAGCTGCGTTGTGCGACTGCACAACGCAGCTTCCTAATAATAAATATCTTATAAAGCTTACCGAATTTGTAAATATAAACAATAATTTTATTGGGAGGAAAAAATTATTGAAAAAGAAAATAATAATTATTTTTATAATGTTATTCACTTTAAGTGGCTGTTCATCATCTACATCAAATAAAACAGATGACATAACAGAAACTAAAACCTTTCTATACAACTACGATTATGAAACAGATTCCAATGGTGAAGTACATACAGATTACCATGAAGAAAAACCCTCTGTTAATTTGAATGAATCACACGAAGAAGTTGAACCTACTGTTAATTTCAAAAAAGGTGCTGTCACATATGTGAAAATGAATGAAACTTATAATTCGGGTGCATGTGAATGTACTGTCTTAAAAGCATATTCAACTGTTTCCAAGCAGTTTTGCGCTGATACATTTGGAGAAGAATATTCACAGCTATTACTTGACTATCTAAATAAATTTCGTGGCTATTATGATGAAAATGGTAATCTATTCAACGAAGGACATAGATTCTTTCTTGTTAAGATGCATTTAAAATATTCAGGTAAAACTACTTCAAAAATTCAATTTACATCACCAATTATATGTAAATATCCAGACGGTACATATTATTCTCTTGGATTACTTGGTTTCATTGACAGAGCTTTGTCAGAAAATTCCACATGTCATTTAACATTAAACCCAGATGATGAATTTGACGCATGGTTTCTCTATGAAGCTTCCCGATATAGTCATGATAAGACCTACTATTTAAGAGGTTCTTTTCAAAACTATATTGATGATGACAGCTATACTGGTTACCTTGTCGAACTTAACGACATCGAAGATGTCGAATAAATCCATGTTTTTGCAACTATACTAATAAAATATGTAACTTACGTCGTTAAACATGCATCTTACGACAAACCGCAAAATAACAGTCTTGTGCTTTAAGTACGGGGCTGTTATTCTGTTTTTAAGAGATAAATACTTATTTAAAATAATTTAACAGGAGGACAAAATATGATATGTAAAAAAGCCATTAAAAATGCTGTCATATTCACAGCAATGCTGCTAATTGTTGGTATTAATTCAACACCATTAATATCCAAAGCAGGCAACAGCTTTGGTGTTGCTTTTAGTGTAGATGGTGAAACTACTTTTACAGATACACAATCCAAAAGCACATCATCTTCAGTTCAGATGTTATGCACCGATAAAGATATTGATGGTTCATATTATTACGGCAAAGTATATGCTTATAAAAGTGGACAATATTATGATGTCTCACATGGCTATGAATATTATTTCGATGTTAACGAAACTCATAATATGCTTAACTGGGTAAACGAGGAAGGCTATACACGCGCTGCTGTAAGATGTGAGGCGTATTCTGTAGACGATTATCATGGTGCATGGTTTGGTGGTTACTGGTATCCAGATATCTAGGAGGCTTAATAATTGAAACTGAAAAAAATAACTGTCTTTTCACTATTATTAACTGTGTTGTGTGGCTGCACAACACAGCCTTCTAATGATACCAATAATATGTTAGAAACTAAAACATATCTATATAGTTATGATTATGAAACAGAACCTAATGGAGAATTAAGCACAGCATATCATGAGGAAAAACCATCTGTTGATTTGAATGAACCCAGAGATGTTGTAAGAGCAACTGTCAATTTCAAAAAAAATGCTGTTACATACATAAAAATGAATGAAAAATATTCATTTGGAAGTTGTGAATGTGCTATTACACAAGCCTATGTCACCTCGAATTCTAATTATTTTTACACATTAGTTAATGAAAATTATCACAATATTTTATCAGATGAAATTTCAAAACAACGCGATATTTCTAAAGAAACTGGAAAACTCATTGACGATACTTCTCGCTTTTTCTGTGTAAAAGTACATATGAAGTATACCGGTAAAGAAGCCATGACTATGGATATATACTCTACAATATTCAGCAAAGACACTAATAACGAAATACTTTTTTTAGGTTTTTTAATGTTTATTGATAAATCTTTTTCTATCCATAAACTTGATAATATTTATCTTGAACCTAATGAAGAATATGACATGTGGTTTTTCTATAATCTTTCAAATTATTCTAGTGACAACACTTATTATGTTAAAGGTAATTTTCAAAATTATAACGACAATAATAGTTATAATGGCTACTTGATTGAACTAAATGATTTGACTGAAATTGATTAGTCTTACTACTTTAAGAGGAGATATTTAATATGAAATTTAAAAAGATAATTAAAAACACAATAATATTTGCTACTATGATGCTGGTTATTGGTGTGTATACTGCACCTGTGATATCAAAAGCTGGAGATGATGTTTGGTACGGAGCATCCTTTGATTTTGATGGAGACACATATTACACAGATAGAAAAAGTAAAAACACGTCATCATCTGTTTGGATGTCTTGCACGGACAAAGATATTGATGGTTCTTATTACTATGCAAAAGTTTATGCTTTAAATTCAGCGGGAACAAGAATAGATGTCTCTCATGGATACGAGTATTATTTTGATGTAAATGACTCACATAATATGCTTAACTGGGTATATGAAGAACATTACAATATGACTTGTGTAAGATGTGAGGGATATTCAGTTGATGATTATCATGGTGCATGGTTTGGAGGCTATTGGAATCCAGACATTTAAAACAAATCACATATAAATTAGTATTTATATATGATTTATTATTAAAGCTACGTTGTGTCTATGCACAACGTAGTCTTCTAATTGTAAAAAAGTTAACCTATGGAGGTCAATAATTGAAAAAAAAATATATAATAATTATACCACTATTATTAACTGCCTTATGTGGCTGCGCAACAAATACCAATAACAACACAAATGACATAGCCGAAACCAAAACTTATCTTTATAACTACGATTATGAAACAGATTCCAATGGTGAAGTAAGCACTGCTTACAATGAAGAGAAACCTTCTGTTGATGCGAATGAACCCCAAATAACAGAAGAACCAATCGTAAAATTAAACAAAAATTCTATAAAATACATAAAAATGAATGAAACATATAATACAGGCTCATTTGATTATACGATATTAAAAGTATATTCAACTATATCTAAATCATTTGCCACCGAATTAGTTGACGAAGAATATATCCAGCCTGTAATGAATCAGCTTAATCTATATAGGGGAATTTATGATGAAAATGGCAATCTATTTTATGAAGGACATAGATTTTTCTGGATAAAAGTTCATATTAAATATTTAGGAGAAACAACTTCAAAATTTCAATTTACATCAACAATTATAGCTGAATATCCTGACGGGACAACATATGAATTAGGAGGTATAAATTTTATAGACAGGTCTTTAGCTGAAAACAACGAGCAACACCTGACTTTGAACCCTGGCGATGAATTTGATAGCTGGTTTTTATATGAAGCATACCGCTATTCTGATACAAATAAATATTATATTCAAGGTTCGTTTCAGAAACTTCTTGGCGGAAACCATTACAGTGGTTATCTTGTCGAACTTAACGACATTGAAGAAGTTGAATAAATTATAACTAACATCACTACACTTACTTTTATGGGGGAGGATTATGCGCGATATTTTAATTCTGTTAAGAATAGAACTTAAACGATTATTTAAAAGCAAATTATTTTATGTAAGTCTTTTTATAGGACTTGCCTTATCTGTCGGGGGATTTATTGAGTGTGCGAAGCCGCATCTTAATATTACTAACGGCTTTAATGGGGGAGTGGAAACATATCCGTTCTCTGTATTTAATTCGTGGATGGGAATGTTTATGGGGCTTAAGCCTATATCTACATCTTATCTGTATATATTTATGCTGCTTGCAGCACTTCCGTATTGTGGATTCTTCTGCAGAGATAACAAGAACCAGTACATTCTGCAATATTACAGCAGAATGTCAAAGAATAAGATTCATGCTGCCAGATTCATTGCAACATTTATCTCAGGAGGACTTGTAACTATGCTTCCTCTTTTACTGAATCTATGCGCAACTATGATGTTTATTCCTGCATTGAAGCCATCCGGCAACGGCTTATTTATTCATTCAGGTGCGTATATAATGGGAAATCTTTTCTGTGAACATCCGCTTATCTATGTATTGATATATGTATTACAGTTCTTTATATATGGCGGTTCATTTGCACTTGTTTCACTTGCGGTTTCATTCTTTATCGACAATACATTTTTAGTAATAATATCTCCATTCGTTACCTATTACGGACTTGGTATTATCTCTACTTTATGTAAAAGCGTAATGAATATTTATTCATTCAATCCTATGGCTCTGCTTTCACCTGCAACCAAGCTACAGGACGGAATGTTATTTGCCTACATATGTGAACCAATTATCATCTGTGTTATATGTGGAATTATATTTTTTATGAAAGGAAAGAATAATGAAGCGTTATAGAATAATAATTATTGGAGCAATAACTCTGCTTATTGCAATATTTATAGGATTCACCGTGAGAATCAATATGATTTTTCCTAATGCCAAAGATGTAACTTACACATCTGATAATCCTCCTATTATTGACGGTTTAAAGATTACTCCTGTTGATTATAATGTATATACAATCGACGAATACCGCGAGAAATCAGGTCAGCAGCTTAATATGCGTGAGGAAACTGCCCGTAAGAGCCGTATTGTGGTTATGACTATAGAATTAGAAAATGTATCCGATAAGGTTGTTAATTTCTCACCATCAATATTCGTTTTTTTGTCTGACGAGCTTAATGCACACAACGGAGTAACTATGTATTCATCAAAAGATTCACGTATTGTAGTTGTTCCCGGTGAAAAGAAAGAAGTGCGCCTGCAATGCACATTAGGAAGTTCCATGGTTAAAGAAAGTAAACTTGACAAGATAGATTCTTCTGATATCAGTCTTGTATATTCTTTCTATCCAAAAAGGCTGCGCATTGTATTTGACCGTCATTGATAAGAGGCTTGCCTATGATTAAAGAACGACATAAACATTATATTAAAATATTAATTATATATACAATTGTAATTGCAATATTAATCAGGACTCTGCCATACACAAGCAGATATTTTGATAACGCAGTACCTTGTGTTTCGGATTTCTTTTTGTATTTTTATGATTTTCCAGACAACTTTTTTCTATGCAATCTCGAACTTGTTGTTGCAGCTTTCATGATTATATCCATTATCAGATATGAAATGTCTGATTTCAGGGTTGTGCTGTATTCTTCAATGTCGAAGCTGTGGCTTAACTGTGTAAAAAAATGTGCCTGGATAAGTATTGTATTTCCTCTGATTAATTCAGTGATACTGACAGGCTGTGCATTATCTTATACTTCAGTTATTAACTGTAACTGGCTGGAAGAGGGCAGTGTTGCAAGAAATTTTATTCCTAATGGAAATATTACGACTGAGAACACATTTGTAATAATTCTTATCTGCTTCCTGCTTGATATTCTGCGTGTTCAGATAACAATTCTTACAATCTGTGCGCTGCACTGGCTTATAAGAAATCCGGTTGCTGATTTTATTATCACTTACGCATGTATATTTACTACTTATGTATCTGTTCTGCCTTTTGAGAACTTCTATAGAAAGATGTGTCTTAATCAGTCAGATGTGTACATATCCGGTATCTATTATGCTGATGATGTTATAACTCCGTTTATTATATGGATTGATATGATTCTGATAAGCTGGGCTGTAATTAAATTCTATAGAAAGGACATGCTTAAGAATTAATGAATACTTTCTTATGTATTTTAAAGGCTGATATCAGACGCTTCTGGTCGATGTGCTGGAAATTCTATATGGTTTTCTATATATATTGCGTATTTCAGGCTGTATCGTATTTTTCAAATGTATACAGATGTATTAAGAATTCCAGAATCAGCAGTATTTCTCTTGGAGATTCCCTGCTGTATGTATTCAGAGGTGCAAAAGAATTCTCTCCCGGCATGCAGATTGACATTCCGCTGTTTGAGATTCTTATAGTGCTGTATATCACATTTATAATAACTTATTACATAACGGCTGACCAGAAAGCTGTCGGAAAGAATATTCTTGTTATCTCAGGTTCAGCTTCCGGCTGGTGGCTCAGCAAATATATCACTATGTTACTGGCTGTAATTATATATATGGCAGGTATATTTGCTGCTAACACAATTGTTGGTCTGATTATGACTGGCAGCAGATTTTCAATGTCACTTAACATTACAGGCACCGAGGCAGTAAGAATATTTTTACAGACTAAGCTTGAACTTGATTTCAATATGCCTCTGGTTATTATACTGTGTTTTGTGTGTCTCGTAACTATGACGGGCATAAGCCTTCTGCTTGCTTATATCAGCAATGCGGTATTCGGATTCGTTGTTAATCTGTTCTTCTTTATTGTGAGTATATGCAGTATGAAATGGTTCTTTTTCTATAATTATTTCATGACTATCCGCATACCTCATGTATACAACAGATGGCCGTACGGTCTGTGCTTAATGCTGGCAATCAATATATTACTGGTTGCAGCCGGTATTATTTATTCAAAGAAAAAAGACTTTATCTAAGGGGGATTAATATGTATATTCAGCTTACAAATGTTTCAAAGAAAATTAAGAGCAATGATATCCTTAAAGATATCAATCTGCGCATGGAATCAGGCAAAATATATGGTTTCAAGGGAAAGAACGGCTGTGGTAAAACTATGCTTATGAGAGCTATATCAGGTCTTATCAAGGTTAAGGGTACTGTTGATATTAATGGACAGATTATCGGAAAAGATATTATGTTTCCGCCAAGTATCGGATTATTAATTGAAAATCCGTCTTTTATTAATAATTACACTGCATTTGAGAATCTTAAAACACTTGCATCTATCCGCAGGCGTATTGATGATAACCGCATACGCGAGACTCTTACCGAGATTGGTCTTGATCCTGATGATAAGAGAACTTTCCATAAGTTCTCACTTGGTATGAAACAGAGACTTGGAATTGCTGCTGCCATCATGGAGAATCCCGATATCATTATCCTTGATGAACCAATCAATGCACTTGATGATACAGGTACAGAGCAGATTCGTGACATACTCATCAGGCACAGGGAAAGAGGTGCTTTAATTATAATTGCCTGCCACGACGCAGACGAGCTTAATTTCTTATCTGATGAAATTATCGAAATCGTTCAGGGGCAGATTAAGCCATCGAAAGATGATAAAAAATCCGCTTAAAATATTGACATATCATCACTATACATATAAGGTTGTCCTTAAAGGGACAGCCTTATTTATTTATAATGGCTATTCTATGAAAAGTACGAAAACAAGGTGATTATTATGAATACAGATATTAAACTTGTGGCTCTTGATTTAGACAGGACAACTCTTAATTCAGAAAGCCATCTATCAGAAGTAAACAGACAGGCATTAATTGATGCTATAAGCAACGGAGTACATGTATGTATCGCAAGCGGACGTGCATTTGACACACTGCCTGAGGATGTCATATCAGTTCCCGGAATTGAATATGCAATAACAAGCAATGGTGCTGCCATATACCGTATTGCAGGCAAAGAGTGCCTTAAATCCTATGTTCTTACACCGGAATCAGTAAAGACAATACTTAAACTCACAGAGAATGATATTGTGACATATGAAGCATTTATAAAAGGACAGGCCTTCGCTTCAACAGAATATACTGCACATCCTGAAAAATACGGTGCTACAGAACACTCACTTAACTATGTAAAGAAAACAAGAATTCTTAAAGACGACATTGTATCCTTCATACTTGAACACTGCCATGAATTAGACAGTATTGACATAGTAGTCGGTGATGAAGAATTAAAGAAAAACATAATGGACAGAATAAGAAAAGCCACAGACGAAGTCTACATGACAAGTTCAATAAGCCAGCTCCTTGAGATATCATATAAAGACGCCGGCAAGAAATCAGGTGTTAAGTTCTTAACAGAATACCTAGGTCTGTCCCGTGAAAATGTAGCAGCCTTCGGTGACGCAGACAACGACACAGACATGATAGAATACGCCGGAACCGGAATCGCAATGGAAAACGCCGCCCCACACCTTAAAGAAATAGCCGACCACGTAACGCTGCACCACGATAAAGACGGCGTAGCATACGCATTCCGCAATATACTTAATATATGTTAATCTTGGGCTTTTTCAATATAGTTATATGCATATATGCCTGTCTATAGCTCACAAGCGACTATTGACGAGCTGTGTATGAGTTAATACCGCTATATACAAAAGTTCGGTGTGTGAAGTCTCGTTCAAGCGAAGCGCGTTTGACTTCGCACACCGTAATAAACTATGTAGATAGCGGTATTTACTCATACTAAGCGAGGAAATCGGAGATTGTGAGCTATAGACAGGCATATATGCATTTTAAATACAATAAAAATCCCAGAATTACCACAGATTAATTTCAAGGTTGAAATGCGTCTGCAAAATGTGTAAAATATTATGAGATTTATTTAGCAATATAAGGAGATTAATAATGAACGAACAGGATTGTAAGAAATTAGCAGAGCTCTTATTCCCTGATGTGGATAAGACACCTGATTATTATGAGGAGAAATACCCATATAGAAAACTTCCTAATAAGGCAGAAGTAACAAGATTAGGTCCAAGCCCTACAGGCTTTATCCATCTTGGCAATCTCTACAGTGCTTTGGCTGATGAGAGAATTGCACATAAGAACGGCGGTGTATTCTACTTAAGAATTGAAGATACTGATGCCAAGAGAACTGTTGAAGGTGCTGTTGACCTTGTAATCAATTCTTTAAGATATTTTGATATTGAATTTGATGAAGGTGCAGGCTTCCCGGATTCTGACCCGGTTAATGCATACGGACCATATTATCAAACACAGAGAGTTGATATCTATCATACATTTGCAAAGGAGCTTGTACTTAAAGGTCTTGCTTACCCTTGCTTCTGTACAGAGGAAGAGCTTGAGGCTGTAAGATTACAGCAGGAGACTGATAAGGTTCTTACTGGATATTATGGCAAATATGCTGTATGCCGTGACCTTTCTTTAGAGACTATCGAGGAAAATCTTAAGGCAGGAAAGCCTTATGTGCTTAGACTTCGTTCACAGGGAAGTCCTGAGAATGAAATCACATTTACAGACAGCATTAAGGGAGAGATTAAGCTTCCAGAGAATATCCATGATGTAGTTCTTCTTAAGAAAGATGGTATTCCAACATATCATTTTGCACACGCAATTGATGACCACTTTATGAGAACTACTACAGTTGTACGTGGCGGTGAATGGCTTGCTTCTGTTCCTATCCACTATGAATTATTCCATGTATTAGGCTTTAAGATGCCAAAATACGCACATACAGCACATCTTATGAAGTTTGATGAGGAAACAGGTGGAAAGAGAAAGTTATCTAAGAGAAAAGATCCGGAGCTTTCACTTGATTACTACAGAAAAGACGGATATCATCCATACACAATGAAGGTCTATCTTCTTACACTCCTTAACTCTAACTTTGAGGAATGGCATGAGAAGTTCCCTGACAAGGATATCAATGAATTCCCATTCTCAGTAGATAAGATGAGTGTTTCAGGTGCCTTATTTGATAAAGAAAAGCTTCATAACATCTGTAAGAATGAGCTTTCCAAGTTATCAGAGGATGATTTATATGAATTCCTTCACAACTGGGCATTAGAGAATGAACCTGAGATGGAAAAGGTATGGTTTGCTGACAAAGAGAAGTTACTTGCTATATTAAGACTTTACATGGGTGTTGGTGCTAAGAGAAGAAGAAAAGACTTCATGTATGCTAAGCAGATATTTGAACTTATCAGCTTCTTCTTTGATGGCGAGTCTGGTGAAAGAGATGAATTCAGATTAGTTGATGACGAGGTTAAGGCTATTCTTAATGATTACCTTGCAGCTTATGACCATAATGATGATAACAGCATGTGGTTTAACAAGCTTAAGGAAATAGCTGACAAGAACGGCTATGCTTCTGATATGAAGGCTTACAAGGCTAATCCGGAGAACTTCAAGGGTAATGTATCAGACGTTGCAGAGGTTGTAAGAATTGCTGTAACCGGCAGAGCTAATACACCTGATTTATGGACTATCGTTCATATCATGGGCGAAGAGCAGATGAAAGAGCGTATAAGCCGTTTCCTTTAATTAATACTAGTTTATAAGTCAACATAATAAGGAGGCTATGTAATATGTATGACCTTATGATAATCGGCAGCGGACCTGCTGGAATATCTGCTGCACTCACTGCTAAAGCAAGAAATCTTAACTTTATATGGTTTGGTTCAAGAGCACTAAGCACTAAGATAGAGAAAGCCGAGAAAATCATGAATTATCCTGGACTTCCTGCTGTTACAGGAAGCGAAATGCAGTCTGTGTTCTTAAAGCAGATTGACGACTGTGGCATTACTATAACAGAGTCACAGGTTAATTCCATATATGACTGCGGCGGTTATTTTGCAGCCGGTGCTGATAATGAGATATATGAAGCCAAAGCTGTCATAATGACTGTTGGTATGACAACAACAAGAGAGATTGAAGGTGAAGCAAGGCTTTTAGGTTGTGGCGTAAGTTATTGTGCTACATGTGATGGAGCATTATATAAGAATAAGGATATTGCTGTTATATGTGCATCACCTAAATTCGAGGATGAAGTAACATTTTTAGCAGGACTTGCTAATCATATATATCTTTTCACACCTTATAAGGAAACCACGTTACAATATGATAACATAACGCATTTTAACGGACTTCCTGCAAGTGTTGACGGAGATAAGAAGGTTGCTTCAGTAACTTTCAAGGGAGAAGCTATCCCTGTAAGCGGAGCTTTCTTCTTAAAGGATTCTATCAATCCTGGTGTATTATTATCAGGACTTGATATGGCTGGTGGACATATTATTGTTGACAGAACTCAGATGACTAACATTGATGGTGTATATGCAGCAGGTGACTGTACAGGCAGACCTTATCAGTATGCCAAGGCTGTTGGTGAAGGAAATGTTGCTGTACACAGCGTACTTGAATATCTTAAAGAACATAAAGATAATTAGTTTAACAGGAGACGATTAATAATGGGCGAGATATGGGATATCTATGATGTCGATAAACAACTTACAGGCCGTACTATGAAACGTAATGACTGGAACATGAAAGATGGGGACTATCACCTGACTGTTCTTGGCATAATCAAAAGACCTGATAATACATTTTTAATAACACAGAGAGTCTTAACTAAAGCATGGGCACCGGGGCACTGGGAAGTCTCAGGCGGTGCATGCCAGGCTGGAGAGACATCTTTTCAGGCTGTCTGCCGTGAAGTATTAGAAGAAACCGGTGTTGATGTATCACAGGCTGATGGCGGCTTTGAATTTTCTTACAGAAGAGATAATCCTGAAGAAAAGGATAATTATTTTGTTGATATCTATAAGTTTAACATGGATATTACAGAAGCAGATATACATTTACAGACAGAAGAAACTGCCGGTTTCAGATTTGCTACAGCAGACGAAATCAAGGTTATCGCTGACAGGGGAGAATTTCTTCATTACGACAGCATAAGGAAGGTTTTTGAATAATTAGTTTAAAGACAGGGAGTTTTATATGCTGAAATATCTTAAAAAATACTGGCTTTTTGCCATTCTTGCACCTTTATTCATGGTGGGCGAGGTTCTTGCGGACCTCGTTCAGCCTCGTTTAATGAGCACCATCGTGGATGAAGGTGTTTTAGGTTTATCAAATAACGGTGTTGGGAATCTGAATCTTGTACTTACCGAAGGACTCAAGATGATAATATTCGTAATTCTTGGCGGATTATCTGGTATCTTATGTGGTGTGTGTTCTAATATTGCATCACAGAATTTCGGTAATGATTTAAGAAAAGATATATTTAAAAATATTATGTCTTTCTCCTTAGAACAGACTGACAAATTCTCTACAGGTTCACTTATCACAAGAGTTACCAACGATATAACACAGTTACAGAATTTTATCCAGATGAGTATGCGTGGTTTTATAAGGACATTTATGCTTTTTGCCGGAGGCATAATATGCATGTTATCCCTTAATCTAAGCTTTGGTGCAGTTATCGCATGTGCACTGCCGCTTGTAACCATATGTGTTATATATTTTCTTTCTAAAGCTAATCCACTTTTTTCAAAACTGCAGCAAAAGCTTGATAATGTTAATAATGTAATGCAGGAAAATGTATCAGGTTTCCGTGTTGTCAAAGCATATGTTAAAGAAGATTACGAAAAAGAGCGGTTCGGAAAATCCAATGACGACCTTGTAAATACTCAGCTTAATGTGCTGATGATTTTCTCATATATGCAGCCAATTATGAATATTATTCTCAACCTGTCTGTAGTTGCAGTTATCAAGGTTGGTGGTATTCAGGTTTCCAGCGGTTCTGTTACACCAGGTAATGTCATGGCAGCAATTACATATGTCACGCAGTCACTTAATGCGGTTATGCGAATGACTAATATGTTCCAGACTGCTTCAAGAGGTATTGCTTCAGGCAGACGAATTAATGAGGTGCTTGCCTGCGAGCCTTCTATAAAAAACGGTTCATTTGACGGAAAACCTTCTGTTAAGGGTAAGATTGAATTTAAAAATGTAACATTTGCATATCCATTAACTGGCGATAAGAAGATTCTTGATAATATTAATCTTGTTATCAATCCCGGCGAAACTATCGGTATTCTTGGTGAAACCGGCTGCGGTAAAACAAGCCTTATTAACCTGATCCCAAGATTCTATGATGTATGCAAAGGAAGCGTGCTTGTTGATGATATTGATGTAAGGGAATATAACCTTAAGAATCTGCGTGAGCGTATATCTGTCGCTCTGCAGAAAAGTGAAATATTCCAGAGTACTATTAAAGAGAACATCCAGTGGGGCCGTGAAAACGCAACTGACAATGACATTGCAAATGCAGCTTCTATCGCACAGGCTATGGAATTTATCAGCACTTCAGCAGATGGATTTGACACTCTTGTAACACAACAGGGAACGAGTCTTTCCGGCGGTCAGAAGCAGAGAGTTGCCATAAGCCGTACAATTCTTAAACAGGCAGAGATTATTATATTTGATGATGCAACAAGTGCACTTGACTTAAAGACAGAAGCTAATCTGTATTCAATGCTTAAAAATGCATATCCGGACACTACTAAGATTATTATTGCACAGCGAATTGCCTCTGTTAAAGATGCTGACAGAATTGTAATTCTTGATGACGGACATATAAGTGCTGTCGGTACTCATGAGGAGCTGCTGAAAAACTGTGCTATATATCAGGATATATATAATTCGCAGTTGAATAAGAAGTAGGCTTTACAAATGTAAGTTAGAATCTAATCAAGGAGATAGAAATATTATGGCTGAGGATAAGAATACTTCACAAGTTAATATGAAAATTCCCGGCATGAAGGGAGGACCTAGAAACAGGGGCGCAGCTGTCGAAAAGCCTGTCAACGGCAAGGAAACATTTATGCGCCTTATGCAGTATTTTGCTAAAGAAATACCTGTGATTATCGCTCTTTTCATCGCTGTAGTTGTAATGGTTGTATGCTCTGTCTATGCTCCAAAGCTTCAGAGTCAGGCAATTGATTATATTTCTTTAAGAAAATTTAATAATTTAAACCATATACTTATCTTCATGTTGGTGGTATACATAATATACAGTATATGTACATTTATACAGACAAGACTAAGTGCCATATTAAGCCAGAGAATTGTAAAGCATATGAGACAGGATCTTTTTGATAATATTGTCGGCATGTCTGTCAAGTATCTTGACCAGCATTCACATGGCGACATTATGAGCCGGATGACTAATGATGTTGAGAATATCTCCAACACTGTATCACAGTCCATGAGTTCATTATTCTCAGGTGTTCTCACTATTATTGGAACTGTCATTATGATGGTTGCTTTATCCCCACAGCTTGCATTATGTTCCTGCACAACAGTAATTCTTACTATATTTGCAACTAAGAATTTGTCTAAAGCTATGAGAAAATTCTATTCCAGACGACAGGTTCTTTTAGGCCAGCTTAATGGAACTGTTGAGGAGATGGTCACTGGTATCAAGACTGTTACAGCATTTGACAGACAGGAAAATGTATGCAGTGATTTTGATAAAACTTCCGACGAACTGACTAAGGTTGGTATTAAAGCTGAGATTCTTGGTGGTTCTATGGGACCTGTTATGAATGTCATTAACAATATCGGCTTTGTCATTATTGCCGCATCCGGAGGATATTTTGCAATTAAAGGATATGTATCTATCGGTGTAATATCAGCATTTATCGTATATGCCAAGCAGTTTGGCAGACCTATTGACGAGCTTGCCAATATATGGGGTCAGATTCAGACTGCAATAGCCGGTGCTGAGCGAGTATTTGCTGTTCTTGATGAACCTTCCGAGGACAAATCAGGTGAATTTACAATGGATAATTCTACCGGCAACATTGAATTTAACCATGTTGATTTCTCTTATATTCCGGGGAAACAAGTATTACATGATTTCAACCTTAAGGTTAAAGCAGGACAGAAGGTTGCACTTGTAGGAAGCACCGGAAGCGGCAAGACTACTGTTGTCAATCTTCTTATGAGATTCTACGATATTGACAACGGCAGTATAACCATTGATGGTGTTAATATTAAAGATATCGACTGTGAGAATCTTAGGAAGAATACTGCAATTGTTTTACAGGATACTGTTCTTTTTGCCGACACTGTAAAGAATAATCTTCTATATTCAAGACAGGATGCAACGGATACTGAAATCATTGCTGCTGCAAAGAAGGCTAACTGCCATAATATGATTATGCATCTTCCTGACGGATATGATTCCATGCTTGCCAAAGATGGACAGAATCTGTCACAGGGACAACGCCAGTTACTATCAATTGCAAGAGCATTTGTTGCCAGTCCTAAGATTCTTATACTCGATGAAGCAACCTCAAGTGTTGATACACGAACAGAAAAAAAGATTCAGGATGCAATGACTAATCTTATGAAGAACAGAACAAGCCTTATTATTGCACACCGACTGTCAACTATTCAGGACGCTGACGTCATAGTTGTTATGGATAATGGAAGAGTTGTCGAGACAGGTAATCATGAGTCTCTGCTTGCTGCTAAAGGCAGATATTATGAGCTGTATATGACACAGTTTGCTGGAAAGGCAATCTGATTAATAGGACAAGGAGATAAGAAAATTATGGATAATCGCAAGCATATGAGAACCGAAAAGAAAACAGCCGTAAAAAACAGTTTTGGACGGCTTCTGGCTACAGGTATATTTGTACTTATCCAGGTTGCGTGGCTGGCTTATCTTTTATTATATTTTTACAGGGACTACGCATGGATTTCATTATTAAGCACATTTATTGCAATTATTCTTGTGCTTAAGATATACGGAACATCTACTAATTCAGCCATGAAAATGCCATGGATAATTGTAATTCTTGCATTTCCTATACTTGGTATACTTATTTATCTGCTTTTTGGACGTTCCATTGTTACAAGGGCGGTAAAGAAAAGGTTCAATTCAATAGAAGAATCCTATAAAAAATCTCTTTCTCAGGATGAAAACATTCTTAAAGAGGTTAAAGATAAGGATATCTATATATATAACCAGTTCCATTATCTTAGTGATCATGAAGGATATCCTGTATATAAGAATACAGATATTGAATTTTATTCTATAGGTGAGGAAGGCCTTGAAGCACAGCTTACAGAACTTGAAAAAGCTGAGAAGTTCATATTTATGGAATATCACGCTATTGAAGAGGCTTCCAGCTTTGACAGAATTAAGGACGTTCTTATAAAAAAGGCTGCTGCAGGCGTTGAAGTCCGTTTATTCTATGATGATGTAGGAAGTATCTTCTTCCTTAACAAGGATTTCATCAAGGAAATGCGTGCAAATGGCATTGACTGCCGTGTATTTAATCCAATCAAGCTTGCATTTAACATGTTCATGAATAACCGTGATCACAGAAAAATTACCGTAATTGACGGTAAGGTCGGATTCACTGGAGGTTATAATCTTGCTGACGAGTACTTTAACATAACACACCCATATGGGGAGTGGAAGGATACCGGTCTTAAACTGACCGGCGATGCCGTTAAGACTCTTACAATGCTGTTTCTTTCTATGTGGAACTCTATTAAGAAAACAGACGAGCCTCAGGATGATTATGTCAAATATATTAAAGCCTCTGACTATGGCTACAAGGCTGTTAATAATAATCAGTATGTTGTTCCTTACGCTGACAGTCCACTTAATAACAACAGGGTTGCTGAAAATGTTTATCTTAATATTATTAAGAGTGCCAAGCATTATCTTTACATTACAACACCATATCTGCTTATTACAGAAGAGATGTCCAGAGAGCTTGCAATGGCAGCAATGAGAGGTGTTGATGTTAGAATTGTAACACCTGGTATTCCTGATAAGAAGCTTACTTACAGCCTCACAAGATCATATTATGCAGATCTCGTAAGATACGGCGTAAGAATATACGAATACACACCGGGCTTCATTCATGCAAAACAGTGGGTAAGCGATGGAGAAGTATCTGTTGTAGGCACAATCAACATGGACTTCAGAAGTCTTTACCTTCACTTTGAAAATGCTGCATATATATATGGCAAGGAAACTGCTGCTGACATACTTAATGATTTCTACAACATTTTCAGAAGAAGTGAGGAAGTAACCGACAAGTACATCAATAAGCCGAGAATTCTGAGATTCGGACAATGTATATTAAGACTGGTTGCACCTTTGTTCTAATTGGTGTATATTCATATTTGTATATCAAATTAATAAACATTCAACAAGGAGATATAATGAGAGAAGAAACTGTAACCGTGAAAATCGACCACCCCTTAGGTAGCACTGATGAAGATAACCCCTCGGTGGTCTATCCTATTAATTGTGGCTATGTAGATGTCGAAAGAACAGCCGGATTTTCTGAGCTTGATAAACAGAGAGTTTATCTGTTAGGTGTAGATGTTGCCGTTGATGAATATATCGGAGAGCTTATTGCTGTAGCAAGACGCCGTGATGATCCTGAAACAGTCTGGATAATAGCACCTGAAAATATATCTTACACAATCCAGCAGATTGAAGAAATGATATATTTCGAAGAGCAGTATTACGACAGTTTTGTTGAAATAGTTGACGAGGAATTATGGGATGCCTATGATGAGAATGAAAAGCTGTTAGGTTTCGATTTAAAAAGAAGCCAGGCAAAATCTTTACCTGATGGGGTATATCATGTCATTGTCAATGTCTATACTATGACTAAGGATGGTAAGCTTCTTACGACAGAACGTTCACGAAATAAAACATACCCTCTTAAGTGGGAAGTTACAGGTGGTTCTATACTTAAAGGTGAAACAGCGGCTGAAGGTGCGGTTCGTGAGTTATATGAAGAGACTGGCATTAAGATTTCTACTGAAGACCTCATTGTACTTTACAGCTATGTGGATAAGCCTAAGCATGCCATATATCACAGTTACCTTAATTTAATAGAAAAAGAAGTCCATGTTACCCTTCAGGAAGGAGAAACCATGGACTACATGTATGTTCCGTATAAGGAATTTGATGAGCTTGTTAATTCTGACAGATTCGTTCCATCAGAACAGCGACGCTATAAGAATCAGGCCGTCTTTACGATGCTTTCACGATTCATTCCTGATTCAGCGGCTTCTACATAAGCAATTCCATATGTTCCTGGACCTACATGAGTTCCAACAGAACAGCCAATAGAGCTTACACAAACTTTTCCATTAACATCAGATATATAAGTAAGACTCTTATTAATAAATGTTTCTAAGGATTCAGAGCAGTTGATATGACCAAACATGAAATCTCTTGTAAGACTTAATCCGTCTTTGGTGAGCTTATCATGCATAAGTTTTTCAGCTGCTTTTTTTCCTCTTGTTTTTCCAATCACAACAACTTTTCCATCTTCAATACTTACAACCGGTGTTATATGAAGCATTGTTCCTGCAAATGCAGCCGCTCCTGAAAGTCTGCCTCCCATTTTAAGATATTTAAGCGAGCCGACAACAGCTGTAAGCTTGATATATTTTGACATCTCTGTACATGCAGCAGCGATATCAGATACATTTACACCGGCATCTCTTAACTTTACTGCCTCTCTGATTAGGAGGGCTGTTCCAATCGAAGCACTTCTTGAATCTACCATGTATAGTTTCTTTCCTGTTTCTTCTTCAACATCTAAAGCAGCAAGGCAGGCACTCTGATATGTTCCTGATAAATCAGAAGATATGAATATTCCAAGTACATCATCCCCGGCAGCAACCGCTTCATTAAATACTTTCATGAATGTATCAGGGCTTGGCTGTGAAGTCTTAGGTAATTCATCACATTCAGCAAGTCTTGTATAAAATTCCTCATGTGTTATCTCAACTCCATCTAAGAATTCTTCATTCCCAAACCTTACAGATATAGGAACAATCTGAATCCCCATTTTTCTTGCATCTTCTTTAGATATATCACATGTGCTGTCAGCAATAATTCTTAACATAATCATTCTCCTTTAAAGATTTTGATATATTTTGATATTCAAAGTTTCTTGTTGAATGTTATCATTTAATTAAATAATTGTCAAGGGTATTTTGATATTCAAAGTTTCAATAGGAATTTCTTGAACAAAAATATGTGATTTAAATATCATCATGTGTTTTTTTAGTATTTATATATACACAGAATTGATATAATCAATATAAATATATTCTCATAAAAATGGGGTGTGAAAAAATTATGAATATTACGAAACTAGTATTGGGTGCATGTAGCACAAATGTATATATTGTTTCTTCGAATAAGAAAAATGCAATTCTGATTGACCCAGCAGATAATGCTGCTGAAATTATTAAAACAATTGAAGAAAATGGATTGTGTCTTAAATACATTTTTATAACACATGGTCATACAGATCATATTTTAGCATTAAAAGAAGTGAAAGAATATTTTAATGTACCTGTTATTATATCTAAAATTGATGCCGGACGACTTGAAGACGAAGAACTCATTAATGAAAGACCTTATGTTAAAATACCTTATAAAGCTGTAAAAGCCGATATATTAATTTGTGAAGACGATATAATTAATCTTGATGAGTTATCATTTTCTTTCTTAGGTATGCCAGGACATACAGACGGTTCAATGGCAATCATTGTTAATGATAATATTTTCTCTGGTGACACCATTATGTTTGAAAAACATGGTAAAACTTCTTTACCTGGCGGAAATGAGAAATTACTTATTTCATCAATAGAAAAAATGATGAACACTTTAATTGGCGATTATAAAATATACCCTGGTCACAGACAAGAGACATCTCTTGATTATGAACGTAAGTGCAAACTAAGTACTGTTATTACAGGTTATTAATTTTTTATCTTAATTTGCGGCTTGTAATTGTAAATAACATGTTTCTTGACATATTTAAAAATAAGCATTAAAATCAAGCACTTGGACGGTATCATTTACGAAATTCACACAAGAGGTTTCATCAATTATGGCAAAAGATTTAACTCAGGGCAGAATTATGCCTATGTTAATTAAATTCACAATTCCACTTATACTAGGAAATATATTTCAGCTTACTTATAATGCGGTTGACTCTATTATTGTCGGAAGATTTGTTGGAAAAGAAGCACTGGCTGCTGTTGGAATATGCAATCCAATAACTACACTCATTATTCTTTTCCTTAACGGTTTATGTATGGGTGCAAGTATTCTTATGGGTAATTATTTCGGCGGTAAGAAAATGGACACCCTTTCCCGCCAGATAAGTACAACTATGATATCAGGTATGATATTCTCACTTGCACTTACACTGATTGCAATAGTATTTACAAGACCTATTCTTATGCTTGTTCAGGTTGACAGATCAATTATGACACTTACAACCCAGTACTTAAGAATAATCATGTTAGGACTCATCTTCACATTCCTTTATAACTTTTTTTCAAGCACTTTAAGGGCATTGGGAGATAGCGCAACACCTCTGTATTTCCTTATCATAAGTGCAGTTTTAAATGTATTTGGTGACCTTTTCTTTGTTGTTGTCCTGAAAGCCGGCAGCAATGGATGTGCAGTTGCAACTGTAGTGAGCGAGGCTCTCTGCTGTGTATTCTGCATGATATATATTAAATTCAAAGTACCGATTCTGTGTCTTGGCAAGAAGTGGCTTGTATTTGACCGCTCACTGCTTAAGAAAACTATAAGCTACGGCTGGGCATCTGCTATGCAGCAGGCTACTGTACAGCTTGGTAAAATAGGAATACAGGCTATTATTAACACTATGGGCGTTTCGGTTTCAGCCGCATTTGCAGTAGTTAACAGAATTGATGACTATGCATATACACCCGAGCAGAATATTGCACACGGAATGACAGCAATGATGGCACAGAACAAAGGCGCCGGAAGAGACGACAGAGTAATCAAAGGCTTTAAAGCCGGTATTATTCTTGAGATAATATATGGAATCTTCATATTCTTTGTATGTTTCGTATTTGCAGGACCACTTATGAAGCTGTTCACTTCGGATACAGAGGTTATAAGACACGGTGTAATCTACCTTAAGCTTATTTCTGTAATGTACATACTACCTGCCATCACTAATGGTATTCAGGGATATTTCAGAGGAATCGGCGACTTAAAGATTACACTGCTTTCAAGCTTTATCAATATGGGTGTCCGCGTGCTTGCCGCAATTCCACTTGTATTTGCGTTAGGCATGGGAATAGAAGCACTTCCTTTCTCTTATCTTGCTGGCTGGATTGGCATGCTTATTGCGGAAATACCTCTGCTTGTTAAAAATTACAGGGCATATATTAAAAGTATAAGATAGTTATAATCCCCTCACAAAGCATCAGCCTTGTGAGGGGATTATTATTATCTCATCTTCTGAACATTTTTCTTTCTCATAAGCAACGCACCAATACCTATAAGTACCAAGCCTATTGCACAGCCAGACACTAAAGTAATAAAAAATATATTTCCATTAATACTAAGAGCCGTGCTCCAATCAGACAGATTCATATGACTTATTGTAAGCACCTTCCTTTTGTAGAGAATAAACTCAAGAAAATCATCGGCAAAAACAACCCATAATACAGATATTATCGTACTAATTCCGGCTCTCATCAGTCCATGGACAGGAAGATATCTGATTACAAGAAATACAAGCCATACACCAAGCATAAGTACAACAGCTACTGTATATCCGTCTTTCATACCTGTAAAACCAGAATGATAATACACTATAAACATTGTAAGGAATAGCCACAATGTATCCCATGTCATTGTTATAAGTGCTTTCTTGTCACTAAGTACCGGTGGAAGTGACACAAGACATATCACTATCGGAAACAGCACTATTGATATACCAAATACTGTAGGTATAGCCCAAAAAAGGAAGTTTCCTCCGCCATTCATCCGGTCAACGAAAAACAATATAAGCATAAGTGATGCAACGCCTGCAAGAATACATTTTAACAGACGATTATTCGTAGACATAAGCGGAACTACCGTAAGTGCTGCAACAAGCATCATAGAAGCAGTAACAACCGAAAATACGCCTAAACCCATACCAGTTGCAAGCTGTACTATAAATGTAATGACAATTGGCAGTAGAAGTATTGCGGCAATCACAACTCCTGCCTTGTATGCTGCATTACGCTCTTTTTTTGCATGTCTTTCAAGTACTCCTTTTGATTCCTTTGCAAGCACTTCATCAACGTTGTTTTCCTGTAATTCATTATATATCTTCTGGCAGTCACTACAGCCTGCCATATGCTTTTCAACAAAGCTGCAGCTTGCCTCACTGCAGGCTTTGTCATAATAAAGGGGCAGTAAGTCCTGCACGATTTCACATTCTTTATTACTCATATCTAATCAATCCTTTCTTTTATTTTCAGTCTGGCCCTATGATAAGTTACTCTGGCCCAGTTCTCAGTTTTTCCAAATACCATTCCAATCTGTGCAAATGTGAGTTCTCCAAAAACTCTCAACTGAAATACCTCTTTATACGGCTCCGGTAGTTCATGAAGAACCATATGAATCTGCAAAGCAGAATCTGTATCTGAAACTTTATCCGCCAGATCAGCCGTCTGCTGCGGTAAAGTCTCATCAAGCTCAGAAAACTTCTTATTTTTCCTGCATTCATCAATTGCGAGATTCTTAGCAATACTGCAAAGCCATGTGAGCTCACCCGCCTTGCCCTCATACGGACGTTTGGCAGTCATGGCTTTGTAAAAAGTATTTTGTGTGATTTCTTCAGCAAGAGACTGATTCTTTACTATAGTAACCACATAAGAATACACCTGCATATAATAGGAATTGTACAATTTTTCGTAATTCAGAACTGGTCACCTCCTTCCGTCTTACATAGGTTAGACGCACGAAATGGATTTTCGTTACAACATTTTTCAAGATATTTTATAGAAATTTTTAAAATGTGTCAAAAAATGTATGCCAAAGGTACAGGCAGATGTGTTATTATACATATTGAATTTCATTCAGGAGAATTAATTATGATTAGAAAAGAACAGCTGCGTCTATACGCAATCACAGATACAAGCTGGCTTAACGGAGCCAGTCTCATTGATGTTGTTGAAAATGTATTAAAAAACGGAGCAACATTTTTACAATTAAGAGAAAAGAATGCAACACATGAAGAAATTGTTGCAAAAGCAAAAGCAATTAAGCCAATTGCACGAAAATATGGAATACCATTCGTTATTGATGATGATGTGCAGGCGGCACTTGAAGCTGACGCTGACGGAGTACATATCGGACAGAGTGACACTGACTATATGACTGCAAGAAGTATTCTTGGAGATAATAAGATTATCGGCATGACCGCCAAGACAGTAGAACAAGCGAAAGAAGCTGAAAGACTTGGTGCAGATTATATCGGAACTGGTGCTGTATTTGGCTCAAGTACCAAAAAGGACGCTGTATTCATGCCCCGTGAACGACTGATTGAGGTTGCAGGTTCAGTTAATATCCCTGTCGTTGCAATCGGCGGTATTGATTACGACAACTGCGGAGAGCTTGCAGGTACCGGGATTGACGGAATTGCTGTTGTTTCAGCTATATTTGCCGCTGATGATCCTGGACTTGCTACGAAAGAACTTTACTTAAAGACTGGCCGTGTATTTAATTATCACAGGGATTTCATATTTGACATGGACGGAACTATTCTTGATTCTATGCCTTTCTGGAGAAATGTTTCCAAGGAATACGCCATGCAGTATGTTGATAAGTTACCTGATGACTTTGACGAGCGTACTTATGTAATGGACCTTGATGAATGTTCTGCTTATTTCCGTGATGAATTAGGCATAAACACTGATGCATCAGCTATGAGGCAGACTGCTGTGGATATTATGACTAGACACTACAGCACAGATATTCCGGCTAAAGACGGAATGCTTGAATTAATCAGACGTGAGCATGAAGCCGGTTCTTGCATGTGCATATTTACAAGCTCTGACAGAGGCTGTGTTGACGCTGCACTTAACCGTCTTGGAATAACTGACTGTTTTAACAACATTTTTACAGTATATGACATTCCATATAATAAAAAGAATCCGGAAAGCTACAAGCTTATCGCTGAAAAAATGCATTTTAAACCGGAAAACACATGGGTATATGAAGATGTTCTTCACGGCATTGAATCTGCAAGGCAGGATGGATTTAAGATATGTGCTGTATATGATGAGGATTCTAAGAAGCATTGGAACGAAATCTGCGCATTTGCAGACGAAATAAGAGATATAAGAAATGATTGAGGATTAGTAATGAAGAAAAAAGTTGTTGTCGGCATGTCAGGAGGCGTTGATTCCTCTGTTGCCGCTTATCTATTAAAGGAACAGGGCTATGATGTAATAGGTGTGACTATGCAGATATGGCAGGACGATGCAACAGAAGCCGCTGAGAACGGCTGCTGCGGTATCAGTGCTGTTGATGATGCAAGACGTGTTTCAGGTCAGCTTGACATCCCATATTATGTAATGAATTTTAAGAATGAGTTCAAATGTAATGTAATCGACTATTTTGTTGACGAATATAAAAAAGGCCGTACACCTAATCCATGTATCGCCTGCAACCGTTATGTAAAGTGGGAATCTCTTCTTAAGAGAAGTCTTGAAATAGGAGCAGATTACATTGCAACAGGACACTATGCAAGAATCCACCAGCTTCCTAATGGCAGATACACTATATGCAATTCAGTAACTGCCAGGAAAGACCAGACTTACGCACTTTATAATCTTACACAGGAACAGTTATCACACACACTTCTTCCTATTGGTGATTATACTAAGGATCAGGTCCGTGAAATTGCATCTAAGATTGGTATTACTGTTGCCAAGAAGCCTGACAGTATGGAAATATGCTTTATTCCTGATAATGACTATGCAGGCTTTATAACACGTGAAACAGGCTATACTTCTGTTCCCGGTAATTTCATTGACGTCAATGGCAATGTAATTGGAAGACATCAGGGTATCATACACTACACAGTTGGTCAGAGAAAAGGTCTTGGACTTGCTCTTGGAAAGCCGGCATTTGTTGTTGCTATACGACCTGAAACCAACGAGGTTGTAATCGGTGATAATTCAGATGTGTTCTCACCTAAGCTTTACGCCAACAACCTTAATTTCATGTCGATACCTTCACTTGAAGGTGAAATGCGTGCCAAAGGTAAAATCCGTTACAGCCATGAAGGTTCTATGTGTACTATAAGAATGTTTGATGAGAATACTCTTGAATGTACATTTGACGAACCTGTTCGTGCCGTAACACCAGGTCAGGCGCTTGTATTATATGACGGGGACAATGTACTTGGCGGCGGAACTATTATTTAATTATTTTTTAATTAATAAGGACAATATTATGGAAAAACTTATATATATGGATAACGCAGCAACTACATCAACCGCACCAGAGGTTGTGTCTGCAATGCTTCCATTCTTTACTGAATATTACGGCAATCCTTCTTCTGTATATAATTTTGCCCAGAAAAGCAAGATGGCTATTGAAGATGCAAGGGAAATTATAGCTGACAGTATTGGAGCTGCTAAAAGCAATGAAATATATTTTACAGGCGGTGGAAGCGAGTCTGATAACTGGGCTTTAAAGTCTGCTGCATTCGGCCTTAGAGATAAAGGAAACCACATAATAACAACTAAGATAGAACATCATGCAATTCTTAATACATGTGCATATCTTGAAAAGAACGGATTCGAGGTAACTTACCTTGATGTTGACAGCGAGGGATTTGTTTCATTAGAAGATGTCGAGAATGCCATCACTGACAAAACAATTCTTATAAGTGTTATGCTTGCCAACAATGAAATCGGAACAATTGAACCTGTCTGTGAAATAGGTGAGATTGCACATAAGCATGGCATTCTTTTTCACACTGATGCAGTTCAGGCTATGTGTCATGTCCCAATTAATGTCACAGAGATGAATATTGACCTGTTAAGTGCAAGCGCACACAAGTTCCACGGTCCTAAAGGCGTCGGTTTCATGTACATGAAGAATACCGCTAAGTTAGAGCCTTTCATCCATGGCGGGGCACAGGAGCGTGCAAGACGCGCCGGAACAAGCAATGTTCCAGGCATTGTCGGCATGGGAAAGGCTGTAAAGCTTGCCTTAGATACACTTGATAAAGATACACATACAATTATTAATATGCGTAATTATATTGTTAACAGGATTCTTGGTGAGATTCCTGACATTACTTTTGATGGACCTTGTATTGATGCTAATGCCGATATCAATGCTGTTTCGGCAGGTTTGCCCATGTGCAGCCTGAAGCGTCTTCCGTCTAATATGCATTTCTGCTTTAAAGATGTTTCGGGTGATTCTTTACTTATTATGCTTGATATGAACGGTATATGTGCATCCAGCGGTTCAGCATGTGCTGCAGGCTCAATCGACCCTTCACATGTGCTTCTTGCTATCGGACGAAGCAAAGGTGAAACTAAAGGTGCTTTAAGATTAAGCATAGATAAGGATTTAACCAAGGAAGATGCTGACTATGCAATAGATGCGCTGAAAGCCGCTGTTGCGAGGCTGCGTAGGTAGACTTTGCGGATAACCTGCCAAAGTATACTTCGCTAGTAATCTGCACTGATAATGGATAACAACTTAGTTAGCATGAATTATTTGGAATACCTACTAACCAACTATGAATTCTTAATTGAGTAGGTTTTTATTACAGCTGATGTTTCTGTTGAATAGCATAAAGACCCACTCATACAACTTTTCTATATATTTTAGTGGGTCTTTTTCGCTATCTAAGCTATTTTATCAGCACATTTGCAACACTTTTTCTTCAAAATAACCCACGAAACATATATTAACTTCCCTTCTAGTAGGTTTCTGCAGATAATCAAAGATTAATTCATGAAATAAAAGCCTACTATTTTATTATCTTATCAGAGTATAGTAGGTCTCCAGCAAAATTCATACAATAATACAGCCAATTCTAAAACACCTCCCACTACACACTGCAAAACAAATCCAAATACACATCCCAAAGCACAACCAATACACATTTCCAAAATATTTTCAAAAAATATCATACAAACCTATTGACATAGTAGGGATAAGGGTTTATATTATCATCAACATCAAGAAAGCAATACATTTTTGAAATAAATTAAAAAGGATGGTAATTAATTATGGCAAAGAAATCTTACTCTGAAAGAAATTTAAAGTTTGAAACATTACAGCTTCATGTAGGACAGGAACAGCCTGATCCGGTAACAGATGCTAGAGCAGTACCTATTTACCTTACATCATCATATGTATTCCATAACAGCCAGCATGCTGCTGACAGATTTGGTCTTAAGGATGCAGGTAACATCTATGGACGTCTTACTAATCCAACAGAGGATGTATTCGAAAAGAGAATCGCAGCACTTGAAGGTGGTGTAGCAGCACTTGCTGTTGGTTCTGGTGCAGCAGCTTTAGCTTATGCTTTCCAGGCACTTGCTCATGCAGGAGACCACATCGTAGCAGCTAAGAATATCTACGGTGGAACATATAACCTTCTTGCACATACACTTCCAGATTACGGAATTGAAGCTACATTCGTAGATCCTTTTGATTATGACGCTATTGAAGCAGCTATCAAGCCTAATACTAAGGCTGTTCAGATTGAGACACTTGGAAATCCTAATTCAGAAGTTGTTGATATTGAAAGAATTGCTAAGATTGCACATGCACACAACATTCCACTTGTTGTTGATAACACATTTGCAACACCTTACCTTGTAAGACCTATCGAATATGGTGCTGATATCGTTGTTCATTCAGCTACTAAGTTCATCGGCGGCCACGGTACAACACTTGGTGGTGTAATCGTTGATAGCGGTAAGTTTGACTGGGTTGGAGCTGCTGATAAATTCCCATGGCTTGTTGAGCCAAATGTATCATACCACGGTGTAAGCTTTGCTAAGGATACAGCACCAGCTGCATTCGTTACATACATCAGAGCTATCCTTCTTCGTGATACAGGAGCTACAATTTCTCCAATTCATTCATTCATCTTCCTTCAGGGACTTGAAACATTATCACTCAGAGTTGAGAGACATGTAGAGAACGCATTAAAGGTTGTTCAGTACTTAAAGGAACAGCCATTAGTTGAGAAGGTAAACCATCCTTCAATTTCTACTAACGAAGAACAGCAGGCTCTTTATAAGAAGTACTTCCCTAATGGTGGCGGTTCAATCTTCACATTTGAAATCAAGGGTGGTGCTGCTGAGGCTCAGAAGTTCATTGATAACCTTGAGTTATTCTCACTTCTTGCTAATGTTGCCGATGTTAAGTCATTAGCAATCCACCCAGCAAGCACAACTCATTCAGAGTGCAACGAAGCTGAACTTCTTGATCAGGGAATCAAGCCTAACACAATCAGACTTTCAATTGGTACAGAGAATATTGATGATATTATTGAAGATCTTGATGAAGCATTCAAGGCTTTACAATAATTTGTATCGACACATTCTTTACATATCCGACTAATGCTGATAAAATATATATAATTAATAAATCGTGAGTGTTTAGGAGGAAATGTAATGTTTTGTCAATTATTTGGTAAATTCTTAATTGAAAAAGAGGTTATAAGCCAGGATACATACAAGTCTATAATGGATAAGCTTTCTGATTCAAGAGCAAAGCTTGGTGTAATTGCCGTAGCTGATGGCATTATTACTGAGAAACAGGCTAATGAAATCAATCATTTACAGACAACTAAAGATGCAAGATTTGGTGAGATTGCTGTAGGAGAGGGATATATGACTGAAGAACAGTTAGATGCCCTTCTTAAGAAGCAGGGAAGCGCTTATGCAATATTCCTTTCTGTTCTTTCTGATGCAGCAGATATACCTGCATCTAAAGTTGATGAGCTTCTTAAGGAATTCCAGAAGGAACATGGTTTTACTGATGAGGATATGGATGGTCTTAAGAATGATGATTTAGAACAGATTGTTCCGATATTTGCCTTTTCATCAAAGTCATATGTAACTGATATATGCAGGCTTGCACTTTCTAATATAGAAAGATTTGTAACCTCTGATTTCTATATAGACAGAATTAAGCATATTTCACAACTTGAATACAGATGTCTTGCTGGTCAGAAATTAGAAGGTGACCTTGATATTATTGTTGGTTTTGCAAGTGTTGGTGAACAGACAGCTATAGTTGATATAGCTAATGGATTCTCTCATAGTAATATAGCTAATCTTGGAATAGAAGTGTACGATGCTATAGGTGAATTTACTAACTGTATAAGCGGATTATTTGCAACAGCACTTTCTAAGAAGGGCAGCATGTTGGAGATTACTCCACAGTTTGCTTATGAAAACCAGTTTGCCAAAGGAGATGCTTATGTACTCCCTATTCATATCCATGACAGCGAGGTTCTGCTTTTCATATCTGCCTCTGATGAAACCAAAGCTGGAGATATGCCTGTTGTAAGAAAGATTATGGCAAAAGCAGGTGGAGAAGTGACATTAGACAGCAAAGGAACAGTAGTTATCGTTGATGATTCTGGAATGTCAAGAAAGATTCTGCGTGATATTCTTGAAGAAGCAGGTTATGCTGTATTAGCTGAGGCTACTGATGGATTAGAGGGTGTACTTGCATATAAGACTCATTATCCAGATATCATAACACTTGATATCACAATGCCTAACATGGACGGAACAGACGCACTTAAAGAGATTAAAGCATATGATCCTAACGCTAAGGTAATTATGATAACTGCTGCCGGACAGCAGAATAAAGTAATTGAAGCTCTCAAGCTTGGTGCAGAACGTTTCATTACAAAGCCTTTTAATAAAGATGAGATTCTTAAGAATATTGAAGAAGTTCTTGAAGGTTAATTGTGAACATATTTTAATAAACTAAGTTCTTTGAATTAAGTTCAGGAAACTTAATTCATATAAATAAATGCGGGTGATATACCTTAATGGTTATCACCCGCATTTATTAGTTATTTCTTTCTTTTAAAATGTACTTCCGGAACTGCCACGCTATCATATGTAACATGCGGCTTATCTGTATTATCCCCCGGAACCATATCTGATGAAATATCCACGTCATCATTATTGTCTGAATCTACCTTATGTATCTCTGGAATAGCAAGATTATCATATGACAGACTGTAATCCTTTTTAGATGTATTAACTTTATTTTTTACCCTTTTAAATATATTAAACATATTTTAACTCCCCTATACTTATAATATATTGATAAAGAATGTAATAACCAGACTATTCAGGAAATCTGCAAAAAGACTTCCTATAAGTGGTATTAACAGATAAGCCTTAACTGATGGAACATATTTGTCACATACTGCCTGCATATTTGCCATGGCATTAGGCGTTGCTCCCATTCCAAATCCACATGTACCTGCAACAAGAACTGCTGCATCATAATCTCTTCCCATAATATTGAATACAATAAAATATGTAAATAAAACAATAACAATTATCTGTGCACCAAGAAGTATAACAAGCGGAAGAGCTAGTGATGCAAGCTGCCATAACTTAAGTGTAATCATAGCCATTCCAAGAAATAATGATAAACTTATACCTCCAAGGTCGTTAATTTCTCCCATATGAATAACAAGCTTTCCATTTCCTGCATATTCTGCAATGTTACGCATAAGCGCAGCTGCAATCATGGCCCCGATGTATATAGGAAAAGTAAGTCCTGTCTTCGTAAGAGCCCATGAAAAAATAGTTCCTATACCAATAGCAATAATAAGCTGGAATACGGCTGATGCATACATTCTGGAATGTCTTTCATGCTTCTTTTCGTCTTCAATAAGAAGACTGTCATCCTCTGGAATTGCTGTATCTAAAAGGTTTTTCTTCTCAATAAGTCTCTTGCCTAATGGTCCTCCTACAAGACTTCCAAATATAAGACCAAATGTAGCTGCAGCAGTACATATTGTCGTTGCACCCTTAACATTAAAATCTTCAAGTACCGGTCCAAATGCACCCGCAGTACCATGTCCGCCAACCATAGGTATTGAGCCTGTACACATTCCTATAAGTGAATCAAGCCCAATAACCTTAGATAAACCTACTGCAACACCATTCTGTATAAATATAAGTACTATAACTAATCCTAAAAATATCACCATAGACTTTCCGCCCTTTTTAAGTACTTTAAGATTAGCCTGAAATCCTACGGATGTAAAAAAGAATACCATGCATACTTCTTTAAGTGTGTCATCAAATGAAAACTCTAGTATATGAGTAACATAACATATACATGTAAATATAGCAAACAACAGTCCTCCTACAACAGGTGCCGGTATACAGAACCTTTCAAGGAATTTAATTTTCTTTCGTAAATAGCTGCCTAGAAGCAGTACAAGTACCGCAATAGCCAGCGTCTGATACATATCTAACTGAACCTTCATTAAATTTCTCCATTCTTTATAGCATTAACCTGATATACAGAATTATTCTGTCAAAACATTGATGCCACGCTCTGTATAATAAGCTGCTGCACCTGAATGGAACGGAATATCTACTCCATCAGCCGCCGTATTTATATCAAATGAAATATCAAGAGATGTAGCATACTTAAAATCATCAGCATGCTCATATATTGTCTTAGTCACATTCTTAATAACATCGTCTGAGAGTGACTGCTTTGCAATCAGAACTGCCTTAACACCAATAGTTGTCACATCAGAATCCTGACCATTATAAGTTCCTGCCGGAATAGTATATTTTTCACAGAGTGAATACGCTGATAACATCTTGTCTATGCATTTGTCATCAAGACTTATAAGACGTATGTCACATTCTTTAGACAACTGTCCTATAACTTCTGTTCTTGTTCCTGCTGTACAGAAAAATGCATCAATTTCTCCAGCTTTAAGTTTTTCTGCCGCTTCTGTATAATCCATATTGACCTTATTAATAAGCTCATCAGTAATTCCACTCATTTTTAATATCTGTTCTGCATTCTTTTCGGTTCCTGACTCTGATGCACCGACACTTACAGTTTTATTAATCAGGTCATCAATACCTGTAATTCCAGAATCTTTCCTTACAACAATCTGACAGCATTCTGTATAAAGTGAAGCAACCGCTTTGTAACCCTTCTGGTATTTTTTATCAGCAAATGTACCTGTTGCATTATATGCATCACTTAACAGGTCTGCCTGGACAATAGCAAGGTCTATATACCCATCAGATATAAGTCTTAAATTAGCAACCGAACCAGCAGTAGTCTTTGTTTCAAATGTATATCCATCAATCTCTTTATCTGCCAGTTGTGTAAATGTGCTTGCAATTGAATAATATACTCCGCCTATATCTGCTGCACCAAACTTCAAATTCTTACTATGCCCGCTACATCCTGCCATCACAAACAATAAACAGGACATTAATACACATAATATTTTCTTCATTCATTTATCCTCTTAACAATAATTCTTTTTCATAAACTTTGCCATCCTTTATGTACATTCTAGGGACACGCTTACTTACTGCACATGTAAGCTCATAAGGAATTGTTCCTGCAAGCTGTGCCATATGCTCAATAGGATTAGCCTTACCAAATATCTCTACTTCACTACCAACGTCAACATTCATCTTATCTGTAAGATCAATCATGCACATATCCATACATATCTTGCCTCTCTGTGGAGCAGGACCTTCTTCTGTCATAAGCTCATATCTGTTAGAAAGGCATCTGAAATATCCATCAGCATATCCATAAGGAACAACTCCCATTCTTGTCTTTCTGTCAGTCTTGTATATTCCTCCATAGCTTATTGCTGTTCCGGCAGGGTAAGTCTTGATTGTGCTTACTGTTGTCTTAAGTGACATAACAGGCTTAAGTCCAAGCTCCTGTGCAAAATCTCCATATCCATAGAGCAGAAGTCCCGGTCTTACCATGTCAAGCCATGTTTCAGGATATCTTGCAACAGCACCTGTATTGGCACAGTGTCTTATCTTGAATTTCTTTCCAAGTTTTTTCTCAACTTCATCAATCACACTGGTAAACAATTCAAACTGATGCTTAGTATAGCTTTCACATTCTTCTCCAAATTCATCAGATACTGCAAAATGTGTGAATATTCCCTCAGCATCAAGACCTGGAAGAGTACAGCCTTCACATATTCCTTCAACACCACTTTCAAAATAATCTCCGTCACACAGATATCCAAGTCTTGACATTCCTGTATCAACTTTAATATGAATCTTTAATGTACCACCACATTTAACAGCTTCCTCACTGTATTCAAGTGCCTTAGCCCTGCATGTTACAGCCTGTGTTATATTATTCTTAATAAGTTCAGAAACCTCTTCTTTAGGTGTATGTCCAAGTATAAGAACCGGCATTGTAATACCATTATGTCTTAATTCTACAGCCTCATCTATACTGCTTACTGCAAGATAATCTGCTCCAGACTCCTGTAAAAGTCTGCTCACCTGTACAGAACCATGTCCGTAAGCATCCGCTTTTACAACGCCTAAAAACTTAACATTTTCTCCAATTCTTTTCCGTAATGTTTCATAATTATGTGCAAGTGCATCCATATCTATTTCAGCCCATGTTCTTCTTAATGTTGAATCCATAATAATCTGCCTCCATTATCTAAACATATTTTAATATTTTACCATTTTATTGATGATTAGTGAATATTTTTTAAATTAATTTTAGGTTGACATTTTATAGTAATGTCAGAACAAAGATAAAAGATATCAGATTGGAGGAATTCATATGAAAAAGAACCTTTTTGCTTTATTAAATATATGTACTATATTATTAAGCTTGTTCTTAACAGGATGTTCTGGAAAAGAATCTAAGATAATATTAAACAGCTCACAGTCCGCATACATAGTATCTAATAATAATATGGTTCTTGAATCTTTCACTACTGAAGCCGTATTAGATGATGAAATCCCTGAACGCAGCATATCATGCTGGGGTGATAGTATGATGCAGGGAGCTGGATGTAACGAAGCATATATATACTCTGATAATGGTATTGAAGACATATCTTACTTTACAACTCCATCTGCTCTGCAATATTTTACATCAATCAATACCTACAACTTTGGTGTAGGTGGTGAGAATTCATATCAGATTTCTTTACGTGCGGGCGGAATTCCAATATACACTGACCGTGATATCTATATAACCGACCACTCATTAGCTTATGTAAAATTTGTTGATGAAAATGAAGAAACAATCGATATGGATGACTACAGCGGATATGGATATGAAGATAACACATATCCAGACACAGTATATATTAATGATGTTTTATGTTGTGTCGAAAGAGCTGATGAAGGCTTATATATTTCTATATGTTCTGATGCAGACTGTGATTCTGTAACTGAAATGTATATTAACGCATGGACAAGGGTTATTCCTAAAGCAGCTTATGACCATCGCAATGATATTCTTATTCTTGAGATGGGAAGTAATGGTGGCTGGGAGAATGATTATGATGAACTTATAAAACAATATCAGAATATAATTGATAACAGCTATTATGCTGATTATATAATTGTTGGTGATACTGATAATCCGGGAGAATCAGCTGACATATATCAGGATGTATACGATAATAATGGTAATTATGCAGGACTTCATGCAACATTATGGGAACAAGCTCTGTATGATGCATTTGGAGAACATTTCCTTAACACAAGACTTTATCTTATGGAAAATGCACTATCTGACTGTGGACTTACACCAACCGAAAATGATATAATTGATATACAGACAGGCAATCTTCCTGAACAGATTCGTGCTGATTTCACACATTTTAACTCTTATGGATATTATTCCAAAGCCAAAGCTATATACTTAAAGGGTATAGAACTTGGCTACTGGAATTAATATTATTCGACTGGAGGATTATATATGAGAATATTATTAGTTGAAGATGACCGCTCATTATCAAGGGCAGTTTCAACTATATTACAGAAGAATAATTATTCTGTTGACTGCGTTGAAAATGGTCAGACGGCCCTTGATTATCTAGAAAAAGATATATATGATGCTGTAATTATGGATATTATGATGCCGGTAATGGATGGAATTACAGCTTTAAAGAATTTAAGAAAACGCGGCAGCAACATTCCAGTTCTTATGCTTACTGCAAAGACTGAAATAGATGATAAAGTAGAAGGGCTTGATAATGGTGCTAACGATTATCTTACCAAACCATTTGACACAAGGGAACTGCTTGCAAGAATCCGTGTACTTACACGCTCTGAAAAACAACAAGATAATGTTATTACACTTGGAAATATTTCGCTCAACACAACTACATGTGAATTATCTTCTCCTTCAGGTTCATTTCTTCTTACTAATAAGGAATATCAGATGATGCTGATGTTCATGAATAATAAAACTCAGGTTATTTCGGCAGAACATTTTATGGAGAAAATCTGGGACAGTGAATCTGATTCTGATATCAGCACCGTATGGACTTATATATCTTATCTCAGGAGAAAACTTGAAGCTTTAAAGTCTGATTATTCTATTGCTACAAGAAGAAATATGGGATATTATTTAAAAAATAACAACTAATATAAAGAAGGTATATAATGTCAAAAAATAATAAAGCATCTACTTATAATGAGAAAATGCTTACCCGCTTAAGAATACAATTTATAGTTCTTTCAATGGCAGTTGTAATAATTATGCAGGGATTTATAGTGTATACAAGTGTCAGAAACACATACAATAAGATGATCGCTAAATCCGACCATCTTGTTTCATCTATATATATTAATATTTTAGATAAAAAGCCAATTAAAGCAGATGCCAGGTATTTCTATATTACATTTGGTAAAGATAACCGCCCCAGAACCATTAATATCGATAACATATCTGATATTTCTGAAGATGAGGCTTTGGCAATATATTATGAGGCATATGAGACAGGCGAACTTGATGGATTTTACAATGGTTACAGATATTGCATATATGAAAAAGAGAAACGTACAATTGCTGTATTCGTACTTCGAAGTAATATGATAGATGATGTTAAGAAAACAGCTGTTTCGCTTATAGAATCATCATGTGCAGGTATTGCGGTTATGCTCCTGATTCTTATATTTACTTCAAAGCTTATCGTCATGCCTATTGCAAAAGCACACCGCAAGCAGAAAGAATTCATAACCTCTGCAAGTCATGAGCTTAAGACTCCGATTACAGTAATAAGAGCTGATGCTGATATATTACAGATGGATAATCCTGATAATGAATGGATTGAAGATATAAAGAAACAGGCAGAAAATCTTACAGCTATGACTAACAGTCTTGTATCACTTGCAAGAATGGATGAGCGCAACGGTCATATAAAACGTGTGGTTTTTCCTGTTTCTGACCTTGCACAAGAAGCTGTGCGCTCTTATAATGCACTTGCACTTGATTCAGGTAAACATTTTACCTACGATATTACACCTGACCTTACATGCTGCGGTGACGCATCATCAATACGGCAGCTATTTACAATTCTTCTTGATAACGCATTTAAATATTCATCAGGTAAAGGTAACATAGACTTTAAATTATATTCTTCAGGAAGCTATATTGTTTTAATCGTAAGCAATGATGTTGATAATATTGATAAGAATCTTACTGACAGAATGTTTGACAGATTCTACAGGGCTGATTCAACATCCGCTAAGATAACCGGATATGGTCTTGGTCTTTCAATTGCAAAGGCTATTGTTTCCGAGCATAACGGAAGTATTAAAGCCAAAATGGATGGTTCTCAAAGAATTATTATTAAAGCACAGCTTCATATTAAATAACACATATTGACCCAATATGTTATAATGAAAAAGAATTTAGTGTAATGCTGAATTCTTTTTTGTAGAGTGGAAAATTAACATGAGGGGAGAAATATTCTATGGAACCAGATTACAATAACAACTATCATAACAGCTATCAAAGCGAGTTTAAGCCCAATGGATTTGATGACCTTCATCTTGATGATGAAGTATACGAGATTAAATCTGACAGAATTAATCCTGAAGATTTTTATCAACACAGTCAAAAGAAACGATATTCAGAAGTCAGTCTTAGGAACATGCCTGTTGTGCTTATTATAATCCTTGCCAATCTGCTTGCAGGCATTATGTGCATAATAGCAGGCAGTGATCATTTTGAAACAGGTGGACTTAATTACCAGTATATTCATAATAATAAAGAATATATAAGGCTTCTGACTTATATGTTCCTGCATGCTAATTTGCCACATTTTATTAATAATATGGTTGCTCTGTATCTGTTCGGTTCAAGACTTGAACCCCGTGTCGGTTCTCTTCGTACTGCAATTATATATTTCGGTTCAGGACTTGCATCAGGCCTTGTATCTGTGTATGTATCACACCTTATCAATCCCGATGTAATCCGCTTTGCTGCAGGTGCATCAGGTGCAATATTCGGTGTAATGTGTGCAACACTTTTTACTAATTTCAGTTCAAAAACTGATTCCAATAAGACAACTGTAATCGTATCTATTGCGTTAATTGTTGTATATGCTCTTATATCTAATGGTGCAAATGTAGATATCCTCGGTCATCTCGGTGGTGGGATAGCAGGTGGTATTCTTGTATTCATTCTGTACCATGACAGTTTAGATGGTGCATTTTCAGGAACAGTTTCAACACTTCTTGCTGTCATACTCACATTAATAATATGTTTTATCGGTGTGACACGCGCAGGCATTGGTACTAAAGCCAGCGCAATGCAGGATTCAAGAATAGATACAGTAAAAGAACAGCAGATATTTCAGGATGAATCTATAACCTTTGGTCAATGTCTGGATAACAAATGTACAGACCCCGAATGGACTATTTTCAGTTCTACTGATAATAAAAAGGTTGTAGAATTCAACGGTAAAGTAGTATATAATAACACGAATTCTTCATTGAAGATTCAATTCACATATGATGAATCCATTAGTTACTGGACAATTAACTATATGGGACTAAATGGTACTGCAATGGATAGTAATGGTGCAGCTCTGCTTCTTAATTATCTGTGCAGCGATTATTTAAATTAGGAGGCGATGTACATGTCTAAGCTGTTTAATTCTGATGACGATGATTTTGGATATCTTGATGATTCTATTCATATTAACTGGAAGAAATTACTGCCTGCAATCATAATTGTTGCAGCAGCAGTAATTGCATTAATAATTGTACTTATTGTTTCTTTCGGTCATAGAGGGAAAAAAGTACCTGCAAATGCATCTTCAACCGAAGAAACTTCGTCTGTCAGTGAAACAGATACCGACGGCAATAATACTTTAAGCGATAAAGATGAGAAAGAACAGGATCCGCAGTATTCCGACAATGATGGAGCGATGAATCAGTCAGCCGGTAATGGTGCTTCTGTAATTCTTTCTAACAGCACTAATGAAACATCAGATATAACTATTGGCGTAGACGTTTCTAAATTTCAGGGAACTATTGACTGGGCACAGGCTGCTTCATCAGGTGTTGATTTTGCAATGATAAGAGTTGGCTACAGAGCGCAGAAAACAGGTGTTATCTATGCTGACACCAATGCAAAATACAACATGCAGCAAGCTGCAGCCAACGGAATTAAAGTTGGTGTATACTTCTTCTCATCAGCAGTTAATGAAGCTGAAGCTATTGAAGAAGCAGACTGGGTTGCTGATTTCATAGCAGACTACAGTATAACTTACCCTGTAGCATTTGACTGTGAAGGCTTCAACACATCTGAAAGCAGGCAGAAGAGCATGACTAAGGCTGAAAGAACTGACGTAGCTGTTGCATTTTTACAGGAAATATATGATAAAGGCTATACACCTATGTTCTATGCCGCTTGCTCTGAACTTACCAATAACAGCCAGTGGAACATTGCCAGTCTTGAAAAATCATTTAAGATATGGGTTGCACAATATCCGTCAACGCCTTATCCAGATACTCCATCCACATCATATACAGGAACATACAGCATGTGGCAGTATACTAATCAGGGCAAGGTAGCAGGAATTGGTACAAATGTTGATATTAACGTTGCTTATTTCGGTTATTCAGAAAGTAACGGCTCTCTAAGCGGTGAAACTGCAGCTGCCGCATCCCCAGATGTAGAAGCAGGCATGGTATTCACCTCTGTTAATGACACCGTTACTGCCAAAGATGAAGTACGGCTTCGTGACAAGCCTAGTCAGGATTCAGACGCAACAGTAATTGCAACACTTGTCAATGGTGAAACAATTACACGGACTGGAACAAGCAGCAGCGGCTGGTCAAGACTTGTATACAATGGACAGACTGTATACGCTGTTACAAGTTACTTAACAACAGACCTTACACCTAAAGCAACAGAAAATCCTACAACCGGATTTAACACGAAATTCACAGACTGTAACGATACTGTAACTCCTAAGGAAGAGGTTAATCTTAGGAATAAGCCTAGTGTGACAGATGCAGATTCTGTTGTTGTTGCAACTGCTAAAAAAGGCGAGCTTTTTACCAGAACCGGCTATAATACAGAGGTTGGCTGGTCAAGGGTTGTATATAACGGTCAGACACTTTACTGTGTTACAAGCCTGCTTTCTATCCAATAAATTTAAAATGTCAGGAGAATTATTGTGAGTATTATAATCACTGATTTATGCAAAATCTATGATGACAATGAAGTTCTTAAAAATGTCAATATAACCCTTAAAGATAATTCTATATATTGTCTTATGGGTGCTTCCGGTATAGGAAAAACAACACTTTTAAGAATTATAATGGGACTCGAACATGCAGATTCCGGCTGTATATCCGGAATAGATACTAAAAACATATCTTGTATGTTTCAGGAGGACAGGCTTATCCTAAACCTTTCTGCAATAGACAATGTCAGAATTGTGCTTCGTGGAAAAAGCAATAGGGAAGAAGTCCGTAATAATCTGTTATCAATTCTTCCAGATGATAGTCTTGATATTCCTGTAAGTTCATTATCCGGTGGAATGAAAAGAAGAGTTGCACTTGCAAGAGCATTATCATATCCCGGCAAACTTATAATACTTGATGAACCATTCACAGGTTTAGATAAGGATACTAAGTTAAATGTAATAGACTATATATTAAAAATGCGTAATAACCGTACTTTGCTTATTGCAACTCATGGAACTGATGATGCCAATCTGTTAGGGGCTGAAATAATAAAGCTTAATAAAAATATTAATTAAACTATTAAAGGGAGACTGTCTTATGGCAATCTCCCTTATTAATTAATATTATGTGACTACATTTCTTCAATAATCTTTCTTGCAACATATACGCCACTGGCAGAAGCGTGTGATAATGAATGTGTAACGCCGCTTCCGTCACCAATTATGTATAAGCCCTTATATCTTGTCTCAAGATTGTTGTCAATCTCAACTTCCATGTTATAAAACTTAACCTCAACACCATACAGAAGTGTATCATCATTGGCAGTTCCCGGTGCAATCTTATCAAGTGCATAAATCATCTCTATAATTCCATCAAGAATTCTCTTAGGAAGTACAAGACTCAAATCACCCGGAGTAGCAGCAAGAGTAGGTTTTACAAGTCCCTCTTCAATTCGCTTCTCTGTGCTTCTTCTTCCTCTCATAAGGTCGCCGAATCTCTGGACAATAACACCGCCGCCAAGCATGTTGGAAAGTCTCGCAATACTTTCACCATATCCGTTACTGTCCTTGAATGGCTCTGAAAAATGCTTTGCAACAAGAAGCGCAAAGTTGGTGTTCTCTGTCTGCTTCTCAGCACCTTCATAGCTGTGTCCGTTAACTGTTACAATACCGTTAGTGTTCTCATTAACTACAATTCCATTAGGATTCATACAGAATGTTCTAACAAGATCTTCGAATTTCTCTGTTCTGTATACAATCTTGCTTTCATACAATTCATCCGTAAGATGTGCAAATATAACGGCCGGAAGCTCAACTCGCACACCGATATCCACACGGTTAGACTTTGTTGGAATCTCAAGCTTCTGACAGACATTTTCAATCCATTTGCTTCCGCTTCGACCAACGGAAACAATACATTTGTCACAATCCATGTACTCATCCTTATAGAATACTCTGTAGCCGCCATCGATCACTTCAATATTGCTTACAGGAGTATTAAAGTAGAAGTCTATATGGTCCTTCATCTCATTGTACATATTTTCAAGAACAACATAGTTAATGTCTGTTCCAAGATGTCTTACTGACGCATCAAGGAGCTTTAACTTGTTCTGCATGCATAAAGTCTTGAACTTAGTACCTGCTGTCGAATACATGTGAGTCTCTTCACCACCATGTGACGTATTGATTGTATCAACATACTTCATCAGGTCGATTGCCTGATCCCTGCCGATATACTCATAAAGAGTTCCACCGAAATCATTAGTTATGTTATATTTACCATCTGAAAATGCACCAGCACCACCAAATCCGTTCATAATCGCACATGTTGGACATTTGATACACGATTTAACCTTCTTGCCGTCTATAGGACATTTTCTCTTCTCTAATGTGTTGCCTTCTTCAAACACAGCCACTCTGGTTTCGGGTGACTTCTTCATAAGCTCGAACGCAGAAAAGATTCCGCCCGGTCCGGCTCCAATAATAATAACATCGTATTCCATACATTATCCTCCTCGGAGAAATTTCTTAGAATATTATATCATAGAATCGGGGTTATGTGGTATATTGTAAATATTAATTAGAGTATTTAGTATCAATTTAGTATCACAAACAGAACCTCGCAAACGGAGTGTTCTGAATCACTTCGTTAAACTATGCTTTAGCGAAGTGATTATCATGTGACAAAATATTTAATCATTTTAATAATATCCACCCAGACATAACTATTCTTAGTCATATCTGAGTGGATTCCCTATCATACATAATTATACAATTATGTCAACATGCATGTCAGCCGCCTCAAAACCTTTCTTAAGCTTTCGGCTAACTTTTTTAATTTCTGTATTGTATTCTTTCTTGCGATTATCTTTTTCAGATATTTTATCAGAAGCTTTTGTATCTGCAGTATCCTGTGTATTTTCGGAAGCATCAGTAAGTTCAGTATCATCAGCTTTCTCGCTGTCTGTTATCTCATCTGATATATCATTATCTGCTGCATCCTGTTCTTTCTTTTCGTCATCAGTTGGCATACTCTGATAATCTGCGGATTTGACAAACTCAAGATGTGCAGCCTCAATGTTGTTAGTCTTTGCAAGTATTTCCTGGGCTTTCGCTAACTTGGCACTTTTAGGTATTGCCGGGTCATTGACGATACTGCTTAATGAGCTCTCCAGTTCTCCAAGCTTCTGCAGCTTTACACGGTCAACCTCTTCCTTAGTCTTGCATTGTCTCAGTTTTTCCTTGTAGCTTTCTTTTTCTTCTTTAGTTTCACGATATTTCTTTAAAGCAACAGGATCATTCTTTTCAAGATAAGATATTTCCTCAGGCGAAAGACTCCCACCTGACATAATCTTATTATCTATTTTCTGGCGCTTCTCTGCTTCCCGATTGTGTTCTAACTGGTCCTGAAAATCTGCAATCATAAACTGCTCGGATGTCCATGTAGAACGCTCGTTTAACTCCTGCTTAGATAAAACATTGCCAGATTCCTTTTTCTGCATCCACTTGTTATTAAGCATCTGCAATTGTACGGTACTTGCTATTGTTCCTGATAATATCACTAGGCACACCCCCTGACATTATACAGAAAAGTCAACATTCTGACCCACATTCTTCTCCTGTGGAGTTTTTACTGTATCACTTAAGAAAAGCTGTTCCTGGTCTTTTATCTTTTCAAGAAGTTCTTCTATTGATGAAGCTGTCACTGTTACGGTCTCTGCATCGTCAGTATCATCGACATCCCCGGTCTCTTTACGTTTCTTTTCCAACCGCTCCTCATTCTTTTTCTTTTCTGCCTTCTTCTGTGCTGTCTTCTTAGCTTCTTTCTTTTCTACAGCCTTCTTCTCAATGCGCTCCTTCTGTGCAGCACTTGACTTTTCAAGCACAGCAAAATATGATGCTGTACCATTATCATTAACCTGCATTCCAAAGCCCTTTACACTAGTTCCTGTTGCTGAAAGACTGCTTGCAAGCTGTGAGATTCCACTGGCAGCATTTGCAATAATTCCTTCATACTGCTTTCTGTAATTCTCATCAGAAGCCATTCTTTCAATTTTATCCTCATCAATAAGTACAACCATATTATTGGAATTAGCATAACCTGCAGCATTAGCCTTGGCATTCTCTTTCTGATCCTCACTTACAAGAATAAAGTTCATATTAGAGTACTTTTTCTTTAATTGTTCATAATATTTGCTTGCTTTCTCGCTTAACTGGGGATTACCGATAGTCTGACCACTGACTTTTTTCTTTCCGCTTGTCTCATCGGTCTTAGTTGTCTCTGACTTAGAATAAACAGCCGCTGTATCTGCATACGAACCGGCTATCTGGGAAAAATTCCCTGAAGATATACTACTCATAATTCATTCCTCCTTGAACGAAAATGTATTGGATAAAGTCTTCCTTGACTTTTCTAATTATTATATCGACACATTTACAAAAAAAATAATCGCATCACATAAAAAATGATACGATTACTTTCATTTTAATTAATTTCTTTCTTCTTTCTTCTTATAAAAAGACAGACACATATAACAATAAAAACAACAGTTGCAGCTATTAGTATTGGCCATACCGGAATCGGACAGACAGATGCCCTTATAAGTTTAAGTCCCTGATAAAGTGTAAATACACCGAATATCGAGAATATTGCGAATGCAAGTGTATTAAGCAGTCCGTCCGGAGTCTTGCTCTTTAACAGATATCCGACTAACATACCAAGAATGTCAGCCGCAAAAAGTCCGAGCGAACATCCAATCCATACAACAAGAGCTGCACTCATACCTTCATTAGCACCAAATGTTATAGCTGTAAGCTGTGTCTTATCACCAAGCTCTGCAATGAAAAATGTACAGAAAACTGCAAGTGGTGCAAACTTAATCTTTGATTTGCCGCTGCCTTCTTCTTCGTCATCATCATCCCCGGCAATTGTTGATGCAGCAAAATAAAGAAATGCAAGTGCTGCAATAGTCTTTATAAGCCAGTCTGGAATGAATTCACTGACAAGCCCACCTGCTAAAACAGCTAGTCCGTTAAGTACAAGAATTGCTACAGCAGTTCCTGATATAATATCTCTTAACTTATATTTAGAAGTAAGAGCAATAAGCATGAGCTGGGTTTTATCACCCATCTCAGCTATGAATTCAGTAAAAAATACTTTTAAAAACAACAACATTGGTATGTTACCTCATTTATCTTATTATGATATAAACTGCATATATCAAATAAAGTACAACCATTGAAAAACCTTCGATTCTTCCGATTTTCTTCCTTGTTCCAGCAAATATCCATACACATATTGTAAATACAATAAGCACACACAAATCAATAATATTCTCAGTAATTATGCTGATTGGGCTGATTGCTGATGCAATACCAAGTACCATAAGTATGTTAAATACATTTGAACCAATCGCATTACCAAGTGCCATATCGACTTCGTTCTTTCTGGCTGCAACTATTGAAGTTACAAGCTCTGGAAGTGATGTTCCTATTGAAACTATTGTAAGCCCAATAAGTGTCTGGCTCATTCCAAGGTCACTCGCTATTCTTGAGGCAGAGTCTACGGTAATATCTCCGCCTACTGCAATCGCAGCCGCACCGCCAATAATAAACAGAATACTAAGCGGAACTGAAATCAACTTAATATCTTCATCAGAACCGCCCTCAATCTCGATTTTTTTGCCTTCTTTGCTTGCCTTTAGTGCAATCTTAATCATGTAAAAAATGTATCCTGCAAATGCACCTATAAATATTACACCATCAAAATGTCCAAGCATCATTCCTGACTTATCACCAACCCCAAGGATTCCTAAAATCAATAAAAGTCCTGCACAGATAAGTGAAAATGGGATATCTCTTTTTATTGTTTCTTTTGCAACATTTACTGTGGCTATCATTGCACACACACCAATAACAACCATCAGGTTAAATATATTAGAACCGACTACATTACTTACTGCAAGCTCATTGTTGCCTGTAATTGATGCAGATACACTGACCGCCGTTTCTGGAAGCGATGTTCCCATTGCAACAATTGTAAGTCCAATAATAATAGACGGAACATGTAGTCTCTTTGCTACACTTGAGCTTCCTTCTACGAAAAAGTCTGCACCTTTAATCAGCAGCACAAATCCAATAATCAGGAACACAATTACAAGCGCAAATGGCGCGTTATTAATAAAATTACCCATATAAATCTCCTTATTTTTCTTTTTCCGGGGGGTATAAAAAAACTCATGTATATCAACCAGATTCAGTGATATTGCACACTGAAAATAATTGATATACATGAGTCTCATTATTTAAGATTTGCCAGATTATACTCTCTATTATAATCAGAATGTTGACAAATCACACTTACGCGCTAACTACTCCCTCATGGAATATTAAGTTACTTGATAAATAATATCAAATGCGTGCATGTGTGTCAATAACTAATTCTTATGAAATCTCTTCTCTTCCTCATATGCAGGCTCACATGTAAGGTTCATTCCAAGTCTCTTAAATGTATCTTTATCAACAGATGAAAGGATTACTGTTGAGTGAACATCACAGCCATAAAGCTTAGGAATCTGCTTTAAAGCCTTGTCAGCTAACGGATTGGCTACAACTGAAGATGAAAGTGCAATAAGAATTTCATCTGTATGAAGTCTTGGATTCCTGCTGCCAAGATAGTTAGTCTTTAAGGTCTGGATTGGACTGATTGACTCAGGTGATAGCAGGTCAACTGAATCATCTATTCCTGCAAGCTGCTTTAATGCATTAAGCAATGCTGATGACGCAGCACCTAACAGATCACCTGTTTTTCCAGTAACAATAGTTCCGTCTTCTAACTCAATTGCAACCGCCGGTTTATCACCGCTTTTTGCTGACTTTTCAAGTGCAGCATTAACAACAGGTCTTGAAGATGGTGTGATTCCTGCCTGATTCATTAAAAGCTCAATCTTATAAATTTCCTGACTGTTTACACCAGTTCTCTTCTGGTCGCATAAACATTTGTAATATCTTCTGATAATCTCCATATTAGAAGCATAACGGCATGCCTCATCATCAACAATACAGTTACCGGCCATATTAACTCCCATGTCTGTTGGTGACTTGTATGGACTCTCTCCTGCAATAAGCTCAAACATTGCGTTAAGTACAGGGAATATCTCAATATCTCTGTTATAATTAACGGTTGTCTTTCCATATGCTTCAAGATGGAAAGGATCAATCATGTTGACATCATTAAGGTCTGCTGTCGCTGCCTCATAAGCAAGATTAACAGGGTGCTTAAGTGGAATATTCCAGATTGGGAATGTCTCAAACTTCGCATATCCAGCCTTAACTCCATGCTTATATTCATGGTAAAGCTGAGAAAGGCATGTAGCCATCTTTCCACTTCCCGGACCCGGTGCAGTAACAACTACAAGTGGTCTGGTAGTCTTAATAAATTCATTCTTTCCGTAGCCTTCATCACTTACAATCTTAGCAACATCATTAGGATAGCCTGCTATCTTGTAATGCTTGAAATTCTTAATTCCATGTGCATCTAACACCTTGATAAAATTATCAACCTCTGGCTGCTGGAAATACTTGGTAATGCATACGCTTCCAACAAAAAGTCCGTATTCTGTAAATGCATCTATAAGTCTTAATACTTCCTGATCATAAGTAATTCCATAATCGCCACGAATCTTATTGCTTGCAATATCTTCTGCACTTATTGCAATAACAACCTCTGCCTGGTCCTTTAACTGCAAAAGCATCTGAAGCTTTGAGTCCGGCTTAAATCCTGGAAGAACCCTTGAAGCATGATAATCATCGAACAGCTTTCCGCCAAACTCAAGATATAACTTATTGTCAAACTTGGCAATTCTCTCCTTAATATGCTCAGACTGCATTTTTAAATATTTGTCATTATCAAATCCTATCTTCATAATCTTATTCCTTTAAGTAAAATTCTTTAATAAAATTAACATAAATCACAAAATTTATCCAGTTCTTTAGTGACAATATTTTTCGTTTTGAACTTCGGATTATTGTATAATCTGCCTCGTGCCATGACTAAATCCACGTTACGAAGTGCCCTGAGATCATCTAACGGATTATTCTTAGTTACAATCAGGTCAGCACATTTGCCGGCTTCAACAGAACCCGTATCATCACCAATCCCTGCCATTACTGCACTGTTAAGCGTAGCTGTGTATAATGCAAATGCATTGCTTACACCTACATATTTGTGGAAATAATAAAGCTCTCTCCAGAAATCATACTGTGTAATCCATGGACAGCCAACATCATTACCAAGTACGACCGGAATGTCGTTGGCAATTGCTGCCTTGGCACATTCCTTTATTCCCTCAAACACGATATTGCCATTGTACTGCTCGACCTCTGACGCATTAGATACGCTTCTGTCAAAAAGCGCATATGGCAGTGCAGGAGATAATGTTGTACAAAGAAACGCATTATTTTCCTTAAACAAATGTATTATCTCATCATCAGGCTTTGCTCCATGCTCTATTGAATCAACGCCATTCTGTAGTGCAACCCTTACGCCCTCTGGCGATTCAACATGTGCAGCAACCTTATATCCAAGCGCATGTGCCTTATCACACACTGCCTTTACCATCTCAGGCTGCATCTTAAGTTCACCCGGCACGCCCTTAGCCTTGGCATCAAGCACACCGCCTGTAATCATGAGCTTAATAAGGTCAACATTCTGACTATTTGCAATATCAACCTGAACAAGTGCTTCATCTATATTGTTAGCAGCTACCGCAACAGAACCAGCCATATGTCCACCCGGCACAGAAATTCCTTCATTAGCTGCAAGAATTCTTGGTCCGTCAGCCTTGCCATTTCTGATATCATCCCTTACTCTTGTATCAAAATCAGCCAGACCTCCGACAGTTCTTATAGTAGTAACACCACTCATAAGCTCTGTCTTTGCAAAATCCTTTACAACCTTATATGTCACAGCCCTTGAAAGTGCTGTTCCCATAAGCAGCTTAACAGTCTTTTCATTATCTCTCTGCTTTTTCTGTGGCTTTCCATTGCCTGCAAGATGAACATGCATATTAATAAGCCCCGGCATAAGATATTTACCCTCAAGATTAATCTCATTAAAGCCGTCTGGTACAGTGTTACCCTTCACAATACCAGTAATCTTGTCATCTTCAACAAGCACAGAATGACCATCCAAAACTTTCATATCCTTAGTTCCATCAAGGATATGTCCATTAGTAAAAATGTATTTCATAACCATCCGCTCCTTGCTTTTAGCATTATCTTATGCTATTTTACCACATTTTCACCAGTAATGTCACCTGAAATAAATGCTTTCTAGAATAGCATCACAACAGCATGCACAACAAATGCCATCACCCACGCAATCAGGCACTGCCATACAACCATTATAACAGCCCATTTCCCACCAAGCTCACGCTTTACTGAAGCAATTGCTGCGATACAAGGTGTGTACAGAAGACTGAATACAAGCATTGCGGCTGCACCGGCTGTTGAAAGTGCTGCCCGTATGCCTGTCCCGAAAAGTATCTTCATTGTTGATACGACACTTTCCTTTGCCATGACACCACACAGCAAAGATGTACATATTCTCCAGTCACCAAGTCCCAAAGGTGCAAATACAGGGGCTATTATTCCCGCAATAAGTGCAAGTATGCTGTCCTTTGAATCTGTAACAAGATTAAGGTGCAGATTGAAGCTTTGTAAAAACCAGACAATTACAGTTGCAACAAATATAACTGTAAATGCTCTCTGCAAGAAATCCCTGGCCTTTTCCCATAATAACTGCAAAACATTTTTCATGCCTGGAAGTCTGTAATTAGGAAGCTCCATAACAAAAGGAACAGCTTCGCCCTTGAATAATGTTCCTTTATAAAGCAATGCCACAAGAATTCCCATAATAATTCCAAAGAAATATAATGCACCCATTATAAATGCACCCTTTCCCGGGAAAAATGCACTTACAAAGAATGAATATATTGGCAGCTTGGCTGAACAGCTCATAAATGGGGTAAGAAGAATTGTCATCTTCCTGTCTCTCTCACTTGGGAGTGTTCTTGTTGCCATAACTGCAGGAACAGTACATCCAAATCCAATCAGCATAGGAACGATGCTTCTTCCTGACAGACCAATCTTTCTTAACAGCTTATCCATAAAAAATGCTACTCTTGCAATATAACCACTGTCCTCCATAAGTGATAAGAAGAAAAACAGTGTAACAATAATCGGCAGGAATGAAAGCACTGAGCCGACACCTGCAAATATTCCATCTATTACAAGACTGTGAATAACCTTATTCACGCCTGCCGCTGCAAGTGCATTGTCAACAACGCCAGTAAGTGCATCAACACCCATCTGCAGAACATTCTGTAAAAATGCACCAATCACATTGAATGTAAGAAAGAATATTGCAAGCATAATTGCTACAAAGCAAGGTATTGCCGTATATTTCCCAGTAAGAATCTTATCAATCTTCTGGCTTCGTATTCTTTCTTTACTTGCCTTAGGCTTAACAACATTAGCTTCACATATCTTCTCTATAAATGTAAATCTCATGTCCGCGATTGCCGCACTTCTGTCAAGACCTCTCTCATTCTCCAACTGAAGTACAATATGCTCAAGCATTTCTTTTTCATTCTCATCAAGCTGCAACAGTTTTAATATAAGAGGGTCACCCTCAATAATCTTACTTGCTGCAAATCTTACTGGAATATCAGCTCTCTTTGCATGATCCTCTATAAGATGAATTACTGCATGTATACATCTGTGTACTGCTCCTCCGAAATCATTCTCATCACAGTAATCAGTTCTTTCCGGCTTTTCCTGATATTCTGCAATATGAAGTGCATGCCTTATAAGCTCATCAACGCCTTCATTCTTGGCAGCAGATATAGGAATAACCGGGATTCCAAGCATATTTTCCATGCCATTAATATCAATAGAACCTGAATTGCCTACTACCTCATCCATCATATTAAGTGCAAGAACCATAGGCACATCCATCTCTAAAAGCTGCATTGTAAGATACATATTTCTCTCAATATTAGTTGCATCAACAATATTAATAATCGCCTTAGGCTTCTCATTAAGCACAAAATTTCTTGAAACAATCTCCTCGCTGCTGTATGGAGACATAGAATATATTCCCGGTAAATCCGTTACTGATGTATTCTCATGTCCCTTAATCATACCGCTCTTGCAGTCAACTGTAACACCCGGAAAGTTTCCGACATGCTGGTTAGAACCGGTAAGCTGATTAAACAGAGTTGTCTTTCCACAATTCTGATTACCAACCAATGCAAATGTAAGCTTTGTTCCTTCAGGAAGCTTTTCCCCATCTCCCTTAGCATGGTATTTACCAGTTTCACCAAGTCCCGGATGATCAGACTTATATATTCGGTCTGGTCTTTCGTGTTTTCTTGTACGCTCATCTATAGGATCAATAGTAATCTCTCCTGCATCGGCAACTCGAAGTGTCAGTTCATAACCATGTATCTGTAATTCCATTGGATCACCCATAGGTGCAAGTTTCACAAGCGTAACTTCCGCCCCGGGAATTACGCCCATATCAAGAAAATGCTGTCTTAATGCGCCTTCACCGCCAACTGAGGTAATTCTTGCACATTGTCCAATCTTAAGTTCATTTAACTTCATGTGTGTCTTCCTTTTCTAAATAATCTGCCCAAATCATTATTGATAATTCTTCTCAATAATCATTGTAGCACACATGACAAGTGCAGGACACCCCTTAATTGGCATCCTGCACATTTTTCTTAATATTCTACTTCTCTTCTGCATGGAATAAATCACTTAGTAGTCGCAATCATATCCGCAATCGCCCATCTGCCCTCATATTTCACGAAATAGAATGTCGAATCAATAACATCTTTTCTCGCGCCGCCTGAGGTAAGTGTCATATTCTTTGTAAATGCAATATGACATGAATAACAGTCATCATTATATTCAATATAATTATCAACTGTCACTCCTGTATACGGATTTCCCGACAATGTGTGGTCACTGATAAATGTAATATCCGCACTTGAAGCATAATCTTTCGCAAGATTCCAGTAATAAGAATCCTCAATAAGATACTGCTGCACTGTTGCAAGTCCATGACCTGAACCACTTAAATCATTAGTAAGGAAATTATCCCATATTTTTGCCATATTAAGAGCTTCTTCTTTTCTTTCTGATGGCATATCGGCAGAATTGCCACTTGCAGCTACAGATACATTTCCCTTAGCATCTACATTTGCAGTAACTTCTCTGCCTGATGCATTATATATCTTAATCTCCGGCTTGTTGACAAATCCTGTCAGCTTATATTCTACTGATTTTGGCATTGTAACATATTTAGAAACATTCACAAAATCAGGATTATCTATAACCTTACCAGTCTTGTAATCATCTGACACAGTTATTCCATTAACTGTAAATGTATACCCTTCCGGAATTGATACAGTATAATCGTTAGTCTTTGCTGAAAATACAGGCTCAATTGATTTAACCTTCCAGTCAAACACTGTGAGTATCCCAAGAACAACATGCTGGTCTTTAGCTTCCAGAGTCATTCTGGCAACCTTCTTGTCATCAGCATATATGTCATACATAGGCTCTTCTGTATTATAACTGCCCTCTGATTTCTTATATGTATAGTCAGTTGTACCATCTAATTCGGACATGTACATATTGACAAATGTATCTTTTCCCTCAAATTCACTGCTGGCTGGAAGCTCAATATTATCAGCCAATGTCTTATCATCAGCCATCTTTGTAAAGTCATTAAGGAAATCATTCATTACCTTGTCCGACTGTGAATTCTCATATTTCTTAAGGCATGAACATGTATATGCAATCATACAGATTGCAAGAATAAGAAGAATCACTGCATATACGGCAAGCCCTGTCCAGTAATTTAATGGTATATTGATTTTGCCTATATTTATAGACTTCTTAGTATTATTTTTCATATCTACACAGTTCTCCTTCCAATTACTTAGGCATTACAACAAATGCTGTTGGCAGCTTCCATGATGAATTCTGATAATAAAATGTTACGCTTGTCATCTCATAGCCACCGTTATATACCATTGTTGAAGAACTTCCGCCATCAAGGTTGGCTGCATTGACTGCTCCATATTCCTGCATGACTGATATCAGGTCTGACGCAGTTGCACCAAGATGTCCTGAAGCACCTCTTCCATCTGTAACTAAAAGAAGTATTGCTCCGTCAGCTCTCTGTCCGATTGCTGTTCTAGGGTTAGCCCCGCTTCCCTGACCTTTTAATACTCTTGCTTCATTGTTAATAATAAGCGGAACAAAATGATTATTAGAATCAGAGCTTTCCTCTTGGAAAGCAACAGCATCCCTGATCCCGGCTTCATTTACATAGCTTTCAAAATCTGCTGCCGACATACCATCTATATCTTTAACAACTAAAAGGTTATCCTTATTAAGTCCAATTAAGTAAAGACCTGAAAGTGCTGAAGGACTGTTATATGTAATCTTACCGTCCTGCACCACAATTCCAAGTGGTGAGCCGCCTCTGTTTCCTGATGAAACATACAGACCTCCGTTAACTCCTGCAACAGCTCCTGCTCCGCTTACAATCTCATGAAGCTCCTTACCGTAATCTCCCCATGGGTATGTAGTTCCGACCTTAACCTGTGACGGATCTTTTATAATCAGCATTTTTCCAAAGAATGACCTTCCTGAAATCTCAACCATTCTTATTCCATTCCCATCAAACTGCTCTACTTCTCCGTTATTGTCAACCGTCTGTGTATCTGTGTCTGACGATATATTAATAAGAGATGTATCAATATCTGAATCCATCGACTCCATCTTATTAGCATTAATTACCTCATTAATCTGTGCATCTGTACAGAACCACGAAGCAAGAAACTTCATCTGACCTGATTCAAGAACTGTTGATATAAAAAGATTTCTAGCTGCAGGTGCTGAATCGCTGCATATTCTCTTAATCATAATGAATAAAGTTCCCACCAGCATTACTATAGTAACAAGTACCACCAGTAATACTCTGCCTATAATTCTGGCAATTTTCTTTCCCATAATTTTCTCCCTATTCTGTGTTATATATTATTCCAGTCTCATTGCCTTAGATATCACTGAACCTGAAATACTGAAAATATTAATTATTATATCACTAATATGGCAGTGTTTGCCATATATAATTTGAAATACTCATCGCTGCCACTTTTTCTTATCTATTCTCATCACTGTCCGCACGGACAGCTCATATGCCAGAACTGCGTTCTGGCATTGTCGCGACGCTCCCCGAATATACAAGAACAAGCCCCAGCCCATGCAAGCATGGCTGTCACTTCTTCTTGTACATTCTCATCGTTGTCCGCGCAAAAAAAGAGCGACGGCAAATTAACTCTGCCATCGCTCTTTTTAAAAAAATATGAGGGAGAAAAAATGTTTTCTTTACTCCATCATAATACAACATACTTTGTGATATGTTAATATATATTGTATAAAGCATTTATAAAAAAAATATAAACTGGCATTCATCTTATTCCGGTCGTCCAAGATAAAATCCCTGTACTAAATCAATACCATTATCCCTTAAGAATTCATACTCTTCTCTTGATTCAATGCCTTCAGCAAGCACCTTGATGCCTCTCTTATGGAAGCTGTCTCTATAATAATAGTAATACTCCTGCTTATCAACATCATTCTCAATATCTGTTATCAGGCTTCTGTCAAGCTTTACGATATGCGGTGCAAATATATCCACTGCCATCATATTATTATTGCCTGTTCCAAAATCATCAAGTGCAATATTGAATCTGCTTCTGTTAATTGAATTCTTCTTAGACTGCCATTTGTCAATGTCCAGTGCTGTGTATTCCAGAATCTCTATTATCCCCTTATCTCCCAGAACATCGGCATAGAATTCATCAAAAACAGCCTGCTCCTCTGCAGTAAATGATTCCGCAGGAAATGAATTAATTGCTATATATGAATGGTATCCTCGCTTTGCATAACACTGTACTGCTCCAAATATAGTTGCGACCTCAAGTGTATGCAAATCATTCTTTATCCTGAACTCTTCAATTAAATCCATAACCCCAATATTCTTAGGTCTCATTAAAGCCTCATATGCATATATATCCCTGCCATTCGGATAAAATATAGGTTGAAATGCATAACTTATTTCCAGCTTTGCAAGCTTGTCTTTAATCTCTTCATCAAGCGGAAAAATGCTGTAGTCTACCATACTTTTGTCAATATCCTCTCACATTATTTACAAATCACATAAACAGATTTTACCGCTTTATTACATTCTTTGCAACTGTTATATTCATTCACAATCAATCATAAATAATCATCATAAAGGTGTAAGTTCTGACATTTTACTGCATGCAATTCTGAAGTTTTCTATCTTCATATCAGAATAGCTGATAACAAAGCTGTGGCTGTATTCGTCTGTATTATTATGATAATACTCCGATAACGCATTTATATGAATGCCATCTGCCTCAAGTTTTCTTTTTACCTCATTATCAGAAAGTAATGTATTAAGTTCAAGAATAAAATGAAGCCCTGAATCAGCCTCTCTTACTCTTCCAACACATTTGAACGGCTCCTCTTTAAGTACAGAAAGAACAGCCTCTCTCTGTTTCGTATAATACAGCCTCATTCTGTTTAAATGTTTCTCAAAATATCCTTCTTCTATAAATGCAGCAAGTGCATACTGCTCAAAATTAGATACAGTACATGCATAAAAATCAAGTTTTTCCTGATATGTTGCTGCAAGATGTGGTGGAAGAACCATATAACTGATTCGGATTGTCGGTGTCAGTGTTCTTGAAAATGTATTCATATATATAACCTTTTCGCTTATATCTATGCTTTTCATAGTCGGAATTGTCTTTCCTGTCATACGGAATTCTGAATCATAATCATCTTCTATTATATATCTGTCCGGCTTTTCATTAGCCCATGCAAGCAGTTCAAATCGCCGGCTTACCGGCATTGTTATACCTGTCGGATAATGATGTGTAGGACTTATATGAACAATATCTGCCATACATTCTCTTACCGCTTCCGGTTTCATTCCTTCATCATCCATACCGGCATAACAGAATTTAACATTATTACTTGCATATATCCTGGCAATCTTAGAATATCCCGGATCTTCAACACAATACACTTTATCTCTTCCCAAAAGCTGTATAAGAAGACTATACATATATTCCGTTCCGGCGCCAATGATTATCTGTCCGGGTGTTACCTTCATATCACGAAATGAAGCCAGATGCATAGCAATCGCTTTTCTTAACTCCCATGTTCCTTCTCCCGGAGATATTTTCATAAGATCATCCTGCCTGTCTGTTATAACACGTCTCATAAGCTTAGCCCATGTTGCAAATGGAAAGCTTCCAGGATCTGTCCTGTTTGATGATAAATCTGATTTATATCCGGTCTTCTTCTTTGCGGTTATTTCAGGAACTTCATATTTTACCGGCTTTATCCTTGCAACACCTGAAATATCCGATACATAATAGCCCTTCTTAGGAACAGAATATATATATCCTTCACTCATAAGCTGTCCATATGAATTCTCTACTGTTATGGTGCTTATTCCAAGATTGACAGCAAGCGTTCTCTTTGAAGGAAGATGTTCACCCTTAACAAGTCTGCCTTCTATTATATCTTTTTTGATACATTTGTATAAATATTCATATATTGATTCTTTTCCAATGTTTTCAAACGAGTATGTCAACATAATCTGACCTTATTTCTTTTTCAGAAATCTTCCTTTATATTAATGTCAGTTATTATAACATACATTATATTTCGTGACAATCTGTCAACATGCATATATTATGTGTAAGTTATCTGATAAATGTATAATTACAGACTCCAGTTAGCAGCTATAATCTGTGTGTTTACCATACCTGCGTATATTCCGGCTTTTTTCATAAGTTCTGATGGTTTCCCGCTTTCTGCTACTTTACCATCTTTTAATACTACTATTTTGTCGGCGTCTGCTACTGTTCTCATTCTGTGGGCTATTATCATTACTGTCTTATTCTTTATAAGTCTTGATAATGATTCCTGTATCATTGTTTCGTTATCTACATCTAAGGAAGCTGTTGCTTCATCAAGAAGTATGATTGGTGCATCTTTTAAGAACGCTCTTGCTATGGATATTCTCTGTCTTTCACCACCTGAAAGCTCACAGCCGTTCTCACCAATCATTGTGTTCCAGCCGTCTGATAATTTTTCAGCAAATTCATCACAATGTGCAAGTTTTGCTGCTGCGATAACTTCTTCGTCCGTTGCATCCATTTTTCCTATTCTGATGTTCTCGATAACTGTATTATTAAAAAGTGTAACATCCTGAAATACAATAGAGTAAAGCGACATCAGCGTCTCCGGGTCAATCTTTGATATGTCCATTCCACCGACTGTTATCTTTCCCTTATCAGCGTCCCAGAAACGGGCAGCAAGTCGTGAAATTGTTGTCTTTCCGCCGCCTGACGGACCGATAAGAGCTGTTACCTCGCCCTGCTTTGCAGTAAAAGATACATCTTTTAATACAACATCACCTGTATCATATGAAAATCCGACATTAGAAAACTCTATATCATAGCCCTTGTTATCAAGCTTCTCCGAGCCTTCCTGCACATCATGTGAAAGTATCTCGTCTAATCTTGCACTCTGTACATCTGATGCGATAATTGCTGCAAGATTCTGTAAAGATACCTGCATTGGATCATATATTCTTGATACAACCATAAGAAACATGAAAAATGTGATGACATCTAACTTTCCACTGGCTAATAATGCTGCACCAACCAAAGCAACTGTTGCAATACCAAGCTTAAGAATCATCTGTGCGCTTCCAACAAACACAGCAGTTCCAAGTTCTGTAGCTACAGCGTGTTTCTCAACTGCCTTAATCTTCTCATCAAGTCCCTTCATATACTCTTCCTGATTATTATATGCCTGAATATCCCTGACACTTTCAAGACACTCCTGAATACCGTCTGCACACGACATTTTCAGTGCCACCTGCTTTTCGTTAAGCTTTCTCTGAACCCTTCCAGAGCAGCCGACTATAATGAATGATATCGGAAGTACCCACAGTGCTGCTATTGCCATTCTCCAGTCAAAGAAGAACAGTCCTATTGCTACAAATGCTGTAGATATGCACGCTCCGACAAGCTCCGGTATAAAATGTGATGAAGCAGTCTCCATCTGTGCACAGTCTGCCATAATAGTACTTGTAAGGTCAGACAAATCCTTCTTTCCAAAGAATGAAAGCGGAATCTTTCTTAACTTCTCAGCAAGTGTAATTCGTCTTACGCCACTCTCTACATAGGTTGATAAAAATGTTGCATTATACTGGATATATGTTGATACCGCAATCAATGCAAGTGTAATAATAACTCCGGCAATATAGAATCCTCCTCTTCCTGCCAGATTTCCTTCCATATAATCATTAACAAGAAAATACAATAAAGACACAGGTATCATCAGTATCAGATCAGATATTGTAACTGATATGAATGCCTTAATCATATCCTTGGCGCCCTGACTTGAAAGGGCATATTTATGCATAAGCTTTTCCTTCATATTACACACCCACTTTCCAGTTTACTGATTGGTTATATTTCTCCCACATATGTGCATACAATCCGCCTGACTCTGCCAGTTCATTATGCTTTCCACTCTGGTTAATCTGACCGTTCTTTAATACATATACACGGTCAACTCCAGTAACTGACGACAATCTGTGGGCAATCATAATAACTGTCTTTCCCTGTGAAAGCCTTTCAAATGCTGCCTGCACCTTTGCCTCGTTATCAGGGTCAGCAAATGCAGTAGCTTCATCAAGTATAAGTATAGGAGAATTCTTTATCATTGCTCTTGCTATAGCAATTCTCTGGGCTTCACCGCCTGACAGGTAAGTTCCCTTCGAACCGATTACCGTGTCTATTCCGTCCGGAAGCTTCTCGATAATATCATCGCACTGTGCATTCTTTAATGCTTCCATAATCTCCTGCCTTGTGGCGTCCTTCTTACCCATACGGACATTATCCAGTATAGACATTTTAAGCAGGTGGCTGTCCTGAAATACGAAAGATACTATATCCATAAGCTCTTTCTCATCAATATTCTTAACATTTACACCGCCGATTAATATATTTCCCTCTGTGACATCTGCAAATCTTGCGATAAGCCTTGCAATCGTAGTTTTTCCACCTCCAGATGGTCCGACAAATGCGACCTGATCACCCGCATTTATCTTAAGACTGACATCATGCAGCGCGTCATTTGCTGCGCCCGGATATCTGAATGAAACATTTTCAAATGTGATAGATGTATCTGCAGGGTGCTTCTTATCAGCGTTCTGCTCTAACGGCTTTCTTTCTATAATACTGTTAATTCGCAAAAGTGCGTCCTCAACAACCATTGTATTCTCGCCTGCATACATCATCTTTGTAAGTGTGACTGTAATAATAGGCGTAATAATTATATAAAACATCAGATTCAGTAAAAATGTGTTATTTACCATGCCGCTCTTAACTCCGCCGAAAAGGAATGTTCCCGCAATAAGTATTGCAAATACTGCATTAATCGCAGCAGTATATCCCATCATCGGGATTCTTAAATCCTTTGTGTAAGATACAGTCCACTTCTCATATTTCTTGATAGAATCCCTGAATCTCTTGAACGAAAATACTGACTGTCCAAATGTCTTGACAACAGGAATTCCTCTCACATACTCAACCGCCTCGCTTGACATTTCCTCCAATGCATTCTGGTACTCTGCCATTTTCTTTTTCATGTTGTCGCCCATCATGCAGCTCATTACTGCGAATGCGATTACAACCGGAATAAGGCACAGAAGTCCAAGTCGCCAGTCAAACACTAAAAGAAGAAGCGCAAGCCCGACTGGTGTGGCTGTTGCAACACATTTGTCAGGAAGCTGGTGTGCAATATAGGTTTCTGTCGCAGCGCTTGATTCATTGACAATCTTTCTTACCTTACCGCTTCCCTCTTCATCCATAAAGCCAAGTGGAAGTGTAAGTATATGCCTCATAAGCTTAGAGCGCATATTGGCCTGAATCCTGAATGCTGACAGATGCGAACACATCAATGCACCTATGTATATAAGCATTGCTCCTATTGCAAATGCAACGGCACTCCAGCCATATACAGACAGGTTCTGCGCATTGCCATAATCAGGTGCAACACGAAGCACCTCTTTAATTAATCTCCATATAAAATAAAATGGTACAAGTGCAACGAAAGCACTTATCGTAGCAAGTACCCATGACGCAATTGTCAGATACCTGTAATTACCGGCATATCCAAACAACTGCTTAATTGTATCTGGCTTTTCCTCTTTCTTTGCCATAATTATCCTCCTTGCTTTACTGCTTCGTTATATAACACTATTCAGAGTAAGATGTTGCTAACCAGTGCCTTTAAATAAAGGCTGCCATTACTGACAGCCATATATTATTATTTACATTCATCGTATATTACGCTCCAGCCTGCACTGTGATACTTTTCAAGCAGATCAATATACTCCATTGCCTCTTCCTTAGACATATTGTGTCTTACTACCTCGAAAAAACTCTCAAAAAGTGCGGTATTCATAATATGCATGAAATCCTTTGTCAAAGGTCTGCCCTCCTTGAACTTAAGTCCGACCGCTTCCATATATTTGTATGTATAATCTGTCTCAATATCAACTAGATGTTCAACAAAATTCTGAAACTTCGTACCATAAGAACAATTCACCAGAAGATTAAACTCCTCAAAATGGTTATACATATACTCAACAAGCTGTATCATCCCATTTCTTGAATATTCATCAAGGCTTTCTGTCTGCATCTCACTCTCCATCGCATGGAATTTCTTCTGGACATCTTCAAAGATTTCTGTAAATTCCCTTGCTGCCGGCTCAACCAATGCTGAAAAAAGACCTTCTTTTCCACCATATCGTGAATATATTGAACCAGTTGTAGTTCCAGCTTCCATCGCAATTGTTCTTAACGAAGCATCAACATAACCTTTACTCTTAAATTCTTTTCGGGCATATTCTTCTATCTTTTCAGTAACACCTTCAACCGCCTTAGACACTTACTCCTCCCATCTATAACAATGTTATATAACATCGTTATTAGTATATTATCTTTATATTTTCATGTCAATATTTCACATCACAAAACTCATTTATTGATATATTTTTATCATTAACCATCATGCTTTGCCTTATCTTTTCTGTCACACCAGATATAGAATACCACATTTAACACAATTCCAAAAATAGTTGCAACCGGAGCAGCCAGACCAATCTTAGTAAGACTCGCATCAGGCTGGATACTCATATAATATGCAAACGGCAGACGGACAAGCAGTGTCTGTGTAAGGCCCTGAATCATTACCCATACCGTCTTGTCATGACCGTTAAAATATCCAATCATACTGAATAATATTGCTGTAACAATCGTCTCTAATGCAAATCCCTTAAGGTAGTCATAACCATTCTGAATAACTGCCTCATCGGTTGTAAATATTGCTGTGAGAAGGTCACCCTTAAACATCACGAATAAGAATACTATGCATCCTATAACCAGTCCGACTCCAATACCGACAAACATCGTCTTCTTTGCTCTCTTTTCATTGCCTGCACCGACATTCTGTGAAACAAATGACGCCATTGACTGCATAAGTGAGCTTGGTATGAGCATTGCAAAATTAACTATTTTACATGCAACACCATATCCTGACGATGCCTGTAATCCCAGTCTGTTAACGAATGCACATAAAGCAAGGAATGAAATCTGTGTAAGAAATTCCTGTAATGCAAGTGGAAGTCCGACCTTTAATGCTCTCCTGCAATGTCTGTTAATTGAGAAATCTTTCTTAGTTATCTTAAACGGAAGTTTTCTCTTAAAAAGTAATACAAGTGCAAATACAACACTTACCGCCTGTGCTGCGACTGTCGCAATAGCAGCTCCGGCAGCATTCATGTTAAACCCTGCAACAAGAACAAGGTCACCTACAATATTAATAACACATGCAACTGCAACGAATATAAGAGGTGATTTGCTGTCTCCAAGTCCCCTGAATATTGCTGAAAGAAGATTATATGCAACTATAAAGAATATTCCTGAGCCACATATTTTTACATATACAGATGTAAGACCTACTGCTTCTTTAGGTGCCTGCATTATAACTGCAATCTGTCTTGAAAAGACAATCATAACAATGAAAAGCACCACTGAAATCATTGTAAACACAACAATAGCTCCGCCTATCAGAGCGCCTATCTGCTCCGGTCTTTTCTCACCAATATATCTTGCAATAAGCACTGTAACACCCATTGCAAACTGTGTTATAACAAATGTAACTAAATTAAGTACCTGGCTTCCTGTCGATACTGCTGAAAGGCCTTCAGTAGTTCCAAATCTTCCAACAACAAGCAAGTCAACTGCACCATATGCTGCCTGTAATATTAATGCCCCAAGTATTGGCATCATAAAAGGAATCAGCTTCCCTAATATACTTCCCTGTGTAAAATCTGATTTTGAATTATTCAATGTCAACTTTCCTTTCGCTCATCACCTTGTAGAATTTGTTAATAGTTTCGATCATAGAATCAGCCTCTTCATCACTAATATCCGTAAGATATTTGCTAAGCCGGCTGTAATAGTCAGCATCATATTTCTTAGACAACTCTTCACCCTTATCTGTAACCGTAATATAAGTTATCCTTGCATCTTCCTGTGAAGTAGTCTTCTTAAGATATCCCTTAGCTTCCATTTCTTTGACAGTACGGGTAACACCTGGTCTTGGCAGATTAAGCCAGTCACTGATGTCCGAAACCTTGACACAATCATTAGTCTCCAACAGATGATGAATCACATCAATATACTGGATATAAGCAGGTGCAACCCCATCTGGCAGCTCCGGCAGCAGTTCCCTAATCCTTTTAGCCAGATAACAGGCATCCAGCATTCTCTTAATCTTGTCTGATTTCATAACACATTCATCTCCTTAAGATATATAATTATAGAATTGATTATCTTTGTTAATTATCATAGGTAATTATATATGCATATTCTTGTGGCGTCAACATGATTTCTATATAGAGATTCCTGCTTATCATTGTGAAATAAGCTTAATTTTGCTTATAACCTCTTGGTTTATGCCACTTTTATTTTCATGCGGATTCTTTTATGTGATTTTTATTTTCGTATAGATTTATTCATGTGGAATTGCCGTTCCTATATATATCATTTTTCATAAGCATATATAGGTACTTTTTCACTCATTCCAATAATTTCCAACAAAAAAACACCTATAAGACGAGTCCTATGAACTGTCTTATAGGTGTTTACAGAATAATTATCAAAATAATACATGATTTTTTCTTATTTCTACCTATAAATCCGCCGATAATACGACTACCTATAGGTATCACATCAAAAATCATACATAAGCCACTATCAGCTTATAACTTTTCATTATATTATTTTACTCCAAGCCCCTTTTCAAGATCCTTAAGCATCATATCAAGTGCCTGAATTCCACCCTCTGCTGTATACCATACATTAGGATTTTCAAGATAAATAATATGATTATTCTTATATGCAGGAGTTGATTTTACAAGATCATTTTCAACTATTTCCTTAGCAGATGCTGCACCTGCTTTTCCTATAGCCTTATCTCTGTCCATAACAAATATATATTCTGGATTCTTTGCAACTACTGTTTCAAAAGAAGCCTCATTTCCATGTGTTGAAGTATTTCCTGTTGCTCCAAGATTGTTAAAGCCAATCTCATTACCTATAATTGAGCATCTTCCATCATTGCCAAGAATATTAAAGCTTCCGCTTGTTGTCATTCCTACAAGAGCATTCTTTCCGGATGCAATATTCTTTAAATTGTTAATTCTGTCATTATACTGATTAACCTTATCTTCAACTTCGTTTTCTTTGCCAAATATAGATGCTATTGTTTTTGCATTTTTCAAAGTACTTTCAACAAGTCCAATACTGCTGTCTGTTGCAAGATATACAACAGGAGCTATTTCACTTAACTTATCATATGAAGCTGACAGTCTTCCACCGATAAATATTATATCCGGCTCGCATTCCATAACTGCTTCAATATCAGCTTCTTTTATTGTACCAAGATTCTTTATGCTCTTGTTTTCTGAATAATGAGAAAGATAATCAATGCTTGTCTGTGCCATTCCAACAACTTTGTCACCAACACCAATACTATCTATTATATCAAGAGCAGCAAGGTCAAGAATTGCAATTCTTTCAGGATTATATGGAACCTCAAGCTGTGTCTGCTCTTTCTGTCCATTTAATGTTGTTATTGTTACGCTTGCTGGTTCAGTAGTTCCTTCTAAACCTCTATTATCCTTACCTGTCTGGTTACCACACGCAGCAAGCGAAAGAACCATAAGTGCCATTAATAATATAGCTGTGATTTTTTTCATTATATGTTATCCTCTTCTATTTTTATTTTTCTGTACAATGCTTCGCGACTGGCACCGTACATATATGCTAAAGCCCGCATGCAAGGCCTGAAGCCATAATAAATTAATAATATATCGACAGTGGTCTGCCCTGTATATTCATTATTTCAAAATCAACATTATATATTTCTGATAAGACTTCTTTGATCATAACCTCATCAACTGTACCAAATTTGGCAACCCTGCCATCTTTAAATGCACATATATAATCAGAATAAAATGCCGCATAATTAATTTCATGTAAAACCGTGACAACCGTTTTCCCAAGTTCATCACTGAGTTTTCTTATAATTTTCATAAGATTAGTTGCATGATATATGTCAAGATTATTCGTAGGCTCATCAAGAAGAATAAATTCTGTATCCTGTGCTATAACCATCGCAATATATGCACGCTGTCTCTGTCCTCCAGACAGTTCATCTATAAATCTGTTTCTGAATTCATTAAGTTCCATGTATTCAATTGACTTATTAATAATATCTTTATCCTTATCATTAAGCCTTCCACCTGAATGAGGAAACCTTCCAAATGCAACAAGTTCTTCAACTGTAAGCTTCATCTGTATGTTATTACTCTGGGTAAGTATTGCCAGATGCTTTGCAAGCTCCTTACTTTTCCAGTTATGCATTGACTTTCCCTGAAATTCAATAATACCTGCATCATTAGCAATAAGCCTTGATATCATTCCCATAACTGTAGATTTTCCCGCTCCATTAGGTCCAATAAATGATGTAACCTTACCTTTTGGTATAGAAAAGCTTACTGAATCTACAACTACTTTTTTGTCATATTTTTTCAACAATTTATCTACAACCATTATTGTTCTCCTTCTAAGTATTAAGCTCTCTTTCCTGCAAGCAGCAGATACAGGAAATATATTCCTCCTCCAACCGTAATAAACACACTTACAGGAATTGCATAGACAAATATTCTTTCAACTATAAGCTGTCCAAATATAAGTCCTATCATCCCAAATAATGCAGAACCAAGTATCAGCTGTGTATGACGGTATGTTTTTAACATCTGTCTTGACAGATTAGCAATTATCAGACCAAGAAATGATATTGGTCCAACCATTGCTGTAGCAACCGATATACATAATGTCACAGCTAGCAGAAGTCTTCTTATACATCTGTCATAATCAACTCCAAGATTAACAGCCTGCTCTTTTCCAAGTGTAAGTACATCAAGCATTGCAAGTTCTTTTCGGAATATCACAATAATTGCTGCAATAATAATCAATGAAAAAATTATTATTTCTGAATTAACATTGCTGAAGCTTGCTACTAATGAAGTAAGAAGTGTGTCATACTCATTGGGATCCATTATTCTTGTCAGTGTGCTTTGTATGCTCGAAAAGAATGATGTAAGAACTGTTCCAATAAGTAAAACATAAAGCACATTATGATTAGTCGCTTTAAACAGATAACTATATATAAATGTTGCTACAAAACCCATTATCACAAGGTCAAGTGCAAAGCTCATATTTGCATTAATAACAAGCATGCTGCCCGATCCTAAGAAAAACACTACTGCTGTATGTATTAATGTATAAAGCGAATTCATTCCTAAAAGACACGGTGTAACAATAGTATTATTTATAACTGACTGAAACACTATTGATGCCCCACCTATCGTAAATGCAGTTATTACCATTGCAATAAGCTTGGGATATCTTATTTTGAATGCAAATCTCATAAGTCTTTCATTATGAAATTTAACACCAATTGTCATATAAGCTGCCATTGCAAGCAGAACGATAACAGCAAGAATTATCAGTTTATATATATTCCTTTTCCTGTTCATTATTTACCTCTTTCTGCTCATTAAATAATTTAATATTCACAATTTTTCTTCCATGCTTAAGTCTGTATATTAACAGTGCTACAAATATCAGACTTCCAAGTATTCCAACTATAAGTTCAATTGGAAGCTCATACGGCATAATAATAACTCTTCCGATAATATCACATACCAGAACAAACAAAGCTCCAAAAAGCGCAGTGTCAACAAGAGTTCCTCTTATCTTGTCGCCCTTGAACATTGCAACCACATTGGGAACAATCAGTCCTATATAAGAAATCGAACCAACAACCACTATTATTGATGCTGTAATCATCGCTGCTATTGTAAGTCCTGCAAAAAGGACCAAATTATATGGAACTCCAAGATTCTTTGAAAAATCTTTTCCCATACCCACAATGTTAAAATGATTAGCAAATATGAATGCCAGTACTACTAGTGGCACGGTCAGATAAACTATTTCGTATCTTCCCTTTAATACCATTGAAAAATGTCCTACCAGCCATGTTGACAATGCCTGTGTAACTTCATACTTGTAAGCAAGGAAGTTCGTAACTCCCCCGATAACATTTCCAAACATTATTCCGACAAGCGGAACCATGACAATGTCCTTATACTGTATTCGCTGTATAAACCAGACAAAAATCCATGTACCAAGTATTGCGCTGATAAATGCAAATATCGCCCTGCCCCATATCGTGGCATCCGGCACAAATATAAGTGCCAGAAGAATTCCAAACTGAGCTGATGAAATTGTTGCTCCGGTTGTTGGCGAAACAAATTTATTCATGCACAGCTGCTGCATTATAAGTCCTGCTACACTCATTCCTACTCCTGTACACAAAATTGCCAGAAGTCTTGGAAGTCTTGATATCACAAAGACTTCCATTGACTGTGAATCCAAAAAAAGATTTTTTATATTAATATCAATTACCCCTATAAAAAGCGACACAACAGACAACACAAGTAGAAGTATCGCCAGAGTCAATGTAATTATATTTTTCTTAATAAATGTCTTTATCATAATTACCATTATTCTCCTTTTTCACTTACTATTGTTAGAATGCACTAACTCGCATCCTTTAAAAAACAGCATTAGTAAATGCTGTGAACAACGGTGATTATAAATAAGCTAATCTTTATTGACAAGAACTTACTTTTTTGTAAGTATGTCAATATTATTCTTAGTGCCATACATTCTGGAAAATGAATGGGCAATATTAACTATTTCACATATACCTGAATATTCAGGATTTATCTCATAAACAACAACTTTAGGTGGTGTACTTACTAATACATGTTTTAATATCAGACCACTTTCTTCCATTTCATTAAGCTGTGACATTAAAACCTTTGGCGTTATACTGTCAATAGTTTTTTCAAGCATAGAAAATCTGTTATCTCCATTCATAATATGCCATAAAATTCTTAATTTCCATTTTCCACCAATAAGATCATTCATCATAACAAGATTGCAGTCGTACTGTTTTTTCAGTTTCATTGTTACCTCCTTTTCCTACTGCAATGGTGTTTTTTGCATAAAAAAATACAGTGAGTCCCATTACAGTCGGATTTATGCTGTAATGCTACTCACTGTTTGTTAGTATATTATTAAATTATTTTTGTATTGTCAAGAAGTAAATTTTGGTTTTATTCTATGGTTTTACTCTACATTTTTCAATGCATCCGTCTTAGGAATCTTAGAAATCTTCACAAGCTGAAGCACAGCAACAACCGCATAGCATACAATTCCAAGAATAACCATCTCAACAAAACAGCTTCTTCTTACCATATAAGGAATATATCCTGTCATCGAAGTGTACAGATATGATGAAAATGTCCATTTAAGCATAGCATTTACTATAGGTACAGAAACAACCAGTGATATAACTACCATAATCGAAGTTGCAACTATATACAGTCCGCCAATCTCTCCATTCTTAAAGCCAAGAATCTTAGTCATAGAAATTGACTGTGCATTCTTTTCAATAATCTGTTTAGATAACAGATACATAAGAAGCACGAACATTATAATTCCAAAATACTTCAGTATATACATCATCTCGCCCATTGAAACCTTCATCTGGTTAGACACTTTGATAAGGTCTTCATATGTAACTATTGAAGCAACATATTTATCATCAATATCTGTGAGCTTCTTGTCTGTGAAGTATCCAGTGAAGTAATCATCAGCCTTGTCAAATGTATCAATAAAGTTTTTTCTTGTCATGAATACTGCAAGCGCAGCGTCATATTTATAGCTTCCTGCAATTGTGAATTCGTACTCTTCATCAGAATAAGGATCCTTCAGTTTAAATGTATCACCTTTTTTAAGTCCGTATTTGACCATTACACCATTAGATACAAGTATCTCATCATCCTTGATATCCACATCAACATACCTGCTGTTATCCTGAATACCATATATCATAATATCATCTGTCATGTATTTTTCATCAGTTGTATCAAGCGATGTCACACAGTACTTTTCTGCACCAGAAACATCAGTTTCTGCCTGACTTTTTAACACATACTGATAATCACATATCTGTGACTTCTTAACAACATCAGCATAATCATCAATAAGCGGCTCGAACATGATACTGAATACAACAAGTGCACCTGCAATCAGTATTCCTAAGAACAATGTCAGATAATTAGGTATATTCTGGAACAATATTCTTAATCTGAATCTTGTCATGAAAGGAAACTTGTGGCTTAACTTTATAAGCTTTTTCTTTTTTCTGTTAGTAAGCTCATGCCTTAAGAATTTAAGTGGAGAAAGCCGGAGTTTCTTCTCAAGCACAATAAGATTAACAACAAACATAATGATAATTGGAATAACTGTCGTATCAACAAATGCTTCTGCATTAAGCAATGTCGTATAAGTACACAGGCTGTAGCTGTTATAATACACATTTACAAAAAACTTCTCCAGAAGAGTGTAGCCAAGTATATTACCAACAACAGCAGCGAACAGTGTTACAGCAACAGGAAGGACCATGTAATGTCTTACAATCTCACTTCTCTTATAACCTGATGCGCGGAGAGTTCCGATAACACCTGCCTCCTGACTGATTGTGTTAGATGTTGTAACAGCGAATACAAATGCAATTACAACCATTACAATATAGTCAAAAAGCATAATTGTTGCCTTATCTGAACCCATATCATCTCCTGTGAAATTAACAGCCTTGTTAGTATATCTTGGCAGATAATCAGAAACACTGATAATATCCGTATTACCACTCATCATGAGCTTTGTATCATAGTCTTTGATAACATCTCCAAGATTTTCAAGAAAATCTTCAGAAGCCTCTTTTTCTGCTTTATCTCCTGAAACCTCTTTGTTATATTTCCATGCATAATTATATTTGACATGATTGCTTGAAACATTTTCAAAGCCCTTATCAGTCATAACAGCAATAGAAAAATTAGTTGAGTCAAACATCATGTCTGAATTATTCTCAAAAAGACAGCTGTAATCAGGAACTGCAACAAAACCGGTAACCTTTAATTCTTTTCCTGCGAGCGTAATTGTGTCGCCAATCTTAATCTTTGCATTCTTTGCATACATACGGTCAAGTGCTATTTCATTATCGGCAGCAGGCATTTCGCCTTCCATAACGCACTCAAGATTAACCTCTGTCCTGTCTTTATACACTCTGATTGTATCACCGCTGTCAGCCTCATCTTCCTCAAAATATCTTAAGTCGTAAAGCTTGCTGTCAGTCTTATTCTCAATATCTCTTATAAGAGAACTGTCAGGCTCTTTATCTAATGTAAAATGTCCATCTTCAAGATTATATTTTTCAAAGCCCTCATCATATGAGTGCTTAACACTATTGTCTGCTACAAGGAATCCGCTTACTAACGAAATCATCATAACCATAAATAAGAATATAACAAGATATTTACCAAAGTCATGCTTTAATTCTCTTGGCAGACGCTTATTTAAAGGATTTCTCATACTTAACTCCTCTCTTACCATTCAAGGTCTGCTGCTGCAATCTTATTATCATTAACATAGTTCTTACGGATTCTGCCATCTCTTAATGTAATAACCCTGTCTGCCATATTTTTGATAGCGTCATTATGTGTAACTATTATTATAGTATTACCGTACTTCTTATTAACGTCTTCAATAAGCTTTAATATATCCTTAGATGTGTTGTAATCAAGTGCTCCTGTGGGCTCATCACATAACAGGATATCAGGATTTTTAATAAGTGCTCTTCCTATTGAAGTTCTCTGCTGCTGTCCGCCTGATAACTGATTAGGCTTCTTATCAGCATGGTCCAAAAGTCCTAATGTATTAAGAATCTCATCTGTATCAAGTGCCTTATCACTTAGGTAAGCACCAACCTCAATATTCTCTCTTACAGTAAGGTTAGGTATAAGATTATACATCTGGAAAACATATCCAAGATGCTTTCTTCTGTACTGTGTAAGACGCTTCTCATTCATATCCGCTGTCTTCTCACCATCTATAGATATATAACCCTCGTCAGCATCATCAATACCACCGATAATATTAAGCAGTGTTGACTTACCAGAACCTGATGGGCCAAGCAATACAACGATTTCCCCTTTATTAACCTCTATGTCTATTCCATTCAGTACTTCCACCCGGCTTTCGCCTTCTCCATAATGCTTTTTGATTCCCTTAATCTCTAAAAACATATTTACCTCCTTCGGGCACGCCCTCTCATATCATTATATGAACAATCGTTCATATATTCATTATATTAACACTTCATTTTTTTGTGTCAATAGACATATTTTTATCATGTAAAACTACAAAAAAAGCAGGCGTAGGTTAGAATTCGCTAACCACGCCTACTTTAGCACATTTTGATATTTAATTCACTATATATTATTGATAAATATTATCATTAAGTGTTCTATTTATCATTTCCTGCCAGCTCATCAATAAGCCTTATTGATTCCATAATCATACTGTCACAATGCGCCTTTTTTTCGCCACCCTTTAAAGCATTATCTCTTAAAAGGTCTGCACAGTTAGTCATTCCATCGTGGTTATCCCTGATAGTTCTCTGAAATGCACCAACAACAGCCGGACTGCTTACTCCCAATGCTCCAAGCACCATAAGCCCTCCGGTAATTGCACCGCATGTTCCACCACATTTCATGCCGCCACCAAAATTACAGCCAAGACATTCTGCCTGTGACTCACTCAATCCCAGATCATCAGCATAAGCCATCATAATAGTTTCTGCACAGTTATAACATTTTTCAGGTGAACGGAGTTCTTTAGCTTTTTCTATATGTTTGTTCATATCTTATCCTCATCTTTCTGAATTATATCCGTTACTGTTCCATAAATGCGAACTTCTTCTTTCTTACCCTGATAAAGAAGAATACACTTAACGCGACTGAAGCAAGCTCTGCAATAGGCCATGCCCACCATACAAGATTAACATTCCCTGTTTTCGAAAAAATATAAGCACATGGCACAAGGAATATAATCTGTCTTACAAATGATACAAGCATGCTGTATATGCTGCTTCCAAGTGCCTGAAAGAACGAACTGCATATAATACATATTCCTGCAAATATAAAACTTATTGATATAGTCCTTAAAGCAGGAACTCCCATTCGTATCATATCTGACGATGCACTAAATATTGACAGCATTGGAACCGGGAATATCTGAACTGCAATCATAAAAAGTATCATTATTATCTCTGCATACATTACTGCAAGCTTAAGTGTCTGTATAACTCTGTCTTCTCTCTTGGCCCCATAATTAAAAGCTATTATAGGAACCATTCCACTGTTCATACCAAATATTGGCATAAATGCAAAGCTCTGCAACTTAAAATACACACCAAATACAGCAACCGCTGTTGATGTAAATACAACCAGAATCTTATTCATGCAGAATGTCATAACAGAACCAATTGCCATCATAATAACTGATGGAATTCCTATGAATAAGATATTGCAAATTCTTTTTCCTGATGGTCTGAATCCCTTAAAAGTAATATGTATCTCTTTATTAACCTTAATATTAAATATCACTGCCATAACGGCTGCAACAATCTGGCCCGCAACCGTAGCTACTGCTGCACCTACAATACCAAGCTTTGGTGCACCAAACAGACCAAATATAAGTATCGGGTCAAGAATAATATTAATTATTGCACCTGTACCCTGTGTAATCATGCTGTAAAATGTTCTTCCTGTAGCCTGTAATAACCTCTCAAATATCATCTGGAACAGACAACCAAAGCTGACTATAAGAATAACTGAAAGATAATCATAACCATAGTCAGCTATCACTTCATTAGCACCCTGAATAACAAAAAACTCTCTGGCAAAGAAAAGCCCTATGGCAAGAAATATTATATAACTGCAAGCCGTTATGAATATACCCTGCACAGCCATTTTATCAGCTTCTTCATGTCTTCCTTCTCCTAATGCCCTTGAAAGCAGCGCATTAGTACCTACACCCACGCCGCCTGCAACACCAATCATAAGATTCTGCATTGGAAATGCCATTGAAACCGCTGTAAGTGCTTCCTCACTTATTCTTGCAACAAATATACTGTCAACAATATTATACAGTGCCTGTACAAGCATTGATATCATCATTGGCAGAGCCATATTAATAAGCAACTTATTAACAGGCATTGTACCCATTTTATTTTCTTTCATTGTATTACTCATAAAATTCTTCTCCCTTATTCTCCTCGTCAAAATATTCATATTCTCTCATATTATCTTTGGTTTTATTCTGCTCGTCAATAGCATTGCCAAGCCCCTTTAATGCTGAGAAAGGAAGGAATATCTTAGCTCTGCTTTCCATATCCATTCTTGGTCTTTTACTCGGTACCGGCCATTTCATATTAATTATATCATCATATTTTCCCATAAGCTATGCCCTGTGACCTCCAATCTGACCGTTTCTTTCAATTGCAGTCGCCTTGTTCTGCAGGTTATTAGCTTTCATCACCGCATTCTTACCATATTTTTTCTTAATATCAAGCATTGCATGCTGCATCTTCTTTTCGCGTTCAAGCTGTGTCTGGTCTGTAAACATATCAAACTGCTGAAACCCCTCATTAGTAAGATTGGCAACTGTAAGATTTAACTTCCTGATATACAGCTTTCTGTTAGTGTATTTATCATATATATCAAGAAAAGCTTCTCTTAACTGTTTTGATGAAGATGTACATGTCGTAAGTGAAACAGATTTATTAAGTCCTTGTGGAACTTCCCTTCCATATCTGTCCACATGGATTTCACCCTTGTAAGTTCCTTTATCAACATTTACCCTGTCATAAGTTACATTTAACGCAATCGAATCGGTCACAAAACCTTTATCAACTAAATCCAATGCAAGCTCATCTGCCATCTCTCCAACTACTATCCTTGCGTCTTCAAATGTATATGGCTCTTTTAACACCTGTCCTGAACACAGGCTGCTCGCCTTGGGCTTATATTTCTTAATATCTGCAATTGTACACGGTTCATATCCCCATGCGTGGTCTATTAGAATCTCTGCATCTACACCAAACTGCTTATACAGCCAGTCCTCATCTTCAAGAGACATTCTCGCAATATCCCCCATAGTCTTTATCCCATGTTTTTCAAGCTGTCTTGATATTCCTGGTCCAACCCTCCAGAAGTCAGTAAGAGGTGTATGACCCCATAACATTTTTCTGTAATCATTAACACTTAATTCTGCGATACGGACACCCTTGCTGTCTGCCTGTATATGCTTTGCAACTATATCCATTGCTATCTTGCACAGATACAGATTAGGTGCAATTCCTGCAGTAGCCGTTATTCCTGTCGTATCATACACATCCTCAATAACTTTTGCGGTAAGCTGTCTTGCCGTCATATTATACAGCTTCATATAATCTGTTGCATCAATAAATACTTCATCAATACTGTATACAGTTATGTCATCCTTGCTGAAATATTTAAGATATATAGAATATATCTTGGACGAATATTCTATATAAAGTCCCATTCTTGGAACTGCTACAGTATATTCAAGCTTCTTTCCTGTGCGTTCTTCAATTTCTTTTGCCTTCTGTTCTACCTCAAAAAGCCTGCTTCGTCCGGAAAGTCCATATTTCTTAAGAGAAGGAGTAACTGCAAGACATATTGTTTTGGCTGTTCTAGATTCATCAGCTACAACGAGATTAGTGGTAAGCGGGTCTGACTCTCGTTCAACACACTCAACACTTGCATAGAATGATTTTAGATCAATTGCAATATATACTCTTTCCATCACATCCTCCTTCCCGAATTTCAGAAAGACACACCAGTTATTACGATACCAGTGTGTCTTTAAAATATACATTTTATTCTTTTATTACATTGTTATAAGCTGCTTCATTATATCAACCGGAACGTAATAACTTACTCCTAAAGGATTAATAACTATCCCTGAAGCACCCAATTCCTTTACTGTCTTAAGAAGTTCCATATATGTGTAAAGCATATCCTCATGTTTACCTGCATAACATTTTTCCATCTCTAAACCATCTGTAAATACTGGAAGTGCAAGAACTTTCTCACCTTCTTTGTGGCTTACTTTATCAGTAATATCAACATATGGATGTGAAATTGATACCTCTTCATCTGTCTCTTCCTTAGTACAAGGAACCATGTAATCCGCATTACGTATAGCTTTCTTAAGTTCTGCTTCTTTATCTCTTAAAATTGCCGCCTTAGCTGTTGAATCTCCTGGCTTTCTGTACTCCTGGAAGAACTTGATAAGTGCATTCTGAAGTCCTGGATTAGTCACGAAATCTTCTCTTATATACTGGTCATATGTTCCAATCTCTTCTCTTGAAACAATAAGCTCGTTATCCTTGCCATCTGTGAATCTGATATTCCTGCATCCGTTACGATATAAATGAGCTATCTCATACTGCATTGAATCCTTATCCTCAATACCATATGAAATGTCATATCCATATTTTCCAAGCTGTTCTTCTACTCTGGCATGATTAGTATAATCATATAATACAACTATATCATCATCAACCATATATGGATAACCTGTGCTGTCACAATATATTGTCCATAAGTGGTCAGCATTAAGAAGCTTATCTACAACAATCTTTCTATACACATTACCTATTTCATTAAAATATCCTTCATCATTGACATTATTCTTTTCCTGTGCCTTCTTGATAAGCTCTGGAAGAACTTTAGTAAGAACTTCTACTCCGTCTGTAATTGAAAGTCCGGTTACATACTCAACACCCTTGTCTTCATCCTTAAAAATGTGTCTTATAATGTCCTGTGCTTTAATTGAATCCATTAAACTCTCCTCCTGGTAAAAGCATTTTTAAATGTGTCTGAATCACTATTATTATCTAACAATAATGCCAGCATAATTCTCGCTTTCGTAGGCGATATGTCTGTATAGAAGATACTATCTCCACAGTCTGCAAAATCACCTTTCATATATGCATCTTCACTACATGATACTACTACAATACCCGCATTCTTTCCTGATACAGCTTCTGAAAGTTCTTCTGAAAGTTCTCCATCAGCAGTTGAAGAAACTATAACTATAGCATCATTAAGATACATTTTCTTATATAATGCATCTGCATCAATTCCAACATAATCATATACAATATCTATGTTGTCTAATCTCTTAGTGTCCGCGATATCAAATATCATATAATCATTAACATTAACCAAAAATCCTTCTGGTAACTGATTATCGGCATTATCTGTCTTATCAAGTTCTTTATCAATATACTTCTTTGCCTGCGCTACCTTATAATCCGGACTGCCGTTGTTATAATCATATGGTATTATCACAAGAGGTTTATCATCCTTAACTGTAAGCGACAGAAAATATCTGACATCTTCTGAGTATTTCTTATTGAGAACAAGAACAACTCCTTTAACATCTTTATTATTCATATCTGAATTAATGTCTTTAGCTATTGCCAGCATTCCATCGATGGAATAATCTGTATTATCTTCTGTTCCATATACACGTATATCAGGCTCACTGTTACTGTCATCTTTGTTATCGTCTACAGTTTCTGATGTTGTCTCATTATCTTTATCTGCATTATCCTGTCTGGTTTCGTCCTGCGAAAGAATGTATTTCATCGGATTCTTTAACATTGTGCTGCATCCTGTCAGTGTCAGAATTGACATAAGTGTAACCATTGCGATTATAAAACATTTTTTACTAATCATACAAAAAACCTCTTGTTAACCTCTGCCGTAATATCTTACTTATCAGATTATAGTAAGAATTCCAAGTGATTTAAGAAGAAGAAGGAATAAAAGAATTGGAGCAACCCACTTTACCATAACAGTATAAAGCCACTTTCTTCCCATCTTAATTCCTGTTTTCTCAACTTCATCTATAACAGTCTTTGGCTTAAGTATCCATCCAATAAGGATACATGTTCCTATAGAAACTATTGGCATAAGTACATTATTGCTGACATAATCCATAATATCAAGCACCTGTGCATGTACTCCGTTAGGGAGCTTAATATCAAATAACAGTTTATTATATCCTAAGCATACGATAACTGCAACAGCTATACCAATTACGGTCTCTATTGCTGTAGCCTTGTTTCTGTTTAACTTAAACTCATCCATAAAACTTGAAACAATAGCTTCCATAATTGAAACTGCACTTGTAAGGGCTGCAAAGAATACCATTGCAAAGAATATTGCACCAATTACATTTCCTGCAAATCCCATAGAATCAAATACTTTAGGAAGCGAAACAAACATAAGACTTGGACCTGATGCTGTCATTCCATCTCTTCCCATGAATACAAATACAGCAGGAATAATCATTACACCTGCAAGAAATGCAACTATTGTATCAAATAGCTCAATCTGGTTAATTGACTTTCCAAGGTTAGCATCATCACTTACATATGAACCATATGCAATCATAATACCCATAGCAACACTTAAACTGTAGAAAAGCTGTCCCATTGCGTCCATAAGAACTGTACAGAACTGCTTAACAGTAATTCCTTTCATGTTAGGAATTACATAAGCACCTAATCCCTGTAAACCTGTTCTTGTTGTGCCATCAATGTCTGTATATGAAATTGTAAGTGAATATACAGATACACCAAGAACAAGCACAATAAGTAATGGCATGATAATCTTTGATGATGATTCAATACCACTGTTAACACCACGGAATATAATAAATGCAACAATTATTGTAAACACAAGCATCATTATGATTGGCTCTGCTGTCTGACCGATAAATCCTGAGAAATATCCGTCCTGTGCTGCTGCATGTCCATTACCCGTAATATAAACAAGAAGATACTTAAGTACCCATCCACCGATTGTTACATAGTATGGAAATATCATTATAGGTACAATACACGCAATAATACCCAGTGGCTTCCACTTACTCTTTAACTTGCTGTAAGCTGTAAGCGGACTCTGCTTTGTCTTTCGTCCAATAGCAATTTCTGTTGTGAGTAGAGTAAAACCAAATGTTAATGCTAAAACAATGTAAATAACGAGGAATAATCCTCCTCCATCTTTAGCTGCCAAGTAAGGAAATCTCCATATGTTACCAAGTCCTACAGCACTACCCGCTGCCGCAAGGACGAACCCTATAGAGCCCTTGAATGAATTACGATTTTCGTTCATTTCATAACCTTCCCTTTTTTTTAAATATACTTATAAATTATACCTAATAATCTATATAAGGTCAAGGAAAGCGTTACATCATATTAGTCTTCTCTACATACAATATATACATTGGAATAACATTATTTTTGATAATATACTTAGCCTCAAATGCTTGTAAAGTGCTCTTTTGCAAACTGCATATCCTGTACCACTTCTACAGTTCCAAGATAAATACCTTTTTTGTCTCTCACTGCATAATAAGTTACTAAAAATGGTTTTCCTTGCTTTTCCATCCAGACCGGAACGCTATCCCTAGTATGATTTTTAAAACTTTCTATAATGGAACGAACCATTGGCTCTATCTTAGGCGGATGACAAGAGAATACTTCTCTGTCAATTGCCATACCAGGTCGTTTGAACACTTTCGCTCCTTCGTTAAAGAAACGATTTATATTATTATCATCGATAAATGTAATCTCTATTGGCAATGTATTAAGCATAGCTTCCAGCTGTGCTACACTCATATGTCCACCTCCCATTACTATTTCACCTTCATTAATAGCCGCCTTATGACGATTCTTTTTATCCTGCACATATTTTTCTGCTTCTTCCCATCTATTCTCAATGCCATACACTAATGCATAGTCTTTGGCATCTTCATAGATTCCATACCATTCTTCGACTGTAAAATTCACTGCGCAGATAGGGAACAATATATTATTCTCTTTATAAATCATTTCATCCGCTCTTGTTAAAACAGCCTGTACTCTATTAATCCATTCTTCGTCATGATTGCTTTCTTTATCTATTGCTGCTAATTCATCTCTGATTTCATCATCAACAGTCCACATAACATCCGATGGCCCTGAAATTTCATAGCGAACTTTAAGGAGTGGATAAATCAAATCACCCTTTTTTGCATAGTGTATTGCTATTTGTCTAAAATCTGATATTTTTTTGCTTACATCTTCGCCCTTTTCTAGTGCACCTCTAATATCTGATATTTCTTTACTAAACTTCTCATTTCCTTCTGTAAAAGAATAAAGAGGATGCCCCTTTGTTTCTCTGAGTGCTTTTGCAAGCTCATGTTTTCTGACATACGCATCCGGCATAATTTTCATTTCGGATCTTTCTTCTTTTTTTAAAGATTCTTCGACTGCCTTTTCAGCATTTGCTATTTTTTCTTCTTTAGTTAAGCCATGAAACAATGCACTATGCACATCACACAGTTTCTGCACCTCTGTAATAGGTGTTCCCTCTTTTATAAGTTCCTGCTCTGCCTTCATGATTTCAGAAGCTTCTACATCAGAAAAATTTTGAACAAAATCTTTTTTAACACTTTCTAAATCTTCTCCATTTCCAAGTCTCTTTAAATAATCCTTCAGCAATTCTGTATTGCTAGTCTCTTTGACTTGAAATTCTTTGCTTCTCATAGAAGAAATATCTGGCATATTACCAGTAATTTCATCCACCGACCAGTTTAAATTCATTTTTTTATTCATAATATTTTACCACCTTTCACCTATTTTGTTTGGTTCCCTCATGATTATTTATTTAATAACTTTTTTATATCCTCTTCAGGTGTACTAATTGGAGAAAGCCCATAATTCTCTACCAGGAAATTCAGCACATTTGGCGAAATGAATGTTGGTAATGTTGGTCCTATGTGAATGTTCTTTATTCCAAGATAAAGAAGCGTAAGTAAAATACATACAGCCTTCTGCTCGTACCATGAAAGTACCATCGATAGCGGAAGTTCATTCACATCACATTCAAATGCTTCTGCTAAAGCGATTGCGACCTTGATTGCACTATAAGCATCATTACACTGTCCCATATCCATGATTCTTGGAAGTCCTCCGATTGTTCCTAAATCTAAATCATTGAATCTGTATTTTCCACATGCAAGCGTCAAAATAATGCTGTCTGCAGGAGACTGTTTTACAAACTCTGTGTAGTAATTTCTTCCTACTCTGGCTCCATCACATCCACCAACCAAGAAGAAATGTTTAATATCTCCATTCTTTACCGCTTCAATCACCTGATCTGCTACAGATAATACAGTTCCATGTGAGAAACCAGTTGTTACCTGTATTCCACCATTAATTCCAGTCATATGCTGATCTTTGGTATATCCACCTAAGGCGAGTGCCTTTTCAATAACTGGTGTAAAATCCTTTTCTTCTCCTATGTGTACAATTTCTGGATAAGATACAACTTCTGTTGTAAATACTCTGTCTGCATAGCTTGGTTTTACAGGCATAAGACAGTTCGTTGTATACAGAATTGCTCCAGGAATATTATCAAACTCTTTCTGCTGATTCTGCCATGCTGTACCAAAGTTTCCCTTTAGATGAGAGTACTTCTTGAGTTCTGGATATGCATGTGCTGGAAGCATTTCACCATGTGTATAGATATTGATTCCCTTATCTTTTGTCTGCTCTAATAAAAGTTGTAAATCTTTTAAATCATGACCTGTAATAATAATAAATGGTCCTTTTTCAATTGTAAGAGGTACCGTTGTTGGTACAGGAGTTCCATAAGTTGTAGTATTTGCTTGATCTAAAAGCTCCATACATCTTAAATTAACTTTTCCAACCTCTAATACGATAGGAAGTAGTTTATCCATTCCCCAATCTTTCATTCCGATTGCAAAAAGTGCCTTATAGAAGAATTTGCTGATTGTTTCATCGGTATATCCAAGCACACTTGCATGATATGCATATGCAGCCATTCCACGAATTCCAAAAAGTATTAAGGATTTTAATGAACGAATATCTTCATCAGTAGTCCAGAGAGTACTCATATCAAAATTATTGTTTCTTCCACATGAGTCAGAGCATGTAAAGCAATTTGGTACTAATTTCTTTTTTGTATCTTCTATCTTATCAATTAAAAGCTTTAATGTTTCATCATTAAAGTTTACATTTGTAATAGTTGTAAATAATCCCTCAAGAACTAATTGATTCATCTCTTCAGTTACAAGCTGCTCATTACCCTCAGTTGCACGAGCAAGTCCAATTAATGCTCCTGTAAGCTCATCCTGTAATCTTGCAGTATTGGCAGACTTTCCGCATACTCCTGTATTTCCGGTACATCCTGTGCATCCTGCTGTCTGTTCACATTGATAACAAAACATCTTATTTTCCATGTTCTTCTCCTTTTCTATTGCTTTATTCATCATCTTTTGTTGCTTAATGGAACTATATCAAACTTACATTAATCATTCTGTTGTCTAGGCAACATTTTCGTATTATTTTCAACTTTTGTGATATACTAAGGAAAAGATAAAAAGAAGGATGAAAAATCTCATGGAAAAATATATTAACATTTTAAAGAATACACCTTTGTTTCAAGGAATTTCAGAAGCAGAAATTCTTCCAATGCTTAAATGTCTATCTGTCAGCATTAAAAATTATTCAAAAGGCGAATATCTGTTAAGAAGTGGAGATAAGATACAAACTATCGGCATGATTCTATCTGGTCAGGCTCTCATAATAAATGATGATGTTTGGGGAAATCGCAATATTATTACAGAGCTATCATCAGGAATGCTCTATGGCGAAAGCTATGCCTGCATCAGCAGTGTTCCTGCTCAAATCAGTGTTATTGCTAATGAAAATCTCACTGTCATGCTTTTCAATATAAATCATATTGTTACAACCTGTTCTTCATCTTGTAGTTTCCATACAAGATTGATTCATAACCTTTTAGAGATAATAGCACGAAAAAATGTAAGATTGATGAACAAAATAGATCATGTTTCTAAGAAAAATTTACGTGACAAGATACTTAATTACTTGTCTAGCGAATCTATGCACGCTGGCTCTAACACATTTACAATCCCTTACGATAGACAAGGGCTGGCAGATTATCTGAATGCAGACCGAAGTGCTCTATCTAGTGAATTGAGTAAATTACAAAAAGAAGGTGTACTCTCTTACAAGAAAAACACCTTCTCTTTGAGGGTATAAAACCCTTCTGGGAAAGGGAATGGATGTGGATTGGTCAAAAACAAATCAGGGGCGCAAATACTATAACAGACAGTCGGCTGTGGATTTTGCGGCGGCGGGGATTTCGCATGTAAGAATCCGTATTGCGGACAAAGTGGACCAAGAACTGTTGGAGGGACTTGACCGGCAGATTCGGGACTGCCTTGATAATGGGATTATTCCCATTATAGCTTATCAGGCGGATGCATTCAAAAATGACCCAAGTGATAAAAATATAGAAAATGTTGTTACGTGGTGGTCGGAAGTGGCCGAACACTATCAGGATAAATCTCTGATACCATCTCCAGCCACAATAAAATGAAGAGCAGCCAATATTATACCGATAACTATCAATATAATTCCATACGATTGAGCTGGGTAGATGCCACCCAGCTCTTATAGAGTCTCCTGTACATACATATTTTTAGTCACTATAATGCCTTCTTAGGACATGCTTTGACGCATTCCATACACAGAATACACTCTGTTCCATTTTCTCTTTTACGGGAATTATCTGTTACATCAACATTCATCGGACATACTCGCTTGCACTTTCCACAGGAAACACATCTTTCCTTATCACACTTCACACGAAGTAGGCTAAAATAACTCATAGGCTTTAAGAATACGGTAATTGGGCAGATATATTTACAGAATGCCCTATTATCCCGAAACGCAAATGCCAGAATGATTCCAATGGCATAATACAGGATATTGCCAACAAGAAATGCCCAGAACATAATTTGCTCGATATTCTCCACGTGGCATAAAAACAGTGCTCCCACAAAAACAAGTGATGCGGTAAAGGTGATATATCGAATAAAACCGATTCTTCTGGCATGTCTATAGTTTAACTGAAAAAGTAACAGCCCTAACGCTATTGCCGAGCCTATATAACTGAAATTCAGAAGATAAAACAGATTATCCTTGGTCAACCATAATGTAACTGCAACAATTTCAAATACAAGCCACATTCCAAGTGGAATCAGTCATTTTTTCTTTGTATTCAATTTCTGTTTCCTCCGTAACTTTATACTTCAAAAATTTTTCTTCCCCTTATTGCTCCTGTTCTATCCTTCGCAATTATCTTATCCAGTAATCAACCATGTTTTTATTTTACAGTTTTTCTTTCAAATATATATTCTCTATCCGATGATATATCATCTCTGAACACATATCCAAGATGGTCAAATTCCTTAATGTCATCTGGATTTTCAATATGATTTTCTGCCATATATCGTACCATTTCACCACGAGCCATCTTGGCATATGTGCCTTTTGTGATAAGCCTGCCACCAGACTGCTCACAAAATGAAATAGTTATATACCTGTCATCAGGTGTCAGATATTTTTCAATACATTTAGAGTATTCTTTTGAAGCCAGATTAATAATAATCCTGCTGTCATCTATAACTTCCCAATACAAATTATCTCCCCAGAAATCATACAGATTCGTGGAATCACCTATCGCTGCCTTTGCCTGCATTTCAAGCCTATATGGTGTGATACCATCCATAGGTTTTAATACTCCATAAAATGCTGATAATATCCTCAGGTGTTCCTGCACATAATCAAAATGCCCATCTTCAAATACAGCTGGTGCCATATATTGATAAGCAATCCCTTCATATGCCAATACTGCCGGAGTAAGCTGCTTTTGAAAATTCATTGTCTTAATCCGTTCAATATTCTCTGTCGTAATTTTATCATTGCATTTCCACAATTTCTTTAATTCTTCTTCCGTTCTTCCCTGCATCCACCCAAGAATTTCTTCTGTTTTCTCTAAAAATACCGGACTACTCATGGTATCTATGCTGTCAGTATCCACTTTCATCTTCTTTGCAGGTGATAATATTATCTTCATCAGCTTAATTCCTGTAACATTTTTTCCGGATCATCTGCAGCTTTTACTTTGTCATTTGCCTTTATTATGATACCATTCTCATCAATAAGATATGTTGTTCTGACAACTCCCATTGACACTTTTCCATAATTCTTCTTTTCTTTCCATACATCATAAGCCTCAATCACTTTGCGCTCAGTGTCAGATAAAAGTGTAAATGCAAGTCCATATTTTTCCTCAAACTTCTTGTGGGATGCAACAGAATCCTTGCTCACCCCGAGTACAACAGCTCCCTTTTCGCAAATCTGCGGATATCTTTCCGAGAAACCACAAGCCTGCTTTGTACATCCAGATGTATTATCCTTTGGATAAAAATACAGAATTACCTTCTTTCCAAGATATTCGCTTAATTTATGCAATTCTCCATTCTGATCTGGTAATTCAAAATCCGGTGCCTTTGTTCCTACTTCTAACATAACGTTTCCTCCAATCTACACATAAGCTGGTATATTATCTACTCTTACTACAGCTCTAATGTTTCAATTATATTCTTTAATGCGTCTGCTGATTCTTTTAGCTTCAATGCTTCTTCTCCACTAAGATTAATCGGTATATCAGATTCAATTCCGTCTGCACCAACAATAACAGGCATACTTAATACAACATCATCAATCTCATATACTCCATGTATCATGTGCGATACAGGAAGTATTGATTTTTCGTCACGCATAATTACTTCACAGATACGTTTTACTGACATTGCAATTCCATAATATGTCGCATGCTTCTTATTGATAATCTCATAGGCACTGTTTTTGACAGCATCTGCGATTTCCTTCGTGTTTTCCTTATGGTTATAATGTCCTCTCATCTCACACATGTCACTAAGCGGAACACCGGATACATTGGCAGATGACCATGCCACAACTTCACTGTCTCCATGCTCTCCTACTATAAATGCATGCACACTTCGGCTGTCCACTGATAAATGCTGTCCAAGCTTGCTTCTAAGTCTTGCACTGTCAAGAACTGTTCCTGAGCCGATAACTCTTTCCTCCGGAAGTCCTGACAGTTTGATTGCAACCTGTGTCAGAATATCCACAGGATTTGCTACAACCAGAAGGATTCCTCCAAATTCTCTTTTGGTAATTTCCGGAATAATGGACTTAAATATTGCCACATTCTTATTTACCAAATCAAGTCTTGTTTCTCCTGGCTTTTGCCCTGCACCTGCTGATATAATTACAATTGCAGCATCTGCCACATCATCATAATCACCAGCATATATTTTCATAGGGCTGGCAAATGGTATTCCATGACTGATATCCATAGCCTCTCCCTCTGCCTTATTCTTATCCGCATCTATCAAGGCAATTTCAGTGAATAATCCACTCTGCATAAGCGCAAATACAGATGCTGAGCCTACGAATCCGCAGCCTATCATAACTGCCTTTTTTGAATTTGATTTTTTCTTATTCATTCAATCATCCCTTCCTTTTGTTATTCTACAATTCTTTCAAATATGTATTCATTACCTGACGAAATTTCGTCTCTGAATACATAACCAAAACAGTAGGTGTAAGTAGTTTATACAGATTCATAGAATTAATTCTCGCTATGTTCTGTGCTGGTGATACTATAATCTTCATCAATAATGAAATATCTTTTTTAAGTTAAAGATTATTGATTGCCCCAGCCAGTTATTTTGTCTGACTGGGGCATACTTTATTAAAATATAATTGCGTAACAAACAGTTCTATAATCTTTCAGGATTATCATATATATTTATATATTCAGCTACAGATCTGTCAAATGTCTTGATATGACCAAACAGCCAGTCAATAACATTGATTTTTACCTGCTCCATAAACTTTTCATCTGGTCCCTCATTTTCATCCAGATAATCATAGAGTTCCTTAACAGTATGCCTGAACTCCTCATGCTTCTTTATATGTTCCTCCAAGCCTGGGTAATCAACGTCTTTCTGCAGTTTTTCTTCTTCTTTGAAATGAAATTCTGTATATTCATCAAGATAATCAAGCATTTTAATTGCCTTTACTCTTGCATCTTCTGATTCACATGCACTCACAAACTGCTGAATACGATCAATAAGCTCCTTATGCTGCTCGTCTATTGTCTTATTGCCTGTTATTAAATTATCATCAAATGTAATTACTGTCATAAAAACCTCCTTACAATCCACCTCATATATGTTAAAATAAATGTTACTATAATAGAAAGCTGGTACTTATATGCAAATCAAAGACCTGTCTATTTTCCATAATCTGGATGACGCTGAATTTAAGAAAAGTCTCGTTTGTACTCAGTCCGTCATTCATGAATATAAGAAAAACGATTATATATTCTTTCAGGGTGATGTTCCCAATAAGCTCTACCTCATTCTCAATGGTGAAGTAGAACTTGGCTCCATCAATGTTAATGGTAAAGTTCTTCGTATTACCAACATTTCCGAAGGGGAAGATTTTGGCGAAGTTGAACTTTTTCTTAATAAAGACCGCTATAGCGGATATGCAAAAGCAAAAACTGATGTAAAGCTTCTTGAGATTGCAAAGGACTTCTTTGGTGGCAGGTGTGAAAAAAACTGCTCTCATCACAGCAAAGTAGTTTTTAATATGCTGGAACTCTTTGCCAAAAGAACTGATGAAAATAACCAACAGCTTGAAGTCCTTACCAGCGGTAATCTCAAACAGCGTATTGCCACATACCTATTAGAGCATGCAGATAACAACAATCTTGTATCATTATCCATGAATAGAGAAGAACTGGCTCTGTATCTGAATACAACCAGACCTTCCCTTTCAAGGACGCTTTTATCACTTCAGGAGGACGGATTTATTCATCTGTCTTCAAGGAAATCAATCAAAATTCTTGATGCTGAGGCTTTACTCTATATCGAATAAACTAGTCTTCCTATTCGCTTAGTTCTTCAAAAACATCTTTACCCAATCCACAGATTGGACATACCCAATCATCTGGAATATCTTCAAATGGTGTTCCAGGTGCAATTCCTCCATCTGGATCTCCTACCTCTGGATCGTACACATAACCACATGGTCCACATACATATTTCTTCATAATAAAAATCTCCTTTCAGATTCTGTTTTATTTATCTTATGTATGTATTATAGTATTTAGGCAAACCATATTCCGTAACATATGTTACCAAATTGCATAAATATTCTAATTTTTTTCTACTTCTTCACTTTTCTTAACTGCACCTTTGACCGAAATATACATGCTAATGCACCCACTGCCCAATATTTATGAGTTTTCACGATTTCACCTTCAAATTCATTCTTATCTCTTATATCTGTGACGCATGATATACTTCGTGCTGTCCTTGGCAAACTCAGTATTTAATTGGTCTTGTATGTTTTGTAAATCCATATATATGCTCCTAATCCAATTTGTGCAGACGGTCTGCATAAATTCATTTTATTTAATCTAGTGATTACGAATGTCCGATAGGTGGTCACTAATCGGACACTTATCGGATACTATTGGTCATTTACTGGTCACTACTGGTCACTTATCATATATTAGTGACCACCTACTGGTCACTTTTAAATAAAAATGACCAGCACTGACCACTATCTCTATTCCAATATTGTATAAATGGTATTTGTATTCTCTCCAACTTTTTCAATCTTGCCGGATTTTATTAATTTCTCTAATAAATTTCTTGCACCTGTTCTAGACTTGTAATTGCACAAATCCATAACCTTCTGCGTTGAAATATTTCCATTCTGTCTGATATACTCTAATATTCTTTCTTCTTTCGACATTGACTTTAGTTCCGCTTGGTCTGTATTTTCATTTCTAATATCTGCCGCACCCGGAATATAAACAACCTATCCAACTTCCAGTTTTAATGTCACTCTATCTGAACGCTCTGAAAAATCAAACTCCGGTTCTTTCCAGTTACCTGCCATACTTACCAGTCCTCATCAAGCTCTTCCATCGCATCATCTACACCATCAGCATAGTCCTTATCTTTCTGATATCTGTCCCAGTCATAATCTCCATCATCATAGATAGAATCATATCCGCTATCATAAGAAGCATATGGATTGCTCTTATTGCTAGAAGAATGACTCTTTGTCGAATAACTGCTGCCAGATGCTTGTTTGTTGTCACATTCTGCTTTAATACACTTTGGTTCACTTGCTTCACCGATTGCACCAATGATGTAAAGCGACAAAAAAGGACGCAGGATTTTCTCCCACATCCTCACATCTATCTGGCTTTATCTGTCTTTCTCTTTATGTTATGACTTTACTTTATCTGTGTAATTCCAGAATAATATATGTTTTATAATTATATTCACCCAGCTTTTTTCCTATATAGATATCTCTTTTCAAACTCGTTAACATCAATAGCTTTAGAAAAATAATACCCCTGAAATACATCACATCCCAGCTTTGTCAGATTATCAACCTGCTCTTCTGTTTCAACCCCCTCTGTAATAATCAAAAGATTAAGCTCCTTTGCCATTTTTATCACAGAAGCAAGTATTATGCGGCTTTTCTTAACATTCTTAGTCTCTTTTATAAAGCCCATATCAACCTTTAATACATCAACATTAATATCCTTTAATGTATTAAGCGATGAATAACCGCTTCCAAAATCATCCATTTCAAGTGTGAATCCTGCTTTTCTTAGTTCTTCCAGCTCTCCCATCAGATTAGGTACATCTGACATAATCGTAGTTTCTGTGATTTCAATTTTTAGATTAGATGGTTCTATATCATATTTTTTTATAAGACCTGCAAATGTGTTAAATATATCAATATAATAAAAATCCTTAGGAGATATATTTACCGATATGCTCATATTGATACCAGCTTTCTTCCACTCTCCTAACTTAGCCGCTGCCTGCTCCCAGATATATCTGTCAAGTCTGCTTATGAGCCCAGACTTCTCATATACAGGTATAAAGTCTATTGGTGAAATAATCGTTCCATCTGGCTTTATTCTTCTTACTAAAGCTTCTGCACCTGTAAGCCTCCTTGTTTTTGCAGAAATCTGTGGCTGAAGATACATCTTGAACTCACCGGCTTTTATAGCATCATCAAATTCATCAACTATTGTCTTATATTTAATAGCAGCTTCAAGCATTGTGTCATCATAATAAGCAATAAAGCTATGTGTATCATCCTTAATCGAGGCTACTGCAAATGAAGCCTTGTCACACATAAATGATAATGATTCATTCATATTATCAGTCCTGTATATCCCAAAACAGACTCTGACATTATATACTGAATCAGAAAGCACATTCTGTAATGTCTCCCTGCATTCATAAAGATATTCTTCATTAAATGTATCTTCATCTGCAATCACTACGAAATGATCTTCACCAACTCTTCCGTATAAATATCCATCTACCGCATGTTTTTTTATTATATCTGCCTGCTTAAGCAATATTTCATTACCTTTTTCTATTCCAAATATTTCATTAATAAGCTTGAATTCTGCTATATCTGAATAAATGATAAGTCTGTTCTTTTTCTTATCTGGCAGTTCTTTCATTTTCTGCATAAGATGCTCGGGATTGCATAATCCAGTAAGCTTATCATGTCCGGCCTCATGTCTTTTATCCTTGTCTATTTTTATAGTCATATACTGAAACACTATTACTGCTAATAATAATGCTACTACAATTCCTGTTATCATACGTTTAACCTTCTGCCATCCAATCTTTTTCCCTTCATTAACCGCTTGTTTTCGTACATGCGGCTGTCTGCACGCTTAGTAAGCTCTTCCATAAGATAATAATGCTCTCTTGTGCTTATTTCACATCCCTTGGCATATGAAATCTTAATATTGTTTTTTTCATTGTAAACATTTATTTTTCTTTCAAGACTATCCAGAATCTGGTGTATCTCTACTGCATTTGTCTTCTCCAGAATAACGCAGAATTCATCACCACCTATACGGTACGCACTAATACGTTCATTCTGCATGCCTGCAAGTATAGCTGAAAAGCTCTCCATATATCTGTCCCCCATCTCGTGTCCAAGAGTATCATTAACTCTTTTCAGATTATTAAGATCAAGCATTATAACTCCCACTAAAAAAGTATCATCTGCATTATTAAGTCTGTTTATATGATTCTGGTATGCCAGCTTGTTATTAATCCCTGTTACATCTGTATAAGCCATACTGTCAACATCTGCGTTTATCCTTGAACTGACAAAGAATACAGCAAGTATGATTATATCAAGAATCAGTGCTGTACACGAAAGAATCCTCGGAAGCATTTCGTTATGTTTTAGCACATAAACAGTAATATATATCTGTATAGCTATCAATATAGTCATCATGACACTCATTCCAAGGAGTAAGCTTTTAATATATTTCCTATTAGACATAATTCTCTCCTTTACATCAGGCAACTATAATACGCTTAACATACTCCTTAGCAAGCCCTATTTTAATATCCTTAATAACTACTACATAATTTCCATTGATTTCAGATAGTACACTTATCTTACTACCCACAACAAATCCAAGACTTTGAAGCCTGTGTACCATATCTTTGTTTCCAACAATTCTCTGAATTATATATATTTTGTTTTTATCTGCAAGATTTAGTGGCATAATCAAAAATCTCCTGTTTAATGTGTCAATAGGTTAGCATCTGCTAACTTCGCAGATAGAATTATATCATCCTCTTTTTATCTGTCAATAAAAACACCATACCTTTTTCCTACGTTTTTATTAAAATACACCTGTTTGATTCACTTATCCTGTTGTTGAAATATCTTTGTAAAGTAAGAGCATGATAACAGATAACTCTGCAACTAATGCAAATAACATGCTATATTATTCCCATAAAAAATAAGAGATATCATATCAAAATGATATGATACCCCTTATTTTCATTACATTATTTAATTATTATCAGATTAGTTATTACCACGATTATCAATCTTGGCAATATCAACTATAGATAATTCCTGATTATTGAATGCATGCTCAAGACTTGATATAAGTGCATGAGCTGTATCAAGACTTGTAAGGCAGTGAACGCCTGTCTCGATAGCATATCTTCTGATAAGGAATCCGTCCTTGGCTCTCTCAATTCCATTCTCTGGTGTATCAATTACAAGGTCAATCTTATGCTCTAAGATAAGGTCAAGAAGTGTAGGTGCTTCCTGTCCAATCTTATTAACCTGAATTGCATGTACGCCATTTTCCTTAAGAACCTTGGCTGTTCCTCTTGAAGCATATATCTTATAACCTAATGCTTCGAATCTTTGTGCGATATCAATACCATCCTGCTTATCCTTATCTGCCAGAGTCATGATAATCTGTTTATGCTTTGGAAGTCTGATTCCAGCTCCCTCGAATGCCTTATAAAGTGCCTCATCAAAGCTCTTAGATATACCAAGACACTCACCAGTAGACTTCATCTCTGGTCCAAGACTGATATCGGCTCCTCTGATCTTCTCAAATGAAAATACAGGCATCTTAATTGCATAGTAATCTGCTGCCTTCTGAAGTCCCGGCTCATATCCTAATTCCTTAATTGTCTTACCGATAATAACCTGTGTTGCAAGCTTAACAATAGGAATACCTGTAACCTTACTGATGTATGGTACTGTACGGCTTGAACGAGGGTTAACCTCTATTACATATACCTGGTCATTATATACGATAAACTGAATGTTAATCATACCCTTTACATGAAGAGCTCTTGCAAGTCTTCCTGTATAATCTTCAATCATGTCTACAATCTTAGGTGATATAGACTTAGCTGGATATACTGAAATACTGTCTCCTGAGTGGATACCGGCTCTCTCAATATGCTCCATGATACCAGGAATAAGAATATCCTGACCATCGCATACAGCATCAACTTCGATTTCCTTACCCATAAGGTACTTATCAACAAGGATTGGGTGATCCTGCTTAATTCTGTTGATGATGTTCATGAATTCAACTACATCTTCATCAGATACAGCAATCTGCATACCCTGTCCACCAAGTACATATGAAGGTCTTACAAGCACAGGATATCCAAGCTCATTGGCAGCCTTAAGAGCTTCATCAACTGTAAATACAGTCTGTCCCTTAGCTCTTGGAATCTGTGTCTGCTCAAGAATCTCATCAAAAAGCTCTCTATCCTCAGCAGCATCTACATCTTCTGCCTTAGTTCCAAGAATAGGAACTCCCATCTTCATAAGTGCTTCTGTAAGCTTGATAGCTGTCTGTCCACCAAACTGTACAACTGCACCGTCCGGCTTCTCAAAATCTACAATTGATTCAACATCTTCTGCTGTAAGTGGTTCAAAGTAAAGCTTATCAGCAATATCAAAGTCAGTAGAAACTGTCTCTGGGTTATTATTTATAATAACTGTCTCGAAACCTTCTTTTTTGAATGCCCATGTACAATGAACTGAACAGAAGTCGAACTCGATACCCTGTCCGATTCTGATTGGACCAGAACCAAGTACAAGAACCTTCTTCTTATCCTTAGTCTCTACAGCTTCGTTCTCACTGCCATATACTGAATAATAGTATGGTGTTGTAGCTGCGAACTCTGCAGCACATGTATCAACCATCTTAAATGCTGCATGTATATTATACTTGTCTCTTAATTCCTTGATTTCTCTTTCTGTGTGACCTGTTAAATCGCCGATAACATTGTCAGGGAATTCAATTCTCTTAGCTTCTCTTAAAAGGCTCTCTGTAAGAGGTCCTCTCTTAAGAGCATTCTCCATATCAACAATAATCTGGAGCTTATCAATAAACCATAAGTCTATCTTAGTAATATCATGCATCTTGGCTGCAGAAATGTGTCTTCTTAAACCTTCAGCTATCTTCCAGATTCTTCTATCATCTACAATTGCAAGCTCTTCAAGAAGCTCTTCATCTGTAAGTCCTGTAAAGTCATATGACATAAGGCTGTCAACATGCTGTTCAAGAGAACGTATAGCCTTCATAAGACCACCCTCGAAGTTATCAGAAATACTCATAACCTCACCTGTAGCCTTCATCTGTGTTGTAAGTGTTCTCTTAGCTGAGATAAACTTATCAAATGGAAGTCTAGGAATCTTAACTACGCAGTAATCTAGTGCTGGCTCGAAACTTGCATATGTCTTTCCTGTAACTGCATTCTTAATCTCATCAAGTGTATAACCAAGTGCAATCTTAGCTGCAACCTTAGCAATAGGATAACCTGTAGCCTTAGAAGCTAATGCTGATGAACGGCTTACACGAGGGTTAACCTCAATTACGCAGTACTCAAAGCTGTCTGGATGAAGTGCATACTGTACATTACATCCACCTGTAATGCCTAATTCATCAATAATTCTTAATGCAGATGTTCTTAACATCTGGTATTCCTTATCAGAAAGTGTCTGTGAAGGAGCTACTACAATACTGTCACCTGTATGAACACCAACTGGGTCGATATTCTCCATGTTACAGATAGTAATACATGTTCCGTTGCTGTCACGCATTACTTCGTATTCAATTTCTTTCCAACCGGCGATACAACGCTCAACTAAAACTTCGCCAACTCTTGAAAGTCTTAATCCATTCTCAAGAATTTCTCTTAATTCCTGCACATTGTTAGCGATACCACCGCCGCTTCCACCAAGTGTGTAAGCTGGACGCAGAACTACCGGATAACCAATCTTAGCGGCAAATGCTTCGCCATCCTCAACGTTGTTAACAACAAGTGATGGTGCACATGGCTCACCAATCTTTTCCATAGTTTCCTTGAACATAAGGCGGTCTTCTGCCTTCTTGATTGTAAGTGCAGTTGTACCGATAAGCTTTACATTATGCTCCTCAAGGAAGCCTGTCTCTGCGATTTCCATTGCAAGGTTAAGTCCAGCCTGTCCACCAAGTGTAGGTAAGATGCTGTCTGGCTTTTCCTTTAAGATAATCTGCTTTAATGCTTCAACTGTAAGAGGCTCAATATATACCTCATCAGCAATATCTTTATCTGTCATGATAGTAGCAGGGTTCGAGTTAACCAGTACTACCTCAATTCCTTCCTCTTTAAGAGAACGGCATGCCTGTGTTCCGGCATAGTCAAATTCTGCTGCCTGACCAATAACGATTGGACCAGAACCTATAACTAATACTTTCTTAATACTCTCAATCTTTGGCATGTTCTTAGTCCTCCTTCTTCATCATATCCATAAATCTGTCAAACAGGTACGCTGTATCCTGTGGACCTGCGCAGGCTTCTGGATGGAACTGTACTGTGAATATATTCTTACCAACATATTCAAGTCCCTCATTAGTCTTATCATTAACATTCTCAAATGCAGGTACTGCAACCTTACTGTCTAATGTGCTTTCATCTACAACATAACCATGGTTCTGTGATGATATATAACATTTGCCAGTCTTTAAATCCTTAACAGGATGGTTAGCACCCCTGTGTCCGTACTTAAGTCTGTGAGTATCAGCTCCTGTAGCAAGTGCCATAAGCTGATGTCCAAGACAGATTGCAAATATTGGTACATTGCTGTTATACAGCTTCTTAATCTCTTCAATTATCTCTACACATTCCTTAGGATCTCCAGGACCGTTAGATAACATAATTCCATCAGGATTAGATTCAAGAATCTCTTCTGCCTTAGTATATGCAGGATATACTGTAACTTCACAGCCTCTGTTATTAAGTGATCTTGCAATATTCTTCTTTGCACCAAAGTCCATAAGAGCAACCTTAGGTCCTTTTCCTGAAAGAACATACTTTTCTGAACATGTAACCTTTCTTACAACGCCCTTAACACTGTACTCCTTAATCTTAGGAAGTACCTCATCAAGATTATAATTCTCATTAGTTGTAATCATACCGTTCATAGTACCCTTTTCTCTTAATATCTTAGTAAGGGCTCTTGTGTCAATCCCACAAATACCTGGGATATCATTATCAAGAAGGAATTTCTGGATAGGATCTTCATTTCTGAAGTTGCTTGCCATTCTGGAAAGCTCACGTACAATATATCCATCTGGCCATGCTTTCTGGGATTCCATATCCTTATAGCACACTCCGTAATTACCGATAAGAGGATATGTCATTGTTACTGCCTGTCCTGCGTATGAAGGATCAGTCAGCACCTCCAGATATCCTGTCATAGATGTGTTAAAGACAATCTCACTAATAACTTCACGGGTCGAACCTATGCTGGTTCCTTCAAAGACCGTTCCATCTTCAAGTATCAAAAATGCTTTCATGAATGCCACCTTAATTCCTTTCGTTTATTTAATTTAATCATATGCCAAGAGGCGCTAAAATGACTTTTGCGCAAAAAAAAAGACACAAAAATGCCTTTTTTCTCTCAAACTTTACAATATGTTACCATAATTAAATGTAATTTTCAAGCAAATATTTATCTATATATTGCATAAAAATACATACCTTAAAAACAGCCCCCAAAACAGGAGGCTGTCATCTATAATCTTCTGTTATATCATCTCGTTCTTGAGATTCCTTCTCTGCTTACTGACCACACCTGAATACACTCTTTATCAGACTTATTCATCATATTTTCCACCAATGTATTATTATTCTTTCCAAACCAGTTCTTTGCAAGAGCTTCTGCTGCGGGATTAATCAATGATTTAAGATATGAATTAGAAGAAACTTTAAGACACAACTTTTTCTTCTTCTTCCATTGAGCATATATTGTCATATTACCGCCATCATCTTCAACAAGCTTCGAAACTACATCCTTATTTTCGTACTTTGTACCTTTTCCATCTTCTTCAGTGTTCCATGAATCAAAATCATATCCAGGTCTTAGTGGCGGATCCGGAAGTTCATTCTCTTTCTCATATCCTGTGATAATTGTAGAACCGGCATCATATCCACCATTAGAATCAATATTAATATTGTATATATTCTCTTTCCACACAGCTGACATATCAACAACTGCCCCAAGCTTATCAGCCAGATTAAGCTTTCCAGGCACGCCGCCTTCAACATATGTGCCGTCTTCTGTTTCCCAGCCTAAACCTGTCCAACCGGTAAGACTATATAGCTGCGATACACACGGAAGCTCATCTTCTTCATCATATGTATAGAATCTGCTGTAATAACCTTCATCCTCATACCAGTCCCAGTCTGAATTATCAATAATCTTCATCATCTCACTTGATTCTTCCGGCTTATTGCAATACAGATGTACTTCATAAAAAATCGGCTGCCATATCGCATACAGAACAGCCTTTCCGCTATCATCAGGCGTCAGGTCAACAACAGACATAGTTGAATAAAACTTTCCTGTATCATCACTTTTCGTATTCCAGCCAGACAAATAATACCCTTTTCTTGACAGACTGCTTCCTTTAAGTCTGATTCTGCTGCCAAGCTTTGATGTAATATTCTCCATATAACCGGTAACCTCTGCGTCTGTGTTATTATCAAATGTAATTATATAATCCCATATAGCATAGACAGTCACATCTTTGTTATAATCACTCAGATCTTCCGGTTCTAATATGCCAGAGTCACCATATCTGTCAAAGGACCATCCGGTAAATATAAGTCCATTATCAGCAGATGCACCCTCAGTAAAACCTGTCAGTTCATCCCCTCTTCCATAATAAGCATCCTCATCATCCGGAAGATAAGCTTTAATGCCTCTGTCAGCTGCAACTCCTGCGCTATAATGAACTGTAAATGTCTGTCTTTCCCATATTGCTTTGATAACAATATCTTCTTCCGTATAAGCCCCTATTTCAACCCGAATGCCATTCTTTCCATAATCAGTATGCCATCCTTTGTCTCCTGAAACTTCCCAGCCTTTCAGAATATATCCATCCCTGCTTACCGCACCAATTCTTACATATGGTGTAACTCCTACACAGTCATAATAATTAGATGTTACCGCATCTGCTTTGGGCACAGATGCCTTATAATCAATAATAGTATGGTATTCTCCATAACGGTCAGCAAGATATTCCCCAATTCTCAGATCATCATTCCATTGTCCGGCATTATCTCCATTATCAATCTGCGACTGATAATATATCTTATCACATGTTCCTCCACCAAGATCAATAGTAATATTATGATGAACCTTATACTCGTCTTCTGCTGCATATGATATCACCGCCCAGCCAATAACAAGTATACCTAATAATACAACCGCTGCTGTCAGGCGCTTTTTCTTTCCATGTCTGCTTTTCATATTACAATCTCCTTATGAATAATCCTCATTCACGTCCCATGTCCATAAGAAAATGCATATATCAAAAAACATGCGTAATATTATAATTCCTTTTGCTATAATTATAATACCACGCATGTTTATATTATTCAAATATTTTTTACACTTTAATAAATATTTAATCTTTTATCTCAACCTGGCCAATATATTTCCATGTACTTCCTTTATCAGATGACTGATATTTTGCCGCCGTTTTTCCATCATTATAAACAGCATTTTTGCCCTGGGTAAGATATATTGTTATAATTCCGGTAGAATCTACAACTGGTGTAAGAGCTTCCTTATATACATCGCTCCATCTTAACTGTTCTGAAGAATCTATACCGTTTTTTCCGGAATCAGTCTTAGTTTCGGTCTCCTGCCCCTGTGGATTCGCAGCTGAACTATCAAGTTCCTGCTCCTCAAGCATTACCTTTGCAAATGTTTTACCACCATCATCTGTCTTGTAAAGATTACTATCCATACCTTCAACGTAATCATAACAGAAAAAGCCAACATCCGATGATACATAAACAACACCCTTAATTATATTAGTAGCCGGTCCGCTTCCAACTATATCCCAGCTTTCTCCACCATTACTTGTACTGTATATCCTTGATGATTCATTAGTATCATTACTCTTTGCATATCCGCAGACAATCACACCATTGTCAGAATCAAAGAATTTTACATAATAATAATCAGCCGTATATATCTTATCAAGTTCACATGTTGTCCAGTTTTCACCTTTATCATCCGAATAAACAACAGTAACCGGAATTTTAGTGTTATTAACTGTCTTTCCTCCATACACAAAAGCAGTTTTTTCTGTGGTTATCATATAACTGCCTTCTTTAAGTGTTGTTGAACTGTTAGGCTCATACAACAGATAAGAATAAGATACAGGAACCGAAATATATTTTTCTCTATCATAAGTGACAAGAAGTGAATTATCCTTTATTGAATAATTAGCAAGCTGATCCTTGTTAGAATTACTTGTAATCTCTGTATCTCCGCCTGAATCAATTCCCTGCTGTGCATAATACTGTTTCAGTCCATAGTCTTCTGAACTCATGACTGAAGTAACATAAAGCTTCGCAGTATTATCATAGTTGTTATCAAGATAAAATGAAACCACCCACTCACATTTTATTCTTCCGTCATCCTGAATACCTTCCCACGAAGAAAAATAATCCGAATTAAGATTCTGCGGAATAACCCAGAAGGACAGCAGAACAGTATTGCTTGAAAGGTCAAGCACGCTTACTGAATCAATACCTGATTTTACAATATACTTTGAATATGGCACATATTTCTGTCTGTACTGTGAAATATATTTTTCAAGCCATTTAGTTCCAAGCCCAACCATATCCGGATTAGTAAAATTAGACACATTATCATTATCATAATCATAATCAGATACATAATCATCAGATACAACATTCCATTGATCATCAATTCTTATTGAAAATGTATAACGTGATTTGATATCCAGCTTATTTTCCTGATATTTAGATACATAGCTGTATACAAACACTCCTATAACAAGAAGACTGAATATAACCAGAACTGCATATGTAATTATTTTTGTCTGAAATCTTCTGCTTTTCTGATACATAATCGTCCTCCTGCTTTAATTAAAATTCTCTTTTATTATGCATTGCCTCTCTTATTATCACACGATAATACTTATACCACCACAGAAAATACATTGCGCCTGCTCCAACAAGAAACATAACACAGACAACAAACGGATGTATTGCATATATCCAGCTTGCTGCAATTCTGCCATTAAGCACAGGCAGTCCATATGCAAGTATTACACATATAGCCATTATTGTGCCATTAAGGACACTTCTGTTTTCGTACACACCTCTGAAATGGTCAAATGTTATAATTGCCATCATCTCACCAACAGGTCTTGCACATGCTGTAACAATGCACAACATAAGTGCATTAAATACCGGTTCTCCAAGTATTATAAGTATAATAAAATAGAATACAAATTCTGTTACTATCTTATATATAAATTTCCCCAGAAAATTCATATACGGACTAACAAGCATTACACGAATCATAAGATAATCCCTGTCACCCATTGCAAATATTGTTGTATTAGCAAGACTTCCACATATAGTTGAAAGCATTATAAACAGATATATTATAGAAATATCCTGATGAATCCTTATTAGTGGGAAGAAATATGCAAGTATTGTATATGGAACATATATAAGAAGAATTACATACATGAACTTTCTTATAAATTCCCATGCAAGCATAAATATCTGTGCCATAGTTCCAACGGCAGCCCTGCTTTTTGATTTTTCACCAAAAGCATCATCCTTCACCAGTTTCCTTATTACAGGAAAACTCTTTATCATCTTAATTCCTGCCTCTGTTCCCTCATAATATCGTAATATTTTCTCAGCAAACAGCTTTCTAAATAATTTCATTGTCTGCCTCCCCAAGTATGTCTAATACAGCTTCTTTTATCTCTGGAATCTGCATAGTTTCATGTGATATAGGATTGAGTTCACCATTGTTAAGAACCAGCACATCCTTTGATATTCTATGTGCAATATCCAGCAAACCTGTTGATATAAGAATTATATGGTCATTCTTGCATTCGTTAAGAACTGAAAGCATATCATCAATATATTCATCAGTACAATAATCAAGTGCCTCATCAAACATCATTACATATGGTTTCTGAATAAGAAAAGCTGCTAACTGAAGTCTCTTCTTCTCCTCAAAACTGTAATCTGCAATATGTCTGTCTCTTATCAGCCCTGTAAGCTTCACTTTATCAAGATAATATTCAGGCTTTTCGCTGTTCTTATTCATATCACAGAGCATACTGATAAACTGATATCCTGTAATAAGCATAGGCAGAACACTCTGCTTTGCAGCAAAGAAAAGCGTGCACTTCTCCTTAGTCTCAACAGTGCCTGAGTCTACAGGAATATCTCCTGCGATACACTCAAACAGAGTTGTTCTTCCTGCTCCTGCACCGCCAAGAACCGGATATATATTTCCTTCTTCAAATGTATATTCAATATCAGTAAGAATTTCGTTCTTACCAAAACTTTTCTTCAAATGATTCAAATGTAACATTTATAAATCTCCTGCATCCAATGTGTCATATCATTATATTACATATTTATTTGGTTTGTAAACCTTCAAAACCTTATTATATTGCATTTATTCAGCAACAATGATATAATCTTGAAATATTTTGCTAATAATATAAAAAAATGTAGAGGTGTACAGTATTGAAAGATTTTTTTAAAAGAAAAGGCTGGAGAATATGCTTTGCAGCATATATATTTATATACCTTCCATGGTTTTCAACTCTTGAAAAAGTAATTAACAGTGATTATCCCGGGCTTCATATCATCAATATTCCTTTTGATAATATGATACCTTTCTGTGAATACTTTATAATTCCATATGTATTATGGTTTTTATATGTGGTTGCAGCTTGCATATATATGTATTTTAAGGCAGATAATAAAGAATTCATACAGTTTGCGTTATCACTCATAATCGGTATGTCACTCTCTCTTACTATATGCATGATATATCCTAATGGTCTTACATTAAGACCTGATTATATCCCTGATAACTTCTGTGGAAAGATAATCAATGCACTATATACAATAGATACTTCAACAAATGTATTCCCAAGTATACATGTATACAACTCACTGGCAGTTAATTTTGCATTACTGCGTTGCAAAGCTTTAAAAGGACATATAATAACAAAGACATTATCTTCCATTCTTTGCATCCTTATATGCCTTGCAACCGTATTTTTAAAGCAGCATTCTGTAGTCGATGTAATCGGAGCAATAATTCTTTATATCGTTCTTTACATTTTCATATATGTTATTGACTACAGCTGTTTAAAGAAAGCTTAGTGGATTCTCTTTAAACATTTTGAAAGAAGTTCTATAAGAAGAACTACAACAAACAATACAATAAGAATTGAGCCAACGGCGTCCCATCTGTAATTGTTCATGTAGACAATCAGTGGGGCGCCGATTCCGCCTGCTCCAACAAGTCCTAATGTACTTGCCGACCGCACATTCACATCCAGTCTGTACATCACAGCATCCTTAAACTGGAACTTAAGTTCAGGCACCGCCACATGCCGTAATCTTGCTATAAATCCCGTTCCTGCACATTTGCACGCATTCCATGCCGCCATGTTCCAGTTGTCTACTGCAACTGTGAATCTCTTTGTCAGAAGTCCGATACTGCACATCATCATTGTAAGCACTCCGGCAAAGCTGCCAGGTCCCGTAACCCTTATAAATATAAGCCCATACACATACACAGGTACAGTTCTTATTGCCATAACAACAAGCCTGCCAATAAAAGCCATAGGTGCTGGAATGAATTTTCTCGAATTAATCAATGTAAGTATTACTGCAAACACTGCTCCGGCACATGTTCCCGCAACTGCGATTGCAATAGTTTCAAGCATAAGATACATAACGCCACTCTTTCCGGTCATAAACATGTATTCCCAGTCCGGATGTGTAATTCCGTGCATAATCGCACCAACAACCTTAATACCAAGCTTTGATGTTGATACATCTTTAACTGCACTGAGACTGTATACAAAAAATACCATGATACATACACTTATAATCACATTTGCAGTTGTATTTCTCTTAATACGTCCATCAAGATATGCTTTCAGGAATGTACTTATTCCCTCAATCACAAGCACTGCGACAAAAAGCATAACAAGAATCATTCCAACCCTGCTGTATTCACGCCAGCTTATCTTTTCATTAAGCAGTAGTCCTATTCCACCTGCACCTACATAGCCAAGTATTGCCGCATGTCTTATATTAGCTTCCAGTACATAAAGCGAATTACTAAGATATCCCGGCAGCAGTTCAATAATAACTGTCCGTGAAAATGCTTTAAATTTTCCTGCTCCTATAGCTGTAACTGCTTCGTATGGCTTCAGTGTCAGACCTTCAATATCCTCACCACCAATTCTTGCCATTACAGCCCATGTCGATACAGCTATTGCAATAGTTCCTGCTGCCGCACCAAGCCCCCATATAAATGTTGCTACAAGTGCAAGTATAAGCACAGGTATTGTTCTTACACACTGTACAATAACTCTCACCACAATCCTTACATATGATTTCTTAATAAGATTGCCTGCATATAAAAATGCAGTAAAAAGTCCAAACACAGCACCTATAAATGTACCCGCAATTGACATCTGCACAGTCTTAATAAGTGGTTCAATAATCTTACCACAATATCCTGTATCCGGTGGGAACATTCTTTTTATGAATAATACAGCCTGACTGCCTCTCTTTATAATTACATTCATATCAAAGCCTGTTACAGCAAAACAGAATATTATTATAAAAAGCATTACCAGTGCCGTAATTCTTCTGATAACCTTCATTCTATTCATGCTTTTCATACGCACCACCATATATGAATTCAATATTCTCATCTGTTACCTCTGACGACTTTTTATCAAGTACAAGTCTGCCGTCAGCAATTCCTATAATTCTGTCCGATTTCTTCAATGCGAGCTCTACCGAATGACTGTTCATAATAACCGTTATATTGTACTGCCTGTTAAGCTGTACAAGAATATCCGTAATCTGTTCTGCACTATATGGGTCTAGAGAAGCAACCGGTTCATCCGCAAGAATAATATCAGGCTTCTGCATTAGTGCCCTTGCAATTGCAACTCTCTGTTTCTGTCCTCCCGAAAGTTTTCCCGCATATGAATACATTTTTTCAGATAATCCCACTGCTTCAAGCTGCTTTCTTGCATATTCCTTCTGTTCCTTAGTGAATATACCAAAAAGTGCCTGAAAAGCATTTCTATCTGCCAATGCCCCATTAAGCACATTGTCTAAGCAGGTAATTGTATCAACAAGGCAAAAATCCTGATATATAGTGCCTATTGTTTTCTGAATATCTCTTTTCTTTCTTCCCTTAAGCTTTGTAAAATCCTGGTTATTAATAATAATATGGCCTGCAGTTGGCTTAATCATTCCATTAAGCAAGCGAAAAAGAGTGGTCTTTCCAGCACCACTCTTTCCAATTACTGATATGAATTCGCCCTGTTCTACTGAAAAACTAATGTTATCAAGGGCTTTATCTCCACCTTTATATAATTTACTCACACTGTCTATCTGTAACATGTATATTGTCCTCCCAGACAGCTTAAAGGTGAATTATTTCTTTAACATATTCTGCGCCGCACGCTCTGCATCATAATCAGAGCTTTGGGCATACTGATATCCAATATGGCTTAATACATTCAAAACTTTAAGTCCGTCTTCACTTTTTCCTATATTAATACAAGCATCTGCAAATGCTTTCTTAAAGCCTTCTGACATAATATCTGAATTCTTACTAACACATATTGTATCATCCATTATCTGATCTGTCACTGCCAAAACTGCAGTCTGTTTATAACAATCATCTGTACCACCGAATTTGCTCATCCAGTTAGCTGCATATTTTGCTCTCATATGTGCAAATCCGACAATAACATCAACCTGTCCTGCTGCAAGTCTTGACATAGATGTTGTATATGAATCAGACTGTACGACATTGGCAAGGTCACTTATCTGCTTCCCATAATTATTGTAAAGCCACAAACTTGGGTATATATAACCTGATGCTGATGAAGCACCCATTACAGCCCATGTTGCACCATTCAAATCATCCCATGTAAGCTTCTGTCCTGCATTAACCTTGGCAGCAAGCTCCTGTCCCTTAGTACTTGGTCCTGCAAGAATTATTGAACGGTAATATGTTGTAAGATTATCTGTAAACGCTTCCTCCGTTCCGTCATTCCAGTCCTTGGCATTAAGAGAATCCTTGTTAATAGCTTTTCTCTGTGCAGTAAGCAGAACATCACAGTCATCATCATATGTAACATAAGTTCCGCCAGAAATAAATCCTGCATCTGCTGTTCCGGCACTTAAAGCTTCTCCTACTGCACTGTAAGAAGTTCCTACTGTAATCTCAACATTGCCTACATTATACCCCTGTGTAGCAAGTTCATCTTTAATCATGCCGCCAAGAGGCTCAAGTCCTGTAAGCAGCGTATCAGCATCCTGATACGGTGCAATCATTATTCTGAATGTATCAATATCCTTAGAATCTTCTTTAGTTGTATCTTTTCCACAGCCTGTCAGCCCTGCTGATAATCCCATGCAAAATGTCGCTGTAAGTAACACAGCCATTCCTTTTTTCAAATATTTTGTTAATTTCATTATTTTGTCTCTCTTCCAATTTCCTTTAACATATTCTTATCGCTTCTAATTGTAGCACATGCAACAGTAGTAAGCATATTACCTGTAATAGTAGCAGACGCACCAGACTGAAATGCCTTGATTCCGTCTCCTGTAAGAAGTGCTCTTCCTGCACCAAGTCTTATATCAGCCTCCGGGTTAATATATCTAAAGAATGCTATTGTTCTTAATATCTCAGGCTCAGTAAGTCTTCTCTCATTCTCAAGAGGTGTACCCTTAATTGGCATAAGTGCATTAAGAGGAATAGAGTCAACTCCGACTTCCGCAAGACTTATTGCCATATCAAGTCTGTCTTCCCAGTCTTCGCCCATTCCTATTATACCACCTGAACATGCCCACATACCTTCTGCTTTTACAAGCTTTAAAGTTTCAATCTTCATATCGTATGTATGTGTAGTGCATATATTAGGGAAATTTCTTCTTGAAGTCTCAATATTATGGTGATAACTTGTAACACCTGCTTCATGAAGTCTGTGAAGCTGCTCAGCATTAAGAAATCCCATAGATGCACACAGCTCAATATCACATTCTTTATTCATAGTCTCATAAGCATGAACAGCCTTTTCAAATTCCTCACCGGTAAGAGCTTTTCCAGCTGTAACAATCGAAAAACGGTCAACACCTTCTGACTCATTCAGCTTACACGCCTTTACAATATCCTCTTCTGGAAGAAAATCATATACCTCACAGTCAGTGTGATTGTGTGCAGACTGTGCACAGTACTTACAATCCTCTGGACATTTGCCGCTTCTTCCATTAATTATAGAACATAAGTCAACCTTATCTCCAACAAAATGTTTTCTTATCCTGTCTGCCCCTTCACAAAGTTCATCCAAATCGCAATTCAGAAAAAATGTCAAATCATCCTGTCTTTTAATTCTTCTTCCGTTAATAATCTCTTCTGCCAGTTCTAATGGTGTCATATATACATACCTCTTTTGAAAAATATTTATTAGATTATAGAACTGAAAAAGGCGAATGTCAACAAATTGTGCCTTGCAGTTGACATTCGCCATATGTAATTACCCGCTGGTATTCTTTATCTCTTACCTATATCTGCCATATCATGTATAACATCAGATATATTCTCTACAGTTGAGGTTATTCTGTTATTAAGATCTGTACAGCTCTTAGCAAGCTTTCCTACCTCTAATGCTACAACTGAAAAGCCTTTTCCCGCCTCACCGGCTCTTGCAGCCTCAATAGATGCATTAAGTGCAAGAATATTCTGCTTTCTCTGTATGCCATCAAGCTGCTTGGTATTCTCCTTGATATCTCTCACATACTCTTCACAGCTCTTAACACCACCTGTAAGCTTTGTAATCAATTGTCCATTGTACTTAGAATTATATTCTGAATTAATAAAATTATTAAGTACTGCTCCTAGCAGGTTAGCTGCCGCATTAATCTCTGCCTCTGTTCTTACTGTAACTTTTCCTAACGCCTCAATATACTCATCCTCATTAATACCCAGTTCTCTTGCAACACCTCTGAATTTCTCTTCATCCGGATGCTCAGGTAAAACCTGACCTCCGATTACAGAGCCAAGCACTGTACCATCGCTTAACTTAAGCGGAATACCAAAATCCACAAGTCCAGCATGACAATGATATACACCTTGTCCCTCAGCGTCACATTTCTCACATCTTCTGCATCCTTCCTTACTTCCTCTGGTAAGCTTTATACAGAAATCTGTAAAGTTGTAACATTCGGAAATATACTTTCCATCAGCTCCAACTGCAACCGTGGCTAATCCTGTTGCCACAGCCCAGTCAGACATAATTGATTCAAATTTCTCCATATCAGCAAAATCTTGAATCTTCATGCTTAAACCACCTCTTTTTCAATTGTCACATGTATTGATTGAGTAAATTTTAACAAATAAGACCTCTAAAGTCAATGAATATGAGTAATTATCAACATTTTTATGTACTGGCTCTGTATTAATGATGGAACAATCTCATTCCTGTAAAGCACATAGCCATTCCTCGCTTATTGGCTGTTTCTATAACCTGATTATCTCTTACAGAACCACCAGGCTGTGCTACATACTTAACACCAGACTTATAAGCTCTTTCTATATTATCTCCGAATGGGAAGAATGCATCTGAACCGATTGTTACATCAGTATTGCCTGCAAGCCATTCCTTCTTTTCCTCTGTTGTAAATACAGATGGTTTCTCTGTGAATACTCTCTCCCAGTCATTGAGAATATCTTCATACTCATCACCAATATAAAGGTCAATTGCATTGTCTCTGTCAGCACGGCCTACGCCTTCCTTAAATGGAAGATTAAGGACCTTTGGATTCTGGCGGAGATACCAGTTATCAGCCTTCTGACCTGCAAGTCTTGTACAATGGATTCTTGACTGCTGTCCTGCTCCGATACCGATTGCCTGTCCATTCTTTACATAGCATACAGAATTAGACTGTGTATACTTAAGTGTTATAAGTGCAATAATCATATCAATCTTAGCAGACTCTGGAATATCCTTATTCTCTGTTACAACATTTGATAAAAGTTCCTTATCAATAACAAACTCATTTCTTCCCTGTTCAAATGTTACACCAAACACCTGCTTTCTCTCGATTGGTTCAGGCTTATACTCAGGGTCAATCTTAATGATATTGTAGTTACCCTTCTTCTTAGCCTTTAATATCTCAAATGCCTCCGGCTCATAGCCAGGTGCAACAATACCATCTGAAACCTCATGCTGGATAAGCTTTGCTGTAGCAACATCACATACATCTGATAATGATATGAAATCACCGAAAGATGACATTCTGTCTGCACCTCTTGCTCTTGCATATGCACATGCGATTGGGCTTAATTCTCCGATTGCTTCGTCAACCCAGTAAATCTTCTTCTCAACATCTGTAAGAGGAAGTCCTACTGCAGCACCTGCTGGAGATACATGCTTGAAAGATGTAGCTGCTGGAAGTCCTGTAGCTTTCTTTAACTCCTTAACAAGCTGGTATCCGTTAAATGCATCAAGAAAATTAATATATCCTGGTCTGCCGTTAAGAATCTCTACAGGAAGGTCACTTCCGTCTTCCATAAATATTCTTGAAGGCTTCTGATTAGGGTTGCATCCGTATTTTAACTGAAATTCGTTCATATTCTTTCTCCTTAATTATTTTACATTCTTGTTAATAATTCTTGTTTCGTATTCACCTGTAGCAATATCAATATATCTTACAAAAAGTGAAACCTTATTATCTGCATTAAGATTATCCCAGATCATCTGTGTGAATTCTTCAATATCGCCAGATATCTTAACCCAAGTAGGTTCTCCCTCATAGCTTGGAAGTGGATTGCCATCACCCATATATGTATGGATATAATGCCCCTCTCCTGCAAATGCTGCATCATATGTATATGTGTGTCTTTCACATATGTCAGGATTACCATTATGGCTCTTTAATATAGACATTGCATATGAATATTCATTATTCTCAATATGAAGCACACTTGAAATTCTTGGTGTATAGTTAGGTGCATCATGCTCATATTTTCTTACTCTTAAAGATTCTTCAAATGTTTTTCCTTCTGAAAGACCATCATAAACCGTATCAGTCTGATCTCCATTAGTAACTATAGTATTATTGCCAAGTACTCTTACAGGGGCATAGATAATAAGCTCTGGTGCAACTAAAAGTGTTGATGGGTCAAAAGCTTCTGTTCTGATACCCTCTCCGTCCTGTACAAATACACGGTTACGGCTGCTCTCGCTTCTTCCCATAATAAAGTAAGCTGAAACTGCCTTCTTACCATCCTCTGACATACCGGCAACAATTCCTCTGCCCGGATAAGCACATCCTGATAATTCCTCTGAAAGGTTCTTAATTGTCATAACTGACCTCCTGTTAAATGTGATGACTGCGTTCGCTATTCTTTTTCATGAGCAGTGCTCGTAACTCAAATGCCAGAATTTCATTCTGGCATTGTCGCGGTGCTCCTCGAGAATCCATATAAGTTTCGCATTATGTGCAAGCACAACTGTGAAACTTCCATGTCTTCTCTCATCGTTACTCGCACAAAAAAGCCGACCATCTGGGAACGCAGCTTATAGCTTAACGTTGCCCAGGCGGTCGGCTTTTCTTAATATAAACTGTACTCCCTGTGGGTTATCCCACAATGCCATTTAAGCATCTTCCGCCAGTTGTACAGCGCTTATTAATAACATACAACAAAATATGTTAAATTGCAACACCATTCTTCTTAAGAAGTTCTCTTGCTGATTCAACTGAATCAACACCTGTTGCATTCTTAATTGGTGCAAATTCCTTTTCTCTTACTACCTCGAATGGCAGACAGCTGTCAAGCTCATGAATCATATCAAGAACAAGACCCTCAAATTTATATCCGTTAGGCTTTTCAGGCTTAACAAGATTACCATTCGCATCAATATATGGAATCTTCTTCTCAACAATATGCAATGGAAGATTCTTTCCAACAATTCTTTCAAGATCAGAAACCCTGAACAGATAGTTAAGAATAACACCGAAATTATATGCTGGATCGCCCTTTGCATTCTTAGCATCCATCATCTCTTTAGTAAGTTCATAATACTCAACAATGGAAGGCTTTCCATCTTCAAGACACATAACGCCAACCTTCTCATCAGGAGCTGCCTTTCTTACAACCTTAGAACCAACTGCACAGTGCTTTTCAATTGTAGCACCGATAAATACAGGGTCTGCAATTCTCTGAAGAACATTGTCAACAGCAAATACATTAAGCCACTCAATTCCGTTATTCTCAAGAACCTCTGTTAATCCAGCCTTCTTTAAAGAGATATACCAGCCACCATTACCATTAGGTGATGTAGCCATTCTTCCCTTATCTTCAAGATATATCTTACCATCATAATCAGTGGCTGCTGCCATCTCCTGCTTGAAGAAATGTACATATTCACTCTTATATCCGAAGAAGTCCTTCTCTTCAAAGAAAGAAACTGTAGCATCATTATTCTTCTCACTAGTCATAACGAATAAATGTATATATGTTCCTGTCTCTTTAACAACATCCATAAGATTATTAATAAGGCACTCGAATATATAAAGTTCCCTGTTAACTCCCACGTTATACATTCCCTTAGGATTATCAGAACCAAGTCTTGTTCCCATTCCGCCTGCAAGAAGAATTGCTCCAACCTTGCCAGCCTTAATTGCCTCTACACCTGTATTCTTAAATGTATCATAGTCAGCTTCTATCTCATCAAGTTCCATTGCACCAAGAGGTGTAATTTCACCTTTCTTAACAAGCTCAGACTTATGTTCAATTGCCGATAAAACTTCCATATCAGTCTTATCGATCTGTTCAAGAAGTGCTGCCTTCTCATCATCTGATAATTCATCATAATATCTTAATATCTGTTCCTGACCGTACTTTGAAAGCTTAAGCTTTGCTTCTTCTAAATTCACTCTAATTCCCTCACTTATATAATAGCTTATTGTCTGACGACATCTTTATAATTCTAACACATTAATAGTTTCCAAGCAACTTAATAGATTCAGCTTCTTCTTCAATACCTCTTAATGCGTTCATAACTTTTGGATCATCAATGTTACCAGCAAAATCAACAAAGAACCGGAAATTCCATCTCTTTCCTTCAACATTCCCTTCAATAGGTCTTGATTCAATCTTATTCATATTAAGTCCATTATATATAATATGACTTAAAAGATTATATAGAGTGCCTGCTTCATTAGCTGTTTCAAACACAATACTCATCTTCTGTGCATTCTTAACAAACTTTCTTGTATTAGTAACAATAACAAATCTTGTTGTATTGCCTTCCTGGTCTGTAATTCCAGACTTTAAGATATCAAGGCCATAAAGCTCTGCTGCTTCCTTACTTGCAATAGCAACATGAGTCTTATTATGCTCCTGAAAAATCATCTTTGCCGCAAGTGCTGTATTAGCCTGACTGATTCTCTGCCAGTCCTTATGAGTATCTAAGAATCTGTCACACTGCATAAGTCCCTGTGGATGTGAATATACAGCAGTTACGTTTTCAAGGTCAGTTCCTGGAAGTCCTAGTAACAAATGTTCAATCTTAACATAAGTTTCTGCTATTATGTAATTATTATATTCCTGTAACAGATCATACACATCAGCAACAATTCCAGCATTGGAATTTTCTATAGGAAGTACAGCATAATCAGCCTTCCCCTGCTTAACTGCCTCCATGCACTCTCTCCATGTAGGAACATTGAAATTATCAACATCCTTGCCAAAGAAATTAATCATGGCAGCATATGAATATGCACCCGGTACACCCTGATATACAACCTTACAGTTCTTTTTATTAATCTCATCAATAGCCTCATATGGTTCTCTCAAAGTCTGCCCCATCTTTTCAAGAAGCATATACTGATTCTTTCTCGAGTTAGCCATAATCTGTGCAAACAGGTCATCAATAGCATGCACATTATCAGGATTCTTGACAAGCTTCTTTACAGATTCTAACTTAGCTTTCTCTCTTGCTGGATCAAGAACTTTCTTTCCTGTCTCAATCTTATATTCTGCAACCTCAGTTGTCAGTTTCATTCTCTCTTCAAACAGTTCTACAAGCTGACTGTCGATTTTATCAATATTATTTCGTATTTCATTAAGATCTAACATATACTTCTCCTCTTTAAAGCGATGTATTGTTCTTATTGTATCACATTTTTAATGATATGCAATAAAGGTACTTTATGTTATACTTAAGAAAATGTTCTTAAATAATGTTCATAAGGGAGTAGTGATAACATATGAAAAAAGCCATCACAATAAGTGTAATAACTATAATAGGATTATTACTCGCAGTATTAATATTTTTATCTATACGAAGCAGCCGAATCGTATACAACAACGATAATGCTATTGGCAATTCGGCAGGCAACCTCAATAACGGAGGTTTGTTCTGCGAATACAATAACAAAATATATTTTGCCAATCCATACGATTATAACAAATTATATGTAATGAATTCAGACTGCACTAATGCCATGAAATTAAATGATGACAGTGTTGCATCAATCAATGTCTGTGGCAATTACATATATTATGTCAAGAATAATTTCAAGCAGGAAACCATCGGAACAATATTCAGGGGACAGCTATTCGGTGTTTACCGCTGTGACTTAAACGGTGAGTCACTGAAAGCATTATACGACAGTCTTTCCGGAACAATAGCCTTATCTGGTAACTCGTTATACTACCAGCATTATAGTGACACAACACCTCTGGCTTTCCATAAAGTAGACATTGCAGGAAAGAAAGACACCAAAATTTCTGACACACCTTACTCACCTGCGTGCGTCCATAACGGAACAATATATTTTTCTGATCCTGCCGGAAAACACAACATATTAAGTTACGATACCAAAACTGATAAGACCTCTGTATTATATGATTGCAATTCATATCTTGCAGATGTTGAGAACGGCTATGCATATTATATTGACTTAAGTAAGAACTATTCACTTGTAAGACTTAATACATCTAACAAAACTCTTGAATTATTGTATGGAGAAAAAGGAAACAAAGTCGTTAATTATAATGTGTATGGAAACAAAATATTTTTCCAGGTAGAAAGCACAGATGGAATGACAGGCCTTTACAGGATGAATATTGATGGAACGCAGATTGAAACTATTGCTATAGGCAATATTACCAACATTCACTGCACATCAAAATACACATTTTTCCAGTATTATGAAGATCAGGGAGTCCTTTACAGAGTAAGCACAAGTGGTGCTGATACATCTGTTGAACAGATTACTATCAAATAACATTTTTATAAATATCATATAAAATAATGCCCCGCACTTTCAAATTAGTGCAGGGCATTTATTATATCTTACTCTTCAGTTTTCTCTTCTTCAATCTTAATTGAAAGCTCATCAAGCTGCTTAGCATCTACAACATCAGGTGCATTAGTAAGGAGACAAGATGCATCCTTTACCTTAGGGAAGGCAATAACATCTCTGATTGAATCTCTCTTAGCCATAAGCATTACAAGTCTGTCAAGACCATAAGCAAGTCCTGCATGTGGAGGAACACCATACTTGAATGCGTCAAGCAGGAATCCAAACTTTTCATTAGCAACTTCATCTGTAAGTCCAAGTGCCTTGAACATTCTGCTCTGAACATCAGCCTGATGGATTCTTACTGAACCACCACCGATTTCTGTTCCGTTAAGAACAATATCATAAGCCTTTGCACGAACTGCACCAGGATTAGTCTCAAGCATATCAAGATCCTCATCCATAGGCATTGTGAATGGGTGATGCATTGCAACATATCTTTCTTCTTCATCTGACCATTCAAACTGTGGAAACTCTGTTACCCATAAAAACTTATAATCAGACTTATCAAGAAGTCCCATCTGATCAGCAAGTTCTACTCTTAAAGCACCTAGTACATTCCATACAATCTTATTTCTGTCAGCAGCGAATAAAAGAAGATCCCCTGCTTCACCATCCATAGCCTTAACAAGGGCATTCATCTGATTCTCTGTCATAAACTTTGCAAATGATGACTTATATGAACCATCTTCGTGAATTGCAATATAAGCAAGACCTTTTGCACCATATCCCTTAGCAAAATCAACAAGTGCATCAATCTTCTTACGAGGCATGCTTCCCTGTCCCTTTGCGTTGATTCCTCTTACAGAACCGCCATTCTCAAGTGCTCCCGTAAATACTCCAAATCCACAATCCTTAACAATATCTGATACATTCTGTAATTCCATACCAAATCTTAAATCAGGCTTATCAGAACCAAATCTGTCCATAGCTTCCTGCCATGTCATTCTCTGGATTGGAAGCTTTACATCAACATCAAGAACTTCCTTGAAAAGGTATGCAAGAAGTCTTTCATTAACATCAATTACATCATCAACATCAACGAATGATAACTCCATATCAATCTGTGTGAATTCAGGCTGTCTGTCTGCTCTTAAATCTTCATCTCTGAAGCATCTTGCAATCTGCATATATCTGTCATAACCAGAGCACATAAGCATCTGCTTAAAGAGCTGTGGTGACTGTGGAAGTGCATAGAACTTGCCTGGATGAATACGGCTTGGTACAAGGTAATCTCTTGCTCCCTCTGGTGTAGACTTAGTAAGCATAGGTGTTTCAATCTCTAAGAAACCTTCCTTTGCAAGAAATGCTCTTGTAAGAGTTGCAACCTTGCTTCTCATAATAATATTAGACTGGATATCAGGTCTTCTAAGATCAAGACATCTGTACTTAAGTCTGATATCTTCCTTAGTCTGGATATTTTCCTCTATTGGGAATGGTGGTGTCTCTGACTCTGAAAGAATTCTTAATGTCTTAGCAGCAATCTCAATGTCACCTGTCTTTAAATTCTCATTAACAGCACCGCTTCTCTTAATAACTTCACCCTCAACAGCGATTACAAATTCATTACGAAGTGTATATGCCTTGTCGAAGCCTTCCTTGCCAATTATATTTTCATCAAAAAGAATCTGGAGAATTCCACTCCTGTCTCTTAAATCGACAAAAATAAGTGAACCAAGATTTCTTCTCTTGGCAACCCAACCCATTACAGTAACCTTCTTACCAATATCAGCCGATGAAACCTCTGTACATCTGTGCGATCTCTTTAAGCCAACCATTGACTCTGCCATCTTACTTTACCTCTTTCCTGTAATTAAATACTAATCTGCGAAGGATAGAATATCTTCAAGACTAAGACTATCTAAATCTATCTTACTATTTCTTATTATCTCAAATGTTTCTTCCTCGTGAATCATTCGCTGAAACTCAATAAATACTCTCATATCAAGATTCTTAATCTCTTCAATAAGAATATTCACAGCCGTATCAATGTCAAATGCTTTCCTATACGGCCGGTCAGATATCAGCGCAGCAAATTCATCTGTCACCTTAAGAATTCTTGCGCCCAATGGAATATCTGTTCCCTTAAGATTATCAGGATAACCACTTCCATCGTAGCACTCATGGTGATAGAGAACAACTTTCATTATATTATCTGAATAATCATAATTTTTCAATACATCAAAGCTGATTTTAGAGTGCATTCTCATATATTTCATCTCTTCGACTGATAATTCGCCCGAATTTCTGCCATATAAGTATTCTGATAATTTAAGTTTTCCAATATCATGCATCATTCCGGCAATCTTGAGTTCATAACATTCCCGTTCATCAAGCTTAAGTCTCTTAGCAAGCTCATATGTAAGGTTAGCAACAAGAATCCCATGTTCTATACCACTCTTATAGTCATTAAAAATATATTGCAAATGTTCATTCTCATTAATGTCCGTACTATGTCCCATTAGTAATCTCCCTGCTGCCAGTATAATATTTATCAACAAATTCATTAGCAGGAAGTGGTCTGTCAAAATAAAATCCCTGTATAACATCACAACCATAAGAAACAACTGTATCGAGCTCCTCTTTAGTCTCAACTCCCTCAAATACAAGTTCATATTCTACCATCTTAAGCATCTCAATCAGTGACTTTATAACCTGTCTTCCTTTATTGTTCTTTAATGACCTGCTCGCAAATACTCTGTCAAATTTAATAATATCAGCAGGAATATTGGCAATCTGGTTAAGTGATGAATATCCCGAGCCAAAATCATCAACATTAATCTTAAATCCCTTTACCCTTAATGCATTAATAACATCAATCATAGCATCCAGTGCATCAATAAATGTCGTTTCAAGTATCTCAAGTTCAATAAGTGCTGAATCAATCTGATACTTATCCTGCAACTGAAGCATATATTTTAACAAATCTTCACTTGTAAATCTCTGCCTTGATATATTAACCGAGACAGGAACAGGCTTAATTCCCTTATCAATGCATTGTCTCTGGAAAGCAAAGGTTTTATCAAGCATAATATCATCAAGCTTTCCAATCATTCCTGTATGTTCAAGCACCGGAACAAATCTGGCTGGTAAAACAAGCTCACCTGCTCTTGTCTTCATTCTTACAAGTGCCTCTGCACCTGCAACACAATTATGCGATACTGATATCTTAGGCTGAAGGAAAATTTCTATTCTTTCTTCCTCACACGCTCTCACAAATTCATTAGACATATCCATATGTTCAAGATATTCATTGCAATTATCCGCTGAATATACACAACACGGAATATCAAATCTTCCTTTTGTTGATTTCTTTGCAAGATTAGCACGGTCAACTGCCATACGTACATCAAGTGACGGATCGTCATAAAAATACAATCCAACATAAACATGCTGATACACAAGCGGATATCTTTCTGACAATTCTTTCTCAAAAATGCGATTCTTTCTTGCAATATATCCCACCACATCTTCATTCGTCATATTATCAACTTTATAAGCACCCCTGAACTGGTCAAACCCGATTCCGTGTGAAGCAAGGCACAATGGTTCATTAATAAAATAAAAGTCTGCAATATCCTGCATAACCTTGTCGCCTTCATCCATGCCGTAAAAATCATTAATATACTTAAAATTACTTATATCCAGAGCTAATAGAACAACTCTGTGTTCATTAGTGTTCACAATCTCACGCACTTTATTGTTAAACACATCATGCCCTGCCATTCCAAGATAACAGCCTCCCATAACGATTCCACTCCTCATATACATCCGTACTTTCAATATAATAGAATTATATCACAATACCAATAGCAAATCCACCTGTTATTAATATATATAATTCAAATCACTTTAAAATCAATTATTAACGCCATGATGTGACATTGGTGTGGTTGATGTCATAGGTAAAAATGTATACCCTTCCGATAACCCCCACTGTATTATCTGCTCAACTGCATCAACACTGAAATTCTTTATATCATGCTGTAAAACTACTGATACATTATTACTTTTAATTCCTTCTATAACATTAGCCACAACCTGTGATGTGCTTGTTGTTCCACCTGCATCTCCACTAGAAACATTCCAGTCACAATATCTGAATCCACGTTCCTCAACAGCACATACAAGCTGGCTCATTATGCCATAGCAGTATTTCTTACTTATTGTGTTACTAGAACCACCTGGAAATCTTACAAGATCTGCTGCTTTTCCAGTCTGTGCAGTTATAATACTATTCATCTCGTCAAAATCTGCAAAATATGCATCTACACTCTGATATATCTTTGCATAATCATGTGATGCTGAATGTATTGCAACAGTATGTCCCCGCTGTGCTTCTTGTGCAATAAGATTCTGATAATCCGGTTTTCCATTAGTAACAAAAAATGTTGCCTTAACATTATATCTGTCAAGAATATCAAGCAGCTTTTCTGTATATGGTCCGGGACCATCATCAAAAGTCAGATAAACAACCTTATCACCCGGATTAACTGCATCATCTGACATTGGTGCAACTACCTTCACAGTTCTTTGCACTTCAGATTCATTACCACAATTATCAGATACATTGTATGTTACTGTATATTTTCCTGCATTAGCTGTATCAACATTCCCAGATACTGATACCTTATCAGTTACATCTCCATCACATATATCCACAGCTGTATACCCCGGTTCATTATATGTATCTCCCATCCTGATATAATACACCTCACCGCCGGTAAGTGATATCTGTGGAGCTGTAGTATCTTCTACATGTATAACACGTTCTGTAAATGCTTCATTACCAGAAGAATCTTTAACTGAATATACAATTGTAGTATCACCTTTTGTATATGTATCAACCTCCGCAGAAGTCTCCACTTTATCTGTAATATCACCATCATAATTATCAACTGCAGAAAATCCTGCTTCTTCATAATTACTTCCGGCTTCTATGGTAATCTCTGTATCTCCTGAAAGACTAATAACAGGTGCCTGGGTATCCACAACTTTTACTGCTACTTTTCTAGAAATATGTTTCTTCTTTCTTGACGCAACAATCTTAATGTCATACTTTCCAAGCTTTGTGACATCAACATTTCCCTCAATCTCTATATTTGTCTTATTATCTTTCTTTCCAAGTACATTCTTCTTAATAGTTTCATTAATATCCGCTTCATCATCAGTACTTCCATACTCAACAACTAAAGTATCAGGGCATGACACCGCCAGACTGTTCTCCTTAACAGATCTGATGATAAATATTATCACCAGCACCATAAGAACTGTAACAGAACCTGCCATTAAATATTTAACCCATCTATTATTCATAAAACATACCAACTTTCTCATTTGAACATAATATTGTATGGGTATTATACTTCTTTAATGCATAATAAGCCAGTAGAAACATTAAGAAAATTAAGCTATTTCTATAATTCTTCCCATTTTTGCATTAGTTCTGTGAGATATTGATATAACAGTCCTGTTCCTGCTTACCCTGTTTAATGCATCAAGCACATTTTTCTCAGTATCAGCATCAAGATTAGCTGTTATCTCATCCAGCATAAGCAGTTCAGGCTTTGCTGCTGCAGCCCTTGCAATTGACAATAACTGCCACTGTCCCTGTGAGAAATCTTCCGGCTTGCATATAGTATCATATCCATTGTCAAGTTCCATAATTGCATCATGAATACCTGCTGTCTTAGCTGCTTCAATTACATCTTCATCAGTAATTGATACATCATACAGTGTTATCTGGTCTTTGACAGTTCCAGGAACCATATGAAAAGTCTGCTCAACATATCCATATATCTTTCTCTTTCCACTATCCGGAATAGCCGTAGCCTTCTGACCTGCAATTGATACGCTTCCATTGTCCGGCTCGTAAAGTCCTAGAAGGAGCTTAAATATTGTACTCTTTCCTGCACCCGTTCTTCCCGACAGAGTAACCTGCTCGCCTTTTTTAATACTAAAACTTAAGTTTTCCACAACATTTTTATCATCATAAGCGAATGTTACATTATTGAAATCGACAATCACATCACTGTCAGCTTCCATGGCTGTATTGTCTGCAATGTATGAATCCTTCTTAACTGATAATTCATCCATCTCGAAAAATTCATTTATTCTATGTACTCCGGCTATTGCTGACTGTATAGTCTGAATCTCCATACCAAGACTCTCAACAGGAGCAAATATCTGTGAAATATAATTAATTACCGCAACTGCTGTACCTGCTGACATGCCAAAAAATGCAAGCACTGTCTGGTTACCTGATGCTGAAAAAAGCATTACCACAGCAACAACAATTGCATTGAGAGTAAGAATTACAGGTGAATATACTGCATCATAGAAATTAGTTTTCTCAACTGCTGCGTAACTTTCACATATATATTCATCGTATCTTTCTGCCATATAATTTTCCTTGCCAAGTGTATGTATTGTTCTTATGTTGTGAAGAGTTTCCGGCACATGTCCTGATGCTCTTCCTACAGTTCTTCTGTTCTCAATCTGTGCTGCCAGCATATTTTTCTGAATAATTCTTGTGAATACGAACAGGAATGGAAGAATAACAAGAAGCACAATGGCAAGCCCCTTATTCTTAAACCATATAACAGCAACTATACTTATTATCTTACAGGCATCAGCAAACATACTGACAATTCCTGATGTAAACAGATTCTCAACTGTATCAGCATCACCAACGAATCTTGAAACAACAGTTCCCGGCTCCTGACTTGTAAGACAGCTTGTTGTAAGACAGCTATACTTATACATCAACGCACTCCTTAATGAATGTGTAATCTTCTGTCCGAATACTGTAAGAAAAGTTTCTCTTGCACTCTCCATAAAACCGGTTACAAGAAGAAATCCGAAATACATAAGAACCATATAAAATGTGGGCATTGTACCTGATGCAACTGTATCAATAATCTTTGCAAGAATAAGTGGTGGAAACAGTGCCATTACAATTGCGCCAACAACAGTAATTGCAATTCCTGCTGTAAGCATCCACTTTTCTTTTATTGTGTTCAATATAACTCTGCCAACACTTTTATTCTTCATCAGATGCGCCTCCCTTCTGTTCATTATAAAGAACCGCATACTGTGGGCATTTATTCATAATCTCATCATGTGTACCGGCTATGGTTTTTCCGTTCTCCATCCATATAACCTTATCCATCTGTGGGAACAGATATAATCTGTGTGAAATAAGAATCACAATACAATCCTTGGTGTATTCTTTAATATTAGCAAATACCTCTCTTTCAGTGTCCTTATCAAGTGCTGAAAATGGATCATCTAATATAACTAACGGCTTCTTATGGCAGAGTGTTCTGGCAAGTGCAAGTCTCTGTGCCTGTCCTCCTGACAGTCTCACACCTGTATTCCCAACATAAGTGTCCTGTCCGTTTTCCATATCATTTACTTCTTTGTCAAAGCACACTGCCTTAAGAAGCTTAGCCACATCCTCATCATCACCCATAAGAATATTGTTTCTAATTGTATCATTAAACAATTCCGGATCATGTCCCAGATATGCTGCAAGTCCTGCCTTTTTCGCATCATCAAGTTCTGATAGTTCATTGCCTGCAATCTTAATGCTCCCCTTATATGGATATTCACATAAAAACACCTTTCCAAGAGTTGACTTGCCACATGCAACAGAACCCGTTACTCCGATTATGTCACCTTTTTCTGCTTCAAATGTTACATTTTCGAATATATCATGGCCTCCCGGATAAGCAAATGTAAGTCCTTTTACTTCAAGTGAGTCACACTTTACACTGTTATCCGCATCTTCATAATTTTCATGCTTCATAAGCGGTTTAATTCTCTTCCATGACACCTGTGCCTTATGTACTGCATTAAACAGCTTTGCTGCATGTGAGGACTTCTTAGAAAGCTTTGCAAAGCATGATACATATGTAGCTAAAATAGCAATATCCCATTCTTTCCAGCCTGTTCCCAGAACATTTCTGCTTCCAAAATATAATATAAATATAACTCCGGCAAGTGCTATAACTTTGTATATCGGAGGAAATGCTGTTCCCCATATATTAGCCCTTACTGCCGACTTTTCATAGGCTGTAAGATTATCTTCATACGCCTGTTTTCTTTCCTGCTCACAGCCATATACACGATATGTAACCGCATTTTCTGCTCTGTCAAGCGTTGCCTCACTAAGCCTTCCTGACTGTACCTTATATTCTGCGCCTGTCTTCTGTACAACAGCCTTCATCTTTTCTGCAATAATATAAGATATCGGCGGGAATATCATACATATAAGTCCAAGTCTCCAGTCATAGAAAAGAAGCATTCCAGCATATGCTGCCAGCGCAACACCCGTATCAAATATCTCAGTTGTGAACTTTCTCATCCCTTCAGCACAATCATCAACATCCAGGATAGCCTTGGTAAGAATATCTCCCGCTCCTTCTTCCTGTAACTGTGGTCTTCTCTTATGTACAAGGCTGTTATACAAAACCTCTTTCATGTTCTTATTAACATTATTAGCGAATCTTCTTACATAGAATCTCTTGATATACCTTGATATCTGCACTACTGCAATTGCAATCACATAACATATTACAAGAATAAGCATATCTGTAAATGTTGATTTTCCACCAAGTATATTAACAAGGCAGCCTGTCATTCTTCCTTCAAACCACGGACCTGCAAGAAGTCCGAGATTGTATATAAGGCCAGATATCGTTATTATCAGAAGTATATTCCACTGGGATTTAAAATAATATGACACCCTGTCGGTCATGATATTATTCCTTCCTGTGTTACTCATCTTCATCATCCTCTGTTTATCTTCGTTATCTTTCTTTTAAAGTCAATTACATTAACACATTATTGTGACAGTCCGTTACTAATATATATATTTTTTACATTTTCAAGTGCTTCCTTAAACAGCACATTATTAAACTGTGCATTATCTATATCTTTAACCACCTGTTCTGCTTTCTCATTTTCTCCATTATTCACATACACCCTGTAATCAACAGCTTTTTTATATGCAATGGCAAATGTATAGTAGTCCTGCGTATCTTTATCAATATCTTTGCCTATGCCTGTGTTATATTCTGTCTTTTCAAGAAGCCCTTCATAATTATTTTCTATAAAATCATTATAAAGACTGTCTTCTTCATAGCCCGACATTCTTCCTTTACTCCTGAATACATCACCTGATATATCTGAAACACATGGGATTATAATAATAATCATAATTGCACACAGTACATAAGCCAGAAGTGATATATTAAATTTCTTCTTTTTTCTCATTCAAAGCTCCTCCTTGTAATGAGTGTAAGTATATCTGCCTGTGACATATCAGGAAGTCCGGCTATGTCCTCATCTGTCAGATTGCAGTATGCCTTTAACAGTTCATGTGATTTTTCATATATATCATTTATATACTTAATACTTTCTTTCGATACACTATGATACGATAAATTTAAACGTCTGCTGACAATATCTTCCATATCGGCAACAGCCCTTGAAATCGTATTCATATATTCGTCGCCATAATATGATGAATTATTCCTTTCCATCATACTTATTATACCTTTTCTTATATACACATAATCACCTGCGACATTGTAAAAATCATTCCATGCATATTTATCATCATTATCCTTTATTGAACAATCTCCCACATAATCCATACTATACAGAGTTGCATAGTCTCCTGCTTCTAACAGAAGCTTTAGTTTTGTCTGGATTTCATCACTATGGGATGAATAATATTTCTGCTGATTTTTTTTTGCTATATCATATCCAATCATTGAATTTTTACCAATAATAGCCAGTGTAAGTGCAGTCATTGTTATAACAAGAGCTGTTATTGGTGCAATATAATTCACAAACCATTTGCTGTTACCAATTACTTTGGAACGTGTGCTGTTAAACTTTTTATTATATTGTTCCATATCATCAATATGCTTCTTAAATTCCACATTTGGTGAGCCGCAATTAGGACAGAACTTCTGATTCATCTGTATAGGTGCACCGCAATTATTACATTTCATCAGTTGTTCCCTCCTTCATTATATTTTTTATAAAATGACTCTTCGTAGCTCTTTCCAAGCTTGTAATCATAATAGCCATTTTGATACAATTCATTAAGCATATCATTAATTTCTTTGTCCGTCGCCTTTGCAACATTTTTAAGATAACTCTGTGCTTCTGCAACCCAGCCGTCCACAGTTTCTTTTTCTTCTGCCGTACAGCCCTCATACCTACGGTAATTATATCCGTTTTTATTATTAATGAAATATATCATGTCAAGTGACTTTTCAAAGCCTGTTCCAAACTGATAATCACTCAGTTTTTCGCCTTTATGAACCATAATATAGATGTCTGCCACCCTTTTATAATAATAATCATAAATATTAATAAAATTGTAATGACTCCACTTTTCCAAAACACTTGAACTGCCCTTATAACTATCTGTCAGTTCTGAAATGCCTGCATAGTCCCGCTTTTCATATAATGAATTAAGTTCACCTATATTGTTATTGTACCAATCTAATGACTGGTGTATCTCTTTCCTGTTATGTGAAGAATTATACATACTCTTATATGAACCATATCCAAACATACTTCCGGCAAGAACTGCTGCCGCTATTGCCGCACATACTATACCTACACTTTTCATTGTACTTTTTATGATGTATTTTCTGGTATTCTTATCCAGCTTCTCCATTCCTTCATTCAGATTGTACAGGTCTTTCATGTACTTCTGTTCAGAATTCTCATACTGCATAGCACCACAATATGGGCATGCAGTCTCGTTATCTCCTATATCTGCTCCACAATTACTACATATCATAGCTATCCCCTTTTATCAGTTATTGTATTATGCAGAGGCTTCTTTATCCTGCATAATTATCTTTTATAATACTCTGCAATTGTACCAACTACAACATCCATCTGTAAAGGCTTCGACAGATGTGCATTCATTCCGGCTTCAACACATTTTCTGGCATCCTCCTCAAATGCATTGGCTGTCATTGCAATTATCGGAATCTCCACAGCATCAGGTCTTTCCATAGCTCTTATAGCTTTGGTCGCTGCAATTCCGTCAAGCTTTGGCATCATAATATCCATAAGAATCACATCATATGTATGTGGTGCACACCTTGTAAATTCCCTGACAGCCTGCTCACCATCACTGACAACAGTAACATTAGCGCCTTCATCCACCAGAAGAGTCTGTGCAATCTCAGCATTAAGTTCATTATCCTCTGCTAGCAGAATCTTAATTCCCGAAATATCATTACTGCTCTTTTCCCTATCATCCGTTATTTCTTCAACTTTGCTTGCAATCTCGAAAGGAATTCTGATTACAAATGTTGAGCCTTCCCCTTCCTTGCTTGTGACACTAATTGTTCCATTCATTTTGTCAACCAAGCTCTTAACAATAGCCATCCCAAGTCCTGTTCCCTGATAAACACTTCTGGCATCAGTCTTTTCCTGTACAAATGGTTCAAATATATGATCAAGAAATTCTTCACTCATGCCAATTCCTGTATCAGTAACAGTCCATTCATATGTAACAATTCCATCCTGTGTTCCAATACATTTAAAATATGTTGAAACCTTTCCTCCAGCTTTATTATATTTAATGCAGTTACCATATATATTTAAAAATAACTGGCGTAAATGCAGAGGACTTCCGTATACATATGGATACATAACTTTTCCTGCCACCTTGTCATACTTAATATTAACACCTGCATCTGAGGCACGCTGTTCAACTATAGTAATAATATCCTTTGCAAGCTTGTTAAGATCCACAATCTCTCTTGAAAGCTCAATCTGGCCATCCTCTAACTTACTCATCTGGAGAATGTCATTAATAAGTGATAAAAGATGATTAGCAGCTATTGACATTTTCTTTCTGTTAGTATTAATCATATCTGTATCTTCTTTATGGCTCTCATCAATTCTTAACAATCCGATTATGCCATTAAGCGGCGTCCTTATATCATGTGTCATTCTTGATAAGAAATCAGTCTTGGCAGCATTAGCCTTTTCCTCTCGGCGTACTGCCTCCTGTAGCTGTTCATTTTTTTCCTGCAGTGTCTTTGCATACTGCTGCTGCATTTCATACTGTTCACGCTCATATCCCTGAACCGTTTTCCAGCGCATCATATTAAGTACAAGTACAGCAAACATATAGGCAACAAATGTATACTGCATATTTCTTGGTGTTGTCTTAAAAACATTTCTTTCCGGCATATAAACATACACATAATAATCTCTCCCACGTTCCATAAGACCATAATTATGTGAACCCCACCTTCTGTTACTATCAGCATGTACTATTTTGCCACTTGCACCAGTCTCCTTTATCTTCTTAATAACATTATATTTATCAATATCTTCACCAACCATACTGTCATCATTAGACGCTATTATCTGATTTCCCTTTGTAACAACAATCTTTCCATCTTCCCTGTCATCATAACCTGATAATATATGTGTAAATGAAAGATTGTAATTATTAACATACTCTGCCGGTGTGTGGTAATAAACAACAACTATCCCACTTGAATCCGCCATACCACATGCTGCAAGGTCAACATATGAACCATCTTCACAGTCAATTCTTATTGCGTATGTTTTTTCAGTATTATCAACAACATCAATAAGTGAAGTACTGTCAAGATATTCGTTAAGCTCATCTGCACCATATTCATCTGTATATTCCTGTGCTATAAGATTACCTTTTGAATCCATGATTATAACTGCCGTCAGATAACATTCCTGCATATTCTTTTTGATAAATTCTTCTGTAAATATATCTTTATCTGAAAGGCTGCGCTCATATGTGATATTATGTTTTATCTGCTGCGCACTTTCAATTACCCTGAGCAGGCTCTTGGTTTCTGACGCAAGATTAAGTCTTGTAAAGCTGTTGCACTGTTCATTAATATAATGCGCAGTATCTGAAAGTGTTTCCTGTGTAGTTTTTATATCAACATTTACAGCAATAAAAAACACAATCATCATTATAAACAGGCCTGCTATAATCTCAATCGGCCATATTCTTTTTCTTTTCTTTCTGGTAATGGTATTATTTTCCATAACTGTCCACCTCCAGATATTTATCAGCATCAGAAATATATCTGCTGATTATCTTCTTCTCTGTACCATCATTCCTCATCTGGTTAAGAATTTCTGTAAGCTGCTTCTCTATCCCACGGTCATCATTTTTGTCAAATGCTACTCCCAGTCCTACTGTCTCTAATGGTTCGTCAAGAATCCTGAACTTAATATTATAATCTTCCATGTACTGGCATATTGCAGTTTCATGAGCTGCCAGAGCATCTGCATAGCCTTTGCTTAAAAAAGGATATATAAGTTCTCTTTTCTGCAAAGCTATTAATGACCTTATAGCCGGGATACGCTCATCAGTCTTGCTAAGAAATATCTTCTCAGGTCTTGTTGTAGTCTGTACTGCAATCGTCTTTCCTTCCAGATCCTCAAGAGAATATATATCACTTTCCATATTCACAGCAACAACCTGACGGCTGATCATATAAGGTCCTGCCCATCTGTATTCATTCTCCCTGCCATCCATGCTAAAGCTTCCCCATGCACAATCAATTGTTCTGTCTGCAAGAAGATTCTTCTTATCCTCCCAGTCAATATATATGAATCTGGCCTTATAGCCCATTCTTTTAAATGCTTCCGTAGCAAGCTCAACATCAATTCCGGTAGCATTGCCATCTGTATCGACATAATTATATGGCGGATAGTTGTCACTTCCTATGACTATTTCCGGCAATCCAACCCCATTATTGTGGCTGTCTGACCTTTCTTTTCTTTCACACCCATATAAAAAAGCTGTATATATGCTTAGCAGACATATTATAATCAAAAAACTTTTAATCCTACGCACTTACTTTCCCTCTCCTACATATTTTTAAAATATGTTCTATTATAATACAAAAAGCTGCTGATTACTAATCAGACTGACAGTTTTCGTACGACATAATTCGACAATTTTTTTATAATCAGTTTTCATCTGATCTATTCTGACCTTATACTGGCATGTGACATTTTTATTAAATTGGATATTCCTTTATGACCAGTTGTGCAATATTATATGTGAAAATCAATTCATAAAATTCATTTTCAAGGAGGTCAGTTATGACAACAAATTCACAATATGAATTAAACAAAGGTCTTGCACAGATGTTAAAGGGCGGCGTAATCATGGATGTTACTACTCCCGAGCAGGCTAAGATTGCAGAGGCCGCTGGCGCGTGTGCTGTTATGGCACTTGAGAGAATCCCTGCTGATATCAGGGCTGCCGGTGGCGTTTCGCGTATGAGCGACCCTAAGATGATAAAAGGTATTCAGGATGCTGTAAGTATTCCTGTTATGGCAAAATGCCGTATCGGTCATTTTGTTGAAGCACAGATTCTACAGGCAGTTGAGATCGACTATATTGATGAATCCGAAGTATTATCTCCTGCTGATGATATATATCATATTGATAAAACCCAGTTCAAAGTACCTTTCGTATGTGGTGCAAGAGATTTAGGAGAAGCATTAAGAAGAATCAATGAGGGTGCTTCCATGATAAGAACAAAGGGCGAACCTGGTACCGGGGATGTTGTTCAGGCTGTACGCCACATGAGAAAGATGAATTCTGAAATCAGAAAGATAACATCTATGCGAAATGATGAGCTTTTCGAGGAAGCAAAACAGTTACAGGTTCCATATAACCTGGTTCTCTATGTACATGATAATGGAAAGCTTCCTGTAGTAAACTTTGCTGCCGGCGGTGTTGCTACTCCTGCAGATGCTGCACTTATGATGCAGTTAGGTGCTGAAGGTGTATTTGTAGGTTCCGGTATATTCAAGTCTGGAAATCCTGCAAAAAGAGCTTCTGCTATCGTTCAGGCTGTAACTAATTACACAGATGCTGCACTTATTGCTAAATTATCAGAAAATTTGGGCGAAGCCATGGTTGGTATTAATCCTGGTGAAATCCAGATAATCATGGAAGAAAGAGGCAAATAATATGAAAATAGGCGTACTTGCTGTACAGGGAGCATTCATTGAACATGAACATATCATTGAAAAAATCGGACATGAAGTAGTTGAAATACGTCAAAAAAAAGACCTTGAAGGTATTGACGGAATTATCCTTCCGGGCGGTGAAAGCACTGTTCAAGGACAGCTTCTAAGAAAGCTGGATATGCTTGATACAATTAAGTCTGCAATAGCAGATGGCCTTCCAACACTTGCAACCTGTGCCGGTCTGATTCTTTTAGCCGGACACATTGACAATGACAACAGTATACATATTGGAACTCTGCCTGTCACTGTAAAAAGAAATGCATATGGAAGACAGTTAGGAAGCTTTGTAAGAACTGCTGCTATGAAGGGCTTTGATGAATTTCCAATGACATTTATCCGTGCACCATACATTTCATCAGTTAGTGATAATGTTGATGTTCTTGCAGCTGTTGATGACAGAATTGTTGCTGTTCAATATAATAACCAGATTGGTCTTGCATTTCACCCTGAACTTTCAGGTGACACAAGAATTCATGAGTATTTTATATCACTCTGTGAAAAATAATCTGAATTATAATATTTAATTGACACATTTACATATATATATTAGTATAATGTTAATAAGAGGGAGTAGTTAGCATCGTATCCGGTGCAATAGTAATCGTCATCACGCTGAACAGCCGGTTATTATTACAATTAACGAGACTTTTATCAATTCATTTTTGATGCGATAAAGGTCTCTTTTTATATTATTCCATTCCTTTATCGCAAGAAAGGAGCTTATTATGGAATATTTGTTGCTACTCATCGGTTTCGTGCTATTAATAAAAGGCGCGGATTTCTTCGTGGAGGGAAGTTCTTCCCTTGCCAAAATCCTTAAAGTACCAAGCGTTATCATAGGACTTACCATTGTTGCAATGGGAACCAGTGCCCCTGAGGCATCTGTTAGTATTAATGCTGCCCTATCTGGCAGTAATGACATTGCAATCAGCAATGTTGTTGGTTCTAACATTTTTAATGGTCTTGTCGTTGTAGGTATCTGTGCATTTATCGCAGGATTTTCTACTAACCGTGACATTCTCAAGCGTGATATGCCTGTTAATATCATAATAACTGCTATTCTTTGCTTTATGTTTATTGATGGCAGACTTTCAAGAATTGAAGGCATTATTCTCCTTGCCGGAATGGCAGCTTACATCACATGCATGATAATATCAGCACTTAAAAACAGGGAAAAAGCTGAGGATTGTAAAATAATGCCTCTGCCTAAGAGTCTGCTTTATATTGCCGGTGGTCTTATAGCTGTAATATTCGGTGGTAATCTTGTTGTAGATAAAGCATGTATCATAGCTGCCAACTTTGGTGTAAGCCAGAATTTCATAGGTCTTACAATAGTCGCAATCGGAACATCCCTGCCTGAGCTTGTAACTTCTATAGTTGCCACAAGGAAAGGTGACAGCGGACTCGCACTTGGCAATGCAATCGGCTCTAACATATTTAATATATTATTTATCTTAGGTATGTCTGCTGCGATACAGCCTCTTCACGTTCTTTCCGAATCACTTATTGACTGTATCATACTTCTTGCCAGTGGAATTGTATTATTTCTCTTCGCATTTACCAAGAAGACAATGAGCAGATGGGAAGGTGCTGCATGTATTCTTATGTATGTGGGATATACGGCATATCTTTTTGTACGCTAAAGGTATTTTAAATTAATTATGCATAAATAAATGCACCGTAAGTATATCTCTAACATACTTACGGTGCATTTGTGTTAAATATTATGTTCTTTTCTTCTTTTTGACTCTTCTTTATAAACCTGCTCATCAGTACGCGCTGAAATAACAATTATTTTCATAACCTGAATCTGAACGGAATGGTCGAGCCTTTTCATATCCTTCTCTGCTTCCTGTAAAAACTCAATCCCCCATATCATTCGATATCAATATCCTCCGCATTTTCAAACTCTTTTTCATCTATCCCAAGATTTCTCATAACATAATCCATAGAAACCGTTTCTTTATTGCCATTATCTTCAATACGCTTAGTAGCTTCAATCAGAAGATAATAATCCTCTTCAATCTCCGTTAGTCTTGTATATTCCTCTGGTGACAGAATAACTGCTGATGGCTGATTATTCTTCAAAACAATCAGCTCCTTTTCATCATGAAGTCTGTCAAATATCTTTGAAGCCTGACCTTTATTAAATTGAGAAATTGGAATCAGACATTGTAAAATATTAGTTGCTATTGCCACATTTACCACCTCCATATATTTTCTATATATAGAGTATTCTTTTTTGTAAATATGTCAACAAATTTGTTGTAAAATTAATTGTTATTTCTTCTTTTAACAATCAGCCACACAACCATTAACACAACTCCTGCAGCACTAACTAAAGCCCCCTGCCACAGATACGGGTATCTCATCTTAATAACAGTTGTTCCCTTATTCACATACATAAGATTATTCCTATGTGTTATATCCGATGAAGAGCTGAATATATCGTGATATGCAAGTGTTGTATTAACATTATCATTATTAGATGTAATTGTAATCTCATTGTTTCCGTATTCCACCTTTAAAGGAACTATCTTTCTGTCTGGAAGTTCCTCTGATGATATACCACTCATATTACTAAGCAACTGTCCAACAGATACGTCATCAGTCAGACTATAGAAATATGTAAGATTAAGGCCAGTCATTATAATATTATCGTTATTAACAGTCCCATAAAAATCGAGATTCAATCCATTATCATAAAAAGTTCCCCACACAGTATCAAGTCCATCAATATACACTGTATTCCATGTAGTATGTCCCTGAGGAAACATATCTGGATATATCGTTCCAATTCTTGTATCCATATCCGGATATCCATTGTGAAATGTTATCAAACTGCATGTTACGCCAAGGAAATTCTGACTATGTGTACGCTTATCCTTTGGTATGCCATCGGCATATATAATCACCTTAACTCCTGCTCTGCTTAGACGCAGTACAAGGTCTTCTGCTGTTTCTTTATCATCATATGTAAAACCATTCAGGAACACCTCTTTATATCCCGACAGTTCTTCATATGTGTAATCATTAAGATTAGCAGAATCTGCTGTTTCAACCGCAGGGAACTGCATTGATATTGCTGCTGCCCCAGAGCCTATCGCAACTGCCCTGTAACTGCTGATAACTCCCCAGTTGTCAGGTGTTTCAATATGATAAAGAATATAATCATTGTTTTGTTCCACTTTCTTATATCCAACAGTATTCGCAGCTGCTTCAAGATCATCTAAAGAATTATTATATTGTTTAAGCAATGATTTTTTCACAAGTACAGAATCATCCCCCAGTTCTAAGCATCTGTCGAAGACATACAGGAAATCTCCCTGTGCAAATGCTTTGTTAAGATTAACTATATTAGCAGATGTATTAGCAGCTTCTCTTCCTGCACCAAATGTAGCATCAACCGGATTGCCATAATCAGAAACCAGCCATGAACCGGTTGCCCCCAGTATGCTCTCGTCCATCAGGGCAAGTCTCTGCTTTGTGACTGCCTGAGCACTTGAAATAAGAGTACTGTCCTGTCTTGCTACCATTCTTTCCTGAACAGATATATCATTATGTTCACCAACAATAAGGCTTAAAGATGGTATAGTATCTACCACCAGTAAAACACAAAGCATCAAGACCAGAGTCTTCTTTAGCCTATCCCACATAAGAAAGCTCATAAGAATCATACATAATGCAATGGATATGAATCTTAACATCCATAAATACTGGCTTCCTGGCAAGTGCTTCAAAACGGCATATGCTGATTTAGTTGTCATAAGCAGTATAATGAATCCTGTTACAAAGCCTGTTCTCGATTTCTTATATCCAAATAAAATGCCAAATACAATAACAACCAAAGTTGCAAATCCGAAATAAAAATATTCAAAACCTCTTGTTAATCTTTCAAAAGGATTAATTGTTATCCATAAATTCTGGAAGAAATTAGCCATATTTTCAGAATTATCAAGTGAAGTTATTCCACCTCTTAAGGACGCAACCAGCCATATTCCAAGCAGCATAAATCCAAAAATCATTGATATTACAACATCAAGTACTGCCTTCTTTCTGCCCTTCTGTATAATATAAACAATTCCATATATAATCACAGCTATAGCCACCATTCCAGCATATCCAAGATGACACAATTCCATAAGTAAAAATGTAAATACCATAAGCGGTATGTATCTTAATTTATGATTGTATAAATATTTATATACAGAATATATGAATACCGGCAAAAATATCATACTGAGACTTCTGGCAAGATTTCCTTCTATAAATATTGCACACAGATTATTAGGTATAAAGAACCAGAGGAGTCCGATAAATGCTCCCAGATAAGGTCTGTTAAAGCCTCTTCCGATAAATGGCCATACACATGCACCTAAAAAACACACTCCTCCTATATAAAAAAGATATGCACCAAACTGGCTTCCACCCGCAAGATACTGACAAAACGCCATAACATAAGCAGGAAATGGAGACCAATACCTTAAAATCTCCACGCCGTTATACCATGCAGGATCATATAAAGGATACCAGTTGCCCGATTTAATCGCATTATATACATAATCTCCTCTGTAGACATGATACATAGTATCTGAACCTGAAGGATATATTCCACTTGTCTTTACCAGCCAGACAACAAAACATGCTGTTGCAAAATACACGAATGGCATAAGAAACAGCAGGTAAATTGCTTTATTTTTCTTTTTCAACTTCTTCTCCAATCCGTCTTAACAACATCACTGCTTAACAATATCGTCCAGCACTGCGTCCATAACCTCTGATATTATCTTTTCATCAGCTTTCTTATTCAATATTGAATTACGTTCCTGCTCCGCTATATTTACAATGTAGCTTCTTGTAGGAGTTTCACTAGCCTCAACTCTTGTGAGCATGCCACCTGTCTTATATATAATCTTAAAAAATTCTTCTGCAAAATAATCAGTAACATTCTCAAGTGTAGGCATCATTGAATCAAACGGCTCTGCTTCATTAAGAATCTTATTCTGATACTGTTCAAGGAACTGCGAAATTCCATGTTCAAATATATTGAATTCAACAAATAAATTTCTTGAAAACTTAATATCCAGTGCAAACTCCCATGTATGTGGGTGAGTTTCACCTTTAACCTCATTAATGATAATATAATGTCTCATATTAAGGTAAAATTTCAGTCTGTATTCCCTGTACATATTAACTGCCATAATTCCGCCTCCCTTATATTACCTGTCTATTCTATCTGACTTCATACTTAACTCTCAACTTATCTACATCCGCTTTGCTCTTAATAGTAATTGCATACATTATCTGCATTGAATTTTCCATTAAAAGCTGAAGGCTCTGCTTAGAATGCTTTCTGTTCATTCCAACAAATATAAGAACAATATCATTATCTTCATATGTAAATCTCAAAACATTTTTATCAAGAATATAATTAGCTCTTGCTATAAACTTTGCCCGTTCTTTATTATCAGCACATGCAATATGCATAAATGTTACGGGATAAATATCTCTTGCCACTAATTTATCAAGAAAAGGCATGATTGCCGTATTATCCCAGACATTATTGCGCGTATCATGCAAATCCTTCTCTAAAAGTTTCTTATTCATCTTAGAAACCATACTGTTAAGCTCCGCAACCGTCTTGTCAGATTCACTAATCGACTTCTGCATCCGTCTTAGCTTATGTGCAAGCAGCATAGCTGTTATTATAAGCACAAAAAGCAGAATCACCACATAAGTCTCCATCTGAATCTTAATCTGCATATAACTGTTATTATCCATAATTGCATTCCTGCCTGTAAGCAGGCACAGCTTATATGACTGGTTCTTATATTCAAATGTAACACCTGATGCTACATAATTATTCCCATCAATTTCTATGAAATCATGAGTAACTCTGTTATTCTGAAGATTATTAAGAAATTTCGTGGCACTCTCTGACTCATAATATGTAGCTGTGGTAACACCTTTATACCTATTAGTTTCAAGAACATCTTTTACAAAAAGGATTGACTGATTCTTAGAAAATGTCCAGTATTTATTAGAAGATGAATTCATCGTACCAAGAATATCATTAATAATCTGTTCATCATCACGATTGCTTTTAAGATTAATCTGGTCTAAAACAAGCTGCACATAAGCGTCCTGCTGTGTTGCACACACCTCAAGGACTCCTTCTTCGTACTTATTAATCCTTGTATATGCAAATACTCCGGCAATAACCGAGAAGCATATTACATAAATAGTTGTGATAACAAGCACATTTTTTGGCTTTTTATTCTTCTTAACACGCTTCTTATTAAGCTTCTTTTCCATGTTCTTCCCTCTGATTATTGTTATTATTATCTTCTACAACATCATAATTAAGTGCATTTCTTACTTTCTTTATTACATTAACAGGTTTACTGAAATCATTTTTAACCACATCTGCAAATGCCCTGCATTCCTCTGACAGATTCATTGTTTTCCATGAGCTGTCAGTTTCAATACTGTTAATAATTCCTGCGAGTCTTATAAAGAATACAGCAAAATTAAAAAATGGCAGAAACAGTATGCACCACCAGTGCCTCATGTAATATCTTCTTATATCCTTATTAATTCTTAGGAAATATGCTACAACAATAAAATACAGATATCCGATAAGCGTATATAAACCAAATATTATTGCTGTAGATAGAATAACCGTTTTCCCAGAATAACCCGCAACAATCAGGCATATAAGTGCCAGATACCATATAAGTCTCGGAAATGCAAATGTATGGTCATACAAAAGAGTTTTGACACTTATATTAGTAAAGAGATTCTTTACCTTGAATGTCTTGTCCATGAACATCTTGGAAACTTCCAGACTTCCTCTCTGCCATCTCTGTCTCTGTGTATATAATTTGTTGACATTCTCTATTGGATCAACAAAAAACAATGCATCTTCACATACTTCGACACGCTCATTCTGTAAATATCTCATCTGAAATGTAATATGTGTATCCTCACAGATAGTATCTGTGTTATACATCCATGATTTCAGAACTGCTGATTTTCTAAACGCTGAAAATGCACCTGACAATGTATACACGGAATTAAGCTCTGACGCATAACTTCTTCCCGCAAGAAAAGCCTGCGCATATTCCATAAACTCAAGTTCACGGAGCAGTCTTGACGGTCCCGCTTTATATTTCTTAATCTGTTCAGGCACCGTAAGAATAGAGCCTGTCATACAGTTAATAGCCGTATCATTCTCAAATCTTGTAATCATATTGACAAGTGCATTCTTCTCAAGCATTCCATCACTATCCAGATTGATAATGTACTTTCCATCGCTGTTATAAAGTGCCAGATTAAGTGCTCTTGACTTTCCCTGTTCAGAATTCATCCACTGCATCAGAAGTTCTGGAAATTCCTGCTGACACTGTGCATATATATCAAAACTATTATCTTTTCCTTTATTATTAACAAGAAAAATTCTTATCCTGTCATTCGGGTAAGTACTGTCATTAATAGATCTGATACATCCATATAGTGTATCAGCCGAATTATATACCGGTATTATAAGCGTAATCTCTGGATAAACCTCAAGTTCCTTTTTATGGAGTTTATGTCTCAGATTCCTTCTTATAAGAAGAAAAACACTTCCTAACGCAGGAACAATTTCCATAATAAACGGTATAATTATCCAGCCGCCCCAGAAAAGAAATGAATTAAGAATTATTTTTACCATATGAGAAGTTTCCTACTTTCATCTTAACAATCTGTGGTTTCGTAAATACATAAAAATACAGATACACACTGAGTACATAGAAGAATATTCTTCCTATAAATGTATGAAACACATAATATGCATTCATGCCTAAAAAATGTACCGCAAGACATATCATTACTATTCTTAGAACATTGCATAACATAATGTAACAGAAGCCTCCAATTCCTATCATCAGCTTCTCACTCCAGTTATACACATTAAAGAATATCAGTAATGACAGAAATGCCATGATTTCAATGATTCCCGAACACTCAAAATCGATAAGCAGTGTCATTGACGATGCACCCGTATGTATAAATATAATTCCGTATTTAAAGTATGCTGTAAATGCACCTGTTATATCTCCCACAATACCTGCCATTGCTGCAACGCATCTTGCAAGAGGCATTGTAAGCAATGGCTGTACCGTCATCATCATAATTACAAACAGTCCGAGACTTCCCCACATGAAACTCCATGCATGAAGCTTTGCTCTCTTCGTTACAGAAAGTATATACAGCCATATTATTATAATTGCAATTACTATAATAGGATTCATTCCGCTTATACCTGTATGCTGCCTTTCTTTTTCTTATATACAACTACTCCACATGTTCCAGCTATACATATGAAAAGTCCAAGCCATGCACCAGATGAAGCACCTGCTGTATTAATCCATTCCTGTCCCAGTCTTCCAAACTGTGCACTAATCTGCTTGAAATCACTTACATCACAGCCAAGTTTCTGAGCAACCTTGTCAAGATCAAAATAAAACTCACATTCATCCCTGTTGCTTCCAACTGTAACTATCATCTTTCCATAACATATATCTGCATCATTAAGTTCATTAATATTCTTAGATGTTCCCCATGCACTTGTGTCAAACATATAGAATTCATATGTACCATCACTAAATCTGTCACGTTTAGGGTTCCAGTTAATATTTCCCTGTTCGTCAACTGTTACAAATCTTGGATATAGTACCTGATTATAGCTGTCATTAAACTTAAATGTCACTGCCTGTGTAAACTCTCCTCCAGCTTCATTAAGATGCTCCGGAATAGTTGTATACACATGTCCAAGAACAGTACTTTCATTACTGAATAATGCTCCTGCAGAATCAACCATATTATGATGTGTTCCGGCTGTAGAATACTGAATCGTTGTGTGTGGATAATATTCCCAGTCACCATACAATCCGTCATACCTGATATCGTATATTATCTTATCATCCGAAGATCCATCATCTTTAATATTGGCAGTTCCTGATATAAAAGGCTCAGACCTGTATAATCCAAATGATATTGTCTTGTTATAAGCCGGCAGGGCACTCTTAGGAACTGCTATCTCCCACTGATTACCTACATGCCTGCAGTCAACGCCGTCTACACCATTAACATATCCTTTGCTGTCAAGCTGAAAAACAAGTTCGTAACCCAGATCAGTAGTTATTAAATACCTGCCATTACTATGAGTTCCGGCCCCTGAAGCATCACCGCCAGTTCCATCCTTCACATACACATATACATAATCACCGTCAAACATCATAGCTGTCTTAGATATACATTCATTATGTGCATCATTAGGACATACTGCATCATACTTCTTAACAGCATCCCAGTCAGCAAACTCACCATCTATAACAATTCCATTATACACAGCTTCTGTATCATCTTTTTCAACCTTCTGTCCGTCTAATACTTCAATATCCTTAATATCTACAGTTGTTCCTGCAAATGTAATCTTAAAATCCGAATTAGCAAAAAAATCAAAAGGAATAGCTGCCTCAACCACATAAGGTCCAGCTGTATTACCATGTGCATTATTAACAGTTACAGTCTCCGAATTCTCTATATCCCCATACCATGAATTCTTTGCCTGTGCACTGTCTTTCCATCCAGTAAACTGAATCTTATCTGATATTCCCGTTGTTCCATCAGCATAAGTAATACTCACAGGATTACTTCCCATATAGCTGTAGTCCCATTCAGTCTGAACAGTTCCTTCATACATAAAATAAAGCTTTGAATAATCTGATGAAACCGCTGCTTTCCACAGCTTAACACCAGCAGCATCTGCTGTTCTTGATGTAATATCGTCCCAGTCATCTGTATCAGAATCGACCACAATATTACTTCCCTTAACAACTGGATTTCCCTTCAAAGCAGATACATCAACACTCCCCAAAACATTTGATAGATTAGCAGTATATGTGTTCCTTATCTGTCCTGCATATACTGATACCGGCATTGAAACAAGCAACGCTGTCATACCAGCTAATGCAGTAATTCTCTTATAATTGTGTTTCATGGCAACTTCCTCCCGTCTTTAGCAATTATAATAAATAGCCGCATCCATTTAATCATTATCATTCAAATGTATTCAAAATTATTCATATCATTAGTATATTAAATCTTCTTATGTACATTTTAATTCATCGGCATATCTGTGTCAATTATTTAACAGAATTTTCACAAATGTATTGAATGTCTGGGTCGAGTCAAGTCCAAATTTGTGTGTAAATTCATCTTTCAGTTATGTGGTTTTATCTACGCTACTTTTATCTTCAAGAGATTTGACTGAATGGAGCTTAGTTTATCATAGTACTCTTTCATATCAAAGATTTTATGACCTACACTCCATTCATTATGATCATCTTGAAGGACTGCACCAATTAATCTAATAATAGATTCTGTATTAGGAAAAATCTGAATAACTTTTTCGCGTCTTCTGATTTCTCTGTTCTCGCGTTCTATTATGTTGCTGGTTCTTAATGCTATACGATATTTTGAGGGAAGTGCCATGATGGTAATACTATCTTCAAATCCTTCATCAAGGACAGTCATTGCTTCATTTGCAACATCCTGATATTCATCGTATATAGATTCTTTTAAACGACGGGCCTCTTCAATAG